>Ga0255338_1000643_pt1 | contig 94674 bp, 68 predicted proteins | sample MeOH1_35cm_T4_19_FD_203715 | JGI IMG/M metagenome (GOLD analysis project Ga0255338, IMG submission 203715) | Sandy soil microbial communities from University of British Columbia, Vancouver, Canada - MeOH1_35cm_T4_195 | ecosystem: Engineered > Artificial ecosystem > Sand microcosm > Unclassified ...
CGGTCATCAGCTTCGGGTCGAAGAAGGATGGCGACACCGCGAGCAAGCATGACGAATTCGTCGCGCGGATGATCGAAAGAGGCTATACTGAGCGGCAGGTCCGGCGGCTTGTCGAATGGTATATCCGGGTGAAACAGGCTGGATGATGGCAGGCCGGTTGATGGAGGGCCTATAGGGCACCATGCACATAGTCGACAGACGGCTGAATCCAGGAGGCAAGAGCCTGGTCAACAGGCAACGCTTCCTGCGGAGGGCAAGAGCCTATGTGCAGCAGGCGGTGCGCGACAGTCTGAAGGACCGCAGCATCAAGGATCTGGACAAGGAAGGCCAGATTTCGATCCAGCGCGACGTCATCCACGAACCGACGCTGCATCGCGCCGCCCAGGGCGGCAACCGCGAACGGGTGTTCCCCGGCAATCACGACTATATGGAAGGCGACCGGATCAAGCGGCCCGATGGCGGCGCGGGCGCGGGATCGAAGGCCGGGCAGGGCGAGGGGAATGACGATTTTCAGTTCGCCCTCAGCCGGGAGGAGTTTCTCGACCTGTTTCTGGACGATCTGGAACTGCCGGACCTGGCCAAACGGCGGTTGATCGGCGGGGCGGTCGACGGAATCCGGCGCGCGGGCTATTCGACGGCGGGAAACCCGTCCAACCTGTCGGTCCCGCGCACCATGCAGAAGGCGATGTCGCGGCGGCTGGCTCTGCGCCGTCCGAAAGGCGCCGATCTCGCGCGGATCGAGGAAGAAATTGCGCTGATAGAAGCGCGCGATCCCGCCTTGCCCGACGACGCCGTGCGGCTGGAGGCTCTGCGTGAGGAGCGCTCGACGATCATCCGGCGGCGCAACCTGATCGCCTATATCGACCCCGTCGACCTGCGCTACCGCCGGTTCGAAACGGTGCCGAAGCCCGTGGCCCAGGCGGTGATGTTCTGCCTGATGGACGTATCCGGCTCCATGACGGAGCATATGAAGGATCTGGCAAAGCGCTTCTTCGCGCTGCTGCACCTGTTCCTGTCGCGCTGTTACGAGCATGTCGAGGTGGTGTTCATCCATCATACCGACCGGGCGGCCGAAGTGGACGAGCAGACCTTCTTCTACAGCACGGTGACGGGCGGGACCTTGGTGTCGAGCGCGCTGGAGAAGCTGATTGAGGTGGTGCAGGAACGTTTCCGGCCGGACGATTGGAACATCTATGTGGCGCAGGCGTCGGACGGCGACACCATGCAATCCGACAATGGCCGGGTGGTCAGCCTGATGCAGCAGGAAATCCTGCCTTTCAGCCAGTATTTCGCCTATCTGGAGGTCGGACGCGAGGAATTCGCGGATATCGAGACGATCGGAACGGCGACGGGACTGTGGCAGGCCTATGTGCCGGTCAGCGAGGCCAACCGCAATTTCGTGATGCGCAAGGTGCATCACCGGCGCGAAATCTATCCCGTCTTCCGCGAACTGTTCCAGCGCAAGGGCGTGGCGGAGCGTTCGGCATGACGGTCGCTTTGGCACCTGCCCCGCTGTTCACGGGGAGCGATTGGGATTTTTCGCTCATCAATCGCATCCATGACACGATCGAGCCGATTGCGCTCAAGGAAATGAAGCTGGATATCTATCCCAACCAGATAGAAATCATCAGCGCGGAACAGATGCTGGATGCCTATTCGTCCATTGGCATGCCGCTATTCTACAAGCATTGGTCCTTCGGAAAGCAGTTCGTGACCAATGAAATGATGTATCGCAAGGGCCTGCGGGGGCTGGCCTATGAACTGGTCATCAACAGCGATCCCTGCATCAACTATCTGATGCAGGAAAACAGCGCGACGATGCAGACTCTGGTCATCGCCCATGCGGCCTTTGGGCATAATCATTTCTTCAAGAATAATTATGTCTTCAAGCAATGGACCGATGCGGAGGGGATTCTCGACTATCTGGAGTTCGCCAAGCGCTATATCGCCCAATGCGAGGAGCGCTACGGCCAGTTGCCGGTCGAACGGGTGCTGGATGCCGCCCATGCGCTGATGAATCAGGGCGTCCACCGCTATCCCCGCGTCCGGCCGAGGGATCTCAAGGGAGAGGCCGCGCGGGAGGCGGAGCGTCAGGCCTATCGGGACAGGATTTATGACGATCTTTGGCGCACGGTGCCCACAGGGGCCAAGGCGGACGCGATTCCCAGTGACGCAAGGCGAGCCGCCCTTGGGCTGCCGCAGGAGAATATCCTCTATTTCCTTGAAAAAACCGGCCCCCGGCTGGAAAGCTGGCAACGGGAGATATTGCGGATCGTGCGGCTGATCGCGCAATATTTTTACCCTCAGCGCCAGACCAAGGCGATGAATGAGGGATGCGCCACCTATACCCATTATCGCATCATGACGACACTGCATGAACGGGGCTGGATCACCGACGGATCGTTCATGGAATTCCTGCAATCCCATACCAATGTCGTCTATCAACCTGCTTATGATTCAGGACATTTTGGGGGTTTCAATCCCTATGCGCTGGGTTTCGGCATCATGTCGGACATCGAGCGTATTTGCCGCGAGCCGACGGAGGAGGACCGGCAATGGTTCCCGGAGATCGCCGGATCGGGCGATGCGATGGAGGTGTTGAAGGATATCTGGGCCAATTATCGCGATGAAAGCTTCGTTTCGCAATTTTTGAGCCCCCATTTGATCCGGCAATGGCGGTTGTTCAAGATTCTCGACCGGCAGGGCGAGTCGGAACTGAGGGTCGACGCCATTCATGACGAGCGCGGTTATCGGCGGATTCGGCGCTCTTTGGCGCGGGAATATGAAATCGGGCGGCAGGAACCGGACATCCAGGTGGTCGATGTCGACTTGGCCGGCGATCGCAAGCTGATCGTGGAACATGCGGTCCTGGATGGGGTGCAACTGGACGCAAGCGATACTGCTATGGTATTGCAAAATCTGGCAAATCTCTGGGGTTATGAAGTCCTGTTGACGGAGATCGACTCCGAAACGCGCAAGGAGTTGAAGAGTCACAGCGCGCAGCCCACTGCCGGGTGGTTGCGCTAAACCGGTGTGCGGGGAGGACGGGTGCTGGACACAGGCAAGATTCCGTTTTCAATCCATGATAGGAACGGCTAAGTTGACTGCCGGTTTTTCGTGGGCGAAGTCTGGTCTGTCGCTCTGTCAAAGCGATGGAGAAGATGAGCCCCCGCGACAGGCAGGAGTTCGATTCATGACGAATGCTCTTACACCAGAAGAGTGTCTTGACCGGGCAAGGATGCATGAACAACTGGCGGCGACCACCGCGGATGCTTCGGCGCGCATGATGCATCAGGCCATGGCCGCCGAATTTCGCCGCCGGGCCGAAATGGCGGTCGACGGCATGCGACAGGTAGCCAGCAGGCCTATCGTCGAGTTGATGCCCAACGTCGCTTGACGGTTCAGGGCCGTTGGGTTCGACCGCGCTTGCGCAAAAGATAGATATCCATGATCCAGCCCTGTTCCTTGCGGAGCATGGCACGGTGTTGGATGATGTCTGGCCCGGTCATGCTCAGTGGGCCGTGCGCCAGCGTTTCTTGCGGCATGCCCAGATAGGCGCCCCACCATATGTCTATGTCTTCGGGCGCTAAGGTCTGGAAGGCGCAATGGCCGTCCAACATGACAACAAGGCTGTCGGCGTCGTCAGGCCAGCCCCGTTCGCGAAGGCGGCGGCCGGTTGTGATCAGCACGGGTTCGGCCAGATCGTTGAGACAGATGCCGTAGGCGGCGGTAAGCGCCTGGATGCTCGTGATGCCGGGGGTGACCTGGACCCTGAGGTTCGGCAGGCGTGCGGCGATGCGGAGGCTGCTGTCGTAAAGCGATGGATCGCCCCAGACCAGCAGCGCAAGCGTGCCGCCGTCGGGAAGATGCCGAACGATCTGCTCCATCCAGAGCGCGGCGATGGCGTCGTGCCAGTCGAGGACGGCGTCGACATAATCCTGTCGGTCAGCGCGCCGGGGCATGTCGAATTCCACGATCCTGACCGGATTGGTCAGCAGTTCGGCACAGATCGTCCGGCGCAGGTCGATAAGATCGGATTTCTCGTCGCCCTTGCGGGGCAGCAGGATCAGGTCGGCGGCGTTCATCGCTTTCACCGCCGCAATAGTCAGGTGGTCGGGATTGCCCGTGCCGATGCCGATGAGATTGAGGGTGATCATGTCAGGCTTCCGATGCGGGGGCGATGAGGTGGACGAAGCTGCCGGTGACGAGGCCGCGATGCGATCCGGTGGATGCGACGGCGTTGCCCTCCGCATCGGTCACGTGCGCGAGCGGGCTGTCGGGCTGCTCTACGATGGTGGAATAGTGAAATTCATGGCCGTTCAGCATCCCATTGGCGGGCATGCCGCCCATGGGCGCGAGCAGTTGTGCCCGGCGATAGCCCAGATGCAGGCGGCGCGTCGCAAAGCTGGTCACGAGTCCGAGCAGGCCCGCCATGGCGTGGGCATGACCCCGCGCATCGATCAACGCTTGGCCCAGGACCATATAGCCGCCGCATTCGCCATGGACGGGCCGGTCTTGCGCATGGCGGCGCAGGCCCGACAGGAAACGGCCAGCATGCGCGATGCGGGCCGCGTGCAGTTCGGGATAGCCGCCGGGAAGCCAGACGGCGTCGGCGTTGGCGTAGGGCGCTTCGTCGGCCAGAGGCGAGAATGGCAGGATTTCCGCCCCCGCGCTTCGCCAGTCCGACAGGAGGTGGGCGTAGGTAAACGAAAAGGCCTCGTCCTGGGCGATGGCGATGCGTTGACCGGGCGGCATGGACAGGACTGCACGACGGTCTTGCGGTATCGTCTGACGGGCAGCCTCGCGGATCGCGTTCAGGTCCACATGAGCGGCGACGATGTCGGCCATGCGATCGATGATCCGGTCGAGATCGGCCTGTTCTGCGGCTTGAACCAAGCCCAGATGCCGTTCCGGCAAGCCAAGTTCGGCGGATCGCGGGATAGCGCCGAGGACAGCGATGCCCGCCTGCGTCATTGCTGTGCGAATCAACCGTTCATGGCGCTCGCTGGCGACGTGGTTAAGGATCACGCCGGCCATGGCGATATCGGAACGCAGGCCGCGAAAACCGCTGGCGATGGCGGCGGCGGACTGGCTCTGGCCCGACACGTCCATGACGAGGACGACCGGCCAGCCCTGCAGGGCGGCGATGTCGGCGCTGGAGCCTGTGCCGGCTTCGCCAATGGCCGGAGCGCCGTCGAACAGGCCCATCACGCCTTCCGTCAGGATAAGGTCGGCATCCGGGCCATCCGCGATGGCGGCGATCCGCGAGCGGGACATGGCCCAGCTATCGAGGTTGAAGGACGGGCAGCGGGCGGCCGCCTGCTGAAAGGCGGGGTCGATATAGTCGGGGCCGGACTTGAACGGCTGAACCCTGAGCCCCATGCGAGTGTAAGCGCGCAGCAGACCGAGCGTGACGGTCGTCTTGCCCGATCCGGATCGGGGGGCGGCTATGAGCAGGCCGGGCGTCAAGGCTTGTTCATGAAGACGGAATCAGCGCTGGCCGGACGGAAACGGCGGTCATAGCCGGGGGCGTAGAGGCTGCTTTCCACGAAATCCTCATGGCCCAGCACAGGGCCGACCAGGATGATGGCGGTGCGTTCCGGGCCATCGGCGGCGGCTTCCGCGATGGTGTCGAGCGTAGCGTGCACGATCCGCTGGTCGGGCCAACTGGCGCGCCAGACCACGGCCACCGGACATTGCGCGCCATAGAGCGGCATCAGGTCGCGCACCACCTGCGCCAGATTGTGGATCGAAAGATGGATGGCGAGCGTGGCGCCGGTCTCACCAAAGGCGGCCAGGCTTTCGCCCGGCGGCATGGCGCTGGCGCGGCCGGGGGTGCGGGTCAGGACAAGGGACTGGCCAAGTTCGGGCAGGGTCAGCTCCGCGCCAATCGCGGCGGCGGCGGCGGCGAAGGACGGGACGCCGGGCGTGATGCGGGTGGGGATGCCGAGGGCCTTCAGGCGACGAAGCTGCTCGCCCATGGCTGACCAGACCGACAGGTCGCCGGAATGGAGGCGGGCGATGTCCTGTCCCGCTTCATGAGCCTCCGCCATGATGGCGATGATTTCGTCCAGGATGAGGGGCGCGGTGTTCACGATCCGCGCGCCCGGTGGGCAGTGATCGAGCAAAGCGGTGGGCACCAGCGATCCGGCGTAGAGGCAGACGGGGCAGCTTGCTATCAGATCCCGCCCGCGCAGGGTAATGAGATCGGGCGCGCCGGGGCCGGCGCCGATGAAATGGACGGTCATGGGAGGAGGCTTTCGGCAAGGGCGCAGCTCGCGAGGCGATCGGACGAGAAGGCGCGGGGGGCGAGAAGGCGGGCCTTGGGGGCAAGGGCGGCGAGGGCGGCGGCTTCGGCCACGCTGCCGGTGCCATAAGCGGCGATGCTGGCGGGAGACCGGGTGAGAGTGGGTTGATCCGCCAGCCGCTTTGCCGCGATGGCGATGAGGGGCAGCGCCAATTTGCTGGCCAGCGGCGCGAGTTGATGCGCCTTTTGATCCAGCGTGGCGAGCGCGTCGATGGTGATGATGCCGGTCGCCTCTTCCAGCGCGGATTCCAGCGAGGCGAGGGATACGCTCGTCCGGAAGCCGAAGCCGGCGACGATCATAGCGTGACGCTCCACTGCACCAGCGGATAGGCGGAACGCCAGCCGCGACGGGTGCCGAGGGGCACCGCCTGCGCCAGTTCGATGCGCAGCAGCTCGCCGCCCTTGGCGGCATGCCATTGGGCAAGCAGCGTTTCGGATTCCAGCGTGACGGCATTGGCGACGAGGCGGGTGGGTCCGCCGGGCAGAGCGAACAAGGTTTCGAGCAGGGACTGGCTGAGACCGCCGCCGATGAAAATGGCGTCGGGGCGGGGCTGGCCGTTCAGTATATCCGGCGCCCTGCCTTCGATGACGGTCAGGCGGTCCGCGCCCAGGGACAGGGCATTGGCGCGGGCGCGGACGGCGCGTTCGGGATCGGCTTCGAAGGCGATTGCTGCCGTTGAGGGATGGGCGAGCAGCCATTCTATCGCGATCGAGCCGGACCCTGCCCCGATGTCCCAGAGCGTTTCGCCGGGGCGAGGCGCGAGCGCGGATAGGGTCAGGGCACGGGCGGGCCGCTTGGTGATCTGGCCATCATGGTCGAACCAGAGGTCCGGGATGCCGCTGCAGCGCGGGAGCGTCCGGCCTTCCCCCGCCACGAACAGGCCGACGGCGACAGGGTGAGCAATGTCGGCAAGGTCCAGCATATCCGCCGTGCCCTGGCGGACGCGCTCGCGTGGGCCGCCCAGCGCTTCCAGCACATGGATCGTCGAGGCGCCGAAGCCTTGCGCTTTCAGCCAGGTGGCCAGTTCGCCCACCGCCGATCCGTCGCGCAGCAGCAATATGGCGCGGCGGCCGGGAACGAGGCTTGGGCGCAGCCGTGTCAGCGGTGCGGCATGGAGGCCGTGGCATTTCGTGTCCTGCAGCGGCCAGCCGAGCCGGGCGGCGGCGAGGGTGAAGGTGGATGGTGCGGGGTGCGCCGTCCATTCCTGTTGCTCCAGATGCCGCGTGACGCTGGCCCCCGCGCCGAACCAGAAGGGGTCTCCCGAGGCCAGCATGACCGTCGGCTTGCCCCGCCGGGACAGCAATGCCTGGACGCCCTCTTCGAACGGGACTGGCCAGTTCAGGGTTTCCGCCCTAAGGGCAGGCAGCAGCGCGAGATGGCGCGGCGCTCCCATGATGAGCGCGGCGTCCTCCAGCGCTTCGCGGGCGGCGGACGACAGGCTTTCCAGGCCGTCTTCCCCGATCCCGATGATCGTCAGCCATGGGCCGTCAGGCCAGGGGCCGTCAGGCCAAGGACCGTCAGGAGAGTGGGGCATTTCCAATATCCTCATATTGGGCGGGACCACCGAGGCCAGCGCGCTCGCGGCGGCATTGGCCGAGCGAGGCGCGCGCGCGGTGCTCAGCTATGCCGGGCGCACGGACAGGCCACGGGCACAGCCCGTGCCCGTGCGGGTGGGCGGTTTTGGCGGTGTCGCGGGTCTGGTTCGCCATCTGCGGGACGAAGGCATCACTCATCTGGTCGACGCGACCCACCCCTTTGCCGCGACGATGAGCAAGCATGCCGTGGCGGCGGCGCGTGAGGTCGGAGTAGAGCATATGATGCTGACCCGGCCGTCCTGGATCGCGGTGGAGGAGGATTGCTGGACCCATGTGCGGGACATCGCCGGGGCGGTGGCGGCGCTGAACGGACCCGCCCGGAACGTGATGCTGGCGCTGGGACGGATGCATGTCGACGCTTTCGCCGTGCAGCCGCAGCATCACTATCTGTTGCGCTTTGTCGACATGCCGGACCTTCCGCCGGGACTGCCGCGCCATAGTCTGGTGGTCGATCGGGGGCCTTTCACCATTGAAGACGATATGCGGTTGATGCGCGATCATGGCATCGACTGCGTCGTCTCGAAAAATGCAGGCGGCAGCGGCGCCAAAGCCAAGATCATTGCGGCGCGGATGCTGGGGCTGCCGGTCGTGATGATCGACCGGCCGCCCTGTCCTGCCGCGCAAGTCACGCATGAGGTCGCCGGGGTGCTGGAATGGCTGAGTCATGCGGCAGAGCGGGGGGTGTAGAGGATTGGCTGGCCGGGGCGCTCGATCAGGCGGGTGCGGCTGGACCCGACGATGACGATGGTCCGCATGTCGGCCATGTCCGGGGTAGCCCGGCCCAAGGGGACGATATGCAAGCTCTCCTCTGGCGTAGAGACGGCGCGGGCGAACAGGATGAGGCGATCCTCCCCGCATTCCTCCCGCAAGACATCCAATGCGCGTCCGAAGCCATGAGGGCGCGATCGGGAGCGCGGATTATAGAAGGCCATAGCGAAATCGGCCTGTGCCGCGAGGCGCAGGCGGCGCTCGATCAGTGGCCAGGGCTTCAGATTGTCGGAAAGGTTGATGGCGCAGAAATCATGACCGAGCGGCGCGCCTGCCCTTGCGGCGGCGGCCAGCATGGCGGTGATGCCGGGGAGGACGCGAATGTCGAGCGAGCGCCATTCCTCCGGACCCGCTTCGAGCGCTTCGAACAGGGCGGAGGCCATGGCGAAAATGCCGGGATCGCCGGAGGATACGACCGCGACCCGCTTCCCTTGCGCGGCCAGCGTCAACGCATGGGCCGCTCGCTCCAGTTCGACGCGGTTGTCCGAGGCATGGAGCGTCAGGCCGGGGCGGTCGGCTACACGGGCGACATAGGGGATATAGCCGATGACGTCGGTCGCCTCCGCCAGCGCATCCGATACCTCCGGGGTGATGAGAGCGTCTGTTCCGGGGCCGAGACCCGCTATGGCGATCCAGCCGGTCATGGGCCAGCCGGTCATGGGCCAGCCGGTCATGGACGGCGGCCCTGACCATGGACCAGCAGGATCGAGAAATAGGCGGCGACGTCCGTTGCCTCCGCCAGAGGCGTGATCCGCTGATCGGCCATGGTCGCATATTCGACCAGCCAGGCGCAGTCCCGCTTGCCAGCCGCATCGACAGCGCGGCGGAGCTTGGGGAGGTTACGGCCGATCTTCATGACGACCAGCGCATCGGTGTCATGGATGCGGCGGGCCAGTTCCGCTTCCGGAAGAGTGGCCATCAGCACCGTCGTCACATCGTCGCCCCAACTGATCGGCGTGCCGCTGGCGGTCCAGGCGCCGGACATGCCGGTGATGCCGGGGACGATCTGTACCGGCGCCGCGAGACGGCTGTGCAGGTGCATGAAGCTGCCGTAGAAAAAGGGATCGCCTTCGCAGAGGACCACCACATCCTCGCCAGTGGCGGAAAGCCCGTCCAGATGGGCGGTACAATCGGAATAGAAGCCGGACAGGACTTCATTATAACGCGGGTCTGACAGCGGGATTTCCGTCGTTACCGGATATTCCATCGGATATTCGACGACGCCATGGCACAGCATGCCCTCCACGATCCGGCGGGCTTGGCCTGACTTTCCCCTTTTGCGGAAATAGGCGACATGCCGGGCTTCGCGGATCAGGCGGTCGGCGCGGACGCTCATCAGATCCTGCGCGCCGGGGCCCAGACCTACGCCATGGATGATGCCGCTGGTCATTCTGCCGGGCTCGCTATCGCATTGATCGCCGCGACCGTGATGGCGCTGCCGCCAGGACGGCCCTCCACGATGCAGCAGGGGACGGGCTGACTTCGCCAGAGCGCTTCCTTGGACTCCGCCGCGCCCACGAAGCCGACCGGGCAGCCGATGATCGCCGCCGGGCGGGGGCAGGCCGGGTCTTCCAGCATGTCGAGCAGGTGGAACAGGGCCGTGGGCGCATTGCCGATCGCGACCAGCGCGCCATCCAGATGCGGGCGCCAGAGTTCCAGCGCTGCGGCGGAGCGGGTGTTGGACATTTGGGCCGCAAGTGCGGGCACCTGGGGATCGTTCAGGGTGCAGAGGACTGGGTTTTGGGCAGGCAGGCGCCTTGTGGTGACGCCTTCGGACACCATGCGCGCATCGCAGAGGATCGGCGCCCCTGCCTCCAGCGCAGCGATGGCGGTCCGGGCGAAGGCTGGGGAAAAACGGATGCGGAAAGCCAGGCCGATCAGCCCCGCCGCGTGGATCATGCGGACCGCGATGCGTTCCTCCTCCATTGAGAAGCGAGCGAGATCGGCCTCGGCACGAATAATGCGGAAGGATTGCCGGTAGATGGCGGCGCCATCGGTTTCGTAGATATGGGGCATTAGCGACTTCCCAAGAGGGCGAGAATCTGGTCGGGGGCAAGGCTGGCCTTGTCGGGCGGCGATCCGGCGCGGGCCTTGCGGGAAAGGTCGAAGCGGCCCCGATTGCCGGTGAGGACGATGTCGGCGGGCCTTGGACACGCACAGCCCTTGGCGCAGCCGGAAATATGCAGCGAGCCGTCGACAAGGGGTGCAAGCCGGGCGGCGAGGCCACGGGTCGCGACACTGGCCTGCGGACAGGCCGGTGCGCCGGGGCATGCGTCGATGCGGAGCAGCGGGTCGGTGAAGGCGTGATCGGGGCTGGCTGCGCCGCCTTCGAGGATCAGGCCGCGCCATGGGGTCAGGCGCAGTGTCACGACGCCTTGCTGTCCGGCCAGAGCGGTCAGGCTGTCGGCGTCGAGCCGCCCGAAGGGGATGCCGTGAAAGAGGCCGGGCGCCTGAGCGAGAAGCTGCGGAAGCGGGCGTGCCGGAGCGGGCGCGACCTTGGGATGTGCTGGCAGCGGCGCTTTGTGCCGCGCCATGCGGCCGGAGGTGGGGCCACCTGTTGCGAGGAACCAGCGAGTGAGCGCGATCAGGTCCTGAACGGCCGTTTCCGCAGTGGTGGGCGTGCCGAGGGCATAGCCTTCGGCGCGGAGCAGCAGGGTGCCGGCCAAGCTGCGTTCGATACGGAAATCGGCAGGGACCAGGGTGAGGCAGGGGGCAGGACCGGCGTCGATGGCCATGCCGATCTTGGGAGGAAGATCGGGCAGGTCGTCCAGGCTGGCGGACAGATTTCGGGCGATGCTTTCCGTGTCGTCTCCGGCGGACCAGTCGGGAGCGAGCAGAAAATTCCGGCGCGCTTCCCGGACCGGATCAGGATCGGTGAGGCCGAGTGCCATAAGCTGCCGGAGCAGCAGGGGATGGCTTTGTTCCGTCACGCCCCGGACCTGAAGCGCGGCGCGGTTGGTGAGATCGATCTGGCCGTTGCCATGACAGCGGGCGGCATCGGCAAGGCCCATGACCTGAGCGACCGTCAGGCGGCCGAGCGGAGGGCGGACGCGCGCCAGCAGGCCATCGCCCGCCATCATCGGGCGCCATGCCGTCGGACACCAGCCGCGAATGGCGGCGGATGATGCGCTCTGCGCGTCTGGCACCGGATGTCACCTCCCACGTCGCAACGACGACTGGAGGATGCTTCCCCAGCCGCTTATCCGTCGCTCGTGCGGAGAACCGAGCCGTGACCATCCCCTGGACCATGGCTAGAGCGACCTTTGCGTTCGGCAGGTCTCCTGGCTTGCGGGTCATAGCATTGGCAGGGGGCCTTCCCGGATTGCTCCAGTGGCTGGCCGTCCCCAGTGACGGGGGGCCGGTCCTTGCCTTGCTCGCCGCTCACAGTTGCAGGGACAGCCGCGGATTAGGGAGTCGCCTCCCGCACCGCGTTCCCATTTAAGCCCCTTGCGGGGCACCGACGCGATCGATGGAGCGAACGGATGCCCGCTCCGGATGCGGTTCATACGCGCAGAGACAAGGAAAGGGAAGTGGGCAGAATTTGCTCCCCTCCGCAGGCGGGAGGAGAATGGTCAGCGGGTCACAATTGCGGAATGCCAGTCGGTGCGATGCTCCCAGCCGCGCCGTTCCAGTTCCGGCGTCGCTTCCTCACGCACCGGATAACCCAGGCAGAGCAGGCCGAGACAGCGCCAGTTTTCCGGAATGGCGAGCATGGCGTCCACCGTTGGACGGTCCAGGATCGATACCCAGCCCATGCCGATGCCGCGCGTGCGGGCGGCCAGCCAGACAGTGTGAATCGCCATCACGCAGCTATAGCGGCGCGCCTCCGGCATGGTGATGGCGCCCAGCTTATGGCCGGTTTCGGTGGTTTCGTCGCAATAGACGGCGAACAGCACCGGCGCCTCACGCAGGCCGTGCAGTTTCAGGCTGCGGTAAAGCCTGTCTTCATCGCCTTCATAGATCTTGCCCGCCTTGACGATCTGGGCGTCGACATGGGCGGCAAGGCCTTCGCGCAAGGCGAGCGTGGCGATCCGGACGAAGCGCCAGGGTTGCGACAGACCGACCGAGGGCGCGCTGTGGGCGAGGGCGAGGAGGCGTTCGACCTCATGCTCATCCAGCGGATCGGTCCGGAAATGGCGCACGTCGCGACGGAGGTGCACCAACTCCTCGAAAGCGGCGATGTCGAAGGCGGTGTGTGTCAGAATTCGATTCCTGGCTGAGCCTTCACGCCGCTGCGGAAGGGATGTTTGACAAGGGTCATTTCGGTGACGAGATCGGCCGCCTCGATAAGCGCTTCGGGCGCGTTGCGGCCGGTGATGAGGACATGCTTCATTTCGCTTCTGGCGGTCACGGCTTCCAGCACCTCTTCGACCGGCAGATAGTCGTAGCGCAGGACGATATTGAGCTCATCGGCAAGGACCATATCATAGGCCGGGTCGGCAATCATGCGTCTGACCTCATCCCATGCTTCACGGGCAAGGGCAATGTCCCGCGTACGGTCCTGCGTGTTCCAGGTAAAGCCTTCGCCCATGGGTTTGAACTCGACATGGTCGGGAAACGCATCGAACACCGTTTTTTCTCCGGTGGTCATGGCGCCCTTCACGAACTGGACGACGCCGACCTTCCTGCCGTGGCCGATGGCGCGGACGACCATGCCCAATGCTGCCGTCGTCTTGCCCTTGCCCTTGCCGGTGTGGACGATGAGAAGGCCCTTTTCCTGGGTCTTGGTCGCCATGATCCTGTCATGGGCGGCCTGTTTCCTTTTCATCTTCTCGGCGTGCTGTTCGGGCGTGCGTTCGATCATTTCAGACATCCTTGAGTTGGACCAGGAGCATGGCGGCGCTGTTCGATTTGGGTTTCCATAAGCGCCGGTCGAGCGCTTCGGACAAGCGGGCGGCGGTTTCGCGCAGAGCGGCGGGGTTGGCCTCCGCCATGAAGTCGCGAACCGTTTCATCCTCGATGAAGGCGGCGTGGACAGCATCGAAATGATGATCCTTCACCGCATGGGTGGTGGCGGCGAAGGCGAAGAGATAATCGACCGAAGCGGCGATCTCGAACGCGCCCTTATAGCCGTGGCGCATCATGCCCGCGATCCATTTGGGATTGGTGACCCGCGCTCTTACGATGCGGCCTATCTCATCTTCCAGCGTGCGGATGACCGGGCGTTCCGGGCGGCTGTGGTCGTTATGGTAGCTGAGCGGTTTCTTGCCGGAAAGATGTTCGACGGCGGCGGCTATTCCGCCCTCGAACTGGTAATAATCGTCGCTGTCGAGCAGGTCATGTTCGCGATTGTCCTGATTCTGGATCAGGGCGTCGGCCTGGGTCAGGCGCTGCGCAAAGAGATTGCGTTCCGCATCGCCTTCGACGCCGCCGCCATAGGCGTAGCTGCCCCAGTCGAGATAGACGCTCGCAAGGTCGGCGCGGTCGTGCCAGATCTTCTCGTCGATCATCGCCTGCAGACCCGCGCCATAGGCTCCGGGCTTCGAGCCGAAAACGCGGCTTCCAGCGCGCCGCTGGGCGGCTTTTGCCGGCGTGCCCTGGGCGATCAGGGCAGCGGTTTCCGCGCGATGGCGGGCGGCGGCAGGATTGTCTTCCTCCGGTTCGTCGAGAGCCATGACGGCGCGGGCGGCGCTGTCCATCAAGTCGATCTGCTCAGGGAAGGCATCGCGGAAGAAGCCGGAAACGCGAAAAGTGACGTCCACTCTTGGGCGGTTCAGTTCCGCGATCTTCATGACCTCGAACCCGACAACCCGACTGGAAGCCCAGTCCCAGCGAGGCCGCACGCCCATCAGGGCGAGAGCCTGCGCGATGTCATCGCCGCCAGTGCGCATATTGGCCGTGCCCCAGGCGGAAAGCGCGATGGCGCAGGGATAGTCGCCCTCCCGCTGGAGATAATCCTGTACGATGAGCTCAGCGGAACGCTGGCCGAGATTCCAGGCGGCGACCGTGGGCACGGCGCGAGTGTCGACCGAGTAGAAATTTCGGCCGGTGGGCAGGACGTCCGGGCGGCCTCTCGTGGGCGCGCCGGAAGGACCGGGAAGGACGAAATTGCCGTTGAGCGCCTTTAGAAGCGCGATCCTTTCGGCTTCTCCGCAGGCGCTGACACGAGGGGCAAGATCGGTTTCGATCGCGTTCAGGACAGCGGCGCTTTGCGGGCCAGGGGCGGGCTCCCCGCTGTCGAGCAGATGGATGGCGTAGAGTTCGAGACGCTCCACCGCGTCTCCGGTGGTGCGCCATGGGGCTTGGGTCAGGCGTTGGAGCGGCTCCGGGCGGGGCCCCGTCCAGGGGTTGCCCATGATGCAATCGAGCGGGTCGAAATTCAGGGCCAGATCATCGGCAAGCGCGCGCAGGAGGGATTGCTGGCCTTCATGATCCATGCCTCGGGGACAGCGGGCAAGGGCTATGAGCAGATCACGGCGGAGATGGCCTTCCGGGCTTTGCGTGAAGATATGCAGGCCGTCACGAATCTGCATTTCCTTCAGGTCACACAGATAGTTATCGATCGCAGCTAAAGCATCTTCTCCACTACCCTGAGCGGCTGCATCCTTGTCCAGCCCCTGCGAAGCGGCGAGAGCGAGGATGTCCTTGCGCAGCGTTTCCAAACGGCGCGGGTCCATGCCTGCGGCGAGATAATATTCGTCGACCAATGCCTCCAGCTCCTTGAGCGGACCATAGGTTTCGGCCCGGGTAAGGGGTGGCGTCAGATGGTCGACGATGCAGGCTCCGATGCGGCGCTTGGCCTGCGTGCCTTCGCCGGGATCGTTGACGATGAAGGGGTAGATTTGCGGGATCGGCCCGGCGCAGATTTCGGGAAAACAGTTTTCGGATAGCGCGATGGCCTTGCCGGGGAGCCATTCGAGATTGCCGTGCTTGCCGACATGAACGACGGCATGAGCGCCGAATTGCTGCGCCAGCCAGATGTGGAAGGCGAGATAGGCATGCGGCGGCGGCAGGGCCGGGTCGTGATAGCTTGCCTTGGGATCGATATGATAGCCGCGCGAGGGCTGGACCGCGACGGCGATGTTGCCGAAGCGGTGGACCGGAAGCCGGAACGCGCCCTCCTGGAAGAAGGGGTCGGCCTCAACCATGCCCCAGCGGGTCTGAATGGCGTCCCGAGCGGCTTCGGGCAGGGCAGCGAAGGCAGCCTGATATGTGTCGAGAAGGAGGGAGACTTCGGCGGGGCGTTCAGGGGAGGCGTTGGTGATGCCGCCCGTCATGAGCCGCATCAGGGTCGCTCCGTCGGCGGGAGCGTCATGTGTGGTGTAGCCGGATTGCCCGAGCGCGTTCAGGATAGCGGCGGCACTGGCCGGCGTGTCGAGACCGACGCCATTGCCGATGCGGCCATCCTTGTTCGGATAGTTGGCGAGCACCAGTGCAACGCGCCGATCTTCAGCAGGCGTTTGACTTATTTTTGCCCAATTTGCAGTCAGTTGGGAAACGAATCTGACACGATCTTCCAATATGCGGGGCACGATGATGCTGCATTCCGTGCGCTCGTCGAAGCGGGCGGCGGCCTTGAAGGCGACGGCGCGACTGAAGAGGCGGCCGTCCACTTCGGGCAGCGCGACGTGCATGGCGAGGTCGCGGGGGCCGAGGCCTCGGGCGCTCGCTTCCCAGGCGCCTTGTTCGGCGCTGGCGAAGATGGTCTGGATGATCGGGCAGTCCGCCTGTTCCAGGATCGAGCGCGTGCGTGGTTCTCCCGGCGCGCTGGCGGCAAAGGCGGTGGCGTTGAGGATGACGTCAGGTGCAGTCCCTTCCATCAGGCCTTGCAGGAAATCCTTGGCAAAGGGTTCGCGCAGGGCGCGAACATGGACGGGCAGAACGTTGAGGCCTGCTGCTTCGAGCCCGGCGATCATCGCATCGACGGCTTCGAGCGTGCCCGCAATCAGCAGGGCGCGATAGAAGACGAACAGGGCTGTAGGTTGGCCTGCAGTCCAGCGGACCTTGACCTGTTCCAGGGTCGGACGGTCGGTGCCGGGGAGGTAGAGGCCGGCGTCGGCTACCGGAATCGGGGCATCGGGCGCTCCTGCGTCGAAACCCGCGAGACGGGCGGCGGTCTTGAGGAAGGCGATGGCATTGGGAATGCCGCCTTGCCGGAGATAGTCGCGCATATGTTCGCAGGTTTCGGCGGGCAGGGTCGAGGCGGCGCGAAGGTCGGGATCGTGCTCCCGGCCATCGGCCAGGGCGGCAAAGGATATGCCCCGTTCGCGAGAAATATTGGCAATTTCATCAATGCCATATGACCAATAGCTCTTGCCCCCTAGCAGGATTACGCAGACGAATTTGGCGTGGGCGATCACCTTCTCGACATAGAGATCGACGGAATAGGGATGCTTGAGCTGGAGGAGATTGGCCAAGCGGATTTTTGGGCCTGCCTCCCCCAAGGCTGCCGCGGCGCTGGCGAAGCAGGCGAGTTCGCTGTCCGCCACGGTCAGCAGCACGATATCGCCCGGCGACTGGCCGAGGTCGATCGCTTCGTCGCCGTTGGAGACGGTGCCGGGCGTGGCGGTCAGCAGATGCATCAGGCAGGTACCGTCTGCGCCCTGAGCGCGGCCTGGATGGCGGTGCGATCGAGGCCGTTCTGGCCGATCACGACTAGGCGGGAGGAGCGGCGCTCGCTTGGCCGCCATTGGCGGTCGTAATGATGCTGGATGCGTGGACCGACGGCCTGGACGACGAGGCGGGCGGGGCGGCCCGCGATGGCGAGGAAACCCTTCACCCGCAACAGGTCGTGGGTGGCGATGGCGTCCGCGAGCGCCGCCAGCAGCGGTTCGGGATTGCCCAGTTCGCCAAGGTCGAGGATGAAGCTCTCGAAATCATCATGACCATGCTCCTCCTCATTGTCGTGATGGGAGGGGCGGGCATCGATCCGATCTTCCACGCCTGAGTCCAGGCCAAGCAAGACTGCGGGATCGATTTCGCCCTTTGACGTGCGGATGATGCTGACGCCGGGACGGATTTCCTTGGCCAGATCCTCTTCCAGACCAGCCAGAGTGGCGGCATCGACCAGATCGGTCTTGTTGAGCAGGACGAGATCGGCACAGGCAAGCTGATCTTCGAACAGTTCCTCGATCGGGCTGTCATGATCCAGCGTCGGATCTGCGGCGCGGGCGGCGGCGAGGGCAACTTCGTCATGGGCGAAGCGGCCTGCCGCCAGCGCATCGGCGTCGATCAGCGCGATCACCCCATCCACTGTGGCGCGGGTGCGGATGTCGGGCCATTGGAAGGCCTTCACCAACGGCTTGGGCAAAGCGAGGCCGGAGGTTTCGATGATGATGTGATCGGGTGGCGTCGGGCGGTCGAGCAACTTTTGCATGGTCGGCAGGAAATCGTCCGCCACGGTGCAGCAGATGCATCCGTTCGCCAGCTCGATGATATCCTCGTCCGGGCAGGCCTCGTCGCCGCAGCCCTGCACCAGCGCGCCGTCGACGCCGACATCTCCGAACTCGTTGATGATGAGGGCGAGGCGGCGGCCGCCCGCATTTTCGATCAGGTGGCGGATCAGCGTCGTCTTGCCTGCGCCGAGGAAGCCGGTGATGACGGTGGCGGGAACCTTCTTCATGCGGGATTTCCTTGCGGTTCGAGAGTGACTTCGATCTCGTCGAAGCGTTTCCAGCGGTAAATGGCCCAGCTCGCCAGCCAGCAGGCGGCGAACAGGCCGATGATGAAGAAACCCAGGCTGTTGAAATGGTCGCCAAGGTCCGCGGCAAGGGTCCAGATGCCGCCAGTCAGGCCCAGCTTGTCGCCCAGCAGCGCAGCAGCCTCGATCCCGCCGATGAGCAGCGCGACCAGGGCGGACACCAGCGTGATGGTGATGTTGTAGTAGAGTTTGCGGATCGGCTTCACGAAGGCCCATTGATAGGCGCCCATCATCAGCGCGCCGTCCGCCGTGTCGATCAGCGCCATGCCCGCCGCAAAGAGCAGCGGGAAGATGAGGACGGTCGAGATGGAAAGGCCGCTCGCCGCCTGGCCGGCGGACAGGCCGAGGATCGCGACTTCGGTGGCAGTGTCGAAACCGAGCCCGAAGAGAAAGCCCAAGGGCGCCATATGCCAGCTGCGCGTTATCAGCCGGAAAAGCGGGCGGAAGATGCGGGCCATGAACCCACGCGAACCAAGAAGAATGTCCATATCTTCATCAATATAGCTTCCACCTTTGCGAATGTGATTGAAGGCCTTGAGAACCGATCTCAGGATGATCAGGTTCATCGCGGCGATGGTGAAAAGGAAAGTCGCGGACACGATTGTCGCAATGGTGCCGCCGATCGCACCCGCCGCTTCGACACGGCTCAGCGCATTGGCGGCAATGGCGATGGTAACGGCGGCGATCAGGACGATGCCGCTATGCCCGATGGCGAACCAGAAACCGACGGACAGGGGGTGCTGGCCGTCCTGCATCAACTTGCGGGTAACATTGTCGATGGCGGCGATATGGTCGGCGTCGACAGCGTGGCGCAGGCCCAGGCTCCAGGCGAGCAGGGCCGTGCCCAGCATGACCGTATCGCCTGCGAAGATCGTGAAGGCCCATGCCCATGCGACCAGATTGGCGGCAATCAGGGCCGCGAACATGGCCGTGGCACGGCGGCGGAGCAGGCTGGCCAATCCCATCGGTCTGGCCAATCCCATCGGGCTGGCCAATCCCATCGGGCTGGAACGTGCCAGCACATTCAAAACAGGTCTTATCAGGGCGATTCCCCGTCGGCGTCAGCGAAACCGGACGGGATCTGCCTTCATGCCGGACGGACGCGCTTGCGCCCGGCATGCGGACAACAGCTCCCGCTGCGTAAAGCGTCGCTCAGACGGTGTACCGTGCCGCGGCCATCCCCTGGACCAAGGCAAGAGCGACCAGACGCAGGCAGGTTTCCTGGCTCGCGGGTCTAGGCTTGACGCATGGCCTTCCCAGGCCTCGCAGGATTTAGCGTCCGGCCCAGTGGCTGATCCTCCGGCGGTCCGGAGAATCGATATGCGTCTCGCTCGCCGCTTACAGTTGCAGGGACAGCCGCGGATTCATCACCGCATTCCCTATTAAGCCCCTTGGCAGGGCACCGGCGCGATCAGTGAAAGCTGGCCGAGGCTGGCTTTCGCCGGACTGCATAGAGGCTGGCGCGAAGAATTGGAAGGGGCGACGCGCTATGCTGGCTCAGGCGCCGTTCCGGCCTCCGCCGACATATGTTCTTCGAGCAGGGTCTTGAGGAAGGCCTGGCCGGTCGGTGACAAATCCTCATTGTGGATCAGCCAGAGCGAACTCATGACCGGCACGTCGAAGGCGCGGTGGATCACATTGTCGACATGCAGCCGCGCCATGGAACGAGCGATCACCGTGGGGCCGAAGCCCGCCGCGACCAGGCCAAGAAGGGTCGCGAGGCTGCGGGCCTCGTGGGAGACTTTTGGAGCGAAGCCTGCCTTCTCGCACAGGGCTAGGAAATGCTCGGTGAAGCCCGTGCCGTTGGGCGCGCCGTACAGCACCAGCGGGACGTCGGACAGGTCCGCGATGCTGGGCGGGGCGGACCGCAGCGCCAAAGGATGATCGGTGCGCAGCGCCAGCACCATCTCTTCCTTGAGCAGGCATCGCGACACCATGCCTTCGGGCAGGATAGGCGCTTCATAATTGCGCGCAATGCCGAGATCGAGCTGTCGGCTGCCGACGCTTTCGACCTGCTCGTCGCGGCCCTGTTCGCGCAGGATCAACTCGACATTGGGGTAAGTCTGGCGGAAGCGATAGAGCGCGCGCGCCACGGGCGGCACGAAGGGGCCCGAGGCAGTGAAGGCGAGGCCGAGATGACCGATCTCCGCGCGCTGCGCCATGCGGGCGATCTGAGCGGCGCGATCGGCCTGGGCCAGGGTCTGGCGGGCCTCGGGCTCGAACAGCCGGCCCGCTTCGGTCAGGCGCACGCGGCGGCTGGTGCGGTCGAACAGGCGGACGCCAAGCTCCTCCTCCAAGGCACGAATTTGCTGGCTGAGCGGCGGCTGGGATATGCCGAGGCGAAGCGCGGCGCGGCCGAAATGCATCTCTTCGGCGACGCAGAGAAAATAACGCAGATGGCGCAGGTCCATGGGATCATGTCGTTCAAGCTATCGATCATGCCATATTATATATTAGACGCAGAATGTCCAAGGGCGCATGGGCAAGTTTGAATGTGGCGGTATCTCCATGGTCCTTCGGTAGATGTGCGCGGGTTATGCCCCCTCATTGCCGCAGCACTCTGCTCAAGGCCGGAGATGCCGTCGCATTCTAGGGCATTTTCAGGTTGACCGTTCGTGGTCAGCGGCGCGGAAAATGCCGCAACCAAAAGGTGCGCATTTCCTGGCGCGCTTCGTCTCTGGTCCCAGACGGCGAAAATATCTGGAGAGGTTGCGTTGTCATGTGCGGCAGGGGGACCCCCGCGGCGCATCCGTGGAGTCGTGAATGATCGGTATCGTCAAGGTTGCCCTGCATCGCCCGCTCACCTTCATCGTGATGGCGATCCTGATCGCGATCGCTGGGGTGCTGGCGGCGGTGCGCACGCCGGTCGACATCTTCCCGAACATCCGCATCCCTGTGGTTGCCGTGGCCTGGCAATATGCGGGCCTCTCGCCCGAAGACATGGCGAACCGCATCGTCAATCCCTATGAGCGCGTTCTGACGACGACGGTCAACGATATCGAGCATATCGAAAGCCAGTCCTTGCAGGGCATCGGCATCATCAAAATCTATTTCCAGCCGGGCGCAGACATTCGCACGGCGACCGCGCAGGTGACGTCGGTGTCGCAGACCGTGCTGCGCCAGATGCCGCCGGGCATCACGCCGCCGCTGGTGCTGAACTACAGCGCCTCGACCGTGCCGATCCTGCAACTCGCCTTGTCGGGCAAGGGGCTGTCGGAGCAGCAATTGTTCGATATGGGCATGAACCAGGTCCGCCCGCCGCTCATCACCGTGCCGGGCCTCGCCATGCCCTTTCCATCGGGCGGCAAGCAGCGGCAGGTGCAGATCGACCTCAATCCGCTGGCGCTCCAGTCGAAGGGGCTGTCGGCGCAGGATGTGGGAGCGGCCATCGCCGCGCAGAACCAGATCAACCCCGCCGGTTTCGTCAAGATCGGAGAGACGCAATATAGCGTGAAGCTGAACAATGCGCCGACCTCGATCGAGGCTTTGAACGATCTGCCGGTCAAGGTGGTGAACGGCGCGACCATATATATGCGCGATGTCGCCCATGTCCGCGACGGCAGCGGCCCGCAGCAGAATGTCGTGCATGTCGAGGGCAGCCGGTCGGTGCTGCTGACCATCCTGAAGAACGGCGCCACCTCCACCCTGGCGATCGTGGATGGAGTCAAGGAGAAGCTGCCGCAGATCGCCGCTGGCCTGCCAGATACGCTCAAGATCCTGCCGATCGGAGACCAGTCGCTGTTCGTGAAGGCCGCGGTGGAAGGCGTCATTCATGAAGGCGCCATCGCGGCGGCACTGACGTCGCTGATGATCCTGCTGTTCCTGGGGTCCTGGCGTTCGACGGTGATCATCGCCCTCTCGATCCCGCTCGCCATTCTGGCGGCCATTGCGGCGCTGGCGGCTTTCGGCCAGACGCTGAACGTCATGACGCTGGGCGGGCTGGCGCTGGCGGTCGGCATATTGGTCGACGACGCCACGGTGACGATCGAGAATATCAACTGGCATCTGGAACAGGGCAAAAGCGTCTGGGACGCGATCCTGGACGGCGCGGCGCAGATCGTGACCCCCGCCTTCGTGTCGCTGCTGTGCATCTGCATCGTGTTCGTGCCGATGTTCTTCCTGCCGGGCGTCGCGGGATTTCTGTTCGTGCCCATGGCGCTGTCGGTCGTGTTCGCGATGATCGCATCCTTCATCCTGTCGCGAACGCTGGTGCCGACGCTGGCCATGTATCTGCTCAGGCCCCATGTGAAGCATGGAGATGCGCATATGGCTGGCACGGGCAAGTCCCGCAATCCGCTGGTCCGCTTCCAGCGCGGGTTCGAACAACGGTTCGAAAAGATAAGGCGGGGTTATGTCGGGTTGCTGCAGCGGGCGCTCAATGCGCGCAAGCCCTTTCTGCTGGGCTTCATGGCCATTGTGCTGCTGTCCTTCGGGCTGTTGCCGATGCTGGGGAGCAACTTCTTCCCTTCGGTCGATTCCGGGCAGATCGCCATGCACATCCGTGTTCCTGTAGGTGCACGGATCGAGGACAGCGCGGCGCGCTTCGACCGCATCGCGCGGGAGGTCCGATCGCTGATATCGTCAGAGGAACTGGCCTCCATAACCGACAATATCGGCCTGCCCGTCAGCAGTATCAACACGGTCTATAATAACAGCGGCACCATTGGCCCGCAGGATGGCGACATGCTGATCGCGTTGACCAAGGCGCATCGGCCGACGGACGAGATCGTCGCGACGTTGCGGCGAGAGCTGCCGCGCCGCTTCCCCGGAACCGGCTTTTCCTTTCTGCCTGCCGACATCACCAGCCAGATCCTGAACTTCGGCGCGCCCGCTCCGATCGACGTGCAGATTTCAGGCAAGAATGCCGCAGGCAATCGCGCCTATGCGCAGAAGCTGCTGGCGAAGATGGCCGCCATTTCGGGGCTGGCCGATGCCCGCATCCAGCAGCCGGCGCGCTCGCCGCAACTCGATGTCGAGGTCGACCGGTCCCGGGTCGGGCAATATGGCCTGTCGGAACGTGACGTGACGACCAGCCTGGCGAGCCAGCTTGCCGGCACGTCGCAGACCGCGCCGGTCTTCTTCGTGAACCCGGAAAATGGCGTGCAATATCCGGTCGTGGCGCAGGCGCCGGAATATCTGGTCGGGTCCATGAGCGAACTCAGCAATGTGCCGGTGTCGGGTTCGGCGGTGGGCGCGTCTGTGCAGCCGCTGGGCGGCCTGGCGACGATCAGGCGGTCGAACACCGTGCCGGTTGTGTCGCATTATGATATCGCGCCGGTGCTCGATATTTTCGCGACGACGCAGGGCCGTGACCTGGGCGCGGTTGCCGACGATGTTCAACGGGCGGTCAAATCGCTGGAGAAGGAATTGCCCAAGGGCACGACCGTCACGATCCGCGGCCAATATGCGACAATGAACACGGCCTTTTCGGGGCTGGGCTGGGGGCTGGCCGGGGCGATCATGCTGATCTACCTGTTGATCGTCGTCAATTTCCAGAGCTGGGTCGACCCCTTCGTCATCATCACCGCTCTGCCGGCGGCGCTGGCGGGGATCGTGTGGATGCTGTTCACCACCGGCACGACATTGTCCGTGCCGGCGCTGACCGGGGCGATCATGTGCATGGGGGTGGCGACCGCCAACTCCATCCTGGTCGTCAGCTTCGCGCGAGAGAAGCTGGCCGAACTGGGTGACGCGACCAAGGCCGCGCTGGAGGCGGGCATGGTTCGTTTCCGTCCGGTGTTGATGACCGCGCTCGCCATGATCATCGGCATGGGGCCGATGGCGCTGGGCCTGGGCGATGGCGGCGAGCAAAATGCGCCGCTGGGCCGGGCGGTCATCGGTGGCCTGATCTGCGCGACCATCGCCACGCTGTTCTTCGTTCCCACCATCTTCGCCTTCGTCCATCGCAAGCATGGACAGCAGGCGCCTTCCATGGAAATGCAGCCGAGCCATGTCTGAGCATCATCCTTCGATCGACAATCCCGAGGCACGGGGACCGGATAGCCGCATGCTGAAACGGGTGGGGATTGGCGCGGCGATCGCTGCGGTCACCATCGTCGGTTTTGGCGTAGCGTCGCGAATTCATGCCGCCAATGAACTGAAACGGGTTGCCGCCGACGCTTCCATCCCGACCGTGGCGGTGGTGACGCCCAGCCTCAGTGGCGAAGGGGATGCGCTGGTGCTGCCGGGCAATGTGCAGGCCTATAACAGCGCGGCGATCTTTGCCCGAACCAATGGTTATGTGCGGCGGTGGCTGGCGGATATTGGCGATCATGTGAGGGCGGGGCAACCGCTCGCCATTCTCGACGCGCCGGAGGTCGACCAGCAACTGGCGCAGGCGCAGGCGGATTATCAGACCGCGCTGGCCAATGAGCGGCTTTCCGCCACGACGTCTAAGCGCTGGGCTTCCATGCTGGCGCAGGATGCCGTGTCGCGGCAGGAGGCGGATGAGAAAGCGGGCGACCTCGCTGCGCGCAAGGCCCTGTCCAACGCCGCCCTCGCCAATGTGAAGCGCTTGCAGGCGTTGCAGGGCTTTACCCGCCTGTCCGCGCCGTTCAGCGGGGTCGTCACCAGCCGTTCAGCGCAGATCGGCGCGCTGGTGGTCGCGGGCAATGCGGCGGCCCAGCCTTTGTTCACCGTGTCCGATACGCATCGGATGCGGATCTACGTGCGCGTGCCGCAGGGCTATTCGGCGGCGATCAGGCCGGGCATGGCGGCGACGTTGACCTTGCCGGAATATCCCGGACGCAGCTTCACCGCGACGCTGACCAGCAGTTCGGGTGCGGTCGATGCGCAATCGGGCGCGGTGCTGGTGCAGTTGCAGGCGGATAACGGCGACGGGGCGCTGAAGCCCGGCGCCTTTGCGCAGGTCCGCTTCAAAGTGCCGGCGGCCTCCGGCAATGGCGTGACCTTGCCGGGCAGCGCGATCCTCTATGGCAATGACGGGCCAACGGTGGCGGTGGTCGGCAGGGACGGCCGCGTGACCGTGAAGCCAGTGATCATTGCCCGGGACGAGGGCAATGCGGTGCAGCTTTCCGGCGGCGTGCTGCCGACCGATCATGTGGTCGATACCCCGCCCGACGCCATGCGCAGCGGCGACAAGGTGCATGTGCAGGCCGCTGCCAAGGGGGCCGCCGCCGATGGGCATTGATCGCAGGGCAGCTGCCCTGTTGCTGGCGGGATTGGCAGGATGCTCGATGGCGCCGGCCTATCAGCCGCCCGCGACCGCTGTGCCGCAGAGCTACCAGGAGGTCGAGGGCTGGACTGTTGCGACGCCGATGGATGCGGCGCCGCGCGGCAAATGGTGGGAGGCCTTTGGCGACCCGGTGCTGAACGATCTGGAGGCGCGGGCGGAACAGGCCAGTCCGACCCTGGCGGCGGCGCTGGCGCGATATGATCGGGCACAGGCGGCTGCCGGGGCCGAGAGAGCGGACCTCTTCCCGCAGATTGGCGTTGATGGGGACGCCAGTCGGCGGCGGCTGTCGGGCAATCGCTTCGGCGGCAACGGAACGGCGACGACCTATCATGATTTTTCGGTCGGCGGCACGCTCGACTATGAACTGGATCTCTGGGGGCGCATCCGCAACGGCGTGAAAGCGGCGCGGGCGGATGCGCAGGCGAGCGAGGCCGATCTTGCTTCGGCGCGGCTCAGCCTTCATGCGGCGGTGGCGGATGCTTATGCGCGACTGCGCGGGCTGGACGCCGAGGCGGAATTGCTGCGCCAGACGGTCGGGGCGTTCGGCAAGGCCTATCGGCTAACGGCGACGCGCCATGACGGCGGCATCGCGTCGGGGATCGACGTAAACCGGGCGAAGACGGTGCTGGACAATGCGCGGGCGCAGATTTCCGCCGTCGCCAATGAGCGGGCGGCGACCGAGCACGAGATCGCCGCGCTGGTCGGAGCAGTGGCATCCGATTTCGCCATCCCTGTACGGGTGCAACCTCTGGCGGCGCCGGCTTTACCCGCGGGCGCGCCTTCGGAACTGTTGCAGCGGCGGCCGGACATTGCTGCGGCGGAACGGCGGATGTTCGCGGCCAATGCGCGGATCGGGGTGGCCAAGGCCGCTTTCTTCCCCACGCTGACCCTGGGGCTGTCGGGGGGCTATCAGACCACAGATGGGGAGCTGTTCGGCAAGCCCAGCAGCTTCTGGGGGTTGGGACCGGCTTCAGCGGTGTTGGCGCTGTTCGACGGCGGACGGCGCAAGGCTGAGGTGAAGATATCTCGGGCGGAATATGAGGAGCTGAGCGCGGGTTATCGGGAAACGGTGCTGGGTGCTTTCCGGCAGGTCGAGGATGCGATTGCGGCAAGCCGGCATCTGGCCGATCAGGCGGCGAGCCAGCGCGGAGCCGCCACGGCGGCGGGACGGACCAGTGAGTTGGCCTTGACCCGCTATCGCGATGGCGCGTCCGACTATCTGGATGTCGTCACGGCGCAGACCGATGCGCTGGAGGCGCAGCGGGCGTTGCTGGCGGTGGAAACGCAGCGGATGCGGGCCAGCGTCGCGCTGGTGAAGGCGCTGGGTGGGCCTGCCTAGAACATCGTGCGGAAAAGTGGGAACCGGTTTTAGCTACGCTCAACTGCGTTTCCGCTTAAAAGGATGGGACCATAAAAAACATAGAGTGCGCGACCTGCGTCCGATTTAACGCAGCTCGCTCTAGATTCAGCGCGCCGTGCGATAATTATCGGTTCAATGCATCTCTGTCTTTAGCCGTTCGACCAGCTTTTCGATCTCCCATGGCTCCAGCACCCAGGTCCGGGTCTTGCGGCCTTCGCGGTGGACGGGCTGGGTCAGCAGGACGCGCGCCTGTTCCTTCGCATGGGGCTTGAAGATCGCGAAATGCTGGGCGCAATCGCGGATCGTGCCGATGATCGGCGCCTTGCCGTCAAGGTCGATCATGGTGGCGGGCTGGTCCCAGGGGATATTGAGCATGACGTCTTCCCGTTCTTGAAATTCAGCGTCCCGGTTCGCGGATGATGCAGCGGAAACCGATATGACTGGTGGAACTGTCCACCGCCTGCGGGTGGCGGGCGGCGGGGCGGTAGCGCCGGCAATAGCTGGGCGCGCAGAGATGGGAACCGCCCTTCATCACTTTTCTTGGGATCGGCACATGCGGATTGGCGGGGTCAAGGCTTTCCCGCTTCGTGCCGCCGCGTGGGTTGGAGGGGATGCAACAGCTTCCCTTCGCCTTGCGCTCGACCCTGGGCTGGGCATACCAGTCGGTCGTCCATTCCCAGACATTGCCGATCATGTCGAACAGGCCATAGCCATTGGGCGCATAGGTTCGGACCGGCGAGGTCCGTTCATAGCCGTCCTCCAGCAGATTGCTGTAGGGGAACATGCCCTGCCAGTAATTGGCTTGGCAAACACCATCCGGCGCCAGTTCATCCCCCCAGGCATAGTCCGCGCCATCAAGCCCGCCACGCGCGGCAAACTCCCATTCCGCTTCGGTCGGCAGCGCCTTGCCCGCCCATCTGGCATAGGCCTCCGCATCCTGAAACACGACATGGACCACCGGATGATCCCAAAGCTCGTCCAGATGGCTGTCGGGGCCATGGGGATGGCGCCAGTCCGTGCCGAAGCTGAAATGCCACCATTGGCTGACGTCGCCGAGGTCGACGGGCATGGCTGTTCGCTGGAACAGCAGCGATCCGGCCCGCGCCATTTCGGGGGGCATGCCAGGATAATCCTTCGGATCGGGCGCGAACTCAGCAAAACTGCGGTAGCCGGTGGCCTCGACAAACTCCGCGAACTGGCGATTGGTGACAGGCGTTTCGTCGATCCAGAAGCTGTCCACGCGGACTTGCCGCATCGGCGCTTCCTCCGGATAGAAGCGGTCGGAGCCCATGGCGAAGGCGCCGCCTTCGACGAAGCGCATCCCTTGCGCGATAGCATTCCGGGTCTCGATCACCGGGCGACCATAGCGGCGGATCGTCCGGCTGTATCGCCAAAAAAAAGAGCGCCGGAAGCGGTTTGGCTTCCGGCGTCCTGACGGATTGGGCTTTAGAGCGCGCTGCGTTAAATCGGACGCAGGACGCGCGCTCCAGCTCTTTGTTGTCGCATCGTTTTTGCGCAAAACCGGTTCCCACTTTTGCGCTTGATGCTTTAGAAATCCTTACGGACAGTCACGCCGATCTTGCGCGGGGTGCCGATATTATAGCCGAGCCGTCCCCGGCCGCCGCGCTCGCGGTCCAGCGAGTAGAGCGCATTTTCGTCGAACAGATTGTTGACGTAGAGCGTGACCGACAGGCCGCTGTCCCAGCTTATGCCCGTCGACAGGTTGACCAGATTATAGGCGCCAAGCTTGTAGGAACCGAAGTTGAAGGCGCCCGTGCCATAGGCGCCGGTGGCAGGATCATAATAGATGGAGTTGGTGAAGCTGCCTGCGCCCGGCTCCTGATCGGCAAGCTGGGTGAAGCGGTCGCCCACATGCTGGTAGCTTGCGGTGAATGACCAGTCGGTTTCCGCCGCGATCTCCAACGTATAGGTCGCCGCCGCGGCCATCTGGAACTTCGGCACGGTGGGCAGGCGATTGCCCTTGCGGATGCCCGCGATGATCGCGCCGCCCGCATCCGTCACATTGCTGTCGATCTTCGAGTCGATATAGCTGCCGCTCAACGACAGATCGAGGTTGGGGGAGACGCGGGCGCTGAGTTCCGCCTCCAGACCCGCGGTATGCGCCTTGGGCACGTTGAAAAGGATGCGCGAGGAACAACTTCCCGCATCCGCCGTGACCTGGAGATTCTTGATGTCGTTGTAGAAGACCGCCGCGTTGAAGGTGATGCCGCTGCCCGCCGCCTTCACCCCGGCTTCATAATTCCACAGCGTTTCATCGTCGAAGGTCGGACGGTTGCCATAGGTGGCCGCGTCCGGCCCGGTCGCGCCGCCATTGCAGAGCGGCAAGTTGAGCGGATCGTTGACGCCGCCCAGACGGAAGCCCTTGGATGCCTGAACGTTGAAGGTCAGGTCGCGATTAGCCTCATAGCTGGCGATGAAGCGGGGGGAGAAGCCGGTCGATCCGGTCTTGTCGCCCACGCGGTTGTCGCCATTGGGGAAGACGCCGCCGGTCTTGAAGTCGCGCTCTTCCTTGAAGTCGTAATAGCGCCCGCCGGCGGTCAGCTTGAACTGGCCGAGCTTGTAGCTTGCCTCGCCAAAGGCGGCATATTGCTTGATGATGTAGGGGATGTCGGCATTATAGGGCGAATTGAGCGGGAAGCCGTTTGCAGCTCCCGCGGATGCACCTGGTCCGAACGGCGCCGGTGCCGCGTCGATGAAAGCATCGTAGCCGGGGGTTGGCAGCCGCTGGGCATAGTTGCGGTCGACATGGCTGTAGAAGCCGCCGAACACCCATTGGAATGGCCCGGCGCCGGTCGAGGCGAGCCGCAGTTCCTGAGTCCATTGCTTGAGCTTGGTCGTGTCGCGCAGGTTCGACGGCAGGTTGGCGATAGCGGGATTGACGCCGAAGGTCATGACGAAGGGCGTGACCGAAACCGATCCCGTGAGCGCCGAAGCGTCGCGGCTGACCAGGATGTCGCGGTGGATATAGGTGGTGATGGAGGTCAGCGCGACGTCGGACCCGACATCGATGTTGGCCGTGAAGTCCGCCAAAGTCGTCTTGTCGCGGAACTCCTCGCGCAGTTTCAGATATTGGGTGCGTTCGGGCAGAATATCGAAGGGGCTGATCAACTCGTTATAATAGAGATGATAGCTGTCCTCCCGGTTGAAGCCGTTGGTGCGAATGTCCTGATAGATAATGCGCGGCGTCAGCTTGATGCCCGGCGCGGGTTCCCATAGCAGGCTAAGGCGACCGCCATAGCGGCGGCCGTCATTGATGTTCTTGCCCGCCGCCGGGCCGATGGCGTCGATGAACCCGGCATAATGTTCGGCATAGCCGACCGCGCGGATCGCCGCCGTTTCGCCCAGGGGCAGGTTGATCGCGCCCTTGCCGGAGTAGCCGACATCGCCGCCCTTCAGGATATTGGCGCCCGCCTCCACCGTGCCTTCGGTCTGGCCGAGCTTGGGCTGCTTGGTGATGTAGCGCACGGTGCCGCCTTCGGAACCGGAACCGAACAGCGTGCCCTGCGGGCCGCGCAGCGTTTCCACGCGGTCGAGATCGAACAGGTCGAAATCCGGCGTGAACAGCGACATGGAGATGACGGATTCGTCGAGATAGACGCCGACCTGTTCCTTGACGCCTGGCTGGTCGCGGACCACCTGACCCGCCGACACGCCCCGCACGGACACCTGGCTCTGGCCCGGCCCCAGATTCTGGACGGTCAGGCCGGCGACGCTCCGCGACACGTCCTCGATCGAGGTGGCGCCCATGCGCTGCATCGCTTCGGCGGTCTGCGCATTGATGGAAAAGGGAACGTTCTGGATCGATTCATTGCGCTTGGTCGCAGTGACGATGATTTCGTTGCCGGACCAATCCGACGCGCTGTCCGTTACTTGAGCGGCAACACCAGTAGAGATACCCGACAATGCAAGAACGAGGCACGATGCAGACAGATGCAATACGGAATCGTAGCGGGGAAATCGGTTCATTTCATCCTCCCTGTAGTGAATTTCTGTTATATTTATTCAGATAAGCGGACGTTGATCTTGTTTTGTCGACCGATATTCACTGGATGCTAATCTAGATCATGTCTTTGACCCGATGCAATGAAAATTGCGTGCAAGAGATTGAATCTTGCTCAACTGTAGCTTCCTTGCCTCACCCGGCCGGTGGCGAAGGCATCGAGAATCCGTGATCTGCGCCTTTCGCCTTGCGGCGCACCATCGGGCGGCGTTATGACTGCGCCGGGTTATGGCTAAGGGGAAGTTCTGCACGGAAAAATCCGGCGAGCTTTGGGGGATAAGCCTTTGAGCGCTTTGGGGAAGTTGGTTTTCGGGCTCGGCGGTTGGGGCGTCTTGAGTCTGTCCGTCGTGGCGCATGCGCAGGGGGGGGATGACCGCCCGCTGCTCAGGGACAGTTTTCGCATCGGCAGCGAAGGCGGCGCTCTATGTCAAGCGCAAAGCGCGACCGGCGATCCCGCCACGCGCACCATGTTCGATCGCGCATGGACGCTGGTCTGCAGGGATGCGGCGCGTCCGGTCGGGCAGATCTATGCGTTGCGACGGGGCTCCGGCGATGGAGATACGGCTTTGCTGGAGCGGTTGGCGGTTTCGCGCAAGACGGCGGTCGAATGCGGCGCCCCGGGGGGCGTCAGCCTGTCCGGCATCGGCGCGGCAGTCATGCGCAACTGTACCGGAACGGTCGGCGCCTATCGCATCCTGACCGTCGCACGCGGCAAGACGATCTACGTCGCGCAGGGCTATGCGGCTTATGCGAGCGCGCTCGACCTGGGGCTGCGGTCCGTGTTGCTGGGGCGGACGGTGCCGGGCAAGGTCGACATCGCGACGGTCGGCACTAATGAGGCAGGCTTTGCGCGGTTGCAGGCCGCGACGCTGGACCCGCAGACCGTGCTGGCCGAGGGCTATCGGCGCAATGCGTCGGGCAATTATGCCGAAGCGGCGGAATTTTTCGACAGCCTGACCGACCGGCTGGCGCGCGATCCCGATGTTGCAAAGCTGACGCCGGCGGAACGGGCGGGGCGAGCGCATGAATATCTGGTCAATCGTGGCCTGCAGCTTTCCAATCTTGGGCTGTTCGATCAGGCCGATGCGGCTTTCGCCCAAGCGCGTGGGATCGCGACCGCCGATCCCGTGCAACTTCGCCTGCGCCGCAATTTCGAGGCGATGCATCATATCAACCGGCAGGATTTGAGCGGGGCGCTGGAGATACTGGATCGTCCCCTGGGCGGTGGTACGGACACGGTGACCGGCGGGGACGGCGCGGTATCCCTGCCGCCCGAGGTCGCCGCCGAAATGAGCAGCGCGGCGTCACCGGCCCGCGCCCTGGGCGTGCGGCAGGATACGAGACTTGCTCCCGCCGAGCGGGCGGCGATCATCGACGCGCAGGCGCAGCAGTTGCGGGGGACGATCCTGCGGCTGTCCGGGCAGCCGGGCCCGGCGCGGGACATACTGTCCCAGGCGTTGGCGAGCGCGGTCGCGATCCGCGACGGGCGGGTCACGTCGATCACCCGCCTGCGCGCGCAGTTGCTGGGCGAAATCGCCCTCACCTACGAGGCGCAGGCGGATTTCGGGCAGGCCGAGCGCAATCTGAATCAGGCGCTGGCGCTGCTGGGCGCGCAATATCCCGAAACGGTGGCCCTGAACGGGGCGCGGGCTAGGCTGGGCGCTTTCCTCGTCCGGCGCGGTCGCGATGAGGACGCGCTGAAAATCTATCGCGGCATCATGGCCTCGACCATGGAAAATCGCGCGACGCTGACCGGACTGGCGAATCAGCTTCAGCCTTATTTCAACTTGCTGGCGCAGAATATTCCCAATCGACCGGAACTGACGACCGATCTGTTCGCGGCGTCCCAGATGCTGCTGCGGCCTGGCGCGGCCGACACGCTGGAACAGTTGAGCCGCGAACTGTCCGCCGGCAATGGCGAGGCGGCGCGGCTGTTCCGCCAGTCCGTCTCCTTGTCTCGCGACATCGAGCGCGGGCGGATCGCGCTGGCGCAGTTGCGGCAGGCGGCGGAGGGGCAGAAAGCGTTGCAGCCGGAAGTCGCGCAGGCGCAGACGGACATCGACCAGCTTGCCGCCGACCAGGCGAATACGCTGACGGCGCTGGCGGCCTATCCGCAATATCGGGCCGTCAGCCCGCAGATACTCAGCCTGGCAGAGTTGCAGGCCACGCTGAAACCCGGCGAAGGCTATTTCAAGTTGGCGCAGTTGGGTGACGCGCTCTACGCGCTGTGGATCGACGGCGCGGGCGCGACCGGATACCGGCTGGCGGCCAGCGCGTCAGAGGTGGCGCGAAAAGTGGCCGCGCTGCGCGAGACGATCTCGGTCGAGGTCAACGGCGCGCAGTCTACTTATGCGCTGGACGTGCCGGTGGCGCGCAGCCTCTATCTCGACCTGTTCGGTCCGGTGGAGCAGCGGCTGGCGGCCGTGCGGCACCTGATCTTCGAACCCGATGGCGCGATGCTGCAACTGCCGGTCAATCTGCTGATCGCCAGTCAGGTGGGCGTCGATGCCTATGAGACGCGGGTCGCCAAGGGGGGCGATGAGTTCGATTTTCGCGGCATAAACTGGTTGGGCCGCGACCATGCGGTGAGCACCGCCTTGTCGGCCCGCGCCTTCCGCAATGCGCGGGCGGCAGCGCCTTCGAACGCGGCGCAGAGCTATATCGGCTTTGGCGACAATGCGCCGCTTGCCGGGCCAGTGCTGGCCGCCTCCACCCGTGGAACCCTGGCCAATGGGGCGTTGGATGATTGCGGCTGGTCGCCCCAGCAGTGGAACCGGCCGATCCCGGCGACCGAATTGCGGGAGGCGGCGCAGGCCATTGGCGGGCAGGGCAGCGAACTTATCACAGGCGCCGCCTTTACCGACGAGGCGGTGATGGCGCGGGGCGATCTCGACACATTCCGCATCCTGCATTTCGCGACCCATGGCCTGGTGACGCCGCCGCATCCGGGATGTCCGGCGCGGCCCGCTTTGCTGACCAGCTTCGCGCCTGACAAGGCATCGGACGGGCTGTTGCAGTTCAGCGAGATTTTCGACCTGCGCCTGAATGCCGATCTGGTGGTGCTTTCGGCTTGTGACACGGCGGGCGCGGCGGGCGTGGAAACGACGCGGGCAGCGGGCATTTCGGGCGGCGGCGGGGCGCTGGACGGGCTGGTGCGCGCCTTCATCGGTGCGGGAAGCCGGGCCGTCATCGCCAGCCACTGGCCGGCGCCGGAAGATTATCACGCGACCGAAAGGCTGATGGGCGGCCTGTTTGCGGCCGGGGCGGACCAGCCCGTGGCCGAAGCGCTGCGAGAGGCGCAGGTCAAGCTGATGGACGATGCGGAGACATCGCATCCCTTTTACTGGTCCGGCTTCGCCATCATTGGCGATGGCGCGCGTCCGCTGATCGCGCGCCGCTGATCGCCATGCCGACGCGGGGCCTGCTGCGCCGCGGCGCGCGATTGGTGCGGGATGCGGGGCGCTGGCGGCTGGCTGCGACCGCTGCGCTGCTGCTGCTGGCGCTGTTTTTGGCCGGGTGGGACTGGAACCGGCCGTTGGGCAACGGCGCGGCCCGTGAAATCCCGACTGCCGACGCGGAACGGGGGCTCTACGACTGGCGGGCCGCAACCTTTGCGCCGCGGGTGGGACAGGACCCGCGCATATTGATGGTGGTCTATGACGACCAGACGCTGATCGCCACGCGCAAGCGGTCGCCACTGGACCGTGGACTGCTGGCGCGGGCGCTCCGCAATATCGATGCCATGGGGGCCAAATCGATCGGTATCGATATATTGTTCGACCAGCCCCAGGATGAGGACGGCGAACTGCTGTCCACCCTTCACGCGATGCGGACGCCGGTCTGGCTGGGTTACGCCAATCTGGGCGACAATCAGGAACAGATCATCTTCGAACAGCAGCAATTTCTCGACCGTTTCATGAAGGAGGCGCGGACGGACAGGGTGCGTCCGGCCAGCATCCGGCTGGAAACCGACGCCGACAATGTCGCGCGGAGCTGGCCGGAGAAGACATCGGTGCCAACGCCTGGCCAGCCGCCACTGCTGACACTGGCGATGCAGCCCTCTCCACCCTTTCGCGACTATCGCGGGGCGATCCGTTTTCGCCTGCCGCTCCGTCAGGCGGATGGTTCGGAGGAGCCAGTGATCCCCAGCCTGCAGATCGACACGCTGGCCGATCCCGTCATAGCGTCCGCGCTGGCCCCGATGGTGCGCGGACGCCATATTCTGATCGGCGGCGATATCGTCGATATCGACCAGTTCGAAACGCCCCTGTCGGGGCGGCAGGCGCGATCGACCATGATCGGGCTGGAAGTGCATGCGACGATGCTGGCGCAACTGCTCGACGGGGCGCGTCTGCCTTCGGTGCCGGAAGGTTTGCGCTGGCTGGCGGCCTTTCTGGTGATAGGCGCGGCTGGCCTTACCAGCCTGGCGGAGTTGCGCTGGTTCGCGCTGGTTCCGGCGCTGGCGGCGCAGGCGACGGCGATTGCGGGCGTGCCGGTCTGGTTGCAGGCGCGGGGCTGGGATACGAAGGGCTTGCCCGCCGCCGGCTGGGTGCTCGGCTGGGTGCTGACCTTTACCGCCATCGGCATGGCGGCGCGAGCGGTTACCTCGCAGCAGCGGCGTTTCGCGCAGGCGGCGCTGGGCAAATATCTGCCCCGCGACATCGCCGCGCAGATCCTGGCAGAGCCGGAGAAGCTGGCGCTGCATGGCGAAAAGCGGCAGATTTTCACCCTGTTCACCGATCTGGAGGGCTTTACCAAGCTTAGCCACGCCATCGCCCCGGAAATGGTGGCGCAATTGCTGAACCGCTATCTCGACATGTTGAGCGATGTCGTGCTGGCTCATGGCGGAACGATCGACAAATTCGTGGGCGATGCGGTGGTGGCCTTTTGGGGCGCGCCGATTGCGCGGCCCGACGATGGGCGCAACGCCGCGCTGGCGGCCTATGCGATGTGGCAGGCCGGGGAGTCGTTCCGTCGCGACCTGCCGCCCGGCGTGCCGCCGATCGGGCGGACCCGCGTGGGGCTGCATCATGGCGAGGCCATTGTCGGCAATTTCGGCGGTGAGGGGCGCATCCAATATACCGCGCTGGGCGACAGCATGAACACCGCATCACGGCTGGAGGCGGCGAACAAGGCGCTGGAGACGAGCGTGCTTGCGAGCCGGGAGGCGATGCTGCTGTCCGGACTGGACTGGTGGCGGCCGATGGGGCGAGTGCGGCTGCGCGGGCGGTCCACGCCTGTCGATCTGTTCGAGCCCGCACCCGATTTCCCGGTCGAGGAACGGACGGCGCTGGGCGAGATGTTGGCTAGCTTCGATGGCGAGGATGCCGTAGCGCAAGGCGTAGCCCGCAAACGTCTCAAAGAGATGGTTAACCATCATCCGGATGATGCGGCGATCGCCAATCTACTATATCGTTATGAGTATATCGGGGAAGGAGGAACCTATGGTCTGGGTTAAGCTTGCCGCGCGGTGCGCGCTGGCCGGATGGATGGTGGCCGGCTTTGGCGCGCAGGCCTGGGCCGAAACCATGGTGGTTCGCGCGACGGGTCCTTCCGCCGCGACTTACAAGCCGGGCAGCAAGCTGGCCGATGGCGGGGCGCTGGTCCTGAAGGCGGGCGACGTGGTGACCCTGCTGGATGCCAGGGGGACGCGGACCTTGCGTGGGCCTGGAAGCTTCAGCGTGGCGGCTTCGGCCCGCGCCGCGCCCGCCAACAGCGTCATGCTGTCCGCCCTGCTGGATACCAAGCGGGTGCGGCGTGCCCGGACCGGGGCGGTGCGCGGCAATGTGGGCGAAACGCCTGCCGCCCCGCCCCGCCGGCCCAATCTCTGGATGGTGGATGTCGCGCAGTCTGGAACGCTCTGCGTTGCCGATCCGGCTGCGGTTCGCCTGTGGCGTGCCGATGCGGCCAAGCCCGCGACGCTGCGGATCAGTGGCGAAGGCGTTCAGGCGACAGCGAATTTCGGGCCCGGCGAATCCGTGGCCGCCTGGCCCTCCGTCGCGCCGGTGCGCGAGGGAGCGGTCTATCGCCTGAGCAATGGGGTGCATGCCACCGACGTCCGCTTTGCGCTGGTCGACGCGGTGTCGCCTGGATTGGACGGCATGGCATCCAGCCTGTTGGCGCATCAATGCACAGCGCAGCTCGATCTGCTGATAGAGACGGCGGCGCTGACGGACGGGCCGGCGCGGAATTGATTGTAGCGGCGCTTGCGCGCTGTTAACCGCAGCAGGTCGCGGGGAAGGGAATGACGGGCCAAAAAGGCCTGCATGCTCGAAAAGACTGGGAATGGCGGCCTTGGAATGGGCCGTCTGACGGATTGGGGACGTCTATGGGGGTGAAGGGGCAGGTGCGGGCTTCCGGTTTCAGACGATCGTCGGCTTTGGCGCTGGCGATGCTGATGCCTGTGGCCGCCATGGCGCAGGTCGCGCCGCGGGCGCCGACGCGCGAGGAATTGTCGCCCGGCCAGGTGGCGGGCGATGCGGCCCGGCAAAGCAGCCGCCTGACGGTCGTCGGTGGGGTCGAACGCGCGCCCTGTCCGCTTGCCGATCCGCGCTATGCCGATGTCACGGTCAATTTCGCGGATGTGCGGTTCGACGGGTTGCGCGTCGTCGATCCCGCGGCGCTGGAGGACAGCTGGCGCGAGTTTGCAGGGCGTGACGTGCCGATCGCCAGCCTGTGCGAAGTGCGCGACCGGGCGGCTACGGCGCTGCGGCAGATGGGCTATCTGGCCGCCGTGCAAGTGCCGCCTCAACGGATCGAGAAGGGCGGGACGGTCCGCTTCGACATCTTCATGGCGCGGCTGGTCGCGATCGAGGTGCGGGGCGACGCGGGCAACAGCGAAAGGCTGATCGCCGCCCATATGGAGGCGCTGAAGGGTCAGCCGGTCTTCAATGTGCGGGAGGCGGAACGGCATTTGCTGCTGGCCCGCGATCTGCCCGGCTATGATGTCCGGCTGGCGCTGCGCCCGGCGGGGACGGCCCCCGGCGAAGTGGTGGGCGAAGTGCAGGTGGTGCGCCAGCGGGTCGAGCTGGATGTCAATGTCCAGAATTTCGGCAGCAATGCGGTCGGGCGCTTCGGCGGGCTGGCACGGGTGCGGTTCAACGACATGACCGGGCTGGGCGACAGCACGCTGTTCAGCATCTTCAACACCGCGCAGCCCAGCGAGCAGACGGTGCTGCAGGTCGGGCACAGCATGGCGTTGGGCAGCGACGGGCTGCGGCTGTCGGGCGACCTTACCTATGCGTGGAGCAAGCCGGGGATCGACGGCGTGCCGCTGTCGTCCGAAACGATGATCGCGACGGCGGCGCTCGCCTATCCGCTGGCGCGGCGGCAGGTGCATACGCTGCTGGCGACGGGCGGGCTGGATGTGGTCAACCAGGATCTGCGTTTCGGTTCGGGGACGCAGAAGGTGCCGTTGTCGCGCGACCGGCTGCGCGTGCTGTTCCTGCGGCTGGAGGGAGAACTGATCGATCCGGACAGCGTCGTCAGCACCACCGGCTATTCGGGGATAGAGCCCAAATGGCGCCTGGGTGGCATGGTGGAAGTGCGTCAAGGCATTGACGGGCTGGGCGCGAGCCAGCCTTCCACGCCGATCAGCCAGCTTGGCGGCGATCCTTCGGCCTTCGTCGTCCGGGCGAATGCGCAGGCGGAATATCGGCCGGTGCCGAATTTCACCTTCGCGCTGGCGCCCAGGGTTCAATATAGTCCGGACGTGCTGCTCTCCTACGAGCAGATGAGCGCGGGCAATTATACGGTCGGGCGGGGCTATGATCCGGGCGTGCTGACCGGCGACAGCGGCGTCGGCGTCGCGGCGGAACTGCGTTACGGCAGGATCATGCCGCGCGGGCCGGGGGCCTTCGCGTTCCAGCCCTTCATTTTCTTCGACGCGGCATGGATGTGGCACAAGAGCGACAATTTCGCCGGGCTCGTCGATCCGCAGAAGCTCTATTCGGCGGGCGGCGGCGTGCGGGCGACCTGGGACAATCATGCCCGGCTTGACCTGACGCTGGCGACGCCGCTGCGCAAGGCCGGTTTCCAGACCGAACGGGGCGGCACGCGGCTGCTCTTCTCGATCACCACGCAGCTTATGCCGTGGAGGCGATAATGATGGACAAGTCCCCCACCCGTTCGACGCCAAACCGCTCCGCCCTGGCCCTGCTGGGTGGTTGCGTCAGCGTGATCGCTCTCGGCTGGAGCATGCCTGCCGCCGCGCAGACCGCCTTCCAGGGCAATTATTCCGTGGTGTTGGGGTCGGCATCGATCACGCGGGGGACGACCGACACCATCGCGGTCGACGGCCCGGAAACCGTCATCAACTGGACGCCGAGCGACACCAGCGGAACGGGAGCCATCGATTTCCTGCCGACGGGGCGGACCGCGCAGTTCACCGTCAATGTCAGCGCGCCGCTGACCGATTATACCGTGCTGAACCGCATCCTGCCGGTCGACGGCAACGGCCTGCCGGTGTCGCGCATCGTCGCCCTCAACGGCACGGTCCAGTCCGACCTGTTCGGCAGCACGGGCGGCAAGGTCTGGTTCTACGCGCCAGGCGGAATCATCGCCGGGCCGACCAGCGTCTTCAATGTCGGATCGCTGGTGCTGACCAGCAACGACATCGACCTGAGCGGCCCCAATGGCGGCAGCCTTTATGGACCGGGCGGCGAAATCCGCTTCCGGGGCGTGGCAGGCAGCGGCGCGGCGGTCGAGATTCAGGCGGGCGCACAGATCAATGCGCTCGCGGCGGGCAGCTATGTTGCGCTGGTGGCGCCGCGCGTGGTGCAGGCGGGGACCGTGACTGTCGACGGATCGACGGCCTATGTCGGGGCGGAAGCTGCCGACATCACGATCAACGGCGGCCTGTTCGATATAGCGATCACTGCCGGAACCACCGACGCCAATGGCGTGGTGCATAGCGGCATGACGACCGGACCGGCATCGACGGGGAGCGGAGATCCGCAGCGCGTCTTCATGATCGCGGTGCCGAAGAACAACGCGCTGACCATGCTGCTATCGGGCAATGTCGGATATACGCCCGCAGGGACAGCGACGCCTGACGGCAGCGCGATCGTGCTATCGGCGGGCTATGATGTCGCGGGCGGCAGCCTCGTCCCGGCGCGCAACGCCACGGCAAGCGCGGATGCGGGCTTCAGCGTGGGATCGGGCGACTGGCAGAACGACCTGACCGGCGCGGCGACGGGCGATATCGTGATCCGGCCTACGGCCACCACGCATTTTCTGGGCAATGTCACGCTCTCCGCCGAGCGCAGCATTGCTCTGCGAGCAGACCAGTTGGGCGCGATCACGGCTGACAAGGATATGACCCTGACCGCCGGGATCGGCGCGGCGGGTGGCCTCATCGACCTGCTGGCCTTTGGCGGCAGCGGGACAGCGGCGTCCAACGGGCAGATCGACGTCGGCGGCAATCTGACGCTGAACGCCATCGGCAATGGCGAGGCTGGCGTCAGCGCGCCGCCGCTGATCGGCGCGGATGCCAGCGGCGGCACGATCAACCTGATCGCGACGGGCGGTTCGATCGAGGCGGCGGGCCTGATTGCCAATGCCGTGGGCTATGCCGGTTATGGCAGCGACCGTTCCGGCAATGCGACGGGCGGCGCGATCACCCTGTCGGCGCTGACCGCCACCGGACCGTCCGGAACCGAAGGGGGGACGCTGCGCTTCGGCAGCACGTCGCTCGACACTTCGGCGGGCAGCGCCTTTCAGGTTTCGGTGCCCCCTGTCGATGGCGGCAATGCGCTTGGCGGCAGCATCGCGATAACCGGGGCATCCGGCGTCGCGATCGCGGGCGGACTCGATCTGGGCACGGTCAGCGCCAGCGCGCAGGCGACCGTCGGCGTGGCGAGCACCGGCATGGCAGGCAGCGCGACCGGCGGCAATATCGGCGTGACCATATCGAGCGGCACGCATCAATGGGCGAGCTTCCTCGCGGACGTCAGCGCAGCCCCCGGTTACGCGACCGAGGGCGGCAGTTATGGCGCCGCGATCCCCGGCGCGACCGGCATCGACATCGATATCGGCGGAACGGGCAAGCTCGACATATTGAGTTCGGTTTCGCTCTATGCCGATGCGCGGGGCTATGGTGGCGGCGCTTCGGGTGGCACCTTGCGGGGCGGGCGGATCAATGTCTCCGCGCATGACGGGGGCAGCTTCTCGATTGCGCAGGATCTGTTCGCCAGCGCGGACGCCTCCAGCTATCCGGCTTTTGCGGGGACGACCTTCCTCTCGCCCCGAACGGCCGATGTCATTGGCGGGACCATCAGCATCGGCGCGGCGGGCGGCAGCTTCAGCGCGGCCGGACTTTACGCCAGCGCCAGCGGCTCGGCAGGCGACGCGCCCGGCGTGGCGGGCAGCGGATCGGGCGGCAGCGTGACTTTGTTCGCCAGCGCATTGGGCGGGCAGCGGGGCAGCTTTTCGCTCACCGATTGCGTCAGCTATCTTTGCCGCGTCTATGCCGATGGCCGTGGCGCTGCGGGCATCGATGGTTCGAACGGCACGGGCGGGTCGGTCCTGCTCTATGCAAGCGACGCTGATTTTGCAGCGGTGGCCGACCTTTCGCTGCATGCCGACGGCACAGGCGGCGGCGCGGCTTCCGACGGGATTGCAGGGCGCGGCGGCGACGGGCTGGGCGGAACCGTGACGGTGGAAAGCCGCCTCGGCGCGCTGGGGGATGGCGACCTCACATTCGGCAATCTTTTCCTTTCGGCAGAGGGAAGTTCGGCTCCTTCGATCGACGGCATGTTCTTCAATGGCGGCGATGCCGGCAACGGCACGGGCGGCACGGTCGATATCCATATATTCGGCGGCACGCTGACCGCCGGGCTGGTGGATGAGCACGCGACCGGCTTTGGTGGGGCGGCTGGCGAAAACTGCATGACCTGCGAAGGTGGCGGGACGACGCCGTTCCAGGCCGGCAGCGGGCAGGGCGGGTCTGCCGGGTTTCTGATTTCGGGCGGAACGGCGACCATCGGCACGCTGACGCTGGGCACGCAGGGGACCGGCGGCGAAGCGGACGGAGCGAACGATCCCCTGTCCGTGGCCGCGCTTGCCGGTGCCGGGTTGGGCGGCAGCGCGTTGCTGGAATCGCGCGGCGGGACGCTGCAATTGACGACGCTCACCGTCGACGCAAGCGGCGCGGGAGGCGCGGGTTATCCGGTCTTTCAGGCGGATGGCGCCGATGGCGGGACCGGCACGGGCGGCAATGCGGCATTATTGATGACCGCCGGGGGCAGCGGGCAGATCACCATCGATGGCGACGCCATCGTCCGGGCGCTAGGAAAGGGCGGCATTGGGGCGGAGACAGGTTCCGACGGCCCCGGCAATTATCGCGCCGGTTCGGGTGGCGGCGGCACGGGCGGCACGGTGGATGTGACGCTGGCCGGGGGCCGGTTGAACGCGCCTTCGCTGCTGATTTCGGCAGAAGGCATTGGCGGGGCCGGCGGCAATAATGGCAGTGACGGCGCGGGCGGCAATGCCGGCGACGGCACTGGCGGTTCGGCGCGCTTCTCCTATCTCAACGAAGGCCATGCGATCGGCACGGTCATAGTCAAGGCTGACGGGCAGGGTGGTCAAGCGGGCCATAGCGGCTTCAGCAGTTTCGACAACAACGGCAATCCGATCTTCTTTTACGGCACGGGCATCGGCGGGGCGGGCGGCCGGGGTTTCGGCGGCAGCGCCTCCATGCTGGTCGATGTCGACCCGGCTTTCGCGAGCCTGACCGTCAGCGCCGATGGCATCGGCAGCATGGGCGGCGGGGGCGGCACCGGCAGCGCAGGCGGTACGGGAACGGGCGGCACGGCGACGCTCAACCTGGCGTTCGGGGCGACGACGGTAAGCGGCGCGCTGCGCGTGACGGCTCTGGGCCTGGGCGGCACGGGCGGCATGGGCTATGACAATAGCGGCGGGCAGGGCGGCGATGCCTTGGGCGGCGTCGCGACATTCGGCCTGACGGGATCGTCGACCGTGCTGGATGCGGGCGATATCGGCGTGCTGGCCGAAGCGCTTGGCGGCGCGGGCGGCCAGAGCGGCCTGCGCAGCGGTGCGGGGCTTGCCGGTGCGGGCGGCGGCAATGCGACCGGCGGTATGGCGCTGTTCGACCTTGGCGCAGGCGCGACCGCGATAACGGGCGTTGCCTTGCGGGTCAGCGGCAATGCAACTGGCGGTGACGGGGCTGTTGGCACGGCGGGGCCGGTCGGCGGCAATGGCGGAGCGGGCGGCAATGCCGTCGCGGGGTCAGCGACCCTGCGGATCAGCGACGCGCATATGGCCTTCAACAGCGGCCTGCCCAAGGCGCCCGGCTACAGCATCACGGCGGTTGGCCAGGGCGGCCTCGGCGCCGATGGCAGCACGGGCAGCAATGCGGGGCTGAGCGGCGGGCTTGGCGGTGGGGGCGGCGATGGCGCAGGCGGTGTCGCGGCGTTCGATGCGATCAATGGCGACTATGCGCTCGGCGGCATCACGCTGCTCGCGGATGGGCTGGGCGGCCTCGGCGGAATCGGCGGGACCGGGCCGGGCGGCGGCTCGGCCGGAGGAGCGAACGGAGTGGGCAGCGGCGGTACGGCCAGCTTCGGCAATGGCGACAGCGGCGCGCTGTTGCCCGGCGCGCAGCGGTTGATCGACTCGCTCTTCATGAGCGCGAGCGGCGGCACGAGCGGGCGCGTCCTATTTACCGACAGCAGCACGGCGGTTGGCGGCGGCCTGCGCATCAGCGGATCGATCGCGCTGGCCAGCCTCGGCGCGCCGGTTGGGGGCTTTTCCGGGATTTCCGTTGCTGCGAGCAATGGCGTGCAGGTCGGCGGAAACGCCGACTTCACGAGCGACGGGCCGCTCTCCTTCGCTTTTGCCGGCACGGGCGGCATATCGGTGACAGGCGCGCTGACAGGCCTGTCGGGCACGCGTATCGACCTCAGCCATAGCGGGCGGCCCGTAGGCATCGACAGCCTCTCCGCCGACAGCATCATGTTCACCGCGCCAGGAGATGTCAGCCTGCTCTCCGCAGGTGCGCTGCGGGCGGCGGGCGGGCTTACGATCCTGAGCGCGGGCGGCAATATCAACCTCGCCAGCGGCAGCGCGCTGGATGCGGGCGGCGACCTGCGGCTTTTCGCGCAGGGCAGCCTCAACGGCACGGGCGCGACGGTGCGGGCGGCCGGAACAGCCGCCATCGGCCTGGGTGGGCCGGGCGACATCCTGCTGGGGGATCTGGCGTCCGGCACATTGCTCGATCGGGTCGATGCCAGCGGCAACCTTTTGGGGACGGGCGGGATTGCGCTTGGCGGCGACTTCGCCGTCTCGGGCCGCTTGGATATCGGGGCGGGCAGCGGCACGCTCTCCGCCGCTACGATCGACATCGGCACCCTGGCTGCCGACACCCAGCAACTGACGGCATCCAGCGGCACGATCCGGATCGGCACTGCGCTGATGAGCGGCGACCTGATCGTCAATTCCAGCCTGTTGCTGGGCAATGCCGATATAGCCGGGCTGTTGCAGGTGCGCGCGTCCGGAACAACGGGCTTTGCGCAGCTTATCGGCGCCGTGGCGGCGGGCGCGATCGACATCGACGCCGGAGCCATCGCCAGCAATGGCCTGACGGCGCGCAATGGCGGCATAGTGCTGCAATCCGCAACCGATCTGGCGGTGACCGATGCGCGCGCGACGGGTGCGATCGTCATGACCGCCAATGGAGGGGCACTGACGATCGGCAATGCTGTGGCGGGTGGGAATCTGACGCTGACGGGGCTGGGGATCAATGCCCAAAGCCTGACAGCCGGTGGCCAGAGCCTGTTGAACGCCGGGACGGGCAGTCTGGTGGCGAGCGACATCGCATCGGCAGGCGCGATCACGGCAAATGGCGGCCTTGTCAGCCTCGGCGCCATCGGCGGCATGACCATCGCGCAGGCCAATGCATCGACGGGACCGCTGACGCTGAATGCAGGCGGGGCTCTCTCCATCGTCGATGCGAGCGCGGCGGGGAGCATGACGCTGTCCGGCGGAACGATCGCCGCGACCACGCTCAATGCCGGAGGATTGCTGACAGCGACTGCGACAGGCGATGCCAGCTTCGATAGCGTGACGTCGCAGACGGGCGGCATCCTGTTGAATGCGGGGGGCGTTCTCTCTGTCTTCAACGCCAATGCTGCGGGCAATCTGACGCTGAGCGGTGGCACGATCAACGCGACGACGCTTAATGCGGTGGGGCCGTTAGCGGCTACTGCTATAGGAGGCGGCAACTTCGATAGCGTGATATCGCAGGCAAGCGATATAGTGCTGACCGGGGGAGGCGTTCTCTCCGTCGTGAATGCCAATGCTGCGGGCAATCTGACGCTGAGCGGGGGCACGATCAACGCGACGACGCTCAACGCGACGGGACCACTGACGGCGACGGCGACAGGAGCCGCAAGTTTCGGCAATGTGACCTCGCAAACAGGCAATATCCTTTTGAATGCCGGTGGCCTGCTCGGCCTGTCGGGTTCGGCCAGCGCCCGGACGATCACCATCGGGTCCGGCGATATCGCCATCGGCAGCGCGGCGCAGATCGGCAGCCTGACCGGGACAAGCAGCATCGCCTTCAATGCGATGAATCTGCAGCAATCCACTTATATCGGCGGCAATGACGTGGCTGGAACTTACAGCCTGTCGGCGGCGGAACTGATGCGGATTGCGGCGGCCGGTATCGCTGTCAACGCCCCGGCGCGCGGCATCGCGGGAACGCCGGACATCATCGTGCAGGATCTGACGCTGGGCACGGCCAATCTGGCGAGCGGCGGCGTGCTGATGATCGGCACCGGCGGGCATCTGCGCGTTCAGGGCGCGGTAAGGCTGACGGGGCGTTCTGGACAGGGTGGCGTTACTCTGTCGGCGGGCCGGGCGCTGGAAATCATCGCAGGGCCCGGTCTGATCGACATCAGCGACAGCAATGGCGGCCTGGGCGGCGTTCTCACGCTCGACAGCCCCAGCATTATCGCCGCGACCCTGTCGGCCATCGCGGATGTCGCGGCGGCCGGTTCACTCAACGCGCGTGAATTGCGTCTGGCGCAGAATGATGGGCTGGTGAACGATGCGGGCATTCTGCGCGCGGGGACGATCCGGGCGAACGCAGCCCAGACCTTCTTCATCCAGAATTCCGGCATTTCCAGTATGATCCTGGAACGGCGCGGCTTTACTGCCGCTGATCTGGTGATCGACGCGCAGGGCACGGCGCTGCAGATCGCCATCAATGGGCAACTGGCTCTGCCGACGGGTGGCTTTGCGCGGGGGTTGGAGACCATTCCGCTCGTCGCGGTCAACGGCTCCTATGCTCTGGGATCGAAGGTCAACGGCTGTCTGATCGGCAATCCCGCCGCCTGCCTTGGTTCCGGTCTGGACAGCCGGGATACGTGGAACGGCGTGCTCGACCCTTCGGTGCAGGTCGGGCGCATCTTCACCCTCTCCCTGATCGAGTTGCGCGACATCGTGGCGCAGGGCTATCCGCCACTGATCGACGAGCCGGTGACGGGCGCCGGCAATGAGGATCTGTGGGAACGGTCCTGCGGTGGGCCGGATGAACCGCGCTGCGACAGGCCTTGATGCATGATCTCTGGCAAAACGGGATTGAAACAACGGGTTGAACCCGTAGAGAGAGGCGCACGGCGGACGCAGGGGAAAGCGTCCGAATCAGCCGGCACGGGGGCGTGACGAATGGGGGGCGGTAAGGGCAGGGTGATCGGCAGATCCTTGGGCAGCATGGCATTGGGCGCCATGCTGCTGGGGGTGCTGTTGCTGTGCGGCTTGCCCGGCGGCGGATCGGGCGCGGCGGATGCGGCTCCGGCGGCCAGAACCTATGTCGGCGTCGCCTCTTGCGCAGGATCGACCTGCCACGGCCGGATGGAGGGCGACGGCAAGGTCGTGCGCCAGGACGAACTGATGCGCTGGCAGGAGCCTTCCACGCCCAGCGGCGCGCATAGCCGGGCCTTTGCGGTGCTGAACGGCGCACGCGGGCAGCAGATCGCAGCGACTTTGGGGCTGGGCGATGCGGCTTCGGCGCCGGCTTGTCTCGGTTGCCATTCCACTCCGGCGGCGTCTCGCGGGGCGCGTTTTCTGGCGCAGGATGGCGTCGGTTGCGAAGCCTGCCATGGCGCGGCGAGCGGCTGGATCGCTTCCCATTATGCCGTCGGGGCGAGCCATGCCGCCAATGTCGCAGCGGGCATGACGCCGCTCGACCGGCCGCAGGCGCGGGCTTCGGTCTGCCTCGACTGCCATTTCGGTAGCGCGCGGGACGGGCAGTTCGTCACCCACCGGATCATGGCGGCGGGCCATCCGCGCATTTCCTTCGAACTGGACCTCTTCTCATCGATGCAGGCGCATCATGACGAGGATGCGGATTATGCGGCGCGCAAGGGGCGGACGGACAGTCTGAAGCTCTGGACCGTCGGGCAGGCGATGGCGGTGGAACGGGCGTTGACCCTCTATGCCGGTGGGAAGGGGACGGAGGGGGCTTTCCCCGAATTCTATTTCTTCGACTGTCAAAGCTGCCACCGCCGCATCTATGACCAGGCGGAACGCAGCAAGACCTGGGAAGCCAATCCAGGGCGGCCGATCCCGGCGGGCATGCCGCCCTTCAATGACGAGAATATGATCCTGCTGTCGGCCGCCGCACGGGTGGCCGCGCCGGGGCTGGCCGGGCGCTTCGATGCCGACAGCCGGGCGTTCCATGCGGCGATCGCAAGGGATCGGCCCGCGGCGATCGCGGCGGCGGGCAAGCTGGCGCAAAGCGCGCGCGCCTTGGCCGATGGTTTTGCTGCGGGCGGGATGCAGGGCGACATGGCCTTTGCCATCGTGCGCGAGATTGCGGGTAGCGTCATATCGCCCCGCTTCACGGACTATGAGGGATCGGTGCAGGCGGTGATGGCGGTTGACACGTTGCTCAACAGTCTCGTGAAGTCCGGGCGCGTGACCGTGGGCGCGGCGGCGAGCATCCGGGCGAACATCAATCGCGCTTATGCGGCGGTCAAGGAACCGAACGGCTATCGGCCCGGCGATTTCCGTTCCGCCTTGGGCAGTGCGGCGCGCAGCATCGGAACGCTGCAGTGAGGGGACGGCATCACCGCTTGAGCGCGCTGTTGGCCAGCGCGGCGCTGATCCTGTCCTCCTGCGGCGGCGGGGGAGGGAGCAGCAGCGGCACGCCAACGCCCAGCCCGACGCCGACGCCCACACCGGCCAGCCTTTACACGGCGCCTGCGCAGGAAGCGCTGACGGTGGCCGATGTCGAAACGGTCGTCGCCCATGCCGTTGCGGAGGCGCGTGCTCGAAACCTGCCCGCCGTCATCGCGGTGACGGATCGTGTGGGCAATGTGCTGGCGGTGTTCCGCATGGCCGGGGCGTTAGAGGACGCGACCACCAGCGCCGCGCCCAATGGCGACAATATCGACGCGCAGAACCTGACCGTTCCGGCGGAGGCTGGCGCCATCGCCAAGGCGATTACCGGCGCCTATCTGTCGAGCGGCGGCAATGCCTTTTCGACGCGCACGGCCAGCATGATCGTGCAGCAGCATTTCCCGCCTGCGCCGACGACTGCGGGGCTTGAAAGCGGTCCTCTTTTCGGCGTGCAGTTCAGCCAGTTGCCCTGTTCGGACCTGTCCGCCCGCTTCGTATCATCGGGCGCGACGGCAATGATCGGGCCGAAGCGTTCGCCCTTGGGGCTGGCGGCTGATCCGGGCGGCTTTCCGCTTTACAAGAACGGCGTGGTGGTCGGCGGCATCGGCGTGATGGCGGATGGGATCTATGGCGCCGACACCAATGTCCTAGACGATGACAATGATCCTGAGGAATATATCGCGCTCGCCGGGACGCTGGGGTTCGAGGCGCCCGAGGGTGTCCGCGCCAATCGCATCACTGTGGACGGCACGTCGCTGCGCTATTCCGATGCGGTCTATTCGGGCCTGATTGCGACGGGTGCGGTGAGCTTTGCCGCCATCAACGGGAGCGAAGGGTCGCTGGTCGCGGTGCGCGGCTATTATGGCGATCCGGCGCCGATGATCCTGGCGGGGGTCGCCTATGGCACCGAAGCGTCGGGCGTGCGGCGAGCGCGAACCGCCGAATTTTCCAAGGCCGACGCTTTCGTCCTGACCGACGGATCGGGCAATGACCGTTTTCCGATCCGCGCCGCGACCGATGCGGGCGATGTCGCGCAGCCCCTGACAGCGGCGGAAGCGACCGCCATCCTCGAAGAAGCCTTTACCGTCATGAGCCGGGCGCGGGCGCAGATCCGCCAGCCGCTCGACAGCCGGGCGCAGGTAACGATCAGCCTGGTCGATACGCGGGGGCAGGCGCTGGGGATCGTCCGCTCGCCTGACGCGCCGATCTTCGGCACGGATGTCAGCCTGCAGAAGGCGCGAACGGCGGCCTTCTTCTCCAGTTCCCATGCCGGATCGGACCTGCTGGCGAGTTCAAGCGCCGATGTGGCCGCCTTTGTCGGCAAGGCGCGGACGTTTCTGGGCGATCCCTCGGCGCTGACCGGCAAATATGCCTTTACGGATCGCGCCAACGGCAATCTGTCGCGGCCCTATTTCCCTGACGGCGAGATCGGGCGGCCCAATGGGCCTTTCTCGCGGCCCATAGCGCAGTTCAATCCCTTCTCGACCGGGCTGCAATCCGCGCTCGTCGTGGGCGATCTCGCCGCGCACCTGGCCTATGTGACCGGTGCCGCCGCGGGCGATACGCCGCAGCGCTGTTCCGCCGTACCCACGGTTTCGGGACAGAACCGGGTGCAGAACGGCATCCAGATATTCCCCGGATCGGTGCCGATCTATCGCGGCTCCATGCTGGTGGGGGCTATCGGCGTATCGGGCGATGGCATCGATCAGGACGATATGATCGGCTTCCTTGGCCTTGCCAATGCGGGGACGCGCGTGGGCGGGATCGGCAATGCGCCGGCCGCGATCCGTTCCGACCGGATCGTCGTTGATCTGGGCAATGCCACGGTGCGGCTGCGCTATGTAAGCTGTCCCTTTGCGCCCTTCCTCGACACGTCGTCGCAAAATGTCTGCGCGGGGCTGTAGGCGATGGGTCTGGTCTCGCTGCTGCCGCTGTTCGCGCTGGCTCAACAGGGTGAACCGGTGCCCCCGCCGCCACCCGAAAACTGGCAGGAGATGTTGGACGCCGACCAGCAATCCATCGAGGGCCGCCGACGCCCCGGCTATGAAGCGCCGCTGCCTGAAGCGGTGACGCAGGACAATAAGGGCGCAGTTCGGGCGCCGCCGCCCGAGGCTTTCCCGACCGATCAGGTGCCGATCCCGGATCGCTGGCGTTTGATCGAGAGCCTGGGCGTGGTCAAGGAACGCTGGTTCGATCCCTATGGCCAGAACATGCTGAAGGGCGATCGGCCGATCGACCGCGAAAAGGTCAAATGGCTGCCGATCAAGGGTGAGGACTGGTTCTTCGTCGCCAATGCGGTGAGCGACACGGTGCTGGAACCGCGCACCTTCCCTATCCCGGTGGGGGTGCAGACGACGGAGCGGCCCGGCAGCATCGACGTCTTCGGCAAGGATGCGAGTGTCGTGCTGAGCCAGACCTTCATCGGCGGCGTGGCGCTAATCAAGGGAGCGACCGCTTTCAAGCCGCCGGAGATCGAATATCGGCTGACGCTGGCGTTCAACGTCAATCATGTGAATGTGCCCGAACGGCGCGTGCTGTTCGTCGAGCCGTCCAAGCCGTCGCACCGCACCGACCATTTTCTGGGGGTGCAGGAAGCCTTTGTCGACTATCACCTCGCCAACACGTCGGATCGCTATGATTTCCGGTCGGTTCGGGTGGGTATCCAGCCATTTCAGTCGGATTTTCGCGGCTTTCTGTTCAACGACCAACAGCTTGGCATCCGGTTGTTCGGCAATCGCGACAATAACCGTTTCCAGTTCAATCTGGCGGCTTTCTGGCGGCTGGAGAAGGATACCAATAGCGGGTTGAATTCGGTCGTGCAGTCGCCGCGCAACGATTGGGTGTTTATCGCCAATCTCTATCGCCAGGATTTTCTGGTTCCCGGCCTCACCAGCCAGATCACGGCGGTCTATAATATGAACCGTGAGAAGCGGGACGTGGAGATTGACGATAATGGCTTTCCGGTGCGCCCGGCGCTGCTTGGCGACTTGCGGGGGCGGGAATATGATGTCGTCTATCTGGGCTATAACGCCGATGGACGGGTTGGGCGGGTGAACCTGACGGCGTCGCTCTATGGCGCGCTGGGGGAGGACCGGAACAGCTTCTTCACGTCAAAGCCAGCACAAATCCGCGCTTTTTTCGCAGCGGCGGAAGCCAGTGTCGACAAGGATTGGATGCGGTTTCGCCTGTCAGGCCTCTATGCCAGCGGCGATGGCGATCCTTATGACAATCGCGAGAACGGTTTCGACGCGATTTTCGAGAATCCGGTCTTCGCGGGCGCCGACACCAGCTACTGGATCAGGCAGTCCATTCCCTTTGCGGGTGGCGGGCGCGTGATCGGCATCAATGGACGCAATGGCATCTTGAACTCGCTGCGCTCCTCCAAGGAACAGGGACAGTCGAACTTCAACAATCCCGGCACGATGCTGCTGGGGGCGGGCGCCGATTTCGACCTGATGCCGGAACTGCGCCTGTCGGCCAATGCCAATCATCTCTGGTTCCAGAATACGGCCACGCTTCAGGCGCTGCGCAACGAAGGCAGCATAGCCAGGTCGATCGGTTGGGATTTGTCCACAGCGGCGATCTGGCGACCGCATGCGACGCAGAATATCGTCTTTCGCCTGTCGGGCGCGACTTTGCTGCCGGGGGCGGGATTTCGTGACCTCTTCACCAATAGCGAGCGCAATCGGAATTATTATTCGGTGCTTGCCAATTTGATTTTGAGCTATTGATGCGGGCGCTATTCTCTTTCCTTTTGCGTGTCCATGCTTCTGTCTTCGCAGGAACACGGCAAATTCTTGCCGGGACAGCGGCATTGCTGCTCGCGGCCCTCCTCCTGCCCGTCGCCATCCTCCACGCGTCCGACGCCGAAAAGCCCGTCGAGCGCCATTATGTTCCTGCACCGCCCGCGCCAATGAGCCAGACCGTCGATCAGGTCGCGGCCAAATCCGACGGTTGCTATAGCTGCCATAGCAAGACCGACGAGCCATCCATGCACGCGACGCCAGCGGTGATGCTGGGCTGCACCGACTGCCATGGCGGCAATGCTGCGATACGGGGCGATCCGGCCCTGGGTTTCGACGATCCCGCCTATGTCGCGGCGCGGGAAAGGGCCCATGTCCTGCCGCGCTATCCCAAAAGCTGGCACTATCCCTCATCCGCCAATCCGCAGCGGACCTATACGCTGCTAAACCGGGAAGCGCCGGAGTTCGTGCGCTTCGTCAACCCCAGCGACTATCGCGTAGCGCGGGATGCCTGCGGTTCCTGCCATATGCAGGTGATCGAGGCGGCTGAACGCTCGCTGATGGCGTCGGGCGCGATGCTGTGGGGCGGGGCAGCCTATAATAATGGCATCGTTCCCTACAAGAACTATATCTTCGGGGAAGCCTATACCAAGGACGGCAAGCCCGCGAAGATCGTCTCTCCCGGCAGCCCGCCCGGCACGCTGACCGCCGAACAGAAGGCGCGCGGCGCGCTGGCCGAGCTTTATCCGCTGCCGCAATGGCAGGTAGTGCCTCCCGGCGACGTCTTCCGCGTGTTCGAGCGCGGCGGGCGCAATATCGGCACGCAGTTCCCCGAAATAGGTCTGCCCAACCCGACCGGATCGATCCAGCGGCTGGAGGAGCCGGGCCGCCCCGACCTCAAGCAGTCGAGCCGTGGCCCCGGCACCGGCCTGCGCGTCGCGATTCCGGTGCTGAACCTGCACAAGACCCGGCTTAACGATCCCTATATGTGGTTCATGGGCACCAACGATCAGCCGGGCGACTATCGCCATTCGGGCTGTTCGGGCTGCCATGTCGTCTATGCCAATGACCGCGAGCCGCGCCACAGCCTGATCTATGCCCAATATGGCCGCGACGGGCAGACCGCCACGGTCGATCCCACCATCGCGAACAAAGTCGGCCATGGCGGGTTGAAAGGCCCGCATGGCGAAACGATGGAGCCGGATCACCCCGTCGGCGCGGTCAAGGAAAGCGGTCATCCGATCCGCCACGCATTCACACGCGCGATCCCGACCGCGCAGTGCATGAACTGCCACATGCACCAGCCCAATATCTTCCTGAACAGCTATCTGGGCTATACCATGTGGGACTATGAGTCCGATGCGTCGCTGATGTGGCCGGAAAAGCAGAAATACCCTACCGCCGCTGAAATTCACCAGACTTTGGAACGCAATCCGGAAGGAGCGGGGCCGCGCGGCAAATGGTCGGACCTGGATTTCCTGCGCAATGTCTACGATCTGAACGACAAGGCCAAGGATACGCAGTTCGCTGACTATCACGGCCATGGCTGGAACTTCCGCGGCGTCTTCAAGCGGGATCGCGAGGGCAATCTGCTCGACGCCGAGGGCAAGATCGTCCCGCCCGACGATCCGGAAAAGTGGCGCAAAAAGGGGGAGGGCAAGTTCGTCCAGCCCGGCACCAATCCCGGCAAGGCCGTCCACCTGATGGACATCCACGCCGAAAAGGGCCTACAATGCGCCGACTGCCATTTCGCGCAGGACAGCCACGGCAATGGCTTCATCTATGGAGAGGTGGCGAATGCGATCGAGATCGGCTGCAAGGATTGCCATGGCACGGCGGACGCCTATCCGACCCTGCTGACCTCTGGTCCGGCGGCGCCGCCCAGGGGCACGAACCTGGCGCTGCTCCGCAATCCGGATGGCAAGCGGCGCTTCGAATGGTATTTCGACGCCAGCGGCCGGCAGCGGCTGATCCAGCGCTCCATCGTCGATCCGAAGCTGGAATGGGAAGTCAGCCTGGTGAAGGATTCGGTCGATCCGGCCAATCCGCACTTCAATGCCAAAGCCGCCCGCGCCAAGCTGATGAGCCGTTCGGGCGCGGAGGATGGCAGCTTCGCCTTCGGTCCCGGCGTCGCGAAGCAAGATCGTGCGCATGGCGACGACAATATGGCCTGCTTCACCTGCCATTTGAGCTGGACAACGAGTTGCGGCGGCTGTCACCTGCCGATCGAGGCGAACTGGAAAACGACGCTCCACCATTATGATGGGGAGGAGACGCGCAATTTCGCGACCTACAACCCGCAGGTGGCGCGGGACGAGATGTTCCAGCTCGGCAAGCATATGACGACCAAGGGCAATGAAACCGCCCCGGTTCGGTCGACATCGGCGCTGGTTCTGTCCTCCACCAATATCAACCGGGAGCGCATCTATATTCAGCAGCCGCCGGTGTCCGGCATCGGCTTTTCGTCTCAGGCGTTCGCGCCCCATTTCCCGCATACGGTGCGCCGGACCGAGACGAAGACCTGTTCCGACTGCCATTTGTCGGCAAAGGACGACAATAATGCGATCATGTCGCAGTTGCTGCTGCTCGGCACCAATTTCGTGAACTTCGTCGGGCTGAATGCCTGGACTGGTCTGGAAGGCGGGTTCGAGGCGATCCGCGTCACCGAATGGGACGAGCCGCAGGCGGTGATCGGCAGCTATCTCCAGAAATATGCCTATCCCGACTATTGGAAGCTGCATGTCGAGCAGAACAAGCGCGAACTGAAAAATTGGGTGCGCGGCAAGACCTTCGACAAGAAGGCTTCGGGCGAAACCCGCGCCGTGGAGGAATTCCGCAATGTCGTGAAGAGCACGGCGGACCGCGTCGGCTGCCTGCAATTGCGCGGCGAATATATGTATGTGGCGGAAGGGAAGGGCGGCTTCCGCGTCTATGACGTGGCGTCCATCGCCAACAAGGGCTTTTCCGAGCCGATAGTGAGCGGGCCGTTCTCGAAACTCGGCCATAATTCGGGCGTGCCGTCGAAGAACGCCACCTGCATGGCGCTGCCGACCAACCAACCCATCAATCCGCTGCGCAACACGCCCGAATTGCGCCAGATCAACCAGGAACAGGCGTTCCTGCCGATCTACAGCTATGCGGCGGTGACGGACAGCGTAGAGGGGCTGATCATGGTCAATATCGAGACCATGGCCGATGGCGAGTTCCGCAACAATTTCCTGAAGCGGGCCGTCACCTGGAACCCCAATGGCGTGCTGAACGGAGCGCGGCATATCCAGTTGGCGGGGCAGATCGCCTATATCGCCGCCGATGCCGGGCTGGTGGTCGTGGACCTTGCCGATCCGCTGCATCCGCGCCTCGCCGCCATGCGTCCGTTGAAGGATGCGCGGGCGAGCGCGATCCAGTTCCGCTACCTGTGGGTCACGGATGCGGAGGGCCTCAAGCTGTTCGACGTGACGCGCCTCACCGATCCGGTGGCAGTGCCGTCCGCGACCGTGCCGCTGGCCGATGCACGGCGCATTTATCTCGCGCGCACCTATGCCTATGTCGCGGCGAAGGCGGAGGGGCTGGCGATCGTCAATATCACCAACCCGCTGCGACCGTCCATCTACGCCAAGGAGACGTTCGGCGGGCAGATGACCGATGTGGAGGATGTGATCGTCGGCACGACCAATGCGTCGCTGTTCGCCTATGTCGCAGATGGGCGCAACGGCATGAAGGTGATCCAGCTCACCAGCCCGGCGAGCCAGCCCAATTTCTACGGCTTCTCGCCCGCGCCCAAGCCGGAACTGATCGCCTGGGCGCGGACGCCTTCACCGGCGCTGGCCCTGTCGAAGGGGCTGGACCGCGACCGGGCGGTGGACGAGACAGGCGGGCAGATGGCGGTGTTCGGACGGCTCGGCTCACGGCCCTTCACCCGGCTGGAGATGGAGCGGCTGTTCCTGACGTCGAAGGGGATTCCCTACAAGGTCAGTGACGAAGTGGACATGAAGGGTTGGCGACCGCCTTTGTTGCGGTGACAATGGCGACCGGAAACGACCACTAGCGGACATAATGGCTTACGCTATGGTGTGCCCATGATTCACAAAATAACGATTGCGTTTGGGCTGCTTCTAACCTCGTCAGTAGCGTTCGCATGTTCGCCACCACCAGAGAGAGAACGGGCTTTCTCCGACGCAGAAATTTCGAAAATGACGCATGAACGGATCAAGCGCAGCGTTGCTATCATCGACGCAACAGTGGCTCGTAACAAAGCGGGCATGTTCTTCCTGAAACCCCTCAAGGTATGGAAGGGGCAGCCTCATGGCTCATATTACATAATTAATTCCGGCTGCGACATTAGCTTATCATCTGGAACGAAAGTGCGTGCCTTACTGGAAGGGGATGCATCCGGGTGGATAATGATGACACCTTTATACAATCGCCGGACTGGAACTCGCTTGTTTGATAGCATCGTGGACGCCCACTTACGCAACGCTCGCCCCAAAGGCTTCGAGAACGGCAGCTTGCCATTTCCGCCTATGCCATGACCAAGCTTTGATGTCCGCTTTCCACCCATTCACACAGGCCGCTCGTCGATCAGCATCTTCACCAACGGCTGCATCCCCGCATCGAATTTCGCCAGCATCACATGATCGTCCGCCGTCTCGAAATGGGTGACGAGGCCATGATCCGTCCAGCGGTGCAGGGCATAAGCGGGCGGGTCTGCGACGATCATCGGGCGGTTGTCGGGCGCGTCCGGGTCCATGGGCCGCATGTCGAGCGCGAGTTGCGGGGCGGTCGATGAGCAGATGGCGATGGTCGTGCCGTTCCACGGCGCGGTGATCGAGCGGTGGATATGACCACAGAGTATCGACTGAATATTGGGGCGCCCCGCAATGGCAGTGGTGAAACGCCGGACCCAGGGTTCTTCGGGATGGGTGTTCATCCAGTCGATGCCGACTTCGATCGGCGGATGGTGCATGACGATCAGGGTCGGCGTGGTGGCGTCCTCGTCAAGCCGGGCAGAAAGCCACTCCGCGCGGCGTTCGCAAAAGGCGCCGCCATGGCGATCCGGCTCCAGCGTGTCGAGCATGATGATCCGCCGCCCCTCCAGCGGGATCACATATTGGACGAAGCCGTCCTCCTGCCGAATATGCAGGAAGTGCTGGGCGAAATTGGCCCGGTCGTCATGATTGCCCATGCAGGGCCAGACGGGGAAATCGCACTGGCTGAACGCATTGGCCAGCCGCCGATAGCTGTCCGCATCGCCCCGGTCGGTCAGGTCGCCGGTCGCGAGCAGCAGGTCGGGCCGGTTCGGGCCATCGTTCAAGGCCCGCAGCACCTGGTCCAGCCGCTTGCGGTTGAATTCGGCGGGGTTGTCGGGATCGAACCCCAGATGGATATCCGTGACCTGCGCGATCAGCATGGCCTTAATCCCCCCTGTTATTTCGCGGCCTGTCTACCTCATCCCTTTTAGCCGAGCGGTCGGCGGGCATCCATGGGGCGCCGTCGCCGCCATGATAGCTGTGGCACATGGCGCAGCCCGATGGCACGTCTGCCTTTGCCTTTTCCCCGCCATGGCAGGTGCGACAACTGTCAATGCCCGGCAGCAGCAATTGTTTGGCGTCATGCGATTTCGCTGCGGCGTGGCAGCTTTCGCATTTTTCAGTGCGGTGGGCGGCATGGTCGAACCAGCCGTTCATCATGTAGCGCATCGGCTGATGCACAGGCAGTACCTGCCAATTGGCATTGCCGTTCGCACCGGGAGGCGTGACCGTGTGACAGTCATAGCAGGCGCCGCCCTTGGAAAAGACCGCGCGAATGGCATCGTCAGCGCGGGAAGGCCGTGCCGCCACCGCGCCAAACCATGCATGGTAGATTTGCCCTTGCGCATAGTCGCCCGGCCGCCGCCGCGCCATGCCCCCCAGCGCGACCGGCTGAGCGGGGCCGGTCGAGCGATAATAGGCGCGCAGGTCCGCGATCACCTGATCGGGCTGGCCGTGGCGCAATGTGCGGACCGTGCCGCCGATCTTCTCGAAGGCCAGGCTGTGGCACATCTGGCAGTCCCGTTCCATGCTCACCGGCAGGAAGCGCACGCCGTCCGCCGTCGGCTTGTGGCAATCCTTGCAGGCGAGCGCGTCGCCAAAACCATATTGCGCCTTCATCGTCCGCGCCATTTTGGCGACGCCGCCGGTCATGGACAAATGGATATCGTGCGGGAATTTGAGGCCGCTATCGTCCATCCGCTTGCCGTCGAGCGAGGCGCGGGAGAAGCGCGGATATTTGCCCGGCAGGGTCTGGACAAGGGCAGAGAATTGCGGATGACTGGTACCGAAATCACCTGCATTGCCGAGTTTGCTGTCCTTCAGGCGATCTTTCAACGTGCCATGGCAATCGGTACAGAAAGCTTGCGGGGCAGGTTGCATCGGGCCTGCGCCTTCATGTTCGCGGTGGCAGTCGACGCAGGCGCCTTCGGGCGGCTTGCCAAAGGCTGCGGCCACTCCTGCCAGCAATTTGCCGCCAAGCCCCGGTTCGGCGCGCGCCATGGCGATGCGTGAGGCAGGCGCGTGATCGTGCGCATCCTTGTGACAGGTCTGGCAGGCGGAATCGCGGACCGAGACGAACGCTTTCTGGTGGCAGGTTTCGCAGCGGCCTTCGAGCGCGTGATGGGCTTGGCTGAGTGGGCCTGACGACCAGGCCTTATCGCCCACCAGCTTGTAGATATTGCGCGTGTCATTCGCCGGACGGCTGGCATAGCTCCAGATCGGGATGGCGAGGAAGCCGACCAGGATCGCCAGCGCCATGCCCCATGCCGTCAGCCGCTTGCCCGGCAACAGGCCGCGCAGGGAGAAAACCTTCGTCTCCTCCTTTTCCTCCGAAGCCTCCGACACGGCATCGACGCGGCGGATCGACAATATCGTCGTGCCGTCCTCATCCCGCGACACAGTGATGCGATGGCCGCCGAAGCGCAGTTCCGCGCCCATGGCGGTGTCGATCTCGGCGCGCAGGACGGTGCGGCCGTCGAGACCAAAGCCCAGCGTGCCCATGGCCCGGACACGGATGTGGCGCTCGTCGGCCTGCTCGATTCGGGCGTGATCCGGCTCCAGCGCGAGGTCGGGCAGATGCACGTCATTCTCCGCCGCGCGGCCGAGCGAGAGCTGCCCTTTGTCGAAGCTGGCGGCGCGGACGATCTCGCGTCCATCGGCGGTGAGGCTGATCTGGCGGACTAGGAAACTCATCTCATGCTCACCAGTAGAAGAAGACGCTGACGATATGCGCGGTCAGCGCGGCCAGCAGGGCAAAGGTGGCGGGCACATGGACATAGAGCCAGATTTCCAGCAGCGCTTTCAATCTCAGATGCCGCCGCAGCCGCGCCAGCATCGCCTGCTTGCGCTCCAACAGGGCATCGATGCGTTCCAGCGGGTCGTTGCCAGTGTCGGGCTTGTCCCCGGTCCAATGTCGCAACGCCGCCTGTGCCCTTGCCGTGGCGCAGCGCGGATAGCGGCCGGACAGGCGGGCGAGCAGGCTGCCGCCGAAGGGATCTTGCTCCAGCGACTGGCGCACCAGAGCGGCCTTGTCGTGGGGCAGGGGCTGGGCGGCATCGTGCAGTTGCCGGTCGATGGCGCGCACTGCGTCCAGCATCTGCACCTGCGTCATTTCAGCGCGGTTGTTGCTGAGCGCGGCGGGCAGGGTCGCATAGACGGCGATGCCGAACAGACCGGAAAGAATCACCAGCATCATCAGAACATAGGCCAGCGTATGGACGTTCCATCCGAGCTGGAACCCCGTGTGCAGCGTGGCGATGACGATCAGGCTGAGGCCCAGATAGACATGGGCGGAGGTCCAGGCCTTGAGCGACCAGCGGCCCCGCGTCATCGCCCGCTTGCGCAGCCCCAGCAGCGTTAGCCACAGGATCAGCAGCACGCCGATCGTGCCCATGGTATAGCCGTACCAACTGCCGCCATTATGATGCGGGGTGACATCCACCAGCATGTAGCTGGCGATCGACAGCAGGCAGATCAGCGTAGCGGTCTTCAGCCAGCGGAAACCGGCATGGCGCAGGAAGCCGTCGTGCAGCACTTCGCCCTTGGCGCGGCGGGTGCGGACAGGCGCGCGAGTGGCCATCAGCGCGCCTCCTCATCTAGGCGGGCGACAGTCAGGAAATCTTCCGGCGCGACCCGGATCGCGGCGCCGGTGGGACAAGCGCGCACGCAGGCGGGGCCGCCGTCAATGCCGGAGCACATATCGCATTTGATCGCCTTTTTCGGCTTCTCGACACCGGGTTCAGCGTTCTTGTACCGCCATTTCTTTGAGGGTTCGCCCGGCCCCGGCCCTGCGCCGAAGAACATCCAGCTCAAAAGGCCCGGCTTCTTCGGCGGCACGCTGTCCATGCGGATCACGCCATAGGGGCAGTTGCGCTGGCAATTGCCGCAGCCGATGCAGGTGTCGTCGATGAACACCTCGCCGTCCGGGCCGCGATGGATGGCGTTGGGTGGGCAGTCGGCCATGCAGTGCGGATGCTCGCAATGGCGGCAACTCGTCGGGACATGCAGATGGGCATAGGTGCGCCCTGCCTCCCGGTCGAGGCGGGAGAGGCCGTCATGGCTGTCGGCACAGGCTTTCTCGCAATTGTCGCAGCCGACGCACAGATGTTCGTCGATCAGCAGCACGTCCGTCGCTTCGCCAATGCCGTTGTCGATCAGGAATTTCGCCGTCTCCGAATACATGTCCACAACGGTGGAAAAACTGTCCTTGCGGCTTTCGATGAAGGCGTTGACGTCCTGCCGGGAGGCCATGTCGCGGCGGGCGCGCTCCAGCAAGGCAGGCTTGGCCGCCATCAGCCGGGCGAAGGCGTCGCCTTGCAGCTTGATGACTTCGGACTTGACGGTCGCCTTGACCGTGGCGGTGCGCGGGCCGCCAGCGATCAGCGCCATTTCGCCCACATAGCTGCCGGCGGGAAGGTAGGAGAGGAAGACATTCTTCCCCCCGATCTTCTTCTCCACGATCATGGAGCCGACGCGGATCACATAGATGTCGTTGCCCAGGTCGCCTTCGGTGATGACATGCTCGCCCGCCTTGACCGTCTGGATTTCCGCCGTGTCGAGGACTTCGGTCAGGTCCGCCGGGGTCAGTCCGGCGCCGAAGAGTTGCAGCAATTGCCGTTCGGTCGAGATGCGGGTGATGGCGCGCTTGGCCGGCGGGTTGGAAGACATGAGCTTCAGCGCCGCCGTGCGTGACACCTCCACCATGATCGAATCCGCGCCCGCCCGCACCGTGGCGCCACGGCGGCGGCCGGAGATCAAACCGACCTCCCCGAAGATCGAGCCCCGGTCGATCGGAACGTCGAGGGTAGGGCTGACCTCCACCAGCGCCTGGCCCTGCGCCACGCCAAAGAGGGACGAGCCGGAATCATATCTCTCGAAGATCAGATCGCCCTTGCGATAGGCCCGCACTTCGCTGTCGAGCATGAACTCGCGCATCTGGAGCGGCGAGAGACCTTCCAGGATCGAGACGTTGCTGCGGAGGAATTCCAGCCACTCCGCGACGCTCTTCTTTTCCGGCAGAGCCGCGAATTTGGCGGCCAGGATCGGTTCGTCGGCGGGTTTCAGATCCCGATTGCCATTGATGAACTCGACGACGTCATAGCCCTGGTTCATGCAATGCTTGATCAGCGGATAGCCCGCCAGCGCGCCGATGACGAAAATGCCGGGCGCGGTGCTTTCGAAGACCGGCGACAATTTGGGGAATGCCAGCCGGTCGCCGCTGGTGAATTCGATGCCGCAGCTTTCCACGAAGGCGCGGGGCGGAGCGGAGCCCATGCGGGCGATGATGCGGTCGCATTTCAGCTTCACCTCGCCGTCGCGGCTGTCCAGCGTGATGAAGCCCGGCTCGATCCTGGCCGTCGTAGCCTCCGTCATGATGGTGAGGCGGCCCGTTTCGGCAGCGGTCATCAGCGCCTTGACATTTGCCGCCTTGGCGCTTGCGAATTCGGTCGAGCGGTTGAGGATGGTGACGGCATTGCCCTGCGCCTCGTCGGCGGCGAGGCCGAGGGCGTTTTCGATGCCCGCGTCGCCGGTGCCGACGACAAAAATATGCTCGTCATTATAAGCGGCTGGATCATCCAATTGATATTGGACATGAGGCAGATCGGCGCCCGGCACGCGCATCAGATTGGGGTTGCCCTGGGTGCCGATCGCCATGATCACCGCGTCGGCCATGACCTCCCGGCCGTCGCTCAGCGTCAGGCGATAGGGCGGGGCGAGGCGTTGGATTTCCTTGGTGTCGGTCGTGCCATCACGCTTGCGCTCGACGATCTTCTGGATGCTGCCGGGGATGGGATCGCCCGTGCCGGCGATCGCCTTCACCTCGGCTTGATAGGCGACGTTGACGCCCTGTTCGGCCGCCTGTGCGTTCCAGCGGTCGAGAATCGATTCGCGCTTGCCCGCCTCGAAATCGCAGTCGGAACGGAGCACGAGTTGGCTGGGCGTGGCCATCACATGCTTGCCCTTCTGATATTTGAAGATGGTGTCGGACAGATGGTCCGTCTTCTCTATCAGCAGGTGGGAAAGCCCCAGTTGCGCGGCGCGCGCAGCCGCACTCAGCCCCGCCGGCCCCGATCCGACGATCGCGATACGCACGCGGTCAGTCAATGATTATCCCCCAAAATACCCCTGTGCTTCCGGATCTTACCGGATGCCTGTCCCGGACGGCACTCTATCATTTCCGCAGCGTCACGCTAGAGAGGATCGGCGGAGATCGGCCGGGGAGTGAAAGAATAATGGGTTGGAGCTGGGGGCGTGTCGCGTTGATGGGGGCGGTCGGCATTGCCGCGGTGTCGATCGGCTATAATATGACGCACAGGCCCGACAAGGCGAAAGCGCCCGCTGCTCCTTCACCGCTGACGGGCGATCAGGCGAACGATCCGGAAGCGGTCATTCGCGCACTTCAGGACCGGGTCGGCGCCAATCCCAACGACGCCGAAGGCTGGCAGAGGCTGGGCTGGGCCTATTTCGAAGCCGGGCGCCATGCCGATGCGCTGCGCGCCTATCGCCATGCGACGAAGCTGGTGCCAGGCAATGCGACCTTCTGGTCATCGCTGGGCGAAGCGGCGGTGATGGCGAGCGAGCATGATCCCATGCCCAAGGAGGCTTCCGACGCTTTCGACAAGGCGATCGCGCTTGACCCGAAGGAGCCGCGGGCGCGCTATTTCCTGGCGGTGCGCAGGGATCTGGCCAGGGATCATGAGGGCGCGATCAGCGACTGGCTGGCGCTGTTGCGCGATACGCCGCCGGGCGCGCCGTGGGAGGCCGACCTGCGCCGGACCATCGAGCAGGTGGGGAAGATCAACAAGATCGACGTGGCGGCTCGCTTGGCAGCGGTGAAACCGACCGCGCCGCATCCGCCGATGGGCGGCGGCCTGTCGGTGGCGGCGGCAGCGATTCCCGGTCCCAGCCGTGAACAGATGCAGGCGGCGGCGCAGCTTCCCAAGGGCCAGCAGGATGCGATGGTCGAGGGGATGGTGACGAGCCTTGAAACCAAGCTGAAGGCGAATCCACGCAACGTCGACGGTTGGATCATGCTGATGCGCAGCCGCATGACATTGGGCGAAACGGCGAAGGCAGGCGCAGCTTATCAGGAGGCCACGGCGTCCAATCCGGCGCAGGCCGGGCGGATCAGGGATGAGGCGCGGATTTTGGGCGTGCCGGGAACTTGAAGTGCGCTTGCCGTTGAGCGTTTTAGAGCATCCTGCGCAAAAAGTGGGAACCGGTTTTGCGCAAAAAAACGATGCGACAACAAAGAACGGGAGAGCGCGTCCTGCGTCCGATTTAACGCAGCGCGCTCTAGAGTCGTCCAGGGAGAGGAACTCCTGCGACTTCAGTCGGATAACGCTATTGGAACCAACGCTTCTGGCAGCGCAGCTACTTTTCGATGACATGCGGCAACATCACCGATGACGCCATCCTGCGTTACCTCGACAGGCATGGCCACAAAAACGGGTTCAGCCCCGCCGCCTGATCCTGCCGGCGCCAGCCGGTCAGGCATTCAGGCGAGTTTATGGACGGTCAAGAGACGTCTCGCCTTGCGGACCGACCAAGGTGACGGCCCCGTCATTCGCTGCCAATGCAACGATGCCGAAACTACTTTCCAGCGCTGAGATGAAGGCGTCGCTCTCCTCCAGCCCGAAGCGTCCGGTGATCATCACGGATTCGATGCGCGGATCGCCGATGACTATGGGCTTGGGCCGGTAGCGGTTGAATTCGCTCACCACGGCGGACAAGGGCTTGTTGTCGAACTGCATGAAGCCTTCATACCAAGCCATGCTGTCGGCGACGGCATGGGGGGCATGAATGGCCGCCAGCCTGCCACCCGGTCGGAAAGAGGCCGCATATCCCGCCGGCAACCGGATAGCCTTTCCATTCGAGGATGCTTCTACCAGCCCTTCCATCACTGCGATCTCGACAAATTCATCGCGTTTGCGGATGTTGAATTTGGTGCCAAGCACTCGGACCTGAGCGCCATTCAGGTCGATGACGAACGGACGGTTTCTGTCGGGGGCAATGTCGAACAGCGCCTCACCGCGCACCATGTGGATCAGACGCTTCTTGCGTTGCAGATCGACGTCAAAGGTCGTCTCCCCATTGAGCGTGATGACCGATCCGTCCTCCAGCCGGGCAAGCGCACGCTGCCCATGCCCGGTGTTGCGCCTGTCCAGCCAGGGCTTGAGCGAATTGAGCGTCATCACGCCGACAGCCGACGCCGCGACCGCGAAACCGCCGACCATTTGCCGTCGGGACAGCCTTGGCGGCATATAGACGCTCGCCTTATCGGCAGGCGCAGGATCGGCATCGGGCGCATCACGAACCTCGGCGCGCGCGCTTTTTTTCCAGGCATCCTCGGCCGTCGCGAACGCCACGGCATGGAAAGGGCTTTCGTTGATCCAGGCGCGAACGCTGGCTCTACGCTGTTCGTCCTCGGTGCTGGCGAGCAGGATCACCAGTCGGGCCGCTTCCTCTTCCAAGGCCAATCGCTTCGTCTTGGTTACGCTGTGGTGCTCCACCTGCATAATCCCCATAATTCGCTGTTTCACGTGTGATGAAAATCAGGGCGCGGGTCATGTGCCTTTCGACCGTCGCAGGCGCCAAACCCATTTCCGCGGCAACTTCTGCAATCGAATAGCCATGAAGGCGGCGCAGCATGAAAGCCTTGCGCTGCTGCTGCGGCAGCCGGTCGATGATCGCTTCCAGCCGTCTCAACTCATCGCGCGCATCCAGCGCGTCCTGATAGCACACGGCCTTCCCCAACTGTTCCAGATCGGCCATATATTCGAAGGAGACGATCGCTTCGCGGCGCGCGTGATCGATAAGGAAATTGCGCGCGATGCGAGCCAGAAAGGCCGGCGCCTCCGCCACTTCCCTCCAGTGGGGAGCAGCGTAGGCGCGCGCGAGGGTTTCCGCCACCACATCGTCCAGATCCAGATGGGACGGCAGGATCCTGCGAATTCGCGCCGTCAGCCCCTTTCTACATGGCAATATGACGTCCTGAAACCAACTGATCTTTTCCGAAGTATCGTCCACATCGGTCTCCTGCGTCCAAGCACAGGCTTGTCGGCTACGCCCCATTGGTCACTTGTGCGGCAACGGATGTCCAGCCCCCCACAGGAAAATAAAATTCTTCAATCGAGGTGGGGGCAACCTGAATTCCGCCCGTCTTCATATTGTATGATGACTGCACATGGCGACAGGCCGGCAGTCGCAAAGGGGGACTATTTCATGCCATTCATGTTCTTGCGCGCGCAGCTTCTTGGCTGTGTCGGACTGGCAGCAGTTGCGACGATGGCGCAGGTATCGCCGGCGGCGGCCAAGACTTTCACGCTGGACATTCCGGCGCAGCCCATGAGCGATGCATTACAGCTTTTCTCAAAGCAGACCGGATATCGACTGCTGTTGCCGGCGCAGGAAATCGTCGGATATCGTTCGCGGCGGGTGGCGGGCGCTCTGTCCGCGCGGGACGCACTCGACCGGCTGATAGAAGGCACGCCGCTGAAGATCGCCTCGGTCCGCGGGCGGATCGTGGCGCTGGGCGCGCGGGCCGACAAGCCACTCACCCTTCAAAAGCGCCGCGCTGGCCCGGCGCCCATCAGGCTGGCGGCGCTCCAGCAACCCGACAATCTGCCGCTGGGCGCGGTGCCTGCGGCGCCCGCCGAGCCGGAACCAGCCCCCGAAATCACCGTCACGGGATCGCGCATCGCCCGTAACGGATATCGGGCACCAACGCCGGTAACCGTCATCGGCCGGGCAGAGATTGAAGCTGCCGCGCCGGAAAACATCGCTGAATATGTCAACACCCTGCCTGCGGTCGTTGGCAGCCAGACGGCGCAGTCCAACACGCTCTCCACGGGGCAGGGATCAGGCGGCGTCAATGCCCTGAACCTGCGCAATCTGGGTGAATTGCGAACGCTGGTGCTGGTCGATGGGCAAAGGTCGGTAGGATCCCTGCTCACCGGCGTGGTCGATATCAACACGATTCCGCAACAGTTGATATCCCGGGTCGATGTCGTCACCGCCGGCGCGTCCGCCGCCTATGGGTCCGATGCAATATCGGGCGTGGTCAATTTCGTGCTGGACAAGACTTACAAGGGGACGAAGGGCGAAGTATCGGCCGGCGCCACCACCTATGGCGACAACATCAACTGGCAGGTTTCGCTCGCCCATGGCCGCGAATTCGCCGGTGGTCGCGGTCATATCCTGCTCAGCGGCGAATATGCCGCCGCCTATGGCGTGAAGGGGCAGCCCCGCGACTGGATCAATCGTAGCTGGGGCTATGTCGTGAACCCTGCTTACGGCACAGGCGCCGGCCGCAGCACGTCCGTCCCGCAATATCTCGTGCGTGACCGGGTTGGGAACGCCAGCTTCGCGCCTGGCGGGATCATCACGGCGTCTGGCGCCAACAACATCCTGCGCGGCATCGCGTTCGGCCCGGGCGGTGCGCCCTACCGATATGATTATGGCGAACTCGACACCCCACCGCTCAACGTGGGCGGTGACTGGGCGCGAACCAACATGCACGATGCCGGCGATCTGGCGCAGGAACTTCGGCGCTACAATCTGTTCGGCCGCGTCAGCTTCGAATTTTCGCCCGCGCTCGAACTATTCGGACAGGTCCAATATTCGCGCAGCGATTCCGAAAACCGCGCCTCGTCACAGACCAACCAGGGCAACATCGTCATCCGGCCGGACAATCCGTTCATCCCCACCCAGGTGCGCGACATCATGCAGGCGAACGGGCTGACCCAGTTCAATCTGGGTACACAGAACCGGGATCTGCCAAGCTACAGCCTCGACAACAGCCGCACCGTCAAACGCTATGTCGTAGGCGGCAACGGCCGTTTCGCGGCGCTGGGATCGGACTGGAAATGGCAGGCCTATTACCAGCTCGGCATTTCACGCAATTTCGAACAGGCAAAGGACGTCACCGCGACGGCCCATTTCAACAACGCGATCGATGCGGTGGCGGGACCGGGCGGGACGGTCATCTGCCGATCAACGCTGACCAATCCCGGCAATGGATGCATCCCCTATAACGTCATGGGCATCGGCGTGAATTCGGACGCGCTGCAAGACTATCTCTTCCCCGGCAACCCCTATCGCCACCAGAAATTGCGGCAATCGGTGGTGGCGGTCAGCCTGAGCGGCGAACCGTTCGAAACATGGGCAGGCCCGGTGTCGCTGGCGGTCGGCGCCGAACGCCGCACCGAATCGGTTTCTGGCGATTCCGACGCGCGATCACAGGCCGGCGGATGGGCATCGGGCAATTATCGTCCGACTTTCGGCCGCTATGTCGTCAAGGAGGCGTTCGCCGAAATCGCCGTTCCCCTGATGAAGTCGGACAGGCTGGGCGACATCGACCTGAACGGCGCGGTGCGGGGCACCGACTACAGCACGTCGGGCTATGTCACGACCTGGAAAGCGGGCATGATCTATGCACCCCTTCCCGACCTGCGTTTCCGCGCCACACGCTCCCGCGACATTCGGGCGCCCAATCTGGCGGAACTTTACCAGGGGGCGAGCTCGGTTCAGGCGGTGGTGATGGACCGCTTCAACGGCAACCGGCTCGATACTGTCCAGTCCATTACGCTGGGCAATCCCAACCTCAAGCCGGAAAAGGCCGACACCCTGTCGCTGGGCGTCATCGCGCAGCCCGCCTTCGTGCCGGGGCTAAGCGCCTCGGTCGACTATTTCGACATCAAGCTCAAGGGCGGCATCGGCTCCATCACCTCCATCGTCACCATGGACCGATGCTTTGATGGGCTGAGCCAATATTGCGATGCGATCGTGCGCGCTCCAGGCATCCTGGGCACCGATGACATCAGCATCATCAATCAGCAGCCCTATAATATCGCGAGCCGTAGCACGCGGGGGCTAGATATCGAAGCCAGCTACCGCTTTGCGCTATCCAACCTGCTCCGCGCCGCGGACGGCGACATCGTCGTGCGACTTCTTGGAAGCCGCTACATCAAGGACGTGCTGAACGACACGCTCGTGCCGCCCGTGGATGCGGCGGGCTCCTATACCCTGCCCAAACTCATCTACACCGCCAGCCTTATGTACACGTCCGACGCCTGGAATGTGATGCTGACCGGCCGCGGCACGAGTTCGACCAAGATAGGCACGAACATCGTCGAATGTCAGACCGGCTGCCCTGTTTCGACCACGGCAAACCCGACCTATGATCGCAACCATGTGGACGGATCGCTATTCTTCGACGCCAGCATCACGCGCAAATTCGTGACGTCGGGCGGTGCGAAGCTCCAGGCCTTCCTTGCCGTCACCAACCTGCTCAACACCGATCCGCCCATTGCGATCGTGTCGCGCAACTTCTCATACATCACTCCGCAGACCTATTCGCGACTGTATAGCGCCTTGGGCCGAACTTTCCGGGCCGGCCTGCGGTTCGCGCTTTAACCCACGACGTCTTCCTTTCCCATCGCCTTTCTTTAGAGGAATTACCCATGCGTATGAAGAATATCGCCCTCCTGTGGGCCGGCACCGCTATGCTTGCCCCGTGCGGCGCGCCCCTCCTGGCGGAGACGCCTCCGCAACCCGTCGGCAAGAAGTTTCAGGTATATCAGCGGCGCGACGCGCGGGAACAGGTCAACCCGGCGCTGATCGGGATATGGAAGGTCGATACCGCTGTATCGACGAAGACGCCCGAAGGCGGGCAGACCATCCGCCTGCGGACATTCCAATATACCGAGGACGCAAAGTTGCTGGTGGGCCTGATCAACGTCTATGAAGACGGGAGCCAACTGCTCGCCAATTGGGCCGTGCACATGGACGGAACGCCCGGCGTCGAATATCGCACTGACACCGCCGCCACGCCTTTTGCTGTCATATCCATGCACAAGATCAGTGATTTGCAATATGATTTCACAACATCGGAATTTGGCCTCGTTCAGCATACGGGCACTTACACCTTGTCCGAGGATGGAAAGACCCTGACGCACACGCGCAAATGGTCGAGAGGCGACTGGAAAGTCGTTTATCATAAATGGAACGGCCTGAATGATATGTCGCAATGAGCGTCGCCGCAAGGCCAGGCGATTGCGTGGATGTCTCTCGCCGATGACATCAATTACACCATGCTGGACGATGTCCACATGGCTGCGTAACTTAAACAAAATATCCCCCGGCAAACCCGGATTTGCTCACAGTTAACGATGGCGAGATGAATATTGTCACTTAGAGCGATTTGGCTGCGCTGACCTTCGGCTCCAAGCAATCGGAAACGCAGTTCGGCGCAGCCAATCGATCGCCGCTCAAGGAGTCGCGTAAAATCAGATAAATAGAGCGGCTGATTTGATGCAATCAGATCGCACCGCTCTAAATGATTGATCCGCGTCGATGGAGGGCCTTAGAGCGGTTTTCGATCAGTCTGGATCATAGCCACACGAGCTGAAATAGTTGGCACATTCGGCGGGCTGGAAGATGTCGACGAGCCTGCCGATGAGGCCCCACAGGCCGCTGACGGTGCGCTCGCCTGCTTTTCGGAGCATGGCCTTGAGACGAGAGAAGGCCTTCTCGATCGGGTTGAAGTCAGGGCTGTAGGGCGGCAGGAAACGCAGCGCTGCCCCTGCCACCTCGATCCGGTCGCGGACAGCGGGGCGCTTATGGCTCGACAGATTGTCCATAATGACCACGTCGCCAGGCCGCAACTCCGGTACAAGAACCTGCTCCACATAGGCTTCGAACCAGTCACCGTTGATCGGACCGTCCAGCACCATTGGCGCAACCATGCCGCTCATGCGGAGGCCCGCGACCAGCGTGGTGGTCTTGCGATGGCCATGGGGGTATCCCATCCGCAACCGCTCGCCTCTGGCACAACGGCCGTGGCTGCGGGTCATGTTGGTGGCGGTCCACGTCTCGTCGATGAACACCAGGCGTTCCGGCTCCAGATCGATCTGGTTCTCGAACCACTCGTGGCGCTGCCTCAGGACGTCGGGGCGGTCTTGCTCGATGGCATGCCCAGTCTTTTTTTGCGCGTCATGCCCCGCCGCGCGAAGAAGCGGTGCAGTCCGGCAACCGACACTGTCAGGCCCGCTTCGGACAAGGCAATGCGCAGCTCTTCGAGCGAGATGTCCTTGCGCGCCTCCCACAAGGCCAGAATGTCGGCGGCTCGCTCCTCCACTCGGCGGGATCGCATGTCGCCACCTTGCGGCTTGGGAGCGAAGGCGCCGGTTTCCAGACGCTGCGCCTGCCAGCGAATGGCTGTCGACGGCGCAACCCCAAAGCGCGCCGCCGCTCCTCGGCAACTCAGCCCGCCATCAATCGCCGCCAGAAGCCGCGTGCGCAAATCCATCGACAGAGGGTGACCCATCCATGCCGGCCTCCTTCACCAGCACAGATTCTGAATCACAAATCAGACCGGAGGGAAATCCCTCATCGATTCAAAACGGTCGAAAACCGCTCTAAGTTAAGTTCGGCACCAAAACCTGGGCAATCCGTCAAACGGATGATGCCACCTTGTACCTCGTCATGAGAGCTCACGATCTCAGCACGCCCGTCGACTTTGCCGAATGCAAACTCCAGGATGGTGAAGTTTGGCAAGGTTGCCGCAGACATGCGCTGCGGCCAAATTTCCGACTGGACTGGCAGGCCCGTGGGGCGACATGATGGCGAAGTGACTGATCCGCGTGAGTTTCTCGGTGATATTCTTTCTGACGATGTCGCTCAATCAACGGTCAGGGCATACGTTGCCGGAAATAAGCTTCGCGGTCCTCTGGCCCATTGATAAACCAGCCTCCGTCGACCAGAAGATGAGTTCCGGTGCAGGCTGTCGAAGCATCTGAGCAGAAGAAAAGTATAGGTCCTGCAATCTCGTCAGGTGTAATCCATCGTTCGATGGGGGAGCGCTTAGGGATGGCGGCATAATCCTGCGGGCTGATCTTGTTCTTCATCTGGTCGGTCAGGACTGCACCAGGCAGCACCGCATTTACCCTGATCTTATCCGACGCCAGTTCGTAAGCAGCATGGCGGGTAAGGCCGAGCAGCCCTGCCTTGGCCGCCGTATAGCTCACCCCGCTGTTGAGTGAGATGCCCAACGCCGCGAGCGATGCGACGATGACGACGGAGCCTCCGCCGCTTTGTTTGACTAACGGTGTTGCTGCCTTAATCACATTGAACGGACCTGTAAGGTTGAGGTCGAGCGTTCGGTGCCAGTCCGTTTCGGTCATTGTCCCGATCGAACGGGGCAGGCCGCCGCCCGCGACGCTGATGACAAAATCGAGCCGGCCGAAGCGCGCCTCGATCGCTTGGCAGGCGCGTGTCATGCTGGACAGGTCGGTGACGTCACCAGCAATAGGCAACGCATCGGGAAAGCGGTCCCGGCTTTCGGCCAGCGCGGCTTCATTATTGTCGATTAGAGCGAGCGATGCGCCGGCCTCCTGCAACATGCGCGCGGTGGAGACGCCCATGCCGCCCGCGCCCCCGGTAATCAACGCCACCTTGCCTGAGAAATCATTGCTCATCCGTCCTGTAACCCCTCTGTGTTCCTGGCTCCGAGTGCTTGGCTCTATATCAGATATGGTGCGGCGCGAGCGCCGGCCGCCCGAGCAACAGGTCGGACGCCTTTTCCCCGATCATCAGCGCGGGCGCATTGGTGTTGCCGCCAATAAGAGTGGGAATAATCGAAGCGTCCGCGACGCGCAGGCCATCCACGCCATGAACTCGCAGTTCCGGGTCAACCACAGCCTGACTGCCCGTTCCCATGGCGCAACTGCTGGTCGCGTGCTGACCGAACCCGACCACGGCCCGGATGTAGGCGTCGAGCGCTTCGTCATTTTCCATCTCGCATCCAGGCAGTTCCTCCGCACCGATAAGCGATTGCAGGGCAGGATCGGCGAAAATGCGACGGAAAATGCGCAGCCCGTCCCGCGCCAGCGCGCGATCGCCTTCGGTCGAAAGGACGTTCATCGATATGAGCGGCGCATCCTGTGGATCGGCGGAGGCGAGCGTAACGCTACCGCGGCTCTCCGGGCGCAGGATCAACGCGGAGGCGGTGAAGCGATGCCCGGCGCCGCGCTTGATGCCAGGAAACCAAGGATGGGCCATCATCGACGCTTCGGTAACCTGCATCTGCAGGTCGGGAGCGGGCAGACCCGGCTTCGACTTGATGAAACCCTGAAGCGCGAGCGGCATTCCCGCATAGGGGCCGCTACGTGCGAATTTCCACCGCAGTACGTTCAGGATCGCGCGATCGATGCGCAGGTCGTTCTCGAACGTGACTGGCTTGCGCGCATGATACATGGAGCCGAAGTGCGGATGGTCCTGAAGATTGGCGCCGACGCCTGGCAGGTCATGGACGACCGGGATGCCATGGGCCTGCAACTGGTTGGCCGGACCGATACCCGAGAGTAGCAGCAGTTGGGGCGAATTCAGCGCGCCAGCCGATACCACCACTTCCCTCGCGACGTTGGCTCGGCGCACAACGCCGTCTCGCCGATACTCAATTGCAACAGCGCGACGATTCTCCACGATGATGCGCATTGCATGCGAGTTGGGCGAGACATTGAGGTTCGGCCGTCGCCGCGCCGGCTCGATATATTCGGCGAACGACCCCGAACGGCGTCCGTTGCGGATGCAGAAGTCGGACTGGCCGAAGCCTTCCTGGTGCGGGCCATTGAAATCTTCAGTCTCACTATAGCCCTGATTCTTTGCTGCAGCGATGAAATGCGGGTAGATGGACGGTTTCTTGGGAATGGCGCTGACCCTGATCTTCCCCTCGCCACCATGATAGGCCGAAGCCCCGCGCCAGTTGGTTTCCGTTCGGCAAAAATAGGGCAAAACCTCCGCATAGCGCCAGCCGGGAATATCCCAGCTGTCATAGTCATGGCGGTGGCCCCGAATATACATCATGCCGTTGATTGAAGATCCGCCGCCAAGCATCCGGCCGTGGACGACATCGATCCTTCGCCCGTCGGCGTGATGTTCGGGCTGGGTCAGATGGGCCCATGTGTTAGCCGGTTTCATAGCCGTAGGCAGCCATGACACAGGCATTTCGACGCCCATGCCGCGCGCCTCCCCGCCCGATTCCAGCAGGAGGACGCGGTTGCCGCCATCTTCAGACAAGCGGTTGGCTAGCACCCCGCCTGCCGAGCCGGCACCAATCACGACGAAATCATAATCTTCCATCCAGCGCTCCTCTCTCTAGCCGTCGATCTATTATTTCCCGCCCGCGGCTCATCGCAGCGCCTGCGCGAGGCCGCCGTCCACCACCAGATTCTGGCCGGTGATGTAGCTGGCGCGGCGACTGGCGAGGAAGGCGACCGCGTCGGCCACCTCAGCCGGCTGTCCGAGCCGGGGCGTGGGGAAAGTGGCCGCGATCTTCAGCTTCTCCTCGACCGGCAACTGCGACAGCTGATTCATTGGCGTGTCGATCGAGCCGGGCGAAATGATGTTGGCGCGGACACCCTGCGCGCCCCATTCATGCGCGAGCTGCACCATTAGCATATTCAGAGCCGCCTTGGTCGCGCTATACATGGGTGCGCGCGCATTGGAGTTCAGGCCGGCGATGGAGGAGGTCGCGACCAGCGATCCGCCCGAGGCGCGCAGGTGCGGCAGCGCCGCCGTTGCGAAGCGCCATGTTGCGGACAGGTTGATGGCAACGATCCGGTCCCATTGTTCCTGCGTGGCGACGAGCGCTGCGTCGGCGATGCCCCAGGCGGCATTGCTGTGAATGAAATCGAGCCCGCCGAAGCGCTGCACGGCTAGCGCAACCAGCATCGCGGGCGCGCTGGCGTCGCCCAAGTCGGCAACCACGGACAGGGCGTTGATGCCCTCGCGTTCCAAAGCTTGGCACGTCGCGGATAGCCGATCCTTGTTGAGATCGGCGACGACAACGTCCAGCCCCTCGCGACCTTCCTCTGTCGCTATGCGCGCAAGCGATCGGACTGTTTCCGATCCGATGCAGCCTGCGCCTCCGGTCACGATAGCGCGCAGGCGCGAGCTAGTCTGGGGAGCTATGTGGATCGGCTCTGCCGGGGCGATGCCGAAGAGCGACCGCGTAGGGCCCGCATGAAGCGTCGCTCCATCAAGGGCGATAGTGGCACCGTGAATGGCGCGTGCCTCGTCACTGACCAGAAAGGCGATGGTGGCGGCAAGATCTTCCGGAGCTTCTCGCCCGGCAGGCGCTGGGGAGGGGCTGAGCAGATTGACGCGGACGCCGCTCGCGGCGGCCTCCGCCGCGATGCTGCGGATCAACGCGGCCTCCATCGCCTTGGCAACGCCGAACACTCCGCCGCCGGGCAGCACTTCTCGCGCGGCGCGGGAAGTGAGGAGGATGAAATGGCCTTTGCGAGCGGACAGCCGAGGGATCGCTACCTGCGCGATGCTCCAGCCCGCGCGCGCGTTGGCATCCAGTCCAGCGTCCCACGCCTCGACAGACATATCGGTGAGCAGGGATGGGCGAAAATCCTCGAAGCGGGCGATGACGGCATCGTAGTCGAACACGCCCAGCGCCTCTTCCCAGAAGGCAGGCAGGTCGATGGTGGATAACCGATCGAGCGGCAAGAGGAGAGTGCGCGTCGCACCTGTATCCGACACAGCCCCGGGATGGATGAGAGTTATTGCACAGGATCGGCCCTGTCGCGCCGCATGTGCCCTGAACCGTTCAGCAAGCGCATGATATTCATCGCGCAAGAAGGTACCGACAATGGCGATATTCTGCGGGGGCGGCTCGGCCTGCGTCACCAATCTCTCCCAATTTCCGTTAAAAGGAATTACGTTCCATTAAACGGAATACTCTTTTAATTCCGCCCCGGCAAGCGGAATATCCGAAAAATCACTTCTCACTCAGCGGAAAAAGCATGTAGTTATTCCGTTGAACGGTAGGATAAGGGTCAGCGGATGCGCTCGGAAGGAACAGGGACCATCGTAAGAGTGGTCAAATTATTGCGCTGCCTTGCCGAGAGCAGCAGTGACATCTCTATTACTGAATTGTCCAAGCAACTGGGCTTGGCGCCTAGCACGGTCCACCGCATTCTCCAACTGCTGCTCGATGAGGGAATAGTCGCGAAGAGCGATGCGCGATCGCTCTACCGACCGGGCGCCGAGTTGGTGCGGATCAGCGCATTGATCTCCAGCAAGACACAGATCGGTGATCTCGCAAAGCCTGCGATGGAGAAGTTGGCCGGCGTGGCGCAGGAAGCATGCCTGCTCACGCAGTTATTGCCGCACGAGTTTAAGGTGATGGTGATTGCCGCCATCGCTTCGCCTCATCCGCTGCGCTACGACATCGAGATGTTCCAGCGCAGTTCGCTGCTCAATGGCGCAACCGGCCGAACGATTCTCGCTTTCCTGCCGCAGGATCAGATCACGCAGGCGCTGGACCGGGCCGAGCAGGACGGGGACGAGCCGGAGTTCGATCGGGTAGCGCTGCAACGTGATTTGGAGGAGATAAAGGCGCGCGGCTATACAATTACGCATGGCCAAAAAGTGCCAGGTGCAGTCGGGATCGGCGCGCCGGTCTTCAACGGCAATGGCCGGGTTGTGGCGGCGCTAAGCCTGACTATGCCCGAGCAAAGGTTCGACACGGCGCGAGCCGAGGAGTTAGCTGATTTGGTCCGCGACCGGGCAGGCGAGATCAGCGTTCTTCTGGGCCATGAAGGGTGATGCCGGCTTGAGGCCGGCCGGCTCGCCGGTCACAGGCCTGATTGGCGACCTTCTTCAGCCGCCCAAACCTTCATCGTCCAACAGGATACGGCCGCCCTTCACCAGGAGTTGCCCGTCCACGAAGATTTCGGGCTGACTAATAACGCCCTCCAGACGAAGGCGGGCGTGGCATGTGCCGCCAAGGGCGATGGTATCCCCCATACCTATATGTGATGTGCCGTACATTTTTTTGTCGGTGCGCATTATACCAGTTGGCGTGACCTTGGGATTCAGGCCAATGGAGATTTCGGCAGGGCAGTTGTAATTATTCTCGTCCGGGAAGCGGGCGAGTATGTCGCGCCAGATTTCTGCACCGCGGCCGCCCTTCACAGCAGTGACGCGGCCACCTTTCACTTCCAGGACGATGGGTTCATCCAACCGGCCCGTGCTATGTGCGGTTAGGTCGAACAATGCGGCCCTCGCCACTGCCCTCAACCGGGCAGACATGCGCTTCGCCATCGGGGAAAGCGCATCCTATTCCGCCGCCCGGCTTCATCTCCAGCGGCAGCCCCGCGATAGAGCGGCCTGGGCGACCGGTGATATCGGCCACTAGATGGGTGCCATTAGGGCAGGTGACCGTGATACTCCTCCCCCGCGAATAGACGTCGGCCAGCTTCAGCCCGAGCCGGTTGAGCGCCGGATAGTCAGCGCTGCCCGGCCCATCCTCCGCCAGCATCTCGACCGACAGTTCCTCCATCAGAATAAAGCGCTTGCGCTGGTCGATGAAGGCGTCGGTGAGCTTCGCGTGCGCCATCGCGGTGCTGGTAAGATAGATGCACAGATCCGTGCGATCGTCCAGCGCTGCATCGCAGATGATATCGGGCGGGTTGGTGGAATGAGCTTCGCGTGGCGTGATGAAGGCCACGATCGGTTCCATCTCAAGGTCGGTTGCTGCGCCTTGCAACCCGCGCCAGACACGCGGATCGATTTTGTTGTCGGTGATGATGAGGATGCGTTCGCCCGCCCGGGCATTTAGCCGGAGCGGCGTTTGAAGAACGCGGCGGAGTGTTTGATCGTCGATCGACAAAGTTGATCCTTCGCTCTTTATCAAAGCGGTCGGGAGCAGATCGTCAAACATTAGCGGCCTCCCCCAAACCTGATTTTTATCTGTCGTTTCCGTTGGCGCTGCTTGTCGGTCGCAGCATTCCCGTCATTCTCGATAAACGGAATAGACTTCCACTGATCGGAATATTGACAATGCGCGGCGCTGTCAAGCTTTCTCGCCCATGCGTGTTTGCATGCGTCGTCTTTGGTGCATTCACCAGTAAACTTCACTGTCTGGCCGACGCCCTCGGACGACCAGTCGCCTTCCTCCTGACTGACGGTGAGGCGGCAGATTGCAAAGCGTATGATGGCTTGATCGGTCTTCCAGAACGGACGCCAGACGCGCTGCTCGCAGACCAGGGCTACGACGCTGACGCCATCCGTGCCGAAACAAAAGACACATAGAGCATGATCCGATCCAGTCCGATCGCATCATGCTCTAGACCGGGGACGATGAGGATTTGGGAGGGGCTAGACCGCTATTTTGTCGGCAGCCAAGCCGCTACGGTTGGCCAGCGGCGGACGAGATTGAGGGCCGGAAATTCGCGGCCGCTTTTCTCCTCGAAGCGATGCAGGCATGCCGCGATCTTCGCCTTCACCTCGCCGTCAAACGACAGCGGGTCGTCAGCTTTCGGCATATCTGGCTGATCATGGATGAGCGGCGGCGCGCCAGGAACTAAGGCGGCAAATCGCGCAGGACCTGATTCGATGCCGCCTCCGCTCTGGGGTTCATGCCCTGTTTCGACGGTGATTCGCGATGCGACGTCGAGCGCCGACGCATTGGGGAAGGCCTCGTCGAAATCCGCGATATCCAGCTTCCCCGACACCAGCATCAGCGCGCAGCAATATTCGGCTGAAAACGCAGCCTCCAGCGCTGAAGTGGGGCTGGAAAAGCGCAGTACCCGACGCGCGGACGGAGGCAAGGTAAGGATGAAATGAGTTTCGGGATTGAGGATATGCCGCTGCAGGCTTGGCCGAACCGCCGCCGCCGCTGCAACTGCCCGGTGTGCGGCGAAGCAGCAGGGATAGAGCTTCACAAGAGCGCGATGCTTGACACTTGGTGCGGTATCATCAGCCAGTTTGTCTGGCGCCTGTCCGAAGTTCAGTCGCCAATTGTCATGCGAGAGGAAGTCATGCCCTCCGGTGACGCCGCACTCAGCCAGGCGAATTGCGCGGAGCGCGGCCGCAGCGGCAAATCCGGCGTGAAGTGCCTTGGCCATCGATCCGAAGTTCGCCTGCATGCCCCCAGCCTGCGCCACCGTCAGACCGATGCCATGACCGAATGCCTCGCGCGACAGACCCTTTAACCGTGCCAGCGCTGCAAAGGCGGCGAGCGATCCGATCGTGGACGTGGCGTGCCATCCCCGGCGATAATGGTCCGGCCCAAGCCAGCCCGCCAACTTGGCTGCCACGCCATATCCGGCCTTGACCGCCTCCAGCAGCGCATCCTCCTCGACGAGTGCCTCCGTAGCGAGAAGAGCGGGGACCAGCACGCTGCCAAGATGAGCGGAACTGACGGGATCAAGATCGTCGAAATCCAGCGCATGACATGCCATGCCGTTGACCATCGCCGCATCGTCCCACGACTGGCAGCCGCCCCCCTCCCAGTTGCGCGGTGAATTTGGCAAGTCCGATCGAAAGCTGTCCAAGGCGCGGCGCACCCCAACTGTACAAAAGCCCGCGGCGGCGACGGCGAGCGTGTCAGCAATTGACCGGCTGAACATATGCCGTTCCGCCGCGCTCAAAGGGGCAGGGGGGGAAAGGCATGCGTAAAGCTGGGCGGTTCGCGAGGCCATAGGCGGCCCCTGTAACAAAATCGTAGAGGAGGCCCAAGTGGCAGCGCGGCTTATCTCTCATTTCCGGGAGAGCGAGAAGGCTTGCGCCACGCCAAAAATCAGGTTATGCCATCTAACGGAAGATCGTTCCGATCAACGGAATATATTCTTGAGTTGCAGGTCCGGTTCGAGCCTTGCAACGTAAATAGAGCGACACAGGTGGGCAAGTTCGCCTGATAGTCTGATGCCTTTGCAGTTTTGGGAGAGATTGAGGTGGCGGAAACGGTTGTGAAGCAAGCGATGGCGGATCTTATCCGCCCCGATGCTGTAGACAGGAGAGTCTATTCCGATCCCACGATCTTCCAAATGGAAATGGAGCGTCTTTTCTCACGGACATGGACGCTGGTCGGACATGACAGTCAAATTCCGGAACAGGGCGACTATTTTCAAGCGCTGGTGGCGCAAAAGCCTATTTTCCTTGTTCGCGACGGCGATCAAAGCATCAAGGCCTTTCTCAACGCCTGTCCACACCGCGGCGCGCCGCTCTGCAACAAAGCGAAGGGGAATGCCCGACGCATCGTCTGCCCCTATCATAACTGGACGTTCAAGACCGACGGATCGTTGATCGGTGTACCGCTGCGTAGCGAGTATGATGCCGGGGTCTTCAACCTTCGCGATCATGGACTGGCCAGTGCTGGCCAGGTCGGCATCTATCGCGGCTTCATCTTCGTCAGCCCGGATCCGGCGACCGATCTGCTCAACTTCCTGGGCGGCATGCGGTCTGCCTTTGATGACCTGGTCGACCGCGCGCCAGACCTTGAGGTGATCGCGCAGCCAACCTTCCAGCGGCACAGATATCGCGCCAACTGGAAGCTAATCTTCGAGAATCTAAACGATTCCCTTCATCTGCTTGGCGCCCACGCATCGGCTGCGACGGCGCTGGAGATGGTGAAGGATCAGGACAGGCTCGACCCGATCATGCGCCTGTCCGCCTCGGCCCCCAAGCCCGAGGTGCTTCAGCAACTTGTTTCGCGATTTTATCGATACGGCCATTCCTACAGTGCAGGCATCCACAATCTGGGCGGCGGCGGTGTCGCTGCGGGCCATCCCCATTATGACGCCTTGGCGGCGGCGCGGGGCAAGGAGGAAGCGGACAGGGTGTTCGCCAATCCGCGTCACATGTCGCTGCTCTATCCCAGCGCGACGATCAACGCGCGCATGGGGACGGTGCGGCTGGTGCGCCCTATAGCGGTGGACGATACGGAAGTCATCGCCATCAACTTTCGTCTGAAGGGCGCGCCGGATTCAGTGTTTCAGGATCTACTCAACTATTCGGTCGTGTCCGGTTCGCCCGGCTCTTTCGTGCTGGCCGACGATATCGAGATATTCGAACGCTCGCAGGAGTTGTACCGTCACAGCGACCGTGACTGGAATTCGGTGCATCGCGGCACCGCGCTGACAGAAGCTACCGACGACGATGCCGTCGTCGCTAACGGCACCAGCGAAGCCTATATACGTAACCAATTCTCAATCTGGTCCGCGTTCATGGATGGATCGATATGACCCCTAACCTCGAAGAAGTGACCGGCTTTCTGTACGACGAAGCGCATATGCTGGACAGTGGCCAGTTTAAGGAATGGCACGCCCTGTTCACCGACGATGGCTATTATTGGATGCCGGTATCACCCGACGATACCGACCGCACGCAAGGCGCGGCGCTCTACAATGCCGACAAGGCATTCTTCGAGATCAGCATTAACCGGCTCTACGCCTCGACCGCCCATTCGATACTGCCGGCGCGGCGCGCATGCCGTCTGGTCGGCAACATCCGGATTGCCGGTCATGAAGATGACGCGACCATCGTCCGTTCTAAGCTGCAGATGCACGAATATCGCGTCCGGGAGATTGGCAACGATGACGCCAGGGTCTTTGCCGGCACAATGCATCATGCGCTGGTGCACACGACGAACGGGCTGCGAATGCGGTGGAAGCGGGTCGATATCATCAATTCTGAGGCATCGCTAACCGCTATGCCACTGCCGCTCTGATGGAGCTTAGCCCTATGGCGTGTAACGTTGAGCAAGCCGTCTCGACGCCAGATATCGACGTGCCGCTAAATGCCCGCTTCATGCTGGCCTTCGGTTTGCTGAGCATCGCGCTGGCGTTTGAACTGTTCGACTTCTTTATCGCCGGTTTCCTGGTATCGGCGGTCGCGCCCGCTTGGCAGCTTACATTTGGCCAGTCCGGCGTCGTTTTGCTTGCTGCTGGTCTGGGTGCCATGTTCGGGGCACTGGCGGGGGGGCTTGCCAGCGACCGTATCGGACGCAAGCCCGTGCTGGTGATCGGCGCGGCGGTCTATCCGCTCGCGGCGGCGGGCATATCGCTGATCGCGGACGGCGACTGGGTCGCTTTCGCATTGCTGCGGTTGATAGTGGGGCTGGGTTATGGCTTTGCCGGCGTTGCGCAGTTCGCTCTCATCGTGGAACTGGCGCCCCGCACGCGCCGCACGTTGCTGGCGAGCGCCAGCACAATCCCGATCGGCGTGGGCTTCATCCTGGCGCCGGCTGGCATGTCGCTGCTCTATGGTCCGCTGGGATGGCGGGGGCTGGCAGCGATCTGTCTTGTCCCCATCGTCTTTTCGCTGCTCTTCTTCATGTTTGTGCCGGAGTCGCCGGAATGGCTGGCGGCTAAGGGACGAATGGAGGAGGCGCGGCGCGCAATGCGCCAGCTGTTTGGGCCGTCCGTCGACACAGCATCGTTGCCGGTAGCCGGCAGCAAGGCGAAGGGAGCAGGTGGACCAGCGCGCGGGCTGCTCAGCTATCCGCGCGAATTCACCTTCTGCATTCTTGCCTATGGACTGACGGCGGCCGGCACAGCGGGCATATTGCTTTGGGGGCCGCTGATCGTTGGTCAGATACTGGGCTTGCCGCCTGCCCAGACCGCCGGCTATTTCGTGCTGGTGAGCGTCAGCGGACTCGTGGGTCGCTTCGCCTTTACCGCGCTGTCGCAGCGATGGGGGCGCCGTCCCACTGGGCAACTGGTCGGCTTCGCGGCAGCGGTGACTGTGGCGCTTGGGGCTGCCCTGCCCCATGCAGATGTTTGGGGCATGCCGCTGCTGTTGCTGAGTTTGATCATAGGGGCGTTCTTCTTCGACGGCGGGTTGGCCAATCTTCAGCCACATGCCGCAGAGATATTTCCTGTCGATCTTGCGGGGCGAGGGGTGGCGGTTTCCCAAGCGGCCTCCAGCCTCGGCAAAATACTCGGGCCGGCGGTGCTGGCGTTATTGGCCGGGACCGCCAACGTCGTGATGCCTGCCGCGACACAGGCCGCGATTACGCCGGGATTTCTCACCATGGCTGGCTTCTATGCCGTTGCCGGTCTGGCCTTCACCTTCTTCGGCACGGAAACCCATGTCCGTGTCCCGCGTGCGCGCAGCCTCAAAGGTTGACCTCGCGACCCTATCAAGGAGATTTATGATGACCAATATGGCTGTTCAGGAAACAGGTGACATCCAGGGCACCTGCGATCCGCGCTTCGAGCGGGTGCGCGAGGCCTTTGAAGAGAATTTCGCAAGTGGCGATGAAGTCGGAGCCGCCGTCGCGATCACGCTGGACGGCAATCCGGTGGTCGACCTGTGGGGCGGATTCAAGGATGCGGCGCGCACCCAGCCCTGGGAAGAAAACACCATCGTCTGCTGCATGTCCTCTTCCAAGGGGCTGACCGCCATTTGTCTCGCAATGGCGAGAGAGCGGGGATTGGTCGACATCGATGCGCCAGTCGCGCAATACTGGCCGGAATTTGCGCAGAATGGCAAGGCGGACTTGCCGGTTCGCTATCTGCTCGATCACCGCGCAGCTCTTCCCTATGTGGAGGAATTGGGTCATGGCGCGATGTATGATTTCGACGCCATGGTCGACCAACTCGCGCGGCAGAAGCCGCTGTGGGAACCCGGTACCGTCACTGCCTATCATGTGATGACGCAGGGCTACCTGTTGGGCGAACTGTTGCGGCGCGTAACCGGCAAGAATGTCGGCGAATTTCTGCGGACCGAGGTGTCGGGCCCGTTGGGCGCCGACTTCAACATCGGCCTCACTGAGGAGGAACAGTCGCGCTGCGCCCATTTCATTGTTGCGGCCAATCTGTTCGCGGCGCGCGACGCCAATCCGCCGACGATCCTGAGCAAAGGATGGGACCAGATGCCGGCAGAGGATACAGAAGAGGTGTTCAACTCAAAAGCATGGAAGGAATCCGAGATCGCCAGCGCGTCGGGCCACGGAAATGCGCGCGCTCTCAGCCGCATCTGGGGTGCGATCGCACGCGGCGGATCGGTCGACGGCGTCACGCTGATGTCGCCAGAGGGCGTGAAGAGGTTGGGCGCGCTTCAGCACGAAGAAGTCGAGATCCGCCATAATCGCGTCTACCGACAGGGCCTGGGTCTTGTCCTCAACTCGCCGCCAATTATGGATTTCGGGCCCAACCCAGCTACCTTTGGACATGGCGGCATCGGGGGATCGCTGGGGATCGCCGATCCAGACGCGAAGATCGGCTTCGGCTATTCACCCAACAATATGCACAACGGTCCCGACGCCGGCCCGCGTGCCGGGCGCCTTGTCAAGGCGCTCTACGCCAGTCTTGCCGAAATCAACTGACTTCTTTGCCACCCCATCGGCTTCAATTGGAAAGCAAGACGGCTGCTCAATGGATGAGATGCAATGACGATTGTTACAATATTGGACAGAAGCGAAACGGCGCACAGTTTGTCGGTGCGCGGCGAAGGCCTTTCGTTGATGGAAGCGATTCGCGACGCGGGTCTGGATGAGTTGCTTGCGCTATGCGGGGGATGCTGCTCCTGCGCGACGTGCCATGTGCATGTAGACCCTGCCTTCATGGACTTGCTGTCCCCGATGAGCGAGGATGAGGACGCCCTGCTGGATACGTCCGATAGCCGCAGCGCGCAGTCGCGCCTATCCTGCCAGATCGCGCTTTCGCCCGCTCTTGCGGGCCTGATAGTCAGAATTGCACCCGAGAATTGACCAATTCACGCTGGCGCGAGCGGTCGCGCCAGCGCACGGGCGGGACCACCGTCAGCCCCTTCGAATGCCAGCGCAGCGAAGATTGCCTCGATCCGTTGGCCGGCTAGACCCTCGATGTTGCACACATGCTCGGCGATCAGGATACCGCGGCTGAGCAAGATATGATGTACAGGATAATCAAACCCCTTTGGCCTTAGGGCCGCGCCAAGATCAGGCGTGCTGAAATCCACCCCCAGCATCTTAGCGCCGCGTTCCACCAGCCATGATGCGGCCCCTGCGGTTAGATAGGGATGGTCCTCATAATCGTGGTCAGCGATCCGCCGCGCCCAGCCCGTGTCGAGGAGGACGATGTCGCCTGGCCGGACCTGCGGGCTGGCAGCAGCCAGATCGCTGGCTTCGATCGGTTCGTTAGGGCCTTTTTCGACGCGCAGCACGACGCCTTCGCCATAGAGACGTTCCAACGGGATTTCGTCGAAGCTTGGGCCATCGAGCAGAAAGTGGCGGGGCGCATCAACATGAGTGCCGTGATGGCAAACCATCTGAATTTCTGTCGCGTTTCCAGGATATTCGGGCTGACTATAGATGCGCTCAATGCGAGGTCTGGGAAAGATTGGCGAACGGGCCAGCCCTTCGGTAATGATGTGCGACAGGTCCGTCCAAGGGCCCGACCCGCGAATTACCGGCCCTGGTATCGTACTCCAACCCTGCCAGCTGCGATCGGGCCGGGCGTCATGGATGCACATAACAAATTCCATTCAGTAAAATATCATTCCGTTTTATCTACCGTAGGCGTTTTTGCAAGGCTTGCGTTGGGCTCAACCGGAACGAACGGATCTCGCCCTACAAACTCCTCCGCGATCATGGCGCGCAACCATTGGAGCGCGGGGTCGCTATCCATCCGCCGATGCCAGAATTGCTTGAGCGGTATGGCCGGAATAGCAAGCGGCGGCGTGACATAACGTACCGCCGCCGTCTGGGCGGACACGATGCCCAGCGTCAGCGGTACAATGCTGATCATGTCTGTTTCGGCGATCAGCGCCGGCACGCTCATGAAATGAGGAATATGCAGCAGAATGCGGCGGGAATGACCCAGTCTTTCCATCATCCGTTCGAATATCTCCTGACTACGCCCTTCCTGACTGACGACCAGATGCTCGGCAGCGAGGAACTGTTCAAGGCTCATTGTTGAGCCGATGACGGGGTGGTCTTGGCGGACGAGGCAGACGAACGGATGTTCAAAAAGCGGCTGAGAAATGATGTTCGCGCCGGTAAGGTCCGGGAAATAGCCGATCGCGCAGTCCACCGCGCCTTCGTCCATTGCCCTTTCGAGCCGGTCGTGCGGGATCGCTAGCGACCTTAGCGTAGCATGAGGCGCGGCCCTGCGCAGCATCTTGAGCAGGCGAGGAAAGAATACCTGTTCTCCTATGTCGGACGTGCTGAAGGTGAAGCAGCGGCGGGTGAGGGCCGGTTCGAATGTCGGGGCACGCAGCAGCTCATTTTCAATCAGGCCTAGCACGGTCTTGAGCGGCCGCTCCAGATTCAACGCGAACGCGGTAGGCTTCATACCGCTGCGTCCTCGGATGAACAGTTCGTCTCCTAGCGCGTGGCGAAGGCGGGAAAGGCCCGCGCTCACCGCTGGCTGGCTCATCTTGAGCCGGCGTGCGGTCGCACTGACATTCCGTTCCTCCAGCAGCGCGTTGAGAATGGGCAATAGATTGAGGTCTAGATTCCTTATATCCATCAGCCTGATATACAATATTTCAATTATGCTAATAGCAAATAAAACTGCATCGCTTTATCGGTATAGCGACAATCCGCGTCGGCGAACGCCCAGCGGCTCACAAACATCTGGAGGAGGACCTGCCCCATGGACATCGCGTCATTGCGCCATACGCCTGAAGGCTATTTCACGTCGCGTTGGGGTCTGCCGGAATATACCGACTGGCAGGATGAAAGCATGTCTTGGAAGGAAAGCTGTTACATTGGCGATTGGTCCTTCCTGTGGCAGCGGCGATATCGCGGGCCGGATGTGCTGAAGCTGTTTTCCGATTTTTCCGTCAACAGCTTCGCCAAATTCGGGCATCTTCAGTCCAAACATGTCACCCACACCAATCTCAATGGGAAGGTGATCCACGAAGGGATATTGAGCCGTCTGGGCGAAGAGGAGTTCATGCTGTTCGGCCGGGGCAGCTTCTGGATGGACTATCAGTTGCGTCGCGGCAATTACAATGCGAGCTCGGAAGCTGAAGAAGGTTTCAACTTCCAGGTAGCCGGTCCCAATGCAGTCGCCGTGGTGGAGCGAGCCGCCGGCGTGGACCTGCGCAATGTCAAATTTATGCACTCGGGCGAGGTGACCATCGCTGGACATCCGGTGCTAGCGCTGCGGCAGGGCATGTCAGGCGAGCCAGGCTTCGAGCTTCAGGGCAAATCCGCCCATGCCGCGGAGGTCTACGATGCGGTTCTGCGCGCCGGCCAACAGTTTGGCATCCGCAAACTCGGCGGACGCGCGGCATTCATCAATCATCTGGAAGCTTGCTTCCCGACCATTGTGACCGATTATCTGCCGGCGATTTTCGATCCAGAAATGGAAGAATATTTGGCCGAGTTCAAAGCGGGGATGCCCGCTTTCGCTTCCACCTTCAATGTCGCGGGCAGTTTCGAGGCGGACGAGATCAGCGCCTGGTATCGCAGTCCGGTCGAACTCGGCTGGAGCAAGACAATCAAGTTCGACCATGATTTCCTGGGACGCGCGGCGCTGGAGCCGGAAGTCGCCAATCCCCGCCGTGTTATGCGGACGCTGGTCTGGAACGAACAGGATGTGGTCGATGTCTATGCATCGCTGTTCCGGCAGGGCGGCCATTATCATTTCATGGAAATGCCCCGCGATCAGCGCGGTTTCATGTATGCCGACCGAGTGCTGAGCGGCAATAGCGAAGTGGGCGTCTCCACTTCGCGCGGGTACAGCTATTTCTTCCGGCAGATGCTCTCGCTGTGCACCATCGACGTTTCGCAGGCCGAGCCAGGTACGCAGGTGACGATCATCTGGGGCAATCCCGGCGAGCCGCAGAAGGCGATAAGGGCGACCGTGGCGCCCGCGCCGTACAAGTCGGACCACCGGCGCGTCGACATGACATCCTTGGCCTGAAGGCCGCACTACATACGAGAAACGGCGCCCCACGAGCAATGGCTCGTGGGTTGGAGACATGCATCATGACCAATCGCTACATCCTCACTCTCTCCTGCGTGGACCATCCGGGCATCGTCGCGGCAGTCACCACCGTCCTGGCGCGCAATGGCGCCAACATATTGGAGGCCCAGCAGTTCGATGACGAGTTTACCGGCCGCTTCTTCATGCGCGTCGCATTTTCTTTGGTGGGCGGGGCCGATATTGACGCCCTGCGCGACGCCTTCGAACCAGTTGCTCAGGATCACGGGCTGATCACGTCGCTGACCGCCGAGTCAGAAACAAAACGCGTCGTCTTGATGGTGAGCAAGTTCGATCATTGCCTTGCGGACCTGCTGTATCGCTGGCGGATCGGCGAGTTGGAGATGGACGTCACCGCAATCATATCCAACCATCCGTTGGAAACCTACTGCCACCTCGATTTTGGAGACATTCCCTTTCACTACCTACCGATAGCGAAGGGCGAGAAGACGCAGCAAGAGGCGCGCATACGCGAGATCATCGACGCGAGTGGGGCTGACCTCGTGGTACTAGCGCGCTACATGCAGATTCTTTCCGACGATATGGCAGCGTATCTGTCAGGGCGCTGCATAAATATCCATCACAGCTTCCTGCCGGGCTTCAAGGGAGCCAAGCCTTATCATCAGGCGCATGCGCGAGGCGTGAAGCTGATTGGCGCGACCGCGCATTTCGTTACGGCGGATCTCGACGAGGGGCCAATCATCGAACAGGATGTGGAACGGGTTTCGCATCTCGACGCGCCCGACGATCTGGTGCGCAAGGGACGGGACATCGAACGGCGAGTATTATCTCGCGCCGTCCACGCGGTTCTGAAAAGACGGGTGCTGCTCAATGGAGCGACGACGGTCGTCTTCCAGTCATGACCAGTGCAGCATCGATACGGATTTATGCGCGCGACCTGCTAGTCACGGCCGAGATCGGCATAAATCTGGCAGAGGCAGGCGTCACCCAGCCCCTCTATCTGGACATAGAGGCGGACATTCCGCTGCCCGAAGCCGATGCTATCGAGGCGACCCTCGATTATCGCGACCTGCAATCGGCGGCGCACGAAGAGGCGCGGGGCGAGCGGGCATTGCTGATCGAAACCTTCGCCCGCCGCGTCGCTCGCCGCTGCCTCGATCGCATCGCCGGCCCGGGCAGCGTCACCGTCGAGGTACGCAAGCCTTGGGCAATTGCCCCTGCCAGTGCGGGCGTAGTCTTTCGGTTGTCGAAGTCATGAGCGCGCGCATCATCGACGGCAACGCTGTAGCGGCAAATATACGGAGCGAGGTAACCAAGCGGGTGAACTTGCTCGCCCGCGACCGCGGCATCGTGCCCGGCTTGGCGGTCATATTGGTCGGGGAAGACCCCGGCTCCGCCGTCTACGTCCGTAACAAGATCAGGGCGTGCGAGAAGGTTGGCATTCGGTCCTTCAGCCATCGTCTGCCTGCCGACCTGTCGAACGGGCAGTTGTTGGACCTTGTGCGGCAACTTAACTCCGATCCTGCCGTTCACGGTATCCTCGTCCAATTGCCTCTGCCGCCGCAGATCGACATGGCCCGCGTGCTGGAAGCCATAGCTGTCCATAAAGATGTCGACGGCTTCCACCTTTATAATGTCGGTGCGTTGGTGACCGGAAACACCATCTTCTCACCGTGCACGCCTTATGGCGTGGTCAAGCTGCTGGAGCATGAGGGGATCGGGATAGAGGGACAGAATGTTGTGGTCGTCGGCGCCAGCAACATCGTCGGCAAACCGATGGCGTTGATGCTAATGGCCCGAGATGCGACTGTAGCCATCTGCCACGCCAAGACTCGTGATCTGGCGCAATTCACCATCACCGCCGACATATTGGTGGTTGCGGCTGGCGTGCCGAATCTCATTCTGGCGCCAATGGTGAAGCAGGGTGCCGTGGTGATCGACGTGGGCATCAACCGGCTGGCGAACGGGCGTATCGTGGGGGACGTCGATTATGCCGGGGTGGCGGCAAGAGCTTCCTATATCACCCCGGTTCCAGGCGGGGTCGGACCAATGACGGTCACGATGTTGCTCGAGAACACGGTGACGGCGGCAGAACAGGCCTGCGTCAGTCGAGTGGCTGCAAATGAATAGCAGCGCTCAAGGAATTGGGGAACGAGCCGGATCGTACAGGACAGATTGAAACCTCCCACTCGATCCGGCCATTGCTGGTTTTCAAGTCGGACGGCGCCCGTCAGTCGGGAAGGGCGAGGTCGAGCCGTCGTTCTGCGAGCAGCCAGCGCCCATCCGCCCCCTTGCGAACCACATCATGATAGTCGCCGCAGCGCCAGATGCGGCTGCGCGCACCATCAAGATCCGTTACTGCGAAAGTCGCGAAAGCGCAGCGCAGGCGTACGGTGTCGCCGTCCACGGCTACAATCTTCAGATTGCTCCAAAGGTGCCGCGCAACGAAGGAGAGGTCGCTGGCTCGGGCAGAAAAACCCTCAACCACCGCTCCGCGCCCCAGTATTGGACCATGACCTACATCGAAGCTGACATCTTCGGTGACGAGCGTGCTTAGCCGCTGTGGCTCGCGATCGTCCACTGCCAGGCTGAGATCGGTGAGTAAGTCCTCGATCGCGATGCGGTCGGCTGGATCAAGGTACGATGGGGCAGTCATGCAATCTATCCTCTTCTTGCGGGATGCGGCGCGCCCTTCTGGTCAATGTTCCAAGGCGGCACGTGCCTTGATCATCTACCAATCGTCCAATATTCTGTCTAACGGAAATATATTCCGTATAAAGGAACGAAGCACGGCGTCCATATTAGGCCGTAAAACTCATCAATGTCGCGTTAGAGGTTTGAGGCAAAAAGGCCCGGCACAAGGAGAGAGGGCAGAGGAATATGCCGATATTTCAAGCCCCTCGACGCCGGTATGGACCTTTTTGTCAAATCCGCGGGACGCCTAAATGGCTTCCATCTCGAACCGAAATGTTCGCCATTTTAGCGCCTCGAACGTGCCATTCATGAGCCATCGCGTAATTTGTGGCTGCTTCCCTCGGACCTCGGTTGAGGCGGACACTTCTGGTTGTCGAATCCTGAAGGAAGGCAGCAGCCATGAAGCACTATGCCGGATTGGACCTGTCGATGGAAAGCACGCAGGACCGACTCGCACCAGCATCTCCTTGGATCGTCAGGCCCAGTTATCGCTCGTCACCGCGCTATAGAACAGTCATTCGACCGGCTACCCGCAAGCATGGATAGAAATTCCGTTTAACAGAATAGTTTTCTGTTGTATGGAATTGAAAATGCCGGTAAGGAGGTAGCAGAGGCATAAGGGACAATATGTCCTGCGACTTTGACCGGGAGGGGATCATATGAAATCGGTACAGCTGTGGCTTCTGACGGCCGCGAGTGCGCTGCCGTGGCTTGCGCCGGAAATGGCTCAGGCACAGAGCGACTCTAACGGCGGGCTTCAGGAAATCATCGTCACGGCACAGAAGCGCGAACAGACGTTGCAGGACGTGCCCGTATCGGTGGCGGTGGTAAGTGCCGAGGCGCTGACGCAGAACAAGATTTCCGGCGTAGAAGGCCTTGGCCTTGCCGTGCCGAACCTAGTCGTCACATCCACCCCGTTCCAGCCCTATGTCGCCATTCGCGGGCTGGGTTCGGGCGGGGGCGCGCGTGCGCTGGAACAGTCGGTCGCGACTTATGTCGACGGCGTCTATGCCGGCCGGGCGAACCAGTTCCTCAATCCCTTTTTCGACGTCGAGCGAGTCGAGGTTGTGCGCGGCCCGCAAGGCGTGCTGTTCGGCATCAATGCCAATGCGGGTGGCATCAACATCGTCAACAAAAAGCCGGACAAGATTTTTGCCGGCTATGTGATCGGTGGCTATGAGTTCGAGAATGATGGCTACAATGTCGAAGGCGCCGTCTCCATCCCCCTCACTTCCAATTTCGGCGTCCGCCTTGCAGGCCGTCATAATCGGGATGGCGGCTATTTGCACAATCGGGTTACTGGTCAGGATGAGCCGGAAACTGATGCGTCGATTGGACGTTTCGTGGCTTCATGGCGGCCTGATGACGGTTTGACCGCTGATTTCAGCTATGAACATTCGCACAAGCAGGTCGACGGGTCGCCCTTCCAGGCGAAGGCGCTGCCCCCCGGCGCATTCCCGCCGGCGGTTGAGGACGGTAAGGTCGATTTCAACAAGACGTCGGCCGTCGGCCGCGGGCAGGGGACGACGATCACTTCGGACAATCTAGTGCTGAACCTTTCCAAGGAGATCGGCGCGCTCACGCTGAGTTCGACGACTGGTTATTCCCGCTTCAAGTTCAGGCAATCAGTCATGGCCGGTTATACGCCAGTCTATTTCGGGACTGCGCTGGCGAAAGAGAAGTTCCGCCAATTCTATCAAGAACTGAGGCTGGCTTCGCCGACAGGCGATTTCTTCGAGTATCTGGCAGGCGCGACCTATTTCCATCAGCGCGACAGGATCGATCAGGGTATCGACGTGGATCTCAGCATCTTCGGCGCGACAGGAGTAACGTCGGCGGTACGCAACGGCTTTGACCAGATGAGCGAAGCCTATTCCGGCTTCGGGCAGGGTACGTTCAATTTAACCGACAAGCTCAATCTGGTCGCGGGCGTCCGCTATACCCATGTGCGCAAGAGTGTCGACTATGTAATTTCGGCGACAAACCTTGGCGCGCCGTTGCGCGGTTACAGCTTCAACCCCACCAGCGCGGTCATCAATTCGGGCATCGGCTGGATGCTCTATGTCGATCCGACAAATTCGTCCACCGTGCGTCCGACCTTCTATGATCGAAAGCGTAACTTCGAAGCGCTCAATCCCTCCGTCAGCCTGAATTACAAGTTCAGCCGCCGCCTTTCGGCCTATGCAAGCTTCACGACAGGGACCAAGGCGGGCGGTTTCAACGATCAGGAAAAAACCGGAATCGCGCCGGAGAACGGCTATGCCACCGACGATTTTAGCTTCGCTTCCGAAAAGGCGCGCAATTTCGAAGTCGGCGCGAAGGCGGAACTTGGCAAGGCGCGTTTTGACCTTGCCGTCTTCCACGCCCGCTACACCAACATGCAGGTGTCGCAGACTGTGTTAAACGGCGTGAAGACCAGCAATGCAGCCTCCGCCAAGGCGAGCGGGTTTGAAACGAGCGGGCAAGTGCTGATGACCCCACAACTGCTGGTTGGCGCAGACTTTTCCTACATTCACGCGCGCTATGGCGATTTCCCCGGCGCGGGGTGCATCACTCCCCGCCCGGTGGGCTGCAACCCGCTGACTGCCAATGCGAAAGGCGGTCGCTTGGACGGGGTGCCCGAAGTGACGGGTAGCGTCTTTGCGGACTACACTATTCCGCTCCACACTGGTCTTGATCTCAAACTTCACGGCCGCGCTTATTATAATGACGGCGCGCAGTTCGGCTCGGATCAAGATCCGGTCGACCGAGTGCCTAGCTATTGGCTATTCGATGCGCGGGCGGAGTTAACTCAAGGCGACAAAGGATGGTCGCTGGCGCTGACCGGCAAGAATCTCGCGAACAAGGTGGTGCAAGGCTATAGTCTCGACGCCTCCATTCCGCTCTTTGGACATCAGGTGATCGTTTTGCCCGGCCGTCAGGTGTATCTCGATCTGCGTTTCAGATTCTAAGGCAGCATTGTGACGCAGCATTGCGTCGTCCGCCATCCGCCGGCACTGGAAAGGACCGATTTTGAAACTATCTGTATCACAAGCATCCGAGCTATCGCGTCAAGTGCTGGCCAAGATGGATTTTGACGCGGATGCGCAGGCGATCATCACTGACCATCTGATCGATGCCACTCTGCGCGGCGAGCCAAGCGGGCTGGTGCCATTGCTGCTGCTGGCGCGGCGACGGGAAACCGCGCGGCCGACAGCGCCGATCGTCGTCACCTTCGAATCGCCGGTGTCCGCTCAGATCGACGGAGGCGACAATATCGGCCTGATCGCTGCACACAAGGCGGTCGATATCGCGCTGGAAAAAGCGAAGGCGATGGGCATAGCGATCGTTGGCCTCAACAACACATTCACAACCGGCAATCTGGCCTATCATGTCGAGCGAGCGACTAGCCTCGGCTATGTCGCACTCGCGGCTGGGAACGGAATGCCCGCGGTGGCACCGTTCGGCGCGGGCGAGGCGCTGATCGGCACCAACCCTGTCTCCATCGGTTTTCCGACCACGGACGATCCGATCATCTGGGATGTCGGTTCGTCAGCCTTTACCTATGGCGATGTTGTCAACGCTAATCGAGACGGAGATACGCTGCCCGATGAAGTGGCGCTGGACGTGGAAGGCAAGCCGACGACCGATCCGGCTGCCGCTCTAAAAGGCGCACTGCGGACATGGGGCGGCCATCGCGGATCGGGTCTTGGGATCATAGCGCAGTTGTTTGGCATCCTCGCCGGGACGGAGGCCCAGCCGCCTTTCTTTCAGGGGTTCGGCTTCTTCTTCCTGGTTCTGCATCCGCGCCTATTGGGGTCGGAGCAGGCCTTTCTCGAAAAGGTTGCGGAGTTCCGCCGGCGCGCCAATGCGGCGAGGCCACTTGACCCGGGCGGTTCCGTTCGCCTGCCCTATCAGGGATCGCTCGCACGCCGCAAGGCCATGCGCGAAGAAGGCATCGAAATCAGCGACAGCGTCCATAAAGGGCTGATGGACATACTGGCCGGAAATCCGGTCACCGTCTGACAGGCCTCAACTCTCTTCATATGACCCACCAAATGCTGCGGAAGGCTCGTCATGAAAATTGAGGATTTCAATGGCCGGGTTGCGGTCATCACCGGAGGGGCGGCGGGCATCGGCCGGGCGCTGGCTCAGGAACTAAAGACGCTAGGCGCAAGCGTGGCGATCGTAGACCTGCCGGGAGATACGTTGGACGCGACAGCCGACGAACTGGGCGTCGATGCGCTGGCCTGCGATGTCAGCGACGCGGCTGCAGTCGACGCGCTGGCGCAAGCAGTGGTCGACCGGTACGGCAAGGTAGACCTGCTGTTCAACAATGCTGGCGTTGGGCTGCAACAGAGCCTGTATCGCATCAACCCGAATGACTGGAATTGGGTTTTCGATGTCAACTTCCGGGGCGTGGTGCATGGCATTCGCAGCTTCCTGCCGCATCTGTCGACCAATCCGGAGGGAGCCTATGTCGTCAACACCGCCTCTCTATTCAGCCTTTACACAGGACCGGGCATGGCAGCATACGCCGCATCCAAATATGCGGTGCTGGCCGTGACAGAGACGCTGGCGAAAGAAGTTTCCGTGACAGGCGACCGGATCGGGGTTACGGCCTTTTGCCCCGGCCCGATAGATACCACCATCTATGGCAGCCTGGGACGGCGCGATCCGCGCTATGGCGCTGCACCGCCTGCCTCCGATCCTGGAGACCCCGTGCGGAAGGCTCTGGCTCCGATCACTGGGGCGCAGCGCATGCCGGCGCTGGAGGCTGCCCGCATCGCCATTGCTGCGGTGAAGGCTGGAAGGTTCTGGGCGATCACCCATCCGGAATATACCGATGCAGTTGAGCCGGAACATGCAGCGCTGAGAGCAGAGATCGATAGGCAGCGCACTAGGCTGTAGTGACATTTTAGGGATTCACGGGGAGGTAGATTTCTGATTCAACGCTGGCTTTTGGAGGCTGGCGTGGAAGGAGAGGTTTTACGGGACGATCAATGGGAGCGGCTGCGGGAGTTCG
>Ga0255338_1000644_pt1 | contig 94428 bp, 83 predicted proteins | sample MeOH1_35cm_T4_19_FD_203715 | JGI IMG/M metagenome (GOLD analysis project Ga0255338, IMG submission 203715) | Sandy soil microbial communities from University of British Columbia, Vancouver, Canada - MeOH1_35cm_T4_195 | ecosystem: Engineered > Artificial ecosystem > Sand microcosm > Unclassified ...
ACCGGGTCGCGCCGTGCCAGCTCGCCCCAGGCGAAGCCCGACAGCTGCGATTCCAGCAGGCTGCGCATGCGTTTCAGTTCCTGTGACATCTCGGTGTGTTGAGCGCTACGCGCGGCCGAAGAGGGGCGTACTTCCTGCGGGGGTATTGCAGGCAGTTTCTCTTCGGGGGCAGCGGCAACTGGGGGGACGGGCAATGGTGCTGCAGGCTGGAATGCCGGCGTCGAGGGGACGGGACGGCTTCCCGGTGCCGGATGGACCTGAGCGAGCGCTTGCGCCTCGTCTTCCGCCACGGCCATGATCTCGATGCCGCCGGCGACCTGACGATTGGACAGGATCAGCGCATTGCTACCCAATGCATCCCGAACCTGGCGCAATACCTCGCGGGTATTGGCTCCGAAAAACTTGCGTATCTGCATCAGCCGCCTACCGTGGCGACGACGCGGATCATGCGTCCATCAGGGACTTCTGCATGCGACAACACATGCAGTTGCGAAATCGAACGGCGCAGGAAACGCGCCATGAGTGAGCGCATCGGGGCGGGTACGAGCAGTACGGCCGGCATGCCCATTTGTTCCTGGTTCTCGGCCGCTCGGCTGACGCCGCGCAGCAATTGATCGGCCAAGCCGGGTTCCAGGCCGGGTCCTTCCGCCCCCGGTGTCTGCGTGGCTTGCATCAGGATGTTTTCCAGTTGCGGCGCCAGCGCGATCACCTGCAGCTCGCTGTTGCCGGGGAACAGCGATTGCGTGATCGCGCGGCCGAGCGAGGTACGGACGATGGCGGAAAGCTGTTCCGGATCCTGGGTGCGCATGGCATGGTCGGCGAGCACCTCGATGATGGTACGCATGTCGCGGATGTGCACGCCTTCCTGCAGCAGGTTTTGCAGTACTTTCTGCAATGTGCCGAGTGGCAGGGTCTTGGGCACCAGGTCTTCCACCAGCTTGGGCGCTTCCTTGCCGAGACGGTCGAGCAATTGCTGCGTTTCTTCACGCCCCAGCAGTTCCGCTGCATGACTCTGGATGATGTTGGACAAGTGTGTAGCCACCACGGTGGAGGCATCGACCACGGTGTAGCCGAAGCTTTGCGCCTGTTCGCGCATGTCGGCGCCTACCCAGACGGCCGGCAGGCCGAATGTCGGGTCGTGGGTCTGTGTGCCGGCAAGTTCTCCCAGCACACGTCCTGGATTGATGGCCAGAAACTGGCCGGCATAGGCTTCGCCTTGGCCAATTTCGACGCCCTTGAGCGCAATGCGATAGGCGTTCGGGCGTAGTTCGAGGTTGTCGCGGATATGCACCGCCGGCACCAGGAAGCCCATGTCCTGCGCGAATTTCTTGCGAATGCCGCGGATGCGGCGCAGCAATTCGCCATCCTGCCCGCGGTCGACCAGGGGGATCAGCCGGTAGCCGACTTCAAGCCCCAGCACGTCCACCGGTGCGACGTCGTCCCAGCCGACCTCGGGGATTTCGGTGGGTGGAGCGATGGCTTCCGCCACCGTTTCTTGCGTTTCCGCTGCGCGCGCACGCGATTCCATCATGTAAGCAGTGCCGATCAGGATGGCTGCCAGAATCAGAAACGCAAGATGCGGCATGCCCGGAATCAGGCCGAGCAGGCCGAGTACGCCGCCAGTCAGATATAACACTTTGGAGTTGCTGAACATCTGGCCCAGCATTTGCTGGCCGATGTCTTCGTCCTTGCCCACGCGGGTGACGACGATACCTGCTGCCGTTGAGATGATAAGGGCAGGGATCTGCGCAACCAGACCGTCGCCGATGGTCAGCAGGGTGTAGTTGTTGACCGCGGTGGCGAGGTCGAGGTCGTGCTGGAAGATGCCGACGGCGAGGCCGCCGATGATGTTGATCAGCATGATCAGGATGCCGGCGACGGCATCGCCGCGCACGAACTTGCTGGCACCGTCCATGGAGCCGTAGAACTCGGCTTCCTCAGCGATCTCGGCGCGGCGACGGCGGGCTTCATCTTCGCCAACCAGGCCGGCGTTGAGGTCGGCGTCGATGGCCATCTGCTTGCCTGGCATGGCGTCCAATGTAAAGCGAGCGCTAACTTCTGCGATTCGGCCCGCGCCCTTGGTGATCACGACGAAGTTGATGATCACAAGGATGATGAACACGACGATACCGACTGCGTAGTTGCCGCCGACCAGGAAGTGGCCGAAAGCTTCGATGACTTTGCCGGCAGCGTCCGCTCCAGTGTGCCCTTCCAGGAGTACGACTCGGCTGGATGCAACGTTCAGCGATAGCCGCAGCAAGGTCGTCATCAGCAGCACGGTCGGAAACGCGGCAAAATCGAGCGGTTTCAGCGTGTACATGCTGACCATGATGACGATCATGGACAGCGCGATATTGAAGGTGAACAGCAGGTCGAGCAGGAATGTCGGAAGCGGCAGCACCATCATGGCGAGGATCATGATGATGAGCAGCGGAGCGGCTAGCGCGCGCAGATCCAGCCTGGGTGCCATCACTGCCATTATTCAGAAGCTTCCAAAATATCCATTCCCTCGGGCACCGGTAGATTGTCCGGTTGCTGCGGCATCACGCCACCTTGCTTATTATAACTGCGAAGCTGGTAAACGTAAGCGAGCACTTCGGCTACGGCGGAGAAAAGCGAGGCGGGAATTTCCTGCTCGAGCTCGGCGTGCTTGTACAAGGCTCGCGCTAGGGGGGGCGCACTCAGAATCGGGACGCGATGCTCCGTACCCAACTCGCGGATGCGCTCCGCCAGCAGATATGAGCCCTTGGCAACGACGCGCGGCGCGCGCATTTCTTTTTCGTTGTAGCGCAAGGCTACCGCGTAGTGTGTCGGGTTGGTGACGATGACATCCGCCTTGGGCACTTCCGCCATCATGCGGCGGCGCGCCATTTCGCGCTGCATGGCGCGGATGCGGCCCTTGATGTGCGGATCGCCTTCGCTTTCCTTCATTTCCTGCCGCACTTCCTCCTTGGTCATGCGCAGCTTGCGGTAGTACTCCCAGAGCTGGAAAGGAACGTCGATGACGACGATCAGGATCATCGCCGACGTGATCAGGATAAACAGCCAGCCGACCAGGCTGCCCAGATGCCAGATGCCCGCATGCAGGGACTCGGTTGCCAGCGAGAACGCTTCCTCCTGGTAATTCCAGATCACCGCGAACCCGACACCGCCAACGATCAGGGATTTGGCGATAGCCTTGCCCAACTCGCCGAGACTGGTAACGGAAAACAGACGCGCAATGCCTTTCAACGGATTCAATCGGCCGAAATCGGGTTGCAAGGCTTCCATGCTCAGCATCCAGCCCCCCAGCAGAATCGGGGCGGCCAGCGCGGCAATTAGCAATACCAGCAGGAAAGGGAAAAACAGTTGCAGCATTTCCAGCGTGGCGTGGATCAGACTGTTCCACATGAAGTCGGAAGAGTTTAGCGTGGCGCGATTGAAGGTCAGGCCTCGCCGCAGCATGTCGATGATGCCTGCCGTGAGCTCCTGACCCATGATGAGCAGGGTTGCGCCAGCCACGATCAGGATGGCGAACGTGTTCAATTCCCGCGAGCGGGGGATGTTGCCTTTGTTGCGCGCCTCTGACAGGCGCCTGGCTGACGCTGGTTCGGTTTTTTCGAGGTCGCTATCTTCTGCCATGATGGGAGAGAATTATAGCCCAATAAAAAACCCGCCTTGCGGCGGGTTTGGAATGACATGGAGATGTCAGAACCGGTAGCTGGCGCTGACCCCAAGGAGCCAGTTGCGAGATGAGGAAGGTTCGTAATAGCGCAGCCGGGTTTCATTGACTTTTACTGAAGCCGAATAATTTTTATCGGTAATGTTGTCCACTCTGACGAATTCGTTGAGTTCCCATGAAGCCATTTTCTGGGTGAACCCGCCGCGCCAGTTAAAGACGGTGTACGGGTTGGACGATTCGGTGTTCAAGTCGTTGACATACGTCTTGCTGAAATGGATTCCTTCAATCGCAGTCGAAAATCCTGTAGGTGCGTGTTTCCAGGCCAGTTCCGCATAGGTGGTTGACGAGTATGTGCCGGGGATCTTGTTGCCCGAGTCTACAGTCTTGTCGCCGGTACACCACAAATTGACGGTCCCGCTGCCAAAGCATTCGAAGGAGTCCTTGTATTCCGCATTCATCAAGGTGTAGGCAGCATAGAACTTGAAGTTGTTGGGAAGTACGCTGTCAACGGACAGCTCCAGTCCCTTGCGCTCGGTATCCCCGGCGTTTTTATAAGCGGTTTGGCCGCCTACGGAAGTATCGACGACGACTTCTTGCTCGGTATCGATCTTGAACAAGGCGAGATTGACCCGTGTCATGTCTAAGATGAATGCCTTGACACCTACTTCATAGTTTTTGCTCTTACTCGGTTTTATGGTGTTGTTGATGGTAGTGAAGGTGCGGTCGTAATTCAGCTCGATAAACGTCGGCGTTTCGAATCCTTCGCCGGCATTGGCATACAGATTGACCGTCGGCGTCAGTTTGAAGGTGACGCCAGCGACTGGGCTGGTATTGCTGAAACTCATTGAGCCACTGTTGTCGCCGTTGCTGAGGAATTTGTCATCAATATCGAAATTGATCTTGGTATGGCGCAGTCCCCCCGTCAGTAACCAACGATCGGAAGGCTCCCAGGTGGCTTGCACGTACTGGTCGAAATTATGGACTTTCTGGTCTTCCTGGCGTGTTTCACCCGGAATCATCACGCCGTTGAGCGCAGCATATGCCCGGCGATCGTCCGTCATCGTATCGTAATTGAGCCCGGCGCTCAGCGTGAAGGGTTGGCCGGCAATGGTCGATTTGTACGTCCAGCGCGCATCTGCCCCGCCGAAGTCGCGGTCGATGGTAGAAACGGTATTGGTCACCAGGTACTGGCGGTTTTCGCGCTGTCCGTAATAACTCATCAGGCGAATGCTGTGTTCATCATTCAAGCGGTGATCGAGCACCAGACCGGCCTGCACGTGGTTCCGATCAACATGAGTGTTGCGGGATTCTGCGTTGCCGCCCCCGGTGTCGGGATAAATGGATCTGGGGTCTTCGTGCATCTGGGCTTTGGTTAGGCCCAGCGGGTCTTGCGATTCCGGCTGGTCGAGGGCTGTCGCCAGCAGGGTGATTTTGGTGTCTTCGCTGACTTGATAGCTGAACTTGCCATGCAGTGTATCGCGGGTCGATTCGCTATGGTCGCGATACCCATCGCTTTGCTGATGGGCGGCATTGACGATGTAGTTGAATGCGCCTTGTTGACCGCTAAATGTCAGGCTTTCGCGCTGGGAGTCGTAGCTTCCGAATGTGATGCCGCCGGATACTGTTGGAGTTTCCTCACCGTCAGCGGTGAGCAGTTGTACGACACCTCCCGATGAGTTGCCATACAGTGCGGAGAATGGCCCGCGCAGGAATTCAATGCTTTTCGCTGTATCGAGATTAAACGTACCGGTTTGTCCAGCGCCATCCGGCATGGACATTGGAATGCCGTCTGCATACAGCCGCACGCCGCGCACGCCAAACGCTGAACGCGCACCGAAGCCGCGAGTCGATATCGCAATATCCTGCGCGGGATTGTTGCGGTTACTGACTACAACACCGGGAATGCGCACCGCCGTTTCGGATAAATTGATCCGCGGCTGGCCTTCTCGTATCGTTTCGCCATCGACAACATCAATGGAAAGCGGCAAGTCGAAACTATTTTGCTCGACGCGCGTTGCGGTAACGACGACCGGGGAGGTGATGGTGGAATCTTCGGCGAGGGGCTCTGCCGCCCATGCCGGGAATGCGGCAAGGGTGGCTGCGACGGCAAGGTGTATGGGTTTGAGGCTGAACATGCTGCATCCTGACGGCTTTATGAAGTGTAAGGATGCAATGTACTCACAAGCTCAGCCGCTGAACATCATGAAAACCATTAATTTCAGATAAAACTGTCCAGTATTTGTACGCTGACGGTATCGCCGGCCTGAATATTGCCGCAGCGTTCGTCCAGGACGATGAAACAATTGGCTTCGGACATTGAGCGCAACACGCCGGAGCCCTGATTGCCGATGGGTTGGACTTTCCATTGTCCGTCATTGTCGGCGAACAAAACGCCGCGCTGGAATTCGGTGCGGCCCGGCGCTTTTTTCAGGTTGCAGGTGCAAATCACGGGTAGTTGCGGGACTGGCGCCGGGTCGGGTTGGCCCATCAGCACCAGCATCGCCTCGCGCACGAATTGGTAGAAAGTGACCATGACTGACACCGGGTTGCCGGGCAAGCCGAAGTAATGGGCATTGCCGATCTTGCCGTAAGCGAGCGGGCGGCCGGGCTTCATCGCGATTTTCCAGAACACGACCTGGCCGAGATCGTTGAGCAGCTGCTTCATGTAGTCCGCTTCGCCGACAGACACGCCGCCGCTGGTGAGGATGACGTCGGCGCAAACTGCCGCATTCTTTAAAGCTTGTTCGAGCAGTACGGGATCGTCGCGCACTACACCCATGTCGATCACTTCCACGCCGAGGCGCGTGAGCATGCCGTAGAGGGTGTAGCGATTGCTGTCATACACTTGCCCGGCTTCAAGCGGCTGGCCGATGCTGGCGAGCTCGTCGCCAGTGGAGAAGAATGCAACGCGCAATTTGCGGTAGACCTTGACCTCGCCTAGCCCAAGCGAAGCGATCAGGCCCAGGTCGGCCGGGCGCATCATGTGCCCGGCAGCGAACACCACCTGGCCTTGTTTCAAATCTTCGCCGGCATAACGCAGGTTCTGTCCGCGTTTGACGCCTTCGCCAAAAGTGATGCGGTCTCCTTCGGCCTGCACGTGCTCCTGAATGACCACGCTGTCGCATTCCGCCGGCATGACCGCACCGGTCATGATGCGCACGCATTCGCCCTTGCCGACCTTGCCTTCGAACGCCTTGCCGGCGAAGGCCGTGCCCGCGATGCGCAGCGTAGTGTTGCCGCTGGCCGCCAGGTCATCGGCGTTGAGCGCGTAACCGTCCATCGCCGAGTTGTTATGGTTGGGCACGTTGTAGGGCGAGAGAACGTCTTCGGCCAGTACGCGGCCGAGCGAGCTGCGCAGCGCCAGGCTTTCCTTCGTCTGCACGGGCTGGAGGAAGTCGCGGATAAAGCGGCGGGCCTTGTCCACGGACATCGAGTTGGGATCGTAGTCGTCGGCGCAGCTGATGGCGCGGATGAAGTCTTGGGTCATATTCAGGGTCGCTGTGTGGAAACGATTTTCAGGGATTTCTGTTGTTGCGCCAGCCATGCCTGCACGAAGTCGGCGATGGCATCAGGGTTGTTGAGGTCCAGTTGCGGTAATTCGGTCGGCGCAGGGCCGTCGGTAGCAACGGCAATGACATGGGGGTCGGTCGCCGCCAGCAATGGCTTGTGCAGCGCAGGGCGAAACACTTCGATCTTGGGGATGGGTTCCTGCTTGAAGCCTTCCACCAGGATCAGGTCAACCAGTGCGGTATCCATGTGCGGCAGCAATTCGGCCAGCCGCAGGTCGTCCTCGCGGTCGCTGATGCGCGACATTTCGGTCATCAGTGCCCAGCGGCGGCGCGATCCCAGCATGGTTTGCACCGCACCGGCTTCGCGGATGCGGTAGCTGTCCTTGCCGGGATGGTCGATGTCGAAGGTGTGATGCGCGTGCTTGACGACGGAAAGGTTCAGTCCACGCGCGGTCAGTACCGGGATCAGGCTCGTCAGCAGCGTGGTCTTGCCGATGCCGCTGCCATAAGCGCAAAAGCCGAGCAGTGGCACATCGCAGGAAATCATTGCAGACAAGACAATTCCTCGGGCGTATTGATGTTGGCGAAAGCCTGTTCTTCATCGTCGAATGCCACCTCGACGGTGCGCACACCGGCATACCAAAAGTCGATCTTGCGTCCGCCGCTTTCCAGAAATGCCGTCAGGTTGGGCAGCAGGGCCTTGCGGCACAGGCAGAACACCGGATGCGGCTGGTCCCCGGTTTTTGCGACGGCGAGGTCGGCGTCATTCTGCTGCAGGGCTTGCAGCAGGCGTGCTATCAGGTCGGCGGGAAGAAAAGGGGAGTCGCAAGGAACCGTTGCGACCAATTCGGTGGTAGCCGCGGTCATACCGCAATGCAGCCCGGCCAACGGTCCGGCGAAGCCGCCGATGGCGTCGGGAACGACGGGGTAGCCGAACTCGGCGTAGGTGTCTGTTTCGCGATTGGCGTTGACCAGGATGTCATCGACCTGCGGACGCAGGCGCTCCAGCACATGCGCTACGAGCGGTTTGCCCTGAAAAGGCACCAGGCCTTTATCCACGCCGCCCATGCGCCGCCCCATGCCGCCGGCAAGTACGATTCCCGTCACTTTCATGCGGTCGTCTCGATTTCCGCGTGGCGGAAGCGTTCCGCACCGGTGAACAGCAGGAAATGCCGGCCCTGCGCGCGGCCCAGCATGGTGATGCCCACCTTTTGCGCGATTTCCCAGCCCATGCGTGTGAGGCCGGAGCGCGATACCAGGAAAGGCACGCCTATCTGTGCGGCCTTGATCACCATTTCGCTGGTGAGTCGTCCGGTGGTGTAGAAAATCTTGTCGTGGCCGTCGATTCCGTCCAGCCACATCATGCCGGCAATCGCATCCACGGCGTTATGGCGGCCCACGTCTTCAACGTAATAGAGGATTTCCGGTCCCTTGGCGAGCGCGCAGCCGTGCAATGCGCCGGCTTTCTTGTAAAGGCTGTCGTAATGGCGCACGTTTTCCAGCAAGGCTTGCAGCGTTTCCTCGGTCAGTTCGACATCGTGCGGCAGCTTGATATGGTCGATTTCCTCCATCAGGTCGCCGAACATCGTGCCTTGCCCGCAACCGGTCGTGACGGTGCGTTTTCCCAGGCGTTTCTCGATGTTCTTGATGCCATGACGGGTGGTAACCGCGACCGCCTCGGTTTCCCAGTCGACTTGGACGCTGGCGATGGATTCGATATCCGGAAGCAGCCGTTGGTTACGCAGATAGCCGATGGCGAGCGCTTCCGGCGCGGCGCCTAGCGTCATCAGGGTAACGATCTCGCGCTTGTCGAGATACAGCGTCAGCGGGCCCTCGCCGGCGATTTCGGTTTCAAGCTGCTCACCGTGCTCGTTGACGGCCGACACGGTGAAGGTCAGCGGCCGGCTGGCATGGGTAATTTCAGGGCGAAGCCGGGACACGATCAACCGCCGGTAACAGACATGAAGCGCACCACCGCGGGTTCCGCACGGCGCAGATCGAAATCGTGGCCTTTGGGTTTGATCTTCATCGCGTTGACGATGGCCTCTCTGACCGGTGCGTCGTCGTCCGGGTATTGGCGCAGTAAAGGCATCAAGTCGACGACGTCCTCTTGCCCCAGGCACAGGAAGAGCTCGCCCTTGCAGGTAATGCGAACGCGATTGCATGATTCGCAGAAGTTATGGCTATGCGGCGAAATAAAGCCGACGCGCGTTTCTGTGCCGGGTATGCGCCAGTAGCGGGCAGGGCCCCCTGTGGACTCGGCACTGCTGACGAGCCGGAAATGCTGCTGTAGCACGCCCAGCGTCTCGTCGCTGGTGACGCAGCTCGATTCGCGGCTGTGATCGACTTCGCCCAGCGGCATCTCTTCGATGAAAGCGATATCGATGCCCTTGTCGATGGCAAATTGCGTAAGCGCGACGGCTTCGTCGTCGTTGAACCCGCGCATCAGCACGCTGTTGAGGCGGATGCGCTGGATGCCTGCGGCTTTGGCGGCGTCAATGCCGCGCAGCACTTTGTTCAAGTCGCCGACACGGGTGATCTTGCGGAAGCGCTCGGCGTCGAGGCTGTCCAGGCTGATGTTGATGCGGCTGACGCCGGCTTCTTTCAGTGGCAGCGCCTGATGATCCAGCTGCGAGCCGTTGGTGGTGAGCACCAGCTCGCGCAGGCCCTCGAGCCCGCCGATCTGCTGAAACAGCCACAGCGCGTTCTTGCGTACCAGCGGCTCGCCGCCGGTGATGCGTACCTTTTGTACGCCCAGGCCGACAAACACGCGTACCAGTCGCTCGCATTCCTCAAGCGTGAGCACTTCCTCGCGCGGTAGGAAAGTCATGTCCTCGCCCATGCAGTAGACGCAACGGAAGTCGCAGCGGTCGGTGATCGACAGCCGGATGTAGTCCACGCGCCGACCGAACTGGTCGATCAACTCTGTGGCAGAGGAGTCTGGAGCGAGCGCCATGTTTCCTGCGATGACTGTGGAGGGTGAACCCGGCATTTTAGGAGTTTCCATGCTGCCGGACAACGGAATTCCGGCTGATATCAATACTTGACAATAATACTCGGAAAAGCGTTCCGGCAAAATAGGTACAATGGCGGCGTGAGCTCAAAACTACTGAAAATTCGTATCCCTCACGGCAATGAGTCGGCAATGGGGCCGGGCAAAGCAGATTTGCTGGAAGCGATAGACCGCGCCGGCTCGATTTCGGCGGCTGCGCGCGACATGGGCATGTCCTACAAACGCGCGTGGGATCTGGTCGATACCATGAATCGCTGTTTCAAGCAGCCGCTGGTTGCCACCGCCACCGGCGGCAGTCATGGCGGCGGGGCGCATGTCACCGAGTTCGGCCATGATATTTTGCGTCGGTATCGCGCCATGGAATGCAAGGCCAATGATTGCGTTTCCGCCGAGCTGCATGAGCTGATAAGTCTACTGTCGCCAACTGCCGAGCATTAAGCTTTAACGCGGCACTTTTCGTTGACATTCTTCGTTATATTTCATTAAATGTAACGTTTCGCTATTTCCAGCCGTATATCTCGCAATTCCGAATTCATTTCGAAAGTCCCAAGGGAGAAGTCATGTATAAACCATTCACAACTAACAAGCGTCGCCTGGTTGCGCTTGTGCTTGCCGCGATGGCGCCGGGCGCCTATGCGGACGACGCGTCGTCTGATCGCATCAAGCAACTCGAAGCCATGATGCAGCAGATGCAGCAACAGCGTGCCGAGCAGGACAAGCAGATGCAGGCGATGGCCGAAGAGCTCAAGGCCATGCAGCAGCAGATGGCACAAGGCAAGGAAGATGACCTCAAGGAACGCGGCAAGAGCAAGGGAACGCCTGTACTGGCCAACTTCAAGGACGGTATTACCTTTGAAGACGGAAGCGGTAACTGGCAGTTGGCGATCAACGGTCGCGTGCAGGCCGACTATCGTCAGTTCAGCCCCGATGCGGATGCGGCCGACACCTTCAGCCTGCGCCGTGCGCGCCTCGGTGGTACCGCGACTTTCTACAAGGACTACGTTGTCCGCGTAGAAGGTGAGTACTCCGGCAGCAGTACCAGCCTCACTTACGGCTACTTCGATATCAATAAGTGGAAGCAGACCAAGATTCGTATGGGTCAGTTCAAGCCCTTGTACGGGATGGAGCGTTCCAGCAGCACCAACTTCACCGACTTCCAGGAACGCAGCATGGCCGACAGCCTGCTGGGCAGCACCTACGACCGCGGCATCATGGTGCACGGCGCCCCAGTTCCAAGCCTGTACTATAGCCTCGCTTATATCAACGGCAGCGGCACCAGCGACGAAAACAATGCGCGCGAAGACACCAAAGACACCACTGTCCGCGTATCCGGCAACCTGGCCGAATTCGCCGGCTGGAAGAATGCCGTGGTACACGTAGGCGGCTGGTACGCCAATGGTGACCAGGGGTCGCGTCGTCTGGCCGGCGTTATTCCCACCGGCCAGACCGAAGGACGCGGCGTGCAATTCTTCAGCACCACCTGTAGCACGGCAGCCTGTGGCGGTACCGCTGCTACTGCCAATGCATTCTCCGACAACGTCGAGCGTACGCGTGGCGGTGGCGAACTCGCGCTCGCCTACGGCCCGGTCAAGTTCCAGAGCGAATACATCCGCGCCGAATACGAAAGCGCGGATTACCAGCGCGACATCGATGCCTGGTACGCCAGCACTGTCTGGAACGTGACCGGCGAACCCTTTGCCGGGATGTACAAGGACGGCGTATTCGGTCGCCTGAAGCCCAGGAACAACTTCGGTGCCAACGGTTGGGGCGCGGTGCAACTCGGCCTGCGCTACAGCAAGTTCGATGGTTCCGACTTCAAGAGCGCCAATGCCGCCGGCACTGGCGTGCTGATCAATAATCCGGCCGGCACTTCGGACGGCGTACTGGTGGCTACTAACGAAGCCGATGCCTGGACGGTGGGTGCAAACTGGATCCTGACGCCGAATACACGCCTGATTGCAAACTACGTGCATACCGAGTTCGATACGCCGATCACGGTGCGTTCGAACGGTCGCAACGATACCTACGAAGACGAAGACGCATTCACGCTGCGTGCGCAATTCGACTTCTAATCAACGGGACTGAACCATGAAAAACTTGATGAAACTCTGGCTGGCCGCACTGTTAACGGCCAGCATGGCTTTGCCAGCTCAGGCAGCGGAAAAAGTTGTCCGTCTCGCAACCACGACCAGTACCGCTTCTTCCGGCCTGCTCGACGCCATTTTGCCCAAGTTCGAAACCAAGTGCGGCTGCAAGGTGCATGTCATCGCGGTCGGTACGGGCAAGGCGCTCAAGTTGGGCGAGGACGGCAACGTCGATGTGGTGCTGGTGCATGCACGTCCAGCCGAAGACGCTTTCGTTGCCGCCGGCCACGGTATCGACCGACGCGATGTGATGTATAACGACTTCGTGCTTATCGGCCCCAACAACGATCCGGCAAAGATCAAGGGCGAAAAGGACGTGCTCGTCGCGATGAAGAAGATCGCCGACGCTAAATGGAAATTCGTTTCGCGTGGCGACGATTCCGGCACCGACCAGATGGAGCGCGGCTACTGGAAGGATCTCGGCATTCAGCCGGCCGGACAGCGCTGGTACTCCGCAGCCGGTCAGGGTATGGGCGAAGTGCTGATGATGTCGGGCGAGATGCGAGCCTACACGCTGACCGACCGCGGCACCTACATCAGTTTCCGCGACAAGATCGGCCTGCCGATCCTGATGCAGGGCGACGCCCGCATGTTCAACCCTTACGGTATCATTGCGGTCAATCCGAAGAAGTACCCGAAAACGAACTATCAGGGTGCGACTGAGTTGATCAACTGGATGACTTCACCGGAAGGCCAGAAGCTGATCGGCGATTTCAAGGTGGGCGGCGAGCAGTTGTTTATACCTTCGACCAAATAACCTCTTTGCATTGATGAAAACATGAGCCTTTCCGAAGCCGCGCTCCAGGCATTACGCATGCTTTGGGAGGGCGATGCCACCCTGTGGGGCATCGTGTTCGTCTCGCTCCGCGTCTGCTTTTTCTCGCTGCTGCTGGCAACTCCGCCGGCGGTGGCGCTGGCATTTCTTCTTGCCAATTTTTCTTTCCCGGGCCGCCGCGTGCTCATCGTGCTGGTGCAGACGCTCCTGGCGCTGCCGACCGTCGTCGTCGGGCTGATCATGTATTTCATGCTGACCCGCAACGGGCCGCTGGGTGAGCATGAACTGCTGTTTACGCAAGGCGGCATGATCTTGGGGCAGGCCATACTCGCTTTTCCCATACTGGCGGCAATGACGCTTTCCGCTTTGCAAGGTGCGGATGTGCGCGTCGCGGAAACCGCAAAAACATTGGGTGCGGGTCGCGTGCGCGTCGCCTGGACCCAGATGCTGGAAGTCAGGTTCGCGGTGATGGCGGCGGTGGTGACCGGCTTCGGGCGGGTCATCTCCGAGGTCGGCTGCGCGATGATGGTGGGCGGCAATATTGCCGGTGTCACGCGCAACATCACTACCGCTATCGCGTTGGAAACCAGTAAGGGTGAGTTCGCCCAGGGAATCGCACTGGGCATAGTGCTGGTCGTGATTGCCTTGGTGACCAATGCCGGCATGGCGCTTCTGCAAGGCAAGGGCGGGCTGAAATGAATCTGTTGGAACTGCAAGGCCTGCGCAAAGCATTCGGCAACCGTTTGTTGTTCGATATTCCGCAATTGGTACTGGAGCGCGGCAAGAGCTACGTCGTCACCGGTTCCAATGGTGTGGGCAAGACGACGCTGCTGCGGATCCTTGCCGGGCTTGAGAACGCCGAAATGGCGAGCTATCGCTTCGATGGCCGCAAAGTGGCGATGCCGGACATCGTTACATTGGCGCCCGCCATTGTTTACATGCATCAGCACCCATACCTGTTCCATAGCAGTGTTGCTGCCAATGTTGCATATGGGCTGAAAGGCAAGGGGCTTTCTAAAGCCGAAATCGCACGGCGGGTTGATGCCGAAATGGCTTGGGCTGGGCTGGAGGCTGTTGCGAAAGTTCCGCCTTCCCGGCTTTCCGGCGGGGAAAAACAGCGAGTGGCGCTTGCGCGGGCACGCGTGCTCAAACCGCGCCTGTTGTTGCTGGACGAACCGACTGCCAATCTGGATATCTCCGCGCGCCGTCAGGTAGTGGAGCTCATTGCGCGCATGGGAGACGAGGATAGCTGCGTGCTGGTAGCGACGCACGACCGGGAGCTGATAGAGCAGCCCTGGTCGGGTCGATTTGCCCTTGAGAACCTGGAGCTGCGACCGCTGTAATTAGAGCCTATTCAGTAGTTTCCATCCCCCGCGTTGAGTCCGGGCCCGGATGGATGCAAGACGCGACGCACAGCCAATGGTTGTTCCCTTGGCAAGCGGCGCAACGCCGCAGACGCCGGGCCCGGACTCAACCCGAAGGGCCGTTAGTCTGCGGGATGCATTGCCGTGTTGCCGGCTGCTTGTGGAGAATGACTACACGGCGCAGCCTTCGCCTTGCACTGCATCCCGCAGACTAACGGCGCGGGGGATGGAAACTACTGAATAGGCTCTTATTGGGCGGACTTGAGCTGATACAGGCGGAAACTCTCGCGCCGGTCGCTCGGTCGCTTGCCTTTCCAGATGAGCTTCCACTCCGGTCCTGCCTCGATCTTTTCCCGGCGGCGCTCATCCTGGATCAGGTAAAGGTCGCAATCCAGGCGCTGGACGTTCTCGAAACGCTGGGCTTGAATGCCGGTGTAATAGTGCAGCATCGATAACTGGAATTCGCCGACATTGCGGCTCGTTACGCAGGCAAAATCAGCCGGAAGTGCTTTCTGCATTCCGGCATACACGCTGCCATAGCTCTTGGTCGCATCCAGCCAGGGTAGCCACAGCGTCATCAACAAACCCCAAACCATCGTGATACCGATGGCCCAGTCGGTGACGGCGGCGCGGTTGGAGCGCTTGTTGTGAAAGACCGTCACCATCCACACCGCCGTGATGACGACCGCAGCGATGAACGCCAGCCAGTCGAAGTGCGGCACATAGGCTTCGGAAAGCTTATGCATGCGTGCTGCCAAGCGCGCCGGTATGCCACTCATCATCGCGAACCAGCCCAGCCAGATCAGGAAGCCGAACATGCCGAACAGCATAATGCCGAACCAGTCCAGGGCGCTCGCTGCACCACGCCAGAGCTTGTCTATCGCCGCGCCGCCCATGATGGCCAGCGGCAATAGCAGTGGCAGGGCCAGCACGTCTCGACTTTCCGAATTCAAGCCGAGCAGGATGAGTGCAACCGTGAAAAACACCAAGGTGAGCTGGATCTGCGGACGTTGCAGCAGATGGCTGCGGAAATGCCATAATGACCAGACTGCCAGCGGCAATGCTGGCCAGGAGAACCAGAGCAGTAATTGACCGAAATAAAGCACATTGTCGCTATCGAACGCGTGCCGCTCGGATAGCAGCCAATTTTGCAGCACATCAGGCGAGCTTTGCATCATTGGGACAAGCCAGAGGGCCATCCACGGAAGCGCAATGACCAGGCCCGTCGGCAAGCTGGCAAGGTAGGGCCGGATGCGCCAGCTGCGGAACAGGAGAGGAAGCAGGATGGCGGTAACCAGAATGATGGCGACCGCGATCAGACCCACCGAAAGAAATGCGATACCGACACCGCTGCCGATCAGCGGTGCTGCGCGCCAGGGCCGCCGCCGCGTCAAGGCCAGCCCGTAAAATGCCATCGCATAGCCGGTCAGTCCGGCGACTTCAGGCGAAAGCAGGTGAGCCGAAAAAAACAGGCCGATCGAGCTAAGGAAAATAAATGTTGTCTGGCGACCGCCACCCTTGCCCCACATCTCGCGCCCGCTCATGCCAACCATCAGCAAGGTCAATGCCATCCATACGCCGGTGATCAACCGTGCGCCATCATGCAACGGGAGCCACGAAGCGAAAAGCTTAGCGCTGAAGGCTGCGCTCAAATAATAGAGCGGAGGGTATTCGAGGTTAGGCTGGCCTGCGACAAAAGGCACAAGCCAGTCGCCGCCCTCGAGCAGATGCTTTACCGCACTGACGGTCTGGCCTTCATCGGGTTTCCAGGGGTGATGCCCGATCAGGCCAACGACCAGCCAGATAAAGCACAGCAGAAGCAGAAGGTTGGTTTTGGCGCTTTCGCCTATGCTGGGCTTGGGCGTTGCAAGACTTGCCTGCCAGTCGTGTTCGAATTCAAACGCCATGTTTCGGCCGTCGTTTCGTCAATAAGATGGGTATTTTACGGTAAGCGCCAAACAAAAAGGCAGCCGTAGCTGCCTTTCGTTTTGTCGGCTCAAGCCAACAACAATTACATGCCGTACTTTTGGCGGAACTTTTCCACGCGACCGGCGGTGTCCATGATCTTTTGCTTGCCGGTGTAGAACGGATGGCATTGCGAACATACTTCGATGTTCAGGTTCTTACCGTTGGTGGAGCGGGTCTCGAACTTGTTGCCGCAACTGCAGGTCACGGTAATTTCGTTGTAATCCGGATGAATGTCGGCTTTCATTCTGATGTCCTTAGCTTTGGTGCTGTCGCAAGAAAGCTGGCGATTATCCAGCAAATTCAAATATTTTTCAACTATCTTCGACGCATTGCGCCGAAGAGCTCGGCATTGTTCTTGGTGGACTTGATCTTGTCCAACAGAAACTCCATCGCTGAGAGGTGCAAGCTGCGACGCGGTATCGCGCAGTGCCGGTGCGGCTTGCAGGCCTTGACGCTACCGTTTAGCCGCGACGCATTGCGTCGAAGAACTCGGCATTGTTCTTGGTGGACTTGATCTTGTCGAGCAGAAACTCCATCGCTTCAAGGTCATCCATGGGGTACAGCAGCTTACGCAGCACCCAGATCTTTTGCAGGATGTCCTTCTCGATCAGAAGTTCTTCGCGGCGCGTTCCGGACTTGTTGACATTGATGGCGGGGTACTGGCGTTTCTCGGCCATGCGGCGGTCGAGATGGATTTCCATATTGCCGGTACCCTTGAATTCTTCATAGATCACATCGTCCATGCGCGAACCGGTATCGACCAGCGCGGTAGCGATGATGGTTAAGCTACCACCTTCCTCGATATTGCGCGCGGCGCCGAAGAAACGCTTCGGGCGTTGCAGCGCGTTGGCGTCCACGCCGCCGGTCAGCACCTTGCCGGAGGACGGCACCACGGTGTTGTAAGCGCGAGCGAGGCGGGTGATGGAGTCCAGCAGGATGACCACGTCTTTCTTGTGCTCGACCAGACGCTTGGCCTTTTCCAGCACCATTTCAGCGACTTGCACGTGGCGAGTAGCCGGTTCGTCGAAAGTCGAAGCAACCACTTCGCCCTTGACCGAGCGCGTCATTTCCGTCACTTCTTCCGGACGTTCGTCGATCAGCAGTACGATCAATACGACATCGGGATGATTGGACGTGATGGCATGTGCGATATGCTGCATCATCACCGTCTTGCCAGACTTGGGACTGGCGACCAGCAATGCGCGCTGGCCCTTGCCGATCGGTGCAATCATGTCGATCACGCGGCCAGTGATGTTCTCTTCGCCGCGTATTTCACGCTCCAGCGTCAGCGGCTTGGTCGGGAACAGCGGTGTCAGATTTTCGAAGAGGATCTTGTGTTTGGTGTTCTCGGGCGGTTCGCCGTTGACGGTGTCCACCTTGACCAGCGCGAAGTAGCGTTCGCCTTCCTTGGGAGTGCGAATTTCGCCGCTAATGGTGTCGCCGGTATGAAGATTGAAACGGCGAATTTGCGAAGGGGAAACGTAAATATCATCCGGCCCTGCCAGATACGAGCTGTCCGGTGCGCGTAGGAATCCGAATCCATCCTGCAGCACCTCCAGCGTGCCGTCGCCAAAAATGCTGTCGCCTTTCTTGGCCTTGTTCTTGAGCAGGGCAAAAATCAGGTCCTGCTTGCGCATGCGGCTGGCCCCCTCGACTTCGTTGGCAATAGCCATTTCGACGAGTTCGGTGACAGGTAGGTGTTTCAGGTCGGATAAGTGCATTAGCAAGGACTCGCTGGTAAATCTTGGAGAGCGGGGAATTAAGAGGTAAGGCGGGTTAAGCGCCTGATTCCTGCTGCGTTCACGCAGCTTTTTGGAACGGAATCAGACGCCAGCGTATCGGCTTTAGATATTGCTGTCAATAAACGCCGTAAGTTGAGATTTGGACAGGGCGCCCACCTTGGTTGCTTCCACGTTGCCATTCTTGAACAGCATCAGAGTGGGGATGCCGCGAATGCCGTATTTAGGCGGCGTCTGCTGATTTTCATCGATGTTCAGCTTGGCGACTTTGAGCCTGCCGGAATATTCCTTGGCGACTTCGTCCAGGATGGGGGCGATCATCTTGCAGGGGCCGCACCACTCCGCCCAGTAGTCGACCAGCACGGGCACCTGGGATTGCAGGACTTCCTGCTCGAAGGCGTCATCGCTAATATGCACAATATGTTCGCTCATGTTGAACCTCGTTGATTTAATTCTGTGTGATTAAGGCGTTCAGCGGTTTTGAGACCGTAATTGAAGCAGCCCTGAAAGGCTTTGTCGCTATCCTATCGAAAAAACCCGGTTAAGTGAAGTCTATCTGCCGAATCCTTAATGTTAAACTCATGCCGATGATTTTGAACAGGTCCGGCGCCATGAATTGGCTCGAAAAATTATACGAACTGACTTCGACGCGTCTTAGTCGCCTGCTTTTGTTTCTGGGGCTGCTTACGGTTGCCATCTTGCCGACACAGGCTGCCGAGGGCTTCAATCTTAAGGACGCTTCCGGTAGGACCCATGCGCTATCCGACTATCAAGGCAAGTGGGTATTGGTTAACTTCTGGGCGACCTGGTGTCCGCCTTGCCTGGAAGAAATTCCTGATCTTATTGCCCTGCACGAGACGCGCAAGGACGTAGTCGTCATCGGTGTCGCGATTGAATATCAGAATGAGCAGGAAGTAAGCAGATTCGTGGACGATAATCTAATCTCATACCCGATCGTGCTTGGCGATGAAAAAACAATACGGCAATTCGGTTCGGCAGATATCCTGCCAACGACCTATATCTATAACCCGCAAGGTAAGCTGGCTAAAATGCAGCGCGGGCTGATGACCCGCAAGCAAATGGAGCGCATCGTTTCGGGTAAATGAACCTGCCGCAAAGCAGGCTCATTTAACGTCAGGCTGCAGGAACTGGAATATCGTTCCCGGAGGCGTCCTTCATGTTCAGCTGGTTTTCTTCCGCAAAATGCATCAATTGCGCGAATCCTTCCGGGTTGACGTCCTTCAGCTTCATATCCACAGCCAGGCATCGTACGCCGTTCAACAGGCGCGGTTTGAGGTAGGGCGAATAACGCAGCTTCCGGTCGGGCCCGAACGTGGCGTACGTGCTGCACATGCGATCTACCCAGTCGCTCGGGCGAAACGGCTTCCCGGCACGGGTCAGGCCTTCGATGATAATTTCTATACTGTCACTCATGATTCGCTGATCGTTAATGCTTAAAAAGCGAATTATAGCAGCCCGTTATGGCTCGACGATGACGTATTCGAAGACTTTGACCACTTTCTCCACGCCGTCGATGCTGCGTGCGATATCAACTGCGTCATCCGCTTCCGCCCGCGTGACCATGCCCATCAGATAAACCACGGAGCCTTCCGTCACAACCTTGACGTAGTTCGGCGGAAAGCGATTTTCCTTGTACATTTTGCCCTTAACCAGCGAGGTTAGATAGCTGTCACGGCTGCGGTCGGTCACGGCGCTGGCGAGACCAACCTGCATTTCGTTGGTGACATTGCGTACATTGGCGATTTCCTTGGTAATCGATTCCGCCTGTTTTTTGGTTTCTTCATCCAGTGCTTCGCCAGTCAGCAATACATTGCGGTTGAAGCTGGTGACGTTGACATGAACTTTGTTGCGCAACTGCTTTTCAATTTCGGTAAGTGCCTTCCATTCGATTCCTTCATCGTCCACATAGGCTCCTGAAGTACGGCGGTCGGCTGCCGCTAAGCCGCCTGCCGCCGCGCCTCCGGCAATGACGGGAACGCAACCGTTAAGTGCGGTAGTGAGCGAGACAGCCAGTATTAGTAATTTTAATAAGCGTGCCATTTATTCAACTCCTAGCAGAATACAATCAATGGAATCGCACAAGCAGTGCAGGATAAGTAGATACACTTCTTGAACACGAGCGGTATTTTCATGGGGGACGCCGATATGAATGTCCTGCGCACCCAAAAGTTCCATGAGATTGCCGCCGTCGCCGCCGCCGAGCGCGACGACATTCATGCCGCGCTCGTGTGCGGCCGACATTGCTTCCAGTACGTTTTGCGAATTTCCGCTCGTGCTCATCGCCAGCAGTATGTCGCCTGGCTGGCCGAGAGCCATGATCTGTTTCGAAAACACCTGCGAGAAATTGGAGTCGTTGGCAATCGATGTGAGCGTGGAATTGTCTGCAGAAAGCGCGATGGTCGCCAGGCCTGGACGCTCCATGTCGAAGCGGTTCAGCATGCGTGCTGTGAAATACTGCGCCAGAGCTGCGGAGCCGCCATTGCCGCAGGCGAGTACTTTCTTGTCGTCGAGAAAGGCTGCCACGATCATCGCGGCAGCCTCGGCGATGACGGGGGCAAGCAGGTCGGCGCTGACAAGCTTGAGCTGCGCGCTTTCCTCGAAATGGCCGATGATGCGTGGTATCAGGTTCATTGGGGTGTTCAGGTCGCCTCGAAAGCGTTTTTGTGCCAGGTTAATTTGTTCAATGACAACGAGTCCATCAGGACCGCGTCGAAACGGCAGGGCGTCGAGCCATGCTGCATCAGGTAATGCTCCGCTGTGCGGGTCAATTTTTGTTGCTTGCTGTTCGTAATGCTGGCTCCTGCTCCGCCGTAAAAAGCATTGCTGCGCAACCTGACTTCGACGAAAACGATTTCCTTGCCGTCGCGCATGATCAGGTCGATCTCGCCGAACCGGCACCGGTAATTCGATTCGAGCAGCTTCAGTCCCTTTTGTTGCAGGTAGGTGGCAGCCAGCTGTTCGGCGGCATTGCCGTCATTGCTCATTCCGATTACTCCAGCGCAATTCCGTCGCTACGGAATTGCGCCATCGGCAATTCGCGCTGAATGCGATTTTCATGCAGGACGATAGTGCCGGTCAGTCCCCGCAACTGCAATTTTTCTGCTGAACTCCCGGCAAGCGCAGAAAGTATGCTCCAGGCATCGACTCCCACAGCGAACCAGCGCTGCGCATTCGGCGGAAGCTCGTCAGAAGCCGTGCGATAAGACGCGTAGCTCGCATCGCCGGGGTCGATCAACCACGGCATATCGATGAAATGGATGGCGGTGAGGGCTGAGTTCTCGGGGTTTGTAGGGTTGCCGTCATAGATGTGCGAGAGCGCGAATGTTGGTGTCGCCTGATTAAGGTAAGGACGAATCCATCGAGCTTGCTCGGCATTCGCAGCGAGGAAAATCATGTCGGCACGTTCGGCTGCGATCTGCGATTTGAATTCCAGTAGATTGGATTGTTCGCCAAACTCGGCCTGCAGCACGACAACGCCGCCTTGTTCCGTCCACTCGGAGGCAAATGACTGGGCCATGCGCTTGCCGAGCGGAGTATTCGCCGTCGCGATTACCGCTGTCTGCATGCCTTGCTTGCGGGCAATCCTGGCCAATTGCAGGGTTTCTTCCTCTACAGGCAAGCCGAATTGAATCAGTTTTGCCGATGTTGTGGATGGCTCATCCAGCACATTGAGCGCGATGGTCGGTACTTGGATGAGATCCGGCTCCAGCAATCCCGCGACTTCCCCGCGGGTCAACGGGCCAACGACATATTGCGCGCCTTCTGCAATGGCCTGGCGATAAAGCACCGGAATTTCGTTTTTGAGGCCATGGGTCGGATAAATGATGATTTCCGCCGGGCTGTTCGCAGCCTTCTGTGCTGCCATGAAGCCGCTACGGACTGCTTCGGCAGCAAACGCGAAAGCAGGGGTGTCGATCGGCAGCAGTAGAGCGATCTTGCCGGTGAGCGGCTTTTGGCCGGAATTGACAGGCGCTGTTCCGGCCAGGGTCCCCAATGCTGCCACGTCGGCGCTGTGGTCCGGATAAGCCTGGCGCCATTGTGCGAGCGCGGAATTATGCTGTTCAGAATGCGCGATGGCGAGCGCCAGATCGATCCAGCCTTGAACTGCCGTATCGGCGCTTTCGCCACGCATTTCCAGCAATGTGTCTTTCGGCAGGCCGGTCAGGGATTGCACGATATGCTGTTGGTTGGCCGCAATGGCCTCGGGGGCTTCAAGATAAAGATCGGCCTGTGATAATTGCTCAAGTGCGCGCAACGCATTTCCCTGGTTTTCATAGGCTAGTGCCAGGGTTGCGTGTAAACTCGCAAGCGCCGCAGGCAGCAGATTCATCTCTGCCTGGAGCGGGATTAGCAGGCGCAGAACGGTATCGAAATCCTGCCGTCCGGCGGCAATCTGCGCCTCCAGAATCTTGGCGTAGGCCGAGGATGGGTTGATGCCCGCGAGCGCGATTTGCGCACAAGGGGTATCTCCTTTTTTCAGGCAGGCCTGGCTGGCGATGTAACGCTCCTCCGGCGACTTGTAAATCTTGGTCGCCGATGGGATTTTGGAAGGAGTTGCCGGGGCCGCATCGGCGGCTTTTGCGCCGGGCGCCAGCATGCAACAGATGATCAGGAAGGCAATATAACGTTGAGTCATAGCGGCACATTATATGTGGTAGCCACGCCAATTGGGAATTTGCAGGACATCACCCTGCGCGCTATCGAGGTGCTGAAGGCGGTGGACATCGTGGCCGCCGAGGATACCCGGCATAGTGCGCATCTGTTGACGCACCTGGGCATCAAGGCCAAGCTGGTAGCGCTGCACGAGCATAACGAGCGCCGTGCCGGCGAAAAAATCCTTGAAGACCTGCGTGCCGGAAAATCCGTGGCGCTGGTGTCGGATGCCGGAACCCCCGGCATCAGCGATCCCGGAGCCGTGTTGGTCGGGATGGCTCGCGAGGCGGGGTTGAGTGTGGTTCCCTTGCCCGGCGCCTGTGCTGCCGTCACTGCATTGTCCGCCGCAGGTTTCGAGCAGTCGCACTTTCTCTTTTACGGCTTTTTGCCGGCGTCGGGAGCCCAACGACGCCGCGCGCTGGAATCGCTGCGCGACCAACCCGCAGCCTTGGTGTTCTACGAAGCACCGCATCGCGTGATCGAAAGCGTGCAGGACATGGCCGCAACGCTCGGCGAAGCGCGGAAAGTCCTGATCGCGCGCGAATTGACCAAAACCTTCGAAACCCTGCATCGTTGCCAACTGGGCGAGGCTGCGGCCTGGCTGCTGGACGATCCCAACCGGCAGCGCGGCGAATTCGTGCTGCTGGTGGAGGGCGCGCCCGATGCCCCGCAGGCCGAAGTGAGCGAAGACGCGCAGCGTGTGCTGCAACTATTGCTGGATGAATTGCCGCTCAAACAGGCGGTAAAATTGGCGGCTGATATCACCGGCGTGAAAAAGAACGCGCTTTACCAACTGGCTCTGGAATTGAAATCCGAATGAATACCCTGACCATTACCCGCCCCGACGACTGGCACCTCCATCTGCGCGACGGCGCGACGATGCGCGATGTGCTGCCGGATACCGCGCGCCAATTTGCACGCGCCATCGTGATGCCCAACCTGCGTCCGCCGGTGACGACAACCGCGATGGCGGCGGATTATCGTACGCGCATCCTGGCTGCATTGCCCGCTGGCATGCACTTCGAGCCGCTGATGACGCTGTATCTGACCGACAACACCAGTGCGGAAGAAATCGCCGCCGCCAAGGCCAGCGACATCGTGCACGGCGTCAAGCTCTATCCGGCGGGCGCGACAACCAATTCCGATTCCGGCGTGACCGATCTCGCAAAATGCCGTACGGCGCTGGCCGCGATGGAAAAGCATGGTATGACGCTGCTGGTGCATGCGGAAGTGACCGATGCAGACGTCGACGTGTTCGATCGTGAAAAGGTCTTCATCGATCGCCACATGATTCCGCTGACGCGCGATTTTCCCGGCTTGAAAGTGGTATTCGAGCACATCACTACGCGCGATGCCGCGCAATTCGTCGCTGCCGCGCCGGCTAACGTGGGTGCGACCATCACCGCACATCATCTGCTGATGAACCGCAATGCGATGTTCAGCGGCGGCATCCGGCCGCATCATTACTGCCTGCCCATCCTGAAACGTGAGGAGCATCGCCAGGCGCTGGTCGCTGCCGCGATCTCCGGCAGTCCGAAATTTTTTCTTGGCACCGACAGTGCGCCGCATGCGAAATCCGCCAAGGAAGCCGCCTGCGGCTGTGCCGGCATGTATACCGCGCATGCCGCCATCGAACTGTATGCCGAGGCTTTCGAGCAGGCCGGCGCGCTGGATAAGCTCGAAGCTTTTTCCAGTTTTAACGGCGCAGATTTCTACGGTTTGCCGTGCAATGCGGATCGCATCACGCTGGTGAGCGAAAGCTGGACGGTGCCGGAGTCGCTACCGTTCGGCGGCGACACTCTGGTGCCATTGCGAGCGGGTCAGAGCATCGCCTGGAAACTGAAAGTCTAGAATGTCCTTTTTGCGATGCGGGATAACTCATTAATTTTCAAGTTGATTCCGGAAAATTAAACGGTAGAATCTTTCCCTTTTCCTCATTCCGAGTCAGGGAGTCGCCATGAGCGCACCGCGCATCCAGTCCTTTCAGCCGCCCAAGCGTGTCCTGCTGGGCCCCGGTCCGTCCGACGTCCATCAGCGCGTGCTCGATGCGATGGCGCGCCCCACGGTCGGGCACCTCGACCCGCGCTTCGGCGAAATGATGGAAGAGATGAAAACGCTGCTGCGCTATGCGTACCAGACCGAGAACGCGCTGACCTTCCCGGTTTCGGCGCCCGGTTCGGTGGGCATGGAAAGTTGCTTCGTCAATCTGGTGGAGCCGGGCGACAAAGTCATTGTCTGCTCCAACGGCGTTTTCGGCCGCCGCATGGCCGAAAACGTGAAGCGCACCCGAGGCGAACTGGTGCTGGTCGAAGATGCCTGGGGTACGGCGGTCGATCCGCAGAAGCTTGAAGATGCGCTCAAGGAAAACCCCGATACCAGGATCGTCGCCTTCGTGCATGCCGAGACGTCTACTGGCGTTGAATCCGATGCCAGGCTGCTGACCGAAATCGCACACCGCTACGGCGCATTGGTGATTTGCGACGCCGTGACTTCGCTCGGCTGCATTCCCTTGATGGTGGACGAATGGGGTATCGACGCGATTTACTCAGGCAGCCAGAAAGGCTTGTCCTGCACACCCGGTCTTTCGCCGGTCAGCTTCGGCGAACGTGCGATCGCCAAGCTCAAGCAGCGCGGCACGCCGGTGCAAAGCTGGTTCATGGACCTCAATCTGGTGTTGGGCTACTGGTCCGAAGCCAAGCGCACCTATCACCATACTGCTCCGATCAATGCGCTCTATGGCTTGCATGAATCGCTGGTGATGCTGGCCGAAGAGGGGTTGGAGGCTTCCTGGGCGCGCCATCGCCGCAACTATCTCGCGTTGCTGGCCGGTCTGGAGGCAATGGGCCTCAAGTTGCTGGTCGAAGAGAAGTCACGATTGCCGCAACTTAATGCAGTCGTGGTGCCGGAAGGTCTGAACGAGCCGCAAGTGCGCGCCGACATGCTCAATCTGCACGGCATCGAAATCGGCGCGGGTCTGGGTGATCTCGCCGGCAAGATTTTCCGTATCGGCCTGATGGGCAACAGCTCCACGCCTGAAAACGTGAAAATTTGCCTGACGGCGCTGGAGTCGGTGCTGGCGGCACAAGGCTGGAAGGTCGATGCGGGCGCTGCCGTCAAGGCCGCCGAACGCGGATTGGCCGAAGCTGCTGCGGCCTAAGCTGGTAGAATACTCGGTGAAGCTGGCCAGACAGTCGCCGCCTGTGCAAACAGGGGGAGGAAAGTCCGGGCTCCGCAGAGCAGGATGACGGCTAACGGCCGTACGCCGTGAGGCGAGGAATAGGGCCACAGAGACGAGCGTATTAAGTTACGGTGAAACGCGGTAACCTCCATCCGGAGCAAGACCAAATAGGCTGGCATTGGCGTGGCTCGCGCTGCCAGCGGGTAGGTTGCTTGAGCCTGTGAGCAATTGCAGGCCTAGAGGAATGACTGTCCACGACAGAACCCGGCTTACCGGCCAGCTTCTCTTCTTAGAGCCTATTTCAGTAGTATTCATCCCCCGCGCCGACTGGCTGCGAGATGCAGTGCAAGGCGCGAGCTGCGCAGTGTAGTCACCCTCCACAAGCAGCCCGCAACGCGGCAATGCGCTCGCAGTCAGCCGGCCCTACGGGTTGAGCCCGGGCCCTGCGTCTGCGGCGTTGCGCCGCTTGCCAAGGGAATGGCCATTGGCTGCGCGCCGCGCCTTGCATCCATCCAGGCCCGAACTCAACGCGGGGGATGAATGCTACTGAAATAGGCTCTTAGCGTATCCTGATATTTTCGACGGTTCCGCCCAAGCCGAAACTGGCTTGCATGCGGCGGGAAGGGATATTTAGTTGAGCGTTGACGTTGCCGGAAATGCGCTGGTCATCCTGGATGTCGAGACTGCCTTGTGCACGGAATTGCTGGTGTTCCAGTGCCAGGTTGCGGTAGCGGTAGATACCATTGCTCAATTGAAGGCTCCCGGTCAATTTATCGAAGCGGGTGCTCTTTTCCCGATGGGTAGGCAGCATCGCGCTGGACAGGTCCACGCCCCCGATCTTTCCGTCGATACCGGTGAATCTGCCACTGATTTCCGCGGCTTCCATCAATTTCCCTGCATCCTCTGACGCGCTCATGAATGAGGCGGCGATATCGAATCTTCCTTCGATGCTGGCCGTGCTGCCGGCAGCGGTTAGGGCCTGCTGAAGTTCGATATTTTCCATTTTGAAGCTGCCAGAAGCAGTGGGTCGGCCGGCCCAATCGATCCTTCCTTTTGCCGTGAATGTACCACCGTAGGCCCTCCCTTCGATCTTGTCGAAACGCGCCCCGCGTCCTTCAGCGTAACCCTCGGCGTGCAGTGCGTCGAATTTGAGCCAGGTGCTCAATGGAGGTTGCCAGCTGCTTGCATCCAGCGTCACTTTCCAGGCGTCATTTTCCGGCTGGAGTTGCAGGGACAGGCTTTGGTCGACCGAGTTGAGCTCGGCAGGACCGAATTCACCTGTCGGCAACAACTCGATGCGACCGTCGAAGGGTATCGGCGACAGGTCCGGGATCGTGAATGTGACATTCTTGAATGACACCCGAGCAATGTTCAACTTGCCCGATTTTGCGGAAGACCGAAACCACATTTGCGCGCGGCCGAGTTCGGGCGTAGCGAGGGTTGTTTCAGCGATTTCGAGATTGTCCACCGATTTTCGGTCGTCGAATAAGGTCGAGGGAGTCAGCACGATCCGGATGGATGCGATTTTCATATCCTCTTCCGTGCCGATGGTCACGTCAGACAGGAGCAGTTGCGGTTTCGGAAAAAGCGATGCGTGCATGCCGCTGAATCTGACAGGTTCGCCCAGAGTCTCCGAAGCCATTTTCTGGATGGAGCCTCCCAGTGGGGCAAGGTTGACGAAGTGCAGGGCGACAATAATAAGAATAAGGGTTGCCGGCAAGTAAACGCTGACTGCCTTGATGATGGTTGCGAGTCGTTTTCCGGAATCCGGGGCGTTGCGTTTTTTTGCTATGGCCTCACGCAGTTTCCTGGCGCGTCGATCGGCTTGTTCCTGTGCCTTGCGTTCCGACTTCTGCCTGGCTTTTTCTTCCGCCAAGGCGCGTGCTTCCTCCTTTGCCCGGCGGCGTGACTCGTCTGCCTCGGCCTTGAGACGCGCTTCTTCCGCCTTCCGTGCCTGACGCTCAGCTTGTTCCTGTGCCTTGCGTTCGGCATCAGCCTTGCGGCGTGCTTCTTTCTCCTCCTGGGATTCGCGCTCCTTGTCCTCGCGCGCAATACGTTCCGCCTCGAGTCGCGCTGTTCTTTCTTCCTGGGCTCGAGCCTCGGCTTCGCGTCGCGCTGCTTCCGCCTCGCGCGCCTGGCGTTCGGCGGCTTCCCGGGCGATGCGCTCGGTCTCGAGTCGCGCCGTATTTTCCGCCTCGGCACGGGCATCTGCCTCGGCTTTCAGTCGGGCTTCTTCCTCTATGCGTACTTGCCGTTCGGCGTCTTCCTGTGCCTTGCGTTCCGCTTCAGCCTTGCGGCGGACCTCTTCTTCCTCGCGGGCCTGACGTTCTGCCTCCTCCCGTTCCAGCCGCTCCGCTTCCAACCGGGCAGCTTTCTCTGCCAGAGTGCGCGCCTCCGCTTCGGCTTTAAGCCGGGCTTCTTCTGCCTCTCTGGCCTGATGCTCGGCGGCTTCGCGAGCGATGCGCTCGGCTTCCAGTTGCGCGATTCTATCCGCCTCCGCCCGGGCGTCTGCTTCGGCTTTCAATCTAGCCTCTTCGGCTATCCGCGCTTGTTGTTCTGCTTCTTCGCGAACCTTGCGCTCAGTTTCGGCCTTGAGGCGAGATTCTTCCTCCTCCCGTGCAAGCCGTTCCGCTTCCAGGCGGGCGTTCTTTTCTGCCAGTGCACGCGCCTCCGCTTCGGCTTTGAGCCGAGCGTCTTCTGCTTCGCGCGCCTGACGCTCGGCCTCCAGCCGTGCAGTTTTTTCCGCTTCGGCCCGGGCTTTTGCTTCGGTTTTCATTCTGGCTTCTTCGGCCATCCGCGCTTGACGCTCAGCTTCTTCGCGGGTCTTGCGTTCCGCCGCTTCGCGTACCAGTCTTTCAGCCTCAAGGAGGGCGGCTGTCTCTGCTTGCGCGCGCGCCTCTGCTTCGGCTTTGAGTCGGGCTTCTTCCGCTTTGCGTGCCTGGTGTTCTGCTGCTTCACGGGCGATGCGCTCGGCTTCCAGCCGGGCAGCCATTTCGGCTTCGGCACGGAGGCGCGCGTCTTTTGCCTGACGCTCCGCTTCCAATCTGGCTGTCTCTTCCGCTTTGCGGCGAATCTCCTCCTTTGCCCGCGCTTCGCGCTCAGCCGTCTCGCGGGCTATTCGTTCGGCTTCCAGCCTGGCGGTTTTTTCGGCTTCGGCCTGAAGATGTGCCTGCTCCGCTTCCCGGGCTGTTCGCTCGGTTTCCTCACGCATCAGGACTGTTGCGGAATCTGTTTCGGCCTTTTCTTCCGTCCGGAAGAAATCGTCTTCAGTGAGTTCTTCCACGATCATTGCGGTCTGGTAACCGGTGTTCTGTTCGTCCAGCCCCCAGTTTTCCTCGTGGATGGCGCGTATATATCCGTCCCTTTCGAGTCGCGCCAGGAGAAGTAGTAAATCCGTTTCGGAAAATTTATCCAGTTTTGCAAGGACGGCAGCGGCATTGGTTTTGCTGTCGATCAAGGGAAGCACCTTCAGCGCCCCTGTCGGCAACCCCTTTGGCTTCGTGGAAAGTGCGCGCGTGCCCTTGCCGGTTTTGCTATAGATTTTTGTAGTCAGATCCATGCCTTACGCCATTCATTCTAGTTCCGCTCATCCGTCGATTATCGGCGTAAATTTACCGTTTGTCCTCTAGCTGCTGACTCCAGTGCCGCATTGATGGTGCGGCAATTCTCGCGCGCATCGTCTAAGGTCAGTAACGGCTGCTTCCCGTTGAGCACGCAGTCGCTGAAGTGCTCGATCTCCAGGTTGAAATGGTTGGCGACCGGCAGTTTTTCGGTGCAGGCCTGGCCATCATCCGTCCACCATGAGACAAAAGGCACATCGCCCGGCAATTGCCAGGCGGCATGGCATTTGATGCCGCCCTTGGTCCCGATAATGGTGTACTCGGACTGGCGCGAGCATTCGAAGCTGACGTCGAAACGGGCGTGCCTGCCGTCGCCGAAGTCGATGATGCCGCTAGTGGTGATATCAGCACCGCTTTCGGCGTATTTGGCAATGGCAGTCACGGCGCGCGGTTGGGTGTCAAACCAGAGTCGGGCGGAGTGGACGGCGTAGGGGCCGATATCCCACATGGCGCCGCCTCCGTGCGATACATCCTGCGCCAGACGGTACATGCGCGCCGGACGCATCATGAAGGAGTAATGGGTGTGCACAGTGCGCACCTCGCCGATCAGGCCTGATGCGATGATTTCCTGCACGCGGGCGTGCTGTGGATGGAATCGATACATGAAGCCTTCCATCGCGATCACGCCGCTTTCGCGGGCGGCGAGTTCAATGGCGTCGATGTCCGCTACCGTGAGCGCTATCGGTTTTTCGATCAGGACATGTTTTCCCTGGCGGATGGCCTTCAGGGCCCATTCGGCATGCTCGCTATTTGCCATGGGCAGGTAGACCGCTTTGACGCGGGGGTCTGCCAGCAGATCTTCCAAGGTTCCATGCACGCTCACGCCATCAAGTTGCGGCGCATATTTGGCGAGAGTTTCGGCGGCAGCGCCCGGGCGTCTGCTTGCGATGGCGACGAGCTCGGAGTTGCCTGCTTCTACAATGGCTGGGAGAAGCCGTTCGTTGACGCGAGCGGCGCCGAGGATTCCCCAACAGAGTCGATTCTGATTCGTCATGTTCATGTCCTGGTGAGCGAGGTCGAGGTAAGGATTAAACCCTTGAAGCGAGGGTCTGACAAGACGCATTCTTTAGTGAGGGGAATACCTCAGATGGGTGGGGTTGAGCGAATTGAAAGGGATGCGATTGAGTGCTTACAACTTACTTTCAGATGATTTTCTATCTCATTGGTTTTAAAGGATAAAAATTTTATAATGAAAAATACGTAACTCTTTGAAGCGAAAAGGAAAAATCACCAAAAAGGCCTTGCAACGGTCTTTTTTTTTATCTATAGTGGGCGGCAGTGGAGGAATGTGGGTTTTTGTGGGGATTGCCGGTTGATACTAAGGGCGATCGGCAATTCCCCTCCTTGTATTAATGAAGAGGACTTCATGTTTCGCGGTGCGACGTCTCTGAATCTGGATGCAAAGGGCAGGCTTGGTGTTCCAAGCAAGCATCGCGACGCCCTTTTGTCTCAGTGCGCCGGGCATCTTGTCCTGACGGCTCACCCGCATCGCTGTCTCCTGCTTTATCCCCAGCCCGCGTGGGAACCTATCCAGTCCAAGATCATGTCGCTCTCCAGTTTCGATCCGCAGTCCAGCAAGATGCAACGTCTGCTGGTAGGTTATGCGGAAGATGTGGAACTCGATGGCGCCGGTCGCATGCTGGTTTCTTCCGTATTGCGCGAGTTTGCCGGTCTGGAAAAGCAGGCCATGCTGGTCGGGCAGGGTAGTCACTTCGAGCTGTGGAGCATGGAAAGCTGGCGCAAGCAGCTGGAGCAGGTGATGGCAGACGAGGAAATGGCGCTGCCCTCAGAGCTGGAAGGTTTTTCGTTGTGAGCGATGGCCTCAGCCATGCGCCCGCAACCGCCGAATTCAAGCATCTCCCCGTACTGCTGCAAGAGGCTGTCGAGGCACTGAATGTGCGGCCCGACGGCATATACGTGGACGGCACTTTCGGGCGCGGTGGGCATAGTCGCGCCATCCTGGCGAAGCTGGGGGAGAAAGGTCGGCTGATCGCGCTGGATCGCGATCTCGCGGCGGTCGAGGCCGCTAAAGCGATTGACGACAAGCGGTTCACGCTGGTGCACAGCGGTTTTTCAAACATGCGGGAAGTACTGGCGGATCTGGGCATCGCGAAAGTGGACGGCGTGCTGCTGGATATCGGCATTTCGTCGCCGCAGATCGACGAGGCGGGGCGTGGCTTCAGCTTCCGTTTCGACGGTCCGCTCGACATGCGCATGGATCAAAGTAAGGGGCAGACCGCGGCGGAGTTCCTGGCTACCGCGTCCGAACAACAAATCAGGGAGGTCATAAAAGAATATGGTGAAGAACGGTTTGCTAAACAGATTGCAAGGGCGATTGTTGCGGCTCGCACAGGGGGGAGTGCCATCAACACTACCCGACAGCTTGCCCAGGTCGTGGCAGGCGCGGTCTATAAAACCGAGCCAGGTCAGGACCCGGCGACGCGCACCTTTCAAGCTTTACGGATTTTCGTCAATCAGGAGCTTGAGGAATTGTCGCTGACGCTTCCTCAATGTGCTGATGTGCTGGCGTCAGGCGGACGTCTGGCGGTGATCGCCTTCCATTCGCTGGAAGATCGCATCGTCAAGCGTTTCATCCGCGATCAGCAGGACAGGGATGATCTTCCGTCTCGCTTCCCCGTACGCGCCAGCGAATTGCCGCCGTCGCGCATGGTCGCGGTCGGCAAGGCGATTCGTCCATCGGAAGCGGAAGTATCGGCGAATCCCAGGTCGCGCAGCGCAGTGCTGCGCGTGGCAGAGCGCACGGCCGCGCCATGACCAGGCTTAACCTGATCCTGTTCGCAATATTGATGGCGAGTGCGCTGGGGACGGTCACGTCCCAGCACAAGGCGCGCAAGCTCTATGTTGAACTGCAGCAACAACAGGATCTGGCAAAACAGTACGACATCGAATGGGGTCAGTTGCAACTGGAGCAAAGCACCTGGGCCATGCATTCGCGTATCGAGCAGGTTGCGGTCAATCATCTGCATATGCAGGTGCCGGAACCTGCACGTATCCAGATCGTGGCGCCATGAACCGCGCGAATCATCTTCCGATCAAGTTCCCCTCCTGGCGTCGCCGGGTATTGCTGCTCATGGTACTGAGCGGCTTTGCGGTGCTGCTTGGGCGTTCGGTTTATCTGCAGGCGATGCATACCGATTTCCTGCAACAGAAAGGTGATGCTCGCTATAGCCGCGTAATGACGCTTTCTGCGCATCGCGGCATGATTACCGATCGCCATGGCGAACCGCTCGCAATTAGTACGCCGGTGGAATCCATCTGGGCCAGCCCGCCGGATGTTGAAGCCGATTCCGCACAGATAAAGAAACTGGCTGAACTGCTCGGCATCAAGCAGGCCGACCTGCGGAAAAAACTGGCAAGGGATCGCAGCTTCGTCTATCTCAAGCGGCGCATGCCGCCACCGGATGCTGCGCGGGTGATGCAATTGGCTATTCCCGGAATTTTCATGCAGCGCGAATACCGCCGCTATTATCCTGCTGCCGAAGTGACTGCTCACCTTGTTGGCTTTACCGGCATCGATGACAAAGGCCAGGAGGGCATGGAATTGGTCTTTCAGAAATGGCTCTCCGGCAAGCCGGGCAGCCGTCACGTACTGAAGGACAGGCGCGGCCATATTGTCGAAGATCTGGAGGCGGTGAAGGTGCCGCAGGATGGACATGATCTGGCGCTGTCAATCGATAGAAATATTCAATACCTGGCGTATCGCGAATTGGCTCGCGCCGTTGAGGAGCACAAGGCCAAGGCCGGCGCCATCGTGGTGCTGGACGCCAAATCCGGCGAAGTGCTGGCAATGGCCAACCAGCCGGTCTACAACCCGAACAACCCGGTCAAGATTGCAGGAAAATCCCGCAATCGGGCCATCGTCGACATTTTCGAGCCTGGTTCGACATTGAAGCCGTTTACCGCCGCCGCGGCGCTGGAAGCCGGCACGTTCAAGGCAGATACAAAAATAGAAACGGCTCCCGGTTTTATGAGAATCGGCCGTGCAACCATCCATGATGCCCACCCGCAAGGATTGATCACGGTATCGGAGGTCATTCAGAAGTCCTCTAACGTAGGTGCAGCCAAGATGGCGCTCAGCCTGCAACCGCAATACCTGTGGAGTACGTTCAATCAGATGGGCTTCGGCAGTCCGGTCAATATCGGTTTCCCCGGCGAAGCGACCGGCAGGCTGCGCCCATACAAGAGCTGGCGTCCGATCGAGCAGGCGACGATGTCATACGGGCATGGCATCAGCCTGAGCCTGATCCAGTTGGCGCGAGCCTATACGGTGTTTGCCAACGATGGCGAGATCAGGCCGGTTTCGCTGCTCAAGGTAAAAGAGCATCCCGTCGGCCAGCAGGTATTCTCCGCAAGTACTGCGCGCAGCGTACGCGACATGCTTGAAACCGTGGTCCAAGTAGGTGGGACAGCACCTTACGCACAAGTCATGGGTTATCGCGTGGCAGGCAAGACCGGGACGGCGCACAAACTCGACGTGGGCGGGTATGCCGCAGATCGCTATGTTTCGTCTTTTGTCGGAATGGCGCCGGCCTCCAATCCGCGCCTGATCATTGCGGTGATGATCGACGAGCCCAGCGGCGGCAAGTATTACGGGGGCACGGTCGCGGCGCCGGTGTTCAGTGCCGTCATGGCAGGGGCCTTGCGGCAACTGGCGGTACCCCAGGATGCCCCGAGCGACAACATCGTGATCCCGCCGGAAAACGCGCCAGAAGTGAAGGAGGTCGTATGACGAATTTCCTCTCCCAATTGGGTGTCAAGGCCAACCGGTTGACCACGGATAGCCGCAAGGCCGGGCCGGACAGCATATTTCTAGCCTATCCCGGTGAAAACGCGGACGGCCGTGATTACATCCCGCAAGCAGTAGCGCAGGGTGCGGCTGGCGTGCTGTGGGAGCGCGATGGCTTCGACTGGAATCCGCAATGGCCGCTTCCGAATCTGGCTGTTAAAAATCTGCGTACGCAGGCTGGCAACATCGCCAGCGAGTTCTACGGTCATCCTTCGCGCAAGCTGCATATGATCGGCATCACCGGCACCAACGGCAAAACATCGTGCAGCCACTGGCTGGCCGAAGCACTGTCGCGCCTCGGCCGTAAAACCGCTGCCATCGGCACGCTGGGTAACGGGTTTCCCGGTGCCTTGTCCGAAGCGATCAATACCACGCCGGATCCCATTCTGCTGCATGGCATGCTGGCCGAGTATGTGGGCAAAGGGGCAGTTTGTGCGGCGATGGAAGTTTCCTCGCACGGGCTGGCGCAAGGCCGCGTCAACGGCGTGCACTTCAATGTGGCTGTGCTGACCAATTTGTCGCGCGACCATCTGGATTATCACGGCGACATGGCGGCTTACGCCGATGCCAAGAAAAAACTGTTCTACTGGCCCGACCTCGACTGCATGGTGCTCAATACCGACGACGATTTCGGCGCGGAGCTCGCGGACGATGCCGAGGGACGCGATCTGCGTGTGCTGACCTACGGCCTGCAAACCGGCGACGTGCGCGGACAGAATCTGGAACTGCACGGAGATGGCCTGGCGATGGATGTGCTCACGCCTGCCGGCAATGCCCATCTGGAAGCCCGGCTGATGGGCCGTTTCAATGCCTACAACCTGCTGGCGGTGCTGGCGGCGCTGCTTGCCAGCGATGTGCCGTTGCAAGAAGCCGTATCCGTGTTGAAGGATGTGCAGCCGGTGGCCGGCCGCATGCAGACGCTGGGTGGTGGCGATAAGCCGCTGGTGGTGGTCGATTACGCGCACACGCCGGACGCACTGGAAAAAGTATTGGCCGCTCTGCGCGAGCAGGCTGCCGGCCGGCTGATCTGCGTGTTCGGTTGCGGCGGCAATCGCGACAAGGGCAAGCGTCCGCTGATGGGCGAAGCGGCTTCCAGGCTGGCAGACAAGGTGGTCGTCACTTCCGACAACCCGCGCCATGAAGACCCGGCGGCGATTATTGACGAAATTATCGCCGGCATGAGCGGCGACTATCACGTCGAAGCGGATCGCGCTGCCGCGATCGACCGCGCCATTAGCGATGCACAGCCGGGCGACATCGTACTGATCGCAGGCAAGGGGCACGAGGATTACCAGGACATCGGCGGCGTCAAACTGCCGTTCGACGACCGCGAAGTGGCGCGCCGCATGCTGGAGGCAAGAGCATGATGCTGCGACTTTCAGAAGCGGCCTTGGCGACCGGAGGGCGCATCGTGGGCGAAGGCGCGGCTTTCGATGCGGTCTCGACCGACAGCCGTGCAATTCAGGCGGGCGATCTGTTTGTCGCGCTGCGCGGCGAGCGCTTCGACGGCCACGATTTTGTCGCCGATTGCCTGCAGCGTGGCGCAGCGGCGGCGATGGTCGATATGCGCTGGCAAGCCGGCCAGGCAGAGCCGCTGCTGGTGGTTGAGGATACGCGCCTGGCGCTGGGAAGTCTGGCTTCTTACTGGCGCGGCAAATTTGCATTACCGATGGCTGCCGTAACCGGCAGCAACGGCAAGACCACCGTCAAGGAAATGCTGGCCTCCATCCTGCGCGCCAACAGCGCAGACGATGCGGTGCTGGCGACCCAGGGCAATCTCAACAACGACATCGGCCTGCCGATCACGCTGTTCAAGCTGCGCGCCGCGCATCGCTATGCCGTCATCGAAATGGGCATGAACCATCCGGGCGAAATTTCCTACCTGACCCGTCTTGCGAAGCCATCGGTCGCGTTGATCAACAACGCATTGCCGGCACATCTGGAAGGACTGGGCAGTGTGGAAGCCGTGGCGCATGCCAAAGGCGAGATTTTCGAAGGGCTGGCGGACGACGGTACGGCCATCATCAACATCGACGACCAGTTCGCACCCTTGTGGAAGCAGCTGGCGTTGCCGCGCAAGGTGCTGACTTTCGGTCTGGATCATGCAGCCGATGTGAGCGCCGACTATCGTCTCCATGCCGACAGCTGCGAAATCACTTTGAAAACACCGCAAGGCGCGGCGGCCTTGCGCCTACCTGTTCCCGGCGTGCATAACGTGCGCAACGCGCTGGCCGCGGCAGCGGCGGCCACGGCGATGGGCGTGCCATTGAGTGCGATCGTCAGTGGTTTGCAGCAATACGGCGGCGTAAAAGGCCGCTTGCAACGGAAAGCCGGAATTCACGGCAGCACCGTTATCGACGACACCTACAACGCCAATCCGGCTTCGATGCGTGCGGCTATCGACGTACTGGCGGCATGCCCCGGCAAGCGCGTGCTGGTGCTCGGCGACATGGGAGAACTGGGTGCAACGGCTGCAGAAATGCATCGCGAGATCGGCGCTTATGCCAAGAGCGTGCAACTCGATCGTCTACTGGTATTGGGCGAACTCAGCAAGGGAATGGCCGCCGGGTTCGGCGCCGGCGCGCAGCATTTCGATTCGCCTGAAGCACTGGGCGAAGCGCTGAATAAACAACTGACCGCAGATACGACCGTGCTGGTGAAAGGGTCGCGCTTCATGCGTATGGAGCGCGTGGTGGCCCTGTTGCTGGCAGAAACCAACGAAAAGGGGAGCAAGCATGCTGCTTGAACTGGCGCGCTGGCTAGCGCACGACATTCGCGGATTCAATGTCTTCAACTACATCACGTTGCGCGCGATGCTGGCGACACTGACCGCGCTGGGGATTTCCTTCCTGGTCGGCCCGACGATGATCCGCAAGCTGACCCAGTACAAGGTCGGCCAGGCGGTACGCGACGACGGACCGCAAACCCATTTGATCAAGGCCGGCACGCCGACCATGGGCGGCGCGCTGATCCTGGTGGCGATTGCGATTTCGACGCTGTTATGGGCCGATCTCACCAACCGCTACGTGTGGGTGGTGCTGATCGTCACCATGGGCTTCGGCATCGTCGGGTGGGTGGACGACTGGCGCAAGGTGGTGCATCGCAACCCCAAGGGCCTCTCCGCCAAGGAAAAGTATTTCTGGCAATCGCTGATAGGCTTCGGCGCTGCGTTCTACCTGTTCTACACCGCCAACTTGCCGGCGCAGACCACGCTGATTTTCCCGTTCTTCAAGCATCTGGTGCTGCCGCTTGGCGCAGTGAGTTTCATTGTGCTGACCTATTTCGTGATCGTCGGCAGCAGCAATGCAGTGAATTTGACCGATGGCCTGGACGGCCTCGCAATCATGCCGACGGTGCTGGTGAGTAGCGCGCTGGCCTTGTTCGCCTACATTGCCGGCCATCTGTATTTCTCCAAGTATCTGGGCATTCCTTATGTGCCGGGTGCCGGCGAATTGGCCGTTTTCTGTACGGCGATGGCGGGTGCCGGCTTGGGATTCCTGTGGTTTAACGCTTATCCGGCGGAGGTCTTCATGGGCGACGTAGGTGCGCTGGCGCTGGGCGCCGCGCTGGGCGTCGTGGCGGTGATCGTGCGGCAGGAAATCGTGCTGTTCATCATGGGCGGCGTGTTCGTCGTGGAAACGCTGTCGGTCGCGGCGCAGGTGACCTATTTCAAATACACCAAACAGAAATATGGGGTGGGCCGGCGCATCTTCCTGATGGCGCCGCTACACCACCACTATGAACAAAAAGGCTGGAAAGAGACGCAGGTGGTCGTGCGTTTCTGGATTATCACGATGATGCTGGTCTTGCTTGGACTGTCGACGCTGAAACTGAGATGAAACTGGAACTAACCGACAAACAGGTGCTGGTGCTCGGGCTGGGTGACACCGGCCTTTCGGCATTGCGCTGGCTGAAGCGCCAGGGTGCCCGCCTGTCCGTCGCCGATACACGCGCAACACCGCCAGGGATAGATGCCGTGCGTGCGGAATTCCCCGGCATCCCCGTGCATCTCGGCCCTTTCAAGCCGGCAGCTTTCGCGGACGTGGCGGTTATTGTCGCAAGCCCGGGCGTGCCTTTGGCCGAAGCGGAAGTACAAGCCGCTATCGCTCGTGGTATCCCGGTTGTCGGTGACGTCGAGTTGTTCGCGCAAGCCATCGCAGGCAGTAAAGCCAAGGTGATTGCTATTACCGGTTCCAACGGGAAAAGCACGGTGACGAGTCTGGCTGGCCATCTGTGCGCAAGTGCCGGCTTGGATACGGTCATCGCCGGGAATATCGGGCTGCCGGTGCTGGATGCCTTGACCGAGCGCGAAATGACAGGAGAAATGCCGAAAGTGTGGGTGCTGGAACTGTCGAGCTTCCAACTGGAAACGACAAGCAGCCTGCGCGCGGACGCTGCGACCGTGCTCAACATCTCTGCGGATCATATGGATCGGTATGCCGGGCTTGGCGAATATGCCGCTGCCAAGCAGGCTATATTTCAAGGCTGCAAGGTGCAGGTGCTGAACCGCGACGACGCAATGACCATGGCGATGCGCCATGGAAACTCGGGTGTGCAGACCTTCGGCTTGCAGCCGGGTACGACGGCTTCCGAGTGGGGCCTGTTGGAGCGTGACGGTCGCCGCTGGCTGGCGAAGGGTCACGAGCGTTTATTCGCTGTCGACGAGCTTCCGATTGCCGGACTCCACAATGCCGCCAACGCCTTGGCAGCGCTGGCCTTGTGCCGCGCGATCGGGCTTCAGTACGAGCCCATGCTGGCCGCATTGAAAACCTTCAAGGGTCTCGCGCATCGCGTCGAATTCGTCGCCGAAATCAACGGCCGCAAGTTTTATGACGATTCCAAGGGCACCAACGTGGGTGCGACGGCCGCAGCCTTGAAGGGCTTTGCGGAACCTGTCGTGCTGATCGCCGGCGGCGACGGCAAGGGGCAGGATTTCACGCCATTGCGTGATGCCGTTGCGAAAACCCGCGCTGTGGTGCAAATCGGGCGCGATGGTCCGCAAATCGAAAAAGCCATCGCCGGTGCATGCCATGTGCAGCGCGCCGAAAGCATGGAAGAGGCCGTCCAGCAGGCCTACGCCCTGTCGGAGCCGGGCGATGTGGTGCTGCTGTCACCGGCCTGCGCCAGTTGGGACATGTTCCGTAACTACGCACACCGGGCCGAAGTGTTCATCAACGCGGTGAAGGAGCTGCAGTAATGTACATGCTCAGCAACCGCGACAAGATCACCGCGCCGACATACGACCAGGGATTGTTGTGGGTCACCCTGCTGTTGCTCGGCTTTGGGCTGGTGATGGTTTACTCCGCATCGATCACGTTAGCGGAGGCCGACAAGGCGACAGGACACCAGTCCACCTATTACGCGGTGCGTCATGCGATTTATGTGTCGATTGCGCTACTAACAGCTTTTGTCACGTTCCAGATTCCGACGCGTTTCTGGCAGAAGGTGGCGCCATATCTGTTCCTGGCGGGGCTGGTACTGCTGATCATGGTGCTGATTCCCGGCGTCGGACGCCAGGTGAACGGCAGCCAGCGCTGGATTCCTCTCGGTTTTGCCACATTGCAGCCATCGGAATTGATGAAACTGTTCGCCACGATTTATGTGGCCGACTACACCGTGCGCAAGGCGGCCTTCATGGACAGCTTTACCAAGAGCTTCCTGCCAATGCTGGCGGTGATGCTGGTGGTTGGCTTCCTGCTGCTGCGCGAGCCGGACTTCGGCGCGTTCGCGGTGATCGCGGCGATCACGATTTCCGTGCTGTGGCTGGGCGGCATCAACGGCCGAATCTTCGCCGGCTTGGTCGTGCTGCTGGTGATCGGTGTCGTGATGCTGATCATGAGCTCGCCTTACCGCCTGCAGCGCATCGTCGGTTTCATGGATCCATGGGCCGACCCGTTCGGCAAGGGGTACCAGTTGTCGCATGCACTGATTGCGTTCGGTCGCGGCGAGTGGTTCGGTGTGGGCCTGGGTGCCAGTGTGGAAAAACTGCTTTACCTGCCGGAAGCGCATACCGACTTCCTGCTGGCGGTAGTCGCCGAGGAACTGGGATTCGTCGGCGTGGCCGCCGTCGGGTTGCTGTTCGCGTGGATTGTCATGCGCGCCTTCGCCATCGGCAAGGAGGCCGTCGCTTACGAACGGCATTTCTCGGCCCTGCTGGCGCAGGGCATTGGTATCTGGATCGGCGTGCAGGCCATCATCAACATGGGCGTCAACATGGGGTTGTTGCCGACCAAGGGGCTCACCCTGCCGCTGCTGTCGTTCGGCGGCAGCGCGATTGTTGCCAATTGCATTGCGTTGGCGGTCCTGCTGCGAGTCGATTGGGAAAACAGGCGTTTGGCGAAAGGGGTGCCCGCATGAGCACCTTGATGGTCATGGCAGGAGGGACCGGCGGCCACGTCTATCCGGCGATGGCGGTGGCGGATCACCTCAAGGCCGAGGGCTGGAAGATCGTCTGGCTGGCGACCGAGGGCGGCATGGAAAATCGATTGATTGCCGGCAAGGGCTACGACGTATCGGTTATTCGCATGCGCGGGGTACGCGGCAAGGGTCTGCTGCGCAAGCTGGCCGCGCCGCTGCAAGTGTTGTTTGCCTGCATGCAAAGCTTCAAGGCGCTGCGTGAATATCGCCCCAATGTCGTGCTCGGCATGGGCGGCTTCGCGGCATTCCCTGGTGGGCTTACCGCCTGGCTGCTGCGCCGGCCGCTGGTCATTCATGAACAGAATTCGATTGCTGGGCTGACCAACCGCGTGCTGTCGCATTTTGCGCGCAAGGTGCTGGCAGCCTTTCCGTCCGCATTCGGCGACAAGGCCGAACTGGTGGGCAATCCGGTGCGCGCCGATATCGCCGCATTGCCGACGCCGGAACAACGTCTCGGTGGACGGATAGGCCCGCTCCGCTTACTGGTCGTCGGCGGCAGTCTGGGCGCCCAGGCGCTCAATGAAATGGTGCCGCAGGCGTTGGCGATGCTGCCTGAGGACGCACGTCCCGAAGTGATGCATCAGGCGGGCGAAAAGCACATCGACATCCTGCGTGAAAACTATCGCCAAGCGAGCGTGGAATCCGAGGCGCGCGCATTCATCGAGGATATGGCGGCGACGTATGCATGGGCCGATGTGGTGATCTGCCGGGCCGGTGCACTGACCATCGCCGAACTCTCGGCGGCGGGCATTGCCAGCGTGCTGGTGCCGTTCCCGCATGCGGTGGATGACCACCAGACTTGGAACGCGCATTACCTCTCGGACAACGGCGCGGCCGTGCTGCTGCCGCAGACGGACATGACGCCGGAAAAACTGGCGCAATTGATTGCAGGATTCGACCGCGAATCGCTGTTCGCGATGGCGCAGCGGGCGCGGGCACTGGGCAAGCCGCAAGCGACGGCGACGGTGGCGGCGATCTGCAAGGAGCAGGCAAGATGAAACATAAAGTAAAGAACATCCATTTCGTTGGCATCGGCGGTTCGGGCATGAGCGGCATTGCCGAAGTGCTGATCAACCTTGGGTTCAGCGTGAGCGGTTCAGACCTGGCCGACAATCTGGTAACACGCCGCTTGGCGGCATTGGGTGCCGGTGTGCGGCGAGGCCATGCGACAGAAAACCTGGGCAATGCGGACGTCGTTGTGGTGTCGACCGCGGTGGATGAACGCAATCCGGAAATTCTCGCCGCGCGTGAGCGCAAGATTCCCATCATTCCGCGCGCCTTGATGCTGGCCGAGCTGATGCGCTTCCGTCAGGGTATCGCCGTTGCCGGTACGCACGGCAAGACCACCACGACCAGCCTGATCGCCAGCATTCTTGCCGAAGCCGGCATGGATCCGACCTTCGTCATCGGCGGGCGGCTGGAAGCGGCAGGCACCAATGCACGTCTGGGGCAGGGGGAATACATCGTCGCCGAAGCGGACGAATCCGACGCCTCCTTCCTGCACCTGACGCCCGTGATTTCCGTGGTCACCAACATCGACCATGACCACATGGACACCTACGAGCACGACTTCGAAAAGCTCAAAGGCGCGTTCGTCGAGTTTCTGCAATGTCTGCCGTTCTGGGGCATGGCCGTGGTGTGCATCGATGATCCGAACGTACGTTCAATTTTGCCGCGCATCAGCAAGCCGGTGACGCCGTACGGCTTCAGCGAGGACGCGCTGGTGCGCGCGATCAATGTGCGCGCCGAAGCGGGCCAGATGCACTTTACCGTGCGTCGGATCAATGGGCGTATTACCGAGTTCGACGTAACGCTCAACCTGCCCGGCATGCATTACGTGCTGAACGCGCTGGCGGCGATTGCTGTGGCGAGTGAGCTGAATGTTCCCGACGAAGCCATCATCAAGGCACTAGGAGAGTTCAAGGGCGTCGGACGTCGTTTCGAACGTTACGGCGAAGTGCCAGCCAAGGGCGGCGGCAAATTCACGCTGATCGACGATTACGGCCACCATCCAGTGGAAATGCAGGCAGTCATCAACGCCGCGCGCGGTGCTTTTCCCAATCGTCGGCTGGTGCTGGCGTTCCAGCCGCACCGCTATACGCGTACCAGGGATTGTTTCGAGGATTTTGTAAAAGTGCTGTCCACCGCCGATGCGGTGCTGCTGACCGAGGTTTATCCGGCCGGTGAAGCGCCTATTGTCGCAGCCGACGGTCGCAGCCTGGTACGTGCGGTGCGCGTCGCTGGCAAGGTGGAGCCGGTCTTCGTGGAAACGCCGGCGGAGCTGCCGCAGGCCATCCTCGATGTCGCGCAGGACGGCGACGTGGTGATCGTCATGGGTGCAGGCTCCATCGGACACGTGGCGGCTAAAACCAAGGAGGCGGCGCAGTGACCAAAGCCGGCAAATTGCTGCTGAACGAATCGATGCGCCGCTATACCAGCTGGCGCGTCGGCGGCAATGCCGATCGGCTGTACATGCCGGGCGGACTGGAAGATTTGCAGGCGTTCCTGAAAGGGTTGCCGCACGGCGAGCCGGTGCATTTCGTGGGACTCGGCAGCAACCTGCTGGTACGCGACGGCGGCGTGCGCGGCACGGTGGTGCTGATGCACGACGCGCTGACCGAAATGCGCTTCGAAGGAACTTCGGTCTATGCCGAAGCCGGCGTGACCTGCGCCAAGATGGCCAAATTCGCTGCGCGCGAGCATCTGCACGGCGCCGAGTTTCTGGCCGGCGTGCCGGGAACAATCGGCGGTGCGTTGGCGATGAACGCCGGCTGCCACGGCGGTGAAACCTGGGACATCGTGAATCGCGCGATCACCATCGACCGCCACGGCCATGTGCACGAACGCAGCCAGGTGGATGTGGAGGTGGGTTATCGCCACGTGAGTTTGCCGGGCGAGGAATGGTTTATCGCTGCGTGGTTCCAGCTGCATGCGGGCGAGGCCAGCATCGCCGAGGAAAAGATCAAGGCGTTGCTGGCGAAGCGGTTGGCGACGCAACCGTTGAACCTGCCGAACGCCGGCTCGACCTTCCGCAACCCGGAGGGCGACTATGCGGCGCGACTGATCGAAGCCTGCGGCTTGAAAGGTTTCAGTATCGGCGGCGCACAAGTGTCGGAGAAGCACGCGAATTTCATCGTCAACCTGGGTGAAGCCACGGCTGACGATATCGAAAAACTGATTGCCCACATGCACGACATGGTGCTGCGCGAACATGGGGTCGATCTGCAACGTGAAGTAAAGATTATTGGAGACAAGCAGTGAGCAAGGGTTTCGGAAAAGTGGCGGTGCTGCTGGGCGGGCGTTCTGCCGAACGCGAGGTATCGCTCAACAGCGGCAACGCGGTATTGGCAGCGCTGAAGCGCGGCGGAGTGGATGCGCACGCGTTCGATCCGGCAGAAAAGCCGTTGCACGACCTGGAAGGGTTTGATCGTGTGTTCATCGCGCTGCATGGCCGCTATGGCGAAGACGGCACGATACAGGGTGCGCTGGAGCTGTTCGGCATCCCCTACACCGGCAGCGGCGTGATGGCAGCAGCGGTGGGCATGGATAAATGGCGCACCAAGCTGCTATGGCAGGCGGCGGGTATCCCGACGCCGGAATTCGAAATGTTGAACGCCGACAGCGATTTCGACGCCGTGGAAGCGCGTCTTGGCTTGCCGATGTTCGTCAAGCCTGCCAACGAGGGTTCCAGCATCGGCATCAGCAAAGTGAAGGCCAAGGGCGGCCTGCGCGCCGCGTATGCAGAGGCCGCCAAATACGACCCGCTGGTGATCGCGGAAAAATTCGTCGGCGGCGGCGAATATACGGTGGGCATTCTGGGCGATCAGGCGCTGCCCATCATCCAGATCGTGCCCGCCAACGAGTTCTACGACTACGAAGCGAAATACATTCGCGACGATACGCGCTACTTGTGCCCGTGCGGCTTGCCGGATGCACAGGAAGCCGCAATTCGCGCGCAGGCATTGCAGGCCTTTCGCGTGCTGGGTGGCAGCGGCTGGGGTCGTGTGGACTTCCTGATGGACGAAGCGGGCAAGCACTATTTCCTGGAAGCCAATATGTCGCCGGGCATGACCGACCACAGCCTAGTGCCGATGGGCGCGCGGGCGGCGGGGATATCGTTCGACGAGCTGGTGTTGAAGGTATTGGAGATGGCCCATGTGGGATAGGCCCAAAGCGATGCTTTGGTTTGCCAACTTCCTGTATGCGCTGGCGGCGGTACTGCTGCTGTATTCGGTGCTGTTCGTGGTGGTCCACCTGCCGATCTTTCCTTTGAAGGAGGTGAAGGTGGAAGGCGCGCTGACGCATGTCACGCGCGACCAGATCAAGCTGATCGTGGATCGGCACCTGCGCGGCAACTTTTTTACGCTGGATCTGATCCAGGCGCGCAACGCCTTCCAGAAGCTGCCGTGGGTGCGCAATGTCAGCGTGCGCCGGCGCTGGCCGGACAAGCTGGAGGTGACGGTGGAAGAGCATCGCGAGCTGGCGCGCTGGGGGAATATCGCCTTGGTCAACAGCTACGGCGAGTTGTTTCATGCCGCGTCGGACAGCGAGTTGCCGGTGTTTTACGGGCCGGGCAACGGCGTGCGCGAGGTGGCGGAGCGCTACGGCAGTTTCAGCGCGCAGCTCGCCCCGGCCGGGATGAAGATCATGCAGCTTGCGCTGTCGCCGCGCCGCGCGTGGGAAATCGGCACCGACAGCGGCATGGTCATCGAAGTGGGGCGCGAACAGATGGAGGCGCGCCTGAAGAAATTTGCCGGCGTTTACGCCAAAACGCTGGGCAGCCTGAATGTAAAAGTGGCATATGCCGACCTGCGCTATCCCAACGGATTCGCAGTACGCAAGCCGGCCAAAAGCGCCAAACCGGCAGCACCGGCAACGAATAAAACGGGAGCGGCGTAATCGCCGCCGGGACGGAGAAAGCATGAGCAGGATCAAGGAACAGAAAAATCTGATTGTCGGCCTCGACATCGGCACCTCGAAGATCGTCGCGATCGTCGCCGAGTTGCAGCCGGACGGAAACCTCAAGGTGATCGGCCTCGGGCAGCACCCTTCGCGCGGCCTGAAAAAAGGCGTCGTGATCAACATCGACTCGACGGTACAGGCGATCCAGCGCGCGCTGGAAGAGGCCGAATTGATGGCCGACTGCAAGATTACCAGCGTGTTTACCGGTATCGCCGGCAGCCATATCAAGAGCCTCAACTCGCACGGCATGGTGAAGATCAAGGACGCCGAAGTGGCGCAGGCCGACGTGGACCGCGTGATCGAAACCGCGCGTGCGATTGCACTGCCGTCGGACCAGCAAATCCTGCACATCCTGACGCAGGAATTCATCATCGACGGCCAGGAGGACGTGCGCGAGCCGATCGGCATGAGCGGCATGAAGCTGGAAGTCAAGGTGCACATCGTCACCGGCGCGGTTTCCGCCGCGCAGAACATCGTCAAGTGCGTAAAGCGCTGCGGCCTGGAAGTGACCGACCTGGTGCTGCAACCGCTGGCTTCCAGCGTTTCCGCACTGACCGAAGACGAAAAGGAGCTGGGCGTGTGCCTGGTCGATATCGGCGGCGGCACGACGGACATTGCGGTGTTCAAGCAGGGCGCGATTCGCCATACCGCGGTGGTGCCGATTGCCGGCGACCAGATGACGAACGACGTCGCGGTCGCTTTCCGCACACCGACGCAGTCGGCCGAGGACATCAAGGTCAAGCACGGCTGTGCGTTGCGCCAGCTGGCCGACCCCAAGGAAATCGTCGAAGTGCCGGGCGTGGACGGTCGCGATCCGCGCCAGCTCTCGGTGCAGACGCTGGCCGAAGTGATCGAGCCGCGCGTGGTCGAGTTGTATGAATTCGTGCTGGGCGAACTGCGCCGCAGCGGCATGGAAGAAATGATCGCCTCCGGCATCGTCATCACCGGCGGCAGCAGCATGATGAAGGGCATGGTGGAGCTGGGCGAGGAAATCTTCCACATGCCGGTACGACTCGGTTTGCCGCGCTATGTCGGCGGACTTTCGGAAGTCGTCGGGAATCCGCGCTACGCTACCGGCGTGGGGCTGGTGTTGATGGGCAAGCAGCAAATCGAACGCCACATCCAGGGGCAACTGGAATCGAATTCGTTCGAACGTATTTGGGAAAAGATGAAGAGTTGGTTCCAGGGCAATTTCTAGCCTGGAAAAGCAGAGTTACGGCAGCAGATTTAATCAGTTACGGCAGACAAAGGAGGAAGTGAAGATGTTTGAAATCATGGATAGAGACTCGCAGGAAGCAGTCATCAAGGTGATCGGTGTGGGCGGTTGCGGCGGCAACGCAATTGAGCACATGATCGACAACAACGTGAACGGCGTCGAGTTCATCGTCGCCAACACCGATATGCAGGTGCTGAAGAAGAGCCGCGCCAAAATCCAGTTGCAACTGGGTGCGGAACTGACGCGCGGCCTGGGTGCGGGCGGCCGTCCGGAAATGGGTCGCGAAGCGGCTCTGGAAGACCGTGAACGTATCGCCGAGATCATCGACGGCGCGGACATGCTGTTCATCACCGCGGGCATGGGCGGCGGCACCGGCACAGGTGCGGCTCCGGTTGTCGCAGAAGTAGCGCGTGAACTGGGCATTCTGACGGTGGCCGTGGTCACCAAGCCTTTCGCATTCGAAAACAAGCGCATGAAGCTGGCGGACGAAGGCGTGGCGGAACTCACCAAGTACGTCGATTCGCTGCTGGTGGTACCCAACGAGAAGCTGATCCAGGTTCTCGGCGGCAAGATCACCGTCAAGGAAGCCTACCGTGCGGCTAATGGCGTGTTGCATAACGCTGTCAGCGGCATCGCCGAAGTCATCAACGGTGAAGGCATGGTGAACGTGGACTTCGCCGACGTGCGTACCGTGATGTCCGAAAACGGCATGGCGATGATGGGCTCCGCGATTGCGTCCGGCGAAAATCGTGCGCGCATCGCCGCGGAACAGGCCGTCAACAGCCCGTTCCTGGAAAACGTCAACCTGGAAGGCGCACGCGGCGTTCTGGTAAATATCACCTCCAGCGCCGACAGTTTCACCATGGACGAATTCTACGAGGTGATGAACACGATCAAGTCGTTTACCGCGGAAGACGCTTCGGTGTTCTTCGGCAACGTGTTCGACGAATCGCTGGGCAACGACCTGCGCATTACGCTGGTGGCGACCGGTCTGGCCGGCGGTGCAGCACGCCGTGCGCAAAAGCCGGAAATGCGCATGGTGGCACCGCTGATGAACGGTACCAACAACCAGCCGATGTTCGTGGGAGGTTCTATCGAAGACGACGCACCGGCCGCATTCCGCCCGAATGCACGCCGCGCACAGGTGGAAGCGATGAAGAATACTGGCATGGACGAGTTCGACATTCCGGCATTTTTGCGCAAGCAAGCGGATTGATTCGTCGCAGCAACTGTCATACCGCTGTAATAAGGCGAAGCTGATTTCGCCTGGGCGCTTGTGAAGCGAAAGAGGCGCGATTCGTGCTATCATTGCAGGTTGTTGGTTATTAAGGATTATCTGGTGTTAAAGCAGCGCACGTTAAAACATGTGATCCACGCCACCGGCGTAGGTCTGCATACTGGCGACAAGGTGAAAATCACCTTGCGACCTGCTGCGCCCGATACCGGCATCGTTTTTCGCCGGGTCGACCTCGATAGTCCTATAGAAATCAAAGCCCTGCCGCAACACGTCAAGGACACCCGGCTCTCCTCCACGCTGGATGTCGATGGCGTACGCGTCGCCACGGTCGAGCATCTGATGTCTGCCCTTGCCGGCCTGGGCATCGATAACGCATACATCGACCTCACCGCTTCCGAAGTGCCTATACTCGACGGCAGCGCCGGCCCGTTCGTTTACCTGATCCAATCCGCCGGGATCGTCGAACAGCCGGTGCCCAAGCAGTTCATCCGTATCAAGAAAACAATCGAAGTCCGCGATGGCGATAAATGGGTGCGTTTTGAACCCTACCACGGCTTCAAGATCGATTTCGCCATCGATTTCGATCATCCGGTGATCGAGCACACCGGCAAATCCGTCACCATCGATTTCGCCGACAACTCCTACGTACGCGAGATCAGCCGTGCGCGCACGTTTGGCTTCATGCATGAGGTCGAAGCGCTGCGCAACATGGGTCTGGCCCGCGGCGGCAGTCTGGATAATGCCGTGGTCCTGGACGAATACCGTATCCTCAACAGCGAAGGCCTGCGTTACGAAGACGAGTTCGTAAAGCACAAGGTGCTGGATGCCATCGGCGATCTCTACATCCTCGGCCATCCGCTGATCGGCGCTTTCTACGCCTACAAATCCGGCCACGCGCTCAACAACAAACTGCTGCGCGCCTTGCTGGCAGATGCCGAAGCGTGGGAATACGCCACCTTCGAGCAAGTGGAAGAAGCGCCCAGCGTGTTTCTTCCGTTGCAAACCCAGTTGGTATGAGATAGCGGAGGCAAGCCGTGCTTGTACTCCGCTTCCTTCTTTTTTTCGGCCTCATCGCCGTCGCTGTTTCCTTCGGTGTCTTCCTCTTCACGCGCGACAAGCGCTATCTGCGTTTCACCTGGCAAATCGCCAAACTGGTGGGGTTGCTCCTGCTGGCCGTGGCTACCGTACTCGCCGTGGGGCGCATCCTGCTCTATTAGCATTGATGCTTGGGTAGGTCGGGCCTCGCCCCGACGGGCGAATTACTTTCCTTTGCTTGCCCAAAGGAAAGTAATCAAAGGAAAAGGCACCCCACACCACGCCCCTGCGGGGTCCCTTGCGCTGCTCGACAAGGCGGGCGGCTGCGCAACTCGCCCTAACAGCCCGCACAAGTGCGGCCTGTCGCGGAGCTCAAACAGTGCTCGCCGAAGATTCCCGCCTTGCCTGCGCTGCTCAGCGTGGCGTCAGGGGAAAGTAAAACCATCGGAAGTTACCTTTCCGTCTTCGGTGAGAAAAATCAAGTTTTCAGAATTAAAAGTCTGGGATGGTGACACTTGGACAAAATCCCTTGCTGACGCGCTGAGCAGCGGAGTCGGGCCGGGAGCAGTCGGTGGCCGTCTGTTTGAGCGCAGCGAGTTCAGGCCGCTGCCCGGCCCGATGAGCAGCACAAGGAACCCCCAAAGGGGGCGATTCACTTTGCCATTTGAAACTTTCGGACTGAGAATTGGAAAAGTGGATTTGAGAAGGCTAACGTCAAATAGCATCCTATTTGATGGTTTATAACCCGTCAAAAAGAATTTATTGGTGAAATATCTCCGCTGATTCCGTCATGCGGTGCGGACAGGAAACCCCCGCCGCGCATAACGCAACACGGCGCTTCCCGCAACCCAAATCCCCCGTTCACCCACCCCTTTCCCTGTGCTATTCTTGCCACTTGATAGCAGTTGGCAGGTTCAATAAATGCAGCGCGCATGGTGGTTTATCGGGGTCGCTTTACTGGTCGGCAGCCCGGCCTGGGCTGACAGTCCGCAGGACGAGTTTGTCGCCGCGCGCGATGCCTATAACGAGCGCGACGAAATGGCGCTCGCCGAGTACTCTTCCCGTCTTCACGCCCAGAATTACCTGCTTGCCCCGTACGTCGATTACTGGCATCTCCTGCTTCATCTCGACCAGGCATCCACAAAAGAAGTGCGCGATTTTCTCGATCGCTACGAGGAATTCCCGTTTGCCGTGCGCGTGCGCATCGAGTGGCTGAGGCGGCTGGGTAAGCGCCAGGAATGGCCGACGTTCTTCGAGGAGCTGCCGCGCATGACGGTCGAGGATACCGCCGTCAGCTGCTATGCCCATAGCGGCAAGGCGGCGCAGGGTGACGAGCGTGCGTTGACGGAGGCGCGTCCGCTGTGGTTTTCGGCCGATTTCCAGCCGGATAACTGCAATCTCTTATTCGATAACATGATTAAGTTCGGCACGCTGACGACGGACGACATATGGGAGCGCGTCCGCCTTGCGCTCGGCGAAGGCAAGGTTTCCGTCGCCAAGGCTGTTGCGCAGCGTCTGCCGCAATTCGATGCCGCCACTCTCAAGTATTTCGATAATGCGTATGAAAATCCGCAGCGCGTGCTGGAGAAGAAGAGCTACACCACCAAATCGCGTCTTGGGCGCGAGCTGAATCTTTACGCGATCGAGCGCATCTCGCGCAGCCAGCCAGAGTTTGCGCTGAAAATATGGCAGGAACTCAAGCCCGCATATAGCCAGAAGGACCAGCATTACTTGTGGGGCCGCATGGCGCTGCACGCGGCGCGGCGGCACGATCCGCTCACGCTCGACTGGTACGGCTACGCCGAGGGAACGCCGCTTAGCAGCGACCAGGTTGCATGGAAGGCGCGTGCCGCCTTGCGCGTCAAGCAATGGGAAACGGTACAGGAATCCATCGAGGCAATGCCCAAGGAGATGCGCGAGGAGCCGGCCTGGCAATACTGGTACGGGCGCGCGCTGAAGGAGAAGGGGCTGATCGTCCAATCCAACAAGACCTGGTTGCCGCTGTCGCGCGAACGCACCTATTACGGTTTGCTGGCGGAGGAAGAGTTGGGCGAGATCATCGGCGCGCCGCCCGAATCCTACAAGGCGACCAAGGAAGATATCCGCGCGGCGCAAAGCATTCCGGGAATCCAGCGTGCACTTGAGCTGCAGCGCCTGGACATGCGCTGGGAATCGCGTAGCGAATGGGCGCACGTGGTGAAGGGCCTGAACGACAAGCAGTTGATCGCAGCCGCCGAAGTGGCCTTCCGCGAAGAGTGGTACGACATTGCGATAAATACTGCCGAGAAAACCCGGCTGACGCACGATTTCGCGATGCGTTATCCGACGCCTTATCGCGAGGTCATGCAGAACTACGTGCGTGAAAACGGCCTGGACGAAGCCTGGGTTTATGGCCTGATCCGCCAGGAAAGCCGCTTCATCAGTTATGCCCGCTCCGGCGTCGGCGCCCGGGGGCTGATGCAGGTGATGCCGGCCACCGCCCAGTGGATTGCCAAGCGCATGGGCATGGATGGCTACAACCATGGCATGATCAACGAGCTCGATACCAATATACAATTCGGTACGCATTATCTGCGTTATGCATTGGACAAGATGGGCGGGCAGACGCTGATGGCGACGGCTGCCTATAACGCCGGTCCGTCGCGCGCGGTGCGATGGGCCTCGGCGGAACCGATGGAGGGCGCGATCTACGCGGAAACGATTCCGTTCGGCGAGACGCGCAATTACGTACAAAAAGTGATGAGCAATGCGTATTTTTACGCGCACCGGCTGGGCAGCCAGGTACAGACCGTAAAGCAGCGTCTGGGCCTGATTGCCGGCAACGGAGCCGTGACGACAGCGGCGGTACCGGAAGCGCAGCAAGCGGAGGAGTGATGGGGTGTTCATGAAAATAAGGAAAGTTTGCGTGCTGGGCGGATCGGGTTTTGTCGGCAGCCATATCGTTCACCGACTGAGCTCGGCCGGTTATCAGGTCAAGGTGCTGACCCGCCGGCGTGAAAGCGCGAAGCACCTGATCCTGCTGCCCAATGTGCAGGTCGAGGAGTGCGACGTGTTTTTCGAGGCGGCGCTGCAACGGGCGGTCAGCGGCTGCGATGCGGTGATCAACCTGATCGGCATCCTGCACGAATCCCGCCGCGCGACCTTCGACAAGGTGCATGTGGAACTCCCGCGGCGCGTAGCGGCTGCCTGCCAGGCTGCCGGGGTCAAGCGCCTCTTGCAGATGAGCGCACTGAATGCCTCTGAAAATGCGCCCAGCGCTTACTTGCGCTCTCGCGCCGGAGGCGAGGCGGCGGTTCTGAAAGCCGCGGGCGAGACGCTGGAGGTGACGCTATTCCGCCCTTCGGTAATCTTCGGGCGTGGCGACAGTTTCCTCAACCTGTTCGCGACGCTGGCGCGCTGGATGCCGGTGATGGTGTTGGCCCGTCCAGAAGCCCGCTTCCAGCCGGTTTTCGTCGAGGATGTCGCCCAGGTTTTTGTCGGCAGCCTGGAAAACACGGCTACTTTCAGCCAGGCCTATGCGCTGTGCGGCCCCAAGGTCTATACGCTGCGGCAGCTGGTGCAATACGTGGTTGCTACCCTCGGCTTGAAGCGCGTCATCATCGGCCTCAATGATCGCCTTTCGTATTTGCAAGCTTGGGCGATGGAGTTGTTGCCGGTCAAACTGATGACCCGCGATAACTATTACTCGATGAAAGTCGATAGTGTCTGCGATTGCGCGTTTCCGGAGGTGTTTGGCATCCAGCCGATGGCGCTGGAGGCGGTCGTGCCCGAGTATCTCGCGGACGATACGCCGCGCCATGCCTATTTGCGTTTCCGCAGCAAAGCAGGAAGAGGGCAGTAGGCGCGATGCAGGTGTACTGCGTCGGCGGTGCGGTGCGCGACGAGCTGCTCGGTCGCGTCGTGCAGGATCACGATTACGTCGTCGTCGGCGCCACGCCAGAGCAAATGACGGCCTTGGGCTATCGGCCCGTCGGCAAGGATTTTCCGGTTTTTCTGCATCCCAAAACTCAGGAAGAGTATGCGCTCGCTCGCACGGAGCGCAAGACAGCCAAAGGCTACAAGGGTTTTCAGGTGTACGCTGCGCCGGAAGTGACGCTGGAGCAGGATCTTGCCCGGCGCGATCTCACCATCAACGCGATTGCCCGCGATACCGAGGGTAAGCTGATCGACCCGTATCGCGGGGTCGACGATCTCAAGGCGGGCGTATTGCGGCATGTCGGCCCGGCCTTTGTCGAAGACCCGGTACGCATTCTGCGGCTCGCGCGTTTTGCCGCGCGTTTTGCGGATTTCACCGTCGCCGAGGAAACCCAGGCCTTGATGCGCGAAATGGTGGAAAACGGCGAGGTCGATGCGCTGGTTCCCGAGCGCGTCTGGCAAGAGTTGGCGACGGGACTGATGGAAGTCAGGCCATCGCGCATGTTCGAGGTGTTGCGCCAGTGTGGCGCGCTGAAAAAAATCCTGCCGGAGGTGGAAAGGCTTTTCGGCGTACCGCAGCCGCCGCAGCACCACCCCGAAGTGGATACGGGTGTGCATGTGATGCTGGTGGTGGACTACGCCGCGGCGCAGAATTTTGACTTGCCGGTGCGTTTTGCCGCGCTGATGCACGATCTGGGAAAAGGCACGACGCCCGTCGAGATGCTGCCGCGGCATATTGGTCACGAGCAGCGCGGTGTCGGACTGGTCAAGGAGGTCTGCAAGCGGCTGCGGGTGCCCAACGATTGCCGCGATGTTGCGGTGATTACCGCCAACTTTCACGGCAAGGCTTATCGCGCGTTGGAGATGCGGCCGGACACGGTGGTGCAGTTGCTGCACGATACCGATGCCCTGCGCCAACCACAGCGCTTCGAAGCGTTTCTGCAGGCGTGTGAGAGCGATGTGCGCGGCCGCCCCGGTTTCGAGGCCCGGGCTTTCCCCGAAGCCCGCTATTTGCGGCGTGCCCTGGCGGCGGCCCAGGCGGTCGATGCCGGAGCGATTGCCATGCAGCTCGATCAGCCGGAAAAAATCCGCGATGCCGTTTTCAGGGCGCGCGTAGATGCCGTCGCGCAGTTGCCCGCAACTTCATAGCAGGCTCCAGCCCATCTTGAGGCCCAGCAAGAAAAGCAGGATGGCAAGGCATTTCTTTAAAGTATGTACCGGGAGCCGTTGCGCCAGCTTTACCCCGAGCGGGGCACCGAAGATGCCGGCGAAGGCAATGCCTATCGTTGCCGGCAAATATACGTAGCCCAGACTGGGCGCTGGCAAGCCCTTGATTCCCGTCCCTGAAACGATATAACCCAGTGTGCCGACCACGGATAGCGGAAGTCCGATAGCTGCGGCAGTACCGATGGCGGCGCGCAAGTCGCGCGTAGCGTAGATCAGGAAAGGCACGGAGACGGTGCCGCCGCCGATACCGAGCAGGCTGGAGAACGCTCCCACTGTGCCGCCGAACGCATAAAGGCCAGGCTTCCATGTGAACTCCCGGTGCTTGTGCGGCAGCCGGCCCAGGAACAAATGCAGCGCAATCGCGCATTCGAAAATCGCAAACAGCAGTTGCAGTCCGTCGTTGTGGATGCGCGATGCCAGCCAGGTGGCGAAGATCGCGCCCAGGATTCCAGCCGGGGTCATATCGCGGAAAATGGACCAGTTTACGTTCTCGTGCCGATGATGCGCCCGGGTCGAGGAAATCGAGTTGACGATAATCGTGGCGAGCGAGGTACCTATCGCCAGATGCATGATGTGATCCGGCGGAAAATGCAGGCTGGCGAACAGCATTGCGAGGATGGGCACGATGATGATCCCGCCGCCGACACCGAACATGCCGGAGAGTAGGCCGCCGCAAAATCCGGTAGCGAGATACAGCAGCCACTCCATGTTTCAGCGTCTTCCGGCGAGACGCTGCAATACCTGCCGCAGCGGCGAGTCTGGCAGGTTTTCCGCGAAATCGGCCAGGCTGGCGGCCGCCTTGCTGCTGATCTCGCGTGCCACATGCGGCGCGGCGCGGCGCTGAGATTGGACTTGCACTTCAATGCGAATTGAAGTAACTTCAACCCCCTTGTTTTGCAAGTTTTTTAACAGGTTTGGCGAGAGCAGTTTGAGCTTGGCGGCGATGGCGCCGTTATCGGCGAAAACCGTGATACGGCGATGCTTGACGCCTCCTGCCCGGGTGTGGGGTTGCAGTGCCGCAGGCACGATCCCCTCCCAGATTTTTTGCAGGCCGGTGAGTTTTCTGGCTTCGTCCGTCAAGGCGTGAAGCTCGGCATTGTCCTTGAAGAGCGCGTTAATGCGCCGCATGATGGGAGTCCGAGGGTTTGTTCGGCAGCACGACGCGGGGAGCGCGGCTGCGAGCGGCAAATCCTGGTAAAGGGGAAAGTGTGAATATCATTTTCGTATCGAACAATATGGCGAAAGCCAGGACGTTGTCATTGCCACAGTTTTTGCTGTTGCTGCTTGTCCTGCTCAGCGTGCCGCCATTGATCACCGCCGCGCTTATTCTGCCACAGCCCAGCAGCGAGAACCATGGTGTCAATGAATTGCTGCCCGTGCGGTTGCTTAATGCCGTGCGCCACAATCAACAACAGCACATGAATGCCCTGGCCCAGCAGCTGGGTGAAATCCAGGCGCGCATCATGCGACTGGATGCGCTGAGCGCGCGCCTGGCCGAGATGGCGGGGGTCAAGGATATCAAGGTCGACACCCCTCCGGCCCAAGGTGGCCCTCTCGAGCAAGCGGAGCCGGTTTCCGCGGCTGAAATCGACAATCAAATAGCGCAGTTGCTGGTGGACGTGCAGGAACGCACTGAACGGTTCGATGCCATCGGCATGCATCTGTTGCAACAGAACCTGAAAAAAACCACTTTCCCGTCCGGTGCCCCGGTCAGCGCCGGCTACAATTCTTCCAGCTACGGTTGGCGCCCCGATCCATTTACGGGCCAGAAAGCATTTCACAAGGGCCTGGACTTCATGGCGGACTCAGGTTCGCCGATTCATGCGGCGGCCGATGGTATCGTCACCCAGGCGGAAAGAGCACCGGATTATGGTAATATCGTCCGCGTGGATCACGGTTTTGGCCTCGATACGCGTTATGCGCATGTATCTAGCTTTCTGGTCAAGGTCGGGGATCGTGTAAGCAAAGGGCAGCCGATTGCCACGGTCGGTAGCACGGGGCGCTCTACGGGCCCTCACCTGCATTACGAAGTCCGACTCAATGGCGTTCCTCTGGACCCGCGTAAATACCTGAAGAACAATAACGGCTAATTTTCGGTCATATCATCCACTTCAATTCTTAAATGTTCCGCTACGGCGGGAAATCGACATCCTTTTATGCTATCCACCTTATTCAAGAAGTTTTTCGGTAGCCGCAACGAGCGGCTGGTCAAGCAATACAGCCTGGTCGTACGCGATATCAACGTGCTGGAGCCGGCGATGCAGGCGCTCACCGACGAGCAGTTGCGCGGCAAGACCGAGGAGTTCAAGCAGCGCTACCAGAACGGCGAATCGCTTGACAAGCTGTTGCCGGAAGCTTTTGCCGTGGTGCGCGAAGGCGGTCGTCGCGCACTGGGTATGCGCCATTTCGACGTTCAGTTGATCGGCGGCATGGTGCTGCATTACGGCAAGATAGCCGAAATGCGTACCGGTGAAGGCAAGACGCTGGTGGGAACGCTGCCTGTGTACCTGAATGCGCTGGCCGGCAAGGGCGTGCATGTGGTGACGGTGAATGACTATCTCGCCAGTCGTGATGCCGCATGGATGGGCAAGCTGTATAACTTCCTCGGCCTGAGCTATGGCATCAATCTGTCGCAGATGCCGCACGACGAGAAGCAGAAAGCTTATGCCGCGGATATTACCTACGGCACCAATAACGAATTCGGTTTCGATTATCTGCGCGACAACATGGTCTACTCTCAGGAAGAGCGCGTGCAGCGCGCCCTGAATTATGCCGTGGTCGACGAAGTGGACTCCATTCTGATCGACGAAGCACGTACACCGCTGATTATCTCCGGTCAGGCCGAGGACAGTGTTCAGCTTTACACCGCCATCAATGCGGTTGCGCTCAAGCTTGTTCGCCAGCAAACCGAAGACGGTGAAGGCGACTACTGGGTGGACGAAAAGTCGCAACAGGTCATCATGTCCGAGCAAGGTCATGAAAACGCCGAGAATCTGCTGATGGAAGCCGGTCTGCTGACTTCCGGCAGCCTGTACGATGCGGCCAACATCACGCTGGTGCATCACCTTTACGCAAGTTTGCGCGCGCAGTCGCTGTTCCTGCGCGACCAGCATTACGTCGTGCGCGACGGCGAAGTCGTCATCGTCGATGAATTCACTGGCCGCATGATGACCGGACGACGCTGGTCCGACGGCTTGCATCAGGCGGTGGAAGCCAAGGAAGGCGTGGCGATCCAGAAGGAAAACCAGACGCTGGCGTCGATCACTTTTCAGAATTACTTCCGTATGTACGGCAAGCTTGCCGGCATGACCGGTACTGCCGACACCGAGGCGTTCGAATTCAACTCCATCTATGGTCTGGAAACGGTGGTCATTCCGACCAACAATCCCATGGTGCGCAAGGACATGATGGACAAGGTCTACCGGACTTCGCGCGAGAAGTACCAGGCCGTCATCGACGACATCAAGGAATGCCAGGCGCGCCAGCAGCCGGTGCTGGTGGGCACGACTTCCATCGAGAATTCCGAGCTGATTTCCGCCTTGCTGGACAAGGAAGGTCTGTCGCATCAAGTGCTGAACGCCAAGCAGCACGAACGCGAAGCACATATCATCGCGCAGGCCGGTCGGCCAAACATGATTACCATCGCTACCAACATGGCAGGGCGTGGTACCGACATCGTGTTGGGCGGTAATCCGGAAGCGGATTTGCTGGCTATTGAATCCGATGAAACACTTGCCGCCGAGCAGAAGGCCCAGCGCACTTCCGAGGTCAGGACTGAGTGGCAGAAAGTCCATGAGCAGGTACTGGTTTCCGGCGGCCTGCATATCATCGGCACCGAGCGCCATGAGTCACGCCGCGTCGATAACCAGTTGCGCGGCCGTGCCGGCCGTCAGGGCGATCCCGGTTCCAGCCGTTTTTACTTGTCGCTGGAAGACCAGTTGCTGCGCATATTTGCCGGCGATCGCGTCGCCGCAATCATGGAAAAGCTCAATATGCCGGACGGCGAGGCAATCGAGCACCCGTGGGTCACGCGCGCCATAGAAAACGCTCAGCGTAAGGTGGAAGGCCGCAACTTCGATATCCGCAAGCAATTGCTTGAGTACGATGACGTCGCCAACGACCAGCGCAAGGTGATCTACCAGCAACGCAATGAACTTCTGGAAGCTGCGAACATCGAGGAAACCATCGTCGCGATGCGCAACGATGTTATCGCGGAGCTGATCGCGGAACATATCCCGCCGGGCAGCATGGAGGAGCAGTGGGATGTTCCGGCTCTGGAAAAATCTTTGCAAGCCGAAATCGGCCTCGAGCTGCCGATTCAGACATGGCTGGAGAAAGAACCGGATCTGCACGAGGAAACTCTGAGCGAGCGCGTCGCAGCGGCCGCCGAAGAAGCCTATCAGACAAAAATCACCCAGGCCGGCGTGGATGTCATGCACCAGTTCGAGCGTGCCGTGATGCTGCAAAGCCTGGACAACCACTGGCGCGAGCACCTCGCGGCGCTGGATCACCTGCGCCAAGGCATCCATCTGCGTTCATACGCGCAGAAGAATCCCAAGCAGGAATACAAGCGTGAGGCATTCGAGTTATTCTCCAATCTGCTCGATGTCGTGAAGCGGGAGGTCACGCAAGTCACGATGATGGTGCAGATCAAGAGCCAGGACGACATGGAGGCGGTGGAAAAACCTACCGAACTGGAAAACGTGCGCTACCAGCATGCCGATTACGAAGAGGCGCTGGCTGGTGAAGCGGCTGCCGAAGGAGAAGAGGCCAAGCCGGAGCCGTTCGAGCGCCCCGGCATTAAGATTGGCCGCAACGATCCTTGCCCGTGCGGTTCGGGCAAGAAATACAAACAATGCCACGGCAAGCTTAGCTAAGAAATTGGCGACGAAGAACAGCCCTTTACGGGGCTGTTTTTTTATCTAGCAATTTTTCGAACTCGTCAGCGGGCAGCGGCTGGCTCATCAGGAAACCCTGATAGAGATCGCAGCCCTGAGCCTTCAGGAACTCCAGTTGCTCGACGGTTTCTACCCCTTCCGCCAGCACCTTGAACCCTAGCGTATGGCCAATCGCAATCACTGTATTGGCAATTTCCATGTCATCCCGTTTCTCCGGAATATCGTCGACAAAGCTTTTGTCGATTTTCAGCACATCGAGCGGGAAACGCTTGAGATACGACAGCGAGGAGTAGCCGGTGCCGAAATCGTCGATGGCGAGTCGGATACCTTGCGCGCGCAGCAGATGCATTTTCTCGACCGCATCCTGCTCGCGCTTGATCAATATGGTCTCGGTCAGTTCGAGTTCCAGATGGCTGGCCGGGAATCCACTTTTCTCCAGTGCTTGGGAGACCAGGGCTGCTATGTCCTTGTGGTGGAACTGCTGGGGGGAAAGATTAACGGCTAGCGTGATCGGCCGGTAGCCTGCATCCAGCCATTCTCTGCCTTGCCGGCAGGTTTCGTTGAGTACCCAGTCGCCGATTGCCCCGATCAATCCAGTTTCCTCGGCGACGGCAATATAGCGGCTGGGCAGCATCATTCCCTCCTCCGGATGCTGCCAGCGCAGCAGGGCTTCGGCGCCGACCATTTCGCTGGTCATGATGTCGATTTGCGGCTGGTAATACACACGCAGTTCGTTCTCGGTAATGGCCCGGCGCAAGGCGGCCTCGAGTGCGATACGCTCGCGTGCGGCCAGGGTGAGGTCCTCCGAGAAATATTTGAAGCGGCCGCGGCCTTCCTCTTTGGCTTGATACAGCGCGGTGTCAGCCTGTTGCAGCATTTCCTCGGCAGTGGCGCAATGGTCCGGGAAAAGTGTGATGCCGACACTGGAGCCGATACGCACCTCGAAGCCGTTGGAAAGAAACCATGGCTCGCCCAGCATGGTGACGATTTCGCTGGCGACACGGCCGGCATCTTCGCGGTTGGCAATTCCCTGCAGCAATACCGTGAACTCATCGCCGCCCAGTCTGGTCAGCGTATCGACGGTGCGCAGTCGTTTGGTCAGGCGGTCAGCTACCTGCTGCAGTAATTCGTCCCCGGTGGTATGGCCGAAACTGTCGTTGACGTCCTTGAAGCGGTCCAGATCGAGCATCAGCAAGGCCAGCATGCCGCCATCGCGTTTTACCGTTTCAATAGCGTGACGGATGCGCGAGAGCAACAGGCGGCGGTTGGGCAAGCGCGTAAGGGGATCGTGGTGTGCCAGAAATTCCAGCTCGGCCTCGGTTTCCTTGATCTTGGATATGTCCGTAAAAACACTGACATATTGCGTAACCTTGCCTTCGTTGTCCTTTACCGTGCTAATGCTAAGCAATTGAGGGAATTCATCGCCATTCTTGCGACGATTCCATACTTCGCCTTGCCAGTGCCCTATGGTCTTGATTTCTGTCCACATACGGCGGAAAAACTGCTGATCGTGGCGCGGGGATTGCAACATGTCTGTAGATTGGCCAAGAACCTCTGCTTCGGTATAGCCCAGTAACTCGGTAAATGCCCGATTGACCATCAGGATGCGTTTGTCGGCAGTGGTGATCATCACCCCTTCGCGCGTGCTCTCGAACACCGTTGCGGCCTGGCGCAAGGAGTTTTCAGCATCGACGCGGTCGGTGATGTCGCGGCTGATGCCGACCAGCCCGAGAACTTCCCCGTCCGGCCCGTAAAAAGGCGTTTTGACCGTGCTGAGCAGGGCCTTGTGACCGTCCGGATAGGTGACCCACTCTTCCTGGCTATGTGTTTGTCCTGTGTCCAGGATTTGCCTGTCCAGGCTGCGAAATGTAACGGCGAGATTGGGATCGAATAAGTCGAAGTCGGTTTTCCCTATCTGCTCCTCCTCCGACTTGCCCGTAAACTCCTCAAAGGCCTTGTTGCTGCCCAGGTAGGCGCTGTTGGTGTCCTTTAGAATGATTAGGTCGGGGATGGAGTCGATGATGCGGCGAAGTACGGCCGTTTGCCGCGCCAACTCCTGGGTGCGGGATTCCACGCGGGCCTCCAGCTCCATGTTGGCCTTACGTAATTGCTCGCGCGATTCGCGCAGGGAAATTTCCGTGGTTTTCAGCGCGACGTAAGCTTCGCGCCGCTCCTGGATTTCTTCCTCCACCTCTGTCGCGAGCTGCGTGGGATTGGGAATTTTCAACGCATGCGGCGTAATTTTTACGACCATGTAGGCTGTTCCTACCGAGATTGCGGCGGTAACGAGCTTGATCGAAACGTCGAGCCAGTAGACCGGGTGCCAGAGCAATATCAATGCAACAAGATGGGTGGCGCCATAGGCCAGAATGAAAATGCCGAAGACCAGGAAAATCCAGCGATGCTGTAAGTCCTTGCGGTGCCAGACAAAGTAGGCAAAAGCGATGGGAATCGAGTAACAGGTCAGAACGATCAGGAGGTCTGCGAATGCATACAGGTAAAGAAGGCCAGGCGACCAATGAAACGCCGCCCCGATTGGAATCGGATCGACTAGCCCAAACCAATCCTTGATGCTATCCAAGATATCCCCTTTTAGTTTGAAAAACGAGACGTAGTTATTGTGATCAGGATTAAGCGTGCAAAGACTAGCACTTACCAATCCTGGCTACAAGCTAGTAAATCTCCGGGACGTGCGAATTGATGCTGGTTGTTGACAGGTAATCCAGCCAAAACTGAAGCTCATCTGCAGGGACTTCATCGAGGATGACGATCCATCGTAAATAGATTGCCAAATCCAACTGGGTGGGAAAAGAAGGGATGCTATTGAGTTGAAGACGCTATCCGCTCGCTCATGCCCGAAAACAGGAAGGTCTCGAATTGATCTACCGGTAATGGCTGGGAGTAAAAATAGCCTTGTCCATAATCGCAGCCAGCCTCAAGCAATAGCGCATGTTGCTGTTCGGTCTCGACACCTTCCGCAATTACTTTCATACCTAATTTATGCGCCATGACGATAATGGCTTCGCACAAGGCCAGGTCATCCGCTCCAGGCTTTAACCCCTTCGTGAATGACTGGTCGATCTTGACAAAGCTGACGTGGAATTTCTTGATGTAGGCCAATGAGGAATAGCCCGTACCGAAGTCATCGATGGCAATCTGTATGCCTGCCTGATGGAAACGATTGAGTCGAGATATCACGGTGTCGTTGGCGTCCAGCAACACGCCTTCGGTAATTTCGACGACGATCGCATCCCCTCCCAGCTTTAAGGATTGCAGATAGCCCAACCAATCCATGCGGTTGACTCTCGTCTGCTTAAGCTGGACCGGGGATTTATTGATGCTTAGCTGGAAGCCCGGCAATTGCCGTCTCCATCGTAACACCTGGTCGGCCGCCTTGACGAATATCTGATCCCCGATCTCCACGATCAGCCCTTTTTCCTCGGCGATTGAAATGAATTCTGCAGGACTCACGAGTCCCTTGGTCGGGTGTATCCAGCGGATCAATGCTTCCGCTTTGTTGATGCGCCCTGAGGCGAGTTCGACGATCGGTTGGTAGTACAACTCGAACTGATCCTGAACGATGGCGGCCCTCAAGTCTGCCGTGATATGCATCCTCTTCAACGAGGTTTCCTGCATGGAGGGGGTGAAGAAGTGAAAACAGTTTCCTCCAAGTATTTTAGCGGCATACATCGCCTGATCGGCGTTTTTCAGCAAGGTTTCCGCATCGATAGCATCTTCCGGGGCGACCGTGATCCCAATGCTGGCGCTCATATGCAATTCTTCCGCGCCGAGCTGGAAAGGCTGGGAAAGCTGTCGCAGCACTTCCTGTGCAATATGCTCGATGTCAGCCGGGTTGTGCTGATTGGTGAGCAGGATCGTGAATTCGTCACCTCCCAGGCGAGCCACGATGTCGGATGCCCGGACACATCCTCGCAAGCGATCCGCGACGCCTCTCAACAGCAGGTCGCCGACATCATGCCCCAAGGTATCGTTGACTTCCTTGAAGCGGTCGAGATCCAGATACATCAGCGCCAGGGAGTTGCCGGAGCGCTTGGTGATTTCGATGTTCTGCTGGAGGTTGTCATGGAAAAGAACCCGATTAGCCAAGCCGGTGACTTTGTCATAGTGAGCCAGACGGAAAATTTCCTCCTCGGAGCGCTTGCGCTCGCTGATGTCGGTATGCGTGCCGATCATTCGGATGGGTATTCCCGCCGAGGATCGGCTGACGATCATGCCTCGGCTAAGTATCCATTTCCACGAGCCGTCTTTGCAACGCAATCGGTATTCAGAAGAGTAGATCGGTGTTTTGCCTTCGAGGTGCGCATTCATCTCTTCGGTCGCACGCGATACATCCTCCGGATGCATGAGCTGGCGTCCGTCTGCCGCAGTGACGCCCACATCCTCCTTGGAATAGCCGTAAATTTTGAACCATTGGCCGGATCGGAATACCTCGTCGGTTTCCAGGTTCCAGTCCCATACGCCTTCGCCCGCTCCTTCCAGCGCAAATTTCCAGCGCTCTTCACTGATGATAAGCGACTGCTCGAGTTTTCTCTGCTCGCGAAAGGTATTTCGTACGAGAAGATACAGTAACGCGGCGGTCACCAATACAAAGGCGAATCCTTTGTATGTGCTGATATGTTCGAATTGGTCCAGGTCGGCAACAATAGCTGACAGCAAGGCATCGCTTGCCATGATCCAGATAAAGCCGGTTGCCAGATACAGCAAAGCGATTCGACCAGCGAGAGTATGGATTTTTCGAGAATGCCGATGAGCCATCATTAACAGTTTATTCTGGTTAGCGCACGGTCATTCTAGTTTCTGATAAATACTCAATGAAAACAACTGATTTCGGATTGTGGATTAAGAGCGGTATTTTTGTTCGAAGAGGAGTGCGGGTAGCAATCAACGATGCTTGGGATGGGATGAAGATAGTTCAACATCGAAAATGATGAATGGCGCGCCCGACTGGATTCGAACCAGTGACCCTTGGCTTCGGAAACCAATACTCTATCCAACTGAGCTACGGGCGCCTGGACCAAATTATAGCAAATGCCTTGCCACTGTGCTTTGTCCGGCTGCAGGGATATCAGTATAATCGAACATTTTTTACCCCATTTTTTAGGAATGAACGCCATGAGCACGCATCACGAATTTCCCAAAACCACAGTCAGGCAATTTGTTCTTGCTTTACTCGGAGGGCTTTTTGCACCGGCTTTGGTGTTTTTTCTGATCTATAAAATGGTGGTAGGCATCCAGGCCACGCACATCGAGGATGGGGATACGAGTGCTGCTGACGCTGCTGTCGTCGAACGTATCAAGCCGGTTGCACAGGTCAACCTTTCTGAGAGTGGCAGTGGTCCACGTGAGCAGAAGAGCGGCGAACAGGTTGTGCAGGAGATTTGTGCCGCATGTCACGCTTCCGGTGCACTCGGTTCTCCGAAAATTGGCGATAACGGTGCGTGGAGCCCGCGCATTGGCCAAGGCTACGAGACCCTGGTCAAGCATGCGATTGAAGGCATCCGTCAGATGCCGGCACGTGGCGGCAGCGCTGACCTGAGCGACTTTGAGGTGGCGAGCGCGGTGGCGTACATGGCGAATAAGTCTGGTGCCAGCTTCACGGCTCCGGAGCCTCCTGCAGCACCTGAGGCCGCGGCAGCTCCAGAAGCCGCCGCTCCTGCAGAAGCTGCTGCTCCGGCGCCTGCCAAGTAATGAAGATTTCGGGCCCGCTGCATAGCGGGCTTTTTTATTGAGTCGGATCCATGGCAACTTACGCGGTAGGCGATATTCAAGGCTGCTTTGCTTCATTCAGCGATTTGCTGGAAGAGATAGGCTTCAGTTCTGCGCGCGACCAGTTGTGGCTGGTCGGCGATCTTATCAATCGAGGTCCGGACTCTCTCGCGGTATTGCGTTGGGCCAGGCAGCACGAAGCCGCGCTGCGGGTTGTTCTCGGCAATCACGATCTACATGCGCTGGCCGTTGCGGAGGGATTTGTCGAAGCACATCGTAGTGATACCCTTGAGCCGTTATTGACGGCGCCCGACCGGGATGAATTATTGACCTGGCTGCGCCATCAGTCTTTGGCTTATGGCGAAGACGAATACCTGATGGTACATGCCGGGCTGTTGCCGCAATGGGAGGGTGCGCAGGTTCTCGAACTGGCGCAGGAGGTCGAGACGGCATTGCGTAGCAGCAATTACCGCGATTTCTTCAAGCACATGTATGGCAACCAGCCAAATCGTTGGGAAGACGGTCTGCAAGGCATGGACCGGCTGCGCATCATCACCAATGCCTTGACGCGATTGCGGGTGTGCAGTGCCAACGGCGAAATGGATTTTCGTTTCAAGGGCGAGCCGGACAAGATTCCCGCCGGCCTGATGCCCTGGTTCGAGGTGCCGGGACGCAAGACGGCTGACAAGACGCTGGTAGTCGGTCACTGGTCGGCGCTTGGCCTTGTGCTGCGCGACAACCTGATCGCGCTTGATACGGGCTGTCTGTGGGGCGGGCAGCTTAGTGCGTTGCGTCTTGAAGACCGGCGTTTGTTTCAGGTGCCTTGTGCGGCGCAAGAGGCAATCGGGAAGCAATGGCCTGTCTAGCCTGATGCGCCAGGTTTCGCCGCTCTGCGTTTGAGGCGGAAAGCGGCTCGCAGAACGACAGCTCGATCACGATATGGGGTTGTCGCAGAATTGCCCGCAGCGATTGCCACATGGTGATATCTCCGCAATAAGCCACTTCCGTATTGATGCCGCCCGCCGCATCGGGGTAATGGATCGCCAGCGGCCAGACGGTGGCGCCAGCATTGATAGCAGCCTGGAACAGGCTGGGTTTGAAGGGCTTCAGCTCGGTGCCGTCGGTGGTCGTCCCTTCCGGGAAGAAACATAGGCATTCGCCCCGTCCCAGCGCCTGCTCCACGCTTTTCATCATGCGTCCGGCATCGCGGCGTTTCTCGCGGCTGATGAACAAGGTATCCCCTTTTTGCGCGAGCCAGCCGATGACAGGCCAGTCGAGTATTTCCGATTTCGCCACGAAACGTATCGGATGCAAATGTTTCAAGGCCCAGATATCGACCCATGAAATATGGTTGGCAACGAACACGGTCCTGGTCGTGCCGGGATCCGGAGCGCTCCCGCGTACTACGACATGGATATGCAGAATGTCGAGTATGCCTGCGGACCATAATCGAATGCGCTGTTCCCGTTGCTTACCTGTCAGGCGCGGGAGAGTGAAGGCCGCGATCGCCACCCCCTGCAGCACATGCCATCCGAGCCGCGTCAGCCGCCAGATTTGCGTCGCTAGGAGAGTGCGCTTTCTGTTCAAGGCCGCTTGAGGAAATGTTCGGCGTACCGCCGGTTCATGCGCGAGATCGGCAGCATTACCAGCAGGTCCGCGGTATTGAAATTGGGATCCCATGCCGGATCGCCGCACACGTAAGCCCCAAGGCGGAGATAGCCTTTGACCAGCGCGGGGCAAGGCGCATCGATAATATTTTGCAATGCGTCGAGAGGTAATGGGCAACGGGGAAAGACACGGTATTCGGCCGGGGCGAGGTAATCATTCTTGAGCCTATTATAGAGGCTGGCGGCGAGGTGTCCACCGTCCGCCATGCTGATGCTGGCACAGCCGATCAGGTAATCGTAGCGATTCAGCAGCATGTAGCGGGCGAGTCCGGCCCAAAGCAGGGCGATGGTGCTGCCGTTACGGTAATCCGGATGCACGCAGGCGCGGCCGACTTCGACGGTGCGGTCGAAGAGTGGTTCCAGGCGAGTCAGGTCGAATTCGCCGGCGGAGTAATAGCCGCCTGCTTCGTTTGCCATTTCCGGGCTGAGGATGCGGTAGGTGCCGACGACCTTGCCGTTTTCGCGGTCGCGTACCAGCAGATGGTCGCAAAAGGGATCGAATCCGTCGCGATCCAACCGCTCGTTGCCGGGCAATTGCGCGCCCATTTCTTCTGCGAATACGCGATAACGCAAGGCTTGGGCTTCGCGGATTTCGGAAGGGCTGCGTGCTAGGCTGAAATAAAGGGAAGAGGGTTCGTTTTGCGCTATAAGCGCTTTTTGCTGCTCAAGCATAAAGTTGCTCCGATAAATAACCGGCGCAACTTTATGGGGCGGGTGTTACAGAATGGTGACGGCTATTTGAAGCTTGGATGAAGCGCCATAGCGTTAGTGGCTGACACGGGTCACGCCGCCGCCTTCCAGTACGCGTACACGGTCGCCCGGGTGAAACTCTTCGTCCGCTTCCTGAACGATGGCGATCATGGGGCCTTTGTCCAATTGCACGGTGATCTCCACGCCATCCTCGCGGGTGATACCTTCTTCGGCTGCCGCGCCGGCAATGCCGCCGGCCACAGCGCCGATCACGGTCGTGATGGCCCGGCCGCGGCCGCCACCCATGGAGTTGCCTGCGATGCCACCTACAACAGCGCCTGTACCAGTCCCGACCGGGCTGCCGGTGCCTTCGATTTTCACCAGACGTACGCTCTCGACCACGCCCATCTTGACGGTTTGTACCTGCCGCGTCTGACCGCGTGTATACGCGCCGCCGGAATTGCTGCTGGCGCAGGCCGCGAGCAATGCGCCGAGGCACAGGACGATGAAAATGCGTAAATACGTAGTCATGATGGTTCTCCTAAGCTAAAACCAGTTCCGTTCCGAATGCCTTGCGGTAACGGGCTGCAATGTCTTCCTGCGTCGGCGTATGGTTCTGGCCGCCGCGGCTGGCGATCTTGATCGAGCCCATGACCGCTGCCAGTTGTCCGGTGCGCTGCCAATCCCAGCCGCGCTGGATGCCGTAAACGAGACCGGCACGATAGGCATCGCCGCAGCCGGTAGGGTCGAGCACTGCTTCTGCTTCAACGCAGGGGATATCGAAGCGTTGACCATCGGCATGAATGAACGAGCCTTCCGCCCCGCGCGTGATGATGAGCGCCTTGACCTGCTTGGCCAGCGCTTCAACAGTCTGGCCGGTTTTTTCCTGCATCATTTGCGCTTCATAATCGTTCACTGCCAGGTAGTCGGCCATGCCGAGGAAGTGCATCAGTTCTTCGCCGTTGAACATCGGCAAGCCCTGGCCTGGATCGAACAGGAAAGGAATGCCTGCCTCGTGCAATTCGCGTGCGTGCTGGAACATGCCGTCGCGGCCGTCCGGCGCGATGATGGCGAGGCTGACGCCTTGAGCATCCTTTGCACTATTGATGTGTGATTCGTTCATCGCGCCTGGGTGGAATGCAGTGATCTGGTTGTCAGCCAAGTCGGTAGTGATGAATGCCTGGGCGGTGAAGCTGCCGGTGACAGGACGCACATGCTCTGCGGGAATGCCCAGTCTCTTGAGGCGTTCTGAGTAAGGGCCGAAGTCGTCGCCTACGGTTGCCATGATAAGAGGCTTGCCGCCCAGCAGGTTCAGGTTATAGGCAATGTTGCCGGCGGTTCCGCCGAATTCGCGGCGCATTTCCGGCACCAGGAAAGCGACGTTAAGGATATGGATCTTTTCCGGCAGGATGTGATGCTTGAAATGGTCCGGGAACACCATGATGGTGTCGTAAGCGAGGGAGCCGCAGATCAGGGTATGCATGTCGTTATCGGTAATGGGAAAATGCGGCATTATCCGCCACCCGGCGGAGGCGGCGCAAATTATCGCTTGAGCGCCGCTTCGATCAGCACGCGCGCGGCTTTCTTTGCATGTTTTGCAGCACCTGAACCTCGCCGCATCTGCTCCGCCAGCATCGCCCCCTCGATCAGCATCGAAAGCTGCAGCGCCAGGGGTTCCGGATCGCTTGCGCCAGCCTCTTGCGCGAGCGATGCCAGGTATTGCCTGAACTGCCGAGCCTGCTCGGTCGACAAGCGGTGCACCGGGTTTTCTTCGTTGGGAAATTCCGCCGATGCCTTGAGGAAGGGCATGCCGCGAAATTCCGGCGCGGCCATCCATTCCTCGATGTAATCGAACAGTGCCTGCAATTTTTTGTCCGGCGTGCGCGAGGATTCCCCGAGTTTCTCTGCCAACCAGTCGCGGAACTCCTGATTGTGGCGCTTCAGCACTTCAAGGATCAGGTTTTCCTTGGTTTGGAAGTGCTTGTACAGCGTCATTTTTGTCGTGCCGGCTACGGCGACGATGGTATCGACGCCGGTCGAGTTGATGCCCCGCGTCTGGAAGAGGTCGGAAGCAACGTTCAGGATTTTTTCGCGCAATGCAGACAAGGTGAAAATCCGTTTATTTACAGATCTGTATATTAAGTCTATCCGCCGACCGGAGCAAGCAGGGTTGGCTGGAAAAAAATCTACCGCACGGTATAGTCGCTACAAGGCGGTCATTGCCACGGGCGGGTAATAGCATTCGACTTTCTGCATCAGTTGGCGCGCTTCGCGCATCTGGTTGGAATTGGCAGGCACCGAGCCGTTGACGACGTTTTCCATAAAGACTGCCCGCGCCTCGGGTGCCAGCATCAGCGCCTGGGGATATTGGCACACGCCGCGACGGATGCGTTCCAGCGAGTCGTGTAGCGATGCGACTTGGTCCGGGCTGTTGCTGGCGCTCACATGGATCGGCAGCAGCATGTCATTGTCGGCCTTCGTGGAAAAGGCGGTCATTGCGTCGGACGGTACGGATTGGGTGCCTGAGGCAAAAAACATGGCCGAGGCCAGCAGAAAAATGAAAGCGGAGGCGACAGCCATGCCGGTTTTCAAACGTCGCGGCGGGCGTTGCGCATCCAGCAGTATGGCGACGGCATGCCTGCCATGGATAAAAGCATTACTATTTTCGTCCCCCCGGGTCGCTTGCAGTGCGCCCAAGGCGATGAAGTAAACCTGTCGGGCCAAGACTTCCGGTTCTGCCAGTCGCAGAACTGTCATTTGTTCCGTCAGGTAGTCGACAAGAGCCTCGTTTGGGGCGGACAGGCCGGCATCGCTACTGTCGAGCCTGAGGCCGGGTGCCGTTGTCCAGTCCTGCAGGATATCGAACAGTGCCAGCATACGCTCGCGCGGCGTCGAGCCGGATTTTTCGAGCATTTTCAGCAGCCAGGGGGAGTGCAACATTTGAATTCCGTTATCAGAAGGGTTTGATGATGACGAGCGGTACGACTGCAAACAGGATCAATACCGGCAATTCGTTGAACCAGCGATACCAGACGTGGCTATGCCGGTTGCGGCCTTGTTCGAAATCCTTCAGCAGCATGCCGCAATACAGATGATAAGCAATCAGGATGGCGACCAGAACGAGTTTGGCATGCAGCCATCCGCCGCTGATGCCATAGCCCAGCCAGAGCCACAGGCCGAATACGAGGGCGAGTACCGCCAGCGGCGTCATGAAGCGGTAGAGTTTTTTTTCCATCAGCAAGAGCCGGCCGCAAGTGGCGGCATCGTCGACCATGGCGTGATTGACGAAAAGTCGCGGCAAGTAAAACAGTCCGGCAAACCAGCTGGTGACGAAAATGAGATGCAGCGACTTGATCCACAGCACTGTCAGGCACCGCTGGGGAGAGTGTCGGATTCAACCTTGCGCATGTTAAGCAGATGCTCTCCCATTTCCAGGCGATAAGTGTAGTATGACATCTCCGGAAACGGCGCCCCCAGGGTGCTGGCAATGGCCGAGATATGGCCGCGCTCCAGCGAAGCGTAAGTGAATATATGGGTAATCGCATCGCGTACCCAGATGCTGTTTTCCTGCCGGCTCAGGGTGCGCTTGAAAAAGAGCCGATCGTCGAAATAATCCTGCGGCTGACGTTCTAACCAGCGCTGCATATCGCGGATTTCGCGACGCAGGCTGTTCTTTAATTCGCGCCAATCGGCATGCGTGGTGCCGGAATAGCTTGCCGACTGATCTTCGCCCTTGAGTCGTGCGAACCATTTTGTGTAGAAAAACAGCAGGTGATCGACACTATTGTGCAGGTTTCCGAAGAACAGTTTTTGCTGGCTGGTGCGTGCGCCTTCATCGAGGCGATCCAGCGCATTGAAGAGTGCATCGTTGGCCCAATGCTGGTAATCGGTTTGATATACAAAGTGCTGTTTGAAGTCCATCAGATTTTCCTCCCCAGCTGTTCGTCGAGCATGGCGTGCAGGGCTTTGAAGTCCAGTTCGCCCACCACATTGCGCACGATGTGACCGTCCTTGTCGATGACGAAAGCGGTCGGCGTCAGTTTGACATCGTTGAATGCCATTGCCAGGTCGCCTTGAAGATCCAAGGCGACGGGAAACGGCAATCCGTTCTTTTTGGCGTAATTCGCCACATGGCTGGGCGGATCGTAAGACATCGCCACTGCGACCAGTTCGAAGCCTTGCTTATGATAGCGGTTATACGTTTCGATCAGCATGGGCATTTCGGCAATGCAGCCGGAGCAGGTGGTGGCCCAGAAATTAACCAGTACAATCTTGCCGCGCAAATCCTGCATGCCGATCTCTTGACCGGTGATGGTGGTGAACTTGACGTCCGGCGCCTGATTCTTGTCGGTCACGAAAAAGATCAGTGCGCCTAAAAGAGCGAGCAAAACTAGCGGGATCAGTAACTTGCGTGCATTGAATGAGGACATGGCCAGCCTTTGAGGTACATAGGCCGTATTTTGTTCCATTCCCGGGGGTTTGTCATTCCTGCGTAAAGGCTGATTCTGAGCGTGGATTAGCCGTCGCCAAATATCCTTGAAAAACAATGATCTCATTACAATAATGGATATATATTCAAAGGGTTATTTCCTGTTTCCCTATGCTATAATTTAACGCTTTCGGCAACCTCTAGCTCTCCGCCCATGACCACTCGCCTGCGCGAAATTCCCTACAACTACACCTCGTTCTCGGATCGAGAAATCGTCATGCGTTTTCTCGGCGAGGAATCCTGGGATGTGCTGAATGAATTGCGCGACGAGCGCAAGACCGGCCGTTCCGCGCGCATGCTGTTCGAGGTGCTGGGCGATCTGTGGGTGGTCACTCGCAATCCGTACTTGCAGGATGATCTGCTGGCGAACCCTAAGCGCCTCAAGGCGCTGACCGACGCGCTGCATCATCGCCTCAAGGCCATCGACGAGCGCAGCCAGAACAACCTTAAGGTCGTTACGCTGATCGAAGCTGCACGCAAGGCCGTGGCCGGTTTCGAGGAAGAATTCCGCCAGACCGCCAAACTGCGCAAGCAGACCCTGGCTAAGTTGGGCAAGATTACCCGCAAGGACAATATCCAGTTCGACGGACTCGCCCGTGTGTCGCATGTGACCGACGCTACCGACTGGCGCGTCGAATACCCGTTTGTCGTGATCAACCCCGATACCGAGGAAGAGATCGCGCTCATCGTCAAAGCCTGTATCGAACTCGGCTTCACGCTGATTCCGCGTGGCGGCGGCACCGGCTATACCGGCGGCGCCGTGCCACTGACCAAGATGTCTGCGGTGATCAACACCGAAAAGCTTGAAAGCCTGAGCCCGGTCGATTATCGCGCCTTGCCCGGCGTGGCCAACCCTGTGCCTGTCATTCGTTGCGGTGCCGGCGTGGTGACGCGCCGCGTGATGGAGGCGGCCACGGATGCAGGCCTCGAATTTGCGGTAGACCCGACCTCGGCCGACGCCTCCTGCATCGGCGGCAACGTGGCGATGAACGCCGGCGGCAAGAAAGCCGTGCTGTGGGGAACCGCGCTGGACAACCTGGCCTCATGGAGGATGGTCACGCCGGATGCGACCTGGCTGGAAGTCGAACGGCTGGATCATAATCTCGGCAAGATTCACGATATCGAAACCGCGCGTTTCCGCATCAGCCGCTACCGTGAGGACGGCAAGACGCTGCAGGGCGAGCCTGAAATCCTGGAAATCCCAGGCCCGCATTTCCGCAAGACCGGTCTGGGCAAGGACGTCACCGACAAGTTCCTCGCGGGTTTGCCGGGCGTGCAGAAAGAGGGTTGCGACGGCCTGATTACTTCGGCTACCTTTATCCTGCACCGCATGCCCAAGCATGTGCGCACGATCTGCCTGGAGTTTTTCGGATCGGTGGCGCTGGCGGTGCCGGCCATCGTCGAGGTGAAGGATTACCTCGATGCACACGAGTCTGCAATCCTGGCAGGACTTGAGCATCTGGACGAGCGCTACCTCAAGGCCGTCGGTTATGCGACCAAGGCCAACCGCGCCCAGCGGCCCAAGATGGTGCTGATCGCGGACATCGCCTCCGACGACGAAAACGCGGTCGGGGAAGCCGCGTCGCACATCGTCCGCCTCGCCAATGCGCGCGGAGGCGAGGGCTTTATCGCCGTATCCGCCGAGGCACGCAAGAAGTTCTGGCTGGATCGCGCGCGTACTGCCGCGATCGCCGCGCATACCAACGCCTTCAAGATCAACGAGGACGTGGTGATCCCGCTGCCGCGCCTCGGCGATTATTCCGACGGCATCGAGCGCATCAATATCGAGCTGTCGATCAAGAACAAGCTCAAGCTGCTGAATGCGCTTGAAATCTTCCTGCAAGGTGACCTGCCGTTGCTGGAAGACGAGGACACCCAAGCCGATCCGGAGATGGTCGTTGCCAAGCGCGCACAGGCGCTGCAATTGATCCAGGAAACCCGCGACCACTGGCAGCGCATTCTGGGCGGTCTCGATTCGCCGCTGCACGACTTCGGTACGCTGGCGCAGGAACTGATCTCCAAGGCCGGCCTCGGCGAATTGCTGCCGGTCTTCCGCGCAGTGCAGGAACATCATTTGCGCGTGTCCTGGAAGCGCGAAGTGCGCAAGCCGTTGCATCAGATTTTTACCGGGCGCGAGTATTTGCACATCCTGGATAAGCTCGACGAAATCCACAAGACCGTGCTGAAGAGCCGTGTGTTCGTCGCGCTGCACATGCACGCCGGCGACGGCAACGTGCACACCAATATCCCGGTCAACTCCGACGATTACGGCATGCTGCAGGAAGCCAATGCCGCCGTGGCGCGCATCATGCAGCTCGCGACCGATCTCGGCGGCGTGATCTCCGGCGAGCACGGCATCGGCATCACCAAGATGGAGTTCCTCGGGCAGGATGTCATCGATACTTTTGCCGCCTATAAGCGCAAGGTCGACCCGGAAGGCCACTTCAACAAGGGCAAGCTGATGGAAGGCGCGGACCTGCGCAACGCCTACACGCCCAGCTTCGGCCTGCTGGAGCAAGAATCCATCATCATGGAACAATCGGAAATCGGCGGCATCGCCGACTCCATCAAGGATTGCCTGCGTTGCGGCAAGTGCAAGCCGGTATGCACCACGCACGTACCGCGCGCCAACCTGCTGTACAGCCCGCGCAACAAGATTCTGGCGACTTCGCTGCTGATCGAGGCTTTCCTTTATGAGGAACAGACCAGGCGCGGAGTTTCGCTGATGCATTTCGACGAGTTCAACGATGTGGCCGACCATTGCACGGTCTGCCATCGCTGCCTGAATCCATGCCCGGTCGATATTGATTTCGGCGACGTATCGATCGCGATGCGCAATTTCCTGCGCAAGCAGGGCAAGAAGGCGTTCAATCCCGGTACGGCGGCGTCGATGGCCTTCCTCAACGCCAAGGATCCGGCCACGATCAAGGCGCTGCGCATGGGCATGATCCAGTTCGGCTACTGGGCGCAACGTCTAGCCCACAAGATGACCAAAAAGCTGGTCAGCCCGATCAAGAAGCGCCCGCCTGCCACCACCGGCAAGGCGCCGATCAAGGCGCAGGTGATCCACTTCCTCAACCGGCCGATGCCCAAGGCATTACCGACCAAGACGTCGCGCGCATTGCTGGGCGTGGAAGACGACTCCATGGTGCCGGTGATCCGCAATCCGCAGAAGGTGAACGAGGATTCGGATGCCGTGTTCTACTTCCCCGGCTGCGGTTCGGAGCGTCTCTTCTCGCAGGTCGGCCTAGCCACGCAAGCGATGCTGTACGAAACCGGCGCGATCACCGTATTGCCGCCGGGTTACCTGTGCTGCGGTTATCCGCAGACTTCTGCCGGCAATCATGACAAGGGCCAGGAAATCACCGCGGAAAACCGCGTGTTGTTCCACCGCGTCGCGAATACGCTGAACTACCTCGACATCAAGACGGTGATCGTGTCCTGCGGCACCTGCATGGATCAGTTGCTGAAGTACGAGTTCGAGAAGATCTTCCCCGGCTGCCGTTTGCTCGACATCCATGAGTACCTGATGGAAAAGGGTGTCAAAATGGAAGGCGTGTCTGGCGTGCGCTACATGTACCACGAGCCTTGCCATACGCCGATGAAGACTTATGCCTCGGCCAAGGTAACGCAGGCCCTGATGGGTGTAGATGTTCCGCTGAACGACCGCTGCTGCGGCGAGTCGGGAACATTTGCCGTGGCGCGTCCGGACATCGCCACCCAGGTCAAGATGCGCAAGCAGGAAGAGCTGGAAAAAGGCATGACAAAGCTCGGCCTGACGCCGGGTGCGCCGGAGCAGGAAGTGAAAATCCTGACTTCGTGCCCGTCCTGCCTGCAAGGCCTGCAGCGCTACGAGGAAGACACCGGCATCGGCTCCGATTACATCGTGGTCGAGCTGGCGAAGAACCTGCTGGGACCGAACTGGATGGAAGATTACGTGGCGAAGGCCAACCAGGGTGGTATCGAGAAGGTTTTGCTGTAAGTTTTAAAAATGCTTTGCCGCCAAAACGCCAATTGAAAATTTTGCAATGAAGTTTTTATTTGGTGCTTTTGGTGTCTTGGCGCTTCAAAAAAGTGTGAAGAGGAGAACTGCCATAGACAAGGTAGTGAAACCTGACGAGGAGTGGAAGGCGCAGCTAACGCCTATCCAGTACGAAGTCACACGCCATGCCGCGACCGAGCGTCCCGGCACCGGTGCTTATCTTCATCATCAAGAGCATGGCATCTACACCTGCGTGTGCTGCGGTACGCCGCTGTTCGAGTCGGATACCAAGTTCGATTCCGGTTGTGGCTGGCCTAGCTACTTCGAGCCGCTTAACCCTGAAAATGTGCGTGAGAAACGCGATATCTCCCACGGCATGATACGCACCGAGGTTATCTGCAATGTATGCGATGCCCATCTCGGGCATGTGTTTCCCGACGGCCCGCCGCCAACCGGGCTGCGTTATTGCATCAACTCTGCGTCGCTCAGCTTCGCCCAGAAAATATAATTCAGCATCAATTTACAGCGGAATGCTGGCCGATGTCCGGGAAGTTGGCGGTGACAAGATGCTCGACGTAGCGGACGAAGCTCGGATCTTCACCATGCATCAGGCGTGGCAGGTTTGCGCGGAAGTCCGGCTGGCTGCACCATTCCAGAATATAGTCTTCCCATGAGTTCCAGCGACGGGCCTGCTTGGGCGACATGTCGTCCTCAAACAGCAGCAGATAGGCACGCTCGAACAGGGATGTCAGCATCACGAAAATGATTAGCTGCCGTTCTTTCTGATCTTCGTTGAGGGAAGTGGCGCCTTCCACAGAAAAAAGCCGCAGATCCGGATTGGCCAATGCCACCTTGAGAAAATCCTGGTAGTTATCCGACAGCAGCTGGTAGACCTCTTCCTCTTCGTTTTCCCGTTCCTTGCGCTGCTCGTACAGGAACACGGCGATGGCCAGCGGCAGGCCAACCACGGTGACGACATAGCTCATCAATTCCCAGGTTTCCAGCGACATGATGGCTCCTTTTGTCTGGAAGTCAGTTTTTATGAATTAAGCGTGCTGTCGGGAATACGGCACTGAACGTACTGCCCTTGCCGATTTCGCTCTGGATTTCCAGCTTGGACTGGTGCCGCGTCAGGATGTGCTTGACGATGGACAGGCCGAGGCCGGTGCCGCCGGTGGCGCGTGAGCGGCTGCGGTCTACGCGGTAGAAGCGTTCAGTCAGCCGACTGATGTGCTCTGGCTCGATGCCGAGGCCGGTATCGGTAACGCTGAACACTGCGCTATTGCCGCGCATGCCCCATTTAAGCATAATGTCGCCGCCGTCGGGCGTATAGCGGATGGCATTGCTGACCAGGTTGCCGAACGCGCTATGCAATTCTTCCGTGGCGCCGGTCATGAAGAGATGGGTATCCGCATCCAGGGTCAAGCGATGGCGCCCCCCGCTCAGGCTTTCGCCTTCGCTCATGACCAGACGCAGCAAGGACGGCACGTCAATTTCCGTTTCCTGCGGCATGTTCTGGTTGCTTTCCAGTTGCGACAGGGTCAGCAGGTCTTCCACCAGATGGCGCATGCGCACGGTCTGCTCCTGCATCAGCTTGTAATACTGACGCATGTTTTCCGGGATGCCGCTTTCCATGTCTTCCAGCGTTTCCAGAAAACCGCCGACTACCGTCAGCGGCGTTCGCAGTTCATGCGACACGTTGGCGATAAAATCGCGGCGCATGGTTTCCAGTTTTTCCATTGGCGTGATGTCTCGGCACAGTAGCAGCTTCTGCTTGTCGCCAAAGGGAATCAGCTGAATTTCCAAAGTGGTATCCGGATTGCGCAGGGTATTGAGCTTGATCGGCTCGGCATAATCCTGCGCCTGCAGATAGGTAGTGAATTCGGTCTGGCGGACGAGGTAGCCAATGGGTTGGCCGGTATCCTGTACAAGGTTCAGCCCCAGCTGGATTTCTGCCGGAGGGTTACACCATTCGATCTGATCATTGTTATTGAGCAAGACTACGCCGTCGGGCAGGGCGCTCGCGGCATGCTGGAAGCGTTCCAAAGCAGAGGTCAGTTCGGTCTGGCTGCTGGTCTGGCGTCGGATTTCCTGATAAAGCGCGGCAAATACATCCTCCCAGATACCCGAGCCGATGGGCATGCTCGCCAGATTAGGTTGCTTCAACCATATGGCAAGTTTTTCCAGCCAGTAAAAATGCGCCAGTAGATACGCAATCGTGGCCAGCGCCAAGGCGCCTAATGCATATTCCAGACCGGCCAGGGGCCACAGGAGAAGACAAAGCAGCAGTGTAGGGATGGACAGCCATAGCAGGCGCCAGCGGAATTCATGCATGTAGTGGGCATCCAGTTCTTGGAAGCTGTAGAAGAGTTACGTGCAAGCGCTACAGCTTCAATCGGACGCACATTATCGGTTACTTCGCCGAGAAACGGTAGCCGACGCCGCGCACGGTCTGGATCAGTTCTTCATGGCCGGATGCGGCGAGTGCCTGGCGCAGGCGGCGGATATGTACGTCCACGGTACGGTCTTCGACGAACACGCGGTCGCCCCAGACGCGGTCGAGTACCTGCGAACGCGAGTGCACGCGCTCAGGGTTGGACATGAGGTAATGCAGCAGACGGAATTCGGTCGGGCCGAGGTCGAGCTGGATGCCGTTGCCGGTAACGCGATGGGTCACTGGATCAAGGCGCAAGGAACCTGATTCGATAGGATCATCCGTCATCTGCGGTGCGCGACGGCGCAGCACGGCCTTGATGCGGGCATTCAATTCGCGCGGCGAAAACGGTTTGGTGACGTAATCGTCGGCGCCGACGTCGAGGCCGCGAATCTTGTCGATCTCTTCGCTGCGCGCGGTCAGCATGATGATAGGGATGTTCTTGCTGTATTCGTCGGATTTCAGGCGACGTGCGAATTCGATGCCGCTCATGCCGGGCAGCATCCAGTCGAGCAGGATGAGGTCGGGCATGGTTTCGCGCATCAGCAACTGCGCCTGCTCGACGCTCAATGCCCGGATCGGGTTATGGCCGGCCTGGGTGATGTTGAGCGTCAGAAGTTCCTGGATGGCCGGTTCGTCTTCAATTATCAATATGTTGGCTGGCATCGGAATTCCTTTACCGAAATAAGATGCTGCTCACTATATGACGTCAATGTGACAGTTGTGTGACAAAAAATCAGCTAATTATTTCGTGTCAGCGCGCGGCTCAGTATCCAGATGCCGATCAATATCATCGGCAAACTCAACCATTGCCCCATGCTCATGCCCAGCGCCAGCGGGCCGAGAAAACTGTCAGGCTCGCGTGCGAACTCCACTACGAAGCGCGAAACGCCGTAGCCAATCAGGAATAGTCCCGATATCGCCCCGACCGGTCGCGGCTTGCTGGAGTATATCCACAGCAACAGGAAAAGCGCGATGCCTTCCAGGCCGAATTCATAGAGTTGCGATGGATGACGCGGCAAACTATCCACCTGCGGAAACACTACCGCCCATGGGACGTCGGTAGCACGTCCCCATAATTCACCGTTGATGAAGTTGCCGAGGCGACCCGCGCCGAGTCCTAGCGGTACCAGCGGCGCGACGAAATCCATCACCGCCAGCCAGTTCTTGCCGGTTTTGCGGACGAATATCCACATCGCGACCAGCACGCCGAGAAACCCACCATGGAAGGACATGCCGCCTTGCCATACCGCGAGGATTTCCAGCGGGTGCTGCAAGAAGTAATCCGGCTGGTAAAACAGAACATAGCCCAGTCGCCCGCCGAGGATGACGCCCAAGGCGCCATAAAACAGCATATCGTCCAGGTCGCGCTCGCTGACAATGCAGTCGGGATTGCGGCGGATGCGCCATTTGCCGAGGAACAGCACGCCCAGAAATCCGATCAGGTACATCAGCCCATACCAATGAATGCCTAAGGGACCGAGATGGATGGCGATGGGGTCGAATTGCGGGTGAACAAGCATAGAGTCTCGGCGTCTTAATGGGGTAAAATTGCAAGATTATACGTTTTCCCGAGGTTCATCATGCCCCAGTATCGTTCCCGCACTACCACCCACGGCCGCAACATGGCTGGCGCCCGCGCGCTGTGGCGTGCCACCGGGATGAAGGACGAGGATTTCACCAAGCCCATCATCGCTGTCGCCAACTCGTTCACACAGTTCGTGCCGGGCCACGTGCACCTGAAGGACATGGGCCAACTGGTCGCGCGCGAAATTGAAAAGGCCGGCGGCGTCGCCAAGGAATTCAACACTATCGCCGTCGATGACGGCATCGCCATGGGCCACGGCGGCATGCTGTACTCGCTGCCCAGCCGCGACCTGATCGCCGACAGCGTGGAATATATGGTTAACGCGCACTGCGCCGATGCACTGGTGTGCATTTCCAACTGTGACAAGATCACCCCCGGCATGCTGATGGCTGCGCTGCGCCTCAATATCCCCGTTGTGTTCGTCTCTGGTGGCCCGATGGAAGCGGGCAAGGTCAACTGGAACGGCGTAGTGCGCAAGCTGGATCTGGTAGACGCGATGGTCGAGGCTGCTGACAGCCATGTCAGCGATGCCGACGTGGCCGAAGTCGAGCGTTCTGCTTGCCCGACCTGCGGCTCCTGCTCCGGCATGTTTACCGCCAACTCCATGAACTGCCTGACCGAGGCGCTCGGCCTGTCCTTGCCGGGCAACGGTTCCACGCTGGCCACCCATGCCGACCGCAAGCAACTGTTCCTGCGCGCGGGCCGTTTGATCGTCGATCTTGCCAAGCGTTACTACGAGCAGGACGACGCCAGCGTGCTGCCGCGCTCCATCGCGACTTTCGAAGCCTTCGAAAACGCGATGAGCCTGGATGTCTCCATGGGCGGCTCCACCAACACCGTGCTGCACTTGCTGGCGGCGGCGCACGAAGCCGGCGTGGATTTCACGATGGCCGACATCGACCAGATTTCCCGTCGTGTGCCCTGCCTGTCCAAAGTGGCTCCGGCAACGGCGAAATATCATATGGAAGACGTGCATCGTGCCGGTGGCGTGATGGCGATCCTGGGCGAACTCGACAGAGCAGGCCTGATTCGCCGCGACGTGCCGACGGTGCATGCGCCCAGCATGGCCGCAGCACTGGACCAGTGGGATATCTGCCGCACGCAGGACAGTGCCGTGCGCGATTTCTTCCGTGCAGCGCCCGGCGGTATCCCGACCACCATCGCTTTCAGCCAGTCGATGCGCTACCCCGAACTGGACGAAGACCGCGCCGAAGGCTGCATCCGCGACAAGGCACACGCCTACTCGCAGGATGGCGGTTTGGCCGTGCTGCACGGCAACATCGCGCTCGACGGCTGCATCGTCAAGACGGCAGGCGTGGATGACAGCATCCTCAAGTTCACCGGCCGCGCCCGCATTTTCGAAAGCCAAGACGCCGCCGTCGAAGCCATCCTCGCCGACAAGATCGTCGCCGGGGATGTGGTGGTAATCCGCTACGAAGGCCCGCGCGGCGGTCCCGGCATGCAGGAAATGCTTTATCCGACCAGCTACCTGAAGTCCAAAGGCCTGGGCAAGGAATGTGCCCTGCTTACCGATGGTCGCTTCTCCGGCGGCACCTCGGGCCTTTCTATCGGTCATGCTTCCCCCGAAGCGGCCGAAGGTGGCGCGATTGGCTTGGTGGAAGAGGGCGATACCATAGAGATCGACATCCCCAACCGCCGCATTCATCTGGATGTTTCGGTGGAAGAGCTGGAAAACCGCCGCAAGGTCATGGAAGCCAAGGGCGCGCAAGCCTGGAAACCGGTCAACCGCGAGCGTACGGTATCGCCGGCATTGCGGGCTTATGCGGCGATGACGACTTCGGCTGCCAAGGGCGCCGTGCGCGACGTGTCGCAGGTCGAGAAATAATAAGAGCAAGCAAGGAGCGAGGTTGCATACTGTTCTGGTGCTCGGGGGTTACGGCAACTTCGGTGCTTATATCTGCCGTGCGCTGGTGCAGGATGCCAGTATCCGGCTTCTGATCGCGGGGCGTGACGAAAAGAAAGCGCGCCGTTTCGCTGCTGAGGTCGGCCTGCCCGAGCGGCAGGGGATCGTGCTGGATGCCGAAGTGACTTCGCTCGCACGCCAGTTGGATGCACTCGAGGTCGATACCGTTATCCATACCGCCGGACCGTTCCAGCAGCAGGATTACCGTGTTGCACAGGCTTGTATCGATGCGCGCTGCAATTACCTCGATCTGGCGGACGGTCGTGATTTCGTGGCTGGCATCGGCAAGCTGGATGCCGCCGCACATCTGGCCGGGGTGCTGGTGGCGAGCGGCGCGAGCTCGGTTCCCGCCTTGTCCGCAGCCGTGGTGGACTATTTCCTTCCCGAGTTTTCCCGTCTCGACTCCATCCGGCATGCCATCGTTTCCGGCGCAAAAACGCCGGGCCTGGCAACGTTGCGGGCGGTGCTCGGGTATTGCGGAAAACCCTTCATGCGGCTGGAGAACGGTTTGTGGAAAGGCGTGTTCGGTTGGCAGGATTTGCATCGTCGGCGCTATCCCGAACCTGTAGGCAATCGCTGGTTGAGTAATTGCGACGTGCCTGATCTGGCGGTATTCCCTCAGCGCTATCCGGGAGTGAAAACCGTAACTTTTCACGCCGGACTCGGCGTTCCCATGGCGCATCTGGCGACATGGCTGTTTTCCTGGCTGGTGCGCTGGGGAGTCGTGAGCAACATGGCCGAATGGGCCAAGCCCTTGCACTGGATCAGCCGACGGCTGGAGGTCATCGGACCACGGGAGTCCGCGATGCATGTCGAGCTTTCGGGCATCGATCATCAGGGCCGGCCGCTGACACGTATGTGGCATATCCTGGCGGGGCAGCACCATGGCCCAAACATCCCTTGCGGTGCGGCGGTTGCACTGACTCGCAAGCTGGCTAATGGCAATCTGACGGAACGCGGCGCCATGCCGTGTGTCGGACTACTGACGTTGGATGAATATATGGATGCGCTGGACGGTCTGGATATCCGGCAGATACACGGCTGACGCATGGAGTACTTGCTTCTGAAATGGATGCATATCCAGAGCCTGTTTCAATAGGAAACGGCTGATGCGATATGGCACAAAAACGATGGATGCAAGGCGCACCACGCGGCCAATGGTTATTCCATTGGCAAGTGGTGCAACGCTGCAGACGCGTTTTTGTGCCATACCGCAGAGGGGCAGCCCTGCCTTGCACGCAGCGCGTTGTTGCTCACCGCTTATTTGGAATAACCAAACCGCGCGGCTCGCGCCTAGCTCTGCGTGCAAGGCAGGGCTGTCGCACAGCCGTTTCCTATTGAAACAGGCTCTGAGTGCCACGCTGATGTTCGGCACTGGCCTGGGAACCGCTTTCTACAAATGGACGACGGATCGTTCCGGTGACGTGCGCAGCATTGCAGTGGTGATGGAGCGCGTGGTGCTGGCAGATTGGCTATTCACAACCCCAACTGCCATTATCCAGCTTATCACCGGGATATGGATGGTTTACTTGGCCGGATGGCCGCTGACGCAGGGCTGGGTAGCCTGGGCCATCGGTCTGTACGCATTGGCCGGCGCATGCTGGCTACCCGTGGTCTGGCAGCAGATCGAAATGCGACGGCTATCGCGCACCGCTGCGTATCGGGGCGAGGCCCTTCCTCAGCGCTATTGGCAACTGTGCCGCTACTGGATGTGGTTGGGAATGGTCGCATTTACCGCCATGCTCGCGGTTTACGGTTTGATGGTATTCAAGCCAGTCATGCCCGAGGCTGCTGCGGCATTCTGACAACGAAGGACATCATCATGAACATAGAAGAATTGAACACCCGTTTCGGCCTCGGCACCCAGCTTAAATTCGTCGAAGACGCCAGCGGCCTGGTGGTGGCCGAGATCGAAAATCCGCTGGCTTCCGCGCGGTTGACGCTGCAAGGGGCGCACCTGCTGTCCTGGCGGCCGAGATCGACTTCGGTTCCGGTCGTGTGGTACTCGGAGAAGGCGAAGCTGGTGCAGGGCAAGCCCGCGCATAGCGGTGCGCCGGTGTGCTGGCCATGGTTCGGCATGCATCCGAACGATCCGGGGTTCCCCGCGCATGGGTTTGCGCGCAATCATCCGTGGGAAGTCATCGGAGCTGCTGCCGAGGCCGATGGTGCAACTCGGCTGACCTTGCGCCTGCTGCAAGGCGAGGACACCCATGCACAATGGCCGCATCCGTCGCTGCTGACGCTGGATGTGCTGGTCGGCGAAACGTTGCGCATGACGCTGACCACGACCAATACCGGCGACAGGGAATTCGTAATCGGTGAGGCTTTTCACACCTATTTTCAGGTGGCGGACATCGCCAAGGTGAAAGTGCTCGGGCTGGAAGGCTGCGCCTATCTGGACAAGGTCGAGAACTTTGTGCGCAAGCAGCAGGAAGGCGCAATCAGCTTTACCGGCGAAACGGATCGCGTATATGTCGATACCGAAACGGAGTGCGTGATCGAGGATCCGGGCTTGCGCCGTCGCATCCGGATTGCAAAATCAGGCAGTGCCACCACGGTAGTCTGGACGCCGTGGCAGGATAAGGCATCCAACATGGATGACATTGAGGATCAGTGGCCGCGCATGCTATGTGTGGAGTCGGCAAACGCCGCGCACAATATGGTCAAGGTTGCGCCGCGCAACACGCATACACTGACTGTTGAGTATCGAACCGAATCTATGTAAGTCGACTGAAACAAGCCCGCAATAGTTGACTGAAAGGTTCAACTATTGTGGGCTTTTTGCTAGACTGGCAAGCCTCCCTACGAGGTGACTTCATGTCCAACCGTCTTTCCGGCGAAACCAGCCCTTACCTTTTGCAGCATGCCGAAAACCCCGTGGATTGGTATCCGTGGGGAGAGGAAGCGCTCACATTGGCGCGCGAACAGAACAAACCTATCCTCCTTTCCATCGGCTATTCCGCCTGTCACTGGTGTCACGTCATGGCGCACGAGTCATTCGAGGATGCGGCCACCGCGGCGGTGATGAACGAGCTATTCGTCAATATCAAGGTGGACCGCGAAGAGCGACCCGATCTCGACCAGATTTACCAGAGCGCGCATTCCATACTTTCGCGCCGTGGCGGCGGCTGGCCGCTGACGATGTTTCTCTCGCCTGATCAGGTACCTTTTTTCGGCGGTACCTATTTTCCTCCGACGCCACGCTATAACCTGCCGGGATTTTCCGAACTGCTGAAACACATCGCATCGACCTGGCATGAGCGCCGGGGTGAAATCGAGTCGCAGAACGAATCGGTTCTCGCCGTACTCGAAAAAGCCATGCGGCAGGACGCCCCCGCCGAACTGGATGGTGCGGCGGTAACGGCGGCGGCTGCACACTTGGCGGAATTGTTCGACAAGGTAAACGGCGGTTTCGGCGGTGCTCCGAAGTTTCCCAATCCAGCCGATCTGGCGCTGTTGCTGCAACGCGCCGGGCATGGCGACGGGAACGCCCATCACATGGTGGCGCTGACGCTGACCAGGATGGTGGAAGGCGGAATCTACGACCACGTCGGCGGCGGCTTCAGCCGTTACAGCGTCGACGATCACTGGGAAATTCCGCATTTCGAGAAAATGCTCTACGACAACGGGCAACTGCTGTGTCTTTACAGCGACGGCTGGCGGATGACGCAGGACGTGCATAACCTGGAAGTCATCGAGCACACCGTGGATTGGGCGATGCGCGAAATGCGTTCACCGCAAGGTGCGTTTTACTCATCGCTGGATGCCGATAGCGAGGGCGAAGAGGGCAAATTTTATGTCTGGCAAAAAGATGAGTTGCGGCATTTGCTCGACGAACAGGAATACCGGTTCCTGGAACAGCGTTTCCGGCTAGGGTCGACGCCCAATTTCGAGCACGCCTGGCATTTGCATGCGACTCACAGCCTGGCCGATGCCGCCAAGGCCGTGGGACTGACCACCGAAAATGCCGCCAAGGTGTGGGAATCCGCCCGTGGCAAACTTTTCGCTTACCGTGCTAAGCGTGTCCGACCCGGCCGTGACGACAAGATACTCGTCAGCTGGAATGCGCTGATGATCCAGGGTTTGGCGCGAGCGGCCCGTGTGTGCGGCCGCATGGAGTGGACGACGGCAGCTCACGAGGCCGTGGACTTCATCCGCAGTCATTTATGGCGTGAGGGCAAGTTGCTGGCGACGAGCAAGGACGGCAAGGCGCATCTGAACGCGTATCTCGACGACCATGCCTTCCTGCTCGCGGCGCTGCTCGATGGGCTCCAAGCCGCCTTCCGCAAGGAGGACCTGGACTTCGCTATTGAGCTCGCCGAAGCGCTGCTGTCGCGATTCGAGGACAAGGAAACGGGCGGATTCTTCTTCACCAGCCACGACCATGAGCCGTTGATCCAGCGCCCCAAGTCCGCCTTCGACAATGCCACGCCCTCCGGCAATGGAGTAGCTGCGCTATCTTTGCAGCGACTCGGTCATCTCACTGGCGAGGCGCGTTATCTCCAGGCTGCCGAGAACACGTTGCGGGCATTCGCCACCGTCATGGGGCGCAACCCCGCGGCTTGTCCCAGCATGGTGATGGCGCTTGACGAATACCTGGTGCCACCAGGCCTGATAATCCTGCGCGGACCGCGTGAGGATGTGCAATCCTGGAAAGAAAAGCTGGATAAATTGTGGTTGCCGTCAACGCTGGTCGTAGGTTTACCGGAGAAAATTTCCGGTTTGCCAGCTGTGCTTGAACGTCCAATGCAAAATCATGTCAACGCATGGGTATGCCGAGGCGTTGAGTGCTTGCCAGCAATCAATGACTGGGATGCCCTGCTGGAGACCTTGCGTCCCCTTGGCAACAAGGGTGAAACACGTTTATGATTGCTTACCTAAAACGGGTATGCGCTTAACTGGTTCTATTACAAGATCTAAACTGAAGGAGTAAACATGAAAGCATTGATGATGGCGGTTGCTGCCGCTGGTTCCCTGATGATCGCCGGCACTGCCAGCGCCGATGCCGCAGCTCAGGCTCTGGCACAAAAGAGTGGCTGCCTGGCTTGCCACAGCGTTGACAAGAAGGTCCTCGGCCCGTCCTACAAGGATGTCGCTGCAAAGTACAAGGGGCAGAAGGATGCTGAAGCCAAACTGGTCGAGAAGGTCAAGAAGGGTGGCAGCGGTACTTGGGGTCCGATCCCGATGCCGGCTAACAGCCCGCAAGTGAAGGACGAGGACATCAAGACCATCGTCAAGTGGGTGCTGTCCCTGTAATTCGCCACAAGCGAATTTTGGAACGCAAAAGCCGGTCGATCGACCGGCTTTTTTATTGCCTGTACAGGCTTACTGGATCACGCCGACCAGGTACATGAAGATCGCGATGATCGCGAGCGGCGAAACGAAACGTATCGTGAAGCGCCAGAAGCTATAAGCTCCCAACGCAAGTCCGAGTTCTTCCCGAACGTGCTGGGTTTTCATCACCCAGCCAGCGAAAATCGCCATCATCAGGCCGCCCAGCGGCAGCAGGATGTTGGTGGTAAGTTTATCCAGGGTGTCAAAAATATTCAGCCCGAACACCAGTTTGACGTCGTGCCATTTATTGAAGGACAGGACGACTGCAATGCCAAGTAGCCAATCGGCCATGGCGATGATCAGCGCCGCCTTCCTACGCGAGATAGCGGTGTTTTCCGTAATCCATGAAATTGCCGGTTCCACCAGCGAAATGGCCGAGGTCCAGGCGGCAAAAGCGACCAGCAGAAAAAACAGCGTGCCCATGAAGCTGCCGCCGGGCATCGCGCCGAAGGCGATGGGCAACGTCTGGAAGATCAGCCCCGGCCCGGCCGCCGGTTCGAGGCCGTTGGCGAATACCAGCGAGAAGATTGCCAGCCCGACCAGCAGGCCGACAGCAGTGTCGGCGATGGCGACATACAGGGTGGTGCGGGCAATGGAGATATGCGGCTGCAGGTAGGAGCCGTAGACCATCACTGCACCCATGCCCAGGCTGAGTGAGAAGAATGCATGACCGAGCGCCGACAGCACGGCTCCGGGCGTCACCTTGGAAAAGTCAGGTGTGAACATGAATCGAACGGATTGCGCGAAATCGCCCACCGCCATGCTGTAGCCGAGCAGGATCAGCAGGATGGCGAACAGCGCCGGCATCAGGATCTTGTTGGCTTTTTCCAGGCCGGCATTGACGCCGCGAGCCACCACGCCCATGGTCAGTGAAATAAACAGCGTATGCCAGAGAATCAGCTCCAGCGGCGTGGCGAGAAATGCCTCGAAATGGCTTTGTGCCAATGGGCCATCCATGCCCTTGAATACGCCGCTGGCTGCGCGGCCAATGTAATCCAGTACCCAGCCGGCGATCACGCTGTAAAACCCCAGGATCAGCAAGCCGGCAAACAAACCCATGATGCCGACCCACTTCCACAAGCGGGTTGCACCAGCTTCTTCAGCGAGTCCCTGCATGCCGTCGACTGGGTTGCGTTGGGCGCGGCGGCCCAGCATGATTTCGCACATCATGAGCGGGATGCCGACGATGGCGATGCAGACGAGAAAGACCAGCACAAAGGCGCTGCCGCCATTGACGCCGGTCATGTAGGGAAATTTCCAGATGTTGCCTAAACCGATGGCGGATCCGGCAGTCGCCAGGATGAATGCCCATCGGCTGGACCAGTGGCTGCGATGTTTGGTTTGCGGCATAGGATGTCTCCCGTCAACTCTTGAAGTAGCGGTCGGTCTCGCTCTTGATCACCTTGGATAGCAGCAGCAAGCCGATCAGGTTGGGAATCGCCATCATGCCGTTCATCAGGTCGGAGAAGTTCCACACGAATTCCAGACTGGTCGTGGCTCCGACGATTACCGCGGCGATGAAGAAAATGCGGTAGATGCGGATGGAGCGCGGCCCGAACAGATACTCGATGGCTTTCTCACCGTAGTAATTCCAGCCGATCAGTGTGGAGTAGGCGAACAGCGCCGTCGCCAGCGCAACGATGATCTGCCCCGAACTGCCCAGCGTTTCCGCCATGCTCAGGCTGGTCAGTTCGCCGGCGCTGACGCCTTGTGTCCAGGAGGTCGCGGTGAGAATGACCATCGCTGTCATGGTGCAGACGACCAAGGTGTCGATAAAGGTCTGCGTCATGCTGACCAGCGCCTGTTTCACTGGGTCGTTGGTGCGTGCGGCGGCGGCGGCGATCGGTGCCGAACCCAATCCGGATTCGTTGGAAAACACGCCGCGAGCGATACCGAAGCGCATCGCGGCGGCGATGGTGGCGCCGGCAAAGCCGCCGGTAGCCGCCGCCGGGTTGAAGGCATGGTAGAAAATCAGGCCCAGCGCGTGCGGGATTTCCGTTGCATTCATCGCCAGCACGATCAGTGCGGCAGTCACGTAGCCCACGATCATGAAAGGCACGAGAAGCGAGGTAAAGCGGCCGATGGAACGAATGCCACCGAGGATGACCAGCGCCGTCAGCACCATGAGCACGAGGCCCGTCACCAAGGGGTCGACGTGAAACGTGGCTTCGAAAATCTTTGCCGTGGCATTGGCTTGCGTCATGTTGCCGATGCCGAAAGCGGCGAGCGCGGTGAATATCGCGAACAGCGTGCCCAGCCAGGGCAGGCCGGCGCCTTTGGCAAGGTAGTACATGGGGCCGCCGCGCATGCCGTGCTCGCCTTTCTCGCGATATTTGACTGCCAGCACCGCTTCGGAATATTTGGTCACCATGCCAACCAGTCCGGTCATCCACATCCAGAATACCGCACCAGGACCTCCCAACGTGATGGCTGTGGCGACACCGACGATATTGCCGATGCCGACGGTAGCGGCCAGCGCGGTCATCAGCGCGGCGAAATGGCTGATGTCGCCTTCGTGATGATGGTCCTTATGAAAGATCAGGCGGAAAGCCAATGGGAGTACACGGAATTGCAGGCCTTTCAGCAACACCGTCAAATACAGGCCGGTACCAACCAGAAGCGCCAGCATGGGTGGTCCCCAGACCCAGCTCGAAAGTGTTGCGATTAAAGTTTCTACAGCTTGCATGCGTTTCTCCCTTTATATTTCTGCGGGAATTATGACAGAAACGCGGGACTGTGAGATTCGCTGCCTTTGGATGGTGGAGTCGCCAGAGATTGGGGGGGCGCTTGATTCCCCTTTGTCCCGTTCAACACACTCGTAAACTTGCCGCTTGTTACCCTGCGAAGGTGCAAGTGGATCTGGATGAAAAACAACAAACAAGTCATGAATATGCGCCTGCTTATTGCTCTTGTACTACCTTGATTGATCTTATTTTACCCTCGGCCGCCCCATCGCCGGGATCATGTGCCTGATTCTGCAAATCACCCTGATCGTATGGTTGTCGGTGACCATCTAGACTGTCTATTCGCTGAACCAGTACAAGACCGACAAGAAAATCGAGGCTGCGCTCAAGCAACGCAACAATTAAGGCTTATCCCAGCCAGTCCTTGCCAGTCAGAAAGTCGGAGTACAGCTTCGCTTCCGCCGAACCGGCTTCCGGGCGCCAGTCGTAGCGCCATTTCACGATAGGCGGTAGTGACATCAGGATGGATTCGGTGCGTCCACCCGATTGCAGGCCGAACAGCGTGCCGCGGTCGAACACCAGATTGAATTCCACATAGCGTCCACGGCGGTAGGCCTGAAAATCGCGTTCGCGCTCGCCGTAGGGCGCGTCCTTGCGGCGTTGCAGGATGGGCAGATAGGCATTCAGGAAGCTGTCGCCCACGCTTTTCACCATCGCAAAACTCTGGCCGAAGCCGGGGGCGCTGAAGTCGTCGAAGAATACGCCGCCGATGCCGCGCGGCTCCTTGCGGTGCTTGAGGTAGAAGTATTCGTCGCACCAGTGCTTGAAGCGCGGATACAGGTCGGTGCCGAAAGGATCCAGCGCCTGCTTGCAGGTGCGATGGAAATGGATCGCGTCTTCCTCGTAGCCATAATAGGGCGTCAAATCCATGCCGCCGCCGAACCACCATACCGGTTCCTCGCCAGGTTTTGTAGCGATGAAGCAGCGCACATTCATATGCACCGTAGGTGCGTAGGGATTGCGCGGGTGCAATACCAACGACACGCCCATCGCCTCGAACCCACGCCCTGCCAACTCGGGGCGATTTGCGCTGGCGGATGGCGGTAACCGGTCGCCAGTCACATGCGAGAAGTTGACCCCGCCGCGCTCAAAAACATTGCCTTCCTCGATCACACAGCTGATGCCGCCCCCCCCTTCCGGCCGCTGCCAGGAGTCGTTCAGGAAATTCTTGCCGTCTACCAGTTCGAGCGATTCGACGATGCGATGCTGGAGGCCGGTCAGGTAATCGAGGATGAGGCGGGTGTCCATGGCTATTTCTTTAAATGATTGCTTGGCGACAATTGTAGCGCAGGCCTTCCCCGTGGAAGTTCTGCATTACTTGCGGATGATTTTTTCGCTGACGAGATCCTGAATCGTGGAAGGACGGCGCCGCGCACCTATCGGCCCGGGGATTACCAACACACGTTTGCCGAATAGGCGCTGGCATTCCGCAGCCGTTTTTGCCGGTTTCCCGCCACTCAGGTTGGCGCTGGTGGAAACGAGTGCCATGTCGGCGGTCCGGCACAAGGCGGCGGCGCCACGATGTGCAGTGACGCGCACCGCAACGGAATCATGGGCGCCACGCAAGGTGGCCGGGCAGTCTCGGGAGGCCGGCACCAGCCAGGTATGCGGTCCCGGCCAGCGGGCGCGCATGCGGTTTGAAAGCTCGGGGCTGAGGTCTGCAAGGTATGGTCGCAATTGCCGCGGGTGCGCGGCGATCAGGATCAGCCCCTTGGAAGGGCTGCGCCTCTTGAGCCGCAACACGCGTCGGACAGCTACAGGATTATGCGGGTCGCAGCCCAGCCCGTAGCAGGACTCGGTGGGGTAGGCGATGACGCCTCCACGCTGCAAGTGCCTGCGGATGCGCCACGCGTCCATTCTTAGCGTGAATACATCTGGATTACTTAATCGCGCGCCAGCCGATGTCGCGGCGCATCTGGCTGCCTTCGAAACGGATGCCTTCTGCAATCGCGTAGGCACGGCTTTGCGCCTGCTTCACGGTGTCGCCCAGTGCGGTAACGCACAGCACGCGACCGCCGCTGGTGACCGGCTGGCCGTTTTCCATCGTCGTACCGGCGTGGAAGACATGCGCGTCCTGCAAGTCCTTGGGCAGTCCGGTAATGGCGTCGCCCTTGCGCGGCGTGTCGGGATAGCCGGCCGAAGCCATGACCACGCCCAGCGCGGTGCGGCGGTCCCAGTCCGCTTCGGCTTTGTCCAGCGTGCCGTTGACGGCGTGCTCGACCAGTCCGACCAGGTCGCTCTTGAGGCGCAGCATGATGGGCTGGGTTTCAGGGTCGCCCATGCGGCAGTTGAATTCCAGCGTTTTCGGCGCGCCACTCTTGTCGATCATCAGGCCGGCGTACAGAAATCCGGTGTAGCGGATGCCGTCTTTCGCCATTCCCTGGATGGTCGGGCGGATGATCTCGCGCATCACGCGCGCATGCATCTCGGGCGTCACGATGGGGGCGGGGGAGTAAGCGCCCATGCCGCCGGTGTTGGGGCCGTTGTCGCCGTCCAGCAGGCGTTTGTGATCCTGGCTGGTGGCCAGCGGCAGTACGTGCTCGCCGTCGCACATCACGATGAAGCTGGCTTCCTCGCCTTCGAGGAATTCTTCAATGACGACACGCGCGCCGGCTGCGCCCAGTTTGTTGTCGGCCAGCATCATGTCGATGGCTTCGTGGGCTTCGTCTTCGCTCATCGCGACGACAACGCCCTTGCCCGCAGCGAGACCGTCGGCCTTGATGACGATGGGCGCGCCTTGCGCCTTGACGTAGTCATGCGCCGCAGCGGCATCGGTAAACGTGGCGTAGGCGGCAGTGGGGATGCCGTGGCGCTGCATGAAGGCCTTGGCGTAATCCTTGGAGGATTCCAGCTGCGCAGCTGCCTTGGTCGGGCCGAAAATTTTCAGTCCGGCGACGCGGAAGGCATCGACCACGCCTTGCGAAAGCGGAGCCTCCGGGCCTACCACGGTCAGCGCAATCTGCTCGTCCTGCGCAAACTGCACCAGTTCGGGAATCGCAGTAATCGCGACATTCTGCATGTCGGGATCGAGCGCAGTCCCGGCATTACCGGGGGCAACGTAAACACGGCTCACTTTCGGGTTTTTCGCCAGTTTCCACGCCAGCGCATGTTCGCGCCCGCCGTTACCGATGACCAGAATTTTCATGTGTTACTTCTCCGAAGTAGAGAAGGGTAAAAGGGGAAGGGGAAAGGGCGCGCCGCTGAGGGCTACCCTTTACCCTTTACCGTTTACCCTTCGCCAAATTTAGTGTCTGAAATGACGCACGCCGGTTAGTACCATGGCGAGGCCATGTTCGTCCGCTGCGGCGATGACTTCCTCGTCGCGCACGCTGCCGCCCGGCTGGATCACGCAGACCGCGCCGGCTTCGGCCAGCACATCCACGCCGTCGCGGAACGGGAAGAACGCATCGGAGGCCACGGCGGAGCCTTGCAGCGACAGGCCGGCGTTGGTCGCCTTGATCGCGGCGATGCGGGTGCTGTCCACGCGGCTCATCTGGCCGGCGCCGACGCCCAGCGTCATGCCGTTGCCGCAGAATACGATCGCGTTGGATTTTACGAACTTGGCGACGCGCCAGGCGAACAGCAGGTCTTGCAGCTGTTGTTGCGTCGGCTGCTTTTTGGTAACGACCTTGAGTTGTTCCGGGCCGACATTCAGCGCGTCCGGCGTTTGCAGCAGCAGGCCACCGCCGACGCGCTTGTACTCCAGTGCGTTGGAAGCGTGGCCCAGCGGCACGACCAGCACGCGCAGGTTGGTCTTGGCAGCCAGTGCTGCCTTGGCTTCAGACGTGAAGGACGGAGCGATCAGCACTTCGACGAAGTGCTTGCGGTCGTTCATCGCGTTGACTACGTCGATGCCGACTTCGCCGTTGAAGGCAATGATGCCGCCGAAGGCCGAGGTCGAGTCGGTTTTGAAGGCCTTTTCATAGGCGCCGAGCAGGTTGCCGTCGATGGCTACACCGCACGGGTTGGCGTGTTTGACGATTACGCAGGCCGGAACGTCGAAAGTTTTGACGCATTCCCACGCAGCATCGGCATCGCCGATGTTGTTGTAGGAGAGTTCCTTGCCCTGCAATTGGGTGAAGCTCGCCAACGCGCCTTCCGGCACCGTGGCGTCGCGATAGAAGGCAGCGTCCTGATGCGGATTTTCACCGTAGCGCAGGTCCAGTACCTTGCTGAACTGGGCGTTGAAGCGTTCCGGGAACGCATTTTTCTCGCCCTTGGGGCCGAGCGCGGTCAGATAGTTGCTGATCGCGCCGTCGTATTCGGCGGTGTGCGAGAACGCCTTCTTTGCGAGTGCCAGACGGGTTTCGGCACCGACTGCGCCACCACTGGATTCGAGCTCACGCGTCAGGCGGGCATAGTCCGCCGGGTCGGTGACGATGGCGACATGGCCGTAGTTCTTGGCTGCAGCGCGCACCATGGTCGGGCCGCCGATGTCGATGTTCTCGATGGCGTCTTCCAGCGAGCAATCCGGGTTGGCGATGGTTTCG
>Ga0255338_1000645_pt1 | contig 94223 bp, 86 predicted proteins | sample MeOH1_35cm_T4_19_FD_203715 | JGI IMG/M metagenome (GOLD analysis project Ga0255338, IMG submission 203715) | Sandy soil microbial communities from University of British Columbia, Vancouver, Canada - MeOH1_35cm_T4_195 | ecosystem: Engineered > Artificial ecosystem > Sand microcosm > Unclassified ...
AGCATCGCTCAGGAGGACCCGGGGGGGAAGGGCGCACTCCGTGGTAAGGTTGAACATCTCTTATAGGCCTTTATTTTCCCGAGAGGAACGACCCATGTCCCAGGGTGTGATCCAAGGCTCCATGCGCGAGGCGCCGTTGCCCGACATCATCCAGCTCGTGAGCCAGGGTGGGAAATCGGGGTGCTTCCATGTGCAGCAGGAGGCCTCCCGCGCGCGGATCTACCTCAAGGACGGGCGGATCATCCACGCCGTCACCCCCACGGGCGAGGGCTTCGAGGCCCTCATGGAGGTGGCCCTCTGGCTCGATGGCAGCTACCGGTTCGAGGAGCTGGTGCCCGACGTGCCGTCCACCATCACCAAGCCCAATGCTTCCATTCTCATGGAGCTGGGGCGGCGCATGGACGAGTGGCGCGTCATCAGCCAGAAGATCCCCTCCGTGGACCTCTATCCCGCCTCCACCCTGCTGCCCGGGGAGACGCCGCACGGCGTGAACACCCGGGAGGCGCGGGTGCTGGCCCTGTCCACGGGCTACTACAGCGTGGCCGAGGTGGCCGAGGCGATGCAGAAGCCTGTCCTCACCACCGCCAAGGACCTCTATGGCCTGGTGATGGCCGGCCACGTGGTGCTGAAGGGCATCCGCTCCGGCAAGCCGCCCAAGGTCGAGGCCCCCGCCGCGCCTGAACCCGCGCCGGCGCAGGCGATGACGACCATCCGGGAGGAGCCCCCGGCCTTCGCGCCTCCCCCGCAGGGCTCCGTGGGCTTCCCCGAGGGCCACGACCCACTGCCTGAAACGATCGGTGGCGGATTCCCCGCAGCTGTTCCGCCGCCCGCGCCGGCCAAAGCCGCGCCGGTGGACGACCCCCAGCGCATGGTCAAGCTCATGAACTTCACCCAGCGCATCGCCCAGGCGGCCAAGATGGTGCTGCCTGAGCCCCAGCACGAGCTGGTGAACCGGCTCCAGGCCAAGGCCACCCAGCAGATCATTTCCGGCGACGGTCCCGAAGCGGTGAAGAACCTCGCCCTGGCGATCAGCCGCGGCGCGGTGGATGCCGGATGCGACGCCGATATGGTGCGCACCCTGAACACCCACCTCAAGGCGCTGTTCGCCACCAAGTAGGCGGTCCCCATGATCCGACGTCTCCTCTCGGGCCTCCTGGCCTCCGTCCTCCTGCTGGCCCTGGGATGCAAGGAGCCCGACGGCAGCTCCGGGGGCACCGCGGGCGTGGCCCTCTATGCCTACGACAGCACCACGAGCGCGATCTTCGTCTGGACCGACCTGAGCGCCCTGTACGACGGCACCAGCGGGGCGGTCGCTCCGACCAAGACGATCACGTCCTCCGTATTCAGCAGCAAGATCACCAGCCTGGCCTGGGGCGGGCTCTGCTTCGACCGGCAGAACGGGTACCTCTACATGGTCTCGGACACCGGCACCATCGTGCGGGTGAGCAACATCCGCTCACAGAGCGGCGACGTCGCCAGCTCCGATGTGGTCTCCTTCAGCCTCGCCAGCACGGGCCGCCTTTCCAGCTCCACCTTCGGGCAGGCGAGCCTGGATCCCCAGACCGATACCCTCTACATCACCGAGAACGGCAGTAGCGGCACCCAGATCTGGGTCGTCAGCAACGCCAGCACCCAGCCCCAGAGCGCCACGATCGCGCTCCAGGCGCTCATGGCCAGCGGGGATAGCGGGGGCACGGGGGTCGCCTCCGCCTCAGGCTCGGTCTACGCCTTCATGCTGTCCGGCGACACCGTGGGTACCGTGACGACCTACACGGGGCCGCGCCTCCGCAAGGGAAACGCCTCCGGCTTCCTCGCCACCAGCACGATCATCGGCCCCTCGACCCTCCTCGGGCAGTACGGGTCCCTCGCCCTCGATACGGGGAACGGCTACCTCTTCGTGGCCCGCCACAACACCGATGCCGGCGCCTCGACCGCGCCCATCCAGGTCTTCACCACCGGCGTGTTCGGCCAGGCCTACGATCAACCGCCCACCGCCACCCTGGGGAGCGCCACGGACCAGGCGGATCTCCGGGTCATCGCCCATGCCGGCACCAAGGACTGGCTGGTGGGCCTGCGCGGAAACGGCGCCACGGCCTACGACACCATCTACCTCTGGAAGTCGCCCTTGGGCGGGACGGCGGCGAAGGCCATCGCCCCATCGCCCGCCACCTCCCTGTTCAAGGGCGTGGCCGTGGACGGGAACGCTTCGTGACCGCGCTGCGCCTGCTGGGTTTGCTGGCCCAGGACGTGCTGCGGGACCTCTTCCGGCACCGGGGCCAGTACCTGCTGGCGGTGCTCACCCTGGCCTCGGGCCTTCTCCTGGCGGGCGGCGGCCTGCTGCTGGTGGAGAGCCTGGACCGCTTCGTGGGGCGCCTGGAGGACATGGCCAAGGTCGTGGTCTACGCGGCGGACGGCAAGAATCTCGATGAGGCGGAGGCCCGGCTCCGGCGCGATCCCCGCTTCCGCGAGGTGCGCCGCGTGCCCGCGGCCGAGAACCGCCAGCGGTTCCAGGCCGCCACCCGCGAGGCCGGCCTGTTGCTGGAGAGCGCGGGACAGGAGGCCCTGCCCGAAAGCCTGGAGCTGAGCCTCCGTCAGGATCTGGCCGACGGCGCGAGGGCCGTGGAGGTGGGTGCGAGCCTGAGGGGCCTCCCGGGCGTGGGGGACGTGGTGGCGGATCAGGAGCGGCTGGAGCAGATCCAGCACATGGCCCGCATGCTGCGGTCGGCCCTGGCCAGTCTCGGCGCCGTGCTGCTGGTGGCGGCCGGCTTCGCCACGGGCAATGTCATCCGCATGAGCATCCTCGCCCGCGAGGAGGAAATCGCCATCATGCGCCTGGTGGGTGCCTCGGAAAGCTTCATCCGCACGCCCCTGGTGCTGGAGGGCGCGGCCCTGGGCCTGGGGGGCAGCCTCCTGGCCCTCCTGGGCCTCTTCGGCCTGTGGCTGCCCGTCTCCCGGGGCATGGGCGGCCTGTCGCCCCTGCTGGTGGATCTCGCGCGGCTGGGCTTCTTCTCCGTGGGCAGCATGGCCCTGCTGGCCTTCGTGGGCGCTGTCACAGGCGCCCTGGGCGCCCTGTGGGCTTTCTGGACCACTCGCCGCGCCCAGCGCGCCGAGGCCGCGCTGATGGAGAGTGCGGGGTAGCTCCTAGCTCTTCCACCGCCGCGAATCGTCCTCCCTCAGCCCCAACTGGTCCAGCACGCGGGTGGCGAAGGTGTCGTAGAGGTCGTCCAGGGTTTTCGGGCTGCTGTAGAAGCCGGGCATGATGGGCATGACGATGGCGCCGGCGTCATGGACGCGCAGCATGTTCTCCAGGTGGACGCGGTTCAGGGGCGTCTCGCGCAGGCAGAGTACGAGGGGGCGGCGTTCCTTCAAGCAGACGTCCGCCGCGCGGCTCACCAGGGACTCGCTCACGCCCGAAGCGATGCGGCCCAGGGCGCCGGCGCTGCAGGGCACGATGGCCATGCCGTCGTGCCGGTGGGAGCCCGAGGAGATGTCGGCGCCCAGGTCGCGCTCATCGCGCAGGCCCACCTTGGGCAGGGCGGCCAGGTCCTTCGGCGTGAGGCCGGTCTCGTCCAGCAGGCAGCGCTTCCCCGTGGGCGACAGCAGCAGGGCGACCTGTTCCACAGCGGGGCTGGCGGACAGGCGCCGCAGCACGGCCACGCCGAAGGCCGAGCCCGAGGCGCCGGCGATGGCGAGGGTGAAGCGGAGGCCGCTGGCGTTCGTCATTCGGTCGTCCCTCATTCCGGGCCTCATTCTGGAGCAGGCCGGTAGGCCCCGAAGAAGATGGCGTTGAACAGCAGGCGCCGCGTGAAGGGCGTCTGGCCACGGAAGACCGGATCGCCCGCCACCAGGATCACCGCGCCCTGGCCCAGCCTCTCGCGGAAGGCGTAGGCCGTTTGCTGGAGCTTGGCTTCCATGGCCCTGGGCACCAGGCCCGAGAGCTTCAGCTCCTCCTTGCCGTAGTGGAGGGGGTTCTCGCCGCCGGGGCTCAGGTCCAGGACGGGATCGCTGGTGTCCAGCACGGCCGCGCCGCCCTCGGCGTGGAGCCCCCAGGCCAGGGGATGGCTGCCATCCACCTGGACCTTCAGGAACGCCCCGGGGATGCTCTCCTCCAGGGCCCGTTCCTCACGCTTGTCCCAGGGGCGCACCGCTTCCGCGGGATCCGGCTTGGGCGCCTCCCGCTTGGGATCCTTCTCCTTGAGCCGGGCCTCCTCGGCGGCCTTGGCCAGCAGGTGGAAACCCGTGGGCGTCAGGCCCGAGCGGGAGGCATAGGCCGCGCCCCCCTGGAAGGCCAGCAGGCTGCCGCCCTCCGTGACCCACGCCTTCAGCTTCGCCGCGCCGCCTTCGCCCAGGGTCTGCTGCCAGCCTTTGCCCTGGGCGCCATCGTCCACGACGATGACGTGGGTGAACCGGGCCAGCGGGGTGGCGCCGAGCCGATCCGCCCTCAGCTGCACGAAGGGCAGGCCCGCCTCCGTGAGGGCATGGGCCAGGGCGCCGAAGGCCATGGGATTGGCGGGGCGGTCCATGAGCACGGCGATGCGCGGCGTGCGGAGGATCAGGGCGCGGTTGGTGCCCAGGTCCGGCCCGGCGTCCATCTGGCCGGTGTCCATGGCCACCACCGGGTGGCGGTTCTCCCGGGCGAGGGCCTGGAGGCGTCCGGCCAGGGCGTCCGGGTTGGTGCGCCGCGGCAGGATGAGGGTGCCCGGTCCGAACTGCCGCCCCTTGAACGTGGCGGGCTCCGCCAGGGCCGTGGCATGGAATCCGTCCTGGAGCAGGGCCGCCAGCGTACGCTCGGCACCCTCGTAGCCGCCGGGGATGAGGTAGCCCCAGGCGCCGGCCGGGAGGGGCTCCTCCGCCGCGGGGGCGAGGGGCGCCGTGGCAACCTTGGGGCGCGCCTTCGCCCGCCAGGCGGGCACGTGGAAGGCCAGGGGCAGGCTCCACGCGGTGATGTCGTAGGTGGGCTTGGGCCCCATGTGGGCCTCGCCTTCGAGCAGGGCCAGGGCGAGGCCGCCGCGCGGCTGGTCCAGGGGCACCAGGTAGCTGCCGGCGGGCAGGCCGGGGGTCTTGGCCAGGCCGACCGGTTCCAGGCCCGCGGTGGCCAGGCTGGCCGTGGTGCGGAGTACCTCGATGCCATTGCGTCCCAGCAGGTCCGCCAGGGCCCGGGCGCGGCCGGGATCGTCGCCCTCCGCCAGGAGGAAGGCTCCGGCGCGGTCGCCGAGGGCCACCTGCTCGCGGCGGGCCCGCTGGAAGTCCCAGAGCAGGGCCTGGCGCTCCGCCGCGGCGGTGGCCACCGTGGCCAGGCTGGCGGCGACATGGCGCTGGATGCGGCCTTCGAGCGTGAGGAGCTCGCCATCCTGGCGCTTGTAGGCGGGGCCGCCCTGGCCGGCCACCTCGAAGGTCATGCCCACGGCGCCCTGGAAGGTGGGCCAGGAATCCCCGTAGCCGGGATAGAAGAGGTCGAACACATCGCGGCTGAAGTAGGCCCAGCCATGGGTGTCGAAGGCCCGGGCGACGCCCTTGCCGAAGGTGGCCTGCCAGCGGCCGGAGAGCGCTTCCGGGAGGGCTTCGTGGATGGGCTGCATGGTGGGCGGGAAGTAGTAGGTGGCCTCGGGCCACATCTCGTGGTGGTCCGCCATCACCTGCGGATTCCAGCGCAGGAACGCCGCAGCCTTGGCCCGGGACTCGCCCTGGGTCTGCCAGGCCCAGTCGCGGTTCAGGTCGAAGAGCCGGTGGTTGAAGCGGCCGCTCGGCCAGCGGGCGGTGTTCTGCGCGTCCATGGGATCGCTGGTGTTGAAGGGCGTGGTGGCCTCTGCCACGGCCTGGAGGTGTCGGGCCTGGCCATCGGGGTTCTGCGTGAGGTCCATGAGGATGACCACGTGCTCAAGCTGCTTCACCACCTCGGGAGACCGGCCCGCGGCGAAGTGGTAGGCCACGGCCTGGGCCGCTTCGGAACCTGATGCCTCGGAGCCGTGAACCGAGTAGCCCAGCCACACGAAGGCGGGATTGGTCTCCGCGATGCGGCGGGCTTCGCCTTCGCTGCACGTCCGGGGATCCGCGAGCTTGGCGTTGAGGGCCTGGAGCTCGTCCAGCCGCTTCAGGTTCTCGGGCGAGCTGATGACGAGGAAGGGCTGCTCGCGGCCCTCCTCGGTGACATTCAAGGTCAGGAGCCGCACGCGGTCCGGCGCGGCGGCGGCCAGGCCGCGGGCGTAGGCCAGCAGGGCGTGATGGGGGGTGTAGCGGACGCCGAGCTCCGGCTGGGGAACCTCGGGGCGGTGCTCTCCCGCCGGCAGGAGGCCGGGCGGAAGCCCCGCCAGCAGGGGCGCAGCGCAGAGCAGGGCGGGCAGCGGACGGCGCGGCGGGAAGGCCATGGTCAGTCCAGGCCCAGGAAGGCGGGCCCGGCGTGGGTGATGGAACCTGCGCCGAACGTGATGAGGAGGTCCCCGCTGCGGGTGAGGCGGCGCAGCACCTCCGGCAGGTCCTCCACGCGCCCCGCGAGGTGAACGTCCTTCTGGCCATGGGAGCGCAGGGCCTCCACCACGGCGGCGCTATCCACCCCCTGGATGGGCGGCTCGCCGGCGGGGTAGATGTCCGTGACCACCACGGAATCCGCCTCGAAGAACGCCGTGCCGAACTCGTCCAGCAGGGCCTTGGTGCGGCTGTACCGGTGGGGCTGGAAGGCCGCCACGATGCGGCGGTCGGGGAAGCCGGCCCGGGCCGCGGCGAGGGTGGCCGCGATTTCGGTCGGATGGTGCCCGTAGTCGTCCACCACCAGCACGCCGTCCTTCTCGCCCTTGAGCTGGAACCGCCGGTCGGCGCCGGTGAACTCGGCCAGGCTGGTGCGGATGACCTCCCGATCCACGTCGAGTTCCAGGGCGATGCCGATGGCGGCCAGGGCGTTCAGCACCATGTGGTGCCCGGGCACGCCCAGGCTGAAGGCGCCCAGGTCGTCACCGTGGGCGCTGACTTTGAAGTGGGTGCGGAACCCCTCCTGGCGGATCTCCCGGGCCCGGATGTCCACCTGGGGATGGGTGCCGTAGGTGCGCACCTGGCGCTTCAGGCGCGGGCGCACGGCCGCGGCGTGGGGATCGTCCATGCAGAGGAAGACGGAACCGTAGAAGGGCACCTTGTTGGCGAAGGCCACGAAGGCGTCCTGGATCTCCTCCAGATCCTTGTAGTGATCCAGGTGTTCCCGGTCGATGTTGGTGATGGTGGCCAGGGTGGGGTTCAGCATGAGGAAGCTGCCGTCGCTCTCGTCGGCTTCGGCCACCAGGACGGGGCCCTTGCCGAGCTTGGCGTTGCTGCCGATGGTGCCCAGCTTGCCGCCGATGACGATGGTGGGATCGATGCCCCCATGGCTGAGCACCTGGGCCACCATGCTGGTGGTGGTGGTCTTCCCGTGGGAGCCCGCCACGGCCACGCCGTACTTCATGCGCATGAGCTCCGCCAGCATTTCGCCCCGGGGGATCACGGGCACCTTGGCCGCGTGGGCGGCCACCACCTCCGGGTTGTCGCCCTTCACGGCGGAGGAGATCACCACCACCTGGGCGCCCTCGATGGCCTCGGCCCTGTGGCCGATGTGCACCTCGATGCCCAGGCCTCGGAGGCGCTGGGTCACGGCACTTTCCTTCAGGTCCGAGCCCGACACCCGGTGGCCCAGGTTGGCGAGTACCTCCGCGATGCCGGACATCCCGATGCCGCCGATGCCCACGAAATGGATGTGCTGGATCTTGCCGAACACCTTGAGGCCCCCATGCTTAGAAGCTGCCAGAATACTCCAGCCGCTGGCACGGCTCTGGCTTCATATGGTGTTCCAGCGGAACCTGGGAGGTGTGCGATGAGATCCCATAGCCCGCAATTCCATGTCGCCACGGTCTTTTCGGGCCTGCTCATGGCCTCGACGCTTTGTAGCGCATCGCCACAGCAGGACCGGGGCCGTCGCGAATCGCCACAGCCGGTGCGCCCCATGGTCGAGCGGGCGTCGCCCGAGATCTCCCGTCCGGACAACCCCCGATCGGTGGCCGGTCCCATGACGGATCGGATGGACCGGATGGACCGCCACCCGGGCCCCCGCACGCGCGAGGTGGACCCCCGCCCTGAGGCCCTGGCCCCCCGGGTGTCCAGCGTGGGCCTCTATCCCGGCACGCGCGTGGTGGTGCCGCCCGCCTGGCACCGCTGCACGACCTTCCCCACGGGCTTCTACTGGCGCCAGCGGGACCTCATGGCCGAGATCCAGTGGCTCTCCCGCCGGGGCTTCGTCCCCGTGACGGCCCTGGGTGACACGGTGGAGGCCCTCACGGACTATGTCCAGGTGCCCTCCGGCTGGCGGGCCTACGGGATTTCCGTGCCCGTGGGAGGCACCGTCCAGATCGAGGTCCAGCACAGCAACCTGGGCTGGTTCCGGCTCATGCTCGTGGACAAGTGGGGCCGGCCCGGACCCGGCATGATGCAGGCCGCCATCGCACCCCAGCCGATCCTGGTGACCTACAAGAATCCCGGCAAGGAAGCCACCGCCGTCTACGTCATCGTGGACGATCCGGCCTGGTGGTCCGATGCGAAGAATCCCTATACCCTCGCCATCCGCCGGAACTGGGATCCCGCCCGGGTGGACCTGAGCGGCGTGAAGATGGTGGCCGGCCTCTGGGGCGCCAGCCCCAGCGTCAGTGCTGAGTTCCGGGGGCCCAGCCTGACGGGACCGGCGGTGTATCCGCACTGATATCCTCCGGGGGGCCCGCGCTGCGCGCACACCCCCTGACCCCCGCGCCAAGGCCCGGCTGAGCCGGGCCTTGGCTTGTTCCAATCATCCCCAGGGGCGGTTCATTGCCAGGGACAGGCCCCGGTGACCTGCATGCGGAAGGCGCGGGGCCCGATGGACAGCTCGGCGCGGTCGCGCGCGGCCACGGGCTCCCCATCGAGGTGCCAGGGCAGGGGGCGCTCCAGGCGCAGGATGGCGTGCCGGAGGCGCCCCTCGTGCCGGAGGGGGGTGTGGCCGCCCTCCCGGAACAGGGTGGGCGCCTCCGCCAGCAGGTCGAACCAGGAGGGCCGGGCCAGGGTGGCCCACTGGAGGCAGGCGTCTGTGGGATCCGCCCCCGGGGCGATCCACAGGCCGCTGCCATAGGTGGGGAGGTTGGCGAAGCAGAGGCTCCAGGCGCGCTCCGGCAGCGTTGCCTCGGGTACCTTGAAGGCCTGCCGGAGGCGGTCCAGGCGCCCCGCGGGATCGGCCATGGGCGCCAGGTCCGCATCCCAGACCAGGGCGGTGGCGGTCCAGGTGCGCCAGAGCTGCCAGCAGGCCCGCGCGTAGGTGCCGAAACCACGGCCGGACATGGCGTCGAAGCGATGGGCCACCGCGGCCTCGAAGCCCGTGCCGCAGACGTTCAGGAAGGGCTCCCCGTCCAGGCGGGGCAGGTCCATGCGCAGCTCCCGTCCTTCCAGCAGGCGCTGCAGGGCGCCCGCGGGCTCGAGCGGAGTGCGGAGTCCCCGCACCAGCCCATTGCCGCTGCCCCCGGGGATGGCGCCGAGGGGGACCGGGCAGCCGCGGTCGATCAGGGCCTTCGCCGCGTGATGGATCGTCCCGTCGCCGCCCCATACCAGCAGCGGGCCCTCGGCACGGACAGCCTGCGCGATGGCGGGCTCAAAGTCCCAGGGCGGCCCGAAGGGGATGGGGTCCACCCGGTCCCGGAGGTCCTTCGGCAGAGGACGGAGCAGGGCGTCCGGCTCTTTGGGTGACGTGCCCGAGGCCGGGTTGAAGAGGATGGGGAGCTTGGGCACTTGCGGCATGGATGGGTCGCTCCCTTGGCTCGAGATGTTCTCATGGTGGCATCAAGTCAAAATGAATGCCCACCAAATCAAAATGAATGCTCATCGATCTTAAACCCATATTTATGTGATATTTCAAAAAATTAGTTGGACGATGCCACCATGGATGAATCTGAAAATAAAGACCTAATGTGGCATTGCAATAGTTAAATACCAACCAATAATGATATCCAGATAGTCTTTGAAACCGTTTGTAGTGACTTTGGTCTGGTTTGTTTTCCCGTTGTCTTGGAGGCACCATGAAGTTCCTGAACCGTGCGAAAAGCGCGGCCACTGTGCTGGCCGCGCTGGTTTGTCTGGCCTTCTCTCTCAACTGTGGCGGTGGAGGAGGAGGTGGCAGCACTCCGCCGCCGTCGGTTGCTCCCACCGTCAGCCAGCAGCCTGCCAATCAGGCTGTGCTGGAAGGTGCCACAGCCACCTTCTCAGTGGTGGCCTCAGGAACCGCGCCCCTCACCTATCAGTGGAAGAAGGGCGGAGTGGCGATCAGCAGCGCCACGACCGCCAGCTATACGACCTCTCCAGTGGTGTTGGCCGACACCGGGTCGAGCTTCACGGTGACCGTGAGCAATGCGGCCGGTTCGGTGACGAGCAGCGCCGCGACCCTGACCGTGAATCCAGCGCCGCCGACCATCACCACCCAGCCGGCCAACGTCACGGTCAACGCGGGAGCCACGGCGACCTTCACGGTGGTGGCCGGGGGCACTCCGCCCTTCACCTACCAGTGGAAGAAGGGTGGAGTCGATCTCACCGGGGCCACCTCGGCCAGCTACACCACGCCGGCCACCGTACCTGCCGACAACGGGGGGAGCTTCACTGTGACGGTCAGTCATGGCGGCGCCTCCGTCACCAGCTCCGCCGCCATCCTCACGGTCCTGTCCACCTCGGCGGCCATCAGCCAGCAGCCTGCCAATCAGGCTGTGCTGGAAGGCGCCACTGCCACCTTCTCGGTGGTGGCCTCAGGAACCGCCCCCCTCGCCTATCAGTGGAAGAAGGGCGGCGTGGCGATCAGCGGCGCCACGGCTGCCAGCTACACGACCCCTCCAGTCGTGCTGGCTGATACCGGATCGAGCTTCACGGTGACCGTGAGCAATGCGGGCGGTTCGGTGACGAGCAATGCCGCGACCCTGACCGTGAACCCAGTGCCACCGACCATCACCACCCAGCCAGCCAGCGTCATGGTCACTGCGGGAGCCACGGCGACCTTCACGGTCGTGGCCGGGGGCACTCCGCCCTTCACCTACCAGTGGAAGAAGGGTGGGGCCGATATCGCCGGCGCCACCTCCGCCAGCTACACCACGCCTGCCACCGTTCCTGCCGATGACGGAGGGAGCTTCACCGTGACGGTCAGCCATGGCGGAGCTTCCGTCACCAGCTCGGCCGCCATCCTCACGGTCCGGTCCATCCCGGCGTTCACCCTGCAGCCAGTGGGTGCCACCGTCGCGGCCGGCGCCGTGGCCACCTTCACCGCCACGGCCACGGGCAATCCGGTTCCGTCCTACCAGTGGTACCGGGATACCACATCGCTGACGGGCCAGACCGCCGCGACGCTGACCCTTCCCGCGACCACCCTGGCGGATGCGGGCAGCTACACCGTGACCGCCACCAATTCCCTGGGTTCCGTCACCAGCTCCGCGGCGGTCCTGGTCGTGAACCAGACACCGCTCATCGTGACCCAGCCAGCCAGCCTGACGGTTCTTGTCGGCCAGTCCGCCACCTTCAGCGTGGCCGTCACGGGCTATCCTGCCCCGTCCTACCAGTGGTACCGGGACACCACCCTTCTGACCGGCGAGACCGCCGCGACGCTCACCCTGGGGGCCGTGACTGTGGCGGATGCCGGAAGCTACACCGTGACTGCGACCAACGCGCTTGGGACCATCACCAGTGCGACCGCGACCCTGACGGTGCAGCCCACCTTCCAGGCCAGCGGGCGGGTGACCCTGGTCGACGAGTTCCAGCCCAACAACAGCGGCGTCGGCATCCCCGGCGTCACCCTGAGCCTCGATACCACGCCGAATGCCACCACCGCCGTCACGGACGGATCCGGCTATTTCAACATTCAGGGCATCCCGGATGGCACCTACACGCTGACGCCCAGCATGCCGGTCGGGACCAAGGTCATGTTCCTGCCTCCTGGGCAGACCGTGACCGTGTCGGGTTCGGACCTCGCGGACCTGCGGGTCCAGGCAGCCCTGGGCTACACCGTCTCGGGGACGGCCAGCTATTCCGGCGCCAAGACGGGTCGCGTCTACCTCCGGCTCGATGGCGGCAATGGCGGTGCCCCCGGTGTCAGCATCCCGGGTCCGGGCGCTTTTTCCATCCGCGGTGTGGCGCCTGGCAACTACACCCTGACCAGCTGGATGGACGGCATGGGCCAGGGGAATCCGAACGCCGCCAACCCGACCGGCTCCAGGACCGGCGTGGTGGTGGGATTCGGTGATGCCTCCGGCGCGGATCTGTCCCTGGTGGATCCTGCCGCCATCGACCTGTCGGGTCTCACCCCCGTCCTGAACAGCGCCGCGCCCATGGACGGCGGGGTCCTCCTCAACTGGAAGCCCCTGCCGAATGCGCAGGGGGTGGAACAGGCGGATTCCTACCTGGTCCAGTGGAGCACGGACGGCTTCTCCACGCTCGCGGGCAGCGCCACCGTCGCCGCCAGGGGCAAGCAGGACACGGAGAAATTCGGATCCACGCTCTTCGTATCCGGTCTCGCCAATGGCACGCCCGCCGACTTCCGCGTCTACGCCAAGGCGGGGGCGACCACGAGCCTCTCCTCCAACGTGGTCACCGCCACACCGGCGGCCGCGGCCGGAGGGAATGCGATCTCGGGCACCATCAGCTTCACCGGGCCGGCCACCGGACCTCTGTACGTGGTGCTGTTCGACACCTCGACCAGCCAGTCCTACGCCGTGAAGGCCGCCGGTCCCACCAGTCCGCAGCCCTACATGGTCGCGGGCGTACCCAACGGCACCTACGACATCCTGGCGATGGTCGACCAGAACGGCAACGGCCTCCTCGATCTGGGCGAGGCCTCGAACATCGGCGGCTACGGCACCATCGTGGTCACCGGCGATCTGGTGAACCACGACCTGACGCTGCCCTCCAGCAATGCGGTGGTCAACGCGGTCACCCAGCACGAGATCTACACGGTCGCCGATGCCACCCACGAGCTCTATGGCCTGTGGTTCGACGTGCTTCCCGGCATGAAGCTGCCCGTCAATGTGACCCTGCAGATGGGGAGCCTGCTCTTCGATGTCGGTCTGCCCAACAGCGGCGGTTTCAACTACTGGGCGAACCTGGGGCTCTTCCGGCCTGTGGTCGGCATGGCTTCCGTCCAGGTGGGCTACCCGGATTCCGGTACCCCGGTGGACACCTTCACCCTGGATACCTCGAAGGTGCTGAACGCCTTCGCCACCAACCTGGCTCCGGTCACCGGAGCAGCCGCGGGAACCCAGCCCACCTTCAGCTGGGGCGCACCCGTCCCGCTCCCCACCTGGCCCTTGACCTACCGGTTGTGGATCCGCCAGAAGGACACGGGTGCCAGCATCTGGAGCATCTCCATGCCGAGCACGCAGCTTTCCGTGGCCTACGGCGCGCCCGGGGGCAACCCCGCCACCCCGCCGGCCTTGACGACCGGTGTCACCTACCTCTGGGCCGTCGAGGTGATCTGCCCGCTCGGGAACGCCACGATCAGGATGGTCGAATACACGCCCTGAACCAGGGCGTCCCACTCAGAAACGGCGGAGGGCAACCTCCGCCGTTGTTTTTGTCACGACCGGAAGCGTGCCGGCGGCGCCTCCAGCTGGAGGGCCTCGCCCGTGACGGGGTGCTTCAGGCCCAGCCGCCAGGCGTGGAGCCAGAGGCGGTCTGAAGAGGCGCCGCCATAGAGGGCGTCGCCGAGCACCGGCCGGCCCAGGTGGGCCAGATGCACGCGGATCTGATGGGTGCGGCCCGTGTGGATGCGGGCGACGAGGTAGTGGCCGGGGACGAGGCCTTCCGCCTCCTCCACCGTGGCGGGCCGGAAGTCCGTGCGGGCGGACTTGGGGTCCATCAGGTCGCCCTCGCAGCCGAAGCGGCCGGGATCCGCGCCCCGCAGGCGGCCGATGGGGGCCTCCACGGTGCAGGCCTCCAGGGGCGCGGCGACTCGCACGAGGTAGAGCTTCTCCAGGTCGCGACCCGCGAAGGCGGCGGCGAGGCCGGCATTGGCCTTCACATGCTTGGCCAGCACCAGGAGGCCCGAGGTGCCCTGGTCCAGGCGGTGGTGGAGGAACAGCTTCAGGTCCGGCCGCTGGGTCTTCAGCAGGGCGAGCAGGTCGTGGCGGTCCGTGGCCCAGGTGCCCTGGGTGGCGAGGCCCGCGGGCTTGTCCACGGCGAGGATCCATTCGTCCTCGAAGACGATGGGAATGGCCGTGGTCGGCACCGGCGGCAGATCGGGGTCGAAGGCCACCCGGACCTCGATGCCCGGCTTCACGAGTTTCCCCGCCACCTTCACGCGCTTGCGGTCCACCTGGACGCCGCCCAGCTTCAGGGCCTCGCGGGCCGACCGGCGCGACAGCTCCGTCCGTTTGGCGATGAGCTGATCCAGGCGCAACTCGGCGTCTTCGGGGTCCACGGTGAAGGTCCATTTTTTCAGTGCCATGTCCCCAGGGTAGCCGCGGCGCGGGATTGCCTCAAAAAGCGAGGCAATTCCGCCATGGGTTTGGCATGCTGGAAGGTGGAGGCTCCCCATGATCCGAACGCTTCGCGCCGGGCTGTTGATGGCTCTGGCTGTGCTGGCCACGGCCGCGGATATCCCCCTGTCGGGCTGGACCGCGAAAGGCGACAGCAGCCCTGCAGCCACGGGGGGGATGACATTGAAGGCCGCGGCCTCGGGCTCCGAGATGGCGCTGGTCTCTGCGCCGGTGACCCTGAAGGTCGGCGAGCTGTACTGCCTGAGCGCGGTCATCGACACCCATGGTGTGAAGGCCGATGCGCTGGCCCGCTATCCCACGGCCCTCGGCGCCTGCCTCTCCATGGAGAGCTTCCCGTTCACCAATGCCTCCCAGAGCGTGGCCGGAACCTCCAGGCGGCAGGTTTCCGTGCTGTTCCTCGCCACCGCGCCCGCGGATCGCGTGCAGCTGCACCTGGGCCGCAATGGGAAGGCCACCGGCGACGCCGCCTTCAGCCACGTGAAGCTCGAGAAAGTGGAGGACGTGACCCGGTTCATCCCCATGGAGACCGTGCGCTGGGCGGGGAAGGGCTTCCGCTATGAGATGGGCGGCTGGACCTTCCTGCACATCGAGGGCGCGCCCTACGCCCGGGGTCGCCAGCACGGCGAGCTCATGGCCGACGAGATCGTGCGCTTCATCACCAAGCTCGCGATCCAGAAGGACGCCGCGGATCCCGCCCGGGGCTGGACCGACAAGCGCCAGTTCGCCGACGCCCTCTTCCTGCGCAAGTTCGATCTGGAGTTCCTGGAGGAGATGAAGGGCATCGCCGATGGCGCTGCCAAGGCCGGCGCCCGGTTCAAGGGGCGTGCCATCGACCTGCTGGACATCGTCACGCTGAACAGCGATGTGGATGCGAGCTACCTCCAGTCCGCCCTGCCGCACACCGCCAACCCCCTCACCAACCGCACCTTCATGACCGGCGACGACGAGGCGGCCAAAGGCGGGCAGGGGGACCACTGCTCTTCCTTCGTGGCCACCAGGGGCGCGACGAAGACCGGCCGGTTCATCTTCAGCCAGATCTTCATGTGGGGTGGCTACACCGGGACCGAATGGAACGTGATGCTGGACGTGGTGCCCGAGAAGGGCCACCGGCTGGTGCTGCAGACTTTCGCTGGTGGCATCCACAGCGGCACCGACTGGTATCTCAATGCCTCGGGGCTGGTGATGGGCGAGACCACCGTGGGTCAGACGCCGTACAAACCCGACGGCACGCCGCAGAGCAACCGCATCCGCAAGGCCGCCCAGTACGCCAACGGCATCGACGAGGCCGCCGCCATCCTCTTCACGCAGAACAACGGCCTCTACACCAACGACTGGACCATGGCCGACACCAAGACCGACGAAGGCGCCTGCTTCCTGCTGGGCACCGAGAAGACGCGCCTCTGGCGCACCGGATCGAAGGGCAAGCCGGCCGACACGCCGGGCAACCACAAGGACTTCATCTGGGCCAACAACAACAACCGTGACCTGGAGGTCCGTGGCGAGTACGCCGGGAATCCCGAGAACGCCCCGGCGGACCTGGCCTTCAACACCTGGAATCGCGACATCGCCTTCCAGGAGGCCTTCAAGACGCATGGCAGGACCGGCTTCGACATCGACACCGCCACCCGCCTGATGGCCAGCAGCCCCATTAACCGGCCCCATGCCTGCGATGGCAAGCTCACCACCGCCGAGATGGCCGAGAAGCTCGTCTTCATCGCGCACCAGGGCAAGACCACCCAGCGCGAGAAGATGGTGGGAGGGCGCTGGATCGCGGACCTTCCCGGCGCGACCCCGCACCTGACCCATGGGTACACGACGTTCAGTCCCATCTGGGTATCCGCGAAGCTCCAGGCGGTGAGAGCGGCCCGGAAGGAGGAGAAGCCGGCGAAGGCCGTGCCTGCGCCGGATGCCGCAGGGGTGAAGGAAGCCTTCTCCTATGAGGCGAAGGGGCTCTGGACAGGAACTGTCAAGCCGGCTTCGGATGCGGAGAACTGGTTCATCAGCGCCTCCGCCGCCTACTGGCAGCAGCTGAAACAGCTGCCTCCCGCGCCGGCCAAGGCCTTCGAGGCCCAGAGCGCGGCCCTGGCGGATCTCGCCACCCGCCACCTCTGGCTGGAAGCCAAGGAGGGCGTGAAGGCGCCTCTGGCCACCACGACCGCCTACGACCGCTATGGCGCCTACCAGATCCCGCGCATCCGCGGAGTGTTCGCCCTCCACCAGCTGCGGCTGCACCTGGGGAACGCCACCTTCGCCAAGGCCATGCAGTTGGTCCACGGGCGCTTCCAGGGCAGGGCGGCCACCACCGCCGACATCCTGAAGACCCTGTCCGAGGCCGCCGGCCAGGATGTCGCCCCCATCCTGAAACCCTGGCTCGAACGCGCCGACCTTCCGGCCCCCAAGGTCCAGGCCCGCGTCGAGAGGGTGGGCGAAGCCTACGAGGTGAAGCTTGATGTGGAGCAGGCGGGCTTCGCGTACCCGTTCGTGGTGTTCGCGAGCGTGGAGACGGAAACGGGCGCGAAGCTGGAGCGCATCGAGGTGAAGTCTGCCAAGGCCGCCTTCAGCTTCCATAGCGAGGTCCGGCCCACGCGCCTGGCCTTCAATGCGGGGAACGACATTCCCATGCCCCGCGCCAACTTCTGGGTGCCGGGCAACGTGCTGGACGACTGGAGCGCCACGCTCCTGGTCTTCGGCACCGCCCGCGAAGTGGAGGCCCAGCGCACCCTCGCGCTGAGCTACCGCGAAGCCCTGGCGGACAACATGACCGAGGTGCTGCTGCCGCTGAAACCCGATGCCGACGTGAGCGACGCCGACCTGGCCGCCAACGACCTGCTGGTCTTCGGCGGCCCTGCCGAGAACGGCCTGGCGGCCCGCCTCCAGGCCGAGGGGAGGCTGCCCTTCGAGGCGGGTCCCGGCTGGTTCAAGTGGCAGGGCCGGACCTACGGCCGCCCCGATGACGGCCTCCTGGCGGCCTTCCCCAACCCCTGGAACCCGAAGCGCATGCTGGTGTTCGTCCTCGCCAACAGCCGCGTCCAGCAGTGGGCCATGACGAAGACCGTGCCCCGCGGCCTTCCGGGCTGGACCCTCTACCGGGGCGGCGAGGTGAAGGAGAAGGGGCAGGCATTGGCCGCGATGATGGTGGTGGATCTCAGGCCCTGAGGGCGGATGCCCCGCGGCGGTTGAAAGAGGAAGCGCCCGGCTGATTCCCCATCAGGCGGGCGCTTCCCAATAGGATCCGGCGTCTTCGCATGCCCTTGGCTCAGCGACCTTCCGGGGGTAGTCCTGACGATACGGTGTGGCTGGTCGGCCCTTCAAATTGAAGGGTTGGGCAGGCCATCCTGATGGAATGGCCGGTATTGATCGATCAAGAATTGAATCGTAAATATTAATTTTATATAAGATATGTTGTGGCTCAAATTGTGCTTCAGAGATCAGGTCAGGAGACTCTGACTGGTTCTGGGCCGACTGGTTGCGCAAGGAGATCAGTGCATCGTCTGCTCCCTTCTCGGGATTTCAGATGTCAACAAAGGTTAAGGGTCAGGAAATCATGTGCCGCGACTCGATCCGAAGGACCTTGGCGCTGTCGGCCGGCATTGCCCCGGACTCGCGCGGCGTGGCTGAGGCCACCCTCCGCACCTGGGGCCAGATGTCGGCGCGACTGGCCCCCGTCATCGGCGCGCGGGGGGTCGATGCCCTCTTCGGCCGCTCGCTGCAGATGACAAGCGCCGCCTTCCCCTGGCTTTCCAAGGCCGGGGGGTCCGATGACAGCGCCAACCCCCTGACGAACCTCAGGGCGAGTCTCGAAGCCATTGATCCGGTGGTGGGCACCGCAGGGAGTTTTGCCTTGCTGGTGACCTTCACCGAGCTGCTGGCAACCCTGATCGGAGAGTCCTTGACCGAGCGTCTGCTGGATCCGGTATGGACGCCTCCGAAGCCTGCGGCCGAACAGGAGAGCCATCCATGAGAAGAAAAGTGACCATCAGTCTGCTTGCCACGGGCGTGCCCGGGCTGGATTCGATCCTGGGCGGCGGCCTTCCGGAGTTCTCCTTCAATCTGATCGCCGGTCCCCCGGGATCGGGGAAGACCACGCTGGCGCACCAGATCATGTTCGCCCTGGCGACGCCGGAGCGCCGGGCGCTGTTCTTCACCGTGCTGGGGGAACCGCCGTGGAAGATGCTCCGCTACCAGCAGCAGTTCTCCTTCTTCGATCCAGGGAAGATCAATCAATCCATCAAGTTCGTGAACTTGAGCCACGATGTCACGACCGGTCATTTCGACCAGGTCCTGGCCCGCATCATGGAGGAGGTCAAGGCCTTCTCCCCGGGGCTGGTGTTCGTCGATTCCTTCCGTTCTCTCATGTTGGAGGCGAGCCACCAGGCCAACTCGACGATGAGCCCCCTGCAGTTCATGCAGGAGCTCGGGATCAAGCTGAGCGGATGGCAGGCCACGGCTTTCCTGATCGGGGAATACACGTCCGACAACGACGCCCAGCCGGTCTCCTCGGTGGCCGATGGCCTCCTGTCACTGAATCAGAGCGTCTACCGGAACTCGATGGTGCGGAAGATCCAGGTCCTGAAAATGCGTGGCCAGCAGACCAGCCCCGGGATTCATACCTTCCGGATCACCGGCGATGGCCTCGAAGTCTTCCCTGCAGCCAGCATCCCCAGTGATAGCGGGGCCCTGGGACTCTCCTCCCGGCGTCCGCACCCCCAGCGCCGGCTGACCATGGGCGTGCCCTGTCTCGATGACATGCTGGGTGGCGGTTTGCCGGCCGGCTATTCGCTGCTGGTCGCAGGGCCGTCCGGGTCGGGGAAGACGATCCTCGCCACGGCCTTCCTCTCTGAAGGCGCCCGCCTGGGCGAACCGGGCGTGATCGTGGCGTTCGAGCAGACGCCGAGCCAGTCGTGGACCCACACCATCGACGAGCTGGTCCGGGCCGGGAAGATCGGCCTGATCAACACCCGGCTGCTGGACCTGTCGATCGACGAGATCGTCCAGCACCTGATCGACCTCATCCAGAAAATGAAGGCGACCCGGGTGGTGATCGACTCGCTGTCCGGGTTCGAATTGGCCGTGGCGCCCACCTTCCGGGAGGACTTCCGCGAGTCGCTGTTCCGCATGATCACCGTCCTGTCCGGCCTTGGCGTGACGGTGCTGATGACCTCGGAACTTGAAGACCGGTATACGGACCTGCGGTTCAGCTCCTATGGGTCGGCGTTCCTCACCGACGCGATCATCGTCCAGCGCTACATCGAGATGAACAGCCGCCTGAAGCGTGTCATGGCTGTCGTCAAGGTGCGCGGGAGCAACCACAGCGACCAGCTCCGCCAGTATGAGGTCACGGATGGAGGCATCGTGATCGGTGAGCCGGTGGCCGACTACGAGCGGCTCCTCGGCGGGCAGCCGACGCTGACGCTCGCCCAGCCGCACGCAGGCGAGCCGCGATGAGCGAGCGTGAGCGCGCCCGGCAGACGGGCCCGGCCGGACCTCCGCCCGGAGCGGACCAAAGCGCGCCTGGCTCAGGCTCGGTGGCGGTGGAGAGCAGCGGGACCAGCGAAGAGCTGCTGCGGGAAGCGAACGAGGGCCTCGTCCTCGCGACCGTCAACGCCCAGGCCATGACGGATGCGGCGGAGCAGGCCGCCGCGCAGCTGCGGGAAGCAAACGAAAATCTGGTCGTCGCGACGGTCAATGCGCAGACCCTGGCCCAGGCCGCCGAGCAGGCCGCTGCCCAGATCTCCTATACCGCTCACCTCGAAGCCCAGCTTCTGGAGGCCCAGAAGCTGGAGACCCTCGGCGTGCTGGCCGGTGGCGTCGCCCACGACTTCAACAACCTCCTCACCGCCATCCTGGGCAATGCGAACCTGGGCACCATGGCCGCGGAGGAGGGGCGCAGCGTGGCGCCCTACTTCGGGGCCATCGAAAAGGCGGCCATGCGGGCGGCCAGTCTCACGCGCCAGCTGCTGGCCTACGCGGGGACCGGGAAACCCGTCATGGCCGAGGTCGACCTCGGGATCGTCGCCAAGGAGGTCATCCAGGTCTTCACCGCCTCCCTTCCCAGGCATGTGACCCTCAGCTGCGACCTGGCGGAGCGGCTCCCCCTGGTGCAGGGCGACGCCACCCAGATCTTCCAGGTCCTGATGAACCTGGTCACCAATGCCGCCGAAGCTTGCCAGGCAGACAAGGAAGGCCGGATCAACATCCGGACCCGCGAGGAGAACATGGACGAGGCGGCCCTCGGGGCCGGCCACTGGGTACTGCCCTTGACGCCGGGCCGCTATGCCACGCTGGAGATAAGGGATACGGGGGAGGGGATGGAGCCCGAGGTGGTGAAGCGGGCCTTCGAACCCTTCTTCACGACGAAATTCACGGGCCGCGGGCTGGGCCTGGCCGCTGTGATGGGAATCATCCGCAGCCACGGAGGCGGGCTCTGGGTGGGAAGCGAGCCCGAGTGCGGCTCCTCTTTCAAGATCTTCCTGCCCGTGACGGCCGACTCAGCGTCGATGCCTCCCCCGGAAGCCCTGCCGCAGGCCTGGCGGGGGCAGGGCCGCATCCTCGTGGTCGATGATGAACTGGCCGTCGGCCAGGTGGCCCGAAGCATGGCGGAGCACTTCGGCTTCTCTGTCCTTGACGCCAGGGATGGCCTGGAGGCCGTGGAGCTCTTCCGCCTGCACCACGGGGAGCTGGCCATGGTGCTCATGGACCTCATCATGCCGGGCATGGGCGGGCAGGAAGCCTTCCGGGAAATGCGGAAAATCGACAGCACAGTCCCGGTGGTGCTCAGCAGCGGCTACAACGTCTCGGATACGGACCTGTTCGTCGAGGGGCTGGCCGGGCTCCTCAAGAAGCCCTATCGGCTGGCGGAGTTCCAGGATGCCCTCCAGCGGGCGTTGGCGCTGCGGCCGCTCCCGCCGGGCTAGGCTCCAGCAGGCATCAGATCGAGTACCCCTGGCTGTCCACCTCCAGCGCCTGGTGCCGGTCGGCCAGGTCGGCGAGGGTGGTGCCGCGGAGGACGGTGCGGGCGGCCTCCGTGCTGCGGGACCAGAGCTCGCGCACCGCGCGGGCGCCGTGGGTGGCCTCGGCGGGCAGGCTGCCGGCGACGAAGCGGCCTTCCAGGGCCTCCAGCACCTCCAGGGCCGTGATGTGGCTGGGGTGCCGCGTCAGCTCGCAGCCGCCGCTGGGGCCCCGCTGCACCTTGACGAGGCCGGCGGCCTTGAGGTTGCCCAGCAGCACGCGGAGGAACTTGACGGGGAGGGCCTGGCGCTCGGCGATGTCCGCCACCAGGACCGGCCCGCGCCCCGCCTGGAGCGCCAGCTCCACCATGAGCAGCAACCCGTAGCGCCCCTTGGCCGACCCCTTCACCATGAAACCTCCCAGGCCAGTTTAACCAAATACATAACTAAATCAATTGACAAACTTGACAATTAACATTTCCTTTCCATACTCCAGGATCCGGGCCGCGCCCGAAGCCTGAAGGAGCCCCGACCATGAGCCAGCCGACCCGCCCCACCGACCGCCCCAATCGCGTCGAGCACGCCTACGAACTGGTGGGCTACACCCCCGTCGTGCGGCTGAACCGCCTGGTGCCGAAGGGCTCGGCCAAGGTCTACGTGAAGCTGGAGAGCGCCAACCCCGGCGGCAGCGTCAAGGATCGCATCGCCCTGAGCATGATCCAGGATGCCGAGGCCCGCGGCGCCCTGAAGCCCGGCATGACGCTGCTGGAGGCCACCAGCGGCAACACGGGCATCGGCCTCGCCTTCGTGGCGGCGGCCAAGGGCTACAAGATCACGCTGGTGATGCCCGACACCATGACCCAGGAGCGCCGCTCGCTCTTGAAGGCCTACGGTGCGGAGCTGCTGCTGACGCCGGGCTCCGGGGGCATGAAGGCCGCCGTGGACAAGGCCCAGGAGCTTGCGGATGGCGATCCCTCCTACTTCCTGGTGCGCCAGTTCGAGAATCCCGCCAACCCCGCCGTCCACCGCCGCACCACGGCCCTGGAGATCCTCGAGCAGGTGCCGGAGCTGGATGCCTTCGTGGCGGGCGTGGGCACCGGCGGCACCGTGACCGGCGTGGGCGAGGTGCTGGCCGAGAAGAAGCCCGGCACCCTCGTGGTCGCCGTGGAGCCCGAGACCTCGCCCCTCCTGAGCGAGGGGAAGGCCGGCCCGCACAAGCTCCAGGGCCTGGGGCCGAACTTCGTGCCGGGCATCCTCAACAGGAAGGCCTTCCAGCGCGTCCGTCCCGTGGGCTATGACGACGCCATCGCCATCACGCGCCGTCTGGCCCGGGAGGAGGGCCTGCTCACGGGCATCAGTACCGGCGCCATCGTCTTCGCGGCCCTGGAAGTGGCCAAGGAGCTGGGCGAGGGCAAGACCGTGGTGGCCGTGCTCTGCGATACCGGCGAGCGCTACCTCACGCACCCGCTGTTCGCGGAGATCGATGGGCCGGCGCTCTAGGATGGCGGAGCGCGCGCAGCAGAATCCAAAGGACACCCGCCCGGGGCCGAGCTGCCCCATTGCCCCGGATCTGGTGGACGAGACGGCCGGGCGGATCGCGGCCTGCCTGTCGCTGGCGCTTCTCGCGCTGGCGACTTGGCGGGGTTGGGGCTGGGCTGTCCTGGCCCTGGCGGCTGACTTCGCCCTCCGCGCCGCAGGCCGTGCGGCCTTCAGCCCCGTGGCACGCGCCGCGGGTTTCCTCCGCCGCGTGACCGGCCTTTCCGAGCGGAGGATCAACGCCGGCCCCAAGCGGTTCGCGGCGTCCGTGGGGTTCCTGTTTTCGCTGGGGATCGGGCTGGCCCTGCTGGCCGGCCTCCGGCCCCTGGGCCTCGGGCTGGCGCTCGTCCTGGGTGCCTGCGCCGGGCTGGAGGCCTTCTTCGGGTTCTGCCTGGCCTGCCAGATCCACCCCTGGTTGCCGTGGGTTCGGACCGGCACCGTCCGGCCGGGCCCCTTCGAGGCGGACGAACCGGCCCGGTGAAGAAATCGGCCCCCCGGGGTTCGCTTATCCTTGGGGTCCTGTCCGAGGTGCCCATGAGGATCCTCCCGCTGCTGCTCCCGTCGCTGCTGCTCCCGGCCCAGACGATTCCGGTGGTCCCGGAGAAGGCCACGGCTTTCGAGCGGGCGGTGGTCCAGGAGATGAGCGACGCACGGGTGCAGCCGAAGGCCTACGCGAAGCACCTGCGGGAGCTGCGGCCGTACTTCGAGGGCCTGCTCTGGAACCGGCCGGGCCGCGTGCCGCTGCGCACGGAGGAGGGCGTGGCCGCCCTGGACGAGGCCATCGCCTTCCTGGAATCGGCCCGGCCGGTGGGGCCCCTGCGCTTCAACGAAGGCCTGGCCCGGGCGGCCCGGCTGCATGCCCTGGATATCGGGCCCCGGGGCTCGCTCGAGCACGTGGGTTCCGACGGCAGCCGCCTCTCGGACCGCCTGAACCGGCGGGGCCGCTGGGAAGGGCTCATCGCCGAGAACATCAGCACCGGCGAGGAGGAGGCCCGCCAGGTGGTGATCCAGCTGCTGATCGACGATGGCGTGGCCAGCCGCGGCCACCGGAGGAACCTCTTCAACCCCGGGCTGCACCAGGCCGGAGCGGGCGCCGCGCCGCACCGGGACTACCGCACGGTGACGGTGATCGACTACGCAGACGGGTTCGTGGCGCGCTAAGGATCCCGGTTTTCTGCTAGCCTGGGCCATTCCCCGGGTGAATGATGGCTTTCCTTGCGCGGCTGGGTGCGCCGGTGCGCGGCTTCCTGGAGTTCCTGGGCGACCAGGCGCACCTGGTGCTGCGGACGCTGCGCTCGGGCTTGGCCCTCCGCGCCGGCCAGCTGGCGGCGGTGGGCGGGCAGGCGGGCCTCCAGATCCGCTTCACGGGCCTCGATGCGGGGATGCTCGTGGCGGGCACGGCCCTGCTGCTGGGCGCGGTGACGCTCATCCAGGCCTTCAGCCAGCTGTCCGGCCTGGGCGCGGAGAACTACATCGGCATGCTCATGGTGCTCATCGTCCTGCGGGAGCTGGGCCCGCTGCTGACCGCCGTGCTGGTCATCGGCCGCAGCGCCACGGCCATCGCGGCGGAGCTGGGCGCCATGCAGCTCAACGGCGAGGTGGATGCGCTGGCAGCCCATGGCGTGGACCCCTACCAGTACCTGCTGCTGCCCCGCTGGCTGGGAGTGCTCGTGTCGGTCTTCGCCCTGGTGGTGTTCTTCGACGCCGCGGCTCTGGGCGGCGGCTTCCTGGTGGCCCGGCTGAAGTACGGCATCACCTGGGGCTTCTTCATGGCGTCCGTGCGACAGGCGCTGTCGAACCTCGATTTCGCGGCGACCCTGCTGAAGGTCTTCTTCTTCGCCGGCGCCATCACCTTCCACGCCTGCCACTTCGGCCTCCGCGTCCAGCGCAGCCAGACCGAGATCCCGCAGGCCGTCACCCGCACCGTGGTGACCGCCCTGGTGGCGGTGTTCATCCTCGACGGCCTCATCGCCGCGCTCTTCTACTTCTGATGCTCCAGGGCCGCGGCATCTCCTGCGCTTCACCCGACGGGCGGGCCCTGCTGGAGGGGCTGGACCTGCAGGTGCCGAAGGGCGGGAACCTGCTGGTCACGGGGCCCAGCGGCTCCGGCAAGAGCCGCCTGCTGAAGGTGGTCGCGGGCATGGAGCGCCCGAGGGGCGGAGAAGTCCGGATCGCGGGTCTCGCGATCTGGCCGGGTGATGGCGCCCTGGCCCTGGTGGGGCGCGTCCGGATGGGCTTCGCCTTCGCCTCGGGGGGACTGCTCTCGAACCTCAGCCTGGCGGACAACGTGGCCCTCCCCCTGCGGTTCCAGGGGCTGCCGAAACCCGAGGTCCTGCGGCGGACATGGGGCGCGCTGGAGCGGCTGGGCCTCGAGGCGGTGGCCCGGCTCCGGCCCCACGCGGTGAGCGGCGCGGCCCGGAAGCACACGAACCTGGCCCGCGTGCTGGCCCTCGAACCGGACCTGATCCTGCTGGACGCTCCGCTGGAGGGCCTGGACGCCGCGGATCGCGCCGTGGCCCTGGACCTGATCCGGGCCTGGGCCGCCGATCCTGCCTGCACGCTCGTGATGGCCTCGGAGGAGGCCCGGGATTTTCCGGGCCTGGAGGCGGAAGGCCTCCGCCTGCCCCAGGGGCCCTTGCTCATGGAGTCGACGTGAACTTCGAGAAGCAGGACGCCCGGCTCGGGCTCTTCGTCCTCCTGGCCCTGGCCTTGTTCATCGGGCTGCTGGCCTACAAGAACGCGGGCGCCGTCACCGAGAAGACCTACCCGCTGGTGGTGCGGCTCGAGCAGATGGAAGGCCTGGTGCCCGGCACCGACGTGCAGCTGAAGGGCTACCGGGTGGGCGCCGTGGAGCGGCTCGACATGCGGCAGGAGGGAACGGACTACCACTTCCTGGCCACCCTGGCCGTGCGCGCGGACATCCGCCTCTGGCGGGGCACGCGGGCCGTGGTGGCGCCCAAGGGGGTGGGGAGCGTGATGCTCGACCTGCGCCTGCCCCCGCCCGGGGAACGTACCGTGGTCCTGGTCGCGGGCGACCAGATCCCGGGGGAGGAGGGCGTGTCCCTGGGGGGCGTGCTGGAACGCGCCGACCGTCTGCTGGCGAACCTGAACACGTCTCTGGACGCGGTGCGGGAGCGGGTCCGGCAGAAGGGGCTGGGCGACCTGCTGGACCATCCCTCCGTGGCCCAGGCCCTGCGATCCCTGGACGCCACCCTGCGCGAGTTCCAGGCCCTCGCCCGGGAGGGCCGCGGTCTGGCCTCCCACGCGGACCGCAGCATGGGAGAGGCCGACCGGGCCCTCGTGGACCTGGAGAAGAGCCTGGCCGTGACCCGGGCCCTGCTGGAGAAGCGGGCGCCGGAGCTGGATCGGATCCTGGTCAACCTGGCCTCGGTCCTCCAGCAGTCGGACACCCTGCTGGCCCGCTTCCAGGCCGAGGATCAGCCCGAGCTGGAGGCCAGCCTCAAGGCGCTGCGGCGCTCCCTGGATTCCGTGGAGGAACTGCTGCACCTGCTGAAGCAGAAGCCCAGCCGGGTCGTCTGGGGCACTCCCAGCGAGGCTGAACGGGAGAAGGCCAGGCAGGCCCTGGAGGCCGCCAAGGTCGCGGCCTCCCCGAAGTAGCTGGACCTGCCGCAGATAGTGGGTGGGGCGGCCTGGATCAAATTTTGCGACCTTGTTTCAGCTTCAACTCGTCCCATGTTGGGGGTCTGTTTCCAGGGGGCCCTGCGCCACGCAGGACCCTTGTGGGTGTCCTACACGCGCTTCCCGCCCGGAGGCTGGGCCTTCGCCCGGGACGGCGCCAGATCCAGGAGGAGGATCCATGGGCAGCATCGCAACCATCCACAACGGCGTGAATGTGGAGGCCCTCAACACCACCGTCTCGATGGTGAAGGCCAACCCCGCCCTCGCCAAGTTCACCTTCCGGTCCAAGGCCAAATGGATCAACGGCGCCCATTCCCAGAGCACCTTCGATTCCCTCTACGGGGCGGGAATGGAGCACAAGCGGAGCACGCCGATGTTCCTTGAAGCTGACGAGCCCGAGGCCCTCCTGGGCACCGACCTGGCGCCCAATGCCGGAGAGGCGGCGCTCCACGCCCTCAGCGCCTGCCTGAGCGTGACCTACGCCTACAACGCCACGGCCATGGGCCTGGACATCAGCAGCCTGAGCTTCGACATGGAGACCGATTCCGATCTCCAGGGCTTCCTGGAACTGGACAAGAAGGTCCGGCCGGGATTGTCCCAGATCCGCGTGAAGGTGAACCTCGCCTGCAGCGGCACCCCGGCGCAGATCCAGGAGCTCCACGAGAAGGTGATCCGAACCTCGCCCCTGTATGACACCTTCAAGAACCCCGTGGACATCCAGATGAGCCACTGAGACGGGCCACGGCCAGGCCCTCAGGTGTCCGGTCCCCGCCCCGGTTTCCAGCCGGTGGCGGGGATCAGATCTGGTCGAACCCATCCTTCCCCGCCATCACGTGCCAGGGCAGGAGTTCGTAGTTGGCGAGACCGGCCTTGTGGAAGGGGTCGCCATCGCGCAGGGTGTCCAGGTCCGCCAGGGGATTCTCGTCCTGCACCCGCACCAGCCAGGCGCCGCCGAAGCGGGGATCCAGGGGGCCCGAGGCCAGGAGGATGCCCTGCGCCTTCAGCGTGCCGAGGTAGGCCCGGTGGGCCTCGGTGACCGCCTCCACTTCGGGCAGGGGGCGACGGTAGCGGACGAGGATGAGGGCGTACATCGGAAGCTTCCTCCGGAGAACGCTCAGTCTCGCACGATGCGCGTGCCCACCGTGGCAGGGTCCTCGGTGGCCAGGGCTTCGGCGGTGGTGATGAGCACCTCGTGGCCGCCCCCCTCCAGGTACGCCAGGGCGCTCTCGATCTTGGGGCCCATGCTGCCGGGCGGGAACTGGCCCTCCGCAAGGTGCTGCCGGGCCTCGCTGGCGGTGATCCGGTCCATCCAGCGCTGGGTGGGCTTGCCGAAGTCCAGGGCCACCTTGGCCACGCCCGTGAGGATGATGAAGAGGTCCGCGCCGAGCTGGGCGGCCAGCAGAGCACTGAGGCGGTCCTTGTCGATGACGGCCTCCACGCCCACCAGGAAGCCGCTGGCATCGCGGATCACCGGGATGCCCCCGCCCCCGCCCGCGATCACGGAACTGCCGGACTGGAGCAGGGTCTTGATGGCGTCGAGCTGGACGATCTCGATGGGCTTGGGCGAAGGCACCACCTTGCGCCAGCCGCGACCCGAGTCCTCCTTCATCTTCCAGCGCTTGGACCGCATCAGCTCCAGCGCGCGGAACTCGGGGTAGAAGGGGCCCACGGGCTTCGTCGGGTCCTGGAAGCCCTTGTCCTCCTTGTCCACCACCACCTCGGTGAGGACCGACGTGACCGGCGCCTCGAGGCCCATGAAGCGCAGCCGGTTGATGAGCATGCGCTCCAGCATGTAGCCCATGGAGCCCTGGGTCATGGCGCCGCAGATGTCCAGGCTGTACGGCGGAATCTGGCCCGACCCGGCCTCCTGCTGGATGAGCAGGTTGCCCACCTGGGGCCCATTGCCATGCACCACGCAGAGCGCATAGCCTTCCGCCACCACCCGCGCCAGCATCTCCGCCGTCTCCCGGGCGTTCTCCAGCTGCTCCTCCTGGAGCCCGCGCTCCTTCTCTTTCAGAAGGGCATTCCCCCCGATGGCCAATAGCGCGATCCGGCGATGATTCACCGCGCACCCCCAGCGTGGCCGAGCGTCTCGTGCATTCGCGAAGCGGATGCCGAGAGGAGGGCGTTTCCACCAATGGCCAGGAGTGCGATCTTTCGGGTCATGCAGATCCCCGGGAAACGAGGATTCTACAGGGCCCGGGAGGTGGATCAAAGGACGGGCGTCACAGAGCCGGGCTCCATCCAGAGTTTCCTTGCCAAGGCCCCATCGGCTTTTGCACACTGTCAAGCGACTCCCATGCGCTCTCCGACCCCCCGGCTCATCTTCCTTCCCTGGCTGGCCCTGCCCGCGGCGGTCTTGTTGGCCCAAGTGGAGAGTGGCCCTGGGCAGGAAGGGAGCTGGCTGCTGCAGGGGCACGGCTTCTGGTCCGGTTCGCAGGACGCCCCCAGAGATCGGGCCAAGGCCGCGGTCTGCTACCGGAAGGCCGCTGAAGCCGGAGATGCGGAGGCCATGGCCCACCTTGGGCGGATGCACTTCCGCGGGGAAGGCATCCCGAAAGATCCGGCCGAGGCTCTGAAGTGGCTCAAGGCCAGCGCGGGGAAGGGCAATGCCCGGGGGCTCTACCACCTGGCGGAGCTGTACCAGAGCGGCTTCGGCGTGCCGGTGAACCATGTGCAGTACACCACCCTGCTTCGAGCCGCTGCGCTGAAGGGGTGCCCCGATGCCATGGCGGAGCTGGGGCAGTGCCATTCCTTCGGTCTGGGGGTGGCCTGGAATCCCTCGGAGGCGGCGGCCTGGTTTGCCAAGGCCGCCGAGCAACCCGTGGCTCGTTTCTATCCGATGACTCTTGCGTGGATGCACGAGCGGGGCCTGGGATTCCCGAAGGACGCCGATGCCGCGTTCAGATTCGGACAGCGGGCCGCGGCGGCGGGGTACGTGGATGCCCCGAGGTACATGGGGCACCTCTATCTCGACGGCATCGGCGTACCCAGAGATCCGCAAGCGGCCCTGGGCTGGCTGACCCAAGCGGACGCCCTGGATGACTCCCATGCGCTCGTGGAACTGGCGGGCATGCTGATGGCCGGCACGGGCGTACCCAAGGACCCCAGGCGCGCCGTGGCCCTCTACCGCCAGGCGGCGGGCATGGGCTCCGCCACGGCCATGTTGCTTCTGGGAGACTGTCGCCAGCTGGGGCTGGGCGGTCCGGTGGATCCAGCCGAGGCCGTCCTGTGGTACGGGAAGGCCGCCGAGCGCGAAGTTCAGTCCGCCTTCCCCCGCCTCGCCTGGCTCTACCACAAAGGCGAGGGGGTGACCCGGGACGACAAGCGGGCCGTGGCCTGGCTGAGGCAGGGCGTCGAGAAGGGCTCGACCTACGCCATCTACCTGCTCGGCTGGTTTTCGCAGAACGGGTGGGGCCTGGAGAAGGATGTCCCCAGAGCCCTGAGCTACTACCATCAGGCCGGCGAGCGGGGGTGGCCCCAGGCCTGGCTGCAGCTGGGCTTCTGCTACAAATTTAACGACGGTATCGAGAAGGATCTCTCCAAGTCGCTGGAGTTCTTCCGCAAGGCCGCGGATATGGGGAACACCACGGCCCTGCATCAAGTCGGCTGGGCTTATCAAAATGGTGAAGGCGTAGCCGTAAACCTGACTGAGGCTATCCGGTGCTACCAGACGGCCGCGGACCAGGGCAGTGATGCCTCCATGAACCAGCTCGGATGGTTCTATGCCCATGGGCTCGTCGTTCCCAAGAGCCCTGAACTTGCCCTCAGCTGGTATCTCAAGGCGGGAGCCAAGGGGAGTACCAGCGGCTGGTGGAACGCTGGGCTGATCTATGAATCGGGGGAAGAGACGGTCCTTCGGGACCCCGCCAAGGCGAAGCACGCCTTCGCTGAAGGCGCAGCGCTTGGACATGCCGAGTGCATGCACAAACTCGGCGAGTATGCGGAACGCGGACTCGGGGGTCCCCGCGATATCGATCAGGCCCTCGACTGGTACCGGAAGGCCATGGACAAGGGCAATGCCGAAGCCCGGGCGGCCTATCTGCGCCTGACGATGCCCCCGCCGCCCGAGCCCGACGACGAGGAGTGACCAGCTCCAGTGCCGGGCGGCGGTCCGGGCGGGACGATGCCCGGTTGCCGATTGCGGGTCATGAGGGCGTGCACCAGCAGCCGGTCGCGGTCCACCTGTTCGCCCACGCGGAAGGTGGCCTCCCCGGCATCGGCGAAACCGACCTTGACGTAGAAGCGGATGGCGCGGGGGTTCTGCTCCCAGACCTGGAGCCACACCCCGTCGTGGCCCGTGGCGGAGGCATGAGCCAGGACGGCTGCCATCAACTCCTGGGCGGCGCCGTGTCCGTGCAGCGAGGCATCCACATAGAACCGGGCCACTTCGAGTGGTTTGACGAAGTGGAAAGCCGGGATTTCCTGCTCGGGGCGGCCGGCCCGGAGCAGGGCGTAGCCCAGGAGGGCGCCAGCGCGCTCGATCACCAGCATGCGGCAGGCCGGGTCGGCCAGCTCGGCGGCCTGCCGGCTCGGCCCGAAGGTCGCGGCCAGGTGCAGCTCCAGGTTCGATCCGGGGATGAGCCCCGTATAGGTCTCGCGCCAGAGGCGTTCGCCCAGCGCGGCCAGGGCTTGGGCGTCGTCAGGAAGGGCAGGGCGGATACACATCCCGCCAGCTTATCAAGAGGCCGAGAACCCGCTAGAATACTCGTTTTGGCGAGCCTCCATGCATATCCAGGAACTGATCCTCCGCCTGCAGCGGTTCTGGGCCGACCGGGGCTGCCTCATCGGCCAGCCCTACGATCTGGAAAAGGGCGCGGGCACCATGAACCCGCTGACCTTCTTCGGCGCCCTGGGAAGCAGGCCCTGGAACGTGGCCTACGTGGAGCCCTCGCGCCGCCCGGCGGATGGCCGCTACGGCGAGAACCCCTTCCGCGTCTACAAGCACCTGCAGTTCCAGGTGATCCTCAAGCCCAGCCCGGCCAAGGTGCAGGACCTGTACATCGAGAGCCTGGAGGCCCTGGGCATCGACCTCTCCAAGCACGACCTCCGCTTCGAGGAGGACAACTGGGAGTCCCCGTCCCTGGGCGCCTGGGGCGTGGGCTGGCAGGTGGTGCTGGACGGCATGGAGATCAGCCAGTTCACCTACTTCCAGCAGGTGGGCGGCCTGGACTGCCGGCCGGTGAGCGCCGAGCTGACCTACGGCATCGAGCGCATCTGCATGTTCCTGGGCGGCTACGACAACATCTTCGACCTGGTGCACGGCGAGGTGAGGACGGACGATGGCGTGTTCCCCGTCACCTACGGCCAGATGCGCCAGCGCGAGGAGTTCGAGCTGAGCGCCTACAGCTTCGAACACGCGGACATCGACCTGCACCGCACCCTCTTCGACGCCTTCGAGAAGGAGGGCTGGCGCCTGCTCAAGGATCAGGGTCACTTCCTCAGTGCCTATGAGCAGGCCCTCAAGATGAGCCACACCTTCAACGTGCTGGATGCCCGCGGCGCCGTGAGCACCACCGAGCGCCCCGGCATCATCAAGCGCGTGCGCGACTTGGCCTGCGGGTGCGCCAAGGCCTACCTGGAGCACCAGGAGGGCGCCGCCGCACCTGCCGAAGCCACCGGGAAGGGAGGTGCGAAGTGAGCGCCACCAAGACCTTCCTGCTGGAGCTCCACTGCGAGGAGATCCCGGCGCGGTTCCTCACGCCGCTGACGGAGGAATTCGCGAGGGCCTTCGCCGCCTGGGTCCAAAGCCAAGGCCTGGCCTCCGCCGCGCTGGAAACCTTCTACTCCCCGCGCAAGCTCGCCTGGCGCGGCGTCGGCCTGCCCGCCTCCCAGCCCGACCAGACCGAGACCCAGGTCGGTCCGCCCCAGCGCATGTGCATGGGCGAGGACGGCCAGCCCACGATCCAGGGCCTGAAGTTCGCGGAGAAGTGGGGCGTGGACTTCAGCGCCGTGCGCTTCGAGCAGCCGGCGGGGAAGAAGGAGCCCTGCGCGGTGCTGACGCTCACGAAGCAGGGGCGTCCCACGGTGGAGCTGCTGGCGGAGGCCCTGCCGGGCCTCATCGCGGGACTGCATGTGCCCAAGGCCATGCGCTGGGGCAACTCGGAGTTCGAGTTCGTGCGGCCCATCCGCAACATCCTGTGCCTCTTCGGCGAGCAGGTGGTGCCCATCACGGTGGATGGTGTCGCCGCCACGGACAGCACCTGGGGCCACCGCCTGCACCACCGTCAGCATCCGGAGCCCGTGCAGATCGCCACGCCGGGAGCCTATGAGGCGGCCCTTGAGGCTGCGGGCATCGTGGTTGGCGTGGAGACCCGCCGGACGCGCATCGCCCAGCAGCTGGAGACCCTGGCCGCCGAGGTGGGTGGCCGCGTGGTGGCTGATGCGGAACTGCTGGACACCCTGGCCGAGATCGTGGAGTTCCCCAAGATCGTGCGCGGCGAGTTCCCCGCCGACTTCCTGGAGCTGCCCAAGGAGGTGCTGGTCACCAGCCTCCGCGAGCACCAGAAGAGCTTCTGCATCGAGGGCCCGGACGGTGCGCTGCTGCCCTGCTTCCTCACCGCCGCCAACCGCACGGATGATCCCGCTGGCTTCGTGAAGGCCGGCAACGAGTGGGTGCTGAAGGCCCGCCTCTACGATGCCCGGTTCTTCTTCGCGGAGGACCGGAAGCGTCCCCTGTCCGACCGGCTCGAGAAGTTGCAGGCCCTGACCTTCCAGCGCGAACTCGGCAGCTACCACGACAAGACCGGCCGCGTCGTGGCCCTCACCAAGGCCCTGGCCACACAGCTGTCCAAGGATGACGAGCACATCGACCGGGCCCTGGAGGCGGCCCGCATGGCCAAGTGCGACCTGCGCACGCTGATGGTGGGCGAGTTTCCCGAGCTGCAGGGCGTCATGGGCGGCGAGTACCTCAGGCATGAGGGCGCCCATGAGGAAGTCTGGATGGCCGTGAAGGAGCACTACCGCCCTGTCGGCGCCGACGATGCCCTCCCCGGCACGCCCATGGGCTGCCTGCTGTCGCTCTGCGACAAGCTGGACACGGTGGCGGGCTGCTTCGCCGTGGGGCTCATCCCCACGGGTTCCAAGGATCCCCTCGCCCTTCGCCGCGCCGGCCAGGGCCTCGTCCGTATCCTGTGGGAGCGTGGCTGGGCCTTCACGCCTGCCGACCTCATCGCCACCGCCCTCCGCGTGGTGGGCGCGAAAGCCACCAAGGCCGAGGCCGAGACCACCGAGGCCCTGCTGGCCTTCTTCAAGGACCGCGTCGCCTACCAGCTGGAGCTGGCCGGCTATGCGGGCTCTGTGCGCCGCTCGGCCCTGGCGGCCGGCTGGGAGGACCTGGCGGACCTCAAGGCTCGCTGCGAGGCCCTGTCAGCCTTCGCCGAGGATGCCCGCTTCGCCAGCCTCGCCCAGAGCGCCAAGCGCATCGGGAACATCCTGAAGGACGAGATCCCCAGTGGCGCTTTCGACAGCGCCCTGCTGACGCAAGGCGAAGAGAAGGTGCTGGCCGAGCATCTCGGCCGGCTGGAAGCCACCGGCGACCAGAAGGCCCTGCTCGCGGCCCTGGCGGACCTCGCCGCGCCCCTGGAGGCCTTCTTCACCGCTGTCATGGTGAAGTGTGAGGACCCGGCCCTCCGCTCCGCCCGTCTCAGCCTCCTCCACCGTCTCCGTCAGGCCTTCCTGCGCGTGGCGGATTTCAGTCTTTGGCAGTAGGGGGCCCCATGCACCACGAACGCATCGCGATCATCGACTACGGCAGCCAGTACACGCGGCTCATCACACGGCGGCTGCGGGAGCTGGGGGCTTTCGGGCTGGTCTACAACAGCGGCGCGACGGCCCAGGAGATCGCCGGGGCGGATCTGAAGGGCGTGATCCTGTCCGGCGGGCCCAACTCCGTGCTGGAGCCCGGGGCACCGGACCTGGACCCGGCCATCCTCGGCCTCGGCGTGCCCATCCTCGGCATCTGCTACGGCCAGCAGCTCCTGGCCCGGAATCTGGGCGGCCAGCTGCACCGCTCCGCCAGCCGGGAGTACGGCAAGGCGGAGATCCATGCCACGCCTGAGGGCTCGATGCTCTTCGAGGGGCTGCCCCACGCCCAGCAGGTGTGGATGAGTCATGGCGACCATGTGGAGGTGGCCCCGGCGGGCTTCACGGTCACCGCGAGGACTCCCAGCGTGCCCGTGGCGGCCATGGAGGATCCCAAGCGCGGGATCTACTGCCTCCAGTTCCACCCGGAGGTCACCCACAGCACCCAGGGCACGCCCCTCCTGCTGAACTTCCTCAAGCACTGCGGCATGGCCCTGGACTGGAACGCCGGCAACTTCATCGAGGAGAAGGTCAAGGTCATCCGGGAGCAGGTGGGGCAGGGCACGGTGGTGCTGGGCCTCAGCGGCGGCGTGGATTCCAGCGTGGCGGCGCTCCTGCTGCACAAGGCCATCGGGAATCAGCTCACCTGCGTCTTCGTGGACCACGGCCTTATGCGCAAGGACGAGATGAAGCAGGTGCAGGCCTACTTCTCGCCCTTCGAGCTCAATGTGATCTGGGTGGATGCCTCAGACGAGTTCCTGGGGGCCCTGGCGGGCGTCACCGACCCCGAACAGAAGCGGAAGATCATCGGCGGCAAGTTCATCGAGGTCTTCGAGCGCGAGGCCGGCAAGGTGAAGGCCGACTTCCTGGGCCAGGGCACCACCTACCCGGACGTGATCGAGAGCAGCGGCATCGGCGGCGCCATCCTGGTGAAGTCCCACCACAACGTGGGCGGCCTGCCCGAGCGCATGAAGCTCAAGCTGGTGGAGCCCCTGCGCGAGCTGTTCAAGGATGAAGTGCGGGCCACGGGCCTGGCCCTCGGCCTCCCCGAAGAGATGAACCAGCGGCACCCTTTCCCGGGGCCGGGCCTGGCCGTGCGCCTGCCGGGCGCCATCACCCGGGAGCGCGCCACCATCCTGCAGAACGCCGACGCGATCTTCATGCAGGAACTGAAGGACAGCGGCTGGTACCGCAAGACCAGCCAGGCCTTCGCCGTGCTGCTGCCCGTGCAGACCGTGGGCATCATGGGCGACGAGCGCACCTTCGAGTGGATGTGCGCCCTGCGGGCCGTCACCAGCGAAGACTTCATGACGGCCGACTGGGCGCGGCTTCCCCACGAGCTGCTCGAGAAGATCGCCCAGCGCATCGTCCGTGAGGTGAAGGGCATCAACCGCGTGGTCTACGACATCACCTCGAAACCGCCCGCCACCATTGAATACGAATGAGTATTAACCGCAGATGACGCAGATTGCGCAGATGGGGAAAGACATGGTTCAGGGGTTTATCTGCGCCCATCTGCGACATCTGCGGTTTCAAAAACGTTCTTTTCTTTACAGGTTTCGATGGCCAAGCGACAGGAACCCGTCCGCAAGTCGGTGAAGGATGTGCTGGAGGATCTGCTGGCGGGGCACCGCGAGGCGGCCTTCAGCGGGCCGGAATCCGCCCTGAAGTACCTGCGCCGCACCTTCGAGGGGCAGGCCAGCCTGCCCAATGCCGTGAAGGGTGTGGCCTACGATCTGATGGCAGATGCCCAGGCCCAGTGCGGAGCCTGGGAGGACTGCGCCGCCTCCGTGGCCTCGGCGCTCGGATATCTGGGGGACCTGGAGGCCGCCTTCCCCCACGAGTACCGCCGGATGCTGGCGGGCCTGACCTGCTTCGAGCGGGGCATCCAGGCCCACAGCGAGCTGGGGGATTTCCATGCGGCGCTGGCTCTCTGCGAGCGGGCCCTCGCCCTGGACCTGGGGGCGCACTACGCGGCCAAGCGCGATTCCCTCGACTGGGCCCGGTAGATCGGGACCACGGCCCCCGAGTTTCCCCGGAGGAGGCTTCATGGATTATTCTGCCCATGCGATGATCTGCTGAGACAATCGTCGAATACGCATGCGGTTGAATATCGATCCAGGAACGGTCCATGGGCGAAGATATCCAGGTGGTGCCTCAGCAGGTCAGCATCCTGATCGTGGATGACCTGCCCATCATCCGTCTGTCGCTCGAGCGCATCCTCACCAAGGCCGGCTACCGCTGCCGCACGGCGGAGGACGTGCCGGGGGCGCTCAGGGCCCTGGAGGGGGAGGCCGCGGATTTGGTGCTCAGCGACATCCAGATGCCGGGCGCCTCGGGGCTGGATCTGGTGAAGGCCCTCCAGCCCCGGATTCCGGATATCTCCGTGATCATGGTGAGCTCCACGGAGGCGGCGGAGACCGCGATCGAGTGCCTCCAGCAGGGAGCCTTCGGCTACGTGCTGAAGCCCTTCCAGCCCCGGGAGATCCTGGTGCAGGTGAACGCCGCGCTGCGGCGGCGCATGCTGGAGATCGCCTTCCGGGACCGCGAGGCCCAGCTGGCCCGGAAGGTCCGGGAACAGACCGAGCAGATCCGGGCCTCGCGGGAGGAGGTCGCGCTCCGGCTCATCTCCGCCAGCGAGCACCGGGACCACGAGACCGGCACCCACGTCCGCCGCATCGGCCTCTACGCCGCGGAGATGGGGCGGCTGCTGGGGTGGGACGAGGATGCCATCGAGACCATCCGGGCCGCCGCGCCCATGCATGACATCGGGAAGGTCGGCGTGCCGGACGCCATCCTCCAGAAGCCCGGCGCCCTCACGGATGAGGAGTGGGTCACCATGAAGCGGCACACTTCCATGGGCGCCACCATCCTCAAGGGGTCGAAGGTCCCCTTCATCCAGATGGGGGCCCGCATCGCCTTCGGCCATCACGAGAAGTGGGATGGCACAGGCTATCCGAGGGGGCTCAAGGGCGAGGCCATCCCCATCGAGGCCCGCATCACCACCCTGGTGGACGTCTTTGACGCGGCCAGCAGCCGGCGCCACTACAAGGACGCCTGGCCTGAGGACCAGGTGGTGGCCCTGCTCCAGAGAGGCCGGGGCGTCCATTTCGATCCCCGGCTGGTGGATCTCTTCCTGGCGAACCTGGGGTGCTTCGCGGAGATCCTCGTCGCGAACCCCGATGAGGATCGCGACGAGGATCCCGGAATCTAGATCTCCTGCGGCGGGGCTTCCACCGGGGTCCGCCCCTTGGTGATGGTGAACTCGCCCAGCATCATGGGGACCGCGGCCTTCAGCATGAGGGTGAAGACCAGGAAGCCGATGGCAAAGATGCCCGCGGCCACGGCGATCTCCGTGAAGGAGGGGCGGTAGACGTAGATGTCCCCCAGTACGTCGGGCGTGAGGCCGGGGATGATGAGGCCCATGCCCTTCTCGATGTAGACGCTGGCGTAGATCAGCACGCAGCCGATGTTGAGCGTCACCCAGTTCGTGCGGGTGCGGGGCACCAGGAACAGGATGAAGGCCACCAGGCCGCAGAGGATCGAGGCCCAGGCGTAGGGCACGAGCGTGGTGTGGCCCTTGAGGCCGAACAGCAGGTACTGGAAGTACACCATGTGCTCGGTACCCGAGTACAGCTCCTTGAAGGCCTCCGCGGCGGTGAGGAAGAGGTTGAAACCCATGGTGTAGGCCATCAGCTCGGCCACCTTGAAGATGGCCTCGTCCTTGATGGTGAGCTTGGTGGTCTTCCGCAGCACCTGGAGCAGGATGAGCAGGATGGCCGGGCCCGAGCAGAAGGCCGAGGCGAGGAACCGCGGGGCGAGGATGGCGGAGTTCCAGAAGGGCCGCGCCGCCAGGCCGTTGTAGAGGTAGGCCGTGACGGTGTGGATGCTCACCGCCATGGGGATGGACAGCAGCACCAGGGGCAGCACCAGCTTCTTCACGTAGTGCCGCTCGGTGTAGGCGCAGAAGAGCAGGTAGGTGACCACGAACCAGTTCAGCAGCAGGTAGAGGTTCAGCACGATCACGTCCCAGGCCAGCATGGACTGGGGCCAGTTCAGTCGCCCCACCAGCGGGATGATGTGCCAGAACCGGTCGGGCCGGCCGATGTCCACCATGACGAAGCCCAGGCACATGACGAGGGCGCTGATGGCCAGCATCTCGCCCAGGATGGTGATCTCCTTGATGGGCTCCCAGTCGTAGATGTAGGCGGGGATGACCAGCATGATGGCGGCGGCGGCCACGCCCACCAGGAACGTGAAATTGCCGATGTAGAAGCCCCAGGAGACCTGGTCCCGCATCTTCGTGACGATGAGGCCGTCCTTCAGCTGGCCGATGTAGGCGCCGGCCCCGATGGCGATGAGGAGCAGGAGGAAGCCCACCCAGGCGTAATAAAGGCGGCCGCCCTTGGTCATGAGGCGGAGGGTGTCGGAGAAGAATCCCGAGAAGTTTCGCAGCGTGAACATGGCCTCACACCCCGTAGAAGTAGAAGAAGTTGGGTTGGGTGTTCAGGTCTTCCTTGAACTTGAAGACGCGCTTGTTCTCGAGGACGTAGCGGATCTCGCTGTCCTTGTCGAGGAGGTTGCCGAACTTGCGCGACCCCGTGGGGCAGATCTCCACGCAGGCGGGGTACTGGCCGTTGCGGGTGCGCTGGATGCAGAAGGTGCACTTCTCCACCACGCCCTTGGGCCGGGGCCGGTTGCCGAGGTAGTGCGTCTTCGGATTGACCTCGTCCGCGGGCAGGTGCGGCTCGCCCCAGTTGAAGTGGCGGGCGCCGTAGGGGCAGGCGGCCATGCAATAGCGGCAGCCGATGCACCAGTTGTAGTCCACCACCACGATGCCGTCCTTGTCCCGCCAGGTGGCGCCCACGGGGCAGACCTTGGTGCAGGGCGGCTTCTTGCACTGCTGGCACTGGACCGGCATGTAGAAGTGGCCTTCCTCGGGCACCTCCTTGGGATTGTAGTAGGCGTCGGCATGCTGGACGTTGACGCCTTCCTCCTTGTCCATCTGGAGGACGCGGATCCACTGGATCTCGGGGTCCCGCGACTGGTTGTTCTCCTTCACGCAGGCATGCACGCAGCGGCGGCAGCCGATGCAGCGGCTGAGATCCAGGGCGTAGCCGAAGATGACTCCGGGGATGGGCGGCGTGTTGGCGACCTTCACCTCTTTGCCGTACTTCGCCTGGTATTCCTTCTCCAGCCGGGCGATGACATCGAGCACCTCCTGCTTGGAGAGCTCGCGGAAGTTGTGCTGGAGGAACTCCTCCTTGCTGAGGGTGCCGCAGCCCGTGAGGGCGGTGGCCATGGCGGCCGTGGCCGCGCCGAGGAATTCCCGGCGGGTGCCGCCGATGGTGGCGGGGGGCTCACAGCCCCCGATGGGGCATTCGGGCTTGTGGTCCGTCATCGGGCACCCCCTTTCCGGGTCTGGATTTGCTCGGGCGGCGTCGGGGCCGGCATGGGTTTCAGCGCCTGGAATCTTGGTGTGTGTGGGTTGTGGCAGTTGACGCAGAGCAGGTACTGCTTGGGTCCGTTCCAGCTGCCGGTGCGCTTGCCGTGGACGCCCACCCGCCAGTCGCGCAGCTTGTCGCCGTGGCACTGCCCGCAGAGCAGGTAGGAGGCGGTGAAGGGGACCTTCTCGCCGCTGGCCAGGTGGAGGCTGTCCCGGTTGTTGGCGTCGTGGCAGTCCAGGCACCAGCGGCTCGCCGGCCCGTGGTGCAGGGCGATGTCCGTGTGCATGTCGGTCAGCTCGCGGCGCTTCAGGTTGGGCTTCATGCTCTTGCCGTCATGGCAGGACGTGCAGGGGAAGATGCCTTCACTGAAAGGTGGTTTGGGCACCTGGATGCCCTCGGGCGCGCCTGGCCCTTCCGTCGTGGTTTCGGGGTGCGGCTTCGCGGCGGGCGGATCCGCGAAGACCGCCGGTCCGAGGAGGATCAGCAGGCCTGCCACCAGGGTGGACAGAGTCGGGAGGCGCATGAGGCGTTCCTTTCGTGGAGCTGGGCCGCGAGGCGGCGGTGGAATCGGATCGGGGTTTGCGGGCTGGAGGGGCATTTTCATGGGGCGTCCTCGCTGTCTTCGTCAACATCCTGGGCTGCGGGGTTTCTCAGCAGGCGCGGCGCGAGGATGAGCGTCGTCCCGAAGCCCATGAAGGCCAGGAAGAGGGTCAGGGGCCGCCCCACGGCCATGTCCTCGAACAGGAACTTGAGGGTGGTGACCGCCAGGAGCGGGTAGACCATCCACCGCAGCTCCAGCACGGGCACGCGACGGCCCAGCCAGGCCAGGGCGAGGGCGAGGGCGGACAGCACCAGGGTGCGGGTCAGCGCCAGGCCGCCGGGATCGGGCGTGCGGCCGCCACAGCAGGCCCAGATGGCCACGGCGCCGAGACCCGCGGCTGCGAGGGCCCCCAGCGCGAGGATCGCCGGCCGCATGGGGATGGTGACGGGATCCGGTGGCCGCCGGACCAGGAAGTACGCCAGGGTGGCGAACAGCGCGAGCAGGCTGGCCAGCCCCGCCGGAGTGGCCGGCGCGGTGGGCCCCACGGAATCCATGAACACGTGGAGGGCCCAGGAACCCAGGCCGGAGGCCAGGGCGGAGGCCGCGAGGTAGAGGCCGCTCTGCAGGACCAGGACTTTCCGGCGCAGGCGCAGCGCCGCGACCATGGCAGCCAGACCCAGGGCGCCGCTGAGGGCGGCGAAGACGGGCAGCGGCAGGACGAAGGGACCGCCCAGCAGGAGGAAGACCAGGGCCAGGAAGGTGAAGAAGTTGAAGTTGGCCCGGGTCTCCTCCTGGTCATCCGCGAAGGGGAGGGCGGCGGCGTAGCAGCCCACCCCGGCCAGCGAGATCCCCGCGCCGAGGAGGGCCGTGCCAGAACCGGAGGCCAGGGCGACGCGCACCGCGCCCCCGAAGCCCACCAGGAGGACCAGGGCGGTCTGGATGATCTCGAAGGCGTTCACCACCCGGCGCCGCTGGAGCATCCTGACGGCGAAGCTGCCGATGTAGATCGCCGCGAGGGCCAGGGCCAGGAAGAGAGCCCGGTTCAGGGACAACCCGCGGTAGAGCTCCCCGGGACCTCCCGGCCAGGCGGCCAGGACGGTGAGGATCAGGACGCCGGCATCCGCCGCCAGGGCCGTCGGCCAGCGGAGCCCATGCCAGCGCCGCCCGTAGGTGAGCCACAGGGCTCCGGCGCCCAGGGTGAGGAAGGCCGCCGCGAAGGGTTCGATGGACCGGCGGGCCATCATCACGAGGAAGCCGGAGCCCAGGGCCGCCAGGGTGGCGGTCCAGAGGATGGCGTGGAGGTCCCGGCGCCAGGCCACGGCGGCATGCAGGACCGCGACGGCCACCAGGAGGAGGGCGGCCAGCCCCGGCGTCAGGATGCCGAAGCGGGTGGAGGCCTCCACAAGCAGCGGGTAGGCGATGAGGATGGATGCGAGGGTGCGGAAGGCGGCATCCAGCGGGCGCCGCGTGCGGTAGCCCAGGATCGCCCAGGTGGCGGCGTAGGCGAGCCCGAGCGCGACCCCCATGCCATGGGGCACCGTGCCGGCGTCCACCAGCGCCCGGATGAGGTAGGCGCCGCCGAGGATGAGGCAGACCCGCCCAATGAGGCCCAGGATGCGCGTCGGGCTGGGGAGGGCGGCGTCGAGCAGGGGGACCTCCTCCAGCGTGGGGCCGGGCGCGGGAGTGGGAGCGGGTGCCAGGGCTGGCGGTGCCGACGGCCGGGCTGCCTCCAGGGTCCCGACCCGGGCCTCCAGGTCCCGGACCACCTCTGCCAGGGCAGCGAGGCGGGACTCCAGCCCCGCCGGCGGAGCTTCGCCGGGCGGAGCCTTCAGGGGTGGGACCTGGGCGGTGGACATCGACCTTCCTCCGGGGAGGGGGGACCGAATCTGGATAAGGGTTGTTTGGTTCTCATGCTCACCCGGACCGCGGGTGCGTCAAGCCGGATGAAATCATTCCAAATGACGCATAAAGAAAACAATGAATGGTGTTATCACATAATCACGACGGATTGATGGCGCCATCACAGGAGGTCATGGGAAGAAACAGATCGCGGCAAGTGTCGGGACCTTCCATGCCACTGGGAGAGCATGTGCCCGCCATCACAGGGGAGCCGGGCCTCCGTTAACCTGGGGGCGGAGTTCCCATGACCCCCGTCCGATCCGGATTCCTCCTCGCCTGGCTGCTCCTCTCCGGCCTCGGGCTCGCGGCCCAGGACACCACGGTGGTCCTGCTCAGGCACGCCGAGCGCCAGTCGCTCTTCGACGGGGACTCGCCCCTGGCCGAAGCCGGCCGGCGTCGGGCCGAGGCCCTGGTGCCGCTGCTGGCGGGCTACCAGCCAGCGGCGCTCTACACCTCGGACCTGCAGCGCACCCGGCAGACCCTGGCCCCCACCGCCGCCAGGCTCGGCCTGGTCCCCTTCGTGCGGCCGAAGAATGGCAGCGAAGCCCTGGCGGCGGAGATCCTCCGGGAGCAGCGCGGGCGCACCATCCTCGTCTGCTGGCACCACGACCTGATGAAGAAGCTGGTCCGCGCCCTGGGGGTGAAGGGCGCCGTACCCTACTGGTCGCTGGACACCTACGACCGGATCTGGACCGTGACCATCCCGGCCCAGGGTGAGGCCCGATTGGTGGTGAAGGTGCAGGAGCTAGCGCCAGCTCTCGCCGCGGCGTCCTGAAGCGGCCAGCACCTCTTCCGCGGCCCGGAGGCCATGATCCTGGGCCTCCTCGAAGAGAGCCAGGCCGCTGAGCTCCGTGTGGGCGAAGTGGATGCGGCCGAAGGGCCTGGAGAGCGCGAGGAAGGCGGGATCCCACAGGAGCCCCGGCGCCGGGCGGACCATGGCATGGCCCCAGCGCATCACGTCGAGCCGTGCCACCAGGCCTTCCAGATCCGGGTGGGCGGGGCGCAGGTCCTCCATCACCATGCGCGCACAGGCCGGCCAGTCCAGGGCGCGCAGGCGCGCCCGCTCGGCGTCGCAGTCGGGGCCGGCGAAGGGCCGGTACCAGGTCCAGACCGACGGGCCGTGGTCGCGCAGGCTCTGGTGGGTTGCGGCCACGTAGCCCAGGGCCTCGCTGTCCCGCAGCACATTGTCCCAGGCCAGGGGGAAGGTGGGCTCCTTGGGGCGGGCCCGCAACGTGAGGTTGGCCACCAGCCAGGGGGCATTGCGGATGCGGGCCGCGGCGGGCCGGGCCGCCGCCAGGCCTTCGATGACATGCTTCGCCACATGCTGCGGTCCCGCGAAGATCACGCGCCGGGCCTTCCAGCCCAGGCGCACCTGGTTCACCGCATCCCAGGCCGTGACGAGGAGGCCGTCCTTTTCTTCGCGGATGGCGGTGGCCATCACGCCGCAGCGCAGGCGGTCGCCGCTGGCCCGGCGCAGGTGGTTGATGAGGAACCCGTTGCCCTCGGGCCAGGTGAGCAGGGGCCGCGAGTCCTCGCCGGGCCCCTGCTTGCGGGCCGCGAAGTAGAAGAGGCCCGCCCAGGCGCTGGTGGTGTCCAGCCGGGAACCGTAGTCATCCCGGCAGGCGTAGTCCAGCAGCCAGCGCAGGCGGGGCGAGGAGAAGCTGCGTTGGTCCAGCCAGGCGGCGAAAGAGAGGCCGTCCAGGGCCCGGGCCTCTGGTGCGTCGGAACAGCGGGAGCGCGGGATGCTGAAGGTGGGCCGTCCCTTCGCATCGCGGAACGCTGCCCAGCGATCCACCTCGTGGAAGAAGGCGTGGTACTGGCGCTCGTCCTCGGCGCTGGCGCCGGCCCGCAGGTAGAGTCCCTCCCACCACTGGCCGTAGGCGAAGAGGCGCTCCTCCGGCGCCCGCACCGTGGCCTCTTCCGCGAAGACGGGATCGCCCTTGGCGTCGAAGCCCTCCAGCACGCCGCATTCCTTCAGCAGCCGAAGCACCGCGTGGTTGCCGCGGTCCGGCACGGGCAGGTAGTGGGCGGCCCAGGGGAAGGCGCTCACGTGATTGCGGTCCGAGCGGGAGGTGCCGCCGGGCTCCCGCTCGAGCTCCAGCACCTGGAAGTCGTCCAGCCCGCCGCCCCCCAGCCGCCAGGCGGCGCTGAGTCCCGCCACGCCGCCGCCCACCACCAGTGTGGAAACCGGCTCGAAGCGCTCCGGCTCGGGGAAGGCGCCGCCGCGCAGCCAGTGGCCCAGGGGCAGGTCCGGGCCCACCAGCTCGCCCGGGAAAGGAAACTCGGGCTTGCGGCGACAGGCCAGTGGAACCGCGGAAAGGGCGCCGGCGGCGAGGAAGTCGCGGCGCTTCATGGCCGTGGGCTCACGACCACCGTCGCCACTCCCGGGCGTACAGATGGACGAGCACCTGGTTGTCCAGGCGGTTCACTTCGGTGGGCACGCGATCCATGTCCTTGGGGAAGGCGAACATGGCGGCGGTGGCCTCATCCGACAGGTGCCGCAGACCCGGCAGCACATGGGTGGGGATCCCGAAATCGCGCTTCGAGGCCAGGGCGAAGCCCCAGACACCGAAGGAGGGCACGGCCAGGTGATAGGGATGCACCTTCAGGCCCGCGGCCTCCATGGTGGTGGCGATGCACCAGAAGGATTCCCGGGCCATCAGCGGTGAGGTGCTCTGCACGGCGACCATGGCGTCCTCGGCGAGGCGGCGCTGGAGCAGCCGGTAGAACCGCGAGGTGTAGAGCTTCCCCAGGGCGTAGGTGTTGGGGTCGGGGAAGTCCACGAAGGCGAGATCGAAGGGCGCGCCCGCCGTCTCCTGGAGCCAGATCATGGCATCGGCATTGACCACCTTCACGCGGGGATCGTCCAGGGAGGCGCCATTGAGCTGGCGCACCATGGGCTGCCGCCGCGCCATGTCGGTCATGGCGGGGTCCAGGTCCACCAGCACGACCTCCTGCACCGCGGGGTGCTTCAGCACCTCCCGCACCGCCAGACCATCACCGCCGCCGCAGATGAGTACGCGCCTGGCCCCGGGCCTCAGGGCGAAGGCCGGATGCACCAGGGCCTCGTGGTAGCGGTACTCGTCGGCGGAGGAGAACTGCAGGTTGCCGTTGAGGAAGAGCTGGAAGCTGCCCCGGCCGCGGGTGAGGACGATCCGCTGGTAGGCACTGTCCTTGGCGTAGACGATCTCGTCGGCGAAGATCTCCTCTTCCAGGGCCAGGGTGAACTTCCCGGCGAACCCCAGGCCCACGGCCAGCAGGGCCATGACCGCGAGGCAGCGCAGGCGGATCAGCCGGGTGGGTCCCAGCTGGGAGGCCAGCAGGTAGGTGGACCACAGGCCCACGGCGGCGTTCAGCAGGCCGAAGAGCAGGCTCGTCCGCACCAGGCCCAGCTTGGGCATGAGGAGCAGGGGGAAGAGCAGGGAGGCGAAGAGGGCGCCCACGTAGTCGAGGGTGAGCACGCCGGCGATGAGGTCCTTGAAGCGCACCTGGTCCTTGAGGATGCGCATGAGGATGGGGATCTCCAGTCCCACCAGGGTGCCGACCGCCATCACCACGCCGTAGAGCACCACCCGGAAGGCGTGGGTGTGGGCGAAGGCCTGGAAGAGGATGGGCGCCGAGAAGCCGCCCACCAGGGCCACCGCCAGTTCCAGGTCCACGAAGCGCCGCGCCAGGCCCCGCTGGAGGAACTTCGAGAGGTACGAGCCCAGCCCCATGGCGCTGAGGTAGACCCCGATCACCGTGGAGAACTGCGTGACCGAGTCCCCCAGCAGGTAGCTCGACAGGGTGCCGGCCACCAGCTCATAGATCAGCCCGCAGCTGGCGATGAGCAGCACACTGATGAACAGCAGCGGCGCCTTGAGGGTCGATGGCGGCGCCTCAGGGCCGGGCTCACCCATGGATGGCGGCGGCGATGATGAGGCTGATGCCCAGGATGAGGCTGCCGAGGACGATGCCGAGCGCGATGTTCTGGTCGTCCTCCATCTCCTTGCGGAGGGAGAAGGGCAGGATCTTCACGAGCACCAGCCAGACCACGCCGAGGATGACGAGGCCGAGGATGGAGAAGACGGCGGCGACGAGGAGCTGGTGGAGCAGCTGGTTCGTGATCATCACTTGCCTCCGTGAAAGCCGTTGTTGTGCAGGAAGGTGCGGTAGGCGCCGGGGGTCTGGCGCACGCTGGGCGGCAGGTCGGCGCGGCGCCGGTTCCCGAAGAACTCGCGGCCGAGGAAACCGTTGGCCACCATGAGGCTGAAGCCGCCGCCGAGGAACAGCAGGTAGAGGACACGCATCAGTCATCACCTCCGGAGGCGCCGGCGTTCGGCGTGTACATGCTCTCCTGCCAGCGTCGGCTTTCGAAGGCCACCATGCGGAACACCATGAGCAGGGGCACCACGAGGATGGCCAGGAGGGCCAGGCCCGGGTACAGCCAGCGCATGACGCCCTGGCGCAGGCGCACGTCGATGACCCGGACGGGCGGCACCTTCCCGTCCCACTGGGGGGCGAGGCGCAGCACATAGCTGCCGGCCGGCACGGCGCTGAGGAACACGGTCTGGGCTTGGTCGCCCTCGGACCAGGACTCGCCGCCATCCACGCCGTGGTACCAGCTCGATTCCACGAGGAAGAGCTCCGCCACGCCGGTGGTCTCACTCACCAGGGCCCCCTCCAGGCCCACCCAGCTGTTGTTCACGGGGGCGCTGAGGGTGACGGCCAGGTTCCGGTGGGCATCCCTGATCTCGATGGGATCGGAGAAGAACACGGGTTCCTGGGCTTCTGCGGGGGCCGGCGTGGCCGAGCCCACCGGCGCCGGCGGCCTTCGGGCCGGAATGCCCTGCCGGGCGGCGCCCGGGGCTTCGGCCTGGATCCGGGCCAGGTCGTACAGGTTCAGCTGCCGGTGGAACAGCTCGGTGTTGCGGTGGGTGATGGACTCCACCATCACGAGCAGCAGCAGCAGGCCCAGGGCTCCCACGAGCCAGAGGGCGGATTTCGCCAGCGTCGCCTTGTGGGGGTTGGGCTGGAAGGAGGCGATGCCGACGGGCTCCGGCGGGGCCGCCTCGAGCCGGAAGGCCGCCCAGACCTCCCGGGGCTCCAGGTAGGTGGAGAGGCTCCAGTTCACCTCGCCGCCCCCGCCCTTGTGCGCCTGGCGCTCGCGGGTGAGGCTGCGGGGCGGCGCCACGAACTCGGCCACCTCCACCCGCTCACCCTGCTCCACGGTCCAGTAGAACTCGCCCCAGACGCTCTCGACGACCGCCTCCACATCCTGGAAGCGCCGCCAGTTGTGGCCCTGGGTCCAGAGGTTCTTCTGCCCGTCGTGGACCTGGGGGACCTCGCCCGGCGCCACGGCCACGGCCAAGCTCCAGTGGCCCTCGCTCTGCACCAGCCACTGGAAGCCGTGGTGGCTGTCCAGCAGCAGGTACTCGTTCCACGGGTAGTCGGTGCCCTCGACATGGCAGCTGCGCCGCAGCTGGCCGATGCAGGTGACGGGCTCGCCACGCAGGGTGCCTTCCGCGCCCAGGGGGATCACCACATCCTGGTGCGGCTGCTTCAGGCTCTTGAGGAAGGCCAGCTTGCCGCCCTCGGCCGCCAGCAGGCTGCCGCAGCTGGGGCAACCCACGCGCAGCGTCTGGTCCGGGGCGCGGAGGGCCAGGGCGCCGCCGCACTTGGGGCAGTTGAGGCTCTGGGTGCCCACCTTGGGCGGTTTGCGGGTCCCGCCCTGGATGCCGAGCTCGGCCAGGGCGATCTCCCGGCCCAGGAAGAAGAGGGGCGGGTCCTCGCCGTAGTCGAGGGTGGCGAAGGCGCCATTGCGGCCCGAGAGGTCCGCGTAGCGGTAGCTGGCACCGGGCTCCACGGCCCAGGGAATCTCGCCCTCGGCGCTGTGGAAGGAGGCCTCGCTGACTTCGCCCACGGTCCAGAGGCCGTCGGGCCCCAGGTCCGCGAGCCCGCCGACCTGCAGGTCCGCCGGGGTGGGCAGTACGCCATGGGGCGTCTGGGTGAAGGTCAGGTAGAAGCGCCCCTGGGCTTCCGCCAGCCAGCCCCAGCGGCCATCGTCCAGGGCCAGGTACCACTCGTCCCAGATGCCGCCCAGGGGATGCTTGAGCTGCACCCGGCCCGCGAGCGTGAAGGACCGCCCCGTGTAGCGTCCCGTGGCGCCGAGGCCCAGGGGTGAGCCCGTCTCCACCAGGTCGGCGACCTTGCCGATGAGTTCGGGATCCCGGTCGCGCCGGGCCGCCAGGGCCTTGCAGTACGAACAGACGGCCACCATGGTCCCGGGCCGGAAGCTCAGGGAGGCACCGCAGCTGGGGCAGGAGGCGAGGGGGCTCATGGGATCCCGGTGATTATGCAGGTCGGTCAGAGGGAGGGGAAGATGCGGGCCAGCCCATCCCGGAAGGTTTCTTCCGGAGTGAGGAGGCTCAGCATCAGGTGGCCGTCGCCGGGCAGGTCGAAGAAGGAGCCGGGATGCACCAGGACGCCGCTCTGTTCGAGCAGGCGCAAGGCGCAGGCCCCGTCCTCATCCACGGCGGGCCGGCGGAGCAGGGCGGACCAGCCGCCCTCCACGGGCAGCCTGGACAGGTGGGGATGGGCGGTCAGCGCCGCGTCCAGGCTGGCGAGGTTGGCCCGCAGGCGGGCCAGCACCTGGTGGCGGATGCCCGGCGCGAGGGCCAGCAGGGCCGGGGCGGCGGCCTGCACGGGGGCGGACACGGACAGGTACTGGTCCGCCAGGAAGGCCAGGGCCTCCAGGTATTCCCCCGCGCCGGGACCGCGGACGGCGATCCACCCGAGCTTGAGCTGGGGCAGGGCCGCCACCTTGCTGAGGCCCGAGAGCAGGAAGACTGGACAGGGCGGGTCCGGATCCATGAGGGCCGGGGCCAGGCGGTCGACAGGCGGCTCCAGGGCATAGTCCGCGAAGACCTCGTCCACCAGGAGGGCCAGGCCGAGCCTGCCGCAGAGTTCCGTGAGGGCCGACCATTCCGCTCTGGTGAGGAAGTGGCCTGTGGGGTTGTTGGGGTTCACCACCACGACGGCCCGGGTCCTGGGGCCTGCCGCCCCTTCGAGGGCGCCGAGATCCAGGTGCCAGCGGTCGTGGAAGTACGAAGGCACCGGGCGGGCCTGCAGGCCCTCCAGCCGCGCCAGCCAGTCGAACAGCGGGTAGCTGGGACTCGGCACCAGCACCTCGTCGCCAGGATCGCCCAGCAGCTTGAAGAGCAGGCCGTAGCCCTCGCTGGTGGAGGCGGTGAGCAGCAGCTCCTCGGGCCGCAGGCCGTGGCCGTGGTGGGCTGCGATGGCCTCGCGGGCGGTCCGCGATCCCTGCGGATCGGGATCGTAGCTCAGCACCGCGGGGGCCGACAGGGCCGCGCGGATGTCCGCCTCGGGGTAGGCGAATCCGCAGCGGGTGGGGTTGGAGCCCGTCAGATCGAGGACAGGCCGGCCCTCCGAGCGCAGCCGCGCCAGCAGGGCCGACAGGGCGTTCAGCTCGAAGCCGTGCGGAAGACGGGAGGAGAGGCGCATGAACCCAGGTTAATCGAACCGCTCATCCACCGCGGAGAACGCCAAGAAGATAGCTGTTCCTGGCTATTCGCGAATCTCTGCCAGAAAAGAAAAGCAACCGCGAATGACGCGAATGCGTGCGAAAAAGAACGGATTACCGCTTTGTAATTCGCGTCCATTCGCGCCATTCGCGGTTCGATGCTTTTTGGATGAGGAAGGCCGATCATCAGGTGGATGTTTCTCGTGCGCTCTCCGCGGTTGGCGATTGCATTTGAGAGGATAATCGACCGGCATATCAGGAGGCTCCCATGGCGAAGACCCCGAAGGTCGCGGTGCTGCTGGCCGGTTGCGGCCATCTGGACGGGGCGGAGGTGCGCGAGGCGGTGCTTACGCTGCTGGCCCTGGATCAGCATGGCGCCGCCTTCCAGTGCATCGCCCCCAACGCCGACCAGCACCATGTGATCAACCACGTCACAGGCCAGCCGGTGCCGGGCGCCCGGCGCAACATCCTGGAGGAGTCCAGCCGCATCGCCCGGGTGGGCCAGTGCCTGGACCTGGCGGAGGCGAAGCCTGCGGACTTCGATGCCCTGGTGATGCCCGGCGGCTACGGGGTGGCCAAGAACCACTGCACTTTCGCCTTCAAGGGGGCCGAGGGCGAGGTGCGACCTGACGTGGCGGCCTTCGTGCGGGCCTTCTTTGATGCCGGGAAGCCCGTGGGGGCCATCTGCATCGCCCCGGCCCTGGTGGCCCTGACCCTGTCCGGCAGGGCCTCTGCGGAGCTCACCCTGGGTAACGATGCCGGCTGCGCCGCCGCCGTCACCAAGCTGGGCCAGCACCACAAGGACACGCCCAACGCGAGGGAGATCGTCATCGATGAAGCCCGCAAGCTCGTCACCACGCCCGCCTACATGTTCGATGACGCGCGGCTGGGCGATGTGTTCGTGGGCATCGAGCGGTGCGTGGCGGAAGTGCTGAAGAGGGTCTAGCCCTCACTCTCTCTTCGCGGATGCACCATCCGCCGGAGGGCCGGCGTCAGGATCCGGCTGGCGGCGAGGATGCGGGCGTCTTCGTCCATGGCCTTGATCCAGGGCGCCGCATGGCCCAGGGCCAGGCCTGAGTCCGGCAGGGCCAGGCTGCGGTCCAGGGCGCGCAGCACCTGGTCCGCCACCGGCCGCATGTCGCGCCAGCGGGAGGCGGCCAGGGCCTCGGCCTGGGGGGGGCGCAGGGGCGGCTGGATGAGGGCCACCAGGGCTTCCATGCCCAGCTTCGGATTCTGGAGGAAGGCGGCCAGCACCCCGAGGTCCGGCGCCCGCCACACCAGGGCCCACAGCGGCCGGGGCGCGTGCAGGGCCAGGCTGCGGCGCTCCCCCGTGGTCATGACTGCCCAGAGCTGCTGGAGCTTTTCCGTGGCCTGCTGGCGAGCCTGGGGATGGGCCTCCGCATCCACCGCCACCGCCGCCAGGGCGCGCCAGGGCAGGCGGGGCATGAGCGCGGAGCGCAGGTGGGCCGGGGCCTTGGGGTGCTGGGCGATCCAGCGCAGCAGGAGGGGGCGCTTCCGCAGCTCCGGCAGCTCCGCCGCGGCTTCCAGCCACCCCCGGGGCGGTTCCGGATGCCGCAGCAGTCGGCAGAACCGCGGCCACGGCATCTCAGGCGGCAGGGCCCAGGGGGCGGGGGAGGAGGGGGGCATGGCGCAAGTCTAAGGGAATTGAGTCCGGAGGTCGGACTCCGCACCGAGGACTGAAGACTGAGGACTGCGGACTGATTTGCGCCACACTGTCCCCATGGCTCCCGAGTTCACCATCCTGGGTCGCGGCCGCGCCGGCCGCGCGCTGGCGGCGGCCTGGGGGCCGCGGGCGGCGCTGCTGGACCACGGCGCCCGGCCCGAAGGGCTGGTGCTGCTCGCGGTGCCGGATCGCGCGATCGCGGAAGTGGCCCAGGCCTTCCCCGGTCGCTGCGTCCATCTGGCCGGCAGCCTGCACCTGCCGGGGGTGCCCTGCGCCCACCCTCTCACCAGCTTCGATGGTGAGCCCCGGGACTGGACCGGCACGCCCGTGGCCATCACGGGAGCCGTGCCGGATCTCCTGCGGCGCGCCTTCGGCGATCTGGGCTTTGCGGCCTTCGATCTGCCCGGGGAGCTGAAGCCGCTCTACCACGCGGCGGCGGTCCTCACCTCGGGCCACGCGGCTTCGCTGTGGCTGGGGGCCGAGGCCCTGCTGCGCGCCCACGGCGTGGCGCTGCCGGGTCGGGGCCTGCTGCCGCTGGCGGAAGCCACCCTGCGCAATGTGGCCGCCCTCGGGGCCGCCGGGCGCACGGGGCCCTTCGTCCGCGGCGACGAGGCCACCATCGCCCGGGACGCGGAGGCCCTGCCGGAGCCCTGGCGTGAGATCTTCCTGAAGCTGGGGCGAAGCCTCGGCTGAATCCGCCACCTCCCACGGAGTGCCATGTCCCTGCTGCTCATCGTCTCGATCCTCTGGGCCCTGTCCTTCGGCCTCACGGCCCAGGTGAGCGGCCTGGGGGCCCCCTTCGTGACGGCGGCACGGACCCTCCTGGCGGCCCTGGTGTTCCTGCCCTTCCTGGATGTGAAGGGTCTGTCCCGGGGCCAGGTGCTGGCCTTCGCGGGCATCGGGGCGCTGCAGTTCGGCCTCATGTACCTGCTCTACATCGCCTCCTTCCGCTGGCTGCAGTCCTCCGAGGTGGCGCTGTTCACGATTTTCACGCCCCTGTTCGTGACGCTCACGGCGGATCTCATGCGGGGGAAGTTCTCCTGGCTGTTCCTGCTCACGGCGACCCTGGCGGTGCTGGGGACGGGCATCTGCGTCTGGTCCGGGCTGGGCCGGAAGGGGATCCTGGCGGGCTTCCTGCTGATGCAGGCGGCGAATCTGTGTTTCGCCCTGGGCCAGGTGCTCTACCGGCGCTTGGCCCCGGCCTCGGGCAAGCGGGACCGCGACCTCATGGGCCTCCTGTACCTGGGCGCCTCCGCGGTGGCCGTGGCCATGGCGGCGCCCACCATCCCCTGGGCCAAGGTGGCGGCCATGGATGGTCGGCAGGTGGCCGTGCTCGTCTACCTGGGCGTGGTGGCCTCGGGGCTGGGCTTCTTCCTCTTCAACGCCGGGGCGCGCCGGACGGACATCGGCACCCTGGCCATCTTCAACAACATGAAGATCCCCCTGGCCATCCTGGCCTCGGGCCTGGTGTTCCGCGAAGTCGTGGACTGGCCGAGGCTGGCCGCCGGCGGGGCGGTCATCGCCTGCGCCTTGGGGCTGAACGGCCTTTCCGGAGCCCGCCCATGATCCCCTTCACACCGCCACTGGCACTCCGGGTCGAGACCCCCGCCGCCTGGGCCGAGGCGGCCCTGGCGGATCCCGAGGCCCTGCTGTCAGACCATGCCCACTGCGAGAAGAAGGCGGCTCTCACGGCCATGAACCTGGCCCGGCACCTGGGCGACCAGGCCCATGCCTCCGGCCTGCTGACCCGACTGGCGGACGAGGAGCTGGACCACTACCGGCGAGTCCTGGAGGGGATCCAGGACTTCGGCTGGACCCTGCAGCCCGACCGGGGGAACCCCTACGCGCACGAACTCCACCGGCTGGCCTCGAAGGGCCTGCTGGACCAGCTCCTCATCGCCGCGATCATCGAGGCCCGCAGCTGCGAGCGGCTCTGGCTGCTGGAGCAGGCCGCAACCGGCCACCCGACCCTGGGGGCCGCTCCCTGGCTGGCCTTCCTGCTGGAGCTGGAGCGCTGCGAGGCCGGCCATGCCCACGCCTACCGGAGCCTGGCGGAGGAGCGGTTCGGTCGCGCGGTCGTCCAGCAGCGGTTGGACTGGTGGCTGGACCGGGAGGCGGAGACCATCCAGACACAGCCCTGGCGATCTGCGGTCCATTAGGTCTCTTGACCAGAGGTAAGCCCAACCGTGGCATCCTGGAGTGTCCTCCGAGGCAACCTATGTCCACAGTTCCCGACCATGGTCTCAAAGAGATGGTGCCGGTCTTCGGGCCCGACGCGCTCGGGGCCCATGCCGGTGCGAGCTTCCACCAGGCGCTGGCACGGCTCAGCGAGGGCGGCGACCTCAAGGCCCGCCTCCTGCTGTCGGCCCTGTCCCACTTCGCCGCCAAGGGCTACGACGGCGTGCAGGTGAAGGAGGTGGCCGAGGAGGCGGGCGTCTCGAAGCCCACCCTCTACTACCACTTCGGCAGCAAGGAGGGGCTCTTCCGCCAGCTGTGCCTCGTCTCGCTCTCGGCCATGGCCGTGCGCATCCAGGCCCTGGTCGAACCCTTCCTGGCGGTCCCCATCCGGGGCACCAAGGCCATCGACGAGGCCTGTGTGAAGCTGGTCCAGGCCTACCTGGATCTGCTCCTGGAGAGCCAGGAATTCACCGGCTTCATCCTGCGCTCCATCGCCGTGCCGTCCCCGGATTCCGGATTCCGCGACCTCATGCCCCTGGTCGAGAAGGGTCTCAGTCCGCTGGGACTCTTCATGAACCACGTGTTCGGCACGGGCCTGGAGCAGGCCCGCAAGGAAGTGCTGCTGTTCACCTCCCTGGTGGGTGCCCTCATCGAGGAGAAGCTCCGGGATCCGCAGTACCAGATCTCTGGGGACGAAGTGCGCTGGGTGGCCCGCCGCTGGCTGCATGGCGTGCAGGGCTGACAGATCCGAGGAAGGACATCATGGCCAAGCTCGCCCCGATCCGGGCCGTCCTCCGTCCGCTGGACCTGGCCCAGCACCTCTTTGAAGTGGCGCTGACGCTGCCCGCGGAGGCCCTGGCCTCCGGCGGCGTGGCGGCGATGCCCGCCTGGACCCCGGGTTCGTACCTGGTGCGGGACTACGCGCGGCTCGTGGATCGGGTGCGCCTCCAGGACGGACGGAAGGAACGCCCGCTGGACAAGCTCGACAAGCAGCGCTGGCAGCTGCCGGCTTCCAAGCGGGAACTCACAGTGAAGTACCGCGTGTACGGCAATGACCTCACCGTGCGCACCAACCACCTGGACGCCAGCCACGCCCAGATCATTCCCGCCGCCACCTTCCTCTACCTGGAGGGCCAGCTGGACCGGCCCGTGGAGGTGCGCTTCGAGGGCTTCCCCGCGGACTGGAAGGTGGCCTCGGCCCTGCCTCTGAAGCAGGGTGCGTACCTGGCCAGGGACTTCGACACGCTGGTGGATTCGCCCTTCGAGCTGGGGGCGTTCCGCACCCGCAGCTTCAGGGCCGGCGGCACGGTCTTCGAGCTGGTGTTCACCGGCCGGCACAACGGGGATGAAGGCCGCATGGCCGAGGCCACCCGCCAGATCGTCGAGGCCGCGGGGGCCATCTTCGGCGGGTTCCCCTTCAAGCGTTATGTCTTCTTCTTCACCTTCACGCCCAAGCTGCGGGGTGGGCTGGAGCACAAAGACTGCACCAGCCTCATCGCGGACAGCCACGCCTTCGACAAGCCCGAGGGCTACTACGCCTTGTTCCAGCTGGTGGCCCACGAATTCTTCCATGCCTGGAACGTGAAGCGCCTCCACGACCCAGTGCTGGGCCCCTTCGACTACAGCCGGGAGAACCCCACGAAGATGCTCTGGTTCCACGAGGGGCTCACCTCGTACATGGAGCATGTGATCGTCCTGCGGGCCGGCGTAGTGCCCTGGAGCCACACCTCCAAGGAACTGGCCAAGTGCTGGAGCGAGCAGGTGCAGCGCCCGGGCCGGCTGGAGCAGAGCCTGGAGGAGGCCAGCTGGGACGCCTGGATCCGCTTCTACAAGCAGCACGAGTTCAGCCCCAACAGCTCCGTCAGCTACTACGACAAGGGTGAGATGGTCGCCTGGCTCATGGACGCGGCCCTCCGCGAGGGGAGCCGGGGCAGGGCCGGCCTGGTGGACCTCTTTGCGCAGCTCTGGACCCGGCATGGCGAGAACGGACTCACCGATGCGGATGTGCGCCGGGCCTTCCGGGAGCTCTCGGGAAAGGATCCTGCGCCCTTCTGGGACGCCTACATCTCCGGGCGCGCCGAGCTGGATCCCGCCCAGCTGCGCCGTGCCTTCGGCCTGGCCATGGAAGCCAAGGCGCCCTGGGAGGGCCTCTCCACCGAGGAGGCGAAGGACCCCGCAGCGCAGCGCCGCGCCCGTGCGTGGACAGGTCTCGTGCTGGCCTCCAACGGGCCCGTCATCCAGAACGTCATTCCCGGCAGCCCCGCAGCGGGAGCTGGCCTCAGCTTCGGCATGGAGATCCTCGCCGTGGAGGGGTGGCGCACCACGACCGCGGCGGAGGCCCAGCGGAGCCTGGCGGAGCCTGGACCCGGCGGGAAAGTGGCGGTGCTGGTCGCGGATCGCGGGCGGGTCTTCCACGTGGAAGTGGCCTTGGTCGAGAGTCCCGAGCGCACCTACCGGCTGATGCCGGATCCCCGGGCCGGCGCCGCCCAGCGGGCCGCCTTCGCCGCCTCCTACGGCCAGCCCCATCCCGCCGCCCCGGTCAAGCGGGGCGTGCGCCGGTGAGGATCGCCGCGATCCTCGCCGCCCACAACGAGGCGGATCACATCGGGCCGGTACTGGAGGGGTTGCGACCCTTCGGCCTCCATCGCGTGCTGGTGGTGGATGACGGATCCGCGGACCGCACCGGCGCCGTGGCCGCCGCCCACGGCGCCGAGGTGCTGCGCCTGGAGCCGGGGCAGGGCGGGGGCAAGGGCCAGGCCCTGCGGGCGGGCATCGCCCGGCTGCGCCCCGACGCCTTCGACTTCTACCTGTTCCTGGACGCCGACGGCCAGCATGACCCGGCGGATCTCCAGCGGTTCCTGGAGCATCTCGCGGCCCATCCCAGGACCGACTTCCTCATCGGCTCCCGCTTCCTGGACCGGGCCAAGATCCCGCCCAAGCGCTGGCGCACCAACGCGCTGGGCACCTGGACGCTGGGCCGCATCGCGGGCGTGACCTGGGAGGACAGCCAGAGCGGCTTCCGCATGATCCGGAAGAAGGTCCTGGACCGTCTGGACCTCCGTTCGACCGGCTTCGCCATCGAGATGGAGATCTCGATGAAGGCCGCGGATTGGAAGCTGCGCTGGGCGCACATCCCCATCCGGGCCATCTATCAGCCGGGGCCGGTGAGGAGCCATTTCAGAGGCGTGATGGACACCTGGCTGATCGCCTGGGAATCCCTGAAGTGCTGAATCAGCGTGCGGCTGCGGGTGCGGCCGGGGGCTGCGTCCGCACCACCTGGACTTCCGGTGCGCCGCTGACGGGAGTGATGGCCCGGAGCAGAGCCTCGATCCGGGTCTGCATCTCCTTGTCGTCCACCTTGCCCACGCGGGCCAGGTAGAGGGTGTACAGATCCGGGTTCTCGGCCGGAGCGGCGCCGGGCTTGAGGAAGGCGGGATGCACGGCGGCGATCCGGCTGGCGCCGTCCTCCTCGAAGGTGCGCTGGGTGTAGGGATGCCGCTGCTTCGCGATCTCCTTCCAGTGCTTCTGGTCCCCCTCCGGCACGCCCGGCGTGGGATGGATGTGCTTGAGCACGACGAAGTAGTTGTCCTCCTCGTCCTCCGAGATGCTCACGCGGCGCAGGTCCCAGGCGACGTCCTGCCCCCGCCGGGAAAAGCCCATGTTCAGGATGAGGAAGGCCTTGGGCGACAGATCCACATGGGAGGAATCCAGGTCCAGCTTCGCCCAGAGGGCCTGGAGATGGAGGGAGCGGCCCTCCTTGAAGGTGAAGGCCATGTCCTTGAGCGCGGCAGGGAGCCGGTCGCGGTGCTGGAGGTACTCCACCCAGTCGCTGAGCTTGCCGCCGTAGGGCACGTAGGTGTAGTCCAGGAACTTCGACATGTCGTAGAGCCAGGGCATCAGGGCCGAGGAGTCCACGAACTTGACGGCCATCACCACGCCGGAGGGCACGAGGGTCGTGTAGGTGATCACCGTGCCGTCGTCGTAGGGCGTGAACCAGATGGCCTGCTGCCAGGGGCGGCCGAAGCGGTCGGTGTGGGGTTTGATCTGGTAGGGCTGGCCGAACGAGGTCACGCGGATGTCCTGCCCGCCGACCGTGCGCGTGACCTGGGCGCCCTTGAGCAGGAGGTCCATGGTGAGCTTCGGCTTCGCGAGGAGGTCGCCGAGGCTGACCCCGTCCGGGCGGTGGATCCTGAAGAGGTACACGCCGTTCGCCTGGGCGTAGCGGAGGCGGCCGTTCTTGGGGATCTCGTTGCTCTTGTACTCCAGGCCGGAGATGCTCCAGGTCTTGGTGGTCTTGTCCCGGAAGATGACCTCGGGATCCGTGCTGGTCGGGATGTCGCCGATGGCGGCCTCGCTGGCCTCGCCCCCGGGGAACAGTTCTGCGCCGAGGCTGCTGAACAGATTGTCCATGGACTGGGTGTAGAACACGGATTCCCGGGCCGCGAGCTCCTTCCGGAGATCGGCGTAGCGACGGGGCAGGGGCAGGTTGAAGGTGCGGTCGAGGGCCTTGGAGTTCTCCGGGAAGAGGGCGAACGAGAAGGTCATCTTGTTGTCGAAGGCCGCGGTGTTGGCCCTCACGGCCTTCAGCTCGTCGGTGGGGAGCGAATAGCAGATGTTGTCCTTCTTCCCCTGCACCAGGCCCACCACGCGCCCCTGCGGGTCCACCAGCGGACCGCCCGAGTTGCCGGGATTCACGCCGGCGCTGCTCTTCAGGACGCTCCAGGCGCCGCGCATGGGCTCGGGCAGTGTGCCGATCACTTCGCCGGGGCGGATCACGAGGCCCTCGCCGTAGGCGTTGCCTACGGTGAACACGGTCTCGTTGACCTGGAAGCCGGGCCGGAGGTCCAGCCACCGGTCGAAGGTCCGCCCCTTGACCGTGAACCTGATCACGTCCCGCTGCTCGTCGAGCGCGAGGATCTGGTCCACCTCCCAGACATTCTGCTTGGCGTCCCGGATGAAGCAGGTCTGGTAGCCCATGGAGGCATGGACCGGCTTGAAGACGTGGTGCGCGGTGACCAGCTCGGTCTTCGAGACGGCGAAGGCGGTGCCGATGGAGATGTAGCGGTCATTGCGGATGTTGAAGGGCACCAGGTCCCAGGGCAGCTCCTTCTCGTAGGAGACGGGATCTTTGTCCGGGTCGGGACGGAGGACCACCACCTCGAAGCTGGCTTCGGTGACCCGCGCCTTGACGGCCGGTGCCAGGGCCGTCTCCTGGGCCCGGAGGGTGGGCCCGAGCAGCAGCGCGGGGAGGAGCAGGGCGGCGAGGAGTCTCATGGGATATCCGTGAATGATGGAGGGGCAAACCTTCATCCTGCCTATGGGGCGGGACACCGACGCTTACTGGTCTTGAAGGTCCCCAGTGTATCGCAGATGAGGTCCGCCGGATTCGCGGTACCTTGGGCGCATGGACAGGCTCGATTCTGGATTTCCGCAACCATCTCTCCCGTTCGGGGGAATTCCCGGTTCACTCCGGGTGATCCTGTGAACCCGCTGGACTGGGATCTCGGCAACGTGCCGCCGGGCGTGGCCTGGGGCGGCGTGGACGAGGCCGGCCGCGGCGCCTGGGCGGGCCCGGTGGTGGCGGCCTGCGCGGTGCTGGATGCGGACACCGTGCGGCGGTGGGGCCACGTGCTGAGGGGCGTCCGGGACAGCAAGCAGCTGACGCCGGAGAAGCGGGAGGTCTTGGCGGCCGAGCTGAAGGCCATCCTGCCGGCCTATGGCATCGCCGAGGTGGAGCCCATGGCCATCGACCGGGAGAACATCCTGGAGGCCACCCTGATGGCCATGCGGCAGAGCGTGAAGGAGCTGTCCCTCCGCCCCCGGATCCTGTTCATCGATGGCAACCGCGGGCCGAAGACGGGCCTGCCGGAGCGCCTGGTGGTGGACGGGGACGCCATCAGCTGCGCCATCGGGGCGGCCAGCATCCTGGCCAAGGCCCATCGGGACGCCTTCATGATCGCCCTGGAGGAGACCTGCCCGGGCTATGGCTTCGGCCAGCACAAGGGCTACGGCACGGCCCTCCACCGGGCCCGGATCGTCGAGCTGGGCGTGTCTCCCGTCCACCGCATCAGCTACGCGCCCGTGGCCGCCCTCCAGCACGTGGACGAGGGGCTGCGGGATGCGCTCCACCACAGCCTCGACCGCTGCGCCAGCGTGGCGGAGCTGCAGGCCTGGGTGGGGACCGACCTGAGGCCCGCCTACGGCCGGCTGAAGCTGGTGTGGGTGGAGACCCTGCGCCGGCGCTACGCGGACCGCCTGGCCCAGTTCGCGAACCGGGAAGGCCTGGAATGACGGAGGTGGCCCTGGCTCTGATCGGCCGGGAGGGACGCTGGTTCCTCCAGCGCCGGGCGGGTTCGAATCCGGTGCTGCCGGGCCTCTGGGAATTTCCCGGCGGGAAGGTGGAGCCTGCGGAGACGCCCCTCGAGGCGCTGCGCCGGGAGCTCCTGGAGGAGGTCGGGCTGGAACTCGAAGCGGCCACCGCGCTGCCGGTCCTGGAGGGGCCGGTGCGCCTCCACCCCTTCCTGGTCGAAGCACTGGGCCGGCCGCGCACGGACCTCGCCTGGGGCTGGTTCTCGCCGGGAGAGATGGCGAACCTGCCCGTCCCGCCGGCCAATGAGAGCCTCATCCACCGGCTGGGAGACCCGCAGGCCGGGCGTCAAAACCCGATCTGATAGGCTGGACTCTTCCCCAGGCCCGGAGCTGTCATGCCGCGATTCCTCGTTCGGACCTTCCTGCTCGCCCTCACCGCGCTGGCCCTCCAGGCCCAGCAGACGGAGGTGGTGCTGAGCGCTTCCAGCAGCGCCAAGCTGGTGCTGGGCATGGCCCCCCCGAAGGTATCCGGTCTCGACGACGCGCAGGTGGCTTCGGAGTTCACCGCCGTGCTCAAGCGCGACCTGGACGAGACCGGGGTCTTCGCGGTGCTGCAGGAGAGGCTGCCCGCCGGCTCCGCGCCGGCGAAGGCCTGGAAGGAGGCCGGGGCCCAGTGGCTGTTGAACGTCGGGCTCACCAGGGCCGCCACGGGCGATCTCCAGCTCGAAGCCTCCGCTCTCGACACCGCCGCGGAGAAGGCGGTCTTCACCAAGCCCTACAAGGCCGATCGGATGGTCCCCCTCCGCCGCCTGGCCCATGCCCTCGCCGATGATCTCGTGGCCCGGCTCACCGGAGAGCGCGGCGTGGCGTCCAGCCGGGTGGTCTTCATCCGCCAGATGGCGCCGGGAGTGAAGGAACTGTTCCAGATCGACCGCGACGGCGCGAACCAGGTCCAGCTCACCCGGCACGGCAGCCTCACCCTGTCCCCCACCGTGGCCGCGGATGGCCGCCTGGCCTACGTGACCTACAAGGGCGGCGCGCCCGAGATCTGGGGCCAGCGCCGCCGGGATGGCGCCCACGAGAAGCTCTATCCGGCCACCGGTTCGGGAGCCATGGTCTCCACGCCGGTGTGGTCTCCGGACGGCCGCCGCCTGGCCTTCGTCCAGGGCGACCGGCGCGGCAACAGCGACATCATGGTGCTGGATCTGGACACAGGACGCGCACGGCGTCTGACCGACGGTAATGGCATCAATACTGAACCAAGCTGGAACCCCAACGGAACCCAGATCGCGTTCACCTCGGATCGGGAAGGGGGACCCCAGGTGTTCCTCATGCAGGATGATGGCTCCAACCTCCGCCGGCTGACCGGTGAGGGCATGTACAACGCCAGTCCGGCCTGGAGCCCCAACGGCGCCATGATCGCCTATGTGTCGCGGTTCGAGGGCAAGTTCGATCTTTTTATCTATAAATTGGGAGAAGGAAAGGCCTACCAGATCACGACCGGCGTGAGCACCTCGGAGTCGCCGGCCTGGTCGCCGGATGAGCGCCGGCTTGTGTTTACGAGCAACCGGTTCGGTTCCATGCAGATCTTCACCACGGACCTCTCCGGACGGCAGGTGGTCAGGATGACCGAGCTTCCCGGCTGCCAAAGCCCCAAGTGGACGCGAGGGCGTTAAAAAATAAATGACAATTTCCTGAGTGTCATCCATCTATACTCAGGCTCATCCAGGAGGAACAATCCCATGAGATACGGAACCTACCTCGTCCCCGCTGCCATCGTGCTGACGCTCGGCAGCCTCGCTTGCAAGCCCCCCAAGACTGCGGAGCAGATCAAGCAGGAGACCCAGGCTGCCTTCAACGAGGGCTACCAGGCCTTCAAGGACGGTAAGGCCCGCGAGACCAATCCCTATCTGAGTGCCAAGGAAGCCAAGGAAAACCCGCACAAGATGCAGGGTTGGTACGAAGGCTGGGACAAGGCCAAGGCCGACAAGGATGCCGCTGACAAGGCCGCCGCCGACAAGGCCGCCGCCGACAAGGCCGCCGCCGAGGAAGCCGCCCGCAAGGCCGCCGCCGAGGAAGCCGCCCGCAAGGCTGCCGCCGCCGCCGAGGCCGAGAAGGCCGCCGCCTACAAGAAGGCCGCTGATGCTGCCCTCAAGACCATCCACTTCGACTACGACAAGTCCGACATCAAGGAAGCCGATCGCGCCCTCCTCCAGGGCATCGCCGACTTCATGAAGGCCTTCCCCGCCGCCAAGCTCGAGATCGAAGGCCACTGCGACGAGCGCGGCACCAACGAGTACAACCTGGCCCTCGGCAACCGCCGTGCCGCCGCCGCCCTGGCCTACCTGAAGACCCTGGGTGTCGACGAGGCCCGCTTCACCACCATCAGCTATGGCAAGGAGAAGCCCCTCTGCACCGAAGCCAAGGAAGCCTGCTGGAGCCAGAACCGCCGCGGCGAGTTCAAGCTCAAGTAAGCGTTCCGCAACACGCGAAGCGGGGGCAGCTGCCCCCGCTTTTCGTTTAGGATGAACAGGCACCCCGGAGGCCCCATGACTGCCCGCACGCTGCTCCTTCCGGCCCTGACCGCCCTCCTCACCATCGGATGCAGTTCCGAGGACCAGCTCCGCCGCGTGGAGCAGGAAGTGGGCGACCTCAAGCTCGAAGTCTTCAAGCTGCGCCAGCAGGTCGAGGACGGCAACAAGCGCTCCGAGGCCGAGCAGAAGGCCGCCCAGGAGGCCCGCACTCAGGATCGCCGCTTCCAGGCCGACCTGCAGGAGAGCCTGCGCCAGGTGCAGGACACCACCCGCGTGCTGAACAATCGCCTGAACAGCCAACCCAGGGGCGGGGCGCGGCCGACCCCCGAGGCCCAGCCGGCGGCCCAGGCTTCCGAGGACGAACGGGCCTTCAACGTCGCCGTGCTGGACTACAACCGCGGCAACTATCCTCTGGCCGCCGAAGGCCTCGACCACTTCCTGAAGAACTACCCCCAGAGCGCCAAGCGACCGGATGCCCTGTTCTTCCTCGGCCTCTGCCACTACAACCAGCGCGCCTTCGACAAGGCCCAGCAGGCCTTCGATCGCATCATCAAGGACCACGCCGCCTCGCCCCAGTTCCTGCCCGCCAAGCTCAAGCGCGCCCAGTGCCTCCTCAAGCAGGGACTGAAGCCCGCCGCGGTGAAGGCCTTCCGCGAACTGGTGGACGGCTTCTCCGGCAGCGCCGAGGCCCGCACGGCCCAGCAGGAACTGAGCGACCTGGGGCTCTGAGCGCATGGGTCCCGAAAGCTGGCGGGTTCCCGTCCGCATCGACTTCGCGGGCGGCACCCTCGATCTGTGGCCCATCTACGCCATGATGGGCGGCTGCCTCACGGTGAACGCCGCCGTGGATCTGTGGATCGAACTGGAGGTGGTGCGCAGGGGCCCCGGCCACCGGCTCACCAGCCGGGACCTGGGGATCGACCTCGCCTTCGGGGCTTGGCCTGCCGAGCCGCCCAAGGGGCTTTCCTGGGTGTGGCGGGTGTTGGACAGCTCGGGCGCACCGCCGGCAGCCCTGTCCATCCACAGCCCCGTGCCGCAGGGCTCGGGCCTGGGGGTGTCCTCCTGCCTCGGCGTGGGTCTGCTGGGCAGCGCCCTGGGCGAAGAGGCCGGTGAAGGTCTGGCCCGCAAAGTGCCGATTCTGCGGGACCTGGAAAGTTGCGAGCTTCAAACCCCGGCGGGCTGGCAGGACTACTATCCGGCGGCCCTGGGCGGCGCCCTGGCGCTCCACTGGGACGGCCCCGCCCCGCGCTGGGAGCAGCTGGACCCCCATCCGACCCTGCTGGCGGATCTGGTGGTGTTCTACACGGGCAAGCCGCACCACTCGGGTATGACCAACTGGGAAGCCTACAAGCGCTTCATCGAGGGCGATGTCCAGACGCGGCAGGCCCTGTCCGACATCCGGGCCATTGCCGGAGAGATGGCCAGGGCCCTGCCGTCGGACCCTGCCGAAGTGGCCCTGTTGCTGGAGCGGGAAGGGCAGGCCCGGGTGCGGCTCTCCCCGGCGGTGGAAACGGACGCCATGCGCGCCGTGCGGGAGCGCGGCCGCCGCGAGGACTGGTATGCGGGCATGAAGCCCTGCGGGGCCGGCGGGGGCGGCTGCTGTCTGCTGGTGGTGAAGGACGGCCGCCGGGAGGCCGCCGAAGCCGCCTTGCGGGACATGGGCCTGCCCCCCCTGGATTTGCGGATCACATCGAAGGGGCTGCACAGGCTCCGATGAGGGCGGCGGAGTCCGGTGCCTCGAGGGGCCTCTGCCCCGGCGTGGCTAGGAGGTCGCGCAGGCGCTGGTCCCGCTTGCCGAGGGGTAGCGTGGGGAGGTCGCGGATGGGAATCCAGCGCAGCCCCTCCGCCGCCTGGAAGCGCACGTCCAGGCGCAGGTGCAGGGGGCTCACGCTCTCGCGGCGGTGGGTGTAGACCTGCGTCCAGCCGGGCCAGGCGGTGAGGGACGCGGCGCCATGGCCGGCGGGGACCGCCTCCGCATCCAGCGCCGGCCAGCGCCAGAGGCCGGCCAGCAGCCCCTTTGCCGCCGGAGCATGCAGCAGCACGTGACCCTCGGCTTCCAGGGCCACCAGCCAGAGGGCCGAGGCCTTCGGTTTGGCCCGCTTCGCCGCGGGCGGAATCTCCCCGGTACGGTCGGCCCACCGCGCCCCGCAGCGATCCGCCAGGGGGCAGCCCCCGCAGGTGGGCGTCGGGGTGCAGACCGTGGCGCCCAGCTCCATGAGGGCCTGCGTCAAGCGGGAGGGGCCATGGGCGGCGAGGGCAGGGGCGAGCCAGGCGCGGAGGTCCGCAGCCCGGGCCTTGGGGTCGCCCTCGATCACCAGCAGGCGGGCCAGCACGCGGAAGGCGTTGCCGTCCAGGGCCGGGGCGGGCCACTGGAAGGCGATGGAACCCACGGCGGCGGCGGTATAGGGCCCCAGGCCGGGCAGCCGCGCGAGACCCTCCAGATCGCCGGGCCAGCCTTCGGCCGCGATGGTGCCGGCGGCGGCCTTCAGGAACCGGGCGCGGCGGTAGTAGCCAAGACCCTCCCAGGCCTTGTGGACGGTGTCCTCGTCGGCCTCCGCCAGGGCCTCGGGGTCGGGGAACTGTTCCATCCAGCGCGTGAAATACGGAATCACCGTGGCCACCTGGGTCTGCTGGAGCATCAGCTCCGACACCAGCACTGCGTAGGGATCCGGGTGGGCGGCGTCGAGGTCCCCGGCCCGCCAGGGCAGGTCCCGCCGCGCGGCCTCGAACCAGGGGGCCAGGGGGGCGAGGAGGCTGGAAGCGGGCGGCCAGAGCATACCCAGACCCTACCATTCCGGGGCCGGGTCACCCGGGCGATCCGCGGGCGGGACGGGACCTTTCCGGGTGCGAATTTGGGGGTTTTCGGAAAGTTGAATCCGCTTTAGACTCATTCTTTTTTCATGGACGACTGATGAAAACAAGGACTAACGCATCCCGTTCCGCGCTGGTGCTCCTTGGGATGGGGGCAGGGCTGGCCTCCTTCTGGGCCTGCGGCGGCGGAGGCTCCAGCTCCGGCACCATCGGCTCCCCGGCCCCCTCCACGCTGAAGCTCCTGCCCGCCACCGGCGACATCAAGGTGGGCGGCGTCCTGCAGGTGTGGGCGGAGGACGCCCAGGGCCATGCGATCCCGGCGGCCTTCTCGGTGGTGGAGCCCCAGGGGGGCACGGTGGACGCCAGCGGCCGCTACCAGGCGCCGGCCACGGCCGGGACCTACCACCTCCGGGCCACGAGCAGCCAGGTTCCAGGAGTGTTCGCGGAGGCGTCCGTGAAGGTCTCCGCCTACCTGACTGCTCTCAGCCAGGTGGCCTCGACCCAGTTCTCCCGCTCCGACCACAGCGCGACCCTGCTTCCGGACGGCAGCGTGCTGCTGGCAGGCGGGATGGAATCCAGCCAGCTCGAGCGGTACCTGCCGGCGTCGGGCGCCTTCGTACCCGCAGGCGACCTCGGGACCAGGCGCTGGGCCCACCAGGCCTCGGTCCTCCCCGGTGGCGGCGTGCTGCTGACGGGAGGGGTCTACGGCGTGAGCGTCCTGGCCACCGCCCAGGTCTACGAGGCGGGGACCGGCCTGCGCGCGGTCGGGGCCCTGACCGCCACGCGGATGCTCCACGCCGCGACGGAGCTGGCGGACGGGCGCATCCTGCTGACCGGTGGGCTGCCCGCCACGGGCTCGGATGTCTACGCCACCTCGACCTCGGAGCTCTTCAACCCCGCCACCGGCGGGTTCACGGCGTCGGGGGCCATGGCGTCGCCCCGGACCGGCCACACGGCGACCCGCCTCCCGGACGGGAGGATCCTCATCGCCGGCGGACGGAACAGCACCTGCTGGTACGGCTGCCCGGAGCTGACCTGGGCCTCCGCCGAGCTCTACGACCCTGCCACGGGCACGTTCACGCCGACGGGGAGGATGGCCCAGGCCAGGTACGGGCACACGGCGACGCCGCTTCCAGATGGCCGCGTCCTGATCACCGGTGGCACCACGCCGGACCTCCCGGACACGGACGTGTCCTCCTCCGTGGAGATCTACGATCCCGCCACCGGGGCCTTCACCGCGGCAGGGACCATGCTCCGGCCCCGGAGCCACCACACGGCCACCCTTCTCACCGATGGGCGAGTCCTCCTGGCCCACGGGCGGACCCAGGGCGAGGGCTCCCTCGCGTCGGCCACGCTGGAAGTGTTCGATCCGCTCCTGGCCCGGAGCACGCTGCTGAGCTCCAACCTGACCACCCGCTACCGCCACACGGCGACGCGCCTGCTGTCGGGCGACGTGCTCCTGGCCGGCGGCACGGAGGGCGGCGGCGGGATCAAGCTGACCGAATTGTTCCGCTAGTCACGCGGCCGCCAGCCTGAAACAAAAAACGAGCGCCGGAAGGCGCTCGTTTCGTTTGGTGCCCGCGAGCAGACTCGAACTGCTACGGCTTGTGGCCACCACCCCCTCAAGATGGCGTGTCTACCAATTTCACCACGCGGGCACGTGGAACAACCATCTTCACTCAAAGCGCGGACGCGGTCAATGCCCCGTTTCGCGCGAGGCGAGCCTACTTCTTCGCAGGAGCGGGCGCGGGCGCGTGGGCAGGCGCGGGAGCGGGCGCAGGCACGACCGGCGCCGGCACGGTGATCGCGGGCTTGTCGGAGATCTTCTCCAGCACCGAGCGGTTGCCGCGGATGATCAGGACTTCGATGAACAGCGTGGTGCCCAGGAAGCCCGCGGCCAGCCAGTAGGTGGCCTTGGAGAGGAACGGCGTGGCGCCCTGGGCGCCGAAGGCCGAGTTTGCGCCGCCGCCGCCGAAGGAGGCGCCGAGGCCGCCCTTCGTGCCGGGCTGCAGCAGGATCGTCCCGATGAGCAGGACACCGAAGAGGATCAGAAGCGCGAGGGCGAGGCCATTCATGGAAACTCCGAACCTCCTAGTCTTACACAGGGCGGGGCCTACATCCATAGCCCAGTGAGGCTGGGGGCCTGCAGGGCGCGATGCACGGCCTGGGCCCGTTCCACGAGGCGGATGAAGTCCGAGGGCAGCAGGGCCTGGGGGCCATCGCTCAGGGCCTTCTCGGGGTTGCAGTGGGTCTCCACCAGCAGGCCGTCCGCGCCCGCGGCCACGCCCGCCAGGCCGCAGGGGATCACCAGGTCCCGGCGCCCCGTGGCGTGGCTGGGATCGACCATGACGGGCAGGTGGGTGAGGACCTTCGCCGCCGGGACCACGCTCACGTCCAGCGTGTTGCGGGCGTGATCGGACCAGGTCCGGATGCCCCGTTCGCAGAGCACCAGGTTGCGGTTGCCCTCGCCCAGCACGTACTCGGCGGCGTAGAGCCACTCCTCCAGGGTGGCGGAGGGGCCGCGCTTGAGGAGCACGGGCTTTTCGCAGCGTCCGGCCCGGCGCAGCAGGGCGAAGTTCTGCATGTTGCGCGCGCCGATCTGCACCATGTCGGCGCTGCGCTCCACATCGTCGAAGGTCTCGACTTCCGTGGCCTCGGTGACGATGCCAAGGTCGAACTCGGCGCGGGCCGCCTCCAGCAGCCGCAGGCCCTCCAGGCCCAGACCCTGGAAGGCGTAGGGGCTGGTGCGGGGCTTGAAGGCGCCGGCCCGCAGCAGCTTCACGCCGGCCTCGGCCACGTATCGGGCCACGGTGAAGAGCTGCTCGCGGCTCTCCACACCACAGGGGCCGCCCACCAGCGCGAGCTCGGGGCCGCCGATCCGCACCCCCCGCACGTCCACCACGGTGCGACCCGCCGCCGCGTCGGCACTGGCCAGCTTGTAGGGGCTGGTGATGGGCACCACGCGCCGGACCCCCGCCATGGGCTCGATGCGGTCCGGTTTCAGGGCCTTGGAGGCGTTGGGCGCCACGATGCTGAGCGCTCCGGGCGTTTCGTTCACCTGGCTGCGGATGCCGGCAGCTTCCAGCAGGGCCAGGACTTCGCCCACCTGGTCACGGGTGGCGGCGGGTTCCATAAGAATGAGCATGCGGGTCTCCTAGCGGAGGGAGAACATCGGACGAATGGGGGAGAGCGGTTTCCTGGTTCCGAGGTCTGAGCCCGGCAGGGCGAAGTGAATGAGCATGCGGCCTCGCAAAGGAGCCTGATTCTACCGCCCGGAAAGGCCGGGCCGCCTGGACAGGGAGCGGGCCCGCCCCCACTCTTAAGCCCGGAGGTCCCCATGCGGCGCGCTCCCATCCTGCTCCTCGCACCCCTGATGCTGGTCCTGGCCTGCCAACGGCCCGAGGTGGAAGCCTTCCGGCAACATCCCGGGCCTGTGAGCGTGTCGGTGAGCCTGCCCGCGGGCCTGGCCGATCGCGAGGGCTTCCAGAAGGAATACGCCTCGGCCCTGCGCGCCCGGCTGGCCACCCGGGTGGTGGTCGTCCCCGAGGGCGTGAAGCCGCCTGTGGGGGCCGTGGAGCTCCAGGTGGACATCCGCGACATCTCCCCGGCCCCGGGCCAGGCCAGCCCTGCCACGGTCGGTGTGGCCGTGGGCGCTACGGTGGGGGCCCTGAGCGCCGCGTCGGGCAACCGGGGCTGGAGCGTGGTGGATGGTCTCTTCTGGGGCCTGTGGGCCGGTACCCACGCCGCCATGGCGCAGGAGCACACCCGGGACCGCCTGGGCTACCGGCCCCAGGTGGTCCGGGCCCAGGTCCGGCTGGTGCAGCCCGGGAATCCCGAGCCCCTCTGGACGGAGGCCATTGAGCCCCAGGAGGTGGTGGAGGCCATGGATCCCCTGCCGCCCGGCGCCCGGGACGATGACGGCCGCATCCGCGAGGAGGAGGCCAAGGGCTTCGCCCGGGTGGTGGTGCAGAAGCTGTCCAGCGACTTCCGGTGGACGCGCTACGCCGAGCAGCAGTTCTATGAGGATCCCGCTGCGAAGCGGGACGAGGCGCCAGCACCGGAACCGAAGAAGGACTGATGGAAGTCCAGACCCTCCGCTGCTCCGGTTGCGGCGCTCCGGTACCTCCGGATGCGCCCCAGTGCCCCTACTGCCAGGCTCAGCTGGCCACGGTGGCCTGTGCGGCCTGTTTCGCGCTGGTGCCGCTGTCGGCCAGCCACTGTCCGGTCTGTGGAGCGGCCCTGGCCCCGCGAACGCCCCTCGTGGCCGAGGGCGCCCCCTGTCCGGCCTGCGCCAGGCCCCTGGCCGCCAGCCGCGTGGGGGACCTTGAGACCCGGGCCTGTCTGGCCTGCGGCGGCCTGTGGCTGGACCGGGCCGTGTTCGAGCAGCTGGGCGCCAGCCGGGAGCGCCAGGGCGCCGTGCTGGGGGCCCTTCCCGCGCCCCCGGTCCCTCCGGTGGCGGCCCTGGAGCCAGTGCAGTACCGCCCCTGTCCCGGCTGCGGAGAGCGCATGAACCGGGTGAACTACGCGCGCCGGTCGGGCGTGGTGCTGGATGTCTGCAAGGCCCACGGCCTCTGGTTCGACCGGGACGAGCTGCGGCGCCTGCTGACCTTCATCGCGGGAGGCGGCCTGGACCGCGCCCGGGAGCGGGAACTGGAGGACCTGAAAGAGGCCAAGCGGGCTGCGGTCCAGATGCCCGAACACCCGGCATCCTCCTACGAGTTCAGTCAGCAGGCGAACGCCTCGGGGCACTGGCTCACGGCGGCGGGACTGCTGGGGCTGGCCTTCGAGGTGGCCGATCACTTGTTCAGCAGGGATTGATCAGCCCGCCTGCTTCACCAGCGTGGCGAACTTGGCGGGGTCGAGGCTGGCGCCGCCCACGAGGCCTCCGGCCACCTCGGGGATGTCCAGCAGCTCGGGGAAGTTCTCCGGCGTAATGCTGCCGCCGTAGAGGATGGGCACCGGGCCGAAGTTCAGGCTCATGAGCGTGACGAGCCGCGATTTGATGAAGGCATGGGCCTCCCGGATCTGCCCCACTTCGGCGCGCAGGCCGGTGCCGATGGCCCAGACCGGCTCGTAGGCGACCCACAGGGGCGTGGGGCCGGTGCGGGCCAGGATGGAGAGCTGACGGTCCAGGATCTCCAGAGTCCGGCCCTGCTTCCGCTCTTCGAGGGTCTCGCCCACGCAGAGCAGGGGGAGCAGGTTCCAGTCCCGGGCGGCCTTCACCTTGGCCACCAGGGCGTCGTCGGTCTCTCCGAAGAGCTGGCGGCGCTCGCTGTGGCCCAGGATCACGCCCGAGCAGCCCACGTCATGGAGCTGGGCCATGGAGATCTCGCCCGTGTAGGCGCCGTTCGGCTCGGCGTGGCCGTTCTGGCCGAACACGCGCACCTGGCGGCTCCGGAGGCTGTCGGCCACGGGGCGGATGAGGTGGAAGGGGGGCGCGATGGCCGCCGTCACCGAGGGCGATGGGCTGTAGTCCGCCAGGAAGGCCTCGCAGAAGTCGCGGGCCTGGCCCGACAGGAAATTCATCTTCCAGTTGGCGACGACGAAGCGCATGGGGATCTCCTGGGTGGCGCAGGGCCGGTCGACGGCGGGGTGGCCGGGGCAGGACCAGTGGGGGAGAAGTAGAGGCTATCAGCGATCCGGCGGCTCGGCATGTCCTGCCCGGATGCTGGTCAGCGCTGGAGGGCCGCGACGCCGGGCAGCTCAAGGCCGCTGAGGAACTCCAGGCTGGCGCCGCCGCCCGTGGAGACGTGGCTCATGCGGGAGGCCACGCCAGCCTTGTTCACAGCGGCCACGCTGTCGCCGCCGCCCACCAGCACGAAGGCGCCCCTGTCCGCGGCTTCGGCCAGTTCCTCGGCCATGCTCAGGGTGCCGGCCGCATAGGACGCCATCTCGAAGACGCCCATGGGGCCGTTCCAGAGCAGGGTCTTGGCGGCGCGGATCTCAGCCACGTAGGCGGCCACGGTCTCGGGGCCGATGTCCAGGGCCATGCGATCGGCGGGGATGTTCTGGTCCACGGTGATGGCGCAGTCCGCGTCCTCCTTGAACTCGGGGGCCGCCACGTGGTCCAGGGGCAGCAGCAGGCGCGTCCCCTTGGCCTCCGCCTGCTTCAGCAGCTCCAGGGCCAGGTCCAGCTTGTCCTCCTCGCAGAGGCTCTTGCCGATTTCGAAGCCCTGGGCCTTGAGGAAGGTATAGCTCATGGCGCCGCCGATGAGGATGGCATCGGCCTTGCCGAGGAAGTTCTGGATGAGCTCGATCTTGTCGCTCACCTTGGCGCCGCCGAAGATCACCACGAGGGGCTTGTCCGGGTTGTCCGTGACCTTGCCCAGGGCCTTCAGCTCCTTCTCCATGAGGAAGCCCGCAGCCACGCGGTCCTTGGGGAAATGGCCGACCATGCCGCTGACCGAGGCGTGGGCCCGGTGCGCCGCGCCGAAAGCATCATTCACGTACGTGTCCGCCAGCTTCGCCAGGCTGGCGGCGAAGTCCTCCTTGTTCTTGGTCTCACCCTTCTCGAAGCGCAGGTTCTCCAGCAGGAGCACCTGGCCCGGCTTCAGGGCCGCGGCTTCGGCTTCCACGGCCGCGCCATTCACGTAGCTGGCCAGGCAGCAGTCGAAGCCCTGCTCCTTCAGCCAGGCTGCCACTGGCGCGGCGCTGAAGGCGGCCTCGAAGCCCTTGCCCTCGGGCCGGCCCAGGTGGGAGGCCAGCACCACGGAAGCGCCGCCGTCCAGCAGGCACTTCAGCGTGGGGAGGGTCTCTTTGATCCGGGTGGCATCCGTGATGCGCCCCTCCTTGAGCGGCACGTTGAGGTCCGCCCGGAGGAAGACGCGATGGCCCTTGACGTTGAGATCGCGCACCGACTGGAAGCCCATGGCTGCTCCTTGCAAATAGAAACCTCCATTCTGACGGAAGATGGAAGCGTCAGCTATCGGCGGTCAGCGGTCGGGCCCTTCCCGAAGATGCCGATCCAGCGGGGACTGTCCTCATCGAAAGCCTCGCCGGCGTAGGTGCCCATGACGCTGCGCAGGCGCAGGCCGGCGGGAGCCGCCATCTCCTGGAGGGCCGCGGGGGGATAGAGGCGGACGCTTTCCATGGCCTCGCGGGTCTCGCCGGTAGCCAGATGCGTGAGCGTCATGCGCTTCACGATGCGGTCACCTTCGATGGCTCGCCGGCTCAGAACCCGCATGCCCGCGCGTTCCAGCGTGTCCTCAGGCACCAGGGAGCGCGCCACCAGCCCGGCGTTGAGGTAGTCCATCACAAGCACGCCGCCGGGGCGGAGAAGACGCCCCAGATCCAGCATCAGCGCGCGGTTCTGGGCATCGGAGAAGTAGCCGAAGGGCGTGAACCAGAGGCAGATGCCGGACAGGGCCTCCGACCGCACCGGAATTCGCCGCATGTCTCCCCTCAGCAGCCAGGGGCGCAGCCCCGCGGGGGCCAGCCTGAGCAGGGCGGGGGAGAGATCCATGCCGAAGGCCAGGGGGTTGGTCTGGCGCAGGATCTCCAGGTGGCGTCCCGCGCCGCAGCCCAGGTCCAGCACAGGGCCCTGGCCCAGCTCCGGGGCTTCGCGCAGCGCCCGGCCCACGGCCAGGCGCGCCTCGTCTGCGTCCCGGTGGGCGTACAGCAGCGCGTAGTCGTCATCGAACCATGCTTCGAACCAGTCGGCCAAGGCGGTGCCCTCTGAATGATCCAGAGTATCCAACCGGCGGCCCGGGGGCCCGCCGGCCGGGCGAAAACCCAGGTCGGCTACAATGGAGCCTGAAAAGGAATCGCATGCAACGCCCCGAACGCCTCGAAGACCAGGTCCACTTCCTCCTCTCCACCCTCGTGCAGCGCGAGCTCCGGGACCCGGAGCTGGGCTTCGTGACGCTCACCGCAGTCCGCCTCTCGCCGGATCGCAGCGTGGCCAAGGTGTACTTCACCGTGCTGCCCGCCAACGGCGGCGACCAGGAGGCCCAGGATCTCCTCACCCGCAAGGCCCTGGGCCGCGCCGCGGGGTTCCTGCGCAGCCAGCTGGCCACCCGCCTCAAGATGCGGCGGGTACCCGAGTTGCGGTTCTTCCCGGACGGCACTCTGGAGGACGGCAACCACATGGAGACCCTCCTCGCCGAGATCGAGAAGGAGCGGGCCGCCAGGCCGGCGGATCCGGAAGCGGAAGAAGCCTGAATGGTCGAGTCCGGCATCCATCTCGTCCACAAGGCCGTGGGCCAGAGCAGCTTTGACGTGATCCGGGGCTTCAAGCGCCGGGCCTTCGAGGCGGGCCAGAAGAAGCTGGCCCTGGGCCACGGCGGCACGCTGGATCCCTTTGCGGACGGGCTGCTGCTGGTGCTGGCGGGCCAGGCCACGCGACTGATGGAGCTGATGCACCCGCTGCCGAAGACCTACGTGGCTGAGGTGGCCTGGGGCGTGGAAACGGACACCTGCGACCTGCACGGGAAACCGGTGGCGGAGTCGGACCTGCGGCCTTCACGGGCGGCACTGGACGCGGTCCTGGCGCCCTTCCTGGGCTGGACCGACCAGGTGCCTCCCGCCACCAGCGCCAAGAAGATCGATGGCGAGGCGGCCTACAAGAAGGCCCACCGGGGCGAGGACGTGGTGATGAAGCCGTGCCGCGTCTTCCTGCTGTCGGCGCGCTGGATCGCCCACGACTTGCCGCGACGCAGCACCCTGGAACTGACCTGCCGGGGCGGCTTCTACGTCCGCAGCCTGGCCCGCGACCTGGGCCGAGCCCTGGGCTGCGGGGCCCACCTGACGGCCCTCCGCCGCACGGCCATCGGCCCGTGGGCGGACCCCGGCGAAGGCCAGGAGCAGCTGCTCACCGGCGCCGACCTGCTCCCCTGGTGCCCGTCGCGCCTGCTCTCCGACGAAGAGGCGGATCACCTGAGCCATGGCCGGAGCATCCCCGCGGGAGAAGCTTTGCCTGCCACCTGGGCCCTGCCCGAGGGCTTTCCCGACCCAGGCGCGCCCCTGCGGGCCTTGCATGACGGGCGCCTCGTGGCCCTGCTGAAGTCCGGCGATGCGGGACTGCGGACCTTCGCCAACCTGCGGGGCGGGTTGTAGGGGATTGACCCTAGGGCTGCCGCCGCTTGAACTGGATCCTGCTCCGGAGGGCGAACGGCTTGCCGCCTTCGGCGACCTCCAGGGTTTCCGTGAATTCATTGGGGGACGTCGGCTCGATGGTCTTCCGGACCTTCCAGGTGGCGGGGGCGGTGTCCAGCTGTTCGCTTTCGAAGACGAGGCGGGAGGGGCTGCTCTGGGTCGCCGAGAGGGCGAAGGTGCCGTTGAGGGGCTCCTGGTTGAAGGTGCGGAACAGGAGGACCTTCCGGCTCCCGTCGTACACCAGGAAGCTGGCATGCGTGAACACGGCCCCGTCGACGTGGAGGGGCTGGGGCGGGAAGCTGGCCATGCTCCGCTCCTGGAGGTACTGGCCGCTCAGGATGAAGCGGAAGCGGAGCGAGACCGTGCCGGTTCCCCGTTCCCCGGTGGTGGCGCCCTGCCATTCCCCGGCCAGGAACCGGACAGGGGACCAGGGATCCGACGGCGCGCCCTGCGCCTGGACCAGGGGACCGGTTCCGATCAGGCAGGCAAGGGCCAGGGCGAACTTGGTCATGACATCCTCGAGGGGCAAAGCAACAGCTTAACCGCTCTCGAAGTGTTTTCAGTCCTGCACGGGCACGCGCGCCGCGAGGTCGTCGAGGACCGCCAGCATGTGCTGGCATTCCTCGCAGCTGGTGTGCGGGCTCCCGCAGGGGAACCCGTCGCTCTGCATGCCGAGGCAGCGGGGCTGCTGGATGAAGCGCGCCAGCTCGGCCATGAGGCCGGAGACCTTCGTGCGGAGCGGGCTGTCCGGGATCTCCCGGAGGGCCATGACGAGCTTCCATTCCTCGGCGCTGAGGGTGGTCTGGATGGCGGTGTCCGTCATGGCTGCCTCCTGGGGATCCGGGCCTATCTGTCGAGCGCTTCCACGGACTTGATGCCCCAGGCGAAGGCTTCTTCGTTGAGGGGGATCAGGGCGCACTTGTCCTTCAGGGCCACGCGGATGGCCGTGAGCATGGTGTCCTTCGGGAAGATGTTCGTGGCGGCCTGGAGGGCGCCCAGGGCCACGATGTTCTTCACCACGGCCTTGCCCAGGTCGGTGGCGATCCCCGTGAAGGGCACGGGGAACATCTTGATGCTGGGATCGAGCACCGGCGCCTCGGTCACCACGGAGCTGTCGTAGATCACATAGCCGCCCTTGCGGACCGTGGGGCCGAACTTGACGAGGCTGGGCGTGTTGAAGGCGATGAGCACCTGGGGATCGGGGGAGCCGGGGTTGAGCACCTCCTCCTCGGCCACGTGGACGTCGGCGTAGGACGTGCCGCCGCGGCTCTCGGGCCCGTAGCTGGGGATATGCGTGGCGTCGAAGCCCTCGTTGATGGCGGCCCGGGCGATGAGCATGGCCGCGGTCTGGGCGCCGTCACCACCGGAGCCGGCCAGCTTCAGTGAGATGTCGTTCAGCGCCAGGTGCGTGGGGAAGCCCTTGCAGAAGCGCTCGGGGTGCTCGGAGGTGGCGCCGGCCAGGCTGAGGATCTTCTCGCCCTTGAAGCAGGGCGGGTTCCGCTTGAACCAGGGGTCGACGGTGACGTCCTTCTTCACGCCCAGCGGGTACACGGGCTCCATGCACTCCTTGACCCACTTTTCGGTGGCTTCAGGGTCCATCTTCAGGTGGGTGGGGCACTCGGCCAGCACTTCGATGAAGGAGTAGCCGCGGCCTTCCACCTGGAGCTTGATGGCCTTCTGGATGGCCTTCTTGGCCTTGATGCGCTGCTTGGCGTCATAGAGGGCCACCCGCTCGACGTAGATGGGGCCGTCGAGTCCGGCGATGAGCTCGGCCATCTTCATGGGCTGGCCGTTGTATTCGTTGCGGCCCGAAGGGCTGGTGGTGCTGCTCTGGCCCATCAGCGTGGTCGGGGCCATCTGGCCGCCGGTCATGCCGTAGATGGCATTGTTGATGAAGATGACGGTGATGGGCGCGCCCAACTGGGCCGTGGCGACCGTTTCGGCCAAGCCGATGGAGGCCAGATCGCCATCGCCCTGGTAGCTGATGACCACGCTCTCGGGGTTGGCGAACTTGTGGCCGAGGGCCACGACGGGCGCGCGGCCGTGGGCGGCCTGGCTGTTGCCCACATCGAAGTAGTAGTAGAGGAACACGGAGCAGCCCACGGGGCTGATGGCCACCGTGCGGTCCTGGATGCCCAGCTCGTCGATGGCTTCCGCCAGGTACTTGTGGGCCAGCCCGTGGCCGCAGCCGGGGCAGTAGTGGGTGGCGTGGCCCTTGAGGCCCTCGCCGTGGGAATGGCGCTCGAACTTGTCGTAGAAGACGCTGGCCTTGCTCATGCGAGCACCTCCTTCCGGCCCAGGACCCGGGTCATGATTTCACTCTGCTGGGGCAGGACCCCACCCATGCGACGGACGTTTTCGATGTCGGGGAACTGGCGGACACCGGCCTTGCTGAGGGCGAGGCGCACCTCATCCTCCAGCTGCCCGGCGCTGGCTTCGACCACCACCAGCCGCTGGGCGCCCTTGATGGCGGCCTTCAGCTCCTCCACCGGGAAGGGCCAGAGGGTGATGGGCCGGAAGAGGCCGGCCTTGATGCCCTGGTTCCGGAGGTCCTGCACGGCACCCTTGGCGGTGCGGGCCGGAGTGTTGCAGGCGATGAGCACCACCTCGGCATCGTCGCACAGGAAGGTCTCGGCGCGGGCTTCCACCGCCATGGCTTCGTATTTGGCGTTCAGGTGGACGTTGTGGGCCTCGAGGTCGCTCTCCGTGAGGAAGATCGACGAGATGAGGTTCTTGCGGTGCATGGCGTCGCCATAGACCGCCCACTTGGGGATGCCGGGCTTGATCATGGCGTCGGGCAGCTGCACCTTGCCGGTCATCTGGCCCAGATAGCCGTCGCCAAGGAGGACTACGGGATTGCGGTATTTGAAGGTGAGCTCGAAGGCCAGCATGGTGAGGTCGAGCATCTCCTGGGGCGTGGAGGGGGCCAGCACGATGGCCTGGGTGTTGCCGTGGCCGAGGCCGTGGCAGGCCAGCTTGATGTCGGACTGCTCCGGGGCGATGTTGCCGAGGCCCGGCCCGCCGCGCATGACGTCCACGAAGACGCCCGGCAGCTCCGCGCCGATCATGTAGGACACGCCTTCCAGCATCAGGCTGAAGCCCGGCGAGGAGGTGAAGGTCATGGTGGGCAGGCCCGCACCGGCGGTGCCATACATCATGTTCACGGCGGCCACTTCACTGACGGCCTGGAGGAAGGTGCCGTCGAGCTTGGGCAGGAACTTCGCCATCAGCTCGGCGCCCTCGGTGGAGGGGGTGATGGGGTAGCCGTAGACGTGGCGGCAGCCGGCGAGCAGGGCGCCCAGGGCCGAGGCGTAGGTGCCCTTGATGACCAGGGGCTCCGTGCGGGGCAGGGGCAGGGTCTCGTCGGGGATGTCCACCGGCACGGGCGCGTCGCTGGGCTTCACGCCGAAGAGTTTGGCCGGATCCTCCAGCTCGAACTCCTCGATCTCGCCCTCATGGGCGGGCCGCAGGCCGTAGGGCTCGGGGCAGGCGTCCATGCAGAGACCGCAGGCATTGCAGTTGCTCAGGTCCAGCGCCACGGGCACCAGGCCCGTCAGCGGGTTGATCTGATCGCTGAGGGTGATGCAGTCCTTGGCGCAGGCGTCGAGACACCGGCCGCAGCCCTTGCAATACTCCGGCAGCAGAAAGGGTTTGGGTCGTTCTTTGAGGGCCATGGGGACTCCATGCAGGGACGCAGGTCCTACTAGGGGGAAGTGTCAGGCCCGCCCCATGTGCGCGCGGTCACAAGCGGGCCTGAGCGCAGACCAGCGCCGACCAGATGGTCAAGAATGGTGTAGGGACAGGGCGGTCTGTGGGGTATCAGTCCTCAGTCCTCAGGCCTCAGGCCTCCGGCGACGATCCACTCGAACGGCCCAAGGGAAAAATGAGGGTCGGCCCGCAGGGCCGCTCAAATTCCCAGCTGAAGACGGAGGACTGAAGACCGAAGCCTGAATATCACCGATCCCCCCAGTGCAGCTTCTGCTGGAGCAGGGCGAAGAAGTCGAGGCCCGGGCGCTGGAGGAGGGTGATGCGGGTCCGGGCCTGGCGCAGGCGCACCTCGTCTCCAGGCAGCAGCTGGTGGCCGATCTGGCCGTCCAGGGTGAGGTGGGCATCCTCGGCTTCTACCAGGGTGATGGAGATGGGCAGGGAGGCGGGCACTACGGAAGGCCGCAGGGTCAGGGTGTGCGGGCAGATGGGGGCGATGACGAAGGCCTCCAGGCTGGGATGCAGGATGGGGCCACCCGCGGACAGCGCGTAGGCGGTCGAGCCCGTGGGCGTCGCCACGATGAGGCCATCTGCCTTGATGGGTCCGGCGTCCTGGTCGCCCACCCGCAGGTGCATGTCCATGATGCGGGCCAGGGCGCCCTTGGCCACCACCGCATCATTCAGCACGGTCTGTTGCGCCAGCAGGCGTTCACCACGCCAGAGCTCCACCTCCAGGGTGGGGCGCCGGTCCGCGACGAGGGTGCCGGCCAGGAAGGCCTGCACGGTGTCGGCGGCCTCGGAGACGGGATGGGCCGTGAGGAAACCCAGGGAGCCGAGGTTGATGCCCAGGATGGGCGTGCCCCGCATGCCCACGCGCCGGGCCGCGTGGAGCAGCGTCCCGTCGCCACCGAGCACCAGGCACAGGTCCGCCACAGGATTCGAAGCGCCCAGATCCGGGGCCAGGTCCAGCCGGGCGGGGTCCAGGCCGGCCTGGGCCCAGGCTTCGGCCATCGCCGGCTCGCCCGTCACGATCCAGCCCCGGTCGAGGAAGGGGGGCAGGGCCGCCCGCAGGGTGGAACCCAGGTGCGGGGATTTGACCTTGGCCACGAGGATCAGTCGCTGGGGCATGCGACCACTCTAACGCTATCCTTTCTGCATGGCTTCCACCCAGGCATCCTCCTCCTCTCCCACGCGCCGGTGGCTCGGCCGGGCGCTGTGGGCCTTCGTGGCCCTCACGGTCGTCGGCGGCACCACCCTGGCGGTGTCCTGGTCCGTGCTCTCGCGGGACGCGGACAGCTTCCTCACGCTGTTCGCCCTGCGCGTGCCCAAGACCATCACCAAGGTGCTGGACCACGATGGCAATGTCATCGGGATCTTCGCGGAGGAACACCGGGTGGTGATCCCCTACGGCGATATCCCCAAGGCCTTCGTGAACGCGCTGGTGGCCACGGAGGACTCGGATTTCTGGGGGCACAGCGGCGTCTCGGGCCGTGGCCTCATGCGCTCCGGATGGAATTTCGTCACCAGCTTCGGCCGTCGCCGGGAGGGTGCCTCGACGCTCACCATGCAGCTCATCCGCACCGTCACAGCGAAGCGCCAGAAGCGCCTGGACCGCAAGCTGAAGGAGATCATCCTGGCGCGCAAGCTGGAGAAGGCCTACTCCAAGAAGCAGATCATGGAGATGTACGCCAACGAGGTGTACTTCGGCGGCGGACGCTATGGCATCGAGGCCGCAGCGGAGTTCTATTTCGGGAAGAGCGCCCCCCAGCTCAACGTGGAGGAGTGCGCCCTGCTGGCGGGGCTGGTCCAGAATCCGAACTGGTACAACCCCTACAATCCGGACCCCAAGGCCCGGGCGGCAGCCAAATCCCGGCGCAACCATGTGCTGTTGCGCATGGTGAAGGAGGACTACCTGAAGGCGCAGGAGGCCAGCCTGCTGATCGAGAAGCCGATCCGCCTGGCCCGCGAGAACGCCCGGGAAGAGGCCGTGGCCCCCTATGTGGTGGAGGAGGTCCGCAAGTACCTCTACGAGAAGTACGGCCGCGAACAGGTCCTGAACGGCGGCCTGGAAGTGACCACCACCGTGGACAGCTTCTGGCAGGAGGCGGCCAATGGGGCCGTGCGCGCCGGGCTGAAGGTCGTGGACCGGCGCCGTGGTTTCCGGAAGGACGCTGTCCAGTTCGTCACGGATCCCGAGACGACGCAGCTCAACGGATGGAAGCGCTACTTCGAGGCCGGCGACAGCATCCGGGGCGTGATCCTCGGCTGGAAGGCGGGCAAGGCCCAGGTGCGGATCGGCAAGGCCGTCCTGGAGGTGCCGGAGAGTGCCTTCGCCTGGGCCGGCAAGGATCTTCAGAAGCTGCTGCCCCGCGGCGCCGCCCCGCTCTTCCTGGTGAAGTCCGCCGATGACGGCACCCCGAAGACCCTGGAACTGGATCAGGAACCCCAGGTGGAAGGCGCCCTCATGGCGCTGGATCCGAAGACCGGCGAGATCCGCGCCATGGTGGGCGGCTACGACTTCAACCGCTCCAAGTTCAACCGCGCGACCCAGGCCCAGCGCCAGGTGGGCTCCACCATGAAGGCCTATGTGTACGGCGCGGCCTTCACCGCCGGGAAGACACCCGCCAGCATGGTGCTCGACGTGCCCACGCGGTTCCTCGACACCGTGGACTTCCTCACGGTCACGAACCCGGACGGCACGTCGGAGTACAAGCCGCTCCGCGGCGGCGTGAAGCCCTATGAGCCGAAGAACTACGAGCGGGATTTCTGGGGGCCCATCCCGATCTGGGAGGCCCTGCGCGATTCCCGCAACGTGCCCGCGGTGCGCACGCTGGAGGAGACTGGAGTCCTGAATGTCATCGACTTCGCCCGCAAGTGCGGCATCACCAGCAGCATCCCGCCCTATCCCAGCATGGCCCTCGGCTCCGCGGACCTGACCCTGAAGGAGATGGTGCGGGGCTACGCCACCATCGCCAACGACGGCCTCCAGGCCCCCATGCCCTTCTTCATCAAGAAGGTGGTGGACCGCAACGGCCGCGTCCTCGAGAGCCACAGCGGCGCGGCCACGGAGCAGGTGCTGGATCCCCAGAGCACCTACCAGCTCATCCAGTGCCTCCAGGGCGTGGCCAACAGCGGCACCGGCGCCAAGAGCAACGAGCTGAACTGGCCTGTGGCGGGCAAGACCGGCACCACGGATGACCACACGGACGGCTGGTTCATCGGCTTCTCCACCCGGGTGGTGTGCGGCGTGTGGGTGGGCCTGGATGAGAAGAAGACCATCTTCCGGGGCGCCGATGGCGCCAAGGTGGCCCTGCCCATCTGGATCGATTTCATGAAGGCGGCCCTGCCCACCACGCCCCGCGAGGAGTTCCAGGCCCCCGAAGGCCTGGAGTGGGCGGACATCGACCGCTACACGGGACTGCTGGCCACCTCCGCGACCGTGGACCGGGTGCTCCACCTGGCCTTCAAGCCCGGGACCGTCCCCAAGTCGGGCAGCGATGCCGACGCCATTCAGAAGGTGAAGGAGGCCCGCGACAAGGCCAACGTGCAGCCCGTGGAGAACCGCATCTGGGGCCGGCCGAAGGTGGTCGAAGAGCCCAAGCCGGTGGATCTCAACGCGACGGATCCGAATTCCTAGAGATAGTCCTCAGTCTTCAGTCCTGAGTCCTCAGTAACAACACGGCGCCCATTGGGGCGCCGTTCTGAAGACTGAAGACTGAGGGCTGGCCCCTACTTCTTCTTCCACGCCTTGGCCGGAGCGGCCTTCCACGGGCGGGGCGTGTCCTTGGGAGCGGGCCGATCCTCCCAGGTCCGGCTCGGGCGCGCTGCGGCCTCCGGCTTGGGCTTCTGGTAGGGGCGGGGCTTCTCATCGAACTCGCGGCGGGGCTTGAAGCTGCCGTCGGGGCGGGTCTTGGAGAAGGCGGAATCGGGCCGGGGCGCTTCGCCGCGGGCCGCGCTGCGTTCCGCATAGGAACGCTGGGGACGGGGACCGCCCTCCTTGCGCTCGCGGGGGCTGTCGAAGCGGGGCTTGGCCTTCTTCTCCGGCTCGTTCGGCAGGTCGAAACCGGCGGACTTCTCGGCCTGGACAAGGCCCAGCAGGCCCGCCACGAGGCGCACGGGGTCGGCGTCCTTCAGCATCTGGGTGGCCTGGGCCAGGAGGGCGGCGCTGGCGGCGCCCTGGATGCCATCCAGGAGCTTGGCGGCCTGGGCTTCGCGGATCTCCGCAGGGGTGGGCACGGCGCGCCAGTCCAGCTTGAGCCCGCCGCGGCGGCCCCAGGCCAGGAGGATGCGGCTTTCCTTCCAGCCCACGAGGGCCAGGCTGGTGCCCTTGGCGCCGGCGCGGCCGGTGCGGCCGCTGCGGTGGATGTAGTTCTCGAGCTGCGTGGGGATGCCCACGTGCACCACGAGCGGCAGGCCGGTGATGTCGAGGCCGCGCGCGGCCACGTCGGTGGCCACCAGGTAGCGCAGCTTGCCGTCCTTGAACTGGCCCAGGATGCGGGTGCGGGTGGCCTGGGCGAGATCGCCGTGCAGGAAGGCCGCGGGCAGGCCCGATACCGTCAGCTCTTCCGCGACCTCCTCGGTCTGGGCCTTGGTCTTGGTGAAGATCAGGGCCGCGCTGGGCTGGTCGCGGAGCAGCAGGTTCACGAGGGCCCGCACGTGCTGGTGGTCGGGCACCAGCACGGGCGTGTGGGCGATGTCGGCATGCACGGCATGCTCGCCGGCATCGGCCAGCTGGATCTGTACGGGGTCCTTGAGGAAGCGCTTCGCGAGCTTGGCGATGGGGGCGGGCAGGGTGGCCGAGAACAGATAGGTCTGCGGACCTTCGGGCACCTTGGCGAGGATGGTCTCCACGTCCTCGAGGAAGCCCATGTTCAGCATCTCGTCGCACTCGTCGAGGACGATCATGCTCACGCGGCTCAGGTCGAGAGTGCCCCGGTCCAGGTGATCCTTCACCCGGCCCGGCGTGCCCACGACCACGGGGGAACCCATCTGCAGGGCCCGGAGCTGGGGCGGGTAGGCCACGCCGCCGACGAGGTTGGCGATGGGCAGCTTGGGCATGAGGCTGTGCAGCTCGGCACCCACCTGCTGGGCCAGCTCCCGCGTGGGCGCGAGGATGAGGGCCTGGGTGTGGCGCTCATCGGAGAGCCGGTGCAGCAGGGGCAGGCCGAAGGCCAGGGTCTTGCCCGAGCCGGTGCGGCTCTGCACGAGCAGGTCGCGGCCTTCGAGGCCCGGCTGGAAGGTCTGGGCCTGGACGGGCATGGGGGTCTCAAAGCCGCGCTTGGCCAAGGCGGCCAAAAGCACTTCGTTGCAGCCGAGGGCTGCAAAGGTCGTCTCACTCACTGGTATCTCCCGGGGCTGTCCCTGCGCGAGTGTGCCGAATGGCAGTCTCTGTTGGCGGACAGCGCCAGCCGGGAGGGGCCCAAACAATCAGCATCCCATGAAATGCCTTGATATTCCAGGAAGAATCGCGAGTCGGGCATACTGGCCCATGGCCCTCCCCCCTGATCGCATCCTCACCCTTGCCCTCGGTTCCGACCCCTCCCTGCGCCGCCGCTACATGCTGCTCGACGAGGATCTCCCGGCCAACGTGCGCTTCGGGCTGATCCTGGAGGTGCTCGACAAGGTGGCCGAGGAGTGCGCCCTCGACTACGTGCGGCAGGCCCATCCCCAGGCCCGGGTGGTGACGGCGGCCATCGACAACATCTACGTGCGCAGCGCCGCCGACGTCCACCGCGACCTCGTGTTCCGCGCGCGGGTCAATTTCGTCGGCCGCACGAGCCTGGAGGTGGGCATCCGCGTCGAGCACGCCGCCGGTGCTGATGGCAGCCCACCCGCGCACATCGCCTCGTGCTACTTCACCATGGTGGCCCGCAGCACCACGGGAGCCGGCGCGGCGAGCCTCGTGCTGCCGGCCTTTGAACCCGATGACGCCCTGGCGGTGCGGCGCTGGGAGCGTGCCATCGCGCGGCGGGAAGGCTACCGGCACCAGCTGCACCAGGCCCAGGAACCCCCCAGCCGTGAGGAATACGCCCTGCTGGCGTCCCTGCATGCGGCCCAGGAGGAGCCCGTGTTCCAGGGCCTCATGGCCGCGGACTGCGTCACCAGCGGCTGGGAGCGCACCTACCCGGAGCACGAGAACGTCCCCACCAAGATCTTCGGCGGGCACCTGATCCGCCAGGCGTTCGAGCTGTCCTCCATCTGCGCCGAGCAGGTGGCGCCGCACCGGCCCGTCATCGTGGCCGTGAACCGCATCAACTTCGTCCAGCCCGTGCGCATGGGCGACAAGCTCCAGTTCCTCAGCCGGGCGGTCTACTCCGGGAGCACCAGCGTCTGCGTGGAGACGGACATCATCCGCATCAGCCGCGACCGGACCCAGACGAACCTCTCCAACAGCTGCGTCTTCACGTTCGCGAACGTCGACGACGAGCTGCGCCCCCAGCCGGTGCCGCCCATCTATCCCACCACCTACGCCGAGGATGCCCGCTACCTGGCCGCCCACCGGCGCCGCGCGGCACGACTGGCCTGGAAGGCGTCCCGGGGACGGTGAGCCCGAGGGCGGTAAGATCGCCCCATGACCACGCTGCTCCTCATCCGCCATGGCATCGCCGAAGACCTCCGGCCCGGCCAGCGCGACGCCGATCGCGCGCTGACCCGCGAAGGCTGGACCAAGACCCGCGCGGCCATGCGGGGCCTGGTGGCCCAGGGCCACGTCCCCACCCGGGGCTTCAGCAGCCCCTACCGCCGCGCCATGGAGACCATGGCCTGTCTCCAGGAAGCCGCAGGGGCCTTCCCCATGGAGACTTCCCTGATGGTGCTGCCGGAGAGCCGCCCTCCCCAGGCGGACCTCTGGCTGCGGGGCCTGGCGGCGGAGGCGGAGGGCACCCTCGCAGTCATCAGCCACCAGCCCTTCCTCGGGGAGCTGATCTTCCACCTCACGGGCCGCAGCCTTGAGGTGAAGAAGGCCAGCTGCGCCGTCATCCGCTGGGAGGCTGGTGTCTGGCGCTTCGAGCGGCAGTACCAGCCGTCGGAACTGAGGCACGGATCATGAGGCCCCAGGCCACCTTCGCGACCCTGGCCTCGGGCGTGAAGCTCCACTACCGCGTGCAGGGGAATCCCCAGGGCCCCTGGCTGGTGCTGCTGAATGGCCTGCTCTCGGATACCACCATGTGGGCTGGCGTGCTGCCGGGCCTGGCGGACCGCTACCGCGTCCTCACCTTCGACAGCCGGGGGCAGGGGAAGTCCGACGCGCCCGAGGAGGGGCCCTATGCCACGGCCCTGCTGGCGCAGGAGGCCTGGGACCTGTTCGCCGCCCTGGGTGTGGAGCGTCCCTGGCTCGTGGGCCTGTCCAATGGCAGCGCCATGAGCCTGGAACTGCTCACCACCCATCCTGGCGCCTTCGCCGGGGCGATCCTCACCAGTGCCATGTGCCGCATCGACTTCGCCATGGCCCTCAAGACCGAGCACTGGGCCCGCTGCCTGGAGGTGGGCGGCCCCCTCATGCAGTTCGACGCCGTGGCGCCCTTCCTCTGGGGCGACGCGTTCCTGGAGGCCCGCCACGGCGTGCTGCGGGCCTACCACCAGGTGGTGACGGGTGGCGCCGGGAAGCCTCTGCACGGCAACCTGCACCAGATCCGGGGGATTCTCGGCTGGGAAATCCGGGAGCGCCTGAGTCTCATCCAGGATCCGGTCCTGCTGCTCTCCGGCGCCGAGGATCTGCTGACGCCGCCCTGGAAATGCCTGGAGACCGCCCGGCGCATTCCCGGGAGCCGCTTCGAGATCATTCCAGGCATCGGGCATGCCTACCCTGTGGAGGACCCCCGGAAATTCGTGGCATCGATTCGGGACTTCATGGATAAAGTCGACGCCGGGTTTGGCCGATAGGGGAATCTGGCCTACCATACATGCTTCCCCGAGCCACTTCCGACTCGCCCTGCCCCGAGGTGACCTATGGCCACCCCTTCTCAGTCTCCCGCCATCTTGAGCTTGCAAGAGCTCAAAGAGCTCTCCATCGGCAAGCTGGCCGAACTGGCGAAGGATCTGCAGATCGAGAGCCCGCTGTCCATGCGCAAGCAGGAGCTTGTGTTCCGGGTGCTCCAGGCCCAGGCCGAGCGCGAGGGCCAGTTCTTCGCCGAGGGCGTGCTGGAGGTGCTGCCGGAGGGCTTCGGCTTCCTGCGCAGCCCCGACCAGAACTACCTCGCCGGGCCCGAGGACATCTACATCTCGCCCAGCCAGATCCGCAAGTTCAACCTGCGCACCGGCGACACGCTCTCGGGCATGATCCGCGCCCCCAAGGAGGGCGAGAAGTTCTTCGCCATGCTCCGGGTGGACGCCGTGAACTTCGATCCGCCGACGCTGGCCAAGGAGCGCATCCACTTCGATGACCTGGTGCCCCTGTATCCCAAGCACCACCTCCGCATGGAGCGGGATGCCCAGGAGCTGAGCACCCGCGTCATGGACCTGATGACGCCCCTGGGCAAGGGCCAGCGCGCCCTCATCGTGGCCCCGCCGCGCACGGGCAAGACCGTGCTGCTGCAGAACATCGCCAACTCCATCACCGCCAACCACCCGGAAGTGTTCCTCATCGTGCTGCTCATCGACGAGCGGCCTGAGGAAGTGACGGACATGGAGCGCAGCGTGAAGGGCGAGGTGGTCTCCAGCACCTTCGACGAGCCTGCCACCCGCCACGTCCAGGTGGCCGAGATGGTCATCGAGAAGGCCAAGCGGCTGGTCGAGCACAAGAAGGACGTGGTGATCCTGCTGGACTCCATCACGCGCCTGGGCCGGGCCTACAACACCGTGGTGCCCCCCAGCGGCAAGGTGCTCTCCGGCGGCGTGGACTCCAACGCGCTGCAGCGACCGAAGCGGTTCTTCGGCGCGGCCCGCAACATCGAGACGGGCGGCAGCCTCACCATCATCGCCACGGCCCTCATCGAGACCGGCAGCCGCATGGACGACGTGATCTTCGAGGAGTTCAAGGGCACCGGCAACAGCGAGATCGTGCTCGACCGCAAGCTCAGCGACAAGCGCATCTTCCCTGCCATGGACATCCAGAAGTCCGGCACCCGCAAGGAGGACCTGCTCATCGACGCCGCCAAGCTCGCCAAGATCTGGGTGCTCCGCAAGATCCTCAGCGCCAGCGGCCCCAGCGAGAGCATGGAGCTGCTCGTGGATCGGCTCGGGAAGGCCAAGACGAACGACGAGTTCCTGGCCAATCTCCAGGAGCCGCCCCCACGGCGGTAGCCATGGCCGGCACGGCGCAGCATTGGGAGAAGATCCACGCCACGAAGGGCGATGCAGTGAGCTGGTACCAGCCCACCTCGACGGAATCCGCGCGGCTGATCCGGGCCTGCGGGTTGGCTCCGGGGGCTTCGGTGCTGGATGTGGGCGCCGGAGCCTCGGTGCTGGTGGATGAGCTGCTGGAGGTGGGCTGCCGGCCCACGTTGCTGGAGATCGCGGAAGCGGCCTTTGTCCGGGTGCGGGAGCGTCTGGGCGCTCGGGCCTCGGAGGTCGGCTTCATCGTGGGCGACATCACGGAGACGGAACTGCCCGAGGCCGCCTTCGACCTGTGGCATGACCGGGCGGTCTTCCACTTCCTCACGGAACCGGCCCAGCGCACGGCCTACGTGAAAGCCTTGAGGCGGGCGCTGAAACCTGGCGGCTTCGTGGTGCTCGCCGGATTCGCCCCCGACGGCCCCGAGAAGTGCAGCGGCCTGCCGGTCTGCAGGTACGATGCGCAGGGCTTCGCGGAACAGCTGGGGGGTGAGTTCGAGTTAGTGGAATCCGTAAGGGAGGTGCATCCCACGCCCTTCGGGACCAGCCAGGCCTTCCAATACACGCGGTTCCGGCGGCTCTGAATTTGGCCGCAGGCCAAATTCAGAGCCCTCGCTACACTGGAAGGTCGGACAAACCATGACCTTTCCCCACAGCCCCTTCCATATCCGCGACATCGAGGTGCCGAACCGCCTGGTCATGGCGCCGCTCCATGAGATCACCGACCGGGGGCCCCGCTCCGCGAGCGCAGGACCGGAGGTCCAAGCGAGTGGGAGGACGCCCCAGTGGGGCGTCCGATCGCGGGCTGCCAGGAGGCTGGCGTGATCTCGGGCGAATTTCCTCACAGCCCGTTCCAGATTGGGCCCGTCCTGGTGCCCAACCGCTTGGTCATGGCCCCCCTGCACGAGATCACTGACCAGCCCTTCCGGAAGTTCATCCGGGAGATTGGCGGGGTGGGGCTCACGGTGTCGGAGATGATCAGCAGCGAGGCGCTGATCCGGCATGCGGTGAAGGCGGAGCGGATGATGGCCGCCACGGGCGAGCGGCCCCTGTCCATGCAGATCTCCGGGGGGCGCCCCGAGGCCCTGGCGGAGGGTGCGGCCCTGTGCGAGGCGGCGGGCGCCGACCTGGTGGACCTGAACATGGGCTGTCCGGCCAGCAATGTCACGAAGGGCGGCGCGGGCTCGGCGCTGCTGAAGGACATCCGCCTGGCGGAGCGCTGCGTTACCGCCATGGTGAAGGCCGTGAAGGTGCCCGTGACGGTGAAGATGCGGGCGGGCTGGGACGCTTCGCAGAAGGAGCGGGGCGAGTTCCTGGACTTCCTGCGCATGTTCGAGGCCGTGGGCGTGCAGGCCCTGGCGATCCACCCCCGCACCCGGGCCCAGCAGTACGAGGGCCACGCGGACTGGGGCATCATCGCCCGCGCCGTGGAGGCGGGCACGTCCTATCCCATCATCGGCAACGGGGACGTGAACGCCCGGGAGGATGCCTACCGGATGGTGGAGGAGACGGGCTGTGCCGCCGTGATGATCGGCCGCGGCGCGCTCTACAATCCCTTCCTCTTCCGCCAGATCCTGGAGCCGGAGTTCGCGGTGACCACCGAGATGCGCATCGATGCCACGCTGCGCCTCTTCCAGATCCTGCTGGACCTGCTGGAGCCGCGCGAGGCCCTGCACAAGATCAAGAAGATCGGCGCCTGGTTCACCAAGGGCGTCCCCGGCGGCCACGGCTTCCGCCAGAACCTCCACGCCGCCAGCGATCCCCAGGCCCTCATGGCCGCCATCGACGCCCTGAGGCACCAGGCGGCTTAGCGCCTGCGCCCGCCGCCGCCGAAGATGGACCCCATGACACCGCGGATGATCTGGCGGCCGATGGAGCTGCCGGCGGCGCGGATGACGCTCTTGCCGAAGGCCTCGACCATGCTGTCGGAGCGGCGGGCGGGTTCCTTCGCGGCCTTGGCCTCCGCCTTGGCCTGGGCCTCGGCGGCCTCCTGCTGCATGGCCGCCTCGGCGCGGGCCTTCAGCTTCTCGAAGGCGCTCTCCCGGTCCACGGCCTGCTCGTAGTGGCCGGCCAGCAGGGAGGTCCTGATGACCTGCTGTCGCTCCTCGGGCGTGATGGGCGCCAGCTGGCTTTCGGGCGGACAGACGAAGGCGCGCTCCACGATGCTGGGGCGGCCCTTCTCGTCCAGGAGGGAGACCAGGGCCTCACCCACGGCCAGCTCGGTGATGGCCGTGGCCACGTCGAGGTCGGGATTGGCGCGGAAGGTCTCGGCGGCGGCCTTCACGGCCTTCTGGTCGCGGGGCGTGAAGGCGCGCAGCGCGTGCTGCACACGGTTGCCCAGCTGGCCCAGCACCTTCTCGGGGATGTCGAGCGGGTTCTGGCTCACGAAGTAGACGCCCACGCCCTTGGAGCGCACGAGGCGCACCACCTGCTCGATCTTGTCCAGCAGGGCGTCGGGCGCATCGTTGAAGAGCAGGTGCGCCTCGTCGAAGAAGAAGGCCAGCTTGGGCTTCTCGGGATCGCCCACCTCGGGCAGGCGCTCGAAGAGCTCCGACAGCAGCCAGAGCAGGAAGGTGGCGTAGAGCTTGGGCGCGTTGATGAGCTTGTCCGCCGCCAGGATGTTGATGACGCCGCGGCCCTTGGCATCCGTCTGCATGAGGTCGTCGAGGTCGAGGGCCGGCTCGCCGAAGAAGGCCTCGGCGCCCTGGCTCTCCAGCTCCAGCAGGCCGCGCTGGATGGCGCCGATGCTGGCGGCGGAGACATTGCCGTACTGGGTCTTGAACTCGGCGGCGTGGTCGCCCACGAACTGGAGCATGCTGCGCAGGTCTTTGAGGTCCAGCAGCAGCAGACCGTTGTCGTCGGCGATCTTGAAGACCAGATTCAGCACGCCGCCCTGGGTGTCGTTCAGGTTCAGCAGCCGTGAGAAGAGCAGGGGCCCCATGTCGCTGATCGTGGTGCGGACCGGGTGGCCCTGCAGGCCGTAGAGGTCCCAGAAGGCCACCGGATAGCCCTTGTACTCGAAGCCCTCAAGCTTCAGCTGCCCGACGCGCTCCGTGACCTTCGGGTTGTCGCCGCCGGGCTTGCAGACGCCCGGCAGGTCACCCTTCACGTCCGCCAGGAAGACCGGCACGCCGATCGAGGAGAACCGCTCGGCCATGGTGCGCAGCGTCACGGTCTTGCCGGTGCCCGTCGCGCCCGCCACCAGCCCGTGGCGATTGGCCATGCGGGGCAGCAGGACGAGTTCGGAGGTGCCTTTGGCGATCAGCAGGGGCTCGGGCATGGGGGCCTCATGACAGTGGTACGAGTGTAGCGAAGCTCAGGCAGGGCCTGCGGCCGTGGCCTCTTCCAGGGCGAAGGCCGCTGCCTCCGTCTGGGGCGAGCGCCGGATGGCGCAGGTCTCGGCCGGGCAGCGCTCGCAGTACAGGCGGCCGCAGGGATCCACGTGGGTGTGGACCTCGCCTTCGATGTCGGCCTCTTCCAGCGTGCGCTTGCCGAAGCCTTCGCAGAGGTCATGGGCCTGGCGCACGGGGTAGTACTCGGGCACCACCATGTGTACGTCCACGTGGGTGTAGCGACCCGAGCGGAAGGTGCGCATCTCGTGGACGGCGATGATGTCCCAGGTCCGCACGCGGTTCATGGCCGCGAGCACCTTGGCCAGCACCTCCGGATCCTCCATGTCGAGCAGGGCCTGGGAGGATTCCCGCACCAGCCGGAAGCCCGTGCGGGCCAGCAGGAGGCCCACGATCATGGCCATGACCGGATCGAGCCACTTGATGCCGGTGAGCTTCACGGCCAGCAGGCCCGTGACGATGCCCACGGTGGTCCAGAAGTCGGAGAGGATGTGGTGCCCGTCTGCCTCCAGGGCCTTCGAGCGCGTCTTGCGGCCCTGGGTGAGGAGGAACCAGCCCAGCAGGCCATTGAGGGCGCCAGCCGCCAGGTTCACGGCCAGGCCCAGGCCCAGGTTCTTGAGTTCCACACCGTAGATGAGACCCTTGGCCGCCTCGAAGAGGATGAAGGCGGCGGCCAGGGAGATGAGGCCGCCTTCGAAGGCCGCGCTGAAGTGCTCGATCTTGCCGTGGCCATAGGGATGTTCCTTGTCCGCGGGCTTGCCGGCGAAGACCACGGCGCCCAGGGCGAACACGGCGGCCACCACGTTCACGACGCTCTCGATGGCGTCGGATTTCAGGGCCACGGAGCCCGAGAGGACGTAGGACAGGTACTTCAGCCCGAGGACCACGACGCCCGCCGTGATGGACAGGAGGGCGACGCGGACCCGGGATCGCTGTTCGAGGTGTTCGGCGGACATGGCGGCTCCGGCTTTCACGGTACCAGCGGGTGGGGTTGCGGGCTCACTCGAACCCATCGAACAACCCCCGCTGCACCCCATTGCCGGGGTCCGCCGGGAAGGGGAAGGCCGCGGGCGGGAACCAGGGACGATCGGGATCGAAGGGCGGTGGCGGCGGCAGGTCCGGCGGCAGCCAGCGGAGGGCCGGGGCGGGCTGGATCTGGGCGAGCATGGCCAGGGCGCCGGCCTCGGGAGGCACCGCGGGCACCCGGAGGAGTATGGCCGGGGGATGATCCAGGGTGTCGGGCCAGGCCGCAGGCTGGAGGGCGCGGGCCTCCAGCGGTGCGGGATCCCGCGGGTCCGCGGCAAGGCCGGGCGTGAAGGCGCCGGGGGCGGGGGGAAGGGGCAGGCTCGCCCGCCAGGGCAGGCCCTCCCGCAGGGCCTGGCGTCCAAGCAGGGCCGCGATCCGCAGATCGCCGCAGGCGCCCAGGTGGATGGGCGTCCTCAGCCGCTCCTGGAGCAGGGCCTTCAGGGCCCGCAGCTGCCCGAAGGCCGCCGGCCAGGCGCCCCCGGCCCGCTGGAACTCGATGCCGCCCACCAGGGCCAGGCGCCAGCCAGCGGCCCGGCGCAGGAAGGGGAGGTCCACCCAGGCGTTCGCCGACATGCGCTGGGCCAGGCCCCGTTCCGCCGCGCCCTGGGCCTCCGACATGGCGGCGGCCAGGGCCTCGCCCGAGGCCAGGGTGGAGAGGGCCCCGATGGGCAGGGTCACCTCGCCCCAGAGCCAGCCTGGAGGCACTTCGTCGCCGGGCGCGGGGGTGCCCAGATCGGGCAGGTGCCAGGCGGCCCCGGTCCGTGGAACCCAGCCCACGACGCCCTGGCGCCAGGCTTCGCCGAGCGGGCCCTCGGGCATCTCCGGGGCATGGAGCCAGGCTCGGAAGGCGCCTCCGGGCAGCTGGGCCGCCGCATCCGGTCCCAGGTGCAAGGTCAGGCCCGGAATGGCGGAGATGGCCTCCCACCAGCCCTGCCGGGATTCCGCGGGCAGGGCCTCCATCCAGGCGGGGGGATGGTCCCAGATCAGGCCGAACCCGCCGGGAAGCAGGGCCGCCAGGTTCATGAGCCGGGCCAGGGCGCGACCCGGTGCCGCATGCACCGAGGCCAGCCCTTCTTCCAGGAAGCGGGAGCCCGCCCAACCCGCCCAGGGGCCGTCCGTCGCCGCGCGCAGCATGAAGCCCCGGCCTTCGTTCTCCGTCACCGGGCCCCCCTGGCAACAGATTCCGGTCTCCCCTGCAGGGGCGCGAACATGGGCCGGCCCGCGCCGCCGGGCGAGAAGGCCTGGTTCCAGCGTTCCCGCAGGCGCCGGGCGGCTTCCCCGGCGGCATCACGATCATCCAGCCCCCACAGGCGCAGGCCCAGCCACGTGGCGGACAGGAGACAGCCCGTGCCCCGGCGCTGGCCGGGCAGGCGCGGGGCGGCCTCCAGCGGCGCGATGCCCTCCTGCGTGATCCACAGGTCCTGAACCAGATCGCCCGGAGCGTGACCACCCTTGAGCCACACGGCCGTGGCTCCCGCCTCCAGCCACGGGGCTGCCAGGACCTCGGGTGCCGCTCCGCGGATGGCTTCCGGTGGCAGGCCGGCGAAGGCGGCGGCTTCGCCGCGGTTGGGGCTCACCACCCAGCCGCCCATGGGCAGCAGGTCCGCGGCCATGCGGCGCAGATCGCCGCCATCGTGCAGGCCCACACCCGCGCTGGGGGCCAGGATGGGATCCCAGATCCGCAGGGGCGGCGCGAGATGGTGCAGGGTGGCGCAGAGCCGCCGGAAGGCGCCGGGCTCGAGGGCGCAGAGGCTGAGCTTCACGCCCCAGCGGCCCGCCAGATGAGGGGCGAGGGTTTCGAGGCGCTGGACCGGGTCCAGCCCCGGAGCTTCGATCCGGGTGCAGGCCAGGCCGTTCTGGAGGGTCTCCGCCAGGCTCACCGCCATGGGCTGGCAGCCCAGCTCCGCCAGGGCCAGGGCATCCCGCAGGAGACCCGCCCCTGCGGACGGATCCATCCCGCCCAGGCACAGGGCGACCGGCGGGGCACTGGGGCGGGTGGCATCCATGGCGAAGCCCCAGGATGACACAGGATGGGCACCCGGCGCTCCTCCCGAGGTTTCCCCGGATCACAAAGAAAGACGGGGTTTACAGCGCCCCGCCATGGGGAAAACGAGGGTCCGGGCCTCTCGCGGGTTCCAAGGGGTCATGGGGCATTAATATTTAAAAAAAGTGCTTTGACATGAAACAGGGCCCACCGAGGTGGGCCCTGCGATCCTGGTGTCCGGCCGCGGCCGGTCAGCCTGGTCCTACTTGCGCTTCTTGCCGCCCTTGCCGTTGACTTCGTCAGCGAGCTTCTTGCCGGGCTTGAACTTGGCGACCTTCTTGGCAGCGATCTTGATGGGCTTGTTGTCGCGGGGGTTGCGGCCGGTGCGGGCGCCGCGGTTGGCGACGGAGAAGGTGCCGAAGCCCACGAGGGTGACCTTGTCGCCAG
>Ga0255338_1000646_pt1 | contig 94211 bp, 90 predicted proteins | sample MeOH1_35cm_T4_19_FD_203715 | JGI IMG/M metagenome (GOLD analysis project Ga0255338, IMG submission 203715) | Sandy soil microbial communities from University of British Columbia, Vancouver, Canada - MeOH1_35cm_T4_195 | ecosystem: Engineered > Artificial ecosystem > Sand microcosm > Unclassified ...
TCCCACAGTCCACAAAGGCTCTGGGGGACACGGCCCCTCCACCGACAGTCCGCCTGGTGCTGCGAACACCAGGCGGACGTCCCGGAAGACACCGCAAACCTAGCCCATCTCCAACAAACAAGGGGGCGAAGCGGGTGGCGAACACCCGGGTGGGATTAGCAGCCGGAGTGCGCGGCGGGGAACAGGCCCATGTGGTTCAGCACCGCTTCCAGGAACTGCCGCTCGCCGCCCAACTCGTCCTTCAGGTGTTCGAACTGCTTGAAGCCGGCCATCTCGGCCAGGCCGTGGGCGCCGCACCAGGCGGCGATGGTTGCCAGCTCCAGGTGCGTGTCGGCCGAGGGGTCGGCGCCATGCTCGATCATGGTGTCGCGCACCATGCAGTAGGCGCTCTCGTTCTTGCCTTCCATCTCGTCGGGCAGGGCTTCCTTGTCGCGCGCGGCGTCATACATCACCCGGTAGAGCGCCGGGTTGTCGCGGGCGAAACAGACATAGGCGATGCCCAGCGCCGTCAGTTGCTGCATACCCGTTGTCGAGGCCTTGGCCTCCACCATCTGCGCGCCCAGGATTTCCCAGCCCTCATGGGCGACGGCGTCCAGCAGTTCGGCCTTGTCCTTGAAGTGGTGGTAGGGGGCCGCCGGGCTGACGCCGGCCTCGCGGGCCACGGCGCGCAGCGACAGCGCGCTGGGACCTTCCGACTCCAGCAGCCGACGCGCGGCGTCAACGAGCGCGCGCCTCAGATCGCCGTGGTGATAGGGGCGGGGTTCAGCGCTTTTGGCCTGGCTCATAGCATTACCATAAGTTCACATCTAAGCGCTGTACAGATGTCTTGACGACAAACGGAGCCGTACCTATCTGAGCGCTGTTAAAATAACAAAACGCCCCCACTCCCCTGGGGGTTCAAACTGAAAGGTGTGTGTCATGTCTCTCGTGAAGTTCGAACGGTTCTTCGATCGCGCGACCCCGGTCTTCCTGCTGTTCCTCGGCCTCACCGCGGCCGTCGCCACGGCGGGTCTGGGCGCCTAGGTCTCCCCACTTAGACGATCGATCCGACGAAGGGGCCCTCCTTGAGCGGGCCCCTTTTTCGTTGGGGCGCCGCCAAGCTTGCAATGCAAAAATGCATAACTAAACGGCAAAATCAATTATCTAGACAACGTTCAGATAAGTGCTATCTAATCACTGTCCAGATGGACTCGGGGCCCGGATCGGCCGGACCCTCGAACTCAAACGGAGAACCAAGATGTCGATGCTGATGAACCGCATGCTCGACGTGGTCGTGTCCTTCGCGGTGGTGGGCCTGGCCCTGACCGTCGCCGGCGCCACCGTCGTCCTCGGCGCCTAACATGCGCCGCCGATAGCGCCTCGCCCGTCTCGAAGACCGGGCGAGGCCACTGGCCGCACCCATGAGGCTCCGTCGTCGTAGAGTTGTCTCCGAATCGAGCCTATATTTTCCCCAGTCACGTCGATTATCGCTGCTGGGGGTTCCGTCTTCAGTCCCGCGTCGAACGTCATAAGCGCCCCGAAGCGCACTCAGAGGCCCTGCCATGCAGGTGCTTAGGCAAGCGCCCTCCGGCTGGCCGTGTCTCGTGCTCAATGCCGACTTCCGGCCGCTCTCCTACTATCCCCTGTCGCTGTGGCCCTGGCAGGAAGTGATCAAGGCGGTCTTCCTCGACCGCGTGGACGTGGTCTCCACCTACGACCAGGAAGTCCACTCCCCCTCTTTCTCCATGAAGCTGCCCAGCGTGGTCTCGCTGAAGAGCTATGTGGCCCAGGACCGGCCGCCGGCGTTCACCCGCTTCAACCTCTTCCTGCGCGACGCCTTCACCTGCCAGTACTGCACGAAGGACACGGAGCTGACCTTCGACCACGTGATTCCGCGCTCGCGTGGCGGCCGCACCACGTGGGAAAACATCGTCACCGCCTGCGCGCGCTGCAACCTGACCAAGGGCGGGCGCACCCCGCACGAGGCTCACATGCACCCGCGCCTCAAGCCCCGCCGGCCCAGCGCGCACGAACTGCAAGAGCGAGGCCGCCGCTTCCCGCCGCACCACCTGCACGAAAGCTGGCTCGACTACCTCTACTGGGACATCGAGTTGGAGGCTTAGCGGCCGGGCCTTCTGGCCCGACCGCCGTAGGATCAGGCCGTGACCGTGGCCTGGGTCTTCTGCTCGCCGTAACCGCGGGCCGCCTGGAAGGCGTCGAGGGCAGCGGTGAGTTCGGCCGTGCTCAGCAGGCTGTCGCCGTCCGTGTCCAGCTTGCCGAAGACGCTGGTCAGGTCGGAGTCCTCGTCGACGCCCAACTCCGACTTGATCTCGGCCAGGCTGAGCGAGCCGTCGCTGTCGGAGTCCACGTCGCCGATCAGGCGCGAGGCCACATCGGCGCTGGACGGCGGAGGCGGCGGGCCGCGGCGTTCGGGCCGGTTGGCCTCCAGGCCGGCCGAGAGTTCCTCGGCGCTCAGCTTGCCGTCGCCGTCGGTGTCGAGCTCGGACACGGCGGACGAAAGCTCGTCCGAGGCGGACGCACCGAGGCTGGTCTGGATTTCTTCCAGGCTGAGCGCGCCGTCGTCGTCGCTGTCGGCGCCGGCGATCAGCTTGCTGGCGAGGTCGTCCAAGGCCGAGCTCTTCTCCGAAGCCGAGCTCTCCTGCACCGAGAGCAGGCTGCTCAGGGTGTCGGACGCGAGCTGCTTCGCGCCGCCGCCGGGCGGAGGGCCGGGCGGGGCCCCCGGCGGCGGGCCGCCCGCGCCCTTGGTCTGGCCCGGCTGTTCTTGCCGGGTGGTTCCAGACGATTGCTGGAGGAGGGCGCCCAGCAGGCGTTGCGCCTGGCTCCCTCCGTAAGTTGCGGAAGTCGTTGATATTTGCACTGTCGTTGCCTTTTGTCGGGCCACAGGGGATGCGCCCGCGCCCACCGACTGGCGACGCGAGAACGCTTGTGACGGTGCAAGAAGTTCGACAGTTCAACCGGTGGCATATTGTTTCAGAATCAAGTGCATGACTGAAACAATCGAGATACCTTCGCCCTCTGTTTTCGGAAACAGCGCGCAAAAACAAATCATGGCGACATAGTCACAACATGATGGCCGTGTTGTAGGCGATCTCACCTCGGAATTTATTTCCCGGTCAACACCCGGATGTGAACGATACTTGCCGTGGGGGCCTGATCAGGCGATCAGCGCGCGGGCGGCGGACTCCAGGACCGCCTTCGCCTCGCCGACGCTCAGGCCCTGCTCCCGCCGCAGCCGGGCCCACGCCTCGTAGCTGAGCAGCAGGTCCAGGGCTTCCAGCTTCATCGGCTCGCGCGCCACCTCCGCCGGCAACTCCCGTTCCAGGATCTCGCGCAGTTGGGTCACCAGCCTGGCGTAGTCGGTTCCCAGGAACTTCGAGCGGTGACGGAACGCTTCCGATGCGCGCCGGAACGGCGACATGATCTCGAACGCCCGCGCGCGGCGCCCGATCAGCTCGACCACGCGCTCCTGGCCAGGGGCGGACTGCAGCGGTTGGTCGATGATCGCGCGGATGTCCCGCTCGATCACCAGGGACATCTCGCGATAGAGGCTGTCCATGTCCTGGAAATGGCGGAAGACGGTGCGCAGGCCCACGTCGGCGCGCGCGGCCACCCGCTCGGCGCTGGGCGCAATCTCGTCGGCGCGGACCATCTCCATCATCGCCGCGACAATGCGGGCGCGGTTGTCCATGCCGCGCCGGCGTCGACCATCGGCGACGTCGGGTGGGGACTGGACCTGCGCGGCGGACTTCATGCCCCCATTTCGCCCGCGCCGCCGGGTGATGTCGAGGGGATCGCGTTGACTTGGCTCATTAGTGACACGCATAATGTCACTATTATCCAGGGAGGCCAACGATGGAAGTGTTGCGGACCCCAGACGCCCGGTTCGAGGGCTTGGCCGACTGGCCCTATGCGCCGCGCTACCTCGACGTCCGTGACGCCGACGGGACGGCGCTGCGCATCCACTATGTCGACGAAGGGCCACGCGACGGGGCTCCCGTCCTGCTGATGCACGGCGAGCCGTCGTGGGCCTATCTCTATCGCCACGTCATCGCCGGGCTGGTCGCCAAGGGTTGCCGGGTGATCGCCCCCGACCTCATCGGTTTCGGACGCTCGGACAAACCGGCCAAGCGGACCGACTACACCTATGAGCGCCATGTCGCCTGGATGAGCCAGTGGCTGACCGGCCTGGACCTGAAGGACCTGACGCTCTTCTGCCAGGACTGGGGCGGGCTGATCGGCCTGCGCCTGGTGGCGGCCTATCCCGAGCGGTTCGCCGGCCTGGTGATCGCCAACACCGGCCTGCCCACGGGCGGGGGCATGACCGACGGCTTCAAGGCCTGGCTGGAATTCAGCCAGAACATCCCGATGATGCCGATCGGCGTCCTGGTGAACGGCGGCAGCGGCCGCAACCTCACCGATGCGGAGGTGGCCGCCTATGACGCGCCGTTCCCGGACGAGACGTTCAAGGAAGGCGCGCGGCAGTTCCCGGTGCTGGTGCCGGTGACGCCAGAGCACGCGTCGGTGGCCGAGAACCTCGCGGCCTGGACCGTGCTGGAACGGTTCGAGAAGCCGGTGGTGACGGCCTTCAGCGACGGCGACGCGGTGACGCGGGGCGGCGACGTTCCGATCCAGTCGCGCATCCCCGGCGCCAAGGGCCAGCCGCACGTGACGCTGTCGGGCGGCCACTTCCTGCAGGAGGACAGCCCCGCCGAGATCGTCGAGGTGATCGACGGCCTAGTCCGGAGAGCCCGGGCATGAAAGTCGAGAACGCGGTCTTCCCGCAGCCCGACCAGGCCATGGCGTTCTTTGGCGGGGCCGAGGACGGGCCGTTCGTGATGGTCAACCTGCTGAAGTTCAAGGCCAGGGCGGAGTACGCCGACGGCTCCGACGCCCATCTGAGCGGCGCCGAGGCCTACGCCCGCTATGGCGAGGCCGTTCGCAAGCTGGTCGAGGGACTGGGCGGCCAGATCCGCTACTCGGGCCACGTCACCGGCCTGCTGCTGGGCGAGGTGGAAGACCTCTGGGACATGGTGGCGCTGGCGGAATATCCGTCGCTGGCGGCCTTCCGCGAGATGGCCATGTCGCCGGCCATGCACGCCATCGAGCATCACCGGAAGGCCGGGCTGGCAGGTCAGCTCAATATCCGGACGAAGCCGGGCGGCGGATTCCTCTAGGCGCCAGGTTTCAGCTTGGCCATGACGTCCGGGCCCTGCATTCTTCCGTAGAATGCGGGTGGCCTCCCGCGGCCACGCCTGTCTCGACCTCCAACAAGAGTGAGTATCCCGGATGCGCCTTCTGCATCTCGCCATTGCCCTGACGCTGATCGCCGTCCCCGCCGCCGCCCAGGACACCCCTCAGAAGATGCTGGACCTGGCCCGCCAGTTGCGCGCGCAGGCGGCCCAGATGAAGGACAGCCTGCCGGCCGAGGATGTCGCGGACCTGATCCGCCAGGCCGAAGAGATCGAGCAGGGCGTGAAGGACGGCGGCTACTCCGCGCCGGTGACGCAGGAGCGGGTCAGCGTGGCGAAGCGCTTGAGCGACGCGCATGGCGGCCGGGTTGATTGGCTGGCGCGCGAGACCGCCTGCGTCGGCTACTCATGGGAGAACCATCGGACCTTCGTGTCGAACTACGGCGACGCCGAGCGCGACCGGCTGTGTCGCGAGGCCTATGCCCATTACGCGAACTACTTCCTCACCGCGCGCAACGGCGGCCCGGCTTCCCGCTACGAGCCGGCGCTCGAGGCCTACGACCAGGCGGCGCAGGCGGCCGTGGCGTATTACGCCCGCAAATAGCGTCAGAGGCGCTGAGGTCTCAGCGACAGCATCAGGAAGACCGCCGCCAGCATTGCGCCGACCGGGCTCGCATAGTGTTCGGGCGGGTGGTGCTCCGCCGGCAGCAGCAACCAGGCCTGCAGGCTCATCAGGCCGCGCTCGACGGCGACCAGCGCCAAGCCTAGCGGAACCAGCGGGCGGTAGCGCAGCGCCACCGTCAGCAGGCCCAGGCCGAAGGCGATCTGTGTCGCGCCTGCCCAGGCGAACAGGCTGCGCACCAGCGTCGCGCGGTCGCCGACGTCGAGACGCGCGATGGAGACCGCGCCGCCGTCTGGCAGGAAGCTGTGGACCAGTCCCGGCCCTACGGTCATGACGGCCGCCAGGCCCAGGAACCAGGCCGACACGCGGGCGCCGCGGTATTCGTGGTTGGTGGGCGGCGGCAGGAACGCCACCTCAGTTGTCCCAGAGGATGTATTCCTCGCCCGGCTTCTGCGGTTGGCCGCTGGGGTGGTCGACGAACACCGGGCCCTGGAGCAGCGACGGCCACAGAGGCTTCACGCTCTCGGCGTCCTGCGCGCGGATCATGGCCAGAAGGCGCTGGACCTGGGCCGGCTCGGCCTTGGAGAGCTCACGCCGCTCCGTGGGGTCGACGGCCAGATTGTAGAGCCAGACCTTCTTCTGGGCCTCGCTGGACTGCAGCTTCCAGTCGCCGTCGCGGACCACCTTGTACTGGCCCGAGCGCCAGAACAGCGTCTGGTGCGGTCGGCCCGGCGCCTTGCCCCGTACGAAGGGCATGAGGTCGACGCCGTCGATCTTGCGATCTGTCGGGATGGCGGCGCCCGCGGCCCCCGCCGCGGTGGCGAAGATGTCCACGTGACCCACGGGATAGGGATACTTGGCGCCCGCGGGGATCGCCGCCGGCCAGCGCATGAAGAACGGCGTATGGATGCCGCCCTCGAAGAAGGTCGACTTGAAGCCGCGGAACGGCCGGTTGACCTCGGGCAGGCCGACATAGCCCGCGCCGCCGTTGTCGCTGGAGAAGATCACCAGGGTGTTCTGGTCCAGGCCCTCGTCCTTCAGCGCCTGCAGGATGCGGCCGACGTTGGCGTCCAGATTCCGGGTCATGGCGCCGTAGACCCTCAGGCGGTGGTCCTTGATGCTGGGCAGGGCGTCGTAGTCCGCCTTCTTGGCTTGCAGCGGCGTGTGGATCGCGTTCGGCGCGAAGTAGAGGAAGAACGGCCGGTTCCGATTGGCCTTGATCGATCGGACCGCCTCGTCGGTGAGGTAGTCCGTCATATAGCCCTTGGGCGAGAACATCGGCGAGCCGTTGAACTGCACGGCGTACGGCAGGTTCGGCCACAGGAAGCGGTCGATCGGATCCCAGGACTGCTTGGCGTTGACCACGCTCTTGTCCTTCTCGGGCAGGTACATCGAGCCGCCGGAGATGAAGCCCAGGCTCTCGTCGAAGCCCTGGTCCTCGGGCCGCGAGCCGGCCTTCCCGCCCAGGTGCCACTTGCCGAGGTGGACGGTGTGGTAGCCGCGGGCCTTCAGCACCTCGGCGATGGTCACCTCGCCCGTGGGGACGCTCAGCATGTTGACCGCGTTGGAGGAGCCAGCGGTGCTGCCGGGCGGCATGTCGGCCAGCCGCTCCTTGAAGAACTTGGGCTTCACGATCGAGCCGGGTTCGGCCGCGGTGCCGACCATGCGCTCGAAAGCCACGGGCGCGGGGGTGAACTCGAAGCCGAAACGGGTGGGGTAGCGGCCGGTCATAAGCGCCGCGCGGGAAGGCGCGCAGGTCGCGTTGCCGGCATAGCCCGCGGCGAACGACACGCCGTCCCGCCCGATGGAATCGATGTTCGGGGTCGGCACGGCGCCGTTCGCCACGCCGCCGCCGTTGAAGCTGATGTCGTTGTAGCCGAGGTCGTCGGCCAGGATGAAGACGACGTTGGGGGGGCGGTCGCCTTGGGCTGGCGCCGGCCCCTCCGCCCAGGTCACCGGCCGGTTCGGCTCCACGTGCGGGAGCCGTGAGCGGGCGATCAGCGACAGGACGGTGGCGCGATTGGCGTAGGCGACGCCCGCCGCCACGAGCGCCACCACCATAATCCCAGCCAGCCACTTCCAGACCTTCATCGCACCCTCCCAGTCTTGTTGTGTGGGAAGAGTATATAGTGACATTGATCGTGCCGATAGATCGGTCACGCGACCGGCAGGGTCACCCTGGCGCGAAGGCCGCGTCCGGCGGCGATCAGCTCCACGTCGCCGCCGTGGGCGCGGGCGGTGGAGCGGGCGATAGGCAGGCCAAGGCCGATGCCGCCGGCGTCCAGGTTCCGCGAGGCGTCGGCGCGGTAGAACGGCTGGAAGACCCGTTCCAGCTCATCGGCCGACAGGCCCTCGCCGGCGTCGTCGATCTCGACCACCGCCTGATCGTCCTCGCGGCTGACCCGAATGCGCGCCTGGCCGCCGTACTTCACGGCGTTGTCGACCAGGTTCACGAACAGGCGCTGCAGGGCCGCGGCGTCGCCGTCCACGGTGACCGGGACGGAATCGAAGATCTCCACGTCGCCGCCGACCATGGCCGCGTCGTCGGCCACGCATTCCACCAGCGACAGCAGGTCCAGGCGCTCGCGGTGGCGCGGGGTGCTCTCGTTGCGGATGAAGGTCAGCACGCCCTGGATCATCTGCTCCATCTGGGCGACGTCGGAGAGGACGGTGTCCTTCAGCGGCCGATCGGCGCTCTCCATCTTGAAGCGGATGCGGGCCAACGGCGTGCGCAGGTCGTGGGAAATGGCCCCGACCATGGCGGTGCGGTCGTCGATGTAGCGCTTCAGCCGCCCCTGCATGTCGTTGAAGGCCTCGGCGGCCGCGCCGATCTCGGCTGGACCGCTGAGCGTCATCTGGGGGGCGTGCGGGTCGCGACCCAGTCGCTCGGCGGCCTCGGAGAAGCGCTTCAGCGGCGCGGTGATCCGACGTGCGAACAGGAAGCCCGCGGGCGCCACCACCGCGAAGCCGGCGAGCAGCAGCAGCAGGGTGCGCTTCTGCCAGTCGGTGGGGAACGGCTCCGGACTGGAGCGGACGACGATCCAGCGTCCGTCGGCCTGGCGAACGGCGGCGGTGAAGTCCCCTAACACCATGTCGCGCGGCCCGCGGACATGGATCTCCATTGGCGGTCGGGGCGGCTGGCCGGCGTCGGCCGGGGGCGGGCGTTCGGGCGGTGGCGCGGGCGGCCTCCCGCCAGGGGGGCGGTGCTCGAAGACCATCCGCCGGGCTCCCGGCAGCAGCACCTTCTCCAGCGCCGACGGCGGACGCGGGGCAAAGCGGACGTCCTCGCGCGGCCGGCCCAGCGCCACGGCCAGGGCGTCGCGCTGCAGGCCGGCCCGGCGACGGCCCTCCGGCTCGGGCGGCGGCGTGGCGGCGATGGTCCTCAGCATCGGGCGGCCGAACCGGGCCCCCAGCGGGCCGCCCTGCAAGGCGCCGGCGATCTCGGTGAGCCGGTAGAGCGGTGGCTGCGGCGGCGGCAGCAGGGTGATCGCTGCGAACACGATCAGGTGGGTGGCGAACAGGCAGGCGACGATCAGCGCGACGAGCTGCAGTCCGATCGAGGCGCGAGGCCGCGCCGGCAGCCTCATGGCCGGGTGACTGCCACGTCGAACATGTAGCCGGCGCCGCGCACGGTCTTGATGATCTCGGTGTCGCTGCAGGCGTGCAGCTTGCGGCGCAGGCGGCTGATCTGCACGTCCACCGCGCGGTCGAAGACGTCGGCGTCGTTGCCGCGGGCGATGTCCAGCAGCTGGTCGCGCGACAGGATCCTTTGGGGATGATCCAGGAACGCCGACAGCAGCGAGAATTCGCCGGAGGTCAGCAGGATGGTGGCGCCGTTGGGAGCCCGGAGCTGGCGGCGCAGCGCGTCCACCACGAAGCCCTGAAACTGGTAGGCCTTGCCCTTGCGGGGCGCGCCGCCGCGCGCTTCCTCCAGGCGCCGGAACACCGCCCGCACCCGGGCCAGCAGCTCGCGCGGGCTGCAGGGCTTGGGCAGGTAGTCGTCGGCGCCCAGTTCCAGGCCCAGCACCCGGTCGATCTCCTCGCCCATGGCGCTGACCATGATGATCGCGGGGCCGCCGTCCGCCGACAGGCGTCGGCAGATCGACAGCCCGTCCTCACCTGGCAGCATCAGGTCCAGCACCACCAGGTCGATCGGCGCCTGGGCCAGCATGCGGTCCATGGCGCGCGCGTCGGCGGCGGCGTGCACCTGGAAGCCGTGGTCGGCCAGGTAGGCGGTCACCTGCTCGCGCAGCTGGGTGTCGTCCTCGACCACGAGGATGTGGCGTGCGGGCAGCACCGAAGGTTGGGCCATCATGGCGGCTCCTCTCGCCTCGAACTGTGGCGCCGTCATCGCGACTTCGCCACAATCCGGAGCGGCGGCCGATCAGCGCGGCGGTTCATGACCGGGCATCGAGCTGTCCGGCCCGCCATGCCGGCGCAGGATCATGCGCGGCCCGCCCCCGTGGCCCATCATGGGGCCGCCGTGCGCCATCATCGGCCCGCCGTGCGGTCCCTTCAGGCGGTGGAGGGCGTCGAACACCTTCTGCTGCTCGGGCGAGAGGGCGGCGTAGAACTTCGCCAACGCCTGGCGCATGCGCTCGTGGCGGGCGGTCATCTCCGCCTCGTGCTTCGCCATCTCGTCCAGGCGCTGGGGCGTGGTCAGCGGCTTCGGCTCGCGCGCACCCTTCATCTCGTGGATCTGCGGCTTGTGGGCCTCGGCGAAGGCGGCGAGGGCGGCTTCCTGGTCCGGCCGCAGCCGCAGGACAGTCTTCAGGTCCTCGAGGTGCTGCTTCTGCATGGCCTCGTGGCCAGCCTTCATCTCGGCGGTGGGCGGGCCATGCCGCGGCGCCGCGGCGGGTTGGGCGTGGGCGATCGTGGCGAGCGCGGCGGCAGCGGGAGCCAGCGCCAGTATGAGGCGGCGTGTCATGGTTGAGTTCCTCTTCCCTGAGGTGGGGCACTATCGCATGGCCGGCCCCTCGCCTGATGCCGGGCGCGGCGGCGGTTCTGAAATGTTCGGGCAACGTCGGCGGGTGCTTGGCCGCCGTCCGCTGGCGCCGGGCTTGCTTCGGGCAGCGTGAGCAAATCGGGCCCGTCTCGGCGGCCCGGTCTCCGGAAAGGCCGAACATGTTTCATTCCGGGAAGTCTTCAGGCGAGGGTCGTCCCGATTTGGAGGGGCCTCACACCATCGGACGTTGGGCGATCAGGTCGCCGCTCGCCCTACGGGAGAGTCGGGTTGTGCTGTTAAGCTTTCTGAACGAGTGTGCCCCGATACGGGGATCGGGCGGCCTTTCTCGCTCGGTGGATACCCACCGCAAGGTGGCCAAGTTGGGGAACACAATGGCTTTTGATACGGGGACGGCCCAGAGCCGTCGGAGCCCTATACGGGGAATGCTGAAGGCCGCGCTGCCGGCGCTAGCCTGCGCGTTCGCTGTGGCCGTCGCGGCGCCTAGCCAGGCGACCCAATACTTCCTCGACTACGCCAGCATGGATACGTCCAAGGACGGGATCATCAAGAAGGCTGGCCAGTCCGACAAGTACGTCGAGATGGCCCCGGTGAAGTTCACCGTCTTCTACGGCACGGGCAACACGCCGGCGACGGGCGCGATCGGCGGTCCGATGACGATGATCGGCTGGTGCGTCGACATCTATCACTCCATCTCGATGGGCAACATCGATCTCAAGTACGACCGCGAGTTCGAGCTCGAGACCAACTCGAAGTACACCAGCAACACGCCCTGGTACGGTGAGACCAACCTCACCGAGGATCAGATCACGCAGGTCGGCCGGCTCGTCCACTACGGCACCGCGCTCTACCTGAACGGTGTCACCAGCGTCGCCAAGTCGAATGAACTTTCGGCTATCCAGGGTGCGATCTGGACCGTGATCAACAAGCCGCAAGGCTATTCGTTCGTCAGCAACGCGAGCGGCTACCAGTCACAGGGTGTGTCCAACAAGTCGGTGATCAACAGTTTCATTACCAAGTACTCTGGCGCAAACTACACGAACTGGATCCCGACCAACATCGGCCGGGACGTACTGTTCCTGACCGAGACCGACAAGTACGGCACCAAGAGTGCGCACCAGTCGTTCGCCTTCGTGCCCGAACCCGCCACCTGGGCCCTGATGATCCTGGGCTTTGGTGGAGCGGGCGTGATGCTCCGTCGCCAACGGAAGTATGCTCTGGCCGCCTAAGCCAGGTTTAGATCTCCAGTCTGAAGAGCCCCGGCCTCGCGCCGGGGCTCTTTCGCTTTGGGGGCTATCGGAAGACGTGGATGCCGCCCGCGCCGCCGCCCGGCGCTTCGGCGAGCCCGCGGATCTCGAGCTGGGCCCGACGCGCGCCGCACGTGCAGCGCAGCCGACTCTCCAGGTCCTGGAGGGTCTGGCGGCTGAGCCCCTGCGCCAGCCAAGGCCGCGGATCCACCGCCGCCTCGCGCCCGCAGGCGCATCGCGCCCAGAGGCTGGAACGCGCCGCCGTGGCCCAGCCCAGCCGCGCCTCGCCGAACGCCCACTCGCGCGCAAACTGCCTGCTTCCGTCCGCCATGGCTTGACTCCCTTGATGTGAACAAAAGCAGAACTATTCGGGCGTGACGACTCCATTCCGGCTGTTTTTTCGAGTCGGCTCAACCCGGCGAGGTTGTGTCGTCCACAGCTCCGGCCCAGCCCTCGGCGAACGCGTAGAGCGGCATGAACGCGGCCATGAACTCGCGGCCCTGTGGGGTAAGGCCGTAACCTTGCCCGGCGGCGTGGTCGACGAGGCCAGCGCCGCGAAGCTCGGCCAGGCGCGCCTGCAGCACCGTGGGCGAGGCGTCGTCGCAAGCGGCCCGCAGCGCGCGCGCCGTGAGGGGTCGGTCGCGCAGCTCCCATACGATACGCAGGGTCCAGCGCCGCCCGATCAGGTCGAGCAGCGCCATGATCGGCCGGCCGGTGCGCGAACCGCGGATGCGTCGCTCGCTCATGGCTTGACCGGCGGTACGGAAAGTGTAGCGTTCATGCTATCGAAAATGTAGCAGAGACCCGCTTCCATGCCAAGGATCGCACCGCTGGAACCGCCCTACGCGGCCGACGTCCAGTCGAGCTTCGACGCCATCATGCGGGGCGCGCCGCCGCTGGTGCTGTTCCGCACTCTCGCGACGTCGGAACGGGCCTGGCGCAAGTTCCGCGCCGGGTCGCTGCTGGATTCCGGCCCGCTGAGCCTCCGTGACCGCGAGCTCGCCATTGATCGCACCTGCGCGCTGGCGGGAAATGAGTACGAGTGGGGCGTCCACGTCACGATCTTCGCGGCAGCCGCCAAGCTGACGTCCGCGGAGGTGGACGCCACGGCCGGAGCCGGCTCGGGCGCGCCGCTTTGGACCGAGGCCGAGCGTGCCCTGCTGCAGGCCGCCGAGGCGCTGCACGCGCGGGCGGCCCTCTCCGACGACGAGTTCGCAGCGCTCCGGGCGCACTATGACGAGGTTCAGGTGCTGGAGGTGCTGCTGCTCTGCGGCTTCTACCGCATGGTGTCCTATGTGGTGGGCGGACTGGCCCTGCCGCTGGAACCCGGCGCGGCGCGGTTCGCGGCCTAGATTTTCTCGCTGATCTTGATCGCCGCGCGGCAGCCGGTGCGGATCACAGCGGCCAGCAGGCTATAGCCGGGCGCCTCGCGGGCGCCTTCCGCCACGGCCTGATCGCGATGGGCCAGTTCCTCGTCGCGGAATTGGGCCAACTCGGCGGCCAGCGCCGGATCGCGCTCGGCCAGTTCGGCGATCTGGTCGGCGTAGTGGCCCTCGATCACCGTCTCGACGGCCTCGGTGCAGGCGTGGGCGGCCTTCTCCCCCATCAGCGCGGTGCTGGCGCCCAGGGCGAAGCCGGCCAGCCGCCAGACCGGCGCCATGGCGGTTGGCCGCACGCGTTTTTCGGTGAGCAGCTTGTCGAAACGGGCGAGGTGGACCGCCTCCTGGGCTTCCAGGTCGCCGAAATGGTCGGCCAGGCGCGACTTGCCGGCGGCCACGCCCATTACCGCGCGCTGGCCGCGATAGATCTGCACCGCAGCCAATTCGCCTGCATGATCGACGCGCAGGATTTCCGCGAGGCGGGCGGCCTGGGCGCCGCGGCCGGGGCGGGGCGGGACCGGCTTTGCCGTCATCGCTTGGCCCGTTCGCGCAGGGCCGCGACCACGCTGAGACCGGCCAGGCCCAGCGAGATCAGCGCGTTCCAACCGGCCATGGAGAGCCCTGCGAACACCCAGGCGGCCTCGTCGCAGGCCGGCGGCTTCACCTTGGCGCCTTCCAGGAAGGCGGAGAGGTCGGCGGCGTTCACGCTCCCACCGGCCGAGGCGCAGGCCTGCGGCCCAGGCCAGAACTTCCACTCCGCGCCTGCGTGGTAGACGGCCAGGCCGCAACTCACCAGGAAGGCGGCGGCCAGCACCCAGCAGGTCGCCTCCCGCCAACGGGGGCCGCCCGGCATGCGCACCAGCACCATGAAGGCCAGGCCGAAGCCCAGGATCGCCCAGTAGACCTCACGCTGGCGCAGGCAGAGCGTACAGGGGGCATAGCCGCCGAAGGTCTCGAAGGCGTGCGCCGTGGCCAGCATGGCGGCGGCGACCAGCACAGCGCAGAGCCGCCAACGGTCGAGGAAGGGTTTCAGCATTGGCCGGGATATGACCCCAAAGCGGCGCCTATAAAAAGACCTTCAACGCGATGAAGCCGCCGACCAGCAGGATCAGCAGCAGGATCGCGTAGAGGTTCAGGCGGCGCTCGAACTCCTTGAGCATCGCCGGGCCGAAGTATTTCAGGATTGTCGCCACGCCGAAGAAGCGCACGCCGCGAGTCAGGGCCGAGGCCCAGACGAAGGTGAAGAGGTCGAAGCGAGCGAACCCCGCCGTGATGGTCACCAGCTTGTACGGGATCGGAGTCAGTCCCTTCAGCAGGATCACGCCCGTGCCGTATTGGTCGAACCAGCGCTGGAACTCGGCCTTGCCCTCCGGGTGGCCGAAGACGCTGAGGATGAACTGGCCGACCGGTTCCAGGAATACGCCGATCGCATAGCCCAACAGACCGCCCAGCACCGAGGCCAGGGTGCAGATGCCGGCATAGAGGAAGGCCTTGTCGCGGCGCGCCAGCACCATGGGCGCCAGCATCACGTCCGGTGGGATCGGGAAGAAGGAACTCTCGGCGAATGAAATGGCGGCGAGGGAAATAGGCGCGTGGCGCGAGGCCGCGAGCCGCATCACCCATTCGTACATCTTTCGGAACATTCGCGATCCCGGCGGCCACTTGGACGTTCCAGCTATCAGGCGTCGCGGCGGCTGTCTTCGCGCTTCCGCAGATTGGTTTCAGATGATACTAACTGCCGCCGAACAGGAGGCCCCTCGATGAACGTTCAGACCGCTGCCCCCACCTGCGACCTCTTCGAAAACCCGCTCGGCACGGACGGGTTCGAGTTCGTCGAGTTCACCTCGCCGGAACCGGAGCGGCTCAAGGACCTGTTCGAGAAGATGGGCTTCACCGCCGTCTCGAAGCACCGCTCCAAGAATGTGCTGCGCTTCCGCCAGGGCGACATCAACTTCATCGTCAACATGGAGCCGCAGGGCCAGGCCGCCGACTTCCGCCAGGCGCACGGCCCGTCGGCCAACGCCATGGCCTTCCGCGTCCGCGACGCCGCCAAGGCCTTCAAGCTGGCGGTCGAGCGCGGCGCCGAGCCGGTGCAGGGCCCGGTCGGCCCGATGGAGCTGAACATCCCGGCCATCAAGGGGATCGGCGGCTCGAACCTCTACCTGGTCGACCGCTACGGCGCGCAGGAAATCTACGACGTCGACTTCCTGCCGATCGAGGGCGCGGCCGAGGCGATGGCGAAGAACGCCGTGGGCCTGACATATCTCGACCACCTGACCCACAACGTCCACCGGGGCCAGATGGCCAAGTGGGCCGAGTTCTACGAGCGCATCTTCAACTTCCGCGAGATCCGCTACTTCGACATCGAGGGCAAGCAGACCGCCCTGATCTCCAAGGCCATGACCAGCCCCTGTGGCAAGATCCGCATCCCGCTGAACGAGAGCCGGGACGAGCACTCGCAGATCGAGGAATTCCTCAAGGACTACAAGGGCGAGGGCATCCAGCACGTGGCCCTGGGCACGGACGACATCTACGACTCCGTCGAGACCATGCGCGACCGGGGGGTGAAGTTCCAGGACACCATCGACACCTATTTCGACGGCATCGACGCGCGCCTGCCCGGTCATGGCGAGAACGTGAACCGCCTGCGGGCCGACAGAATCCTGATCGACGGCGCGCCCAGCGAAGGCCAGGGCCTGCTGCTGCAGATCTTCACCGAGAACATGATCGGTCCGATCTTTTTCGAGATGATCCAGCGCAAGGGCAACGAGGGCTTCGGCGAGGGCAACTTCAAAGCCTTGTTCGAGTCCATCGAACTGGATCAGATCAAGCGGGGCGTACTGCCCGCGAAGGACTAGGCGCCTTCGTTCATTTTCTCGCTCGTCATGGCCGGGCTTGTCCCGGCCACCCAGACGTGCGGGCTCGATAGGTATGCTGCGGCGGCCCAGTCGCGTTCTTCTGGACCGTCGGCGTTTCTGGGTGACCGGGACAAGCCCGGCCATGACGATCCTTAGGGTGGAGTGAATGTCGGCGCCTTCCGCGGAAACCCATCGCAAGTGGGCCCTCGTGGCGCACGGCGGCGCGGGCGCGATCTCGCGCGGCCAGCTTTCGCCTGAGCAGGAGGCCGCCTACCGCGAGGCCATGGCCACGGCCGCCGAGGCCGGCGCGGCGGTGCTGCGCATCGGCGGCGCGGCGATGGACGCGGTCGAGGCGGCGATCCACATCCTCGAGGACGACCCCCTGTTCAACGCCGGCCGAGGCGCCGCCTTCACCGCGGAGGGCCGCAACGAGCTGGACGCCTCGATCATGGACGGCGCGAGCCTGAGCGCCGGCGCCGTGGCGGGCGTCACCACCACGCGTCATCCGATCTCGGCGGCCCGCGCCGTGATCGAGGGCTCGACCCATGTGATGCTAGGCGGCGAGGGCGCGGACGCGTTCGCCCGCAGCCAGGGCCTGGAACAGGTGGACCCCGTCTATTTCTTCACCGAGCGACGCTGGCGGGCGCTGGAGAAGGGCCTGGCGAGGCTCGGCCTGCCGGTCCCGGCCCGGCCGGCGGGCGCGCAGGAGGACATGTCCGGCAAGGCGGCGCTGGTCCACGAAGAAGGCAAGCACGGCACCGTCGGCGTCGTGGCCCTGGACGCCCATGGCGACGTGGCGGCCGGCACCTCCACCGGCGGCAGCTCGGCCAAGCGCTGGGGCCGAGTCGGCGACAGCCCGATCATCGGCGCCGGGACCTATGCCTCCAACAAGGGTTGCGCCGTCTCCTGCACCGGCGCCGGCGAGTACTTTATCCGGCTGGGCGTGGCGCACGAGGTCAACGCCCTGGTCCAGCACAAGGGCCTGTCGCTGCAGGCCGCGGCCGACCAGGTCATCCAGCGGGACCTGACCGGGCTGGGCGGCGACGGAGGGATCATCGCCGTGGCGCCCGACGGCCAGATGGCCTGGAGCTTCAACACCCCGGGCATGTACCGCGCCCGCATCGCCGACGGAGAACCGCTGGTCGTCGGCGTCTATAAGGATGAGACCTGAGATGGCGAAGGGTGACTGGATTCCGATCCGCGGGGCGCAGGGCATGCACTCCCGCCAGGCGCATGCCGATCTGCCCGAGGGCACCTATGAGCGCGAGGTGTCGAAGGAGGGCTTCTTCGGCCCGGCCGCCTTCCTGCACCACCGCCGTCCGCCGACCGGTTGGACGACGTTCGAAGGGCCGCTGCGGCCCCGCGCCTTCGACCTCAACGGTCTGAACGCGGCCGACCCCTCGCCGTGGGCCGCGGGCGTGGTGCTGCGCAACAACGCCTGTGACGTGCGGTTCTGGAAGCTGGCCGAGGCCATGCCGGCCCTGGCCCGCAACGCCGATGGCGACCAGCTGCTGTTCGTCCATCAGGGGGCGGGTGACCTCTACAGCGACTACGGTCGGCTAGCCTACCGGGCCGGCGACTACCTCTACCTGCCACGCGGAACCATGTGGCGGCTCGCGCCTGCCGCCCCGACCGCAATCCTGATGATCGAGGCCACCAACACCCACTACAAGCTGCCCGACCGGGGCCTGATGGGCGGCCACGCCCAGTTCGATCCGGCCATCCTCGACACCCCCGTCATGGACGACGCCTTCCGCGCCCACCAGGACCAAGCCGGCGACTACCGCGTCGAGATCAAGAAGCGCGGGGCGGTCTCCACCGTCACCTTCGGCTACAACCCCCTGGACGCCGTGGGCTGGCACGGCGACCTGGCGCCGGTACGCCTCAACGTGGCCGACATCCGCCCGGTGGTGAGCCACCGCTACCATCTGCCGCCCAGCGTCCATTCGACCTTCGTCAGCGACCGGTTCGTGGTCTGCACCTTCGCGCCGCGGCCCTTCGAGACCGACCCGGGGGCGCTGAAGATTCCGTTCTTCCACAACAACGACGACTACGACGAGGTCCTGTTCTATCACGCCGGCGATTTCTTCAGCCGCGACCACATCGAAGCGGGCATGATGACCTTCCACCCGAGCGGGTTCACCCATGGACCCCACCCGAAGGCGCTGAAGAACATGCTCTCCCAGCCCAAGCCGGCCACCGACGAATATGCCGTGATGATCGACACCCGCGACCCGCTGGACGTGGGCGAGGCGGCCTCCTCCGTGGAGAACCTCGCCTACGTCGACAGCTGGAAGGGCGCGTGAGCCTCGCCGACGATCTGACGGAGGCGGCGAACGACGAGCTCGACCGCGCCATGACGTTGGGCTGGGCGCAGCTCTCCAAGCACACGCCCTGGGGCGACACTTTCGAGGGCTTCACGCCGGAGGGGCGGGAAGTCTGTTTCGAACGCGCCTACATGTGGGAAGGTGCGACCGGCGGCGACATCCGGGTGGAAGTCACGGTCTATGAGGCCCGCGCCTACGAAGACGGGGTGCGGCTGACAAGAATCATCGCGAAAGACGGGAGTGACGGATGAAGCTGGCGTCGTTGAAAGGGGGCCGGGACGGCCGCCTGGTGGTCGTGTCCAACGACCTCGCCTGGTACTCGCCGGCAGACCGCATCGCGCTCACCCTGCAGGCGGCGCTGGACGACTGGGACCGGTGCGAGCCCGAGCTGCGCGGCCTGGCCGAGAGCCTTGAGCACGGCTCGGTGCCGAAGGCCCGCTTCCACGAGCATGACGCCGCCAGCCCATTGCCGCGCGCCTACCAGTGGGCCGACGGCTCGGCCTATGTGAACCACGTAGCCCTGGTCCGGCAGGCCCGCGCCGCCGAGATGCCCGAGAGCTTCTGGACCGACCCCCTGATGTACCAGGGCGGCTCGGACGGCTTCCTGGGCCCCCGCGACGCCATCCCGCTGAAGGACGAGGCCTGGGGTTGCGACATGGAGGGCGAGGTCGCCGTGGTCATCGGCGACCTGCCCCAAGGCGCCAGCCGTGACGAGGCCCTGAAGGCCATCCGCCTGGTCATGCTCTGCAACGACGTGAGCCTGCGCAACCTGATCCCGGCCGAGCTGGCCAAGAACTTCGGGTTCTTCCAGTCCAAGCCCGCCTCGGCCTTCTCGCCGGTGGCGGTCACCCCCGACGCCCTGCCGAACTTCAAGGACGGAAAGCTGCACGGAAAGCTGGAGGTCGAACTGAACGGAAAACCGTTGGGCGAGGCCGACGCCGGTGTCGACATGACCTTCGACTTCGGGACCCTGATCTCCCACGCCGCCAAGACCCGCGCGCTCGGCGCCGGAACGATCGTCGGCTCGGGCACCGTCTCCAACCGCGGTCCCGATGGCGGCCCCGGCAAGCCGATCGCCCAGGGTGGTGTCGGCTATTCCTGCCTGGCCGAGGTGCGCACGGTGGAGACAATCCTGGCCGGCAAGGCATCGACGCCGTTCCTCAAGGCCGGCGACGTGGTGCGCATCCAGATGGTGGACGACAAGCGCCACTCGATCTTCGGCGCCATCGAGCAGGCGGTCGCCGGGGCATGACCCTGCTTCGCCGAGACCTCGCAGGGCGTCGGACCTTGCTCGCCGGGGATGTCCTGCGAGGCTCCGCGAGGAGCGAAGCACGATGAGCGTGGCCAAGGCGAGCGGCGGGGACGGCGAGGCGGGCCTGCGGCTCGACAGCTATCTGCCGTATCGCCTCTCGGTGGCGTCGAACGCCGTCTCGGGCCTGATCGCCCGCGCCTACGAGGACCGCTTCGGCCTGACGGTGCCGCAGTGGCGGCTGCTGTGCGTGCTGGCCGAGGACGGTCGCCTCAGCCAGGTGCAGATCGTCGCCCGCACGGTAATGGACAAGGTGACGGTCAGCCGCGCGGCCCAAGGCCTGGCCAAGCGTCGGCTGGTGACCCGGTCGCAGAACAAGTCCGACGCGCGCTCGCACGTGCTGACGCTGACGCCGGAGGGCCGCGGCCTCCATGCCGAGATCGCGCCGCTGGCCCTGGCCTACGAGGCGGCGCTCATCGCGGGCCTCGCGCCGGAAGAGGTGACGCTGCTGAAGCGCCTGCTGGGACGGCTGCAATCCGCCGCCGGCCAGCTGGCCGGGGAAGCCCCGTCGACGCCCAGCCTGCGTTAGGCGTCACGCGGCGGCGGTCGCCTCGGCCTTGGCCAGCGCGAGTTCGACGCCGGCGGTGAGGCTCTCCGGCGTGATCGGCTTGGCGATGAGGTGATCGGCGCCGGCCGCTGTCGCCTGGTCCCGGTGCTCGCACATGGCGTTGGCGGTCAGCATGGCGATGGGTGTCGGCGTGGCGCCGAGCTCCCGTTCGCGCCGGCGGATTTCGCGGGTCGCCGCCAGGCCGTCCATGACCGGCATCTGCATGTCCATGAGGATCAGGTCGAAGAGGTTCGGCTGGAAGACCTCCACCGCCTCCCGCCCATTGCCGACTATGGTCAGGTCGACGCCCGACGGCTCGAGGATCAGCTGCACCACGCGCTGGTTTGTGGGGTGATCCTCCGCCAGCAGGACGCGCAACTGCACCATCCTTGCGGTATCGGCGGGCGGTTTGGCGAGCTGCGGGTCGGCCCGCCGCGCGTCGTATTCGGCGAGCGGCGTCGTGCGGGTCACGGGGATCCGGACCGTGAAGGTGGAGCCGGCGCCGGGCTCGGAGGTCGCGGAGATCTCGCCCTGCATGAGCTCCACCAGGGCCTTGCAGATAGCCAGGCCCAGGCCGGTCCCGCCGAACTGGCGGGAGATCGAACCGTCGGCCTGGGTGAAGCGCGTGAACAGCCGTTTGGCGGCCTCCGCGTCGAAGCCGATCCCCGAGTCGACGACCTTGATCTCCAGCAGGCTGGGTTCGTCCGGCCGTTCTGGTTCGTCTGAACTGACCAGGATGCGCACCTCTCCGGAGGTGGTGAACTTGATGGCGTTCGAGGCGAGGTTCGAGACGATCTGGCGGATCCGGACCGCATCGCCAGAGAATACTCCGCGCGCGGTCTCGGCGTAGACGACGCGGAACTCCACGCCCTTTTCATCCGCGTGGGCGCGCATCAGCTCCGCGGCAGTCTCGATCGTGTCGTGCAGGTCGAAGGGCGCCACTAGCAGTTCGAACTGGCCGGCCTCGATTTTCGCCTGGTCGAGGATGTCAGACAGCAAGCGGTCCAGCGTCTGCCCGGACGACTGGATGAGCGCGACCATCTCACGCTCCGCCGACGCCAGCGGTCGCCGCGCCAGCGCGCCCGCCGTCCCGATCACCCCGTTCAGCGGCGTGCGGATCTCGTGGCTCATGTTGGCGAGGAAGACGCCCTTGGCGTGGTTCGCACTCTCGGCGACGTCGCGGGCGGTTTCGAGCTGCTGCTCCAGCGCCTTGCGCGCCGACAGGTCCATCATGGTGCCGACGATGCGCCAGGGCTGGCCGTCGGGCGTGCGCTCGACCAGCCGCCCACGCGCGAGCACCCATTTGTACTGCCCGTCCTTGCAGCGCATGCGGTGCTCGGAGCTGGTGTGCGGCGTCTCTCCGCGGAAATGGGCGGCATAGTCGGCCTGCAGGCCGGGCAGGTCGTCGGGATGGACGAAGGCCCGCCAGTCCTGCGACAGCTCCGGCGGGGCGTCCTCGGGCCCAAAACCAAGGATCGCCAGCCACGTGGCGCTTACATGCGACTCGGCGCCTCCGAACCGGATGTCGAAGAGGCCGTCGCCCGAGGCCTCGATGGCGACGGCCAGCTTGTGCTCGACGTCCGACAGGGCGAGCTGGCGATCGACAAGGGTCCGCAGCAGCGCCTGGTGGTCCAGCGCGAACCCGCGCGTGGATATCAGGCCGATGAGGATCAGCCCGCTGATGACCGCCGACTGCAACTGCAGGCCCGAAGCCAGGAAGGGGCCGATCAGGGCCGTCGCGATCCCTGGCCCCAGCACCGCGAGCAGGAGCCCGCGATTGGCGCCGAAGTAAATGAAATTGCTCATGAACGCGCCGGCGATCCATGTGGTGGCGATGGCGACGCCGATCGCCGAGCCGCTGGCCAGGCCCAGAAGCGCGATGACCTGGTACAGGCACGACCCGGCGAAGTTCACGGCCGCATAGGTCCGTTCGGCGCGCGCCGGCGGCTGTTTCAGGACGATGCGGTCGAAGACCGCGCGCACGCCCAGGTCCCAGACGAAGATCAGGGCGATCCAGATCGCGGGAACGATCCAGGGGTGGATCAGGAGCGAGATGATCGCGTAGATGGTCGCGTAGACCAGCCGGTCGCGGGTGCTCATCAGCACCAGCTCGACGCTGGTCGCGACGCTGAAGGCGGCGCCTCGCCCCGCCGTGGCGGCGCCGGCCTTCATCGCGAGGGGCCTATTGCAGCAGGGATGTGGGGCATCGCTGGCTCTCTTTCGAACGAGCGAAGCTTGACGACCATGGGCTAACAGCACGTTGGGAGCGGCGGATCGCGTTGATTTGCCGCACGAATCTCCGGGAAGCGCTGGCGGCGCGGGTCGTCGCGGCCCATGGGTGAACGGGCCGGAGGTCAGCGGCGCGCCGACCAGCCTCTCGCTCAAACCCGCAGGGGAGGTCCCTAGGCCGCGATGGCCTCGCTGCGGACGCTCCAGCGATGCGAACCCTCGCCGAACGGCAGGTGGAAGCCGTAGGCGGCCCGCTTGCGCTCGTCGCGCCAGAACGCCTCGAACGACACGATGACCTGCTGCTGCAGGTCCTCGGGGATCTGGTGGACGTTGTGGCCGAGGTTGCGGGCCACCTGTTCAATCACGATCGATCGGTGCGCTTCGCCGCCGAGCGAAAGGAGGGCCTCACGGACGCGCTTGCACAGGGTTTCCTTGACCCGCACAGGCTTTTTGCCGTTGGGAGCGTCGTGGGGGGTTTCGTGCTGGTTCTGCATGATGAGAGGAGCCTGCGCTCGTCTCGTTTATCGGGGGGTTAAAGCTCACGGAAAAAGACGAGTTAACGCAACCGGCGGTCGAAATAGGTCACCCGCCCCCCATCGAGACCGCCACACGGTAGACGATGAACGAGGTCAGGTAGGCCAGGGCGACCATGTAGAAGAACATGACCGCGGTCCAACCCCACGAGTTCGTCTCGCGTTTCACGACGCCCAGGGTCGCCGCGCATTGCGGCGCGAAGATGTACCAGGCGAGGAACGACAGGCCGGTGGCCAGGCTCCACTGCTCGGCCAGGCGCGCGCCCAGGGCGCCGACATTGGTCTCGGCGTCGCCCACGGCATAGACGGTGCCCAGGGCGGCCACCGCCACCTCGCGCGCCGCGAAGCCCGGGATCAGGGCCACCACCATCTGCCAGTTGAACCCGATCGGCGCGAACACCGGCTGGATCGCGTGGCCGATCATGCCGGCGAAGCTGTAGTCGATGGCCGGCTGGGTCGCGCCCGCCGGCGCGCCGGGGAAGGTCGACAGCGCCCAGACCGCCACCATCAGCGGCAGGATGATCCGGCCCGCACGGCTCAGGAAGATCTGCGCCCGGAGCAGCAGGTTGCGGAAGACGCTCTCATAGCTGGGCAGCTTGTAGGTCGGCAGCTCCATCAGGAACGGCTCCACCGCGCCGCGCCAGAACACCTTGCGGATCACGAACGAAACGGCGAGCGCGCTGAGGATTCCCGCGGCGTAGAGGCCGAACATCACCAGCCCCTGCAGGCTCAGGCCCGGCCCGACGGTCTCGTTCGGGATGAAGGCCGAGATGATCAGGGTGTAGACCGGAATCCGCGCCGAACAGGTCATCAGCGGCGCCACCAGGATCGTGGTCATCCGGTCGCGTTTCTGGTCGATCACCCGGGCCGCCATGATCCCCGGAATGGCGCAGGCAAAGGACGACAGCAGCGGGATGAAGGCCCTCCCGTGCAGGCCGGCGCCGCCCATGATCTTGTCCATCAGGAACGCGGCGCGGGCCATGTACCCGAAGTCTTCCAGCAAGATGATGAAGAAGAACAGGATCAGGATCTGGGGCAGGAAGACCAGCACCGACCCCACCCCGGCGATCACCCCGTCGGCGATGAAATCCTTGATCAGCCCGTCCGGCAGGACCTGGCCCACGAAGGCGCCCAGCCAGGCGAAGCTCGCGTCGATGCCGTCCATCAGGGGCGCGGCCCAGGTGAACACCGCCTGGAACATCAGGAACAGCAGGGCGAACAGGATCGCCAGCCCAGCTGCCGGATGCAACAGCACCGCATCGACCCTGCCGGTGACGGTGTCCGGATGCTCCGGCGGCCGCACATAGGCCTTCAGGATCCGCTGGGCCTCGCGGTGCGCGCCGCGGATCTCGGTCGCCGACGGCTCATGCCAGACGTTCTCGGTGGAGAGCGCGCCGGAGGCGATCAACTCGTCCACCTTGGCGGTCAGCTCGGCGATGCCGCGCTTGCGGGTGGCCACGGTGGTGACGATCGGACAGCCCAGCTCGCGCTGCAGGCCTTCCAGGTCGATGCGCAGGCCCTGACGCTGGGCGATGTCGTACATGTTGAGCGCCAGCACCATCGGCCGGCCCACGGCCTTCAGCTCCAGGATCAGCCGCAGCACCAGGCGCAGGTTGGTGGCGTCGGCGACCGCCACCACCGCGTCGGGCTCCGCCTCGCCCTCCAGCCGGCCCAGCACCGCGTCGCGGGTGACCGCCTCGTCCGGGCTGCGCGCGCGCAGGGAATAGGTGCCGGGCAGGTCCAGGATCGACAGGCTGCGCCCGCTGGGGGTGGTCAGGAAGCCTTCCTTCCGCTCGACGGTGACGCCGGCGTAGTTGGCCACCTTCTGGCGGCTGCCGGTCAGCGCGTTGAAAAGGGCGGTCTTGCCCGTGTTGGGATTGCCGACCAGGGCGACGCGCGCCGGCCCCGACCGGGTCGTCCGGGGCCCGGGCTCTTCCTTGGAAAGCGGGCCGCCCCCGAGAGGGGCGGCTTGGACGGCCTCACTCATTTCGAACCCAACCGCACCCAGACGTCCTCGGCGTCGCGCCGGCGCAGGGCCACGCGCATGTCGTCCACCTTGACGGCGATCGGGTCGGCGCCGAACAATCCCTGGTGGAGCACCTCGAAGGCGGCGCCCTCGACGAAGCCGAACTCCAGCAGCCGCCGCTCCAACTCATGCACATCGACGCCATGCCCGCTCGCGTGGTCGGCGCGGACGTCGGCGATGACGCCGCGGTCGCCCGGCCGCGCATGGCTGAGGCGGGTCAACCCGGCGTCCACCGCCACCGTCTGCCCGGCGAGCAACTCGTGCATGAACTGAAGGCCCTTACGTCCGCTGATTTTGCGAACGATTATCAGGTACGACCTCGACCGTTCCGGCGCAAGGCTCCCGTTTGACGCACGGCGGCGTGTTGCGCCGGCGCCCCGAGCCATTATAACCCCCACCCGATGCGGGCGTGGTGAAACTGGTAGACGCGCCGGACTCAAAATCCGGTTCCGAAAGGAGTGTCGGTTCGACCCCGACCGCCCGCACCACCGCTAGCGCAGGACGCAGCGGAAGCCGATGTGGCTGGTGGACGTGTCGATCATCTGCGGGTGACGCGCCGCGGGCCGGTAGCGCTGGCAGTAGTTCTCGGCGCAGAGGTGGGACCCGCCCTTGATGACCTTCCGCGGGATGCGGATGTGCGGCATCTGCGGATCGAGGCTGGCCTCGCGGCTGGGTGGGGCGCAACAGGGCCGCGCGGCGTCTGACCCGTCGGCGGCCACGCCGTACCAGTCGCTGGTCCATTCCCAGACGTTGCCGATCATGTCGTATAGGCCATAGCCGTTGGCGGGGAAGGCACGCACCGGCGAGGTCCGCTCCCAGCCGTCCAGCTTGAGGTTCTGGTTCGGGAACTGGCCCTGCCAGTAGTTGGCCAGCATCCGACCCTCGGGCGCCAGCTCGTCACCCCAGGCGTACTCCGTATCCAGGCCGCCGCGCGCGGCGAACTCCCATTCCGCCTCGGTGGGCAGGCTCTTCCCGGCCCAGGTCGCATAGGCCTCGGCGTCCTCATAGGCCACCTGCACGACGGGATGGTCGTCGTGGGCGCGCGGGCCGTGCGGTCCCAGCGGTCGGCGCCAGGTGGCCCCGAAGCGGAATGTCCACCATTGACTGGAGTCCTCCAGCGACACCGGCTTCGGCGGCGGCGTGAACACCACCGAGCCGGCCCGCTGCATGTGCTTGGGCATGCCAGGGTAGGCGGCCGGGTCGGGCGGGATCTCGGCCACCGTGCGGTAACCCGTGGCCGCCACGAAGGCGGCGAAGGCCTGGTTGGTGACCGGCGCCTCGTCGATCCAGAACGGGGCCACCGCCGCGCGCCGCGTCGGCCGCTCTTCGGGATAGAAGCGGTTCGACCCCATGGTGAAGGCCCCGCCGTCCAGCCGTCGCATGCCCTCGGTGCGGGGGTCGGTGTCTGTCGCCGTCATGGGCCCTCCGGCGTCTCGTCCAGGCTGCGTCTTGGGGCCGCGAGCGACCCTCCGTCAACGTCGCCGGCCTCGCAGACCGTCCGCGCCAGGATTTGTTTTCGCAGCACGGTGAGGAAAACCGCGTCAGCTCCGTTTATGGACAGGGGAGCCGCGGCGCCGGGCCGGCCTTGCGCCTCCGCGCCTGCTTCGGAGCCGCTTGAATGCCCAGCCGCCCTGCGCTCGGACCGGCCGTCGGGTCCGCCTCATCGCCAGCCTGCTGCTCGCCGGCGCCGCAGCCGCGGACTCGAGGACCATCCCAGATGCCTTGCCGATCGACCTTCGCCGCGCTCGCCGTCGCCAGTGTGTTGGCCGCGCCGGCCCTGGCTCAGACCCCGCGCAACGATCGCGCGGACGTCCTGCCCCGGTCGGTGCTCACCACCGACGATCCGCAGCGCATCCCGCTGCGGCCGCGCCCCGGCGGGCACGAGCAGCTCGTGCTGCGCGGCGGGCGGGTGTTCGACGCGGTGCGCGCCAGCGCCTATCCGGCCACCGTCGTCATCGAGGGGCGCACGATCAAGGCGATCCTGGCGCCGGACCGCACCGACTGGGCCGCCGACGCCACGGTCATCGACGTGGCGGGCAAGACGGTGATGCCGGGCCTGATCGACATCCACGTTCACATGACCTACCCGGACCCCGACACCCCGTTGGACGAGCAGGCCACGGAGGGCGCGGGGGTGCTGCGCGGCGCGCGGAACCTGCGCTGGTTCCTGGAGTCGGGCTTTACCTCAGTGCGGGACCTGGGCGGGGTGCTGAACGCTCCGTATCAACTCGCGACCTGGAGCGCTGCGGGCCAGATCCCGGCGCCGCGGGTCTTCGCGGCCGGCCACATCATCACCGGCTCCGGCGGCCACGCCACCGAACGTCCGATCACCCCCAACCATGGCCCGGCCTACCAATGGGAGCGTGACGGCGCCGACGCCTGGCGCGCCGCCGTGCGGATGGCGTTCAAGCAGGGCGCCAGCGTCATCAAGATCGCCAGCCACTTCAGCCCAGAGGAGGTCGCCGCCGCGGTCGATGAGGCCCATACCCTGGGCCTGCCGATCACCTGCGACTGCGAGACCCTCTACATCGAGCGCGCCGTGGCCGCCGGCGTGGACATGATCGAGCATCCGCTGCCGCGCACGGACGCCACGATCGCCGCCATGGCCCGCCGGAAGATCGCCTCCGATCCGACGCTGCAGGTCTACCAGAACGTCCTCGACACCGCGGGCGGCTTCTACGGCTCCACGTCGCGCCGCTTCGTCATGACCAGCCAGTCCAACTTCGACATCTTCAAGAAGCTGAAAGCCGCGGGCGTGGTCATGGGGGTCGGCACCGACACCATCGGCCGGGTCAACCAGACGACCCCCAACCCCTATATCGCCGAGCTGAAGTGGTTCGTGAAGGGCGGCTACACGCCCGCCCAGGCGCTGATCGCGGCGACGAAGACCAATGCCGAGCTGCTGGCCATGGGCGACAAGCTGGGCACGCTGGAGCCCGGCAAGCTGGCCGATGTCCTCGTGGTCGACGGCCGCCCGGACGAGGTCCTCGACGACCTCGCCCGCGTGGACCATGTGTTCAAGGACGGTCGCCACTGGGTCGCCGGCGGCCAGGTCGTGCTTCCGAGGCATGTCTCCGCCCCGCTCGCCAAGCCGTCGCCGCCCGCCGACGTGAACTGAGCGGGCGCTTCCGAAAAAATCTTCGATGCGGGGTGCGGGTTTTCGTCCGCGGTTCGTAATCAGGAAATGCGGGCGGGGCGTGCCGGAATCGACAGTTTCCCGGTGATCCCTCTCACAAACCTGCCGTCCGACGCGTCCCGTTCGCACCTCTCTAGAAGCTGAGTTCGAAGCATGACCAAGCGATCCCTGTTCCTGTGTTCCAGCCTGGCGGGCCTGGTCCTGGCCTCATCCGCGGCGGCCCAGGCCGACGTCGAGTCGATCTCCGAAGTGGTGGTCACCGGCAGCCGGGGCCAGGCGCGGACCGTGGTCTCCAGCCCCGCGCCCATCGACGTCATCAACGGCGAGCAGCTCGAGCGGCTGGGCGGCGCGGCGCCGCTGCGCGATGCGCTCACCCAGCTGATCCCGTCCTTCCAGGCCCAGACGGTCGGCTCCTCATCCTGGGACAGCCTCTCGCGACCGGCGGGCCTCCGCGGCCTGGGTGGGGTGCATGTGCTGGTGCTGGTGGACGGCAAGCGGCGGCACAACAGCTCGTTGCTCAACCTCAACACGGGCAACCTGTCGAACGGCGGCAACCCGGTGGACCTGGACCTGATCCCCACCAACGCCATCGCGCGCATTGAGGTGCTCCGCGACGGCGCCGCGGCGCAGTACGGCTCCGACGCCATCGCCGGGGTGATCAACATCATCCTGCGGAAGGACAGCGAGGGCGGGCGGCTGAACGTCAATGCCGGCCAGCGCTACAAGTACAACGGGGTCTCGGACGGCGAGACCCTGCAGGCCGACCTCTACCATGGCTTCGCGTTCGGCGAGGACGGCTTCGCCACCGTGGCCATCGACGCCAAGACGCAGCATGACGCCCTGCGCGGCGTGGACACGCCTGGCGCGCTCTACTTCACCCTGCCGGGCGGCGTGGCCGATCCGCGCGAAGCCACCGCCCATCGCTACCAGCTCTACCGCGGCGGTCTGCCCAAGACGAAGTCGGCGAGCCTGTCGCTCAACGCCGGCCAGACGCTGGGCGGCGCCGAGGTCTATGCGTCGGGCACCCTCAGCTTCCGCGACGCGGTGGTCGGCCAGGGTTTTCGCCGCCCGAACAGCAACCAGAACCTGCTGCAGGTCTATCCGGACGGCTTCGCGCCGAACTACACCCTGGACGAGCTCGATTTCCAGACCACCGCCGGCGCCCGCTGGGAAGCGGCGGGCTGGAACCTGGACCTCAGCACCACCTATGGCCGCAACCGGGTGGATCACGGTTCCAGCAACACGCTGAACGCCTCGCTGGGCCCGACGAGCCCCACGGAGTTCCACACCTTCCGCTCCACCTTCGAGCAGTGGACCACCAACCTGGACGTCAGCCGCGAGGTCGAGGTGTTCGGCGGCCGGCCGCTGGTGCTGGCGGCGGGCGCGGAATACCGCTGGGAGCACTACGAGACGCGGGCCGGCGATCCGCTGGCCTACGCCGCGGGCAACTACGTCTACCCGGCCGGCTACGGCAACCTCGGCGGCCGCCCGGCCAGCGTCGGGGCTCAGGGCGCTGTGATCCTGACGCCCGCCGACGAGGCGGACGTCTCCCGCGCCAACTACGCGGCCTATGTGGACCTCAGCCTGGACGTCACCGACAAGCTGCTGATCGCCGCCGCCGGGCGGTTCGAGGACTACGACGACGCCTCCGGCGACGTGCTGAGCGGCAAGCTCTCGGCCCGCTATGAGTTCAACGACGCCATCGCGCTCCGCGCCACGGTCAGCAACGGCTTCCGCGCGCCGTCCCTGTCGCAGTCCGGTTACGCCCAGACCGCCAACCAGGCCAACATCATCAACGGCGTCTTCACCTTCGTGGAATCCAAGACGGTGACGCCGGACTCAGCCGTCGGCCAGGCCCTGGGCGCCGAGCCGCTGGAGCCGGAAACCTCGACCAACTACAGTGTCGGCTTGGCGCTGACGCCCTTCGCCGGCTTCTCGGCCACCGTCGACGCCTACCGCATCGAGGTGCGGGACCGCATCGCGCTCACCGGCCTGCTGTCCGGGAGCGGGGTCGCCGCGATCCTGGCGCGCAACGGCCTGCCGACCAACCTGTCGATCCGCTACTTCGCCAACGCCATCGACACCAACACCAAGGGCGTCGACGTGGTCGCGTCCTACGCCCATGAGATCGGCGACCTGGGCCGGCTGCGCTACACGCTCGGCTTCAACTACAATAAGACCACCATCGCCGGCATCGCGGCCAACCCGCCGGAACTCGCCGGCCTGGGCCTGACCCTGTTCGACCGCCAGCAGCAGGGCAGCGCCACGCGCTCCACCCCGCGCACCAAGCTGCTCCTGGGCGCCGAATGGACCCACGACCGCTGGCGCGTGAACCTGCGCGAGAGCCGCTACGGGAAGTTCGACAACATCAGCAACAACCCTGCCTCGGACCAGCACTACGGCGCCAAATGGCTGACGGACCTGGAGGTCGGCTACGAGGTCAGCGAGGCGGTCTCCGTGGCGGTCGGCGCGAACAACCTGTTCGACGTCTATCCGGATCGCAACACCGTGCCCGACACCCAGGGCTTCGCGCCCTACGGCGGCAACTCGCCGTTCGGTGTGTACGGCGGCTACTACTACGCTCGCGTGAGCGTGAACTTCTGAGGGCTGGCCGGTTCGCCAGAGCGCAAGCCCTCGGATGAGGGGTCGACCGGTGCTATGCGTATATTGGGCACTGGAACACTCTGAGGCGACTGCGTGGACAACCGGCTCGACACGGCGCTGGCCAACCTGAAGGCGGAACCGCTCGATCGGCGGCTCGATCAGCTCGAGCCGGCGGTCTGGGCGCGCATCGAGGCGGCGCGGCAGGTGCGCGACGGCGCTTCGCTGTTCCTGCCGGTGCGGGCGGCGGCCGTCGTCGCGGCCTTGGCCTTCGGCGTGGCGCTGGGCGGCTTCGGCGCCAGCGAGGCTCGCGCCGAGCGCCAGGAAGTGTCGGTGTTCTCGCTCGAGAGCCGGCTGGCTCCGTCGACCCTGCTCGAAGGCCGTTGATGCGCATCTTCGGTCGTGGGCTGGCGCTCACCCTCATCCTGGCGGTGCTCGCGGGCGCGCTCGGCAGCTGGATCGGCGCCCACTACCTCGGGCGGACGCAGCAGGCGCCGTCGCTGCATGTCTTCGTCCACGACGAGCTAAAGCTCTCCACGGCGCAGGAGCAGAGGCTCGAGGCGCTCGAGGCGGACTTCGCCGTGCGCCGCCGCGCACGCGAGGCGCAGCTGCGGGCCGCCAACGCTGAGCTGGCCGCGGCCATCCAGGCGCGCCACGAGTACTCGCCGGAGGTCCAGGCCGCCGTCGAGCGCTTCCATCACGCGATGGGCGAGCTCCAGAAGGAGACGATCCTGCATGTGCTCAGCATGCGGAAGGTCCTGACCCCGGACCAGGCGGCCAAGTTCGACCGACGCATCGCCGAGGCGCTGACCGAAGAGACCCCGTGACGTCCGGGGCGGAGGACAGCGACGCCGACCTCGTCCGACGCGCGCTGAGCGCGGACGAGCACGCTTTCACCCTCCTGATGCGTCGGCACAAGGCGGGCCTCTACCGGTTCGTGCGCCGCTATGTCGGCGACGACGACGCCGCCGTCGAAGTGGTGCAGGAGAGCTTCGTCGCCACTTGGCGGGCGCTGGGTCGCTTCGACGGGCGCAAGCCGTTCCCCGTCTGGCTGCGGGCCATCGCCCTCAACAAGTGCCGCGACCGCGGCCGCCGCCGATTGGTCCGGCGCCTCGCCTTCGGAGAAAAGGACGCGGAGTCGCCCGAGGCCCAGCGCCAGGCCGACCCTGCGCCTGACGGGGAGGCGCAGCTGATCGACAAGCAACGCCGCGCCGCGCTCGACCGGGCGTTGGCGAATCTGCCTGCCAAGCTCAAGGAACCACTCCTGCTCACCCATTTCGAAGACCTGTCCCAGCAGGACGCCGCCCGGATGCTGGGCGTGAGTGTCAAGACCATCGAGACGCGCGTCTATCGGGCCCGGCAACGGCTCGCCCAGCTGGTGCGGGACGAGGAATAAACACCGGTCGATTGAGGGGCGGGCGCGGACGGTGCGTATGTCCTTGCGACCGCCCGGTTGACCACCACCTCATGCGAAGCCCCAGCTGACCCCGATGCCTCCCGACCAGGATTGCCCGATGCGTTCCCGTGCCACCGCGCTCGATCGACGTCAGCTGCTCCGGGGCGCCGCGGCGCTCGGCGGCGGCGCGACGGCCTTCGCCCTGCTGCCCGGCTGGGCGCGCAGCGCGACACCGGGGCTCGCGACCCTGCCGACCTTGTCGGGCGAGGACATCCGGCTGACCATCGGCCACGCCGCGCTGAAGGTGGACGGTCGGACGGGCCACGCCGTCGCCATCAACGGCACGGTGCCCGGCCCCCTTATCCGGCTGAGGGAAGGTCAGAACGTCCGCCTGCACGTCACCAACAATCTGGCCGAGGACACCTCGATCCACTGGCACGGCCTGCTGGTGCCCTTCCAGATGGACGGCGTGCCGGGCGTGAGCTTCCCCGGGATCAAGCCCGGCGAGACCTTCGTCTACGAGTTCCCGGTGATCCAGAGCGGGACCTACTGGTATCACAGCCACTCTGGCCTGCAGGAACCGGAGGGCCACTACGCGCCCATCGTGATCGACCCCAAGGACGCAGATCCCGTGGCCTTTGACCGCGAGCACGTGCTGGTCCTGTCCGACTACAGCTTCACCCATCCCCACACGATCTTCCAGCGGCTCAAGGGCCAGGGCGGGGTCTTCAATTTCCAGAAGCAGACGGTCGCTGGCCTGCTGGCCGGGAAGGACCAGACGCTGGCCGAGCGGGTCGAATGGGCCAAGATGCGGATGGATCCCACCGACATCTCGGACGTCACCGGGGTGGCCTATAAGTTCCTGATCAACGGCCACGGCCCCGAGGACAACTGGACCGCGCTGTTCAACCCCGGGGAACAGGTGCGGCTGCGGTTCGTGAACGCCGCCGCCCAGACGATCTTCAACGTCCGCATTCCCGGCCTGAAGCTGACGGTGGTCGCCGCCGACGGCCAGCACGTACGGCCCGTCGAGGTCGACGAGTTCCAGATCGGCAACGCCGAGACCTACGACATCGTCGTGCGGCCCACGGCCGATCAAGCCTACACGATCGTCTCCGAGGCGGTGGACCGGTCCGGCCAGGGCCGCGCCACCTTGGCGCCCCGTCCGGGAATGGCCGCCGCTGTCCCGCCGCTGCGGGAGCGGCCGCTGGGGACGATGAAGGACATGGGCATGGACCATTCCGCCATGGGCGGGACGGCCGGCGCGAATTCGGCGGACCATGCCGCCATGGGCCACGACATGCCATCGCCCGGCACGCCGCCGGGCATGGCGCCGCCGCGCAAGCGCGGCTCGGACGTCATGGGCGACATGGGCGGGATGAAAATGAGCACAATGGATGCTCGCAACGCCCCGCAGGTGAAGCTGGGACCCGGCGTGCAGATGATCGCGCCCATGCCCGTCGATCGCACGGGCGAACCCGGCCAGGGGCTGGAGAGCGTCGGCCACCGGGTGCTGGTCTACAAGGACCTGGTCGCCCTGGAGCCCAACCCCGACACCCGGCCGCCGTCCCGCGAGATGGAGATCCGCCTCACGGGCAATATGGAGCGGTTCATGTGGGGCTTCGACGGCCGGAAATTCAGCGAGAAGCCACCGCCCTACACACTGCGGGCCGGCGAGCGGGTGCGGGTGACGCTGGTGAACGACACCATGATGACCCACCCGATCCACCTGCACGGCCACTTCTTCGAGCTGACCCACGGTCCCGTGGGCCACATGCCGCGCAAGCACACGGTCAACGTCCTGCCGGGGGGGAAGGTGACGTTCGACGTCACGGGCGAGGCCGGCGACTGGGCCTTCCACTGCCACATGCTCTACCACATGCACGCCGGCATGTTTCAGGTGTTCGCGGTGCGTCCCGCGCCGGGGGCCGCCGCGTGAGCCGCCTGGTCCTGATCGCCCTCATTCCCGCGCTGCTCGGCACGGCGGCGCTCGCGCAGACCCCGGATCCGCACGCCGGCCACGCCATGCCGGCCAAGCCGGCGCAGGCCGCCGATCCCCACGCGGGTCATGGCGTGAAGGCCACGGCGGCCGACCCGCATGCGGGACATGCCATGCCCGCGGCGCCAGCGGATCCGCACGCGGGGCACGCCGCACCGGACTCCCAGACCGCGCCGACGATGACCGGCGCGCAGCTGCCGGTAGGGGATGCGCCGCCGCCGGCGCCGGCGGCCGATCATTTGGCCGACGCCGTCCACGGCCGCGCGTCGATGGACCGCGCCCGCGACATGCTGCAGCTCGAACACGGCGGCGCGCGACTGTCGAAGACGATGATCGACATGCTGGAGGTGCGGCCGGACAAGGGGCCCGACGGCTACGCCTGGGAAGGCGAGTTCCGCTATGGCGGGGACATCGATCGGCTTGTCCTGAAATCCCAGGGCGAAGGCGCCTTCGGCGAGCGTCTCGAGCAGGCCGAGGTCCAGGCGCTCTACTCCCGGGCCATCGGCCCTTACTTCGACCTGCAGGCGGGGGTGCGCCAGGACCTCCAGCCGCGGCCGCGCCGCACCTACGCCACGGTCGGCTTCGAAGGCCTCGCGCCCTACTGGTTCGAGGTGGAGGGCGCGCTGTTCCTATCGAACAAGGGCGACCTGTCGGCCCGGTTCGAGGGCTCCTACGATCTCCGCCTCACCCAGCGGCTCATCCTCGAACCGCGGGTCGAGGTGAACGTGTCGGCCCAGGAGGTGCGGGAGCTGGGCGTCGGCGCGGGCCTGAGCGACGCCGAGGCGGGCCTGCGGCTGCGCTACGAAATCCGCCGGGAGTTCGCGCCCTATGTGGGCGTCCACTACGAACGCAAGTTCGGCGACACCGCCGACTTCGCGCGCGCTGCGGGCGAGGGCCGCGACGATGTGCGGGTCGTCGCCGGCGTCCGTGCCTGGTTCTGAACCTTAGACTCCCCCATTTAGGAGCTTACCCATGAAGTTCGTTCTCGGATCGCTGGCCGCCCTGAGCCTGTCGACGGCCGCCGTCGCCCAGGACCACGCCGGCCATGGCCAGCCTGCCGCGGCCGTGGCCACAGTCACCGGTACGGGTGTGGTGAAGAAGGTCGATGCCAAGGCGGGCACCGTCACCATCGACCACGGGCCGATCAAGGCGCTGAACTGGAGCGCCATGACCATGCCCTTCAAGCTCTCGGACGCCAGCCTGCTCAACGGCCTGAAGGTCGGTTCGAAGGTGAGCTTCCAGCTCAAGGACCAGAAGATCGTCGCCATCAAGCCGATGTAGCCGGCCCACACTCCTGCTCGTCGAAAAGAAAGTGACGCAAATCTGAGGGATGGCGGTGCGCGGCGCGTATCTGCCTTCGACGGGGCGTCCGGCGTTCCATGCCGCTCCTCGCCTCGGAGCGGCCGGCAGAAAGTCGAAGTTCCGCATGGGAAAATATCCATGCGGAATTTTCGTGTGTTCCCGCGAGAATTCGCGCAATACGTTTATATAACCATGTGTTCGAAAGTAATTCGCCATCACGAATAGGGCGAGTTCGCGCAGATCGTGCCTATACCCCACCCGCAATGTCGCCATCTGGCGGTGGTATTCTTGGGCAGGTGGCGCCTGTAAATCGGTCCATCGACAATCGAGGCGTGAATCTTAATCGTGGGTGAAAAAAGCCAACAAATGTCTTAATTCTTGTCGTGGATAGGGTCAGCATTGCCGATGATCGCGGAACGGCTTCTCTCCGTCGCCGGATTCCGCCCTCACATCGCAAAAATCTACCGTTCAGATGCTCCTATTATGTATATACATGACTTGACGCCCCCACCGCCCTGGCCGGACTAAACGCCCAGGATTTCAGCTCGAAACGAGCAGGTCGGGGTGCGCCCCCGGCGCGGGAAGAGGGGGTATTTGATGAACCGGATTTCGAAGCGGCGGCTGTTCGCCGGCGCCTGCATCACTCTGGCGCTCACGAGCACGGCGGCCCAGGCCGCGGACGGCGCGGGTGACGTCGGAGAGGTCGTGGTCACCGGCAGCCGCATCAAGCGCACCGACATCACCGGCGTCGGCCCGGCCACCGTGGTGACCGAGGAGGCCATCGCCCGCACCGGCGTGGCGAACGTGGAGACCATCCTGCAGCGCATGCCGGCCTCGGCCGGCAACGCCGGCGGCCAGACCAACGCCTATTGGACCGGCAACGGCTATGGCACCGCCCAGGTGAACCTGCGCGGCATGGGCATCAATCGGACGCTCGTGCTGCTGAACGGCCGCCGCGTGGTCTACGGCGGCACGGGCGCCAACAGCGCCGTCGACCTCAACACCATCCCGGCCGCCATCATCGGCCGCATCGACATCCTGAAGGACGGGGCTTCGGCCATCTATGGCGCCGACGCCGTGGCCGGCGTGGTCAACATCATCACGCGCAACGACTTCGAAGGCGTGCAGGTCACCGGCAAGTACGGCGTCACCGACGAGGGCGACGGAGAGGAATTCACCGGCGACCTGCTGTGGGGCCTGCGCGGCGAGCGCGGCGGCTTCACCGCGGCGGTGAACTACCAGAAGACCAAGCCGGTCAACATGGCCGACCGCGAGCCGTGCGGCCTGGGCGAGGTCGGCGGCCAACTCGTCTGCGTCGGCAGCGCCTCGACCATCGGCGGCCGCGCCGTGCTGCCCACCGGCCAACAGATCAACTTCAACCAGACGCCGGGCGGGAACGGCAACTTCTTCGAGCCGTACAGCGCGGCCAAGCACAACTTCAACTCCAACCCGTTCCTGAACGCGGTCAGCGCCATCGAGCGGATCAGCGTGGGGGTGTTCGGGGACTACGATCTCACCGACGACGTCGAGCTGTTCGGCGAGTTCATGTTCACCAACCGCGAGAGCGACCAGATCGCGACCCCCGGCACCCTGCGAAACCTGGTGATTCCCGCGAACAACCGCACCAACCCCACCGGCCAGCAGATCACCCTGATCCAGCGCCGCCTGGCCGAGCCCGGCCCGCGCCAGTTCTTCCAGGAAACCGACACCTGGCGGCTGGTGGGCGGCCTGCGTGGCAAGTTCCTCGGCGATTGGACCTGGGAGGTCGCCGGCAACTGGGGCAAGACCACCGGCGTCGACGGTTCGACCAACATCGCCAACCTGCAGCGCGTCGGCGAGACCCTGGCGGCCTGTCTGCCGGGCGCCACGACCACCGCGCCCTGCGGCGACTATCTGGGCGCGGGCGACCTGACGCCCCAGGTGCTGAACTACATCCTGGCCACCACCCGTGACTCCGGCGGCAACGAGCAGAAGAGCGTCACCGCCGATATCGCAGGAACCCTCTTCCAGCTGCCCGCAGGTCCGCTGGCGGTCGCCGCTGGCGCCGTCTATCGCGAGGAAGTGGGCTATCGGAACCCGGACGCCCTGACGGTGCTGGGCGTCGCCAACACCAACCAGCAGAGCCCGATCCGCGGCGAGGTGAAGACCAAGGAGGCCTATGCCGAGGCGTCGGCGCCGCTGCTGGCGGACATGCCCATGGTCGAGCGCCTCGAACTGAACGGCGCCGTCCGCTACTCGGACTACAACCTGTTCGGCGACAACTGGACCTACAAGCTGGGCCTGGACTGGACGGTGATCGAAGGCGTGCGCCTGCGCGCGACCTACGGCACCGGCTTCCGCATCCCTAGCGTGCCCGAGCTGTTCGGCGGGGTGGCCGAGGGCAACCTGACCACCACCGATCCGTGCAGCCGCTATTCGACGAGCACCAACGCCACCTTGGTCGCGAACTGCCGTGCGTCCGGCGTGCCGGCCGGCTACGTCCAGCTGGGCAACACCGTGCTCACGACGGTCGGCGGCAACCAGAACCTCAAGCCGGAGAAGTCCAAGAACCTGACCCTGGGGGCGGTGTTCCAGCCGACCTTCGTCCCGGGCCTGTCGGTGACCGTCGACTACTTCGACATCGAGATCGAAGACGCCATCCGCAACATCCCGGGATCGACCAAGCTCTCGGTCTGCTACGCCAGCGCGAACCTGTCGCACCCGTTCTGCACGCCGGACAACTTCCGCCGCAGCGCCCTGACGGGCGAGGTCAATTTCCTGTCCTCGCAGCCCAGCAACGCCGGCAAGGAAGTGATGAAGGGAGTCGACTTCGGGGTGCGCTACGCCTTCGACGTGCGGGGCCTGCGCGCCGACGTCGACTGGAATACGACCTACCTCGGCAAGTACGAGATCACGCCGTTCCTGGGCGCGGCGCCGATCGTCTTCGACGGTCGCATCGGCGGCGGCAACGGCGGCTATCCGCACTGGCGTTCGAACGCCGCCTTCAGCCTGTCGGACGTGAACTGGAGCGCGACCTGGTCGGTCCAGATGATCGGCAAGGCCAAGGACTTCAACGCCGCGCCGACGGCGATCGGCTCGCGCACGTCGAACGTCTTCTACCACTTCGTGCAGGCATCCTATCGCGTCAGCGAGAAGGCCAGCATCGCCGTCGGCGTGGACAACCTCTTCGACAAGGATGCGCCGTTCATCCAGAGCTGGACGGACGCCAACACCGACACCATGACCTACGACCTGCTGGGTCGTCGGGGCTATGTGCGGCTGCAGTACACGTTCTAGGCCGCATCGCGAGCGTCGGCCGGCCCCCCACTCCCCGGCCGGCGCCCGCCACTGTTTTGAGAGGATCCGATGCGCTGGCCAGCCCTTGCGCGGACAACCCACAAGTGGCTCGCCCTGGTCGTGGCGATCCAGGCCGTCTTCTGGACCCTGAGCGGGATCTATATGACGGCCGTCCATATCGACATCATCCACGGGGATCGCCTGGTGAAGGCGGCCGCCGCGCCGCCCCTGTCGTTCGCGGGGCTGGTGGAGCCGGCGCACCTCGCGCACCTGGCGCCGGGCCTGAAGTCCGCGCGGCTGGAGACCCAGCTTGGCCAGCCGGTCTATGTGGTCGAAACGGACGGGGGCAAGGCGCTGTTCGACGCCCGGACCGGCGCCAGGCTCTCGCCGCTGAGCGAGGCCCAGGCCCGGGCGCGCGCCCAGGCCCTCTTCGCCGAGGACGGCAAGGTGGTGAGCGCCGAATTGCTGACCAAGGCGCCGCTGGAGGTCCAGACGCGGCCCATGCCGCTATGGCGCGTGGAGTTCGAAGGGGCGTGGCGGCCGACCTTCTACATCTCACCCTTCACCGGCGAACTGGTGTCGCGCCGCCACGACCTGTGGCGCACCTTCGACTTCGTCTGGATGTTCCACATCATGGACTACGACGACCGCCAGGACGTGAACAACCCGCTGATCCGGGTCTTCACCTGGATAGCCGTGGCCACCGCCGCGACCGGAGGATGGCTCCTGATCTACAGCTTCCGCCGCAAGCGCCGCGCGCGCAAAACCGCCGCTTGAGGACCTGCGCATGTTCCTGATCCGCTGGCTCCACAAATGGTTCGGCCTGGTTCTGGGCCTGCAGTTCCTGCTCTGGGCGTCGAGCGGCGCGGTCATGGCGCTGCTCGACCACCACGAGGTCTCGGCAGAGCATTCGGTGCTGCCCGTCGCCCAGCCGGCGTCGCCGCCGCAGGCGCTGCCGCTGGCCCAGGTGGCGGAGCGTGTCGGCGCGCCGATCGTCACGCTGCAGCTGAAGCCCCTGTTCGACAGCTACGTCTACGAGGCCACCACCCCTCTAGGCGTGCGGCTCCTGGACGCCGCCACCGGCGCGCCGATCGAGATCGACGCGGCCCTGGCCAAGACGTTGGCCGTGGCCCGCTTCGCAGGCGACGAACCGGTCCACAGCGTCACCCATGTGGCCGAGACGACGCTGGAGACCCGCGACGTGGCCCTGCCGGTCTGGCGCGTGGAGTTCGCCGACAAGGACCGCACGACCCTGCTCGTCTCGGCGAAGACGGGCGAGCTGCTGGGGACCAAGAACGACACCTGGCGGCTGTGGGACATCGCCTGGATGCTGCACATCATGGACTACAAGGAGCGCCAGAGCTTCAACCACCCGCTGATCATCACGGTCGGCACGGGCGCGGCGTGGCTGGCGCTCAGTGGCCTCATCCTGCTGTTCCGCAGCTTCCGCCGGTCGGATGTGGCCTGGCTGCTGGGTCCCATCGAGCGGTTGAAGGGCCGGCGCAGGGCGAAGCCCGCCGAGGCCATGACGGCGACGCAGGCCGACCGGCGCCGCCTGCCCTAGACCATTCGGCGCGCGGGTTGGTTCGATGGCGGTACGACGAATGGTCTATTCTCCCAGCAACGGTCTTGAGCGATTGGACCCATGACCGAGCTCAGGGACTCTTCGCTCCACAAGCGGATCCGGCTGGACATCTCGGAGCGTATCCTCTCGGGCGCCTGGCCGCCCGGCCATCGCATCCCCTTCGAGCACGAGCTGATGGCCGAGTACGGCTGCTCGCGGATGACCGTGAACAAGGCATTGGCGCCGCTCGCCGAGAGCGGCCTGATCGTGCGCCACCGCAGGATCGGGTCCTTCGTCTCGCGTCCCCGTATCCACTCCGTCGTGCTGGCGATCCCCGACATCCCGGCGGAGGTCACCGGCCGCGGCGAGCCCTACCTGTACGAACTCCTGTCCCGGACCGCGCGCCGCGCGACGCCGCGCGAGGTCGAAGAACTGGGCCTGGAAAGGGCCGTCCCGGTGCTTGCCCTTCGCTGCCTGCACCGCGCGAGCGGCCGACCCTTCGCCCTGGAGGAGCGGGTCATCAACTTGAGGGCCGTGCCGGAGGCGGAGACCGTCGATTTCGTCCGCGTCGCGCCCGGCAGTTGGCTTCTCGGCCACGTGCCCTGGACCGAGGCCGAGCATCGGATCAGCGCCGCCAACGCGGCGCGTAGCGTGGCGGGCCTGCTGGCCATCGCCCCGGACGCCGCCTGCTTGGTCCTCGAGCGGCGGACCTGGCGGGGCGACGACAAGATCACCCATGTCCGGCTGATCTTCCCTGGCGACGCCTATGACCTCGTGGCCCGATTCGCCCCGCAAGGCGCCCCGGAGCCGAGCCCCTAGATGCCGACGGGCTGACCCGTCTTCAGCGACTGCGCGGCGGCTTCCGCCAGCGCCAGCGCGGCCAGGCCGTCGGCGTAGCCGATCTCGGGCGTCGCCGCGCCGCTCAGGATGTCGGCGAAATGGGCCATTTCGGCGCGGTAGGCCTGGGCGTAGCGGTCCAGGAAGAAGTTCTGGAACCGGTCGGCCTGCGCGCCGGCCTCGGTCCAGACCTGGACCGTGCTCTCGGTGACGTTGTCGGCGCGGATCATGCCGCCCGCGCCGTAGGCCTCGATCCTCTGGTCGTAGCCGAAGCCCGAGCGGCGGCTGTTGGCGATCACGCAGAGCTTGCCCGACGCGGTCTTCAGGACGGTGCGGGCGGTGTCGATGTCGCCAGCCTCGCCGATCCCCGGGTCCACCAGGCAACTGCCCCAGGCGAAGACCTCGACCGGCTCCTCGCCCAGGATCCAGCGGGCCATGTCGAAGTCGTGGATCGCCATGTCCTTGAAGAGGCCGCCCGACACCTTCACGTAAGCGACCGGAGGCGGGGCGGGGTCGTTGGACGTGATCTGCAGGCTTTCCAGCCGGCCCACACGGCCGGCGTCGAGGCCGGCCTTCAGAGCCCGGAAGTTCGGGTCGAAACGGCGGTTGAAGCCCAGGAACAGGCGCGCGCCCTTCAAACTATCGGCGGCGGCCCGCGCGCGGGCCAGGTCCATGTCGATCGGCTTTTCGCAGAAGACGGCCTTGCCCGCCTCGTGGGCGCGGACGCTGTAGTCGAGATGGGTGTCGGTGGAACTGGCCATGATGACACCGGCCACCGACGGGTCCGCCAGCACGGTCTCGAGGTCGCTGACCTGGCCGCCCATATCGCGCGTCACGGCCTCGGCGTTCTCGACCAGGGGGTCGACGACATGGCTTAGCGTCAGCCGGGGGTGGGCGACCACGTTGGCGCCGTGGATGCGGCCGATCCGGCCCGCGCCGATGAGAGCGATCTTGTGCAAGTGGAACTCCTTGGGGTCGTTCTATGGAACAGATTTTTCGCCGGCAAGCGAGATGGAAGGTGCTCTCGAGGCAGGTTTGGTGATCCGGGCCGGAACAGATATTCTAGTTCAGGAAAATCTGCTCTGAGGCGCCATGTCCGAAGCCCCGTCCGTCCCCGCCACCGCCGACGAACTGCGGGCTGCGATCCTGGAACGCTACGACGGGCTGGCGAAACGCCTTCAGCAGATCGCCCGCTACGTCCTGGACGAGCCCAACGAGCTGGCGCTGGAAACCCTGGCGGTGATCGCCGAGCGAAGCGGCGTGCAGCCGTCCGCCATCGTCCGCTTCGCCAAGAGTTTCGGCTTCGACGGCGCCAGCCAGATGCAGCGCCTCTTCCGCGACGGCCTGCTCTCCGGTCACGCCGCCCTGGGCTACAGCGAACGCGTCCGCAGCTTCACCCGCGCCGTGGATCGCAACGCCGCGACCGGCGGGGCCGAGCTGCTCGCCGAGTTCGTCGAGGGCAACACCATGGCCCTGCAGAACCTCCCGCAGACCATCAGCGACGCCGACCTCAAGGCCGCGGTGCGCCTGCTGGAGGTGGCCGAGGTGGTCTATGTGGTGGGTTTCCGGCGCGCCTTCCCGATCTCGTCCTATCTCGCCTATTCGCTGCAGCAGGCCGGCAAACGCACCCTGTTCGTCGACGGTGTCGGGGGGCTGACCCGCCGGCAGGTGCAGAGCGTGACGCCCAAGGACCTGCTGATCGCGGTGAGCTACCATCCCTACGCCGAGGAGACGGTCCAGGCGGTTGAGGCGGCTGCGGCGCGTGGCGCGCCGGTGCTCTCGATCAGCGACAGCCTGGTCAGCCCGATCGCCAAGCCGGCGACGGTGACCCTGCAGGTCCGCGAATCGGAGATCCGCGCCTTCCGCTCGCTCTCGGCGTCCATGTGCCTGGCCCAGGCGCTGGTGATCGGGTTCGCTTTCGAGACGTCACGGAAGGAGGACGCCCGAGCGAAGCGCCGCAGGGGTTGAAACGTCCATTCCGAAGATGAAATGAACGTTGCGGGTATCTTGGGGGTGGAATACATTTTCCACGAAGCGTGGCGGTGAGTGCGGCCGGGAGGGCATTTGGACCATATGGCTGAGGACGGAAAGGCGATCGATCTGCTCGCCATCGGCCGGTCCAGTATCGACCTCTACGGCGAACAGGTCGGCGGGCGGCTCGAGGACATGGGCTCCTTCGCCAAGTACGTCGGCGGCAGTCCGACCAACACCGTCATCGGCGGCTCGCGGCTGGGCCTGAAGACCGCGCTGCTGACCCGGGTCGGCGCCGACCACATGGGCCGGTTCATCCGCGAGCAGCTGGTCCGCGAGGGCGTGGACGTCAGCGGCGTCATCTCCGATCCCGACCGGCTCACGGCCCTGGTGATCCTGGGCATCCGTGACCGTGAGACCTTCCCCCTGATCTTCTATCGCGAGAACTGCGCCGACATGGCGCTCTCGCTGGATGACGTGAACGAGTCGCAGGTGCAGGCCGCCCGCGCCGTGCTGATCAACGGGACCCACCTTTCCCAGCCCGCCGTGCTCGAAACCTCGATGAAGGCCGCGAACCTCGCCCGGGCTTCAGGGGGCAAGGTGGTGTTCGACGTAGATTATCGCCCCGTGCTCTGGGGCCTGACCGCCCGCGACATGGGCGAGGACCGGTTCGTGGCCCACGAGGCGGTCACCGGCATCCTCCAGCGCGTGCTGCCCATCTGCGACCTCATCGTCGGCACCGAGGAGGAGATCCACATCCTGGGCGGCTCCACCGATACGGTGGCGGCGCTGCGGGCGGTGCGCGAGCGCACCGATGCGCTGCTGGTCTGCAAGCGAGGCCCCAAAGGCTGTTCGGCCTTCCCCGGCGCCATCCCGGACAGCCTGGACGACGGGGTGGTCGGGCCGGGCTTCGAGGTCGAGGTGTTCAACGTCCTGGGCGCGGGCGATGCGTTCATGAGCGGGTTCCTGCGTGGCTGGCTGCGCGATCTGCCGCTGGAGCGGTGCTGCGAAATCGCCAATGCGGCCGGGGCGATCGTGGTCTCCCGCCACGGCTGCGCGCCGGCCATGCCGACCTGGACGGAGATGGAAGCCTTCCTCGCCAATCGAGACCATCCGTTCCGCCTGCGCGAGGACGCCGAGCTGGAGCACATCCACTGGGCCACCACGCGGACCGGTGTCTACGAGGAGCTGGCGGTGCTGGCCGTGGACCACCGGGTCCAGTTCGAAGAACTGGCGGCCGAGCTGGGGGCCGAGGTCGCGCGCATTCCTGCTTTCAAACGCCTGGCGCTTGAGGCTCTGCATCTGGTGGCCGACGGCGACCCACGGTTCGGCATCCTGCTGGACGGGCGCTTGGGGTTCGACGCCCTGGCCGCCGTGGCCGACCATCCCTATTGGGTCGGACGCTGCATCGAGGCGCCGCGCTCCCGGCCGGTCGAGTTCGAGTGCTCCGCGGACGTGGCGACCGAGCTCGAAACCTGGCCGCTGAACCACGTCGTCAAGGCGCTGGTCTTCTACCATCCGGACGACGAGCCGGCGCTGCGAGAGCGCCAGGAGCGGCAGGTGCGCCGCCTGTTCGACGCTTGCCGCAAGACCCGCCACGAACTGCTGCTCGAAATCATCGCGCCGCCGGACGGCGCGGTGGACGCCACCACCATCGCCCGCGCGGTCGAGCGGTTCTACGATCTGGGCGTGAAACCGGACTGGTGGAAGCTGGAGCCCATGGACGACCCGGCGGCGTGGCGGAACATCGAGGCGACGATCGCCGCGCGCGACCCCTTCTGCCGGGGCGTGCTGGTGCTGGGCCTCTCGCAGCCGACCGAGACCCTGCTGGCCGCCTTCGAGGCTACGGCGCGTGTGCCGGTGGTGAAGGGCTTCGCGGTGGGGCGGACCATCTTCCATGAGCCGGCGCGGGCCTGGCTGGCGGGCGAGATCGACGACGCCACGGCGGTGGCCCGGCTCGCCACGACGCTGAGCTATCTGGTCGAGGCCTGGCGCCAGGCGCGGGCCGGCGTGGGGCAGGCCGCATGAGCACGCTGCGCCTCACGGCCGCCCAGGCGACGGTGCGATGGCTCGCGCGTCAGTTCGTCGAGGTGGACGGCGCCGAAGTCCCATTCTTCGCCGGCGTCTGGGCGATCTTTGGTCATGGAAATGTGGCGGGCCTGGGCGAAGCCCTGGAGGGCCTGCGCGACACGATCCCCACCTGGCGCGCGCACAACGAACAGAGCATGGCGCACGCCGCCGTCGCCTATGCCAAGCAGATGCGCCGCCGGCGGGCCATGGTCTGCACCACCTCCATCGGCCCCGGCGCCACGAACATGGTGACCGCCGCGGCCCTGGCGCACGTCAACCGCCTGCCGGTGCTGTTCCTCCCGGGCGACGTCTATGCCAGCCGCCGGCCCGACCCTGTGCTGCAGCAGATCGAGGACTTCGCCGACGGCACCGTCAGCGCCAACGACTGCTTCCGGCCAGTGTCGCGCTATTTCGACCGGATCACCCGGCCTGAACAGATCCTCTCCGCCCTCCCGCGCGCCATGGCCGCGATGGCCGATCCGGCGGACTGCGGCCCGGTCACGCTGGCCTTCTGCCAGGACGTGCAGGCCGAGGCGTTCGAGTATCCGAAAGCCTTCTTCGCGCGTCGCGTCTGGCGCATCCGCCGGCCCGCGCCCGACACGCGCGAGGTGAACGACCTCGTCGCCGCCCTGAAGGCCTCGGCTCGGCCGCTGATCGTGGCCGGCGGCGGCGTGCTCTACGCCGGGGCGGAGGGCCGGCTGGCCCGGCTGGCCCAGACCTTGGGCGTGCCGGTCGCAGAGACCCAGGGCGGCAAGGGCGCGCTCGCGTGGGACCACCCGATGAACCTGGGCGGCATCGGCGTCACGGGCTCCAGCCCGGCCAACGACGCCGCGGCGCAGGCGGACCTGGTGATCGGGGTGGGAACCCGACTGCAGGACTTCACCACCGGCTCGCGGACCCTGTTCGGGGCGGCGGATCGCAAGCTGGTCCAGGTCAATGTCGCCGCCTTCGACGCCCACAAGCACGGGGCCGACACCGTCGTGGGCGACGCGGACGTGGTGCTGGAGGCGCTGGAGGCGCGGCTGAACGGTTGGCGCGCGCCTGAGGCCTGGCGGAACCAGACGCGGGCGGGGGTTGCGGTATGGACTGCCGCTGTCGATGCGGTCACCACGCCGCCCGCGGGTAACGCACTGCCATCCGACGCCCAGGTGATCGGCGCCGTACAGCGCTCGGTCGGGCCGGAGTCCGTCCTGGTCTGCGCCGCCGGAGGCCTGCCGGGCGAGTTGCACAAGCTGTGGCGCACGGCCTGGCCCGGCGGCTACCATGTGGAATACGGCTTCTCCTGCATGGGCTACGAGATCGCCGGCGGCCTGGGCGCGAAGATGGCCTCGCCGGACCGCGACGTGCACGTCATGGTCGGCGATGGCAGCTACCTGATGCTGAACTCGGAGATCGCCACCTCGGTGATGCTGGGCCGAAAGCTGACCATCACCCTGCTCGACAACCGCGGCTTCGGCTGCATCAACCGGCTGCAGCAGCAGACGGGCGGGGCGCCGTTCAATAACCTGCTGGCCGACGCGAACCACGAGGTCTTGCCCGAGATCGACTTCGCCGCTCACGCGGCCAGCCTCGGCGCGCGCTCGGAAAAGGTGGCGGGGATCGCCGAGCTGGAAGCTGCGCTGCGTCGCGCCCGCGCCAGCGACCGCACCTACGTCATCGTCATCGACACCGACCCCGCGATCTCCACCGCCGCCGGCGGCGCCTGGTGGGATGTCGCCGTGCCTGAGGTGTCGAGCCGTCCGCAGGTGCGCGCCGCTCGCGCCGCCTATGACGCCGCCGTCAAAGACCAGCGTACCGGAGACTGACCATGCCCATTCGTTTCGGCGTCAGCCCCATCGCCTGGGTGAATGACGACATGCCCGAGCTGGGCGCTGGCACGACCCTGGAGACGATCCTGGCGGATACGCGCGACATCGGCTTCTCGGGCGTCGAGCTGGGCGGGATCTTCCCGCGCGACGCCGCGACCCTGAAGCCGCTGCTGGACGGCTACGGCCTGGACCTAGTCGGCGGCTGGTTCAGCGGCAATTTGCTGGTCCATGACGCCGACGCCGAGATCGCCGCGGCGCAGGAGCACCTGGCGCTGCTGAAGGCCCTGGGCTCCACCGTCTTCGTCCACGCCGAGACCAGCAACGCCATCCACGGCGACAGGAGCGTGCCGCTCAGCGGGACGCCGCGCCTGGACGAGGTCGGTTGGAAGCTGTTCGGCGACCGGCTGACGCGGTTCGCCGACCACATCGCGAGCCAGGGCCTGCGCTTCGCCTACCACCACCACCTGGGCACCGTGGTCGAACGGCCGGAGGATCTCTACGCCTTCATCAAGTCGACCGGCGACGTTGTGGGGCTGACGGTGGACACGGGCCACGCAGCCTTGGGCGGCATCGATCCGGTGGCGGCGATCTGGGCGTATCCGGCGAGGGTCAGCCATGTTCACTGCAAGGACATCCGGTTGGACGTGTTCGCAGGCGTGCAGGCCAAGGGCCAGAGCTTCCTGGACGGGGTGCTGGCCGGCATGTTCACCGTGCCCGGCGACGGCAGCCTGGACTATGGCGCGGTCATGCGGGCTCTGGCGGATATTGGCTACTCGGGCTGGATCGTGGTGGAGGCCGAGCAGGACCCCGCCATCGCCGACCCCAGAACCTACGGCGAACTGGGCCTGCGCACCCTGGAGCGCGAGGCCGCCACGGCCGGATTGAAGAGCGCCGCGTGATGCCCAGCCTCCGCGTCCGCCCACACGCCCCCGACGCCTCCGGCCAGGTCCTGGAGGTCACCCCCGCCGGCGCCGGCTGGAAACATGTGGGCTTCGCGGTCCACAAGCTGTCGGACGGCCAGACCGCCAGGGGCGAGGGCGAGGGGCGCGAGGCGTGCCTCGTCGTGTTGGCTGGAACGGCGGACATCCAGGCCGGCGGCGAACGCTATCCGGGCGTCGGCGGCCGCGCGTCTGTGTTCGAGGACAAGGCGCCGGCCGCGGCCTACGTGCCCGCCGGAACGCCGTGGTCGGTGACGGCGCAGGGATCGGTCGAACTGGCCGTCTGCACCGCCCCTGGCAAGGGCTGCGGCCCGCCTCGTCTCATCGATCCCGCCCGCATGAGCCGCGAGGTTCGCGGTAAGGACACGAACACCCGCTACGTCCGCAACATCCTGCCGGAGACGGAGCCGGCCGACAGCCTGCTGGTGGTCGAAGTGATCACGCCGGGCGGGCACTGGTCCAGCTATCCGCCGCACAAGCACGACACGGCCACGCCGAGCGAAGAGACCCAGCTGGAGGAGACCTATTACCATCGCCTGAACCCGCCCCAGGGCTTCGCGATCCAGCGCGTCTACACCGACGACCGCAGCCTGGACGAGACGATCTCGGTGGAGGACGGCGATGTGGTGATGGTGCCGCGCGGCTATCATCCGGTCGGCGCGCCGCACGGCTACGACCTCTACTACCTGAACGTCATGGCCGGTCCGAAGCGGCAGTGGATCTTCCGCAACGACCCCGCCCATGACTGGATCGCGAAGACGGCCTGAAATCGACGCCAGTGGCGGAATGGTGGAAGTATTCTTCCAGAACTTTTCCGCATAGAATAACGTGATCACGCCAGGGCGACGCCAGTTCGCCCGGCTGGGGAGTAGATAAGGTTCGTGGACAGTCGGGTTGCTCTGAAGTTGCCGCTCTCGCGCCGCATGGCGACGCCGGAAACCGGCGCGCTGGCGGGCGTGGTGCTGGTCTATCTGTTCTTCTTCGCCGTGGCCCCGCCGTTCCGCGATCTGTCGTCCCTCTCGACGGTCCTCTACGTGAGCTCGATCTACGGCATCCCCGCCCTGGCGGTGGCCCTGCTGATGATCGGCGGGGAGTTCGACCTGTCGTCCGGGGTGGCTGTGGTCAGTTCGGCCCTCCTGGCCTCCATGGTCAGCTACGAGCTCACGGCCAACGTCTGGGTGGGCGTGGGCGTGTCGCTGGTCGCCGCGCTCGCGATGGGCGCGCTGAACGGCTACCTGGTGATCCGGACAGGGATCCCCAGCTTCCTGGTGACGCTCGGCAGCTTCTTCATGCTGGGCGGGCTCAACCTGGCGGGCACGCGGCTGATCACCGGCAGCGTCGCCACGCCTTCGATCTCGGACATGGACGGCTTCGTTTCGGCGCAGGCGTTCTTCGCCTCGAGTTTCGACCTGGGGGGCGTCAGCCTGAAGGTCACGGTGCTTTGGTGGCTGCTGTTCGCGGCCCTGGCGACCTGGGCCCTGCGGCGAGCCCCGTTCGGCAACTGGATCTTCGCGGTCGGTGGGGCGCCGCTCAGCGCCCGCGCCGTCGGCGTGCCGGTACAGCGGGTCAAGATCGGCTTGTTCATGACAGTGGGCTTCGCCGCCTGGTTCGTCGGCATGCATCAACTGTTCGCCTTCGACACGGTGCAGTCGGGTGAGGGCGTGGGAAAGGAGTTCTACTACATCATCGCCGCCGTGGTCGGCGGCTGCCTGCTCACCGGCGGGCAGGGGTCGGCCGTGGGGGCGGTCCTGGGGGCGCTGATTTTCGGCATGACCACCCAGGGGATCGTCTACGCCGGCTGGAACCCCGACTGGTTCAAGTTCTTCGTCGGCGCCTTGCTGCTGGGCGTGATCCTGCTGAACGCCGGGGTGCGCCGCTGGCAGGAGGCCCGGGCATGACCGCGCCGCTGCTGCGCCTGACCGGAGTGGGCAAGAGCTACGGCGCCGTCAGCGCCCTGGCGGAGGTCGATCTCGAGGTCAGCGCCGGGGAGATCACCTGTGTGCTCGGCGACAACGGCGCGGGCAAGTCCACGCTGATCAAGATCGTCGCCGGGGTGCATGAGAACGACGCCGGTTCCGTCGAACTGGCGGGCGAGGCCGTGCGGCTGACATCCCCCCGCCAGGCGATCGATCACGGCGTCGCCACCGTCTATCAGGACCTGGCGATCGCGCCGCTGATGCCGGTATGGGCCAACTTCTTCCTGGGGCGGGAGCTGCTGAAAGGCCGCGGCCCGTTCCGGCGGATGGACGTCGCGCGCATGCGGGAGATCACCCGCACCGAGCTGGCGGCGATGGGGATCGAGGGCGTCGACGTCGAGCGGCCGATCGGGGGGCTGTCCGGCGGCCAGCGCCAGTGCGTGGCGATCGCGCGCGCCGTGCACTTCGGCGCCAAGGTGCTGATCCTGGACGAGCCCACCGCGGCGCTGGGCGTGAAACAGGCGGGGGTGGTGCTGCGCTACATCCTGGCCGCTCGGGCGCGGGGCCTGGGCGTGGTGTTCATCACCCACAATCCGCATCACGCCCACTCGGTCGGCGACAGGTTCCTGGTGTTGCAGCGCGGGCGGAGCCTGGGTTGTTTCCCGAAAGCGGAGATCACCCTTGAGGACTTGACCCGCCGGATGGCGGGCGGGGTGGAACTGGACGAACTCGCGCACGAACTTGCGAACCGCGGCGCGCCCGCCGCACGGATGACCGGAGCTTAGGCGACATGGACCGATCGACGCGTCGCAACATCCTGGCGCTTGCCGCCGCCCTGGCCCTGGTCGGCTGCAGCGCCAAGGGCGGCAAGGGTGGGGCGGCCGACGCGGGACCGGAGGGACCGGCGATGACGGTGGCGATGATCACCCACCAGGCCCCGGGCGACACCTACTGGGACATCGTCCGCAAGGGGGCCGAAGCCGCGGCGGCCAAGGACAAGGTCACCTTGCGCTACGCCAACGACCCGGACGGCGGCGCCCAGGCGACCCTGGTGCAGAACGCCATCGACAGCCGCGTCGACGGCATCGCCGTCACCCTGGCCAAGCCTGAGGCCCTCGCGCCCGTCCTGCGCAAGGCGCGCGAGGCGGGTATTCCGGTGGTCGTGCTGAACGCCGGCATCGACCAATGGAAGAACGTGGGCGCGGTGAGCTTCTTCGGTACGGACGACGGTGTCGCGGGCGAGGGCGCCGGCAAGCGCGCCGCGGCCGACGGCGCCAGACACCTCCTGTGTGTCTCCCACGAGCAGGGCCAGGTGCAGCAGGAGGCGCGGTGCGACGGCCTGCGGAGCGGCTTCGCGCCCGGGCGGTTCGACAAGCTCTACGTCATCGGGACGGACATGCCGTCGGTGCGGTCCACCGTCGCGGCGAAGCTGCGGCAAGACCCGTCCATCGACCTTGTGGTGACCCTGGGCGCGCCCTATGCGCTCACCGCCATCGAGGCGGCGAAGGAGGCGGGCAGCCGGGCGAAGTTCGCCACCTTCGACAGCAATCCCCAGGTCCCGGCGGCCATCCGCTCGGGCGCCCTGCAATGGGCCGTCGACCAGCAGCCCTACCTGCAGGGCTACCTGGCGGTGGACGCGCTGTGGCTGCAGAAGACCAACGGCCACATCGTCGGCGGCGGCGGCCCGGTGCTGACCGGTCCGTACTTCATCGACCGCTCGAACGTCGACCGGATCGCGACGTTCGCGGCCGCCGGAACCCGCTGACCATCGATCGGGCTCAGCCGGCGCGACCGCGCCAGGGGCCGGTGATCGCCAGGGTGATGCCCGGCCAGTAGATGTTCACGAACAGGGTCGAGCCGTCGGGCGAGAAGCAGACGCCGGCCAGCTCCGCGTTCTCCCGGAAGACATTACGGGCGATCGTATAGACCTTGCCCTCGGGGGTGACGCCGCGAATGTGGTTGCGCTTGACGTCCGAGTAACGGTCCTCGCAGACGATCAGGTGGCCCCAGGGGGCGACCGTCAGATTGTCGCCGTAGTCGAAGACCTTGTCGTCGGCGGATTCGAGGAAGAGCTGCAGGCGCCCGGGGGCGTCGCGTTCCCCGGCCTGGCCCTCGCTGGCGCTTGGGACGTAGCGCATGATCTGGCCATGCTTGGCCGCGCCTCCCGAGGTGCAGGTGAAGTACATCTCGCCCGCGCCGAAATGGATGCCCTCGCCCCGGGCGAAGGTGGCCGCGCCGGCCTTGGCGCCGCGCAGGCGCAGGTCGTCGTCGGGGCTCTCCACGCCGTCGAGGTCGATCCAGACGACCTCCTTCCAGTCGCCTTGGCGCCAGACGACCTGGCCCTGGTTGGCGGTGCTCACCCCGCCCGGCGCATCGCGGAACGCCAACGCCTGCAGCTTGCCGCCCTTGTGCAGTTCGCCCAGCGCGTTGGGCAGGAAGCGGTAGAACAAGCCGGCGGTGCCGAAGCTGTCCTCGGTCATGTAGACGACGCCCGTGCGGGGATCGACGCAGGCCGCCTCGTGCTGGAACCGGCCCATGGCCTTCAGCGGGACGGCCTGGACCAGGCCCTTGGATCGGGCCGGCACCTCGAACACCCAGCCGTGGTCCTTCGAGCGGCCGCCGCCCGCCTTCACGGTGGTCTCCTCGCAGCTCAGCCACGACCCCCACGGCGTCACGCCGCCGGCGCAGTTCACGGCGGTGCCGACCAGGCTGAGATGCTGGCTGATCAGGCGCCGCTGCGCCATGTCGTAGATGAGGGTGGTCGTGCCGCCGGGCAGGGCGTGGCCGTCGCCGCCGACGTCATAGGCCTTGCGGGCGTCGATCCGCGGCGAGAGCCGCCGGCCCAGGCCGCCCGGCCCATAGTTCACGTCGCCGGGCTTCAGTTCGTGATTGCGGATCAGCGCGACCCGCGAGCCGCCCAGCGGAATGCAGCCCATGCCGTCCGCCTTGTAGGGGACCTCCAGGCCGTCGCTCATCGCCTCGCCGAACTGCGACACCACGCGGTAGGCGAAGCCCGCCGGCAGATCCAGGATGCCGTTCGGGTCCGCCACGAGCGGGCCGTAGCCGTCGATCTCGTTGCGATAGGTCTCCGCGCCGGGCGCCGTCTGGGCGCCGGCGAGCCGGGCGTAGCCGAGGAACGCCACGCCGGCCGCGGCGGACGAGAGGACGGAGCGGCGGGTGGTCGGCATTCGCGGGGTCTCGCATCGACGGGCGTTCGCCCAGTCCTACCGAACCTGAGCCTCAGACCCTACGAAAACCGGCGCTATGGCGAGACTTCTGGCGCGCCGGCCGCCGCCTTCGTCCCGCGCGCGGCCCAGGCGACCAGATAGGCCTTGATCGCTCCGCTGTCCTGGGGCGTGAGCACGTCGGCGAAGCTGGCCATGCCGGCGGCCTTGTAGGCGCCGCGCAGGACGATGTCGTCGAACGCCTCCACGGTCTCGGGGCGCATCCGCCGCAGGTCCGGGAAAGGCCCCCGCTCGCCGCCGAAGCCGTGGCAGCGGGCGCAGTTGGCGAGGTAGAGGGCGCGGCCGCGCGCGACGAGCGCCGGGGGCTGGGCGCCGGCGTCGGCCATCAGCGGGCCGGGTGGGGGGCGACGAGGGGCGACGGGGACCGCGCCGCCGTCCAGCTTGAGGACGATGAGGCGGCCGTCGTTCACGAACGGCTCCGGCGCGCCGGCAGGATCGGGCTCGGCCCGCACGCCGTTCCAGCCGGCGGCGACCGCGATGTATTGCACGCCGCCGATCCGGTAGCTGACCGGTGCGGCGACCACGCCCGTGCCGACCTGGATGCGCCGCAGCTCCCGCCCGGTCGCGGCGTCCCGGACGTCGATGTAGCCGTCGGACGTGCCCTGGACGACCAGGTCGCCGCCGGTGATCAGGACCCCGCCGTTCATCGGCTCCGGCAGGATCGCGGACCAGGCCGGTCTGCGCGTCCGCGGGTTCCAGGCGATGAGCCGCCCGCGCTGGACCCCGGCGGCCTCGACGGGCGCCAGGATCGAGCCGTCCGCGCCACGGTAGAACCAGGTCGGGCTCGCGGGATCCCAGACCCAGCCGATGTCCTGGGCCGGGATGTAGACCAGGCCCGTCTTGGGGCTGAACGCCATCGGTTGCCAGTTGTGGCCGCCGTAGGGCGAGGGGAACAGGAGGGCGCGGCCCTTCGTGTAGTCGGCCGCGGCGGAGCGGACCGGGCGGCCGGTCTTCAGGTCCACCCGCTCGGCCCAGGTCGTGCGGACGTATTTGTCGGCGGCGAGCAGCTCGCCGGTGGCCCGGTCGAGGACGTAGAAGAAGCCGTTCTTCGGCGCCTGCATCAGCACCTTCCGCGGGCGGCCTCCGATCTCCAGGTCGGCCAGCACCATGTTCGCGGTGGCCGTGAAGTCCCACTGGTCGCCGGGCGTCGTCTGATAATGCCAGGCGAGGCGGCCGGTGTCGGGTCGGAGCGCCAGGATGCTGGAGAGGTAGAGGCTGTCGCCGCCGCCAGGATTGCGTCGCCGGGGGTCGTAGGGCCCGCCGTTGCCCGTGCCCACGTAGAGCAGGTCGAGGTCCGGGTCATAGGACATCGAGTCCCAGGCGTTGCCGCCGCCGCCCACGGACCAGTCGCGGTTGGGGTCCCAGGTCTTCACGGCCGTATCGAGCTCGGGATGTTCCTGGGGCGAGCGGGGATCCCGGGGTACGATGAAGAAGCGCCAGGCCAGCTTGCCGGTGTCGGCGTCGTAGGCCGAGATGTAGCCGCGGGTCCCGAAGTCGCCGCCGCCATTGCCGATGATCACCTTGCCCTTCACGACCCGCGGCGCGCCGGTGATCGTGTAGAGCGGCTTGCGGCCGGTGGTGTCGGTTGCCCAGACTTGGCGGCCGGTGGCGGCGTCCAGCGCGATGAGCCGGCCGTCGAAGGCGCCGATGTAGACCTTGTCCTTCCACAGGGCGACGCCGCGGTTGACCGCCTTGCAGCAGCCCTGGCGCAGCCACTCGCGCGGCACCTCCGGATCGAAGGCCCACAGCCGCTTGCCGGTCTGGGCGTCGAAGGCGAAGACCCGGCTCCACGTAGAGGTGACGTACAGCCGGCCGTCGGCGATCAGCGGCGTCGCCTCGACGCCGAAGTCGTGGCTCTCCAGCGAGGCTTCCCAGGCGAGGCCCAGCCGTCCGACGTTGTCCGCCTTGATCTGGGCCAGCGGCGAGTAGCGCTGTTCGCCATAGGTGCGGCCGCTGGTGAGCCAGTCGTCGGCGGACTGGGCGGCGCGCTCCAGGCGCCGCTCGCCGACGCCCGCGCCGTCGCCGCAGCCGCCGAGCAGGGCGGCCAATCCGAGGATCAGGACCGCCAGGCCGCGGCCGGCGGCCCGCCTCATTTGTGCATGTACGAGGCGGCGTCGCAGAAGACGATGGTCTCGCTGATCACCGTCTCCTCCAGCACCGCCTTGAAAGCCGGGAAGGCCGGGTCGGCGCCAAACGTCTTGAGCGCCCGGTCGTAGTGCTGGAAGTCGTCCAACTCCCAGAGATCGATGACGTTGCCGAGGCGCCCGGAGCGCTGGACGAAGGCGCCGGCCAGCCGCCAGCCCTCGCGTTCCAGGAACGGCACGGCGGTCTTCTCCATCGCGTCCAGGAAGCGCGTGAGGCCGGCCGCGTGAATCTCCAGGGTCACGTGCAGGTAGACCGACATGACCTACTCCGCCGCGCCGACGAAGCGGGCGATGTTGCGGTGGACGTCCTGCAGGGCGGCCTCGTTGCGGCCGAACACCATCTCGAAGCCGGGCGGGGCGTTCTCGAGGTTGCGCTGGCCTTCCTTGGAGACGCTGTAGTCCTCGGTGGAGACCACCTGGACGATGTAGTCGTGGGCGGCCGCGAAGTCGGCGTCGGCCGTGGCGTCCGGCGCGTCGGCGCCGCGGTGGACCGACAGCAGCGTGCGGCAGCGGCCGGGCGTCTCGCCGGGATAGAGCCGGTACATGCCGACCATGCTGCCGCCGCCTGCCATGGGAGCGCCGTAGACGATGGAATTGGGGAACACGAAATGGCTGCCGCCGTACGGCGTCTCGGGCCAGTCCGCCTCGTCCTTGCCGACGAGATCTTCGTAACCCTTGTTCGTGAAACCCACGCGGTAGTGCAGACCGAAGCTGTCGTAGAGCGCCACGTTGCCGCGCGTGGTCTCACCGAAGGTCGTCGTGTGCAGGGCCTTGAAGTGATACGCCTCGCCATAGGTGTCGAGGCAGTACTTCCAATTGGCCTCGGTCTCGAGCCGGTCCTGCTTGATGGGCCGCGCGCCGGCGAGGTTCAGCGCCAGCAGCTGAGGACCCATATCGCCCAGCCAAGCCTCGACATCGATCTCCTCGTCGCCGGCGTGCGCCTTGACGAAGATCATCCCGCCCCACTCGCCGACGGGCACGCGGACCAGGCTGAGAGTGGCGCGATCGACGTCCTCGAAGGCCTCCTCGCCCGGCACGGCGACCAGCCGGCCCTCCAGGTCGAAGCTCCAGGCGTGGAAGGGGCAGACCACCAGCTTCTTGCGCTGGCATTCGTGCACCAGGCGCGCGGCGCGATGGGTGCACATGTTGAGGAAAGCCCGCGCCTTGCCGTCCTGGCCGCGCACGACGAGGATCGCGGGGCCCGCCTCGTCGAACACCATCATGTCGCCGGGCTGGGCGATGTCCTGCGACAGGGCCGCCAGCAGCGGCAGCTTGCCGAACAGCTCGCGTCGCTCGGCCTCGAACCGGGTCGGGTCGGTGTACTCCAGCGCGGAGACGGTCATCGGCGCATTGGTCAGATCGGTGGTTCCGTCCGCCGCCAGGTGCGCCACCATGCGCCGCTCGAGATCGCGCATGGTGTCGGGCCTGCGCCGCGCGCCGGGCCGGTGCGGCGCTTGAAGTACGGTGGTCATGACTTCCTCCGCGGGATCGTGGCGAAGGGGGTCCGGGGCGGCCGGACCCCCCAGGACTAGTACTTCCAGGTCAGCTGCACCGCGATCGTGCGGGGCAGGTTCGGCGAGGCGACCAGGTCCGAACGGACGCCGGCGGCCGTGCCCGTGCCGCTGCCCGAGCTGGGGGCGTCACTGAGGTTGTAGACCACGTATTCGTCGGTGAGGTTCTTCGCGAGCAGGGCGACCTCCCAGCGATTGTCCGCCGTCTTCAACCGGATCGCGGCGTCGATGGTCGCGTAGGAGTCCTGCTTGGAGTTCGGATTGCCGAACGGGTTGGCGATGTAGCTGCTGGAGTAGCGCAGGTTGGCGCTGGCGCCGAAGACGAGTCCGTTCCCGACCGGGCGCTCGTAGTTGGCCTCCAGGGCGCCGGTCCATTTCGGCGCGAGCGCCGTGGGCGAACCGGAGAGGTCCTGGGTGGGACGACCGCCGATGATCGTGCAGCCCTGGGCCGGGGTCTGGCCGCCCCAGCAGGGCGCGTCGACGAACGAGAGGTACTTGGCCTTGTTGTAGGCGAACGTGCCGCGCAGGACGAGGCCGGGGACTTCCGGCGGCGCCCACTCGACCTCGGTCTCGATCCCCTTGGTCCGCGAGGACCCGGCGTTCTTGGTGACATACTGGATCTTGGTGGCGTCGAAGAAGTCCACCTGCAGGTCGGAGTATTTGTAGCTGTAGGCGTCGATCGCAAAGCGCAGGCGGCCGTCGAGGATGGAGCCGCGGAAGCCCGCCTCGAAGCCCTCGGCGCTTTCAGGATTGAAGGCGAGATCCCGGACCGTCGTGTTTCCGATGGCGCTGTTGAGGGCGCTGCCGGAGAATCCGCCCGACTTGAAGCCCTGCTTATAGGAGGCGAAGGCCGTCCACTGGTCCGACGGCTTCCAGGTGAGCGTCACTTCCGGCGAGAGGTCGTTGAAGCTCTGGTTCGCGGTGATTGGCTGGTTCTGGCGGAACACAGGGCGGAAGGGCGCGATCACATAGGGCTGGTTGAACTCCGAGTCCTTGGTCTCGTGGGTGTAGCGGGCCCCAGCGGTCAGCTCGAGCTCAGGCGTGAACTTCCACTGCGTCTGGGCGAAGCCGGCGAAGGTGCGGCCGTCGGTGTAGGACAGTTTGGCGACCGTGATGTAGCGCTTGGTCGGGTCCGCGGCGGTAGAATCCTCCAGCGCGCCGGGGAAGATGATCTGCTGGTCGAAGTCCAGGCGGGTGCTCTGGAAGTAGACGCCGACCATGAAGTTCAGCGGCTGCTCCAGGGTGGTCTGGACGCGGATCTCCTCGGAGAAGGCCTTGTACTTCGACTGTTCCGACCCCCAGGTGCCGCCATTGGCCGCGCCGGTGAAGTCGTAGTCGCCGAGGAAGTAGTTCTTGAAGTGGTGCAGGCCGGTGACGGAGGTGATGTCCGCCTTGCCGGTGGAATAGTTGGCCGCCACGCTCACCGAATAGGCGTTGTAGTCCTGGTAGAGCTGCCCGCCGTGGCGGCCCAGCAGCGGGTTGGTGGCGGCGATGTCCGCGGGCACCGGGTTCTGCTGGATGCGCCGGTCGGCGTTGCAGGCCTCGGTCCGGTTCACCTGGGCGAAGCCGCCCACCGGGCAGCGGATCGTCTCGTTGTTCCAGGTGGCGTTTTCGGTCCGATAGCGGGTGATGCCGCCCTTCACGTTCAGGCTGAACTCGTCGCTCGGCTGCCACAGCGCGGTCAGGCGCACGCCCAGGTCACGCTCGCCCGGCAGGTCCCGGATCGGCGCCTGGCCCGCATGGACCGTACTGACGCCGTTGGAGACGTTGAGGGTGTTCAGGCTGGCGGCCGGGGCGATGTTGGTCACATAGCCGTCCGACATGTCCGAGTAGCGGACCGCCAGGCGCAGGCCCAGGGTGTCGGTCACCGGGCCGGAGACCACGCCTTCGAGCGTCGCGGTCTTGCTTTCGAACTCATAGCCCACCCGGCCCAGCGCTTCGAACGACGAGCCCGGGTTGGCGGAGGTGAAGGAGAGCACGCCGGCTGTAGCGTTCTTGCCGAAGAACAGAGCCTGAGGCCCGCGAAGGACCTCGACCTGCTTCATGTCGAAGAAGCCTTCGTTGATGATCCGGCCCTGGCCGTAATAGACGCCGTCCAGGATCACCGCGACCGACTGCTCGATGCCGATGCTGGTGAAGGTGGAGCCGATGCCGCGCAGGCTGATGGTGGCGCCCGAGCCGCTGGAGCCGCGCACGACGCTGAGCTGCGGGATGGAGGCGGCGATCGCCTCGATGCTGCGCAGGTCGTACTTGTCGAGCTTCTCGGCCGAGATGGCTGTCACCGCCACCGGGATCTCGCGGATGTTCTCCTCGCGCTTGCGGGCGGTGACGATCACCTCCTCGAGCGCCGGAGCGCCCTGGTCTTCGTCCGCCGCGGCCGCGGGCTGGACCCACAGCAGGGCCGCCGGCGCGGCGCACAGGAGCAGGAGGCTCCTCGCCCGCGTCGAGCGCGTCCGTGACGTCCGTCCGGTCTGTTCGGATTTCTGGTTCATCTTGGTTTCCTCCCCCGAGGTATTTCGTTGTATTTTGTTGGGATCGCCGGCGGGTCAGGACGGCGGGTTCATTCGAACTTGGGTGGGAACGGCCGGCCGAGCTGCTCGCCGATCCGGGCGCCGCCGTACTCGCCGGCCGAGACCAGCGTCAGGCGGTCCATCCGCCAGCCGTCGGCCGTGCGGACGAAGCGGTTCTCGTAGCGGCCCCAGCGGTGGCAGTCGGCCGTGACCGGGAAGCCCGTGAACCGCTGCCACGAGTACATGTAGCAATGCAGGACCACCCGATCGGGCGTCTCGAAGATCAGTTCCTCGTTGGCGATGTGGTGGCTGCCGCTCACCGTTCCGCCCAGCGCCATGTTCAGGAAGTCGTTGAGGGCGCGCCGGCCGCGCAGGATCGTGTCCTCGCCGCCGGGGATGAACTTGGCGATGCAGCCCTCGGTGAACAGCGCCGACATCGCGTCGCCGTCCAGGTTGTCGGCGTGACGGCAGTAGGCGTGCATCGTCTCGAGGACATCGACGCGGTCCTGCAGTCGGCGGACCATGACCTCCAGGGACATCTCCAACCTCACGGCGCTCATGACGTACTCCTTGATGGCCTGGGACATGCCGCTCACCTGATCTTCAGCCAGACCGTCTTGGTCTGGGTGTAGTGCTCGAGGGACTCGGCGCCGAGGTTGCGGCCGTAGCCGGACTGCTTGACGCCGCCGTACGGGATGGACGGGTAGACCCGTTGGTAGGTGTTGACCCACACGGTCCCGGCCCGGATCGCCTGGGTCATGCGGTGGGCGCGGGCGAGGTCGCGGGTCCAGACGCCGGCGGCGAGGCCGAACTCGGTGTCGTTGGCGATGGCGACCGCCTCTTCCTCGGTGTCGAACGGGATGATCGCCATCACCGGCCCGAAGATCTCGTCCCGGGCGATGGTCATGTTGTTGTTCACGCCGGTGAAGATGGTCGGCTTGTGGAAGTAGCCATCTTGGCCGTGCCGCTCACCGCCCAGGGCCACCTCGGCGCCTTCGGCCTTGCCGATCGCCACGTAGCGGCAGACCCGATCGAGCTGCTCGCGGGAGATCAGGGGCCCCATCTGGGTGTCGGCCCTGAAACCCGAGCCCAGCCGGATGCCGCGCGAGCGGGCGACCACCTCGGCCACGAGTTCGTCGTGGATGCCGCGCTGGACCAGCACGCGTGAGCCCGCCGTGCAGACTTGGCCGGAATGACCCCAGACCGCGCCGGCGACCGTGGTCGCGGCGGCCTCGAGGTCGGCGTCGTCGAACACGATGTGGGGGCTCTTGCCGCCCAGCTCCATGCTGACGCGCTTCAGGCGGGGCGCGGCGGCGGCCATGATGCGCCGGCCGGTGTCACCTGAGCCGGTGAAGCCGATGGCGTCGATCAGCGGATGCTCGACGATGCCGGCGCCGGCGATCTCGCCCATGCCCTGCAGCACATTGACCACGCCCGGCGGGATGCCCGCCTCCAGGCACAGGCGGCCGATCACCAGCGCCGCCAGGGGCGTCTGCTCGGCAGGCTTCAGCACCACGGAGTTGCCGCAAGCCAGGGCCGGGACGATGCCCGCCGGGGCCGCGGAGGGACCGTTCCAGGGCGTGATGACGCCGACCACGCCGACCGGGTCACGGACCTCCTGCACCACCACGTCGGGCGGGCAGGCAGGCATCGAACCGTGCAGCTTGGTGGGCCAGCCGGAGTAGTAGTCGACCGCGTCCTGGCCGAACTTGACGATGAATTCCGAATAGGCCCGGACCAGGCCGCCATCGACGACGTCCAGGTCCATCAGGAGGTCGCGGTTGTCATGGATCAGGCCGCTGAGGCGCCGCAGCCGGCGTTCCTTCTCCAGCGGCTCCAGATTGCGCCAGCGGCCGTCGTCGAACGCCTCGCGCGCCGAGCGCACGGCGCGGTCGACCTCCTCAGGCCCAGCGGCCGCGCAACGGGCGAACTCACGACCCGTGGCCGGGTCGTAGACGGCGAAGGTCTCGCCGGAAACCGAGCCGACGACCTCGCCGTCGATCAGGTGGCCGAACCCGCCCTCGGCAAGGAACGCCCGGGTCGCCGTGGACAGGTCCCAGTCGTCTTGCGCGCTCAGCACCGCTTCGGTCGTTTGCATGAATCTCGTCCAGCTTAAACGCGCGGCGCAACGCTCAAGGCGCAGGCCGTCGTATGCTCCAACTGCTCGCGGAGCGGGATCTCAATGTGATGAAATACTTGCCTGGACCACGGGAAAGCTTGCCGAATCCGACCAGCATCTTGCCCGCGCGTCAGTTTCGCGCCACTAGGGGTGGTGGGGGTAGCCTTGCATCTGAGTGTTCCTCCTACCTGTAGTTTATTATAATGATCATCATATGACCGTCGTTATATGACAAGCGTTTTATAAGGGTGTCAATGCCGGTTTTTGTCGATCGCGAGGAACGCAGGGCACAGGTGGTGGCCGTGGCGTCGCGGCTCATCGCCGAGGCGGGCCTCGACGCTGTCACGGTGCGTGACGTAGCGGAAGCTGCGGAGTGCAGCACGGCCATTGTGTCGCACTACTTCCACAACAAGCGGGAGCTGCTGTTCCTCACCTACAACTCCAGTATCGACCGGGCGACGGAGCGGTGCGAGGCGGCGCTGATCGCGGCCGAGGGGGACCTCAAGGCCTATGTCGCCCAGCTCATGCCGCTGGACGACGAGCGGGTCATCGAGTGGAAGATCTGGGTGGCCTTCTGGGCCCGGGCGGTGGCCGACCCGGAGATCGCCGAGGTCCAGCGGTCCTGCATCATGCGCACCCGCGGCAACATCCTGCGCATCATGTGCGAGCTGGACGCCAAGGGCGCGCTCGCGCCGGGCGTCGGCCTGGCGGATGAAGCGCGGCGGATCCTGACCCTGCTGCTCGGAATGGCGGTGCAGGTGCTGTTCGACCCTGCCGACTGGCCAGCCGTGCGACAGCACGCCCTGGTCGACGGCGAACTCGCCAAGCTCTACCGGCCGGACCGGCTGCCGTCTTCTATCGGCGGCGCGGACCAGGTCGATGACGGCGAAGCCGTGGTGGCTCAGCGGCGTGTCCGGTAGTCCCCGAACGCCTCGTCGCGGGCGCTGAGCCCGGTCGTCAGATCCTCGCGCACGCGGGCGAAGGTGGCCCTCGAACTCTCGGTGGTGAGCGCCAGGGCCTGAATCTCTGTCCCCGCCCGGATCGCGGCGCGCAGGCCCATGATCTCCATGGCGCGGTGGACCGAGCGCTTGTTCATCTGCTGCACGTCGGTGGGAATCTTGGCGATACGCGCGGCCATGGCCAGGACCTCGACGTCCAGCCGATCGGCCGGATAGGCGCGGTTGGCGAACCCCACGCGCACGGCCTCCAGGCCGTCCATCGCATCGCCCGTCAGCATCATCTCCATGGCGGGCCGCAGCCCGCAGAGCCAGGCGTGGAACTGGTTGTCGGGCGGGCTCATCATGCGCACCGGCGGGTAGCCGATCTGGGCGTCCTCGGCGACGTAGACCAGGTCGCAGGCGGTGGCGAGTTCGGAGCCGCCGGCCAGGCACCAGCCGTGCACCTGGGCGATCACCGGTTTGGCCAGGTCCCAGACCTTGAAGCAGCCCTCGACCACGTGCCGCGCCCATTGGCCCGCGCCGGCGGCGGTGTCGTACGGGAACGGCGGCCGGGCCCCGCCGCCCAGGTCGTAGCCGGCCGAGAAGCAGGTCCCCGCGCCGCGGATGATCGTCACGCGCACCTGCGGATCGGCGTCGGCCGCCCCTAGGGCCGCGAACACCTCGCCGCGCAGCTCGTTGGAGAGCGCGTTGCGCTTGTCGGGGCGGTTCAGGGTCAACCGGCGGACGTGGGGCGCCGGGTCGTCGATCAGCAGGACGTCGGTCATCGAGGATCTCCTGAAGGCGGGGTTTCGGGCAGCGGTCCGGGCGTGTCCGAGAAGTCGCGCTCCGAACCGTAGCGCCGCAGGGCGCGTTCGGCGACGCCGGGCCGGAAGACGAAGCAGGCCGCTCCCCGGTCCATCGCGGCGGCGGTGGGGAAGCGGTCCACGTCCAGGCTCCGCGCGCCGGTCAGGCCCAGGGCGCGCCGCAGGATCAGCAGCATCTCGGCCTCCGCATGCGGCAACTCGCGCAACGCGGCGCTGCGGAGCCCGGCCGGCCGCTGCCCGGCGCGCTCCGCCGGCTCGACGACCACGCCGTCCAGCAGCACCCATCGGGCCAGGCGCGCGCCGTCGCACAGCAGCTCCGCCTCGGTGCGGCCTTGGTCCGGATCGGTGACGGCGACGTCGTAGCGCCGCGCGCCCAGGCCCCGCGCGGCCTGGGCGATGGCGAGCCCCGCGATCTCCAGCATGTGGGTGCATTGCCCCAGGGGGTCGAGGTGGCGATAGACGGCGGTCGCGTCGGTGGTGAGGGCGAGCCCGGCCAGCGCCGGCAAGGCGCCGACGGCCATGGGGCACTGGCTCCAGGGATAACGCACCGCCTGGCCGGCGACGTCCGTCACCCGTTGCCTGTCGTGGAGGACGGTGACCGCGAAATGGTGGAAGTCGTCCTCGACCTCGGCCGTCGCGCGGCCCGGCTCCGAGCGGAGGCGGATCGCGCGGCGGAAGCGGCCGGTCATTCCGCCGCCAGGGGCGCGGGACGCCGCGCGGGCTCGCCGTAGAGGGTGGTGCGCTGGCGGATGGGCCGGCCGGCGGAGGCCGCGGCGCGTTCCAGGTCGGCGACGGTGGTCTCCTGGCCGTGGGCGGCGCCGGCGGCGCGGCTGATGGACTCGTTCATCAGCACCCCGCCCAGGTCGTTGACGCCGGCGTTCAGCAGGGCCGCGGCGCCGTCCAGCCCCAGCTTCACCCAGGACGCCTGGATGGAGTCGATAGCGCCGTGCAGGGCGATGCGGGCGACCGCGTGCATCAGCACCGACTCTCGCCAGGTGGGTCCTCGACGGGCCTGGCCGCGCAGATAGACGGGGGAGGCCATGTGCACGAAGGGCAGGGGCACGAACTCGGTGAAGCCGCCGGTCCGGAACTGCTGGGCGCGGAGTGCGAGCAGATGGCGCGCCCAGTGCTCCGGCCGCTCCAGGTGGCCGAACATGATGGTGGAGGTGGTGGGCAGACCCACCTCATGAGCTGCGCCCACGACCGCCAGCCATTCGGCCGTGTCGAGCTTGTCGGGGCAGATCAGGGCGCGGACCTCGTCGTCGAGGATCTCGGCGGCCGTGCCCGGCAGCGAGCCCAGCCCCTCGTCCTTCAGCCGGCGCAGGTAGTCGGCGACGGGGACGCCCAGGGTGGCGGCGCCCTGGCTGATCTCCAGCGGCGAGAAGGCGTGGACGTGCATGGCGGGCTGGGCCGCCTTCACCGCGCGCAGGATCTCCACATAGGTCTCGCCGGTGTAGCGGGGGTGGATGCCGCCCTGCAGGCAGACCTCGGTGGCGCCCTTGGCCCAGGCCTCGCGGACCCGGTTGGCGATCTCCTCCAGCGGCAGGTCGTAGGGCTTGTCGCGCAGGCCGGCCTTGGTGGAGGTCTTGGAGAAGGCGCAGAAGCTGCAGCTGTAGGTGCAGATGTTCGTGTAGTTGATGTTGCGGTTGACTACGTAGGTCACCGTCTCGCCGCTGACCGCGCGGCGCAGTTCGTCGGCGCAGGCGACCACGGCCTCGGCGGCGGCCCCGCGGGCTCCGAAGAGGCGCACGATATCGGCTTCGGCCAGGGTCTCGCGGCCGGCGGCGCGGTTCAGGATCGCGTCCAGGCCCAGATGCAGCGCCAGGGCGGGCGCCTGGCCCAGCGGACGGGTGGGCGAGCCGGGCGCGGCGTCCGCGACGCCGGGGCTCCAGGCGCAGTCGCGGGCCAGGCCCTCGGTGTCGGCCAGCTTGCGAACCGCCTTGGCGACGCCCGGATCGAGCCAGCGGCCTGCGGCCTGCACGAAGCGGGGATGGGCGGTCAGGCGTTCGACCAGGGGCCGGCCGGCGGCCGCGCACTCGGCGCCCAGAGCTTCGATCTCCGGCCAGGGCGCTTCCGGGTTCACATGGTCGATCGTCACTGGCGAGATGCCGCCCCAGTCGTCGAGGCCGGCGTCGATCAGGGCGGCGGTGCGGCCGGGATTGAGGTTCGGCGGGGATTGGATCGTGACGGCGGGATCCAGCACCAGCCGCGCCGCCGCGACCGTCCACAGCAGCTCGTCCTCGGACGGCTCCGGCGCGCTGGCCATCGGCGTGCCGGGCTTGGCGCGGAAATTCTGGATGATCGCTTCCTGCAGGTGGCCATGGCGGCGGTGCAGGTCGCGGAGCGCGAAGAGGGCGTCCAGCCGCTCCTCGCGGGTCTCGCCAATGCCGATCAGCAGGCCGCTGGTGAAGGGGATGGCCGCCTCGCCGGCCGCGGCGATCGAGGCGAGCCGCGTGGCCGGCCGCTTGTCCGGCGAGCCGAAATGCGGGCCGCCCCGGGCGCAGAGGCGGTCCGAGGCGCTCTCCAGCATCAGGCCCATGGAGCCCGAGACCCGGCGCAGGCGGGCATAGTCGTCGGCGGCGAGCACGCCGGCGTTGATGTGCGGGACCAGCCCGGTCTCGCCCAGCACCCGGCCCGCCATGTGCTCGAGGTAGTCGACGGTGGTGGCGAAACCCAGCGCGTCCAGCGCCTGGCGCGCCGCCGCGTAGCGGAGCTCCGGCTTGTCGCCCAGGGTGAAGAGCGCCTCCTTGCAGCCGGCGGCGGCGCCGGCGCGGGCGATATCCAACACTTCGTCCGGGCTCATATAGGCCGAGGCCAGCCGCCGTGGCGCCTTGGCGAAGGTGCAGTAGCGGCAGACGTCGCGACAGAGCTGGGTGAGGGGGATGAACACCTTGCGCGAATAGGTCATCCGCTCGGGCCCACGGGCGTCGCGGACGCGGCGGGCGTCCGCGGCCAGTTCCGCCAGGGGCGCCGAGAGCAGGCGGCGACGCAGGTCCAGGTCGCTCATGCCGCCGCCCTCCAGCCGCTCAGCAACTCGCCGGTGCGGCCACCGCCGCCGAGGGCCAGGAAGGCGTCGAGGTCGGCGGGGCGGTCGATGTCGAAGCCGAGGCCGGGCGCGCGCACCACGCGGGCGTCGAGTCCGAGGGTCCGCGCCTCCGCCAGGTGCCTGCCAAAGCTGCCCGGGCCGAACGCCAGCGGCAGTGGGACGCCCGCGCGCAGCACCAGGGCGCCGGTGCCGCCGTCGGCGCTGGCCGGCGCCAGCACCAGGCGGCCCGGATCCGCCGCTTCCAAACAGGCCTCCAACTCGCCGGCGTCGAGTCGTGGCAGGTCGCCGGGCAACAGCACCAGGGTCGCGTCGGGCTCGGTCGCCGCGATCCGCCGCCGGGCGCGATCGAAGGCGGCGTTCAGGTCACCGGGCTCCTGCTCCAGGATCACCACCGCGCCCGTCCGCGCCGCGCGCCGCGCGAGCGAGGGGGTGGGCGTCGTCACATAGGTTCGCAGCACCGCCGGGCAACCGGCGAGCGCCGTCAGCATGTCGGCCAGCATGGCCTCGACCAGCGCTTCGCGTCGCTCGGGACCCAGTCGTCCCGAAAGCCGGGACTTCGCGTCCGGCCCGCCGCGGACCGCTATCACCACGTCGGCGTTCATGACGCCTTCCTCTGGGCGCGATGTTCGAGGTCGAGCGCGAAGGCCAGGGTCTCGCGCGCCAGACGGATGCGATCATCGTCGGTGCGCATCACCGCGCCAGTGGCCAGGACCGGCAGGTCCAGCGTCCGTAACGCCTCGGCCTCCGCGGCGTCCTCGTCGTCGACCACCAGGCCTGACAGCAGGCCGCCGTAGTGGCTGGCGATCGCCGTCACGCCGGGCATCACGCCCAGCTCCTGCATGAGCTTCGCCGCCGGCCCTTTGAGCGCGCGGCCGCCGACGATAGGCGACACAGCCACGATCGGGGCGCCCAGCGACTCGAGGCCGGCCGCGACGCCGGGAACCGCCAGGATCGGGTCGATGCTGAGGTAGGGGTTGGAGGGGCAGACGATCACTGCCGCCACGTCGCGCCGGGCCAGCGCCGCCTGCAGCGCCGGAGAGGGCGTGGCTGTCTCCGCGCCCTCGAAGCGGACGCCGGTCGCCACCGGCCGGCACTGTTCGCCGACGAAGTAGCGCTGGAACGGAAGCTCTCCGTCCGCCGTCCGAACGAAGGTGCGCACCGGCTCGTCGGACATCGGGACCACGGCGTGGCGGATTCCCAGGGCGGCAGTCAGGGCGGCGGTGACCTCGGACAGCGTCTCGCCGGCTGCCATGCGGCGGGTGCGCTCCACGTGCATGGCCAGGTCGCGGTCGCCGAGGTTGAACCAGTCTTCGCCGCCCAGCCGCTTCACCTGGTCCATGAAGTCCCAGGTCTCACCTGCGAGGCCCCAGCCGCGTTCGCGATCGGCGAGGTTCGACAGGGTGTAGGCCACGGTGTCGATATCGGGCGACACGTGCAGGCCCAGGTGGACGAAGTCGTCGCCGGTGTTGACCACCAGGGTCAGGTCCTCGGGCGCCAGGATCCGGGTCAGGCCGAACGCCAGCTTGGCGCCGCCGACCCCGCCGCAGAGGGCGATGACATGCCCTTTGGAAGGAGATGGGGCGCTCATCGGAACAGGTCCTTGTCCAGAGGGCGCAGGATCTCGCCGACGCCCTCCTGGTTGTCGGGATCGTAGGTCGCGCCCCGGACGATCGCCACGGGCGTGCCCTCGGCCGCCTCGCCCATCACCAAGGACGCGGCCCCGGCGATCTCGTCGGCGACGCCAACCACGGTGGCCTGCAGAGTGCGGCCGAACAGGTCGGGCTCGCCCCGGCGGTCGCGCAGCGGCTTCAGGCCGGCCGTGCCGATCGCCGATCCGATGGTGCCCATCCGCCAGGCGCGGCCCAGGCTGTCCGAGACGATCACCGCCAGCCGCACGCCGAACGCCGCCTCCAGCGTAGCGCGGAGCCGCCGGGCGCTGGCGTCGGGGTCTTCGGGCCACAGCAGGACCGCCTCGTCCCCTCCGTCGGGCAGGTTGGAGGCGTCGATGCCGGCGTTGGCCAGGACGTGGCCGGTGCGATGCCGGGCGATGATCACCCCGGGCGCCACGCGCATCAGCTCCTGGGACTCGGCGGCGATCAGCTCGACGACCGCAGGGTCCTTCTGCGCCCGAGCCGCGGCGTCATACGCCTCGGGTCCGGGCGTTACGCCGGCCAGCCGCACCGCCCGGCCTTCGACCTTGGACACCACCTTCTGGGCCACGACGACGACGTCGCCGTCCTGCAGGAAGTCGCCCGAAGCGCGGACCGCGTCGGCGATTGCGGCGGCCAGGTTGTCGCCCGGCGCGAACAGCGGAAGGCCGGCCAGCGCCCGCACCGACAGGCTCGCCGCCGCGGGCGCGTCCTTGGGCCGGCCGGTGATGCGCACGCCGGCCTGCGCGATCTTGTAGCGCCGGTTGATCTGGATCAGCAGCGAGGTCATGGCCTCGGCGGCGGCCGAATTGGCCAGCGGCCCAACGTGCCAGCTCTTCAGGCGCAGCTGGGCCAGGACGGTGCGCACCGTCTCGACGGCCTCGGCGTCATCGCCGGCCACCAGGACGTCGGCGTCGATCGTCCCGCCCGACGCAAGCTTCTCGGCGCCGATGGTCTGTAACGCCGAGACGACGCGGACGTCCGGGCCCAGGATCGCGGCCGCCTCGACCGCCGCGCAGCCGGCCGCCGGCAATTGCACCGTGCCCACCTTCGGCGGGCGCAGCGGGACGGTGGTGTCGACCACGATCTTGCCCTGCGCCGCCTCGCGGATCTGCGCCAGCGTGTCGGCGTGGGCGGCGTAGGGGACGGTCAGGACGACGATCTCGCCATGCGCCGCCGCCTCGGCCAGACCAGCGCCGGACATGCCGGCGCCCTGCTCGGCGGCGAAGGCCTGCGCCTTGGCAGGATCGCGCGATCCCACCCAGACCTGATGCCCCGCGGCCGCCAGCCGGCCGGCCAGGGCCGCTCCGAGCGCACCCGTCCCACCGATGATCGCAAACCTGGTCAAGCGCAGCTCCCTGGTCGGCGCGATCGCGCCGGCGGGAGGCTAGCAGGCCCGTCGCAGGCTGCGCTCCTCCCATTCTTGTTTTTGCTGCTGGGACTATAGACTCTCATAATGATTATGATCAATATCCCGCAAAACAAGTGTTTGAGGGAGGATGGCGGATGGCGCTCGCGCCGATCGCAGACGGCCTTTTCGAGGTCGTGGAGGGCGTCCCGCATCTGATCGGGGGTCGGCGGAAGTCCGACGGCCGGATGGTCTTCCCGATGCCCGCCGGGCCCGAAGGGCAGAACTACGAGACCGTGCGGCTGTCGCCCGACGGCCGCCTCTGGTCCTTCACCGTCCAGCGGTTCCGTCCCAAGTCACCGCCCTACGCCGGCGCCGACGACGAGAAGAGCTTCCGGCCCTACGCCCTCGGCTACGTCGAGCTGCCCGGCGAGGTGATCGTCGAGAGCCGCATCGAGACCGACGATTTCACGGCCCTGAAGGTCGGCGCGCCCATGCGCCTGAAGCTGGTCCCGTTCCAGAAGGTCGGCGGCGACGTGCTCGCCTACGCCTTCGAACCCGTCGCCTGAGGAGGCCGCCATGACCGACGTCCACATCATCGGCGCAGGCATCCACGCCTTCGGCCGCCACGACGACAAGACCGGGCTGGACCAGGGTGTGTTCGCCGTGCGCGAGGCGCTGAAGGACGCCGGCCTGGACTGGACCGACATCCAGTTCGGCTTCGGCGGCTCCGACGCCGCCGGCAACGCCGACGCGGTGCTGCCGCGCCTGGGCCTGACCGGCATCCAGTTCATCAACGTCAAGAACGGCTGCGCCGCCGGCGGCTCGGCCCTGCTGTCGGGCTATTGGGCGATCAAGTCCGGCGAGTTCGATCTGGGCGTGGTGGTGGGTTTCGACAAGCACCCGCGCGGCGCCTTCAGCCCGACGCCGGCCGACTGGGGTCTGCCGGAATGGTACGGCGAGACCGGCCTGATGCTGACGACCCAGTTCTTCGGCAACAAGATCAACCGCTACATGGGCCTGCACGGGATCAGCGCAACCACGCTGGGCCGGGTGGCGGAGAAGGCCTTCGAGAACGGGGTGCGGACGCCGCACGCCTGGCGCCGCGAAGCGATCGGCCTCAACGCCATCATGAACTCGCGGATGATCTCCGATCCGCTGACCCAGTACATGTTCTGCTCGCCGGCCGAGGGCGGCGCGGCGCTGATCCTGGCCTCCGACCGCAAGATGCGCGAGCTGGGCCTGTCGGGCCCGAAGGTCCGCGGCGCGGCGGTGCGCACCCGGGTCAACGGCTCGTTCGAAGTGTTCTCGCCATCCCTGGACGTGGAGCGCGGCCCGTCGCCGACCCAGATGGCCTCCAAGGCTGCCTACGAGATGGCCGGCGTCGGCCCCTCGGACATCGACGTGGCCCAGCTGCAGGACACCGAGTCCGGCGCCGAGATCATGCACATGGCCGAGAACGGCTTCTGCGCCGACGGCGAACAGGAGCGGCTGCTGGCGGAGGGCGCGACGCGGCTCGGCGGCAAGCTGCCGGTGAACACCGACGGCGGCTGCCTGGCTTGCGGCGAACCCATCGGCGCCTCGGGCCTGCGCCAGGTCTACGAGAACGTCCAGCAGCTGCGCGGCCGCGCGGACGGCCGCCAGGTGGCCGACGCCAAGCTCGGTTACAGCCAAGTCTACGGCGCGCCCGGGCTGTCCGGCGTCGTGATCCTGGAAGCCTGAAACACAACAACGATGCCTAGGGAGGCCCTGCCGTGATCTTCGAACATTCCGAAGAGACCAAGCACCTGATCGACCGCGTGCAGCGGTTCATGGACGAGCACGTCTATCCGAACGTCGAGACCTATCGCCGCCAGGAGCACGAGGGGAATCGCTGGAAGGCGGTGCCGATCGTCGACGAGCTGAAGGCCAAGGCGAAGGCTGAGGGCCTCTGGAACATGTTCATGCCGCCCCACAGCGGCCAGACCCACGTCGACGACACCTTCGTCTTCGAGGGGCTGCAGTGCACGAACCTGCAGTACGCGGCCCTCGCCGAGATCATGGGCAAGGTCAATTTCGCCTCCGAGGTCTTCAACTGTTCGGCGCCGGACACCGGCAACATGGAAGTGCTGATGCGCTACGGCACCCTGGCGCAGAAGGAGCGGTGGCTGCGGCCGCTGATGAACGGCGAGACCCGCTCGTCCTTCCTGATGACCGAACCGGCGGTGGCCTCGTCCGACGCCTCCAACATCGAGACCCGCATCGATCGCGACGGCGACCACTACGTGATCAACGGGCGCAAGTGGTTCTCGTCCGGCGCCGGCCATCCGCGCTGCGACGTCTACATCCTGATGGGCAAGACCGATCCCGGAGCCCGCACCTACAACCAGCAGTCCATGATCCTGGTCGAGCCTGACCGGCCGGGCATCACCATCGAGCGGATGCTGCCGGTGTTCGGCTACGAGCACGAGAGTCACGGCGGTCACGCCCAGGTGCTGCTGGAGAACGTCCGCGTGCCCGTCGAGAACATGCTGCTGGGCGAGGGCCGGGGCTTCGAGATCGCCCAGGGCCGCCTGGGCCCCGGCCGCATCCACCACTGCATGCGTATTATCGGCGCCTGCGAGGTGGCGCTGGAGAAGATGTGTCGGCGCCTGCTGAGCCGGGTCGCGTTCGGCAAGGCCATCGCCGAGCACTCGGTGTGGGAACAGCGCATCGCCGAGGCGCGCATCGACATCGAGATGTGCCGCCTCCTGTGCCTGAAAGCCGCCTACATGATGGACGTGGCCGGCAACAAGAGCGCCCGCGGCGAGATCGCCATGATCAAGGTCGCGGCGCCGCGGATCGCCTGCAAGGTCATCGACGACGCCATCCAGGCCCACGGCGGCGCCGGCGTCACGGCGGATTTCGGTCTGGCCGAGCTGTATGCCAGCAACCGCATCCACCGCATCACCGACGGCCCGGACGAGGTGCACGCCCGCACCGTGGCGCGCATGGAGCTGGGCAAGTACGGCGCGGCCGCCCAGCCTCGCCAGGCCGCCGCTTGAGATGGACGCCGCCCATGAGGCCTTCCGCGACGAGGTGCGGAGCTTCCTCGCGGAGGCCCTGACGCCTGAGTTGCGGAGTTGGACGAAGCGCCAGGCCGGCGTGTTTTCCGAGGGCGAGCTGTGCCGGGTCTGGCACAAGGTGCTCTACGAGAAGGGTTGGGTCGCCCCGGCCTGGCCGGTCGAACACGGCGGGCCCGGCTGGACGCCGCTGCAGCGCTTCATCTTCGCCGACGAGTGCGCCCGGGCCAATGCGCCGGTCCTGCCGGCCATGGGGCTGCAGATGTGCGGGCCGGTGCTGATGCGGCACGGCACGCCGGAGCAGAAGGCGTTCTTCCTGCCCAGGATGCTGTCGGGCGAGCACTACTGGTGCCAGGGCTACTCCGAGCCGCAGTCCGGCTCGGACCTGGCCTCGCTGCAGATTCGCGCGGTCCGCGACGGCGACGACTATGTGGTCACCGGCTCCAAGTTGTGGACCACCCACGCCCACTTCGCCAACTGGATGTTCCTGCTGGTGCGGACCTCCATCGAGGCCAAGCCGCAAGCGGGGATCAGCTTCCTGCTCACGCCGATGGACGTGCCGGGGATCACGGTGCAGCCGATCATCAGTATCTCGGGCGAGCACGAGGTGAACCAGGTCTTCTTCGACGATGTCCGCATCCCGGTGGCGAACCTGGTCGGCGAAGAGAACCAGGGCTGGACGGTCGCCAAGCACCTGCTGGAATTCGAGCGGGGCGCCGGGGCCGCGGCCAGCGCGCTGAACGCCCAGCTGCGGACCGCGCGGTCGATCGCCGAGGCGGAGGGCTGGTGGGGCGACGATTCCGCGTTCCGCCAGCGCTGGACCGAACTCGATATCGAGCTGCAGGCGCTGGCCTTCGCCGAGCGCCAAGCGGCCGCCATGCTGATGGCGGGCCGCGACATCGGCAACACCGTCGCTTCGCGGCTGAAGCTCACCGTCAGCGCCCTGCTCCAGCGCATCACCGAGCTCGGCATGGGCGCTCTGGGGCCCTATGCCGCCGCCGACCAGAGCGGGGCTCTGGGTGCGGGCGCCAACGCCGCGCCGGTGGGTCCGACCCATGCCCTGACGCCGACGGCCAAGTACCTGAACAGCCGCGCCGCGACGATCTACGGCGGGTCCAACGAGATCCAGCACAACATCCTGGCGCGGATCATCCTCGGCGCCTGACTCTGCCATTGACTATGATGATAATCATCATCATGATTTGTTCGAAGCACGCAAAAACGCTGGTCCACCAGCGCGCCCGGAGGAAACGACGTGAACGCCATCGTCAAAGAATTCAAAGTCATCGACAGCGATACCCATGTCATCGAGCCGTATGACCTGTGGACGACCCGCATCTCGAAGAAATACGCCGACGTGGTCCCGCAGGTGCGATGGGACCCCAACATGAACGAGGACGCCTGGTTCTTTAACGGCGAACGCACCGGCGCGGCCGCGGGCGCCGCCATGGCCGGCTGGCACGAGTATCCGCCCAAGCGGCCCCAGAAGCTGGAGATGGTCGACCCGTCGCTCTACCAGAACACGGCGCGCCTGAAGAAGATGGACGAGTACGGGATCTACGCTCAGATCCTCTATCCCAACGTCGCGGGCTTCGGCGCCGGCAAGTTCCTGGGCCTCGGCGACCTGGACCTGATGCTGCTGTGCGTGCAGGCCTACAACGACTGGCTCACCGAATGGGCCAGCGCCGATCCCAAGCGCCTGATCGCCCAGTGTGCGCTGCCGTTCTGGGACCTGGACGCCACCGTCAAGGAAATGGCCCGCTGCGCGAAGCTGGGCCACAAGGGCGTGATCTTCTGCGCCGAGCCCGAGACCTTCGGCCTGCCCAAGCTGACCGACCCGCACTGGGACCGGCTGTGGGCCGCCGCGCAGGAGCTGGGCCTGCCGATCAACTTCCACGTGGGCGCTGGCGACATGTGGTATTTCGACATGATGCATCCCTCGGTGAAGCCGCATGCGGCGTTCGCCTCGATGGGGGCGCTGTTCTCGCTGGATCTGGCGCAGACGATCGCGCAGCTGACCTGCGGAGGCATCTGCCACCGGTTCCCGAACCTCAACTTCGTGGTGGTCGAGAGCGGGGTGGGCTGGATCCCGTACCAGCTGGCCAGCCTGGACTACCAGTGGCTGAACTGCGGCGCCCACAAGGAGAACCCGGAGTACAAGCTCATGCCGAGCGAGTTCTTCAAGCGCCAGATCTACGGCTCGTTCTGGTTCGAGAAGAAGACCCTGAAGCCGACGATCGACATCATCGGCGCCGACAACATCCTGTACGAGACCGACTTCCCGCACCCGACCAGCATGAGCCCGGGCCCGGCCACCTCGGCGACCTATCCGGCCTTCTACATGGAAGAGGCGTTCGAGGGCGTCGCCCGGTCGGACGTGGAGAAGATCGTCCACGGCAACGCCGCGAAGATCTATCACCTGGACTAGCGACCCCAAGCCCTGCCGGCCGGGCCGTCGCCCGGCCGGCTCATTTTTCGAGGCGGGAGGCGAGGGTGACGGACTACTTCGACATGACCGGAAAGGTCGTTCTGGTCACCGGCGGGAGCCGGGGGCTGGGTTATGAGATGGCCAAGGCGTTCGCGGCCTGCGGCGCCGACGTGATCGTCGCCAGCCGCAAGCTGGAGCCGTGCGAGGCGGTGGCCGAGGAGATCCGCGCCATGGGCCGCCGGGCGCTGCCGGTGGCCTGCCACGTGGGCCAGTGGGACGCGATCCCGGCCCTGGTCGAGGCGGCGTACGACACCTTCGGCAAGGTGGACGTGCTGGTGAACAACGCCGGCATCGCACCCACCGCGCCGAAGTCCTCGGACGTCACCGAGGAGCTGTTCGACAAGACCGTCGGCGTGAACTTCAAGGGGCCGTTCCGGCTTTCGGCGCTGGTCGGCGACCGCATGTTCGAGGCGGGCTCCGGCGCGATCATCAACGTGAGCAGCATGGCGGCGGTGCATCCCAGCGCGACCTATCCGGTCTATGCCGGCGCCAAGGCGGCGCTCAACATCATGACGCAGGCCCACGCCATGGAGTTCGGCCCCAGGGTGCGGGTGAACGCCATCATGTGCGGGCCCTTCTGGACCGACATCGCCAAGTCCTGGCGCGAGCAGGCCGACGCCAATTCGCCGGCCGCCATGAAGCGGATCGGCCGGCCGGAGGAGATCGCCACCACGGCCCTCTACCTGGCCAGCGACCGCTCCAGCTTCACCACCGGCGCCATCATCCGCCTCGACGGCTGCGTGCCCTGATGAGCGCCCCGCCACGGAAGTACCTGGGCCAGACGGTGGAGGTGAAAGCCGCCCATCGCATCGACGAGGCCCGCCTGGCCCAGTTCCTGGGCGATGTGGTCCCCGGCTACGAGGGCCCGCTGGAGGTCCGCCAGTTCGAGGGCGGCCAGTCCAACCCGACCTACCTGCTGACCACGCCCGGGGCGAAATACGTCCTGCGCCGCAAGCCGCCCGGCGTACTGCTGAAGTCGGCCCACGCGGTCGATCGCGAGTTCCGGGTGATGAAGGCCCTGTTCGAGCGCGGCCTGCCGGTCCCAGAGCCCCTGGCGCTGTGTGAGGACGACAGCGTCCTGGGCACCGCCTTCTACGTCATGCGCCATGTGCCCGGCCGGGTGTTCCTGATCAGCGCCATGCCCGACCTGACGCCCGCCGAGCGGGCCGCGGTCTACGACTCCGCCAACGAGACCCTGGCCCGCCTGCACAGCCTCGACCACCTGGCGGCGGGGCTCGAGGACTTCGGACGTCCGGGCAACTATTTCGAGCGCCAGATCGGCCGCTGGAGCCAGCAGTACGAGGCTTCCAAGACCGCCGACATCCCCGAGATGGACCGGCTGATGGAATGGCTGCCCAAGGCCGCGCCGCCGGCCGCGCAGGCCCGGCTGATCCATGGCGACTACTCGTTCCACAACCTCTTGATCCACCCCACCGAGCCCAAGGTCGTGGCCGTGCTGGACTGGGAGCTGTCCACCACCGGCGACCCGCTAGGCGACCTGACCTACCACGCGATGGAATGGTACCGGCCCGACGACGGCGACGCGCGCGGCAGCCTGCGCGAGCTGGACCTCGCCGCCCTGGGGATCCCCGACCTGGAGACCTACGTCGCGCGCTATTGCGAACGCGTGGGCCGCCCGCCGATCGGCAACCTCGGCTTCTACAAGGCCTACAATCTGTTCCGGGTCGCTGCGATCGTGCAGGGCATCGTGGGGCGTGCGCTGCAGGGCAACGCCGCCGCGGACGGCGCCGCGCAACAGGCCGCCCGCATCCGCCCCCTCGCCGAAGCCGCCTGGGGCTACGCCCGCGAGGCGGGCGCCTCCTGAAAGGACACGCCATGACGGCCACCATGCATCGCCAATGGCAGGTCGCCGGCCGGCCGGCGGGTCGGCCCCTGCTGGACGATGATTTCCAGCTCGCCCAGGTCGAGGTCGCTCCGCCCGCGGTCGGCGAGGTGCTGGTCCGCACCGCCTATCTCGGTTTCGATCCGGCCCAGAAAAGCTGGATGGAGAACGCCGCCAGCTACATGAACCCGGTCGAGATCGGCGGCGTCATGCCGGGGTCGGGGGCGGGCGTGGTGGTCGAGTCCAAGCACCCGGATTTCGAGCCTGGCGACGCGGTCTTCGGTCACCTGGGCTGGCAGGAACTGGCCACCGTACCGGGCCGGTTGCTCTACAAGGCGCCGCCGGGCGTACCGCTGGACGCGGTCCTGAGCGTGCTGGGCGGCACCGGCCGCACCGCCTACCTGGCGCTGATGAAGGTGGGCAAGCCGGTGGCGGGCGACACCCTGCTGATCTCCGGCGCGGCGGGGGCGACCGGCTCGCTGGTCGGCCAGATCGGCAAGATCGCCGGCTGCCGGGTGATCGGCATCGCTGGCGGCCCGGAGAAGTGCGCCTGGCTCACCGGCGAACTCGGGTTCGACGCGGCCATCGACTACAAGAACGAGAAGGTGCGCACCCGCCTGCGCGAGCTGGCGCCGGCCGGCGTGGACATCTTCTTCGACAACATCGGCGGCGAGATCCTCAACGACGCCCTGGCGCGCCTGGCGCCGCGGGCGCGGGTGGTCATCTGCGGCGGCATCTCCCGCTACAACTTCGATCCGCGCAGCCAGGAGATGCCGCCAGGCCCGCGCAACTACTTCAACGTCGTGTTCACGGGGGCCACCATCCAGGGCTTCCTGATGCCGGAGTACGAGCGCGACTACCCGGAGGCCGACACCCGGCTGGCCGCCTGGGTGCGGGACGGCCGGATCAAGCCCAGGGCCGACGTGCTGGACGGCTTCGAGAACGCCCCCGCCGCCCTGATGCGCCTGTTCGAGGGGCGTAATGTGGGCAAGCAACTGGTCAAGGTCTTCTAGCCCGATGGTTTGGGCGCCGTAAGGGCAACTTCCTCGTCCGCGTCGGCTTGACATTCGGATGATCATCATCATGATCATCCCTAATAAGGCTATGTAGAACGGCCAGTCAGGGAAGAGACGTCAGGGGCCCGCCGTCGCGCGGGACTTCGCATTCACTTGCCCTTTCGGGCGGAATGCGTCGCCGTGGCTCCCTTCTCAAAATCACATGCCGGCATACGACCGGCTTTGAGGGGGAGAAGACGGATGTTGGGTTTCACCAAGCATCGGAAGCAGACGCTCATGCATCGCGCCGGCATCGCGGCGCTGCTCGTGGGCGGCGGTCTGGCCGCGACGCCGGCGATGGCGCAATCCGGCGCCGCCGCTCCCTCGGAGGTCACCGAAGTCATCGTCACGGCGACCCGCCGGGCAGAGGCCCTGAAGGACGTGCCCCTGGCCATCACCGCACTCAGCGGCGAGCAGGTCGAGCGCGCGCGGGTCCAGAATTTCGTCGACATCCCCAACATCGTGCCGGGCGCCACCTTCGTCAGCAGCAAGGGCCAGAGCACCGCGAACGTCCTGATCCGCGGCCAGGCCCAGACCAACGACTCGCCGCACCTGTCGCTGCCGGTCGCCATCTTCATGGACGACATCTATTTCGGCTCGACGGCCTCGTTCAGCGCCGACTTCTTCGACATCGAGCAACTGGCCATCCTGCGCGGGCCGCAGGGCACCACCTTCGGCCGCAATGTGGTCGGCGGGGCCCTGCAGATCACCAGCCGCAAGCCGCAGCTCGGCGAGGCCGACGGCGAGATCACCGCGTCATTGTCGAAGTACTCCAAGGCCGACGACATGGGCTTCGAGGTGCGCGGCTATTTCAACACCCCGCTCTCCGACACCGTCGCCGCCCGCCTGGCCTACAGCGCCAAGAACATCGGCGGCTACGCCCACAACCTGACGACGGGCTCGTACCTGAACGACCAGAAGAGCTTCGCGCTGCGTCCGTCGGTGCGCTGGCAGCCAAACGAGAAGCTCGATGTGCTGCTGATGGGCTACTACTTCCATGAGGACCAGTTCCCGACCGCCTACCAGTCGGTGGGGCAGGGCGGCGTCGTCGCGGCCCACGAGGCGATCTCGAAGAATGCCTGGGATGTCTCCCACGACCAGGACGGCGAGTACGAGCGCGACATCTATGTGGTGCAGCTGCGGGCGGACTACGACACCGGCGTCGGCGACCTGACCTGGATCACCAGCTACCGGAACCTGGACTCCTACTATGTCGACGACGGGGATTCCTCGATCCTGCCGGCGAACGACAAGAGCGTGAACGAGAGCAAGGAATTCCAGTTCAGCCAGGAGATCCGCTTCGCCTCACCGTCGGACAAGCGGTTCACCTATGTGGTCGGCGCCTACTACAGCTTCGAGAACATCTACAAGCGCATCATGTTCGGCTTCAACGGGACCATCCCGGGCAGCCGGCTGGGGGCAATGCATTGCGGGGCCGCGGCGGCCCGAGGCTTCGTCGGCTGTCCCGTGGCGCCGGCGGCCTATGGCCCGACCAGCTTCGGGCCGCGGTTCGACGCCAACGTGGCGGGGTCCAACCACATCAAGTCGTACGCCGTCTTCGCCGAGGGCAAGTACGCGCTTACCGACCAGCTGAACCTCACGGTGGGCGCGCGCTACACCATCGAGGACAAGGCGGGCTACACGCGCCACGACGCCTTCACCCTGTTCTACGGCAACCCGTTCGACGTGAAGTTCGACAAGGACTGGAGCGCCTTCACCCCGCGCGCCATTCTGGACTTCAAGCCCAACGACGACCTGATGTTCTACGGAAGCGTCGCCACCGGCTTCAAGGGCGGCGGCTGGTCGCTCACCAGCACCAACGCGGCGGCGGCCGTGGTGCCGCTGGAGCCGGAGGACAGCATCAGCTACGAGCTGGGCGCCAAGACCCGGTTCTTCGATCGTCGCCTGACCTTCAACATCGCCGCCTACCAGGCCGACACCAAGGACCTGCAGGTGCGGTCGCTGGTCAACGGCGTGCTCAACGACACCAACGCCGGCAAGCTCAGGGTCCGCGGGGTCGAGGTCGAGGCCCTGGCCGTGCCGATCGAGGGCCTGACCTTCGGGGTCAACTACGCCTACACGGACGCCTTCTTCAAAGAGTTCCGGGGCTGCGCAGGCGGCGGCGTCAACTGCACGGGCAATGCGGCGCCGTTCGTGCCCGAACACGATCTCACGGTCTCGGTCGAGTACGCCTGGACCCTGGCCAACGAGGCCGAACTCACCGCCAAGGTGGACGCCAAGTGGGCCAGCAACTTCCCCGTGGGCCCGCTCCGGAACCAGCCGTTCGCCGAGGGCAAGACCGGCAAGGACGGGGTGCTCAACGCCTCCCTCGTGTGGGACTCGCCTGACAAGCTCTGGACCGCGCAACTCTGGGCGAAGAACATCACCAACGAGTGGAGCTTCACCGCAGCGGCCAACTACTTCTTCTATTTCCTGTCGCAGGCGGAGTTCAACGCCGGCGCCCGGGAGGTGGACCGCGGCTCGATCAATCCGCCCCGCCAGGTCGGCGTCACCCTGACGCGGAAGTTCCAGTAGCGTAGGGGCGGCGGGCCGGACTCCTTCCCCCGCCGCCTCACCGAACGGCCGGGCCGTTGGAGTGTCGTGATATGCCTGCGAGCGCCCGGACGGACGTGTCGGTCATCGCCAGCCGCTATGGGCTGGCGATGCTGTTCCTGGTCGCCCTGTTCAACTACATCGACCGCGCGATCATCTCGATCCTGCAGGAGCCGCTGAAGGCCGACCTGGGGCTCTCCGACACCCAGCTAGGCGCCCTGACCGGGCTTTCCTTCGCGCTGATGTACACGACCATGGCCCTGCCGATCGCGCGGCTGGCCGACGTGTGGAACCGCAAGCGGCTGATCGCCGGGGCGCTGGCGATCTGGAGCGCGGCCACCGCCGCCTGCGGCCTCGCCAACGGCTTCGGGACGCTGGTGGCGCTCAGGATGGGCGTGGCGTTCGGGGAGGCGGGCTGCGTGCCGGCCAGCCACTCGATGATCGCCGACTACTTTCCGCTCCGGCAGCGGGCGACCGCGCTGGCGCTCTGGGGCCTCTCCAACCCGTTTGGCACCATGTTGGGCTTCGCGGCGGGCGGCTGGATCACCCAGGCCATCGGCTGGCGCGAGGCCTTCCTGCTGTTCGGCATCGCCGGCGTGGCGCTGGCGCCCCTCGTCCTGACCATGAAGGAGCCGCGGCGGGGCCGCTTCGACGAGCAGAAGGACACGCGCGTGCAGGTGCCGCTGCGCGAAGCGCTGTCCACGCTCTGGAAGCTCAAGGCCTTCCGCTTCCTGGCCGCCGGCGGCGCGGCGCACGCCTTCGTGGTCTTCGCCGCGCACAATTGGAACGCTCCCTTCTTCGGTCGGGTCCACGAGATGCCGATCGGGCAGGTGGCCCTGTATCTGGCCCTCGCCATCGGCCTGGGCGGCGGGACGGGCCAGTTCGTCGGCGGCTGGCTGGCCGACCGGCTCGGGCGCGGCGACCGACGCTGGTACATGTGGCTGCCGGCCACGGCTTCGGTCCTGCTGATCCCGTTCTCCCTGGGCGTCTACCTGATCGAGGACACTCGAAGCGCGATGGCGATGGGCGTCGTCCAGGCCGTGCTGCTGAACGTCTGGTTCGCTCCGATCGTGGCCACCGCCCAGATGCTCGTCGCGTCGCAGATGCGGGCCTTCACCTCGGCCATGCTCGTGCTGATCGTGAACATCCTGGGCCTCAGCCTGGGTCCGCTGATGACCGGCATGATCAGCGACGCGCTGCAGCCGACCCTCGGATCGGAGTCGCTGCGCTACGCCATCCTGGCCAGCATGGGCATGAGCGCGGTCGCCGCCCTGTGCTTCTTCCGCTCAGGACAGCACCTGATGCGGGAACTGCAAGGCGCGGCCGGAGCGGGCGCGCCCGATGCGGCGCCGGCTCCGGCGCGGGCCTAGCCTAGCGGCTCAGCGCCACTGTACTTTCTCGCCGACCTTGAGCGGCCAGAACGACTTGAAGTCCTCCACCGCGTGGCGGATGTGCTCGCGCATCCGGTTGGCGGCGAGTTCGGCGTCGCCGGCGATGATCGCTTCGGCGAGCTCCCGGTGATCATGGACGATCCGCTGTTCGAGTTCCCCCCGCTCGGCGCTGGTCAGCACCTGTTCGGTGACGATGAAGCCGATCGATCGCAACGACAGCGACAGGACGCGGTTGTCGGCGAGCTCGGCGACGATGTCGTGGAACTGCAGGCCCTCGCGCACCGCCCAGGCGTGGTCCTCGTCGAGGAACGGGCTCAGCGAGGCGCGCACCTTTTCGCGGTCGGGGTTGAGCGCCGCCAGCCGCGCGAGAAGCGGCTCGGACTCGACCCAGGCCTCCAGCAGCTCGTCGTAGCTGGCGCCCAGCATGTGCAGGTGGAGGGTCAGCGTGCGCGACAGGTTGCCTGGCAGCACGCGGCCGACCACGGTGCCGGCCCCGGGCCCGGGCCGGATGGCGATCAGGCCCTGGACTTCGAGCAGGCGAAGGGCCTCGCGGAGGGATGACCGGCTGACGCGGTACTGCACCAGCATCTGGGCCTCGAGCGGCAGCCGGTCGCCCGGCTGCATGTCCTCGCGGACGATGTTGCGGATGATCTCCAGCGCCACCACCTCGGAGGTCTTCAGCGTGCGGCGGGTGAGTTCGTAGGAGACCGGTAGGACCGCGGTGTCCCCTGGCTTCGCAGCCGGCCGGGCCCCTCTTCCACGCGCGCTCATGCGATCAAACCTTCCCCTTCAGCCCTGCGGCGGATCGGACTTACCCCGATTTGCTCGCAGCCCCGTGCGCGTAATGCAACCCCGGTCCAATGGCGCGCATCTTATGGTCGCGTTTGATGATCATGATTGCGATGGATCAAGGCAAGGATCGGAATGGACGCTGCGCCCGGGGCCGAAACGGACGCCTCAGCGTTGACAGCAAGATCGGGTAGTTCATAATGATGATTATAATAGACAGGTCGCGTGCAAAGCCGGCCGGAACCTAGGGAGCGCGCCGTCCGGCGCTGAGTTTCACGATGCAGACCACGGCGGTGCGCGCTGGGCCGGTAGCCTCCAATCGGTCGCCGGGCGCGCGGCAGGGGCCGCTGGCCGGGATCCGCGTGGCCGATTTCTGCTGGATGGGCGTGGGCGCCTGCGCGACGCGGGTGCTCGCCGACTTCGGCGCCACGGTGATCCGGATCGAGGATCGCAACCGCCTCGACATGCCGAGGCGCCTGCCGATCTACAAGGGCGAGGCGCGGACCTATGGCGAGGAAGACGCCAACCCGGATCCGAACAAGGGCGGCCTGTTCAACAACTACAACCGCAACAAACTGGGCGTGACGATCAACATGCGCAGCCCCAAGGGCAAGGCGCTGGCCGACCGGCTGATCGCCTCGTCCAGCGTCGTGACCGAGAATTTCGCGCCTGGCGTGATGGAGCGCTGGGGCCTGACCTATGAGCGGCTGCAGGAGCTGTCGCCGTCGGTGATCTATGCGCGGATGAGCGGCTTCGGCCACACCGGCCCGCATGCCGAGCACCGCAGCTACGGCCCCATTGTCCAGGCCGTCTGCGGGCTGTCGTACATCAGCGGCCTTCCGGGCGAGGAGCCGTCCGGCTGGGGGCTGTCGTACATGGACAACGAGGCCGCCTTCTTCAACGCCTCGGCCCTGCTCACGGCGATCTACCACCGCAACCTGACCGGCGAGGGCGCCGAGATCGACGTGTCGGCGGTGGAGGCCGGGATCAACCTGTTGGGCCCGATCCTGCTGGATGTGTCGGTGAATGGCCGCTCGACGCGGGACGGCAGCTTCCCGACCGGCAACCGCCTGGAGCATCCGGATGCGGCGCCGCACGGGGTCTATCCCTGCGCCGGCGACGACCGCTGGATCGCCATCGCCGTGTTCAACGACGAGGAGTGGCGGGCCCTGGTCTCGGTCATGGGCGGCCCGGGCTGGGCCAGCGAGGACCGCTTCGCCACCCAGCCGGCGCGGTTCGCCAACCAGGACGCTCTGGACGCCCTGGTCGGGGCCTGGACCGCCGACAAGGACCGGCACGAGCTGATGCACCGCCTGCAGGCCGCGGGGGTCACGGCCGGCGCCGTGCAGACCGCCGAGGACACCAACGACCACGACCCGCAGATCGCCAGCCGCGACGTCTTCTTCGAGATGGACCACCCGGTGATCGGCGAGGCGCGGTTCGAGGGCACGCCGATCCAGTTCTCGCGCACGGTCCAGGACAATTGGCGCTCCGGCCCGCTGCTGGGCGAGGACAACGCCCACGTCTTCAAGGGCCTGCTGGGCCTGGGCGAGGACGAGTACGAAGAGCTGGCCGCCGAAGGAGCGATCTGAGCATGGCCCAGGGACCCCATCCGCTGACCGGGCTGAAGGTCGTGGAGGTCGCCCACGACATCGGCGGCGAATTCGCCGGCCTGCTGCTGGCCCAGATGGGCGCCGAGTTGGTGAAGCTGGAGCCGCCGGAAGGCTCGCCCACCCGCCGCGTCGGCCCGTTCGCCAAGGGCCGCGAAGGCCCGGACACGAGCCTGAACTTCTGGTTCTACAATTCCAACAAGAAGAGCGTGACGGCGGACCTGGCGACGCCGGGCGGCATGGGCATGCTGGCGGGCCAGTTGGCGGACGCCGACATCCTCGTCTCGACCCTGCAGCCGGCGGCGCTGAAGGCGCTGGGCCTGGACCTGCAGGCGCTGAGCGAGACGCACCCCAAGCTGATCGTGCTGTCGATCACCCCGTTCGGCCTGACCGGGCCGTGGGCTGACTACAAGTCCTCCGACCTGGTGGCCCTGGCCGCGGGCGGCCCGCTGAACAGCTGCGGCTACGACGACCACTCGATCCCGCCGATCCGGCCGGGCGGCAACCAGGCCCACCACACGGCTGCCAGCTTCGCCCAGATCGGCGTGATGCTGGCGCTGCTGGAACGCCAGAAGTCCGGCCGTGGCCAGGTGCTGGACGTCTCGATGCACGAAGCCTGCGCGGTGAACGTCGAGCTGGCCAATCCCTACTGGTTCTATCCGCGGGTGCACGTGCACCGTCAGACCTGCCGCCACGCCCAGCCGTCGCCCACCCAGTCGGCGCTGTTCCGCTGCGCGGACGGCCGCTACGTCTACTTCGCCCTGATCCTGTCCGAGCCCAAGGCCTGGAACGCGCTGGTCAACTGGATGGACTCGAAGGGCATGGCCGTCCAACTCACCGAGCCGGCGTTCTCCGACGTCGCCTACCGCCAGGAGCACTTCCACGAGGTGCAGGAGCTGGTGGAGTGCTTCTTCCTGATCCAGGACAGCCACGACGCCTATCACGACGGCCAGGCCGCCGGCCTGCCGATCGGGGTGCTGAACGCGCCGGAGGATCTGTTCGAGGACGAGCACCTCAAGGCCCGCGAGTTCTTCGTGGACGTGGCGCACGAGGGCCTGGGCAAGGTGGCCTACCCGGGCGCGATCTACCGCTTCTCGTCCTTCGGCCAGGTCGCCCGGACGGCGGCTCCGAAGCTTGGCCAGCACACCGCCGAGGTGCTCGCGACGAGCGCAGCCAGGACCCCCGAGGAGGTCGCGCCATGATCGACGACGAACTGGCCTTCGCCGGCCGCGACAAGTGCGCGGTGGTGGGCATCGGACAGACCGCGTTCAGCCGCGACTCCGGGCGGGGCGTGCTGTCCCTGGCCACCGAGGCCGCGCTGAAGGCGATCGCCGACGCCGGCCTGACCGTGGACGACATCGACGGCATCGTGCGCTGCGAGCAGGACACCGTGCGGCCCTACAGCCTTGCGGCCTCGCTGGGCATGAGGAACCTCCACTACTGGGCCGACACCGGCCCCGGCGGCGTGGCGCCCTGCATGATGATGGGCCTCGCCATGGGCGCGGTGATGTCCGGCCAGGCCAAGGCCGTGCTGGCGTTCCGCTCGCTGAACGGACGCTCGGAATCGCGCCTGGGCGCGGGGACCAGCCGGATGTCGGCCGACGTGGTCGGCGGCTTCGGCAGCTACGACGAGTTCTTCCTGCCCTACGGCCTTCAGACGGCGGGCCAGACCTTCGCCCTGATGGCGCGCCGGCACATGCTGGACTACGGCACGACGCCCGAGCAGCTGGGCGCGGTGGCCATGGCCTGCCGCGAGCACGCCAACAAGACGCCCCACGCCCAGATGGGCGGCAGGGCGCTGACCATGGACGACTACCTCTCCGCGCGGATGATCTCCTCGCCGCTCCGGCTATTCGACTACTGCCTGGAGAGCGACGGGGCCTGCGCCGTGGTGATCACCAGCGCCGAGCGGGCCAAGGACCTGGCCAGGCCGCCGGTGCTGATCCGCGCCGTGGCCGGCGGCGCGCCGCGCGACCACCGCGCCGGCATGATGTTCCCGGCCATCACTCGCGACGACATCACCGAGCTGGGGGGCCGCCAGGCGGGCACGGAGCTGTGGCGCCGCGCGGGGGTGGGCCCGGAGGAGATGGACATCGCCCAGATCTACGACTGCTTCACCATCAGCGTGATCCTGCAGCTGGAGGCCTACGGCTTCTGCGGCAAGGGCGAGGGCGGGCCGATGGCCGCCTCCGGCGCGCTGAAGCTGGGCGGCCAGCTGCCGATCAACACCGGCGGTGGCCACCTCTCCGAGGGCTATGTCCACGGCATGAACCACATCGTCCAGGCCGTGCGCCAGCTGCGCGGCGAGGCCGACATGCAGGTGCCCGACGCCGAGCTCTGCATGTGCACCGGCGGCCCGCTGCCGGTGGGCTCCAGCGTCGTCTTCCGGAAGGCCGCGTGATGGGCGCCCATTCGATCCTGCCGTACGACCAGGACCGGGAGACGGCCGGCTTCTTCGCGGCCGCGGCGGAGGGTCGCCTGGTCTACCGGGCCTGCGACGACTGCCAACACGCCCTGCACCCGCCGACGGATCATTGCCCCCACTGCGGCGGCTGGAACACCGCCTGGCGCGACGCCAAGGGCAGCGGCACCCTGCACACCTGGACGACGGTGATGCACCAGATCCACCCGGACTTCCCGGCGCCCTACACCCTCGTGGTCGTCGAGCTGGACGATGCGCCGGAGGTCCGCCTCATGGGCCGCCTGGACGGCGAGCCGGAGCTGGTCGCGGGCCAGCCGATGCAGGTTTGGTTCCAGCAACTGGGCGAGGGGCCGACCCTGCCGCAGTGGAAGCCCGTCGGGAATTGAGGATCAGAACGTGAGCGGCAAACCGACCTTCGGGATCACCACCTACAACTACGAGCCGCAGGACCTGCTGGCCCTCGCCGTCCACGCCGAGCGGCTGGGCTTCGAGGGCCTCTGGTTCGGCGAGCACTACGTCAGCCCGCGGACCTACGGCGGCCACCATCCGTCGCGGAAAGAGACGCCCGCCGACAAGAACGACGCCCGCGACAAGGAGATCATCGGCGACGAGGTCCGCATCTACGATCCCTGGTTCCTGCTGGGCGCGGTCGCCGGGGCGACCAAGCGGCTGAAGATCGGCACCGCCATCTGCATCGTGCCGATGATGAACGCCCTGCTGCTGGCGCGGGCGACGATCACCGCCCACGACGTGTCGGGCGGCCGGTTCCTGCTGGGCACCGGCGCGGGCTGGCTGAAGGAGGAGTTCGAGGCCGTGGGCGTGCCGTTCGAGACCCGCGGCGCCCGCCTCGACGAGACCATCGCGATCCTGAAGAAGGCCTGGGCGGGCGGCTACTTCAGCCACGAGGGCGAGCATTTCAGCTTCGGCGAGGTTCAGATCTCGCCGCATCCGGTGAAGGTGCCGCTGATCTGCGGGGGCAACACCGGCCCGGCGCTGCGGCGGGTCGCGCGGGTGGCCGACGGCTGGATCAACTCCGCCAAGATCACCCTGGAGGAGGCGCTGACGCTGCGCGACACCATCGAAGGCGCGCGGCAGGCCCAGGGCACGGCCGGGCGGCCGTTCGACTACTTCGTCCGTCCTCACACCCCCGACGCGGCGGACGTGGGCGGCTATGTACGCGAAGGCTTCGGCAACATCGTGCTGTGGGGCCCCGACGTGTGGCCGAACGATCCCGGCGTACCACTGGACACGAAGGTTGCGGGGCTGGAGCGCGTGGCGCGCGACCTTGGCCTCGTGGCCCCGGCGGAGGCGGCGGCGTGATGGACCTGAAGCCCGGCTCGCGCTGGAAGAGCGCCGTCTGCGCCACCGAGGTGGTGGTGGTCCGCCCGCCCTCGGCGGCGGCGGTCCTGGAATGTGGCGGCCAGCCGATGGTCGCCTACGCCGCCGAGGCGCCGGCCGGCCTCGCGCCCGCCCCGGAGTTCTCCGGCGGCAGCCTGGTCGGCAAGCGCTACGCCGACGCCGACACGGGCCTTGAGGTGCTCTGCGCCAAGCCCGGGGTCGGTTCCCTGTCCCTGTCCGGCCGCCCGCTGGTGGTCCGGGACGCCAAGAAACTTCCGTCGTCGGACTAGCGCATGCATACGGGACTGCTTCTGGAGATGGCGGCGGGCGCGTGCCCCGACCGCCTCGCGACCGGGCCGCGCGTCGCGGCGACCACATTCGGCGACCTCTCCGCGCAGGCGCGCGCCGGCGCGGCCTGGCTGGCGGCGCAGGGACCGGGCAGCGTGGTGTTCCTCGGTCTGAACGGCCCCGCCCTGCCGGTGGCGATCTTCGCGGCCGGCGCCCTGGGCCGGCCCTTCGCGCCGCTGAACTACCGCCTTCCCGACGCGGACCTGCGCGCGTTGCTGGCGCGGACAGCGCCGTCGGTGGCGATCGTCGATGACGACATGATGCCTCGGGTGGCTGGCACGCCGGGCGTGGCTCTGGTCACTCGCACGGCGTTCGAGCTCGCATGCCGCGATCCTATGCCCGCCGAGCCCGAGGCGGCCGAGACCGACATCGCCGTGCTGCTGTTCACCAGCGGCACCACGGGCGAGCCCAAGGCCGCCGTCCTGCGCCACCGCAACCTGGCCGCCTATGTGATCTCGACCGTCGAGTTCATGGGCGCGGAAGAGGACGAGGCGGCCCTCGTGTCGGTGCCCCCGTATCATATCGCCGGCGTGTCCGCGGTGCTGACGGGCGTCTACGGCGGGCGCCGGATCGTCCACCTGGAAGCCTTCACGCCGCAGGACTGGGTTGAGACCGCGGCGCGGGAGGCGATTACCCACGCCATGCTGGTGCCGACCATGCTGGGCCGGGTGCTGGACGTGCTGGAGGCGACCGGCGAGCGGCTGCCGGCGCTGCGGGCGCTGTCCTATGGCGGCGGCCGGATGCCGACGGCGGTGATCCAGCGGGCGCTGCGGCTGCTGCCGCATGTGGACTTCGTCAACGCCTATGGCCTGACCGAGACCTCGTCGACCGTCTCGGTGCTGGGACCCGATGACCATCGGCGCGCGATGACGTCCGACGACGCCGAGGTGCGCGCGCGCCTGGGCTCGGTGGGCCGGCCGCTGCCCAGCGTCGAGGTCGAGATCCGCGGGCCGTCGGGCGAGGCGCTGCCCCGCTGCATCACCGGCGAGGTCTTTGTCCGCGGCGAGCAGGTGTCGGGGGAGTACCTGGGCCGCAAGCTGACCGGCGACGACGGCTGGTTCGCCACCCGCGACTCCGGCTGGCTGGACCTGGAGGGCTATCTGTTCCTCGACGGCCGGCTGGACGACGTGATCGTGCGCGGCGGCGAGAACATCTCGCCGGGCGAGATCGAGGACGCGCTGCGCGCCCACCCGGCCGTGGCCGATGTGGCGGTGGTCGGAGCGCCGGACGAGCAGTGGGGCGAGCGGGTGGCGGCCTTCGTGGTGCCGCGCGGCCCGGCGCCGGCGACCGAGGACCTCGCCGCCTGGGTGAAGGGCCGGCTGCGCTCCACCAAGACCCCGGAGACCTGGGTGTTCCGCGAGGATCTCCCCTACAACGAAACCGGCAAACTGCTCCGCCGCGTGCTGAAGCAGGAATTGGCGAGCGAGCGGGAAGCTGCGGCTTAGAGGCAGCCGTCGTGTCGCGTTAGCGCCGATAAGATTCGAACCGCGGACCATCACAGACCATCACGGACGGGCGCGGCGATATTGTCCGTGATGGTCCGTGGTTCAGAATGACAGCGCCTGCGGCGCGCTCTGAGCTGGACGGCGACGCGATGTGCCCTGCTCGTCAAGCCCGGGGATGACGAGTGGAGAGGGCCGGGAGGACGTGCGCCGCCGCCCGAAGGCGCGCCGCCCTATCGCCGATAGACCGGATCGCTGCGATCGCGTCGCCCGCGATGTTCGGGCGGGCCGGACCAGAAGCCGCCGTCGCTGGAGGCCTCGTAGCGTATCCACTCGTTGATCCCGTGGCGCTCGGCGATCTTCCAGACCCTGTCGCGGCGCTCGAAGCGGTCGACGTAGCGGCCGCCCATGAAGCGGTCTTCGTGCGGCTTGCGGCCCGGCGGCGGGACTGCGCCGAAGCGGTGGTGGGCGGTGAAGTAGGTCTCGACGTAGGCCGTGTCGCCGGCCAGTTCGATGGCGACCGGGCCGAGCTGATGGTGGGTCGCCGCCACCTGCCGGCAGATCGCCAGGGCGAAGGCGCAGAAGTCGACGGACGGGCCGTCGAAGCTGCCGTGGCGGTGGCGCGAATCCGGGTGGAAGCAGCTGCGCAGCAGGTCCTCGTCGCAGCGGTCGATGGCGCGGACATAGGCCAGCACCACCTCGGTGATCTCCGCGCGGCTGGTCAGCGCGTCGAGCCGGCCGTCAGGCATGCTGGGCCTCCAGGCCGCGCGCCTCGGCGAGGGCCGTTTCGAACAGGGTCTCGGCCCGGCGGAAGAGGGCGGGATCGACCTTGGCGCCGCTCGCCGCGACCGTGTCCGACAGCTGCTCGGGCCGTGACGCGCCGACGATGGCGGAGGTGACGTCGGGGTGGGAGAGCGCCCAGGCCACCGCGAACTGGGCCGAGGTCAGGCCGGCCTCGGCGGCGATAGGCGCCAGGGCCTGGGCCGCGGCCAGCACCGGAGGGCTGAACCAGCGACGCAGGTGAACGCTCATGGCGGGGCTCTCGCCGCGCCAGCCTTCAGGGAAGGCCGAACCCGGGGGATAGCGGCCGGCCAGGACGCCCTGCGCCAACGGCGCCCAGACCAGCTGGCCCAGGCCCAGTTCGCGTCCAAGCGGGAAGATCCCGGTCTCCGGGTCGCGCCAGAGCATGGAGTACTGCGGCTGGCTGGAGACGAAGCGTTCGACGCCCGCCATGGCCGCCGCCTCCCGCACCTTGTCCAGCGGCCACTCGCTGAAGCCCAGGACGCGCACCTTTCCCTGCCGGACGACCTCGCTCAGGGCGTCCATGGTCTCGGCGAGCGGCGTCTCATCGTCGTAGCGGTGACACTGGTACAGATCGACGTAGTCGGTCTTGAGCCGGCTCAGCGAGCCGTCGATCTGCTTGAATACCTGGGCGCGCGAGAGGCCTCGGTCGACGTCGGTCATCGGCCCCCAGAGCTTGGTGGCCAGTACGTAGCGGTCGCGCGGCACCCCCTCCAGCGCCTCGGCCAGCAGTCGCTCGGACTCGCCCCAGCCGTAGACGTTGGCCGTGTCGAAGAGGTTGATCCCCAGGTCGAGCGCGCGGCGCACGCAGGCGATGTGGCGGGCCCGGATCTCGCCCTCGCCGTAGCTCAGCCATGTCCCCAGCGCGATCTCGGAGACCACCAGGTCGTTCGCCCCAAGCTTGCGGAATCGCAAATCAACCTCCCGGCCGGTTTTTATTGATCATCATCATAAATACCGTACGCTCGGCCACAAGCAACAAGACGGGAGGCGCGCCGCGGTCTCGGCCCCGGCGTGGATGGCTGGAATGACCACCGCGGCCAAGAAGGCGGAGGGCCTGCTCTTCGACATCGTCCGCGATATCGTCGCCGAGGGCCTGGGGCCTGGCGACCGGCTGCCGCAGCAGGCCGAGATGATGCGGCGCTACACGGTGGGCGCGACGCCCCTGCGCGAGGCGCTGAGGATGCTGGAGCTGTCGGGCCTGGTCTCGGTGCGGCCCGGTCCGTTGGCGGGCGTGATCGTCGAGGAAGCCGACGCCGAACACCTGGCGGCCCTGGTGGCGGCCTTTCTGTCCATGGCCGGCGTCACCTATGGCCAGCTGCTGGATGCCTGGGCGGCCACCGAGCCGCTGCTGGCCGCCGCGGCCGCGGTCAATCCGGAGCGGGTCAAGGTCGTGGCCGAGCTCGCCGCGTTCGCCGCGGAGCCGGAGAGCGATGACCCGCTGACCCCGACGCACGCGATCGACTTTCACGACGCCGTGGCGCGCGCGGCCGGCAATCCGGCTCTGCGGCTGGTGGCGCAGGTGCTGTCCTATGTGGTGGCCGACCTCTACTGGGCGGCGACCGACGTCTCGACGCCCGCGCGGGCGGTTCGCCACGACCATCACGAGATCGCGGAAACCATCCTGGCGGGCGACGCCGAGCGGGCCTACCGCAGCATGGCGGCTCATGCGCGCAACACCTCGGGCGGCATCCTCGATCGCGTGGGACGCCGGCGGGACGAGCCCTTTGTCCTGCCGCGCCGGCGGGTGGGTGCGGCGCCCTACCGCCACCGGCCTCTGGTGCGGGGCGGCGGCTACGCGGGCGGCGCCAACGGCTCGGCGAAGTAGCCCAGGGCGAGCCGGCCGCCGTCGGCGAAGATGGTCTGGCCGGTGACGTAGGACGCGTCGTCGCTGACCAGGAAGGCGGCGATGGCCGCGATCTCCTCCGGCTGGCCCAGACGGCCCATGGGGATGCGTGACAGCACCTTCTCCATCGCCGCGCCGTCCGACCCGACGACGGCGGCGACCATGGGCGTGACCACCGGCCCCGGCCCCACCGCGTTCACCCGGATGCCGTAGGGGGCGAGCGACAGCGCCGTGGTGGCGGTGAGCTGCTTCACCGCGCTCTTGGAGACGGCATAGGGGATCTGGTCCCCGCCGGCCATGATGGCGGCGACAGAGGCCACGTTCACCACGGCCCCGGACCGCCGCGGGGTCATCCGCCGCGCCGCCGCTTGGGTGGCGAGCAGGGCCGACGTCACATTGATCGCCATCACCCGTTCGAACTCGGCCAGCGGCAGGTCGGGCAGCTTCATGGCGCGGCCGATGACGCCGGCGTTGTTCACCAGAATGTCGAGCGGGCCCAGGATCCGGTCGGCCGCCTCGAACAGCGCCTCGATCTGACCGGGGTCGGAGACGTCGCAGAGGGCGTGTGGCTGGCCCAGGCGGTCGGCCGCCTCGGCGACGCTGGGGTCGATGTCGCTGAGCAGCACGCGCGCGCCGTCAGCCACCAGCCGTTCGGCGATGGCCAGACCGATGCCGCGCGCCGCGCCGGTCACGACCGCGCTGCGGCCTTCCAGGCGTTTCAAGGTCACGCCGACGTCCTCCCGTGTTCTTATATGTTAGTAGTGATCATAGTAATGAATTCAGCTCAAGGCATCAGCAGGGCCGAAGGTCGTGGCTCCGGGCCTCCACCAGGTCGCGCAACCAGGCGCGGACGACCCGCATGCGCGCGGTGTCGTGCACCTCGCGATGGGTGCTCAGCCAGAAGCGGCGCTCGATGACGACGTGGGGAAGCACGCGTTCGAGGCCCGCGGCCAGGAAGCAGGGCAGGACGCCGACCCCGCCGCCGGCGGCGATCATCTCCCGCTGGGCCTGGATCGACGAGCTGGCGAGGGTCGGGGTGAGGCCGGGCGAGACCTCGTCCAGGTAGCGGAGCTCCGAGGCGTAGAGCAGGTCGTCGATGTAGCCGACGATCTGCAGCCCGGAGAGGTCGGCGACCGTGGCCGGTGACCCCATCCGCGCGAGATAGTCCGGCGCGCCGTAGAGGGCGAGCTGGTAGCCGGTCAGCGGCTCGACCACCAGCCGCTGGGCGTCCGGCGGGCTGAGCGTGATCGCCATGTCCACCTCCCGGCGGGTGGGGGAGAGGAAGCCTGCGCGGGCGGCCAGCTCGACGCGCAGCCCGGGCCGGGCGGCGGCGAGCTCAGGCAACGCAGGGGCCAGCACCGCCGAGCCGAAACCTTCCGCCGTGCTGATGCGCACCGTGCCCGCGACGACGTCGGGATGGATCGCACGGGCGGCGGCCTCCATGGCCTGCTCGGCGTCCAGGGCGATGTCGAACAGCTGCGCGCCAGCGGCGGTCAGCAGGAGGCCGGTGGGCGAGCGGACGAACAGGGTCGACTTCAGCGCCGTCTCCAGGCGCGCCACGCGCCGTCCCACGGTGGCAGTGTCGATCCCCAGCCGCTGGGCGCCGGCGCCCAGCGATCCCGCGCGCGCGGCGGCCAGGAAGATGCGGAGGTCGTCCCAGTCAAACATGATGTTGCGTTTCTGCGTTATAGATCATGCAACAATGCAATAGATGGAAGCGCGGCCGGCGGGTAGGCCTTGGCCATGCGAGAGATTCAACACTTCATCGATGGCGCGGCCTTTGCGGGTGCGTCGGGCCGGTATGGCGACGTGTTCAACCCGAACACGGGGGAGGTTCAGGCGCGGGTGCAGTTCGCCACGGACGCGG